>VFQN01000053.1_pt1 | contig 268227 bp, 254 predicted proteins | sample 3512371 | NCBI WGS metagenome assembly VFQN01 (sample SAMN10412370, study PRJNA504923) | tailings metagenome | isolation source: Replicate 2 from Balatoc abandoned mine | place: Philippines: Itogon, Benguet | collected 2017-08-28
TGGACCAGGCCACGCGCATCGAGGTCGAACTCGCCGCGCACCTGCCGGCCGACCCGCAACAGGCCGCAGCCGTGGTGCGGCAGCGGTTGCATGACGGCGGCGAGGCGCTGCAGCGCCGCATCGGTCATGCCTATCAAGGTGTCGCGGATGCCTGGGGACTGGGCATCGCCAAGATTCCCGCCGTGGTGGTCGATCGACGCTACGTGGTCTACGGCGAGCCCGACGTGGCCCGCGCCGTCGCGCGCATCAACGCCTACCGGAGCACGCAGCCATGAGCCTCCTGCTGGCACGCCGGCGCCTGCGCGCCACCGCCGCCTCGCTGCTGCTGAGCGCGGCCACGTCGACGTTCGCCCTGGACACCGCCACCATCGTCTCGTCGGCGCTGTCCCCCGACTGCCTCGAATACCGCGTGGTCGGAATCTGCTACTGGCTGTACTGCACGCCCTTCGGCTGCTCGGTTCGCACTTCCGTCAAGGTGCGCCACTACGTCCCCGATGCGGTGGTGTCGAGCTACTCGAACACCGGCGAAAACCCGTGGCAGGAAGTCAGGGCGATGAGCATGCCCAACCCGACCGCCAAGGCTGGCGGTGACGGCACGACCAATCACGACAACGAGAACAACCTCGCCAAGTTCAAGAACGCCGATGTCATCGGCCATCCGGCCGGGATGGTGTTCAGCCAGTTCGCCAGCGCCTCCGGCTACACCTGCGAAGGCGCTGGCACGGCTTTCATGCCGTATCTGCTGAGCACGCTCGACACGATCGCCTGGCGCTACAACATCCCGGAAGCTTTCTACCCCGAAGCGCTCATCCCCGGCCGGCGCGAAATCGGTACGCGCACCGGCCTGAACCTCTGGGGCAACGTGTATCCCCGCGGTGGCTTCCTGCACCAGACCGATGACCACAAGAGCGGCGCCGTGGTCGCGCAGCGCGCGGGCGACATCGTGACGCGCCGCAACCAGATTCACGTGTACCAGCCTCTGCTGGCCAACGCCCGCGACGGCTACTGGCCGGCCGGCGCGCTGATGGAGACCGACGCCTCGACGGGCAAGTGGCAGGAGCTCACGCCCACGCTCTCGAACAGTTGCGTGGTTTTCCCGCACAGCCGCACCCGCGTGCAGGCCCAGCAGGGCGACTACGCCTGGGCCTTGTGGCGGCCGTACTCCTGCTGCCGGCGCCGTGGCCAGGTCTTCCTCGGCAGCGTCGATTTCATGTGAGGAACCCACGATGAACGCCTCCCTCCCTGACTTCCTGCGCCGCGCGAAGCCGCACCTGCGGGCCACGCTGCTCGTGGTGGCCATCACGCTGGTCGTCGGCGTCGCCTGGGCGCAGACCCGCATCGACCCCAATGGCGTGAACGTCAGCGGCAGCGTGATCGGCGACGACGTGCTCTACAGCATCGGCGGCGGCCGGGCCGTGTCGATGGGGGGGGCCGGCAACATGCAGAGCATCGGCGTGGGCGTCGGCTGGAACAGCAACCTGATCTGCGGCGACATGAGCATCACCACGACGCTGCAGAACCAGCTCAACGGCATCACCAACGGCTTCCAGACGATCATGAGCAACGTGATCCAGAACGCCACCAGCGCCGTGGCCTCGCTGCCGGCGCTGATCATCCAGCGCGCCGACCCGGGCCTGTACAACCTGCTCACCAACGGCATCCTGCAGGCGCGCCTGGACTTCGACCGCTCGAAGATGACCTGCCGCGCCATCGCCAATCGCATGGCGGACATGGCCGGCGGCCAAGCCGGCTGGGACCAGCTCGCCGAAGGGATGGCGCTTCGGGATGCGGTCAGCAGCACCGATGCCGTCTCCGCCATCGAGCAGGCCGAGTCCAACAAAGGAAACAACGGCGTGCCATGGGTCGGCGGCGGCAACGCGGGCGGCTCCGGTCAGAGTTCGATCAAGGTGGTCGGCGACGTGACGCGCGCGGGCTACAACCTGCTCAACGGGCGCAGCGCCACCGATACCTCGTCGATCGCGCGCAGCGCCTGCGGCAACCGCCTGACCTGCCAAACCTGGTCCTCGCCCCAGGTGGCCGCGGACTGGGCGACCCGCGTGTTGGGCGAACGCGAGCAGCGCACCTGCGAAAACTGCACGAAGACCCAGACCACGCCTGGCGTCGGGCTGACGCCAATGATCCAGGAAGAGTACGAGACCAAGCTGCAGGCGCTGCAGGAACTGGTGACGGGCGCCCGGCCGACGACGCTGGCCAATCTCGACGCGGCCGGCAGCAGCTCGCTGCCGATCACCCGCGGCGTGATCGAGGCCCTGCGTGACGAACCCGACCAGGACGTGCTGGGCCGGCGCCTCGCGTCCGAGGCGGCGCTGTCCAGCGTGCTGGAGAAGGCCCTGCTGCTGCAACGTACGTTGCTGACCGGCAAGAAGGAGCCGAACGTCGCCGCCAACGAGCTGGCCGTGCAGGCGGTCGACCAGGAGAACAGCGCGCTGGAGCAGGAGATCAACAACCTCAAGACCGAGCTGGAGCTGCGCCGCACGCTGGCCGGCAACTCGGCGATGGCGATCATCCAGCGCCACAGCACCCGCGCTGCCGGCTCGCGCGGCATCTTCGAGGGCGACACCACACGCGACCGTCTGCGGGAAGTCCAGAAGCCGCGGAGCGGTACGCCATGAGCCGGCTGGCCTGGCTGCGGCTGCCATGGCTGTTCAACCGCCGCGTCGGCGTGACGCTTCTGTGGACCTTGCTGGTGGTCGCCGCCGCCGTGGCGGTGAACATCGCCGGCATCCACGTGGTCGGCGGCGTCGAGGGCTGGCAGCACTGGCTGCAGGCGCACGCCGGCCACTTCTTCGTGTGGCGGCTGTGCCTCTACGGAGCGACGGCTTACGGCTGGTGGTGGATGCGCCGGCGCCTGTTGCGGCGGGAGCCGTCCCGCGAGACGCATCAGCGCCTGCTGCGCACGGAGATCGCGGCCGTGATCGCCGTGGTCGCGCTGGAAGCCAGCCAATTGTTGCAGCACGGCTGAGACCGGGAGGCAGGCATGACGCTCTACACCACGGACTACCTGGAGTATTACCTGACCCTGGTGGCTTGGGTGGTCAACAACGGCATCTGGAGCATCCTCGTGGCCAGCGGCGTGTTCGCGCTGCCGTTCGTGGCCATCGTGATCCAGGAATGGCTCAAGGCCCGCAGCGAAGGTGCGGACGAGGGCAACAAGGGCGTGCTGTCGTCGATGCGCATCGAGAACCGGGTGTGGGTGGCGATCGTGGTCATCATGTTCGCCGGCATCCCGTTCATCCCGGTGGATCTCGCCACGATCAGGTTCGACACCACGCGCTCCGCGCAATGCCAGGTCAACGTCCCGCTGCCCAACGACACGGGCTGGTCCAACGTCTACACGGCGCTCAACAATCAGAGCGCGCTGGTGCCGGTGTGGTGGTTCTTCATGCACGCGCTGTCGAAGGCCGTGACGGGCTCCGCGGTGGCGGCGATTCCCTGCGGCACGGACCTGCGTCAGATTCGCATGGATGTGGATGCCACGCGCATCGACGATCCGGTGCTGGCACAGGAGGTCGCCGACTTCACGCACGACTGCTACGGGCCGTCGCGCGCCAAGCTGTTCATGAACCGGCCGACGCTCTCCGACGAGCAGATGAACGACGTGACCTGGATCGGGTCGAGTTACTTTCTCGACACGCCCGGCTTCTATGACACCTATCGCGCCAAGACCCCACGCACGGCCTGGCCCTACGACGCGACCCGCGATGCGGGGCTGGCACAGGTGGACAGCGGCGGCGGCTATCCGTCCTGCCGGCAGTGGTGGGCCGATGGCGGCCAGGGGCTGCGCAGCCGGCTGCTGGCACAGGTCGACCCGGACCTGCTGACCCGCATCGGGCGCTGGGCGGGCTTCCTGTCGCAGAGCGAGGTCAATGACTCGGTGATCCGCGCCGTGGTCTCACCGCGACAGCAGAAGATGAACCAGGGCGCCGTCTACACCGACTACGGTGGCCAGATCGACAAGACGCTGCCGAACGTTGTCACGCGCGGCGCAAGCGACCTGGGGTTGACCGTCGGCTCGCTGGCCTTCTTTCCCGCGATGGACGTGGTGCGCCAGGCGCTGCCGATGGTGCTGACGATGCTCAAGATGGCGCTCGTCATCTGCATCCCGCTGGTGCTGCTGATCGGCACCTACGACCTGAAGACGGTGGTGACGGTGAGCTGCGTCCAGTTCGCGCTGTTCTTCGTGGACTTCTGGTTCCAGCTCGCGCGCTGGATCGACAGCACGATCCTGGACGCGCTCTACGGCTGGGGGTTTGGCGCGGACAGGCCGCACACGAACTTCGATCCGTTGATCGGTTTGAACAACGCCTTTGGCGACATGCTCCTTAACTTCGTCATGGCGATGATGTTCATCGTGCTACCGGGTTTCTGGGTAGCTGCGCTCGCGTGGGTTGGTGTCCGCGTAGGCAACATTTCGCAGATGCTCTCAGCAGCCACCGATGGCGCCAAATCTGCGGGAGGCAAAGGCGCTGACCTTGCAATCAAAGCAGCGAAGGCGAAGTAGCGCCGAGAGTGGCGAGCTACTCGTCGTCCGCGCTGCCACCGTCAATGCGTACCTCGCCCCGGTAGAGACCGTATCCGTCCAGGCCGTTTCGCCATTGAGGCTCGTCATCATCACTGCTTTCGTCGGCATCGACGTTGCGTACCATCCAGGCAGCGATCCCTGCAAAGGCCAGCAGCAGCGCCAGCCAGAACGCGGAGTAGAGCAGCACACCAAGCACGGCCAGCTTCACGATCCAGAGCACCGCCGTCGCCGCGCTCGCGGGCACCCCGCGCGTCACCAGCCAGCCGGCGACACGCTGCTCGCGGCGCAGGTATCCACGCCAAGCACGGCCAGCCCCCCGGCCCAGCCGGTGGCTCCAGCGCCCGTTGTGCGTGTTGGTGGTCATGCTCATGTGCCTCGGTTTCAGTGGTGCCGCTTGCCCTCCAGGATAGACCGCGATCAGGAGGGCGGGTTGCGGCTGGCAGAGCCGGGTCGGCCTGGGTCGCAGGTCGATTAGATTCTGCACTGAGAATCAAACGTTATGCTACTTTCCCTGCACGTTCTTGCAATAGCTCTAGGGATTGATTGGATTCCGTGCTATTTTTATAGCATGGATGGAAATTCTAGGCACCAGGTAATCAAGCGGCTGCAGGCGGGACTCCCCCGCGGGGCGCCGTTCGACCTTGCCACCCTGAACCAGTTCGGGGTGTCGCCCCAGCTCGCCGCCCACTATGCCGACGGCGGGTGGCTCGTGCGCCTGGCCCATGGCGTCTATGCCTTCCCGAACGATGAGTTCGGGGTCTACGGTGCACTGAAGTTCCTGCAACAGCGCGTGCCCGGCCTGCACGTCGGCGGCAAGAGCGCCCTGGCCCTGCAGGGGGTGCGGCACAACCTGGGCAGCCGGGAGGCGCTGGTGCTGTGGGGCGACGGTCGCTTCGCGTTACCGGCCTGGTTCACTTCGCGCTTTCCGGCCCGCTACGTCCACGCCCGCCTGTTCGACTGGCCGGACACGGCGCTGGCCGGCAAGACCCTGACCACGCCGCCTGGCCTGCCCGAGGATCTGCGGGTGGCAGCCCCCGAGCGTGCCGTGCTGGAGCTGCTGTACGAAGCCGGCGTCAAGCAGAGCCTCGAAGAGGCCCGCAACCTCTTCGATGGACTGCGTTCCCCCCGCAAGGACTTGCTCGGGCAACTGCTGTCCTGCTGCGCCAGCGTGAAGGCCGTGCGCCTGTTCCTGACCTGGGCGCGCGAGACCAGCCTCGTGGATGTCGATGCCCTGCTGGAGCAGTACCCGGTTCGCACCGGCAGCAACACGCGCTGGATGAGCCGGCTTGATGACGGCACCTTGCTGAGCCTGAGACCTCATGGATAAAACCTACGCGGACACCGTTCGCCTGCTGCTGGCCGTCGCGCCCGACGTGTTCGCCAACGACATCTTCGCCATGAAGGGCGGCACGGCCATCAACCTCTTCGTGCGGGACATGCCGCGCCTGTCGGTGGACATCGACGTGGTGTACCTCCCGTGGCAGACGCCGCGCGACGAAGCGCTGCAAGCCATCAACCAGGAGCTGGCCGCCATCGCCGCGCGCGTTGCACCACTGGGCGTGCAGACACGCCTGGTTCGCGCCAAGGACCTGGGAGACACCAAGCTGATCGTCGAGAACGACGCCAGCCAAGTGAAGATCGAGGTCAACGTCGTGTTCCGAGGCAGCGTGCTGCCCGTCGAGCGGCGGCCGCTGAGCGCCAAGACCAGCGATCTGTTCGGCGTCGAGTTCGAGCTGCCGGTTCTGGCACCGGACGAGCTGTACGCTAGCAAGCTGGTGGCCGCGCTGGATCGGCAGCACCCCCGCGACCTGTTCGACGTGTGGCAGCTCCACGAATCGGGCGACATCAGCGACGGCATGGTCGAGTGCTTCGTGATCTATCTGGCGGGCCACAACCGGCCGCCCCACGAAGTGCTGTTCGGCAACGACAAGGACATCGCCGGCGAGTACGAGCGGGCCTTTGTCGGCATGACCGAAGTGGACTGCTCCCTGGAGACACTGCTCGACGCTCGCGCCAGGATGCGACGCGAGCTGCCACAGCGACTGAGCACCGCGCACAAGCAGTTTCTGAGCGGGCTGGCGCGCGCAGAACCGGACTGGTCGCTGGTGCAGTGCCAGCACGCCGCGCAACTGCCGGCACTGCGCTGGAAGCTCGCCAATCTCGAAACCTTCCGCAAGCGCCGTCCCGATGACTTCGCAGCGCAATCCGCCGCCCTCGACACCGGCTTGGGCCAGAGCTGACGAACATCCCGCAGCGCCCCACTTGCCGGGATTGCCCCATGCCGCATTCATCGTGGCATCCACGAAGCAGCGGCCCTATACCCAAAGGCTTCCGACAAAGGCCAAAGGGCTGAGAAGGGGCAAAGGAGGGCGCCAAGGGGAAAGGCCCTATCCTGAAAAGGCCAAAAGGCGCCCCGAGCAGCCCGTCATCCGGGGTTCGCCATGCTCTCGCTGTTCCAGCGCAAAAGGGTGCCACCCGCCGCCGGCACACCGCCCACCTCCGCCATCGAAACTCCGAAAGGGTCGATGCGGCCGGAGTCGGCCGCATCGCTGCTGGCCACGCCGCGTCGGCAGAAACTGCTGGAGCACATCTGGCAGCGCACATCGCTCTCGCGCCGGCAGTTCGCCACGCTCTACCTCGCCCCACTGGAGCGCTACGCCGAGCTGGTCCAGCAGTTCCCGGCCTCCGAAAACCACCACCACGCCTATCCGGGCGGCATGCTGGACCACGGCCTGGAGATCGTCGCCTATGCGCTGAAGCTGCGGCAGTCATACCTGCTGCCTGCGGGCGTCACGCCGGAGGCACAGGCGGCACAGGCCGAAGCCTGGACCGCAGGCACGGCCTACGCGGCCCTGCTGCACGACATCGGCAAGATTGCGGTCGATCTGCACGTCGAGCATGCCGACGGCAGCGTCTGGCATCCCTGGCACGGCCCGCTGCGAAAGCCCTACCGCTTCCGTTACCGAAAGGAGCGTGAGTACCGCCTGCACAGCGCCGCCACCGGGCTGCTCTACGCGCGCCTTCTCGATCGGGACATCTTCGACTGGCTCAGCGGCTATCCCGACCTCTGGGCCGCGCTGCTGTACGTGCTGGCCGGCCAGTACGAGCACGCCGGCACGCTCGGCGAGCTGGTCGTGCAGGCCGACCAGGCATCGGTCGCCCAGGAACTCGGCGGCGATCCCAGCAAGGCGCTGGCGGCGCCCAAGCATGCGCTGCAACGCAAATTGCTCGACGGCTTGCGCTACCTGCTCAAGGAAGCGTTCAAGTTGAACCAGGCCGGCCCGGCGGACGGTTGGCTGACCCAAGACGCCTTGTGGCTGGTGAGCAAGACCGTCTCCGACAAGCTGCGCGCCCATCTGCTGTCACAGGGCATCGACGGCATCCCGGCCAGCAATACGGCGGTGTTCAACGTGCTGCAGGATCACGGCATCGTGCAACCGACGCCGGATGGCAAGGCGATCTGGAAGGCTACCGTCACCAGCGACGCCGGCTGGTCGCACGCCTTCACCTTCCTGAAACTCTCGCCGGCGATGATCTGGGATGCCGCCGACCGGCCGGCGCCGTTCGCAGGCCGTGTGCAGGTCGAAGAGGAACAAGCGGAGCCGACGCCGCAGGCGCCGGCGGTGCCCGATGGGCCGCGCGCGGAAGGCATCGAAGCTGCATCCGCGAGCACGACGCCGATCGCATCCGCAGCCATGGACACCGGCGTCGCCGCGCTGCTCGACCTGCTGGGCGACACCGCTCCACCCGCGACACCGGAGATCCCGAGTTCCCCTGTTGCCGAGCCCGAGCCGGCCCCTTCGACCATGCCCCCGCCGCAGATGAGCCTCGCGCCTTCCCAGGATCGCGCGGAGCCCTCCGGGGCGCACTTCATGGCCTGGCTGCGTCAGAGCATCCAGACGCGCAAGCTCATCATCAACGACGCCAAGGCCCTGGTGCATACCGTCGCCGGTACGACCTACCTCGTCAGCCCCGGCGTGTTCCAGCGCTACGCGCAGGAGTACCTTCAAGTCGCCGCGCTGGCCAAGCAGGAGAAGCTGGAGGGGTGGCAGTGGGTACAGAAGCGCTTCGAGAAGCTGGGACAGCACCGCAAGCAGCCGAGCGGGCTGAACATCTGGACCTGCGAAGTCACGGGGCCGCGCAAGTCGCGCCGGCTGCACGGCTACCGGCTCGTCAGCCCGGATACGCTGTTCCAGGAGACGCCGCCAGACAACCCATACCTGCGGCTCCTCAACGAGGCCGCAAAGCGCGAAGATTCAGCCCTTGGGGGCAAGGACGACGATCAGGCGTAGGCATGCGACCGCTGTGCGGGCCGGCTTCAATCTGCGGATGGGGCCGACTCTGCCAGCTTGGCTTCGGTCAGAGTCATCAAGTGGGCGGAACTGCATTTCAGCGCACGGGCAATCTTGAGGATGAGAGGGAGCGTGGGGACATGCTCGCCGCGCTCGATCTTGCCCATGTGCGACCGTTCGATGCCGGCCATGTGGGCCAGCGTTTCCTGAGCGATGCCCTGGTTGGTTCTTTCTTCCCGCACGGCAGCCCCAAACGCGATGGCTGGTTCCGCTTCGTAGGTAGTGGTGCCGGTGGGGCGGCCCCTTTGGATCGAACGCTTTGGCATTGCCAAGAGCGTCGAACACGGTCACGATTTAAACCACGTTAAACTTAACTCATCCAACGGCTTCGAGATCAGTTGCCACGAGTTCACCGCCTGGGGGAGCTGGACGTGGAATCGAGTGACATCACCGCCGAAATTCGCATGGCCGTCCTCGGCGAATGGGTGCCTCCCCAGCTCGCCGACGTGCTCGCCCTGCAGCGTGCCGAAGAGCCGGAGACTCATGCCGTCCTGGCCGGCTGGACAGATCCCGGTCGAGGCGCGGAGCTGCCGGACGACGGCTTCGACTTCGCCTTGTCTGCGGTTTCCCGGCAGTGGCCTGGCTGGGTATGCGAACCGCTGTGGCATGACACGCTGGCGGTCGCCGTGGCCAAGCGCTCCCACCTGCTGGCCTACCGTGAAGTGCCGTGCGGTGAAGTGCTCAAGCAGCCCTTGATCTGCTCGCAGTCCACGGCCGATGAACCATGGCGCATGACCGTGCAGCGTGTGTTCGAGAACGCGCTGCAGGAGCGAGAGCAAGCGGTGGAGACATTCGATGTGGCGATGACGTTGGTTGCCGCCGGGTACGGGATCGCCATTGCGCCTGCCGCGAGACTGGCGAGCTACCTACGCCGAGGCGTCGCCGTGCGGCCGCTGGCCGGCGCACCAACGATCGTGATGGCTTACCTGCTCCGCCGCGATGCTTCCTTGTCGGACACCCAGGCAAGATTCGCCCGCCGCGCGCGCTTGGTGTCCTGACAGACGCGCGGGGATCGCGGTTCCGCCACGATCCCGCATTCCTGCTGCTAGGCGACTCCGACTCGCAGCGGGGTCCATTCGCTTTCCTTCACGGCTGTGCTCACTGCCATGACGAGCTTGTCGAGATTGCTGGCCGTCACGCCCTCCAGTGCCGAACGCCCCCGCAGCATCGAGCGCGGTTGCAGCAGTGCATGGTAGAGCTGCCAAGGGTCCGCACCCCTGGTCAGCTTGAGGACGGACTGGATCAGCTCGTGCTTGAGTGGGTCGAGGTGCCAGTCCGGCACGCGCTGGCCGCGGTTGCCCACGTTCAACGCCAGCAAGTTGCCCGCCTTGATCTCGTAGCTGATCCACCTGCGGGACTTGCCCGCCATCTTGGCAAACGCCGCGACGGGAAGGTTGTGCGGCGCTTCGAAGACATCGAACAGTTCCATCCTCTCGCGCTGAATGTCCGAAGGCACCAGCGGCGCGGCCGATCGAGGGGGCGGAACCGCCGGCAGCCGATGTGTGGCGGCAGAAACCAACGGCATGGCGTCACCCGGCTTCGTCACCAGCAGGATTGGCGAAGCGGCAACCGGCGTGGAAGGTGCGCTTGCGGTTTGCTCATTCGGGAACGCGGGTACGCCTTCCAGATGCACGGTGAGCGGCATGCTGGCCGCCTCGACCTGGTTCTGCTCGAAGAGGTCGAGCCGATCGGCCCAGTCCTGCATCATGCGGCGACGCTGCTCCACGTACTCGGCATGGTTGTAGGTCGCGCTGACCTTGTTGGGATCGACATGCGAGAGCTGTGCATCCACCCAGACCTTCGGGTAGCCGATCTCGTTGAGCGCAGTGGACATCGTGCCGCGGATGCCGTGTCCGGTCAGGCGTTCCTGATAGCCCATGCGCTTGAGCGCACCATTGAGCGTGTTCTCGCTGATGCGCTTCTTCAAGTCGCTGTCGTGCCGGAACAGGTGGCGCTGGGCCGGCTTGAACTCATCCAGCAGGTGCCGGACGATCTCCATGGCCTGAATCGACAGCGGCACGATGTAGGGCGGGATGTCCTTCGCCTGCTGCCGCTTCTTGCGCATATCCAACTGGAGTTGCTTCACGACGTCGGGCGGGATGATCCACAACCCACGGTCCAGATCGAATTGATCCGGCGTCGCCTGTCGCAGCTCTCCGGTTCGCACGCCGGTCAGCAGCAATAGCCGCAGCCCGAGCTGGGTCTGCCGCCTGCCGCGATAGCTGCGCAGCCGCTGCAACAGCTTCGGCAGCTCGGCCATGCGCAGGAACGGGTTGTGGTTGACGGGTGGCAGCGGCAGCGCCACCACATCGAGATCGGAGGCAGGGTTCTGCTCCAGGCCCGGCACGATCACCAGCGCGTAGCGGAACAGTTGGTTGAACCACGTCCTGACTTTCTCGGCGACGGAGAGCGCCCTGCGCTTCTCGATCTTGGCGATCACCTCCAAGAGGTCGGGACGCTTGATCTCATAGACCGACCGCTTGCCCAAGGCGGGCAGCACATCCTTGTCGAAGATGCGCGGAAGTATCGAGAGGGTCGTCTGCCGGCCTTCCTTGAGGCTGAGCCCGCGATGCTTGAGCCACTTGCGATACACCGCCTCGAAGGTGTTTTCGTCGGCGAGCCGGACAGCGGTGCGCTTCTGCTTGCGGTGAACGCGAGGATTGGTGCCTTTGGCCAGCAGGGCGCGCGCTTCGTCGCGCAGGCTGCGGGCCTCGCGAAGCGTCACCTCCGGGTAGGTGCCGAGCGACATCCGCTTCTGCTTGCCCGCCCAGTAGTAGCGGAAGTGCCAAGTCCTGCCCCCTGCAGCCGTGACGGCCAGGGAGAGGCCATCCAAGTCAGGGAGGGTGTATGCCTTGCCAGTTGCCTTGGCCTGTCGAACGGCCAGGTCTGAGAGTGCCATGCTCTTGCTCCTGAACATGAGTCAGGAACCAGATGCTGGTCACGTCGACCTCGCCCCTCCATCAACAATCCGGAATCAGCCGCGCCCGCAAAAATGGACTTGTTTGTGGACTTAAAAGTCCCGGCTGTAGATGGATCGCAGTGGACCGCGGCAGAACGTCAAAGAGAGGAAAAGTCCTTGTGTGGCAACGACTTGCAGACTCTCTTGGACTTCTGCGGAAGTCCGCAGAATGATGCAGTGGAGCGGGTGAAGGGAATCGAACCCTCGTCTTAAGCTTGGGAAGCTTCAGCTCTGCCATTGAGCTACACCCGCATCGCGGCCCCGGCAGGTGCCGGGGCGCTGCGGATTGTACGCCGGATGCGTGTCTACTTCACCTCGATGGTCGCGCGCATGCCGGCTTCGGCCTGCGAGCGCTTAGACATCACGTCGTCGAATTTGCCGGTGCGTATCGGCAGGAACCACCACTCGACGCTGTGGCCGGGCGCCACTTCGATGCGCCGGATCGGGCCGTAGATCTCGGCGACAACCTTGCCGGCGGCGTCCTTGGCGACGACCTTGCGCGTGTAGACGGCATCGGCCAGGCCATTCGAGCCGAAGTAATAGGGTTCGCTGCCGGTGTTGTCGATGCGCAGCGCGTAAAGCCTGCCGGTTTCGAGCGTCAGCGCGTCCGGGGTGAAGCGGTGCTGGCCCTTGTCGGCGCCCATCTGGATGGTGACGGTCGTCGGCTCCTGCTTGCTCAGATCGCCGGCGGCGAAGGCGACAGGCGACAGCAGGAAAAGTGCGGTGGCGATGCAGTAGCGGTTCATCGGGCACTCCGTTGCGGGACTGTCGAAAAGAGTCATGCCGGCGCCGTCAGTTCCCGTCCGCTCGCGCGGACGGGAAATCCGGGCAGAGGCCGGACGTGGATCAGAAGTCCCAGCGCACGCCGGCGATCACCTGCCGCGGCCGGTTAACGTGGATGCCGTTCACGCGGCTCACGATATAGGTGCGGTCGGTCAGGTTGGCGGCACTGAGGAACAGCGTCATGCCTTGCGGCTTCAGGCGGTAGTTGGCCGATGCGTTGAATATGGTCTGCGCATCGATCTCGCCCGATTGGCCGTCCGGCAGCGGCGTCTTCGAGTTCAGGCCGTCGGTGTACTGCTCGCTGATGTGCTCGACACCCAGTCGCATGTCGAAGCCCGACGCGTGCTCGTAGCCGATCGCCGCGGCCAGCAGGTGGCGCGGCGCGTACGGCGTGCGGTTGCCATTGACGTTGACCTCGCCGATCTCGTTGCGCGCGGCGTCATAGACGGTGTTCAGCACGTCGTTCTCGAAGCGCGCCGTCCACAGATGCGTGTACGAGCCCTTCAGGTAGACGTTGTGCGCACTGCCGTTCATGCGACCGAAGTCGATGCGGCCGCCCAGTTCCAGGCCTTCCTTGCGGGTTTCGCCGCCGTTGGCGAAGGTCTGGCCGAGGCCGAGCGACTGGCCGGGCACGATCTGGTTCTTGAAGTCGATGCGGAACAGCGTGGCTTCGAGCTGCACACCCTTGAGCGGCGCCGAACGCATGCCCAGCTCGTAGTTGGTGCTCAGTTCCGGGCTCACCGCGACGTAGTCGGCGTCGAACGGCGACAGCGTGGCGTCCGGGCGCGGCGGCGCGAAGCCGCGGTGCACGCCGGCGAACACCGTGGTGTCGGGCATGCCGAACCAGGTTACGCCGAAACCGGGCAGCACCTTGTCGTTCTTGTCGGACAGGCGGGCATTGACCGGGTTGAAGTCCTCGGTCGAGGCGCTGAAGGTCTGCCGGTACTGTTCGTAACGCACACCCGGCGTCAGCGACCAGTTACCGACGTAGAAGGTGTTCTGCACGTAACCGGACAGCGCGTCGGTCTTGATGCGGAAGTCGTCGCGCAGCAGCGTGCCGATCGAGTTCTCGCGCGCGGTCGAGAAGGCGCCGTTGTAGCGCTTGCGGCTGACATCCTCCCAGTGCAGGCGCACGCCCATCACCAGCTCGTTCTGGATGCCGAAGGTGTTGTGCTTCAGGTCCAGCCGCGGCTCGATGCCGAAGGTTTCATAGGTGCGCGGACGCATGTTGTTGCCGCACAGACGGGCGAAGTCCTCGAAGCCGTTCGGCACCGTGTAGTCGATGTTCGCCGGGCAGGCGCCGGACAGCGGCACCGGGTCGCCGTCGCGCAGCGTTTCCAGTTCGTCCTCCTCGGCGATGGCGTCGAGCTGGCGGTAGGAGGCGCGATCCACCTTGCTGTAATACATATTGGTGGTCAGCTTCGCCTCTTCGTTGATCTGGAAGGTGTGCACCGCCTGTGCGGCGTTGCGTTCCAGTTCGAAGCGGTCGTCGCGGAAGGGGTTGGCATACGGGTCGCGCTCGTAGCGGGCCTGGTCGAGGCCGGCTTCGCCGAACTTCGAGTCCTCCTCGAAGTAGCCGTACTTCAGCATCAGCGTGTTGCGCGCATTCAGGTTCAGCAGTGCCTTGATCGACACGTCCGTCATCTTGTGCTCGTTGCCGCGGCGGGTGCCGTCGCCTTCCTTCTGGCTGGCGCTGAGCAGCACGCCACCCCAGTCGCCGCCGGTGCCTACGCTGGCCGACAGGCCGTAGAAGTCGCGGCTGCCGGCCGAAGCCTGCACCGACCCCTGGAACTTGCGCGGCACGTCCTGCGTGACGAAGTTGATCACGCCGCCCACCGTCTGCGGGCCGTGCACGATCTGGCCCGAGCCCTTGATCACCTCGATGCGGCGGATGCGCTCGAGCGGCGTGTGGTAGTGCGTGGTCGGATCGGCGTACGGTGCCAGCTGGATAGGGGCGCCATCTTCCAGCAGCAACGTGCGGCTGCTGCGGCGCGGGTCGAGGCCCCGCACGCCGATGTTCAGGTTCAGACCGAAGGCGTCCTCGCCGACGACATGTACGCCCGGCGCTTCGCGCACCGCTTCCATGATCGACAGCGGGCGCTGCGCTTCAAGCTGTTCCGGACCGATCGCATGGACCGAGCCGGGAATGGCTTCGAGCCGGTCCGGCAGGGCTTCGATCACGGTGATCGCGGGCAGCGCGGTCGGGCTGCTCTGGGCGTGGGCGACGCCACCGATGCAGCCGATCGCCAGCGCGATCAGGGTGGGGGCGGGACTCCTCGCGATTTTTCTGGTTCTCACGTCTCTGATTCTCCGTTGTCGCGCGCGAACGCCTGCACATGCGAGTGCGCAGCCGGACGGCACGGGGTGGCTTGTGTTGCGCGCCCGGGCGCACCTTCTCGCGGGTGCATGGACAGACATCGGGCGCGGGGCGACTATGATCAGTAGCGTACGAATTGTTAAGGGACAAACTCCCGACCTGATCCGGCGCATCCGCCCGGCCCGGCGTGCGTTGCGCTGCAATAGCGGTACACTTGTGCGGTGAGCGCACCCACCGTATCCATCCATCTGAACGGCCAGCCGCACCCGATCACGCCCGGGCAGACGGTGGCCGACCTGGTCGCCGCACTGGCGCTGACCGGCAAGCGCATCGCGGTAGAGCGCAACGGAGAAATCGTGCCGCGCGCGTCGCACGCGCAGACCGTGCTGAGCGCCGGCGACCGCCTCGAAATCGTCGTTGCCGTAGGCGGCGGCTGAACCCGGAACATTCGCATGAGCAAGGACATCCTGAAGATCGGCACGCGCGAGTTCTCGTCGCGTCTGCTGGTCGGTACCGGCAAATACCGCGACTTCGACGAAACCCGCGAAGCGGTCGAGGCCTCTGGCGCCGAAATCATCACCGTCGCCATCCGCCGCACCAATATCGGCCAGGAGCCGGGGCAACCCAGTCTGCTGGAGGTGCTGCCGCCCGACCGCTACACGCTGCTGCCCAACACCGCCGGCTGCTACACCGCCGACGACGCGGTGCGCACGCTGCGGCTGGCGCGCGAACTGCTCGACGGCCACAACCTGGTCAAGTTGGAGGTGCTGGGCGACGCCGACACGCTGTTCCCGGACATGACGCAGACACTGGCCGCGGCCGAAACACTGGTGCGCGACGGCTTCGACGTGATGGTCTACTGCTCGGACGACCCCATCATGGCCAAACGGCTGGAAGAGATCGGCTGCGTCGCGGTGATGCCGCTGGCCAGCCTGATCGGCTCCGGCATGGGCATCCTGAATCCGTGGAACCTGCGCCTCATCATCGACAACGCGCGGGTGCCGGTCATCGTCGATGCCGGCGTGGGCACGGCGTCGGACGCCGCCATCGCGATGGAGCTCGGCTGCGACGGCGTGCTGATGAACACCGCCATCGCCAAGGCGCAGAACCCGGTGCTGATGGCCAGCGCGATGAAGAAGGGCGTCGAGGCCGGCCGCGAAGCCTTCCTCGCCGGCCGCATGCCGCGCAAGCTCTACAGTGGCGCGCCCAGCTCGCCGACCAGCGGCCTGATCACCGGCTGAACCCACTTCGCGCGGCGCCTGACGCGTCGCGCAGCAGGATTTTTCGCATGAACGACGACAACACGCCGGACACCTCGGAGGGCGCTGACGACGCGCGCCCGCAACGCCACATCCGCAGCTACGTGCTGCGCCAGGGCCGCATGTCGCCCGCCCAGATCCGCAATATCGAAGAAGGCATGCCGCGCTGGGGCATTCCGTACGCGGCGCAGGCGATCGACTACGCCGCTACTTTCGGGCGTACCGCGCCGGTGGTGCTGGAGATCGGTTTCGGCATGGGTTTCACTACCGCCGAAATCGCGGCCGCGCGGCCGGATACCGATTTCATCGGCATCGAGGTGCATGGCCCGGGTGTCGGCAACATGTTCAAGCTGATCGCAGAACAGCAGCTCGCCAATGTCCGCGTCATCCAGCATGACGCGGTCGAGGTGCTGCGCGACATGATTCCCGATGGTTCGCTGGCCGGCGTGCACGTGTATTTTCCCGACCCGTGGCCGAAGAAGCGCCATCTGAAGCGCCGCCTGATCCAGGCACCGCTGGTCGCCCAGCTCGCCGCCAAGCTCGCGCCCGGCGGCTATCTGCACTGCGCGACCGACATCGAGGATTACGGCCAGCAGATGCTGGACGTGCTGTCCTCCGAACCCTTGCTCGAAAACACCGCCGACGGTTTCGCCCCGCGACCGGACTACCGCCCATTGACCAAGTTCGAGGCGCGCGGCCTCAGGCTGGGTCACGGCGTGTGGGACGTGATCTTCCGGCGCAGGGGCTGAAGCCGCAGCTGCGGGTCCTCGCACTGCGACGACCCGCAGGCATCCTCAGTCGAGAAATCGCTGCAGCAGCTCGTTCAGGAAGCGCCGCCCCCGCAGCGTCGGTTTGACCCGGCCGCTGTCCAGTGCCAGCAGCCCCGCTTCGCGCGCTTCGAGCAGTCGCGGCATCAGCTGCTCCAGCGCAAGGCCGGTGTGACGCGCGAACAGGTCGACGTGGAAGCCGTCGTTCAGCCGCGCCGCATTCATCATGAATTCGAAGGGCAGTTCATCGCTGCCGACCATGCGCGACTCCTGCACGAAATCGCCGCGTGCCGCGCCTTCCAGATAGGCGTTCGGATGCTTGTGCCGCATGTCGCGCCGGACGCGGTCGTGGAAGCTCAGCTTGCCGTGGGCGCCGGCGCCGATGCCCAGGTAGTCGCCGAACTGCCAGTAATTCAGGTTGTGCAGGCACTGCTGGCCCGGCCTGGCGAAGGCCGAGGTTTCGTAGTGCATGAAACCGGCGTCGGCCAGCTGCGCTTCTATCGCCTCCTGCATATCGGCCGAAACGTCGTCGTCCGGCAGGTCGGGCGGCTGCGCCGCGAACGGCGTATTCGGTTCCAGCGTCAGGTGATAGCAGGACAGGTGGGTCACGCCGCTGGCGATCGCGGTGTCGAGATCGGCGAGCGCTTCGGTCAGCGTCTGCTGCGGCAGCGCGTACATCAGGTCGATGTTCACCCGTTCGAAGGTGCGCAGCGCGAGGTCGATGGCGCGCCGCGCCTCGCGCGTGTCGTGGATGCGGCCGAGCGCGGCGAGCTGTCGGTCGTCGAAGCTCTGCACGCCGATCGACAGACGGTTCACGCCGGCGTCGCGGAAACCCTGGAAACGGTCGGCTTCCACCGTGCCCGGATTCGCCTCCAGCGTGATTTCCGCTTCCGGCGACAGATTCACGCGTGCGCGCACTGCGGTGAGCAGGCGGTCGAGCGCGTCCGGCGTCATCAGGCTGGGCGTGCCGCCGCCGAAGAAAATGGTTTGCACCCGGCGGCCCCAGATGTCGGGCAGCGACGATTCCAGGTCGGCGATCAGCGCGTCGATGTAGGCGGTTTCGGGAATGCCGTCGCGCACCGTGTGCGAGTTGAAGTCGCAGTAGGGGCATTTGCGTACGCACCACGGGAAGTGGATGTACAGCGACAGCGGCGGCGAAACGGTGAAGACCGGTGCAGATGTTGCTGCGCCCGCCGCAACCGGCTGCGCGGCGCGCGCCGGCTTCAGCGGGATGACGCGGCTCATGACGGAGTCTTGAGCCGGTCGAGCAGGTGTCGCATCGCCGCCGCGCGATGCGACAGCGTGTTCTTCAGTTCCGGCGCCAGTTCGGCGGCGGTCTGTTCGAGCGAAGGCACGAAGAAGTGCGGGTCGTAGCCAAAGCCGCCGTCACCGCGTGCCTGCGCGACGATTTCGCCATGCCATTCGCCGTCGGCGATCAGCGGCTGCGGGTCGTCGGCCGAGCGCACCAGCACGATGACCGAATAGAAGTGGGCGCGACGGTCGTCGACGCCATGCAGATCGGCGATCAGCTTGGCATTGTTGGCGAGATCCGATTTCGGTTCGCCGGCGTAGCGCGCCGACAGCACGCCCGGCTTGCCACCGAGTGCGCCGACGCAGAGGCCGGAGTCGTCGGCCAGCGCCGGCAGCCCGGTTTCGCGCGCCGCGTGGCGTGCCTTGGCCAGCGCGTTCTCGACGAAAGTGGGGTGGGGTTCTTCCGCCTCGCTGACGCCGAGCGAGCCTTGCGTGACCACCTCGATGCCCAGTGGCGCCAGCATGGCCGACAGTTCGCGCAGCTTGCCGGCGTTGTTGCTCGCGAGTACGAGGCGTTCGATCGTCATCGGGGTCAGATCTCCAGTGCGCGGCGCTGTGCAGCGATCAGGCCGTTGATGCCGTTCTCGGCCAGATCCATCAGCGCGTTCAGTTCGCTGCGGGTGAAGGGCGTGCCCTCGGCCGTGCCCTGCACTTCGCACAGGCCACCGGATGCGGTCATCACGACGTTCATGTCGGTGTCGCAACTCGAATCCTCGTCGTAGTCGAGGTCGAGCACCGGCCTGCCTTCGTGTATTCCGACCGACACCGCGGCGACCAGTTCGCGCAGCGGGTTGGCGGGCAGCAGGCCCTTCTTCACCAGACCGGTCAGCGCGTCGTGCAGCGCGACGCAGGCGCCGGTGATCGAGGCGCAGCGGGTGCCGCCGTCGGCCTGCAGCACGTCGCAGTCCAGCGTGATCTGGCGTTCGCCGAGCGCGGCGAGGTCGGTGACCGAACGCAGGCTGCGGCCGATCAGGCGCTGGATCTCCTGGGTGCGGCCGGTCTGCTTGCCCTTGGCCGCCTCGCGCGCGCTGCGCGTGTGGGTGGAGCGAGGCAGCATGCCGTACTCGGCGGTCACCCAGCCTTGGCCCTTGCCGCGCAGGAAGGGCGGCACGCTCTCTTCGACGCTGGCGGTGCACAGCACGCGCGTGTTGCCGACCTCGATCAGCACCGAACCTTCGGCGTGGCAGGTGAAGTTGCGGGTGATGCGCAGGTCGCGCGCCTGGTCGGGCCGGCGGCCGCTGGGTCGTGTCACGTCATTGTCCCTTCGAGTACTTGTTGATCGCGGAATTGATTTCCGCGATGGCTGATTCGATTGCCGATTCGTCCCACTCTTCGCGCATCGACGCGCGGTCGCCGAAGCTTTCGATCACCGTGGTGTGACGGTCGAGCGGCAGCGTGCGGGTGGTGACCGAGCCCTGAGGCTCGTCGGCGTAGTTGTCGTGCCAGTTGATCGCCACCGTGGTCAGGTTGTCGGCCGTGTCTCCGCCCGCTGCCTCCGCCTGATCCATCAGCCGTGGCACGGCGGTCATCACATCGGGGTTCTCGAAGGTCTTCAGCAGCACGTCGTTGCCGAGCGGACCCCACACCCCGTCGCTGCACAGCAGTACGGTGTCGCCGGCGAGCAGCGGCGTCTTGCGCGAATACTCGATCTGCGGCGCGATCGGGCCGCCGAGACAGCTGTAGATGCGGTTGCGGTGCGGGTGTGTCATCGCACCGTCCTCGTCGAGCAGGCCGCGGTCGATCATGCGCTGCACGCGCGAATGGTCGCGCGTCTGCGTCATCACGTGGCCGGCGCGCAGCACGTACAGCCGCGAATCGCCGGCGTGCGCCCAGTAGGCGACCGAATCCTGAATCACGCAGGCGACACAGGTGGTGCGCGGACCGTCCTCGAGGTCGCGCTCGTCGGCGTAGTCGAGGATGGCGCAATGCGCGTTGGTCAGGCCGCGCGACAGGAACAGGAAGGGATCGTTCAGCCGCGGCTTGGCTTCGCGCTGGAAGGATTCGACCAGATACTGCACCGCGATCTGCGCCGCCACCTCGCCCTGGAAGTGACCACCCATGCCGTCGGCCACCACCAGCAGCAGTGCGTCGCGCGAATACGAGTAGGCCATGCGGTCCTGATTGGACTTGCGCTTGCCGACACGACTGTCCTGAAAGATGGTGAATCTCATTTGCTCATCCAGGTACTGAAGCGGCTGAACTGTGCGCGCACGCGGTCGAGCCAGTGTTCCGAAGCGTTGGTGCTGGCGCTGCCCGCCGCCGTCAGTTCGGCTTCCTCGTTCTCGCGATCCCAGGTGGCCAGCGATCTCTGCAGCGCGAACACGCTCTGCGGCCGTTTGAGGTGATTGAGCTGCATGCACAGATCTATGGTTTCGAGCAGCTGCTTCGAGTACTGGCCTATCCAGCGCTCGGAAGCGAGGATGACCGTATCGTTCTCCATGCGCAGGTCGGCCGCCTGCGGTGGTCCGCCCGACAGGCAGGCGTACATGCTGGCGCCGACGCTGTAGATGTCGCTCCACGGACCGAGCAGATCGCGGTTGCGGTAGTGCTCGGGGGCGGCGAAGCCGGGCGTGTACATCGGCTTCAGCATCGGCGTATCGACCATCAGCGTGTTGCGCGCGGCGCCGAAGTCGATCAGTACCGGCGAACCGTTGTTGCGCAGGTAGATGTTCGACGGCTTGATGTCCAGGTGCAGCAGCTTGTGCGAATGCACTTCGCGCAGGCCGTTGAGCAGGCGGGTGAACACGTAGCGGATGAAACTTTCGCGGATTTCGCCGCGGCGACGCGTGATGTAGTCCTGCAGCGTGCGGCCGCGCTCGTAGCGCATCACCATGTATACGGTGTCGTTGGCGCGGAAGAAGTTCAGCACGCGCACCACGTTCGGGTGATTCAGCCCGGCCAGCGTGCGTCCTTCCTCGAAGAAGCACTTCATGCCATAGCGGAAGGCCGGCAGGAATTCCTCGGGAATCTTCGGCTGGATATGGCCTTCCTCGCGCAGGGCCAGCGCGTTCGGCAGATATTCCTTGATCGCGACCGGCGTGTTGTCCCGGTCGTGCGCCAGATAGACGATGGAAAACCCGCCCAGGCTCAATTGGCTGTGGATGCGGTACTGGTCCAGTTCAAAGCCCGGCGGCAGGGCGCAATTGACTTGTGGGGGCATTCTGCGGGCCGCTATGATCCTTGTTTCGGCGCGATTCTGGGCGTTTGCCCACAGGCTGTAAAGCTGCCCGACACTTGCTGTCGACAGCGTTTGCACGCGTTGATGACCGATGGATCAACAGGGGAAGAACGCGTGGCAGGCAGCATACACAGCATGACGGGTTTCGCGACGGCTGCAGTCAGTGTCGGCGCAGCGACGCTGAACCTTGAGCTCAGAACCGTTAATTCGCGTTTCCTTGACCTGCATTTCCGGCTGCCCGACGAACTGCGTGTGATCGAGCCCCTGCTGCGCGAGCTGATCACCGGCACCTTGTCGCGCGGCAAGGTCGATTGCCGTGCCGGTCTGCAGGCGAGTGGCGAATCCAGCCGGGAGTTGGCACTGAACCCGCAGCTGCTGGCCCAGCTGGTGGCGCTCGAAGCCGGCGTGCGCGCGGCACTGCCACAGGCCGCCTCGCTGTCGGTCGCCGAGGTGCTGCGCTGGCCCGGCATGCTGGGCGACGACACGATACCGGCCGAGGCACTGACCGAAGCCGGGGCTCGTGCGGTGCGGCAGGCGCTGGCCGACCTCACCGCCTCGCGCAGCCGCGAAGGTGTGCGACTGGCCGGCATGCTGATGGAGCGCGTCACCCGCATGCGCGAACTGGTCGCGCAGGTCACGCCGCGTGTGCCCGAGGTGGTGCGCGAGTACCAGGCCAAGCTCGTGCAGAAGCTGCAGGAAGCCATAGGCAGCGCCGACGACGAGCGCATCCGCACTGAAGTCGGTCTGTTCGCGGTGCGCATCGACGTTGCCGAGGAACTGAACCGGCTGTCCGCGCATCTCGACGAAGTGGAGCGCATCCTCGCCAAGGGCGGCAGCGCCGGCAAACGGCTCGACTTCCTGATGCAGGAACTGAACCGCGAGGCGAACACGCTGGCGTCCAAGTCGGTCGCGCAGGACGTGGGCGGCGTCGCGATGGAGCTCAAGCTGCTGATCGAACAGATGCGCGAGCAGGTGCAGAACATCGAGTGAGCCCGAGTGAGTCGCTTGGCGGCTCCAGATTCACGCCGGCCTGCCGTTGACGCGGTTCCGGCGGATTTCGTCCTTTTCATTGCAAGACATGGCTAAACGCGGCGTACTTTTCATCGTCAGCGCACCGTCCGGTGCAGGCAAGACCACGCTGGTGCGCGGTCTGCTCGAACGTGACCCGCAGATCGGACTGTCGGTGTCGCACACCACGCGGGCGGCGCGTCCGGGCGAGGTGGATGGCGTTGCCTATCACTTCGTCAGCACCGACGCTTTCAGCGCGATGCGCGCGGCGGGCGACTTCATCGAGTCGGCGCACGTGCATGGCAATTACTACGGCACTTCGCGCCGCTGGCTCGAAGAACGGCTCAATGCCGGCCATGACGTGCTGCTGGAAATCGACTGGCAGGGCGCGCAGCAGGTGCGTGCGCTGTTTCCGGAGGCGGTGAGCATCTTCATCCTGCCGCCGTCATTCGAGGCGCTGGCGCAGCGGCTGACCGGTCGCGGATCGGACGCGCCGGAGGTGATAGAACGAAGGCTGGCTGCGGCGCGCGAAGAGATCGGTCATCTTCGCGAGTTTGATTTCGTTATAATCAATAACATACTGAGTCAGGCGCTGGACGAAATGGTCACCGTCGCACGCGCTGCGCGGCTGCTCCGATCGAGCCAGATGGCCCGACATCCTGAGTTCTTCCAATCCCTGGGTGTGAATTGATATGGCACGCATTACCGTCGAAGATTGTCTGAAGCGCATTCCGAATCGTTTCCAGCTGACGCTGGTCGCTACCTACCGTGCCCGCCAGCTGTCCGCAGGCAGCACGCCGCAGGTCGATGGCGACAAGGACAAGCCCACCGTCGTCGCGCTGCGTGAAATCGCCGCCGGCAAAGTCGGTCTGGAAATCCTGAATCGAGGCCAGGCCTGATGAGGCCGGGCTGTCAGCGCTGAACTGAATGAACCGACCGGTGGACGACCTCATCATGCCCACCCCGGTCGCCCACGTTACGCCTGCACCGCCCATCGTCAGCCTCGGCCCGGCTGACAACGATCCCGACGCCGGTACGCCGGCGCCCCCCTGTTCCACGGTCGCCGATCTCGAACGCCTGATCGCCGACATTTCCACCTATCTGCGCGACGAAGACGTGCAGCGCGTGCGCGACGCGTACGCGCTGTCGGCCAGTGCGCACGCCGGGCAGTTCCGCATGAGCGGCGAGCCTTACGTGTCGCATCCGCTGGCGGTCGCCGAAATCCTTGCCGGCTGGCAGCTCGACTCCCAGGCACTGTGCGCGGCGCTGCTGCACGACGTGATGGAAGACACCGCCATCACCAAGGCGGAGATTGCCGAGCGCTTCGGCAAGGTGGTGGCGGAACTGGTCGATGGCGTGTCCAAGCTCGACAAGATCGAGTTCCAGTCGAAGGAAGACGCGCAGGCCGAGAACTTCCGCAAGATGCTGATGGCGATGGCGCGCGACGTGCGCGTCATCCTGATCAAGCTGGCCGACCGCACGCACAACATGCGCACGCTGGGTTCGATGCGGCCGGACAAGCAGCGCCGCATCGCCCGCGAAACGCTGGAAATCCACGCTCCGATCGCCAACCGCCTCGGCCTGCACGCGGTGTACCGCGAACTGCAGGACATGTCCTTCCACGCGATGCACCCGATGCGCTATCGCGTGCTGGAGCGCGCGATGAAGTCGGCGCGCGGCAACCGGCGCGAGGTTGTGGGCAAGATCACCGAAGCGATCCGCACCCGCCTGCCGGAGCGCGGCATCGAAGCCGACGTGTTCGGCCGCGAGAAGAGCCTGTATTCGATCTTCCGCAAGATGCGCGACAAGCACCTGACTTTCTCGCAGGTGCTCGACATCTACGGTTTCCGCGTCGTGGTGAAGGACGTGGCGGCCTGCTATCTGGCCCTTGGCGCGCTGCATGCGCTGTACAAGCCGGTGCCGGGCAAGTTCAAGGACTACATCGCGATCCCGAAGGCCAATGGCTACCAATCGCTGCACACCACGCTGATCGGTCCGTTCGGCACGCCGGTCGAGGTGCAGATCCGCACCGCCGAAATGCACCAGATCGCGCAGAACGGCGTGGCTTCGCACTGGCTGTACAAGGACAGCGAACAGTCGCTCGACGACCTGCAGGCCAACACCCACCGCTGGCTGCAGTCGCTGCTGGAACTGCAGAGTTCGGCGCCGGATTCTGCCGAATTCCTCGAACACGTGAAGATCGATCTGTTCCCGGGCGAGGTGTACGTGTTCACGCCCAAGGGCAAGATCATGTCGCTGCCGCGCGGCGCGACCGCGGTCGACTTCGCCTACGCCGTGCACACCGACGTTGGCCACTGCTGTGTGGCCTGTCGCATCAACCAGGAACTGATGCCGCTGCGCAGCGAGCTCAGCAGCGGCGATCAGGTCGAAATCATCACCGCCTCGCACCCGAACCCGAACCCGGCCTGGCTGGGTTATGTGAAGACCGGCAAGGCGCGCGCGCAGATCCGCCACTTCCTGAAGACCATGCAGGTCGAGGAATCGGCGCAGCTGGGCGAGCGTCTGCTCACCCAGGCACTGCGCCAGTTCGGTGTCACGCCGGACGAGATCGGCGATGCCTCGTGGGCGCAGTGGCTTGAGACCACCGAGGTCAAGAGCCGCAAGGAGGCCCTGGCCGACATCGGCCAGGGCAAGAGTTCGGCCACCTTCGTCGCGCGCAGTCTGCTCAAGCTGCAGACCGCCAGCGAGCAGCAGGGCACGCCGCTGCCGGCGCCGGAGAGCGCGCTGCTGATCCGTGGTTCGGAAGGCATGGCGGTGCAGATCGCGCGCTGCTGCCAGCCGATACCGGGCGACCCCATCGTCGGTCAGCTGCGCGTTGGTTCCGGCCTGATGATCCACGCGCATGACTGCCCGACGCTGCGCCGCAACCGCAAGGACGGTGACCAGTGGGTCGACGTCGAGTGGGAACGCGACAGCAGCCGCGTGTTCGAGGTCGGCATCCGCGTCATCGCGGCGAACCGCCCGGGCGTGCTGGCCAAGGTCGCATTCGAGATCGCCGAATGCGGCGCCAACATCCAGAATGTCGGCATGGAAGAGGACGGCAGCCTCTACACGCAGATCCACTTCACGCTGCAGGTCAGTGATCGCGTCCATCTGGCGCGCATCATGAAGGGCTTGCGCCGCGTGCCGGAGGTCGTGCGCATCGCCCGCGTGCGGGCCTGCGACAAGGCCGACGAATCGCGCGGCAAGACACATTGAGTCGTTTCCAACGGAGTTTCAATTGGCTGATTACGAATCCGATCACACGCGTTTCATGCGCGAGTACCTCGAAAAGCACCCGGAACAGATCGAAGAGCAGCGTCGCGGTCGCGCGCTGTGGTGGGACAAGCCGCAGGACTTCGAAGCGCAGCGCCGCTTCAACGAAGCACGCGTCGCGCAGAAGCCCTATCCCTACCAGACCGACCTGACGCCCACCGACGCGCACTGAAGCCGCACCGTCCCACTTTCGGCTGCCCCGTGCGCTGCGCCACCGAGCTGGCGCGCAGGGCGGCGACCACCGCATGAGCGTGTTCGATCAGCCGCTGGCCATCGTCGACCTGGAAACGACAGGGGGCGACCCGCGCGCCGACCGTGTGACCGAGGTCGGCGTCGTGCTGATAGACGGGCCGCAGCGGCGCGAGTGGTCCAGCCTGGTCAATCCGGGCGTGTCGATTCCGCTGTCCATCCAGCGTTTTACCGGCATCACCGACGGCATGGTCGCCGGTGCGCCGCGCTTCGCCGATATCGCGGAAGAACTGGCGGCGCTGCTGCACGACCGCCTGTTCGTTGCGCACAACGCGCGCTTCGACCACGGCTTCCTGCGCAACGAGTTCGCCCGCGTCGGCCTGAACTTCGCGCCGCGCGTGCTGTGCTCGGTCAAGCTGTCGCGCGCCCTCTATCCGCACTTTCCGAAGCACGGGCTGGACGCGCTGATGGAGCGCTTCGGGCTGGTCTGCGACGCCCGTCACCGCGCCATCGGTGATGCGAGACTGGTGCGCGATTTTCTCGAGATCGTCGCGCGCGACTTTCCGCCGGCGGTGATCGGTCCGGCAATGGAAAAGGCCGGGCGCACCGCGGCAGCGCCGCCGGGGATGGCACCGGGCGCGCTCGACGACGTGCCGGAGGCGCCGGGCGTCTATCTGTTCTACGGTGCGGCGCCGGAGTCGACCGACCTGCTGCCGGCGCCGGCAGAGCTGCCGCTGTACATCGGCAAGAGCCGTAACCTGCGTTCGCGCGTGCTGGCGCATTTCACCGGTTCGCACAAGGGCGGACAGGCGGCGCGCATGCTGCGCGAAACGAAGCGCATCGATTGGGTCGAAACGGCGGGAGAGCTGGGGGCGCTGCTGCTCGAAGCGAAGCTGGTGAAGCAGTTGCAGCCGCTGTACAACAAGCAGTTGCGGGCCGGCGGACCCGCCGTGGCGCTGGCGCTGCGCGGCGGCCCCGGTAACGAGGTGGCGGCCGGCGAAGCGGCGCTGACGCTGGTCGATCTCGACCGCGTCACGCCGCGTCAGCTGGCGGGGTTGTATGGCCCCTTCCGCTCACGCCGCGACTGTCTGACCACGCTGCGCGAACTGGCGACTGCCTGGCAGCTGTGTCCGAAGCGCATCGGTCTGCAGGGCTACGAGCGGCGCACCGCCGCCTGCGTCAACGTGCAGATCAAGCGCTGCCGCGGTGTCTGCTGCGGTCGCGAAGACCCGCGGCAGCACGATATGCGGCTGATGAGTGCACTCGACGGCCTGCGCATGCCCGACTGGCCGTGGCCGGACGCCGTGGCGGTGCGCGAGCGCCGTCCGGGCGCCGAGCGGGGCGACCGGCACTGGCTGGCGCACTGGTGCTATCTGGGCAGCGCGCCGGAGGACAGCGACGACGCGGCGCCGCTGCAGCGCGACGCGCGCTTCGACTATGACCACTACCGCATCCTGCGCCGCCACCTCGACGGACTGCCGGCCGACGCGGTCGAGACCGTCTAGATATCGTCTGGCGGGTGCCGCAGCGACTGCCGCAGCTGGCCTGCCGACATCGGGCGCGCAAACAGATAACCCTGGCCCTCCGAACAACCGAGCCGCAGCAGCAGTTCGGCCTGTTCGGACAGCTCTATGCCCTCGGCGATGGTGGTCATGCGCAGTGAGCGACCCAGCGCCAGCATGGCTTCTATCATCGCGCGCGCGTCCTCGTTCTCGGTCAGGTCGATGATGAAGGAGCGGTCTATCTTGATGCGGTCTATCGGCAGGCCGCGCAGCACGCTCAGCGACGAGTAGCCGGTGCCGAAATCGTCGATGCTGATCGAGATGCCGAGCCGCTTCAGCGCATCGAGTATGCCGGCGCTCTGCTCGATCACCTGCAGCGTGGACTCGGTGATCTCGAGCTCTAGCGACTCGGCCGGGAAGCCGGTTTCGGTCAGCACCTCCAGCACATGGGCGACGAAGTCCTCGCGCATGAACTGCCTGACCGACACGTTGACGGCGAGGCGCATCTGCCGGCCATCGTTGTCCGGCAGGCCGACGATGTCATGGCAGGCGCGGCGCAGCACCCACATGCCCAGCGTTTCAATGATGCCGCTCTCTTCGGCGACCGGGATGAAGCGCGCGGGCGAAATCATGCCCAGTTCCGGATGCGGCCAGCGCACCAGCGCCTCGACGCCGATCACGTGCGCGTCGGACAGCCGGAGCTGGGGCTGGTAGTGCACCTCCAGCGCGTCGTTATCGATGGCGCGACGCAGGCCCTGTTCCATCTGCATGCGTTCCTGTGTGCGCTCCGACATGTCGGCAGTGAAGAACTGATAGCGGTTGCGTCCTTGCGACTTGGCCGAGTACATCGCGATGTCGGCTGCGCGCATCAGCACGTTGCGATCGGTGCCGTGGTCGGGGAACACGGCGATGCCTATGCTGCCGGTGATGCGTATCTGCTCGCCACCGAGGTCGAACGGATCACGCAGCGCACCGAGCAGCTTCATCGCCAGATGCGAGGCGTCTTCCGGCTGTGCGCTGCCGGTCAGCACGACGAATTCGTCGCCGCCGAGGCGGGCCAGCGTGTCGCTGCGGCGCAGCGCCTCACGCAGACGCACCGACACCGCGCGCAGCAGCTCGTCGCCGACGCCATGGCCCAGTGTGTCGTTCACCCCCTTGAAGCTGTCCAGGTCGAGAAAGAGCAGGATGCAGCGCTGCTGCGCGCGACGTGCCTGTTCGATGGCGCGCTCGAAGCGGTCGTCGAACAGCAGGCGGTTGGGCAGGCCGGTCAGCGCGTCGTGATGCGCCAGATGATTCAGTTTCTCCTCGGCCTGATGGATGGCGCTGAAATCGGAGAAGGCAGCGACGAAATGGGTGACGGTGCCGTTGTCGTTGCGCACCGCGCTGATGCTTTCCCAGGCGGGGAAGCTCTCGCCCGACGCGCGTTGGCACAGCACCTCGCCCTGCCAGTAGCCGGTGCTCGAGGGGGCGACCAGCGCGGCGTAGAAATCGTCGCCGTGGCCGGTTCCCAGCGCTGCGTCAGGGTCGAGGCCGAGTACCTGGGTCTCGTCGTGCCCGGTGATGCGTGTGTAGGCGGCATTGACCGCGACGATGCGCCGACGCGCGTCCGCGATCACGATGGCTTCGGCCGTGGTGTGGAACACGACGCTGGACTGGCGCAGGCGCTCCTCGTCGCGCCGGCGCTGCGTCACGTCCTGCAGGATGCCGACGATGCGCCGCTCGCCCACTGGGTCGCCATAAGCGCGCGCGTGCGCTTCGAGATTGCGTGCGCCACCATTGCCTACGGTACGGAATTCGATGCGCACCGGATCGCCGCGCTGCAGTGCCGCGTTCAGCGCCGCCGACACGCGCTCGCGATCGCCGGCATCGACGCGCGACAGAAAGAGATTCCATGACTCGTCCAGCGGGACCGGGCGGTCGCCGAACAGGCTGCGCAAGTGGCCGTCGCCGTGCAGCTGCATCGAATCGCCCTGCCACTCGATCACGCCGAGCGAGGCGGCATCCAGCGCCTGCTTGAACAGCTGTTCGCTGCGCTCCACGAGCACCTCGACTTCGCGACGCGCAAGCGCCATCTGTATCGTCGCGTGCAGCTCGCGCGCTTCGCACGGCTTGACCAGATAGCCGAAGGGCCGGCAGTCGAGTGCGCGGCGCAGCGTGTCGTCCTCGGCGTAGGCGGTCAGGAAGACCACCGGTACGCGGTGCTGCGACTGGATCTGCAGTGCCGCGTCTATGCCGTCGATCGGACCTTCGAGGTGGATGTCCATCAGCACCAGGTCGGGCGCCACCTCGCCGACCTTGCGCACCGCCTGCTCGCCGCTGGCCAGCACCGCGCCAACCTTGTAGCCGAAGGACTGCAGCTGGTTCTTCAGGTCGAAAGCGATCACGCGTTCGTCCTCGACCAGCATCAGATTGATCGGGAGCGGTGCGTTCATGTGGTACCTCGCACGTTGAGTGATGCCGGAAAGGTGATGAGATAGCAGGCGCCGCCGTCGCGCGCCATCTGCAGTTCGCCGTGCAGCTGATCTATCAGCAGGGGCACCAGCTGCAGGCCGAGCGACTTAACGGTGTCGAAGTCAAAACCGGACGGCAGGCCGACTCCGTCGTCGCGCACGCCCAGCGTCAGCCGATCGTCGCTGCCGTGCAGCGAAACGGTGATGGTGCCGGCGCGCTGCGCGGGGAAGGCATGCTTGAAGGCATTGGTGACCAGTTCGTTCACCACCAGCCCGCACGGGATCGCGCGTTCCAGATCGAGATAGACCGGCTGCGGCGGGCGTTCGAGCCGCAGTTCGACGCCGCTCGCACTGCTGCGGTAGGCTCCGCGCAGCAACTGCGCAAGACGATCAAGGTAGTCGCCGAGGTCCATGCGCGAGAAGTCCTTGCGCTCATACAGCAGCTGATGGGTCAGCGCCATCGCACGCACGCGGTTCTGGCTCTCGTTCAGGATGTCGCGTACGCGCGGGTCATCGACATTGTTGGCCTGCAGGTTGAGCAGGCTGGTGATGACCTGCAGATTGTTCTTGACCCGGTGGTGCACTTCGTTGAGCAGCACCGTCTTTTCCTGCAGTGCCTGTTCCAGCACCTGCTGGGCGCGGCGCCGTTCGGTGATGTCGACGATGGATGCCAGCACCATGACCCCACTGCCTGTATCCATCGGGTTCAGGCCGATCTCGACCGGAAACTCGCTGCCGTCGGCACGGCAGGCGAACAGGTCGCGGCCGCCGCCCATCGGACGTGGGCTGGGCGATGACAGGAAGCTGTGACGGAAGTCGGCGTGGTGTGCTCGCGCGGCCGACGGCACCAGCATATCGACCGAGCGGCCTATCAGTTCGGTACGCGGGTAACCGAACAGTCTTTCGGTCTGCTCGTTGACCAGCACCATCATGCCGCGGCCATCGACCAGAACCATCGCGCTGGGCGCGTACTCGACGACGCGGCGGAAGGCGTCGTCGTTCATCTGCGGCATCGGCGGGGCATCGTGCGCCGGTGTGCCATCGGTACGGATATCCATCGGCCATCCTCCGTGAGCCCGCGCTCATTTCGGGCTCATTCATTCTGGATGGCCGCGTGCGTCAAGACAAGGTCGTGTTGCCCTTCGTTTCGATTGCACAAAAACAAAAGCCCCTGCGGCTGGCAGGGGCTTTGGCTGTGGCTTTGCGCCGCGATCAGGCTTCCGGGTCGTACATGCAGTGCTTGATCTTGTGGCGGTTGGCGATCAGCTCCTCGATCGTCGGCTTGCCGGTCATCGCACGCTGTATCGCGATCTTGGTTGCTTCGTAATTGGTGCGGTACAGATCCTTCATGTCGAGGTTGGGATCCTTGACCGCGTTCGGGTCCAGCCACACCAGGTCGATGATGACCAGCTCGTCCACCAGATCTTTCGGGATGATGCCTTCCGACACGCAGTCGACGACCGCGTCGGCGGTGGCCGACTGCACCACGCCACCCAGCAGTTCGACGGTGCGCGAGTTCTTGATCGTGACCTTGGGCACCATCATCGTCGCCGGCTTGGCCATCTGGTTGCAGTCGCGCACGGCGAGCATGCGGGTGTGACCGGCGGTCTGGCCCATCATCTGGGCGAAGGCCTGGCCGACCGGGCCGTCGATCGAGCCGATGACGATTTCCGGCATGGCATCGGTGTATTGACCTTCCTTGGCGAAGACGGTGGCTTCACCGACCTTCATCACGATACGTTCGGACATGGTTCGATTCCTTTTGACAGTGTATTCAATTCGTTGGCGCGCAAGGCTCAGCCGCCGCGAAGTTTAGCGCGCATGCGGTCGATTTCACGCCGCTGGGTCTTGGTGGGCCGTCCGTGCAGCATGTGTGACGGTTCCGGAGCAAGTCGGCGCCGTTCGCGTTCCGCTTCGCGCCGGGCGAGGCTGTCGGCGGTCTCTTCATAAAGCTTGCGCGCCTCTTCGGCCGGGCCGCGTCTGCCGGACAGCGCCTGCACGATCACCGTGTAGCGCACTTCGCCGGTCTGGATGTCCAGCCGGTCGCCAAGGCGTACCTCGCGCGACGGCTTGGCGCGCGCCTCGTTCAGCTGGATGCGGCCGGCGTCGATGGCGTCGGAGGCCAGCGTGCGCGTCTTGAAGAAGCGCGCCGCCCACAGCCACTTGTCGAGCCGCAGCCGTTCGCGCGCGGCCTCTTCGTCCTGGCTCACGGCAGCAGGCGTTCGCCGGCATAGAGGTCGGCGATGCGTTCGCGCGCGCGGATCAGGTGCACCTTGTCGCCATCGACCATCACTTCGGCGGCGCGCGGCCGCGTGTTGTAGTTCGAACTCATGGTCATGCCGTAGGCGCCGGCGGAGAAGATGGCGACCAGGTCCTCCGGCTCGACCGCCAGTTCACGTGCGCGGCCGAGGAAGTCGCCGCTTTCGCAGACCGGGCCGACCACGTCGTAGGTGTCCGCCTTGCCGCGCGGGCGTACCTCGGCGATGCGGTGGTAGGCGTCGTACAGCGCCGGCCGGGCGAGGTCGTTCATCGCCGCATCGATGATGGCGAAATTGCGCTCCTCGCCGCGCTTCAGGTACTCGACCTTCGACAGCAGCACGCCGGCGTTGCCGACCAGAGAGCGGCCGGGTTCGAGCAGCAGTCTCTCTTTGCGGCCGGCCAGCACGGCCAGCAGCGGCGCCAGGTAGTCACGCGTCGCCGGCACGTCCTCGTCGTCGTAGCGGATGCCGAGGCCGCCGCCGAGGTCGAGGTGGCGCAGTTCGATGCCGTCGCGGTTCAGTGCCTCGGCCAGCGCCACCACCTTGGCGGCCGCTTCGGCCACCGGCGCCGGGTCCAGCAGCTGCGAGCCGATGTGGCAGGCGATGCCGCGGATCTCCAGCTGCGGCAGTTTCGCCGCATCGAGATAGATGCGGTGTGCGTCGGCGATCGGCACGCCGAACTTGTTGCACTTCAGGCCGGTGGATATGTACGGATGGGTTTTCGGGTCGACGTCCGGATTCACCCGCAGCGCGATCGGCGCACGCTTGCCCAGGCTGCCGGCGACCTCGGCCAGCCGGTGCAGTTCGGCTTCGGACTCGACGTTGAAGCAGTAGATGCCGTGGGTCAGCGCGGCGCGCATTTCGTCGCGCGTCTTGCCGACACCGGAGAACACCACCTTGGCCGGATCTCCGCCCGCCGCGATCACGCGCGCCAGTTCGCCGCCGGACACGATGTCGAAGCCGGTGCCCAGCCGCGCGAACACATTCATGATCGCCAGGTTGGAATTCGACTTCACCGCGTAGCACAGCATGGCGTCACGGCCGGACAGTGCCTCGGCGTAGGCAGCGTGCGCTTCGGTCAGCGCCGCGCGGCTGTATACGAAGGTGGGCGTGCCGTACTCGGCGGCAATGCGCTCGAGCGCAACGCCTTCGGCGTACAGCGCGCCGTCGCGGGTTTCGAAATGCTTCATTGCTTGTCGGCCTTGTTAGTATCTTGCGGAGCAGGTGCGGGCGCGGGCTTCGCGGCCGCCGGCTGGGCGCCCTGCTTGGGCGGCAGCGTCAATGGTCCCTTGGTGCCGCAGGCGGCGAGCGTCAGGGTCAGTGCGACGATGCGCACGAGCGGGCTGGAAAACATGTCGGATGGCCGGAATATGAACGAGAGTGAATTTAACAAATTGGCCGATGCGACGCTGGCTGCGATCGAGCAGGCCATCGAGCGCAGCGGCGCCGGAATCGACTACGAACTGCAGGCTGGCGGCGTGCTGGAACTGGAGTTCGACGACGGTTCGAAAATGGTGATCAACCGTCACGGCGTCGCGCAGGAAATCTGGGTCGCGGCGCGCTCCGGCGGCTTCCACTTCCGTGCCGACGGCGGCCGCTGGATAGGCACGCGCGACGGCAAGGAACTGATGCAGGCACTGGAAGAACTGCTCAGCCAGCAGGCGGGCGAGCCGGTGAAGCTGCGCGGCTGAGCGTTTCCGGCACCGTCAGCCGCGATTCGCTCGGTACGATGTGGCCGGTTGGAGAGCGTGGCGGCGTCGGAATCGGTGCCGGCGACTGCGGCGGCGGGCCGGGCTGCAGCTCACCTTCCGAAGCCGGCGTTTCCGGCTCTTCCGGCAGCGACTCGGGCGGCGGCGGCAGGTGTTCCTCGTACATCAGGTCGGTGCGCGGGTTGCCTTTGCTGTCCTCGCCGGCATCGATGCTGATCAGGCCGTCGGGCAGCGGCAGTCGCTGTTCGGGCACGTCCTTCAGTGCGTGGCGCATGTAATCCACCCACATCGGCAGCGCTGCCGAACCGCCGGTTTCGCCACGGCCCAGGGTGCGCGGGTTGTCGAAGCCTATCCATGCAACGGCTACGCGCGAGGGTTGGTAGCCGCAGAACCAGGCGTCGAGATAGTCGTTGGTAGTGCCGGTCTTGCCGGCGAGATCGCCGCGCTTGAGGGCCAGCGCGCGGGTGGCCGTTCCGCGGCGTACGACGTCCTGCATCATGCTGTCCATCAGGTAGGCGTTGCGCGCGTCGATGACGCGCAAACCTTCGTCGCCGGCCTTGCGCGGCGTGAAGCGCGCCAGCACGCGTCCCTCGCTGTCGGTGATCTCGCTCACCACATAGGGCTCGACCCGGTAGCCGCCGTTGGCGAACACGGCGTAGGCGGACGCCATCTGCCACGGGGTGACAGACCCCGCACCGAGCGCCATCGTCAGGTAGGGCGGGTGGCGCGCGGCGTCGAATCCGAAGCGTGAAACATAGTCCTGCGCATAGCGCGGACCGATCGAGCGCAGCATGCGGATAGACACCATGTTCTTCGACTTCGCCAGCGCCGTGCGCAGCGAGATCGGGCCGTCGTACTTGCCGTCGTAGTTCTTCGGCTGCCAGCTCTGGCTGCCGGTTTCGCCGGCCGACACCACCAGCGGCGTGTCCTCCTCGACGGTCGCCGGCCCGTAGCCCTTCTCCAGTGCCGCCGAGTAGATGAAGGGCTTGAACGCCGAACCGGGCTGACGCCAGCCCTGGGTGACGTGGTTGAACTTGCTGCGATTGAAGTCGAAACCGCCGACCAGCGCGCGGACCGCGCCATCGCTGCTGTCGATGGCGAGCAGGGCCGCCTCGACTTCCGGCATCTGCGCCAGCGTCCAGCCGAGCTTGGCGTCCTGCATCACGCGCACGACCGCGCCGCGACGTAGCTTGCGGGCCGGCGGCGCCTTGTCGTCCAGCATCGCCTTGGCGAACTTGATCGCGTCGGCGCCCAGGTTGAGCACTTCGCCGCCGCGCTTGTAGACCTTTACCGCCGTCGGACTGGCGGCGAGCACCACGGCGGCGTGCAGGCCGACCGCGTCCGGCACGTCCTGCAGCAGATCGTCGAGCAGTTCGTCGTCGTCGGCGCCGACGTCCTTCATGTCGACGAAGGACTCCGCGCCGCGATAGCCATGCCGGCGGTCGTAGTCGAACACGCCCTTGCGGACGGCCTCGATGGCGGCGTCCTGGTCGGCGCGCCGTATCGTCGTCACCACGCGCAGGCCGAGCGAGTAGGCGTTCTCGCCGAAGCGCTCGACCGCCATCTGGCGGGCCATCTCGGCGACGAAATCCGCCGGCTTCGGCCCGCTGGCGGTGCTGCTGCTGTCGCGACGCAGGACCAGCTCTTCCTCGACCGCGCGAGCGCGGGTCGCTTCGTCGATGTAGCCCAGCTCCTGCATGCGCCGCAGCACGTAGGACTGGCGCAGCGCGGCGCGCTTCGGGTTCACCACCGGGTTGTACTTGGAAGGCGCTTTCGGCAGGCCGGCGAGCATCGCTGCTTCGGCGACGCTAATGTCCTTCAGGTTTTTGCCGAAATAGGCTCTGGAGGCGGCGGCAAAACCGTAGGCGCGCTGACCGAGATAGATCTGGTTGATATAGAGCTGGAGTATCTGGTCTTTTGTCAGGCTGTTCTCGATTTTGAACGCCATCAGGGCTTCATAGACTTTCCGGCGCAGGGTGCGTTCGCTCGACAGGAAGAAGTTGCGCGCCACCTGCATCGTGATGGTGCTGGCGCCCTGGCTGCGGCCGCCGCTGGTCAGATTGGCCAGCGCGGCACGGGCAATGCCCATGTAGTCGATGCCCGAGTGCTGGTAGAAGCGCTCGTCCTCGGCGGCAATGATGGCGTGCTTGAGCGCGTCCGGCACCTGTTCGATCGGCACGACCGAGCGGCGTTCTTCGCCGAATTCGCCGATCAGCTGCCCGTCGGCGTTGTAGACGCGAAGCGGGATCTTCGGCCGGTAGTCGGTCAGGATGTCCAGCGACGGGAGCTGAGGGTAGGCGAGCAGTACGACGATCAGCGCGAGGGCCGCGCCTATCAGTGCGAGGCCGGTGAGGGCGGTCAACGGGTAGAGCAGCCAGCGGAATTTGGAGAGCAAGAGGATGGGTTTCCGGAGGGGGTTTGAGGCCGAAAGTATAGCCGGCCGACCGTGTGAAGCTTCTCGTTACGCCTACCCAAAATTTGTTTACTTGTCGATACCTTGCTGCTAGCATCTTAATGTAATTTGTGCGTATTGGGCCTAATTCACTGTCTTAAAAGGAAAAAGCTTGGCTTTCGACCTGTCGGTATTTAACCCGGGAGCGCGTCCCCTGATGGGGCTGGACGTGTCGTCCTCGGCGGTCAAGCTGGTCGAGCTGTCCCGGACAGCGAAGGGCGAGCACCGCATCGAGCGCTACGCCATCGAGAACCTCCCGCGCGATTCGGTGGTGGATGGCAACATCGCCAAGCTCGAAGACGTCGCCGACGCCGTGCGTCGGGCGTGGAAGCGCATGGGCACGTCGACGCGCAATGTCGCGCTGGCCCTGCCAGCGGCGGCCGTCATCACGAAAAAGATCATCGTTCCGGCCAATCAGCGCGAGCAGGAGCTCGAAGTGCTGGTGGAGTCGGAAGCCAATCAGTACATCCCCTTCCAGCTCGACGAGGTGAATCTCGATTTCCAGGTGGTCGGCCCGGCACCCGGCAACCCGGACGAGGTCGAGGTGCTGATCGCCGCCTCGCGCAAGGAAAAGGTCGAGGACCGCGTCGCGGTGGCCGAAGCGGCCGGCCTGCGCGCAGTCGTGGTTGATGTCGAGTCCTACGCGGCACAGGCCGCATTCGAACTGGTCGAGAAGCAGCTGCCGGACGGCGGCAAGGACACCAACATCGTGCTGGTCGACGTCGGCGCCAACGTGATGAACGTGATCATCCTGCGCAACGACCAGCCGGTCTATTCGCGCGAGCAGGCGTTCGGCGGCTACCAGCTGACGCAGGACATCATGCGCAACTATGGCATGAGCCCGGAAGAGGCCGAAGCCGCCAAGCGCACCAACACGCTGCCGGAGAATTACGAGAACGATCTGCTGCGCCCCTTCATGGACAACCTCGCGCTCGAGGTGTCGCGTGCGCTGCAGTTCTTCTTCACCTCGACGCAGTACAACAGCGTCGACCACATCGTGCTCGCCGGCGGGTGCTCGGTGATCCCCGGTCTGGACGAAGTGGTTGCCAACCGTACCCAGGTCGAAACCCGTATCGCGAACCCCTTTGTCGACATGCAGCTGTCGCAGACGGTCACCGCCAAGCGTCTCAGCCAGGACGCGCCGTCACTGCTGGTGGCCTGCGGCCTTGCGCTCAGGAGGTTCGACGCATGATACGCATCAACCTTCTTCCCCATCGCGAGGAGAAGCGCAAGGCGCGGCGCCAGCAGTTCTATGCGCTGACCGGCCTGACGCTGGTGCTCGGCGGTCTCATCGTGGCGCTGGGCAACGGCATCATCAGCGGTTACGTGTCGGCCCAGGACGAAAAGAACGCCTTCCTGAAGACCGAAATCGCTGCGCTCGACAAGTCGATCGACGAGATCAAGCGGCTGCGCGAGCAGACCGACGCGCTGCTGCAGCGCAAGCGGGTGATCGAGTCGCTGCAGGGTAACCGGTCGGAGGCGGTCGGCCTGTTCAACGAACTCGCGAAGAACGTGCCGGAAGGCGTCTATATCAAGAAGGTTTCGCAGCAGGCGAACAAGATCAATCTGGTCGGGTATGCGCAATCGAACGCGCGGGTGTCCAGCCTGATGCGGAATCTGGAGTCGTCGCCGCTGCTCGAGCGCCCGACCCTCATCGAAATCAAGGGCGCCACTGTCGACAAGCGCCGCATGAACGAATTCAGCCTCGATCTGTTCATCACGCGCGCGGTGGACGAGGCCGACAGCAAGACGGCGAAGGGGCGCAAGACATGAAGCAGATCCAGATGCCCCAGATCGATTTCACGCGCATTGCGGACGATTTCAAGAATCTCGACCCGAAGGACGTCGGCAACTGGGCCACCGCGCCGAAGGCCGCGGTCCTGCTGGGTGTGCTGGTCGCAACGCTGGCCGCAGGCTGGTGGTTCCTGTGGGATCCGCTGCGCGTCGAGCTCGAACAGAAGCGTGTCGAGGAACAGACGCTGAAGGAAGAATGGCTTAACAAGAAGCGTCAGGCGGTGAATCTCGAGCAGTACCAGCAACAGCTGGCTGACATCGACAAGTCCTTCGGTGCGCTGCTCAAGCAGCTGCCGAATAAGGCCGAGATGGAATCGCTGCTGGTCGACATCAGTCAGGCCGGTCTGAGCCGCGGCCTGCAGTTCGAAACCTGGAAGCCGGGTGGCGAAGCGGTCAAGGATTTCTACGCCGAAATGCCGATCACCATCCGCGTCACCGGCGGCTATCACGACCTCGGCAACTTTGCCGGTGACGTCGCCAAGCTCTCGCGCATCGTGACCCTGGGTTCGATCGTCATTGATTCAAGCAAGGACGGCCTGAAGATGGATGCCGTGGCGACCACCTACCGTTATCTCGACGACGAAGAGATTGCCCGAATCAAGAAGGCAAAGGCCGACAAGGCCAAGGGGGCCAATAAATGAAGCGCCTCCTGACGATGCTGGCGGCCAGTCTGGCGCTGGCGGGCTGCGGTAGCGAAGACCATGAAGACCTGCGCTCGTGGATGGAAGAGAACACCCAGGGCCTGAAGGGGCAGGTGAAGCCGCTGCCCGAAATCAAGCCGTCGATCATCGTTGCCTACGAAGCGGGCAATCTGCTCGATCCGTTCAGCGTGCAGAAGATCGAGCCTGAGCGGAAGAAGGGCGGCGGCGGTGGCGGTGGCATCACGCCCGACCTCGACCGGCGCAAGGAGCCGCTGGAGCAGTACCCGCTCGACACGCTGGCCATGGTCGGTCTGCTCGAGCAGGGGCGGGTCACCTATGCGCTGATCAAGGCGGACACGACCTTGCATCGCGTGCGCAGCGGCAATTACATGGGTCAGAACTTCGGTGTCATCACGTCGATATCCGGCGATGGCATCACCTTGAAGGAAATCGTTCAGGACGCGGACGGCGAATGGGTCGAACGTACCAGTACGCTCCAGTTGCAGGAGCAGGAGGCAAAAAAATGAATTTCGTCCGCAAACTCGCCGGCCTGCTGTGCGCGCTCGCCGTCGCTTCGATACCGGCACTTGCCGTCGCACAGGCACAGCCGAACAGCATCGAGTCCATCCTGGTGTCGCAGCAGGGCGGGGAGGTGCTGGTCAAGGTGACGACCAAGTCCGAACTGGCCACGGTGCCCGCCAATTTCAGCGTCGCTTCGCCCGCGCGTATCGCCTTCGATTTCCCGGCGACCGGAAACGCGCTCGGCCGCTCGTCCCAGACCTTGAACGAAGCGCACCTGCGCAGCTTCAACATCGTCGAGGTCGGCGACCGTACGCGACTGGTGCTCAACCTCAACAAGCTGTCCACCTTCAATACGCGGCTGTCCGGGCGCGACCTGTACATCAGCCTGGCGATGCCGACGAATGCCGAAGCGGTCGCCCAGTCCGACAAGACGTCCCGATTCGCCGAGCCGGCTGCGAACGAAGGTACGCAGATCTTGCGCAACGTCGGCTTCCGCCGCGGCAAGGATGGTGAAGGTCGCGTCGTGGTCGAACTGTCGGATCCGAACACCGGTATCGACATCCGCCAGCAGGGAGCGAAGCTGGTGGTCGAATTCCTGCGTGCCTCGGTGGCCGACGAATTCCTGAAGCGCTACGACGTGACCGACTTCGGTACGCCGATCACGCAGATGGAAGTCGTGCGCTCGGGCGCCAATACCCGCCTCACGGTCACCCCGACCGGTCTGTGGGAGCACAATGCTTACCAGAGCGAGAATCAGTTCATCCTTGAGGTGAAGCGTCTGGTCGAGGATCCGAACAAGCTGGTTCAAGGCAGCAAGCCGGGCTACCAGGGCGAGAAGCTGTCGCTGAACTTCCAGAACATCGACGTGCGTTCGGTGCTGCAGGTGATTGCTGACTTCACCGACAACAACATCATCACGTCCGACACCGTCGGCGGTTCGCTTACGCTGCGTCTGAAGGACGTGCCGTGGGATCAGGCGCTGGACATCATTCTCGACGCCAAGGGGCTGGACAAGCGCAAGACCGGCAACGTCATCTGGATTGCACCGCGCGACGAACTGACGGCGAAGGAGAAACTGGCACTCGAAAGCCAGATGCAGGTGAGTGAGCTCGAGCCCTTGCGCACGGAAACCTTCCAGCTGAATTATCACAAGGCCGACATCATCTACAAGGCGATCACCGAGAAGAAGGATGCCGACCGCAGCTTCCTGTCAAAGCGCGGTTCCATCGTGATGGACACGCGCACGAACAAGCTCATCGTGACCGACATCCCGTCGCGACTCGAAGACATCCGCCGCATCCTGATCGAACTGGATATTGCGACCCGTCAAGTCCTGATCGAGGCGCGTATCGTCGAAGCCAACGAAGACTTCGCGAAGAACCTCGGCGCGCGTCTCGGTATCAACCAAGGGCAGTCGGGTTCAGTGCAGCTTGGCCGGGCAGGCCTCAACATCGGTGGCTCGGCCTCGGCCAGTGGTTTCCAGACCGGACAGGTTCAGACCCAGCCGAACTTTCTGACCGATTCAATGGGCGTCAATCTGCGTGCCTCGAACATCAGCGGCCGCACGCCCGGTCAGCTGTCCTTCGTGTTGTTCAACTCGGCGGCGACCCGTTTCCTGAACCTTGAGCTCTCGGCGTTGGAGCAAGATGGCAAGGGCAAGGTGATTTCCAGCCCGCGTGTCATGACCTCGGACCAGAACGAGGCACTGATCGAACAGGGTGTCGAAATTCCCTACCAACAGGCAACCAGTTCGGGCGCGACCAGCATTTCGTTCCGTAAGGCAAACCTGAAGCTGCAAGTTAAGCCGCAGATCACGCCGGACGGTCGTGTGCAGATGGCGCTCGACATCAACAAGGACACGCCGAACACGCAGATCGCAACTGGTGCGGGCGTTGCGATCGATACCAAACACGTCAAGACCGACGTGCTGGTCGAGAATGGCGGCACGGTGGTCATCGGCGGTATCTACACCCAGGAAGAACGCCGCACGCAGACGCGAGTGCCTTTCCTCGGCGATCTGCCTTACGTCGGCTTTCTGTTCCGCAATACGGAAACGCGTGACAACCGCGCCGAACTGCTCATCTTCGTGACGCCGCGCATCGTCAGCGACAACCTCACGCTGCGCTGAGCGACCTCATCGACCTGGCATCGGGCGGCCCCGGCAACGGGGCCGCTTTCTTTTTGCGCTGCTAGAATCCGGCCGGTGGAACATAGCGACAACATTTTTCTGGTCGGCATGATGGGCGCCGGCAAAACGACCGTCGGCCGCCAGCTCGCGCGCAGGCTGCGCAAGCGCTTCGTCGACTGCGATCACGAAATCGAGGCGCGCACCGGCGTCAGCATTCCGACCATCTTCGAAATCGAGGGCGAAGCCGGCTTTCGCAGGCGCGAGGCTGCGACCATCGAAGCACTGGCCCACGAAACCGGGCTGGTGCTGGCCACCGGCGGCGGTGCGGTGCTCGACCCGATGAATCGGCAGAACCTGAAGGCTGGTGGCTGGGTGGTCTATCTCGACGTGCCGCCCGACATACTGTGGTCGCGCACCCGCGGCGATCGCAACCGGCCGCTGCTGCAGGTCGACGATCCGCGCGCCCGCGTGCGCGAACTTCACGGCCTGCGCGACCCTCTGTACCGGGAGGTCGCCGATTTCATCGCCGAAAGCGGCCAGGGCAGCCCGCTGTCCATCGTGCGGAAACTTGAACGGGAATACCTGAACCGATGCGCAGCCTGAACGTGGCGCTCGACGAGCGCGCCTACGACATCCACATCGGCCGCGGCCTGATAGACCGCGGCGATCTGTTCGCCTCGGTACTCAAGCGCAAGCGCGCAGTGGTCATCAGCAACGAGGTGGTGGCGCCGCTGTATGCGTCGCGGGTGCTGGCCGCGCTCGATTCGGTCGGGGTCGCTCACCAGCTTGTGGTACTGCCGGATGGCGAGATCCACAAGGACTGGCCCACGCTGAACCTCATTTTCGACGCCTTGCTCGGCGCCCGGGTCGAACGCTCGACCACGCTGATCGCGCTCGGCGGCGGCGTCATCGGTGACATGGTCGGCTTTGCCGCGGCCACCTATCAGCGTGGCGTCCCCTTCATCCAGGTGCCGACCACGCTGCTGTCCCAGGTCGATTCGTCGGTGGGCGGCAAGACCGCGATCAACCATCCGCTCGGCAAGAACATGATCGGAGCCTTCTACCAGCCCCGGCTGGTGCTGGCCGACATCGATACGCTGGACACCCTGCCCGACCGCGAACTGAAGGCGGGGCTGGCCGAAGTGATCAAGTACGGCCTGATCCGCGACCGCGAGTTCTTCGACTGGCTCGAAATCAACATGCCGCGTCTGCTGGCGCGCGACACCGAAGCGCTGGCCTTTGCCATCGAGCGCTCCTGCCGTAACAAGGCGGAAGTGGTGATCGAGGACGAAACCGAAGCCGGCGTGCGGGCTCACCTCAATCTCGGCCACACCTTCGGCCACGCGATCGAAACCGGGCTGGGCTACGGCGAGTGGCTGCACGGCGAGGCGGTGGCCGCGGGCACGCTGATGGCGGCAGAGCTGTCGCGCCGGCTCGGCTGGCTGGACGACGGCGACGTGGCGCGCATCCGCCGCATCCACGAAGCCGCCGGCCTCGCGCTGCGCGGGCCGAAGATGGGTGTGGAGCGCTATCTCGAACTGATGTCGCACGACAAGAAGGTCGAGGCGGGCAAGCTCAGGCTGGTGCTGCTCAAGGGCATCGGCGAGGCCACGGTATTCGGCGATGCGCCGGTTGCCGACATCGCGGCCTCCATTGAACACTGCTGCGGCGATGCCTGAACTCGCGTCCTACGCCGCCTGCGACGCCAATTCGCGCGGCCGGCGTCATCCCGAGGATTCGCCGCACGGGCGCAGCCAGTTCCAGCGCGACCGCGACCGCATCGTGCACAGCACGGCTTTCCGCCGGCTGGAGTACAAGACCCAGGTGTTCGTGAATCACGAAGGCGACCTGTTCCGCACCCGGCTCACGCACAGCATCGAGGTTGCGCAGATCGCGCGCTCGATCGCGCGAGCACTGCGGGTGAACGAGGATCTGGCCGAGGCGGTGTCGATTGCCCACGATCTCGGTCATACGCCTTTCGGCCACGCCGGTCAGGACGCGCTGAACGAATGCATGCGCGACTACGGCGGTTTCGAGCACAACCTGCAGAGCCTGCGCACGGTCGATCTGCTGGAGGAGCGCTACGGCGCCTTCGATGGCCTGAACCTCACCTTCGAGACGCGCGAGGGCATCCTCAAGCACTGTTCGCCGACGCGCGCGCGCGAACTGGGCGAACTGGGCCAACGCTTTCTCGACCGCACGCAGCCGACCATCGAGGCGCAGATCTGCAATCTGGCCGACGAAATCGCCTACAACAACCACGACGTCGACGACGGGCTGCGTTCCGGCCTGATCACGCTGGAACAGCTGGAAGAGGTGCCGATCTTCGCCCGCTTCCGCCGCGAAGTGGTTGATCTGTACCCGCAGATCGCCGGCCGGCGCCTGATTCACGAGGCGATCCGCCGCATGATCAATGCGCAAGTGATTGATCTGGTGGGAGAAACGACGGGTCGCATCGAAGCCGTGGCGCCACGCTCCATCGACGACGTGCGCGCTGCCCCGGTGCTGGTCGCCTACAGCGAAACGATGCGGGCCGAGCAGCTCAAGCTCAAGCAGTTCCTGCGCGACAACCTGTACCGTCACTATCAGGTGCTGCGTATGACCGCCAAGGCGCGCCGCATCATCGCCGAACTGTTCGGCGCCTTCATGGACGACCCGCGCCTGCTGCCGCCGCAGTACCAGCTCATGGCCCGCGACGACAAGCCGCGCGCCATCGCCGACTACATCGCCGGCATGACCGACCGTTACGCGATGCGCGAGCACCGCCGCCTGTTCGCGGTCGGCGAGATCTGACCCCGTCGGTCGGCGCTGTTTGATGCGCTGCCGCACGGGTGTTGTACGCAGCGGATCAAGGTTTTATACTCCGTCGTCCACCCCCAAAGTGCCTGTGCCGGTCTCACCGACGAGTCGGCGAGGCCACCCGAGCCGGTGCCCGCCAAATCCCCTCTAGAGGATGACCGCGGAAACCGGCTTTTTCGTGGATGCGGCGGTGCGAATTCCCGCAGTGGCGAGCGATCAGAGCGATGCCGCGCGCGGTTGGCAAACGAGTTTCGAGGACGAAAGCAATGGGTCTTCCCCATACTCAGGGTCTGTACGACCCCGAAAACGAGCGTGATGCATGTGGTGTGGGTTTCGTTGCGAACATCAAGAATCGCAAATCGCACGACATCATCGAACAGGGTCTGCTGATCCTGAAGAACCTCGATCACCGTGGCGCAACCGGTTACGACCCGCTGCTCGGCGATGGCGCCGGCATTCTGATCCAGATGCCCGACGCGCTGATGCGCGCCGAGGCCGCGAAGATCGGCATCACGCTGCCGCCGGCCGGCGACTATGCCTGTGGAACCGTTTTCCTGCCGCAATCGGCCAATGGCTGTGCCGCCTGTGAGTCGGTCGTTGCGCGCATCATCCACGAAGAAGGCCTCACCTTCCTCGGCTGGCGCGACGTTCCGCGCGACAGCAGCATACTGGCCGAAGCGGCGCGTGCCATCGAGCCGCAGATGCGCCAGGTGTTCATCGCCCGCCCCGATACCGTGGCCGACCAGACCGCCTTCGAACGCAAGCTGTTCGTCGTGCGCAAGCGTGTCGAACACGCAGTGCGTGCGCTGAAGCTGGCCGACGTGAAGCAGTTCTACATTCCGTCGCTGTCCTCGCGCACCCTTGTATATAAGGGCATGCTGCTGGCACACCAGGTGGGCGAGTACTTCGCCGATCTGCAGGACGCGCGTACGCAGTCCGCGCTGGCACTGGTGCACCAGCGCTTCTCGACCAACACCTTCCCGACCTGGGATCTGGCTCACCCCTTCCGCATGATTGCCCACAACGGTGAAATCAACACCGTGCGCGGCAACATCAACTGGATGAAGGCGCGTCAGAAGTCGATGAAGTCGGCCGCGCTCGGCGACGACCTCGACAAGCTGTGGCCGCTCATCGTCGAAGGTGGCTCCGATTCGGCCTCGTTCGACAACGCGCTCGAACTGCTGGTGATGGGCGGCTACTCGCTGGCCCACGCCATGATGATGCTGATCCCCGAAGCCTGGGCCGGCAATCCGCTGATGGACGAAGAGCGTCGCGCCTTCTACGAATTCCACGCCGCCATCATGGAGCCGTGGGACGGCCCGGCCGCCGTGGCCTTCACCGACGGCCGCCAGATCGGCGCCACGCTGGACCGCAACGGCCTGCGTCCGGCGCGCTTCCTGGTCACCGACGACGACATGGTCGTGATGGCCTCCGAAATGGGCGTGCTGCCGATTCCGGACGAGCGCATCGTGCAGAAGTGGCGCCTGCAGCCGGGCAAGATGTTCATGATCGACCTCGAAAAGGGCGCGATCATCGAGGACGCCGCCCTCAAGCACGAGCTGTCCACCGAATACCCGTACGACAAGTGGATCACCGATTCGCGTTTCTTCCTGACCGAACTGGAAGAGATCAAGTACGCCACCGAGCGCAGCGAAACCCTGCTCGATACGCAGCAGGCCTTCGGCTACACGCAGGAAGACATCAAGTTCATCCTGGCGCCGATGGCGGCCGGTGGCGAAGAAGCCATCGGCTCGATGGGTAACGACTCCGCGCTGCCGGTGCTGTCGGACAAGAACAAGCCGCTGTATTCCTACTTCAAGCAGCTGTTCGCTCAGGTCACGAACCCGCCGATCGACCCGATCCGCGAAGAGATCGTGATGTCGCTCGCCTCCTTCATCGGCCCGCGTCCCAACCTGATGGGTGTGGCCGACAACGAGGACGGCCTGACGCCGCGCCTGGAAGTCACCCAGCCGGTGCTCACCAACGAAGACGTGCTGCGCCTGCGCGACATCGAGCGCCTGACCGGCGGCAAGTACCGTTCGCTGGTGCTCGACATCACCTACCCGGCGGCCGACGGCGCCGCGGCCTGCGAGGGGGCGATCAAGCGCCTGCAGGAAGCGGCCGAGAAGTCGGTGGCCGATGGTTTCAACATCGTCATCCTGTCCGACCGCGCCGCCTCGCGCGAGCGCGTCGCCATCCCGGCGCTGCTGGCCACGTCGGCCGTGCACCATCACCTGGTGCGCAAGGGCCTGCGCACGCTGACCGGCCTCGTGATCGACACCGGTTCGGCGCGTGAAACCCACCATTTCGCGCTGCTCGCCGGTTACGGCGCAGAGGCGATCTGTCCGTGGCTCGCTTTCGACACGATCGCCGAAATTTCCAACGAGCTGCCGTCCGGTCTGTCGACCAAGGACGCGTCGAAGCGCTTCATCAAGGCGGTGGGCAAGGGCCTGAACAAGGTCATGTCCAAGATGGGCATCTCGACCTACCAGTCGTACAGCGGCGCGCAGATCTTCGAAGCGATCGGCCTCAACTCGGCCTTCGTTGCCCGCTACTTCACCGGCACCGCCACCCAGGTCGAAGGCATCGGCCTGCAGGAAGTGGCCGAAGAGGCACTGCGCACACACGCCCAGGCCTTCGGCAACGACCCGGTGCTGGCCAATGCGCTCGATGCCGGTGGCGAGTACGCCTTCCGCATCCGCGGCGAAGAGCACATGTGGACGCCGGACGCGATCGCCAAGCTGCAGCACTCGACGCGTACCAACAAGTACGACACGTACAAGGAATACGCCCGCATCATCAACGACCAGACCAAGCGTCACATGACGCTGCGCGGTCTGTTCGACATCAAGCCGGCGGGCGCACCGGTGCCGCTGTCCGAAGTCGAGCCGGCGACCGAAATCGTCAAGCGCTTCGCCACCGGCGCGATGTCGCTCGGCTCGATCTCGACCGAAGCGCACACCACGCTGGCTATCGCGATGAACCGCATCGGCGGCAAGTCGAACACCGGCGAGGGCGGTGAAGACCCGATCCGCTTCAACCCGGTGACCGAAGACACCACGCTCGACAAGCTGATCGGCTCGTCGCGCGTCGAAGTCGCGCTGCCGCTGAAGAAGGGCGATTCGCTGCGCTCCAAGATCAAGCAGGTCGCGTCCGGCCGTTTCGGCGTCACCGCCGAATACCTGGCCAACTCCGACCAGATCCAGATCAAGATGGCCCAGGGCGCGAAGCCGGGCGAAGGCGGTCAGCTGCCTGGCCACAAGGTGTCGGAATACATCGGCTTCCTGCGCCACTCGGTGCCGGGCGTCGGTCTGATTTCGCCGCCGCCGCACCACGACATCTACTCGATCGAGGATCTGGCCCAGCTGATCCACGACCTGAAGAACTCGAACCCGACCGCGTCGATCTCGGTCAAGCTGGTGTCGGAAATCGGTGTCGGTACCGTGGCCGCCGGCGTGTCCAAGGCCAAGGCCGACCACCTGGTGATCGCCGGCCATGACGGCGGCACCGGTGCCAGCCCGATCTCGTCGATCAAGCACTGCGGTACGCCGTGGGAACTCGGCCTGGCCGAAACCCAGCAGACCCTGGTGCTGAATCGCCTGCGCGGCCGTATCCGCGTGCAGGCCGACGGCCAGATGAAGACCGGTCGCGACGTGCTGATCGGCGCGCTGCTCGGCGCCGACGAATTCGGCTTCGCCACCGCACCGCTGGTGGTCGAGGGCTGCATCATGATGCGCAAGTGCCACCTGAACACCTGCCCGGTCGGCGTCGCCACCCAGGATCCGGTGCTGCGCAAGAAATTCACCGGCCAGCCGGAACACGTGGTCAATTACTTCTTCTTCGTCGCCGAAGAAGTGCGCGAACTGATGGCCTCGATGGGCGTGCGCAGGTTCGACGATCTGGTCGGCCGCTCCGACCTGCTCGACACCCGCGCCGGCATCGAACACTGGAAGGCGCGCGGCCTCGACTTCTCGCGCATCTTCTACATGCCGCCGGTTCCGGCCGAAGTGTCGCGCCTGCACAGCGAAACGCAGGACCACGGCATCGACCGCGCGCTCGACCACAGCCTGATCGCGAAGGCGAAGGACGCCATCGAAACCGGCAAGCCGGTCGTCGTCGAATCGCCGATCACCAATGTGAACCGCACCGCCGGCACCATGCTGTCGCACGAAGTGGCGCGCCGCTATGGTCACAAGGGCCTGCCTGACAACACCATCATGGTGAAGCTCAGCGGCACCGCCGGCCAGAGCTTCGGCGCCTTCATCGCGCGCGGCATCACGCTGGAACTGACCGGTCAGGGCAACGACTACGTCGCCAAGGGCCTGTCGGGTGGTCGCATCGTGATCAAGCCGTCGGACGCATTCCGCGGCGCATCGGAGAAGAACATCATCGTCGGCAACACCGTGCTCTACGGTGCGACCGAAGGCGAGTGCTACTTCCGCGGCGTTGCCGGCGAGCGTTTCGCCGTGCGCAACTCGGGCGCCATCGCGGTGGTCGAGGGTACCGGTGACCACGGCTGCGAATACATGACCGGCGGCACCGTGGTCGTGCTCGGCCAGACCGGTCGCAACTTCGCAGCCGGCATGTCGGGCGGCGTCGCCTACGTCTATGACGAGGACGGCAGCTTCGCCAAGCGCTGCAACATGTCGATGGTCGAACTCGACACGATCAGTGGCGATCTGGCCAATGACGCCGACGACCACATCATCGGCGAGGCGGCGATCAACCACCTGACGATGAGCGACGAAGCCATTCTGCGTCGCCTGATCGCGCGTCACGCCGCCTTCTCGGGCTCGAAGCGTGCCGCCGACATCCTCGCCGACTGGGCGAACGCCCGTGGCAAGTTCGTCAAGGTGATGCCGGTCGAGTACCGCCGCGCGCTGCGTGAAATGGCTGCCAAGGCGGATGCGCCGGCTGCAGCGATGGCCAAGTAACAGGAAAAGAATCGAACATGGGAAAGTCCACCGGTTTTCTTGAGTACCAGCGTCTGTCCGAAGCATCGCTGCCGGTCGCCGAGCGCGTGCGCAACTACAAGGAGTTCGTGCTCCACCTGAGCGACGAGGAAGCGAAGATCCAGGGCGCGCGCTGCATGGACTGCGGCATCCCGTTCTGCAACAGCGGCTGCCCGGTCAACAACATCATCCCCGACTTCAACGACCTGGTTTACCGCCAGGACTGGAAGCAGGCGATCGAGGTGCTGCACTCGACCAACAACTTCCCGGAATTCACCGGCCGCATCTGTCCGGCGCCGTGCGAAGCCGCCTGTACGCTGAACATCAACAGCGACGCGGTGGGCATCAAGTCGATCGAGCACGCCATCATCGACAAGGCCTGGGAGAACGGCTGGGTGGTGCCGCAGCCGCCGGCGACGAAGACCGGCAAGAAGGTCGCGGTCGTCGGCTCCGGCCCGGCCGGCATGGCCGCTGCGCAGCAGCTGGCGCGCGCCGGTCACGACGTGACCGTGTTCGAGAAGAACAGCCGCGTCGGCGGTCTGCTTCGCTACGGCATTCCCGACTTCAAGATGGAAAAGTCGCACATCGACCGCCGCATCGCGCAGATGGAAGCCGAAGGCGTCACCTTCCGCACCGGTGTGCAGGTCGGCCCGCTGCCTGAAGGTTCGCCGGTGCACAGCGACGCCGCCACCGTGGTCAGCCCGGAGCAGCTCAAGGCCGAGTTCGACGCCGTCATCCTCGCCGGCGGTGCTGAACAGCCGCGCGACCTGCCGGTGCCGGGCCGCGAACTGGCCGGCGTGCATTTCGCGATGGACTTCCTGCCGCTGCAGAACCGCGTCGTTGCCGGCGACACCGTGCCCGACCAGATCATGGCCACCGGCAAGCACGTGGTCGTGATCGGCGGCGGCGACACCGGTTCCGACTGCGTCGGCACCTCGAACCGTCACGGCGCGGCCAGCGTCATCCAGTTCGAACTGATGCCGCAGCCGCCGGAGTCGGAGAACAAGCCGCTGGTATGGCCCTACTGGCCGATCAAGCTGCGCACCTCGTCCAGCCACGAAGAAGGCTGCGAGCGTGACTGGGCGATCGCCACCAAGGAATTCATCGGCGAGAACGGCAAGGTCACCCAGGTCAAGACCGTGCGCGTCGAGTGGAAGGACGGTCGCATGCAGGAAGTGGCCGGCACCGAGCAACTGCTGAAGGCCGACCTCGTGCTGCTCGCGATGGGCTTCGTCAGCCCGGCCGGCAGCATCATCGAAAGCTTCGGCGTCGAGAAGGATGGCCGTGGCAACGCCCGCGCCACCACCGACGGTGAAGGCTGCTACGCCACCAACGTGCCCAAGGTATTCGCCGCCGGCGACATGCGCCGCGGGCAATCGCTGGTGGTGTGGGCGATTCGCGAGGGCCGGCAGTGCGCACGCGAAGTCGATCAGTTCCTGATGGGCAGCACCACGCTGCCGCGTTAAGTCTCCCTCAGCCCTCGCTCACGCCCTTCGGGGAGTGGGAAACACCGGCCGACCGGCCGGCGTTGGCGCGGGGCCGGCAGTGCGCACGCGAAGTCGATCAGTTCCTGATGGGCAGCACCACGCTGCCGCGTCAAGTCTCCCTCAGCCCTCGCTCACGCCCTTCGGGAGTAGGGGGCACCGGCCGGCCGGTGTTGGTGCGAGGGTCGCAGTCGCGAGCAAGCTCGCTCCCACAAAGACCTGGCTCGGGTTGGGTCTCGGGTCAGGCGTCCCCCATGTAGGAGCGGTCTTCCGACCGCGACTGCGGCGCCTGAGTAGGAAGCGGTGCTTGATCACAGGCCCCGTCGGGGTCAGAAGACCCCTCCCACAGAACCCTGATTCCGCCTCGGGCCGCAGGTCTGGCGCCTCCCTTGTGGGAGCGGCCTTGGCCGCGACGCGGCCGTTGCAGTCCGCGGGCTTCGATGCGGGCTGCTGTCGGGGTCAAGACCCCTCCCACAGAGCCCCGCCCGGGCTTCGGCTGCGAATCGGGCGCCTCCCCTGTGGGAGCGGCCTTGGCCGCGACGCAGCCGTTGCAGTCCGCCGGCTTCGATGCAGGCTGCTGTCGGGGTCAAGACCCCTCCCACAGAGCCCCGCCCACTCGCCGGCGACCGCTCAAACGCCCACCTACGGCAACTTTCGCATCAGCACCGGCGGCTCCGGGGGCGGAGCGGGCGGACGGGCTATCGGCGGGTAGAGGGGAGGGTGGCGACGGATGATGCGTGGCGGTACGCCGTACAGGGTTTCCTCGATCAGCGCCGGATCGTCGCAATCCACTCGCCTCTGTTCCAGGCAGCGGCGGCGCGCTTCCGCCATCGCCGCCTCCTGCCGCGCGGCGCTCTCTCGCGCGACCGATGCACGTTCCCGCTGCAATGCCGATTCGACCTCGCGCTGTACCGCGTCGCGGTCTGCCACTCCACCTGCCGGGGTTGGCGGCGTCGCAGCACGGGCAGGGGGCGGTGAGCCGGTCACGGTGAGCGGATCGACGGTGCGGATCGGTGTCGATTTGCGTCCCTCGGGCGGCGCGTCGCCGTAATTCACGACGCCGCGTTCATCGACCCAGCGGTGCACGGTGTCGCCCGCGAACAGCGTCACGGGCAGCATGCAGAGGGCGGCGTAAAGGGCGGCGGCTTTCATGTCGTAGACCTCCCGGTTGAATTGTTAAATCTATGGCAACGCGCACGACGGCAGGTTGCAAACACGCGGTGGGCGAGAACTGCTGCGCAGCAGGCCGTCGTACCCCGAATGCTAGAATCCACGCGGTTTTCCGCCATATGGTGTCCGATGCAGATCGTCATTCTGGCAGCCGGGCAAGGCAAGCGCATGCGCTCCGCCCTGCCCAAGGTGCTGCAACCCCTGTCTGACCGCCCGCTGCTCGGGCATGTGCTGCGCACCGCAGCGTCCCTGAACCCGTCGCACACCTGCGTGGTGTACGGCCACGGTGGCGACGCAGTGCGCGCAGCCTTCCCCGATCTCGCGGTCGACTGGGCGCTGCAGGCCGAACAGCTCGGCACCGGTCACGCCGTCCGCCAGGCGCTGCCGCACCTGTCGCGCGACGAGCCGGTACTCATACTTTACGGCGACGTGCCGCTGCTGCGCGCCGACACCCTGGTCAAGCTGGCCGAAGCGGCCGGCAACGACAAGCTCGCCATCCTCACCGTCAGCTTCGACGACCCGACCGGCTACGGCCGCATCGTGCGCGACGGCGAAGGCCGCATCGTGCGCATCGTCGAGCAGAAGGATGCCTCCGAGGCCGAGCGCGCCATCCGCGAAGTGAACACCGGCATCATGGTCGTGCCCGGCGGCAAGCTCGCCGGCTGGCTCGACCAGCTGTCGAACGACAACGCTCAGCGCGAGTACTACCTGACCGACGTGGTCGCCGCCGCCGTGCGCGACGGCGTGCCGGTGGTGAGCACGCAGCCGGCGCGCGTGTCGGAAACGCTGGGCGTGAACGACAAGGCGCAACTGGCCGAACTCGAACGCATCCACCAGCGCGAGAACGCCGAGCGCCTGCTGGCCGAGGGCGTCACGCTGCGCGACCCGGCACGCATCGACGTGCGCGGCGAGCTGGTGTGCGGCCGCGACGTCGAGATCGATATCGGCTGCATCTTCGAAGGTCGCGTCGAACTGGGCGACGGCGTCAAGGTGGGCGCGCACTCGGTGCTGCGCAACGTCACCGTCGCCGCGGGCACCGTCATCGCCCCCTTCTGCCATTTCGACGACGCGGTGGTCGGCGCCGGCTGCCAGCTCGGCCCCTACGCGCGTCTGCGCCCCGGCGCGAACCTGGCGGAAGACGTGCACATCGGCAACTTCGTCGAAGTGAAGAACAGCGACATCGCCGCCCACAGCAAGGCCAACCACCTTGCTTACGTCGGCGACGCCACCGTGGGCAGCCGCGTGAACATCGGCGCCGGCACCATCTGCTGCAACTACGACGGTGCCAACAAATTCCGCACCATCATCGAAGACGACGTGTTCATCGGCTCCGACACCCAGCTGGTTGCGCCGGTCACCGTCGGCCGCGGCGCCACGCTGGGCGCCGGCACCACGCTGACGCAGGACGCACCGCCGGGCGAGCTCACCATCTCGCGCGTGCGCCAGACCACCATCACCGGCTGGACCCGGCCGGTGAAGAAAAAGAAATGACCGGGCAGTAACCGACACACAACGCATCGCAACGGCAAAGGATTTCCCATGTGTGGCATCGTCGCGGCCATCGCCGGCCAGAACATCGTTCCCGTCCTGCTAGAAGGGCTGCGCAAGCTCGAATACCGGGGCTATGACTCGGCCGGCCTCGCCGTGCTGAATGGCGCCAACGGCACCGAACTGCGCCGCCTGCGCTCGGTCGGCCGCGTGGCCGAACTGGCCACCCAGGCCAGCGAACAGCAGCTCGACGCCGCCATCGGCATCGCCCACACCCGCTGGGCCACGCACGGTGTGCCGTCGGAGCGCAACGCGCACCCGCACATCAGTGACGGTCTGGCCGTCGTGCACAACGGCATCATCGAAAACTTCGAGCCGCTGCGCGCCCGCCTCACCGGCCTCGGCTACACCTTCACGTCGGAAACCGACACCGAAGTCATTGCCCACCTGGTGCGCCACCACCTGAAGACGACGCCCGACCTGCTCGACGCCGTGCGCGCCACCTGTGGCGAACTGATCGGCGCCTACGCCATCGCCATCGTCACCGAAGGCGAAGACTCGCGCATCGTCGTCGCCCGCCACGGCTCGCCGCTGGTGCTGGGCCAGTCGGACTCCGGCAACTACGCCGCCTCCGACACCTCGGCGCTGCTGCAGGTCACGCGCAACATGATCTACCTCGAAGACGGCGACATGGCCGAACTCACCCGCAACTCGATGCGCATCATGCGTCTCGACGGCACGCCGGTCGAACGCCCGGTGCAGGTGAGCCAGCTGTCGGCCGATGCGGTCGAACTGGGCAGCTATCGCCACTACATGCAGAAAGAGATTTTCGAGCAGCCGGCCGCGCTGTCGAACACGCTCGAAATGCTGGCCCAGGCGCGCTCGATCACGCCCAACCTGTTCGGCGTCGAAGCCGACAGCGTGTTCCGCTCGGTGCGCCGCGTGCTCGTGCTCGCCTGCGGCACCAGCTTCCACGCCGGCCTGGTCGCCCGCTACTGGCTGGAAGACATCGCCGGCATCGAATGCTCGGTCGAAATCGCCAGCGAATACCGCTACCGCAAGCCGGTGGCCGACCCCGACACGCTGGTCGTCACCATTTCGCAGTCGGGCGAAACCGCCGACACGCTGGCCGCGCTGAAGTACGCCAAGTCGCTTGGCATGACCCGCACGCTGGCCATCTGCAACGTGCCGGAATCGGCCATCGTGCGCGAATCAAGCCTGCGTTTCATCACCCGCGCCGGCCCGGAAATCGGCGTCGCCTCGACCAAGGCCTACACCACCCAGCTCGCCGCGCTCGCGCTGCTCACGCTGGCCATGGCCAAGACCCGCGGCACGCTCAGCGTCGCGCAGGAAGAGAAATACCTCGGCGCGCTGCGCCACCTGCCGGGCGCGGTCACCCGCGTGCTCGAGCTCGAACCGCAGATCCAGGCCTGGGCCGAACGCTTCGCGATGAAGCACCACGCCCTCTTCCTCGGCCGCGGCCAGCACTACCCGATCGCGCTCGAAGGTGCGCTCAAGCTCAAGGAAATTTCCTACATCCACGCCGAAGCCTACCCGGCCGGCGAACTGAAGCACGGCCCGCTGGCCCTGGTCGACCGCGACATGCCGGTCATCGCCATCGCGCCGAACGACGCGCTGATCGAAAAGCTCAAGAGCAACATCCAGGAAGTCCGCGCCCGCGGCGGCGAGCTCTACGTCATCGCCGACGCCGGCACCGAAATGGTCGAAGGCGAGGGCGTGCACATCCTGAACATGCCGGAGAACTATGGCCTGCTGTCACCGGTGCTGCACGTCGTGCCGCTGCAGTTGCTCGCCTACCACGCCGCACTGGTGAAGGGCACCGACGTGGACAAGCCGCGGAATCTGGCGAAGAGCGTGACGGTGGAGTGAGTTGAGGGGGCTCTGACTAGAACGAATAAAATCTTTCGGATAACCGCTCCGGAATAAAAAGCTCACCGTCCGTGGCGACAGGGTCCGTCTGATCAGCCAGGACTGCTGTCGGCATCTGCGTCAGACGGGCGGGCGTTTGTGATGGGCGGAGCGCGAGCGCCGACCGCGAAGCAACCTGCCTCTTAAACGATGACGCCGTCTTTGGCGCACCACTGAAAGAAGGCTCGGTGGATGTGCGCGTAGGTCTGAAAGACCCGTCGTCTGCTCTCGTTAGGGAGCAGATTGAACCCGTCCATCTTCTTCAACCAGTCGCGCTCGCCCCAATTGCACCAGACTAGGACTTGGCGGGTCTCTCGCAGGTACCGGCGAAGCAGGTCTGCCCGAACGTACAGCAACTTGTGCTGATTTCCAGAATAGCCTCTGCCTGCTTGTCGATAGAGGGTTGCCGGGCTGCTGTCACTTGCGTCGAAGAAATCAATTTCTCGATCCCGGCAGTAGAGGTTAAGTCGCTGGATGAGGCTTGGCGCCGGAATGTCAAAGCCCGAGAACGTGTTGTATGTTGAATGATAGGACTCCCAGGCGAAGTGGATCGTCGGCAATTCAAGCAGTACGCCGCAGTTACGCTCGTACTTAGCAAATGCCTCCGCCATCTGCCGGCGATATTGGCCATCGCTCTTGAGAAGGTGCCGCGCAAAGTTATGGCGGTGCCCCGCCTCTGCGGCGAACAGATAATGCTCTTCGGCTCCATCTGGGATCGTTCGGTTACCCGGGTACTTGGTCGACAGGAACTTCAACCGCAGTGTGGCTACATCCTTCTTGGCTACGAACAATCCACGTAGGAAGGCGAAGATTTCTCGGTCGTGCTGACTGTCAGCCCCTTGGACGAATCCCTCAACAAGCACCCATTCACCTTGATGTCCATTGATTTCGGGGACCACTAGGAGCGAGTGCCATTTCGGCGTGAACCCTACTGAGACCCAGTTCTCCGTGGTCTCAGCAGGCGGACCGAAGAGGTCCGGTAAGGGCGGAGTCCAATGAGGTGGCGCCTTCGGGAAAGTGGGATCTACACCGCAGTCGGAAGTCCGGCTACCTTGGCGCCAATCTGGCAGCTTCCGTCTAGCGTCGCGTTCCCCCCACATCTCGAAGTACGCAATCCAGGAATATTTCTTCCCGTAGCGATCGACCTTGTGTTCGTTGCGAGCGTTCCAGGAGTCTCGACCAATTTCGGACTCGACGCGCTTAAACCGCTCCTCTCGATACCCTAGATCGAACATGCGCCGCTCGATCTTTGCCCGAACCCGCACGTATTCTGGATTGGTATCGTCATAGTTTGCCCGGTCGGGAATCAGATGACCGATGGTGTAGTTGCCGAAGTCCATCTGGATCGCGTGACCGATGGCCGCCTTGACCGACGCGTCAGGCCTTCCGTCACTGGTGAAGGGCGACAGGGTGTTCGGGAACGGTCGGTGGAGGTGGCGGAACGACGTCTTCGGCAGTTTGACGCATCCTGCTCGCTGGGCGACTTCGATGATGCCGAGAGCGTAATCCCGCATAAGCGTGTGATGCGTCGCGTTGCGTGCTCTAGGCCCGAACATCTGCCGATAAAGCTTCTGAGCGAGATCCCCAAGTAGCGGCCGGAACGAGGCCGCCTTCTTCGAATCGAGCAGAGAAAGGGTTGTTCCGTAGGCCGCTGCGAGCATCCGCTCCGGTAGATACGGGTCATTGAAGTCTAGAGATGCCACGACATGCGAGAACAGCACGTCTGGATGTTGCTCTCCAATCAGCACCAGTGCTTTGGTCGCGAGGTCACGGTCGCTGCGGACAACTGTAGTAAGAACTAGGGAGAACAGCACCACAAGCTCGGCCGCCGCCGCTTGAGACATGGTCACAGTGTCGAGTCTTTCCGCCCAGGTTAGCAGTCGATGAATGGTCGGTGAGGCATATCTCCGTCTCAGGTATTCGGACCAGCGCAGGTCGCGATCAGCCATTGGCCAACGCGATAGAAACTTGTATAGCCGCTTGGCATGATACGGATGGTTGGGCTTCGTCGCGACGGCGGCCAACGCATCAATGACACGCTCCCAAGCGCGGGAACTTCCGTTCAAGTAGTGATTGATGACCTTTCGCGTCCCTTCTGTGAACGCAGACGGGCTTCTCCAGAATAGGCCATCTACCATCGGCTCAAAATACGCGTTCAGATCTTGTGCTTCCCTTGGCAGCGACAGAAAGAGCTCGCATTGCGCGGTAGGAAGCCGCTTTCCAACGCGCTCAGGGAACTCCGTTATCAACGCTTGAGCCCATCCGGGCTCTGCATACTGGCCGAAGCTCTGGTCGGTCAGCTGGAAGACCCGCCCGAGAGGGGAAGTCGCTGCAAAGCTGTTCTTAATGGCAGCAGGGGATGACGGGTCTAGGTATGCCTTCAGCAGGTGTCTAGCAATCAGGTGGTCGCTGAACCGTTGGTACGGGAGCCGGTACACCACTCGGGACTTGTGCTGTCCGGATTTACTGGAGTACCAGACCGCATCCTCTTCAATGAGGCCGCTCGTACGCATAGCCTCCAGGAGCTGACGCCGCTGAGAAGGTCGTAACGAAGGCTGATTTGCGGCAATGATGCGGTCTGCCTCTGACGGGAGGACATAGCCGCGGAAGTTCGCAGCCATACAGGGTGCGAAACCGGCAACCCGCTTGTCGGCGAGCCGGTCGTTACCTTTCAGCAAGATCCAGAACCCCTTGTCCTTCAGCCCAAACTCGTGTTCGATCGGTTTGCCAACGCGATTGACGAATGACTCCAGAACGAATGTCATGCCGCGCTGCCCGGATGCGATGCCTGCGAACCCCTTGGCGAGCTTTTCGCTCGAAAGACTTTGCAGCGACTGGCAGATGAGCTTGAGGGTGAGCGGGCGCGAGAACTCTCTATCCAGCAGCGGAACTTCCGGCAGTGGCAACTGGTAGTACTGGAAGAAGGCTGCCTGCGCATCGAACTCTTGATCGTCAAAGCCGTAGTGGTGAAGACGAAGAAATTTGTCGAGGGTTGTCCTCTCAATGGCTACGGCTTCGAACGGAGTTCGGCACGTTACAACCAGCCCAATGTTTGAGTGGGTTGCAACAAGCGAGTGGAGGGTACTAATCGTCTGTCGCCATTCACTCCGGCGTCCTTCATTCACGCCATCGACGATGAAAACTGTTCGTCCCTTTACTCCTCGCCCCGCTTCCTCCAGCTCGGCAAACCGTCTTGTTACCGAAGACTTCTCACCGAGCCGTGCGCAAAAGTCCGTAAGGACGTCCCCCTGGAAGTTCTTTGCCAGCAGTAGGACGGTGGGAGCGTTGCAGGTAAGGCGCTCGCTAGTGACGTCGCACATTAAGTGAGTCTTGCCTGTACCCCACTCGCCGCTGATAAGGAGGAGCGGATCGAAGAGAAGTTTGAACGAGGATGTGGACGCGTATTCCACCTCATCGCGAATGACTCGCAGACAGTTGCCGATCGCTTCGATGTTGGCTCGCACGGTGTTGCGGTCGGAAGAGTAGCCTCCGTCGTCCTGAGGCAGTTTGGCTTCCTCCGCCTGCCAATAGGCAACATCTTCCATCAAGCTGTCGTCGATCTTGGACAGCCAGTTGACCCACTCATCACCTGCAGTGGCATCACGCAAACGCAGGCGGCTCATCATCGTCGGCAGCGATGCGCGTGCGGCGTCGAACGACTGCGCGATCACGGCCGGCTTTTGGCTGTGGCTCTTCGCACGCGTCCAAGCCTTTGCGAACTCGTCGAGAACCGACTGGAAACGCGCGAGCGCAGCATCGCCACATCCAACGTTGTCTATTGCGACGGACAACGCGGCAATCCGAAGGTTGGGAGCGTTTGGATCTATTCCGGGCGTATACCTTTGTCCAGCCTGCCGTATTTGTTCTCTGCAAAGAGTAGCGAGTGCGGCTGAAAGTGATGACGGGGCAACAGACATAGCGATCACTTCGTGGCAACTGAGAGGCTTCATTATCTAGCTGGAATGGTCGTTCTCACACCTCTTTGGATTCTGAGTGACCGTAGGGGACTAGGGACGAAAGGGGAGGGCGGCCTTCGAAAAGCGGAGGATGCGGACCGATCAAAGGGCCTCCATAAGAAGCGGGCCATTTAGTTAGGTGATTGACGCCTTGCAGCAGGGGGGCATGGCGACGGCGGGACGGTGAATTCTCTAGCTGGCCGGCACCAATCTGCTGTCCCGGCTGCGGTAGGGGCCGGGGCGGGCGCTGGACGTCGACCCTGGGCCAGAATAGGATTAAATCCTGTTCTCCGAAGGAGTCGGCGATGCGCACCACCCAACAATTGAGCATCACCCTGCCCAACGACATGGCGGACGTCGTGAAAGAGAAAGTCCGTTCGGGCGAGTATGCGAGCGAGAGCGAGGTCATCCGTGACGGTCTGCGTGCGCTGCTTGCGCGTGACCGGGCGGTCGAGAACTGGCTGGTGCAGCAGGTGGGGCCGGCCTACGATGCGTTGAAGGCCGACCCGTCACGTGCGCTGACGGCCGACGAGGTGAGGGCGAGGTTGGCGGCCGAACACGCGAAGACCCGATGAGTCATCGGGTCGTATTCTCGCCGGAGGCGGCCGATCAGCTCCTTCACCTCTACGCCTACATCGCGCGTGCGGCGTCTCCATCCGTCGCGGCGCGCTACACCGAAGCCATCGTCGCGTACTGCGAAAGCCTGAACACATTTCCGCACCGGGGCGTGCAGCGAGACGACATCCGGCCCGGATTGCGCATCACGCATTACCGCAAGCGGGCAGTGATCGCGTTCGCAGTGGATGCCGAGCAGGTGTCCATCCTTGGCATCTACTATGGCGGTCGGGACTACGAAAGACTGCTGCGTGCCGAATCCGATGATGATCCGGCGCTTTGAGCGGGCGGGCTTTCGCGCGCTCGGCAAACAGATCGTGAACATCGGCCTCCCGCAGCTTCGCGGCGAGGCTGCAATGACCGTATGACGGATTCGACCCCCCAAAGAATCACCCTCCCCACCGCCGCCCGCGACCTCTACCGCGCCCTCTGGCGCCACGCCGAGGGCGCACGCGCGCAGATGCTCGGGGCCGCGGCGCTGCTGTCCGGCGCGCAGCTGCTGCGCCTCACCATGCCCTGGCTGGCGGCGCAGGCGATCAATGCCTTGCAGCAGGGCGACATGGCGACGGCGGGACGGTGGATTCTTTATCTGGTCGGCATCTATCTGCTGTCCTGGCTGCTGCATGGGCCGGGGCGGGTGCAGGAGCGGAATGTCGGCGTGCGGGTGCGCGTGCGGCTGGCGGATACGCTGTATGCGCGTATCGCGGCAGCACCCTTGGCGTGGCGGGACGGGCGGCATTCGGGTGAGCTGCAGCACCGCGTGATGCAGGCGAGCCGGGCGCTGTCGGACTTCGCGCAGAACCAGTTCGATTACCTGCAGAGCGCGTTCAACTTCGTCGGTCCCCTGGTCGCGCTGGCGCTGCTGTCGCGCACCAGTGGCGCGATCGCGGTGAGTGGCTATGTGGTGATCGCGCTCATCATCCTGCGCTTCGACCGCACGCTGATGCAGCTCGCGCGCGCCGAGAACGATGCCGACCGCCGCTATGCCGCGGCGCTGCTCGATTTCGTCGGCAATGCCGGCACGGTGATCGGGCTGCGGCTGCAGGCGGCGTCGCGTGTGCTGCTGGGCCGGCGCATGGAGGCGGTGATGGCGCCGCTGCGGCGCGCGGTGATGGTGAACGAGGGCAAGTGGTTCGCCGTGGATCTGCTCGGCATGGGGCTCACCTGGGTGCTGGTGGTGGTGTATGTCATGCAGGTGCGCGAGCCGGGGCAGGCGGTGGCGCTGGGCACGGTGTTCATGATCTACCAGTACGCGCAGCAGGCGGCCGGCGTGGTGGCGTCGCTGGCGTCGAACTTCCAGGGCTTCGCGCGCATGCACACCGACTACTGCAGCGCCGAGCCGATCTGGGCCGCGCCCGGCGAGCCGGATGCGGCGGTGCCCGCCGTGCAGGCGGATGCCTCATGGCAGACGCTGGCACTGCGCGGCGCCACCTGGCGCTACGGCGACGACGCGCGCGGCGGTCTGCATGGCGTGGATCTGGAACTACGACGCGGCACGCGCGTCGCGCTGATCGGCCCGAGCGGCGGCGGCAAGAGCACGCTGCTGCGCACGCTGGCCGGCCTCTACCTGCCGCAGCAGGGCGAACTGCTGCGCGACGGCGTGCCGGTGCCGTGGGGCGAACTGCGCACGCTGGCCACGCTTATTCCGCAGGAAGCCGAGGTGTTCGAAGCCAGCGTCGAAGAGAACCTCACCTTCGGTCAGCCGGCCGACCCGGCGGCGCTGCAGTCGGCGATGCACGCAGGCGTGTTCGACGAAGTGCTCGAGCGATTGCCGGACGGGCTGCAGAGCGGCCTGAGCGAACGCGGCGGCAACCTCTCCGGCGGTCAGCGGCAGCGGCTGGCACTGGCCCGCGGTGCGCTGGCGGCGCAGGGCAGTTCGCTGCTGCTGCTCGACGAACCGACCAGCGCGCTCGACCCGCAGGCCGAAGGTCGGGTGTTCGACCGCATGGTGGCGGCGTTTCCGCAGGCCTGCATCGTGGCGTCGGTACACCGGCCCAGCCTGCTCGCGCGCTTCGACACAGTGGTCGTGGTCGAGGCCGGTCGCGTGGTCGACGCCGGCCCGCGCGACGAGGTGCTGGCGCGGCGGACGCACTGAGAGGTCTCAGGCGATTTGATCTGGATCAAATTTTGCTCGGATCGCGCCGAAGGCATGGATTCATGTCGCCCTTGTCGTGACTGTCGCAAGCCGGTGAGCGCTTGCTTGCCGCGCCTGCGATGAAGACAAGGCGCCGGTGCGGCCCGTCGGCTGCCCGCGCCGGTTCTTCGCACGCCCTCAGCCCGCGCCGCCAACGCCACAGGAGACCCACCATGACGCTTCGCACCTACAGCATCACCCCCGACGCCGCGAGCGGCGCCCCCGCCGGCAGCTATGTCAGCGCCGACGACGCCACAAAGCTGGAAGAAACCCTGAGCGCGCTCATCTGGGGTGTGCTCTACGGCAAGCCCATCGACGGCTCGCGCCTCGCCGTGCAGGCTGAACAGGTGCTCGCCGGTCTGCGCGCGAAGGAAGCGGCCTGATGGCACGCGCCCGAGCGTCGCGCGCCGTCGTGTCGGAGAGCGCGTCCTGTCGGAGAGGAATGCCTCGACCGTCGTGACGCAGGCGGCCGGCAGCGCTGCCGGGGCCGGGGCGCTGCCGGTGCGCGCGTCATGGCGTGACCTCTCGGGCGCCTCATCCGCGGCCAATTCGCCTCGCCCTGTGCCACGGTTAGACTGCGGGCCATCCCTTCCCCCGCCGTCCCGATGCGCTTCAGTCCTTGCCCCCTGCGGATGTTGCCCGGCGCGCTGATGCTGCTGGCGTGCGCCGGCGCGGCGGCCCACGCGGGCGGCCTGAACGCCGAGGGCTGCCACAACAACCGCAGGACCGGGGACTACCACTGCCACCGCGGCGCGCCGGCGCGCACCTCATCGTCAGCGACGGAAGGGGCGGCCGCGGTGCCGACCGGACGCGCCTTCCGCAACTGTGCCGAAGCGCGGGCAGCGGGCGCTGCGCCGGTCCGCGCGGGCGAGCCCGGCTACGGCCCGCACCTGGACCGCGACGGCGACGGCATCGGCTGCGAGCCTTACCGCGGACGCTGAGCTGCCGGCGACGCACCGCCTGCACGTTGCCGTGCGCGCCGCCGCGCCGCGAAACCTGTCAGCCCCAGGCCGGCGAGCAGCAGCGCCCAGCTTTCCGGCTCCGGCACCATGAGCACGGTCGGTCCGGACAGTCCCATTGCGTACACCGCAGCCAGCGCGTCGGCCGAACCGGTCCGCGTCGACAGGTCATAGCTGCTGACGAATTCTTCGCCGATGGCGCCGGACGATTTCAGGGTGATGTACTTCAGCGTGACGGTGCGGTATTCGAGCGCAGCTGACAGGGCCGGCGCGCTGCCGCTGCTGCCGGTCAGGTCGAACGTGGTGACGAAGGCGTCGGTGAACACCATCTCGAAGAAGGTGGCGCGGCGGCCTTCGATGTCCGTCGTCGCGTGCAGCGTCACGGTGTCCAGCACGTCACCATTGCTTGCCCGTTCGAACAGCTTGGCCACACTGGCGTCGAGCCCCTGCGTCCATTCGAAGTCGCGGAACACCGGGCGACGGATCGTGATGTCGCTGGTGGGGCCGCCGCTGACCGTTTCGATGCCGAAGCCCCAGTTGAAGGTATCGATCTCGTTCCAGTTCTCGTGCTTTTCGTCGGTGCTTGAGCCCTTGATGTCGTCCAGCTTCAGGAAGTAGTCGAAACCCGCCTGCGCCTGACCCGCGCACAGCGCAAGCGCGACGGAGGCGGCCATCAGTACGGGGCGGAACGGTGTCGGAACGCGCATGGAAATCTCCCTTTCAAGTGGGTGACGGCCATCGGGGCGGACGCCGGACGGCCCGCTTCGCGCAGCACGCAAAGTGCATCCATTAAAGCAGCCCGCATGCGCAGCGGACAGCGCTCCGTGCGATTTCAGACGAAGCGCGCGAGTACCACGCCCGACACCGCGATATGTGCCAGCGACACCCGTACCGACAGGCCGTGCAGCCACTTGAAGCGGGCCGTCCGTCCGTCATCGGTGGCGGCGTTTCCGGATGCCTGCATCGTTGCGTCGGTGCGCTGGCCCAGCCTGCTCGCGCGCTTCGATACGGTGGTGATGGACGCCGGTCGCATGGTTGACGCCGGCCTGCGCGACGTAGTGCTGCCACGGCGGCCGCGCATCCGGGGGCTTGAATGCCGAGGGCTGCCACAACAACCGCAAGACTGGGGACGACCACTGCCATCGCGGCGCCGGTGCGCGCAGGCGAGCCCGGTCACGGCTTGCACCTCGACCGCGACGGCGACGGCATCGGCTGCGAGCCTTACCGCGGACGCTGAGCCGCCCGCGGTGCGTTCACTTCAGCGGCAGGAACACCAGCGTGCCGGCCATCATGTCCGGCATCAGCAGGTAGCGTCCGTCCGCCGACAGCCCGATGTCCGCTGAGGACTTGTGGCCTTCGGTGATGAGCTGCGGCGGCGACGTGGGCTTGCTCAGACGCCACACCTTGCCGCCTTTCCAGTCACTCACGTACAGCGCGCCGTCGCGATCGCGCAGCAGCCCGTCGGCGGCGCCGAATCCGCTGTAGAGCAGCTTGAGCGCCGGTTTGCCGTCGGCCTTCTTCATCACCAGACGGAACAGCTCGCCGGTGCCGAAGTCGGCGACCAGCAGCGAGCGCGGGCCGTCGAGCAGCAGGCCGTTCGGGCGCATGATGCCCGCATTCGCGCCGAGTACCGTGCGGATGCCTCCATCGGGTGCGATGGCGTAGATGCCCGCGCCCTGGCCCTTGTCGTCGCCGCTGTCGGACACGTAGATGACGCCGTCGGCATCGATCTCGATGTCGTTCAGGAAGACCGGCTTGTTCGGGAAGTCGCCGGGCTTTGCCAGTTCGGTCACCGTGCCGTCGAGGCCGATGCGCAGCACGCGGTCGACGTCGGCGACGTAGAGCCGGTCGCCGAAGAGGTCCATGCCCTTGGGGTCGTTCAGCCCGCCGACCAGCGTTTCAGTGCGGCCGTCCGGATGCACGACGGTCACCTTGCCGTCACCCGCCTTGTTGAACGCGCCGATCTCGGTCACGAAGATGCGGCCGTCCGCGTGGGCGACCGCCGATTCAGGGTTGGTCAGGCCGACGACTTCCTTGAGCGTGGCGCCGGCAGGGCGCGCGGCCGGCTCTGCGCTGTTCGGCTCAGCGGCCGGGGCGGTGGCCGAGGTCAGGACCGCGAGCGCGGCGACCAGCCATCGCAGGCGAAAGGTGCTGCGGACGGTGTTCTTCATGGTGACCTCCGGTTCGAGTGAGTAAAGGGAAGGAAGGGGTGGGATGAATGTCTTGAAGGGGAAAGGTGATCGAGGAATGGCCGCGCAGCGGCGAAGTTGTCGCCCCTGGGCGCGTCGTCTGCATGAGGTCGACTGCGGGCAGCCTCGACAGTTCGGTGGCCTAGAAGTGAGCGGCGCCGCGGATTCAGGCACTATCGCCCGCACACGCGACCTTTGACGGCGCTTTTCGACATGAGTACGGCATGACATCGAACCAGGACCGCTACCAGGCCAATCTCCGCGACGAACTCGACGGCGCCGCGCTGTACGCCGCGCTGGCCGAGGCCGAGTCCGATCCGGTCCGGCGCGACCTGTTCCGCCAGCTGGCGGAAGCCGAGGCGGCACATGCGCAGCTGTGGCGCAACAAGCTCGAGGCTGCAGGTGTCAGGCCGGACGCGTTTCGGCCGAGCTTCCGCACGCGCGTGCTGGCGGCGCTGGCAAAGCGCTTCGGGCCGTCCTTCGTGCTGCCTTCGGTGGCGACCGCCGAATTCGCCGACCGCGACAAGTACGCCGGCCAGGCCGACGCGGCGTCGCTGTCGGCGGAAGAGCGTTCGCACGCGGCGGTGCTGGAGGCGGCGGTGAGCCAGCCGCGCGGCATGAGTGGTGCCGCCATCGCCAAGGGCGAGCGCTGGCACCGCGGCGGCTCGGGCAACGAACTGCGGGCGTCGGTGCTGGGCGCGAACGACGGGCTGGTGTCCAACCTCTGCCTGGTGATGGGCGTGGCCGGCGCCGGTGCACCGGCGCAGACCATCCTGCTGACCGGGCTGGCCGGCCTGATCGCCGGTGCGGTGTCGATGGCGCTGGGCGAATGGCTGTCGGTCACCAATTCGCGCGAGTTCGCGCAGGCGCAGATGGCGGCCGAGGCCGCCGAACTGGAAGAGACGCCGGAGGCCGAGCGCAAGGAGCTGGCGCTCATTTTCCAGGCCAAGGGCTTGGCCCGCGAGGATGCGCAGCGCGTGGCGACCGAACTGATGCGCGACAAGAAGGCGGCGCTGGACACGCTGATGCGCGAGGAACTGGGCATCGATCCGGCCGAGCTGGGCGGCAACCCGTGGAGCGCGGCGGGCTTTTCCTTCATGCTGTTCGCGGCCGGTGCGCTGTTCCCGGTGCTGCCCTTCTTCTTCACCGCGGGCCTGCCCGGCATGCTGTGGAGCGGCGGCCTGTCGGCGGCTGCACTGGCCGCGATAGGGCTGGCGACTTCGCTGTTCAGCGGGCGCGGCCCGATGTTTTCGGTGGTGCGTCAGGTGCTGATCGGCGCCGCGGCGGCGGGCGTCACCTACGGCACCGGCGCGCTGATCGGGGTGTCGCTGGCCTGAGCGGGCCGGCCGGCCGTCGATTGACGGCCACCCCCGCCGCCCCCGATACTCCGCCCCCGGCGGCGCCTATATATATGCGTCGCTCCGCCGCTGCTCCGGCAGCCGGCGATCCGCGCCGGGCCGCCCGCGCATCCGCTCATCCCCACGTCCTGCCGCCGTTTGCCCTGCGGGAGAACCCGCTGGAGTTTCACCCGCATGATCACGCTCAGAAACGTCGTCCTTCGCCGCAGCGCCAAGGTGCTGCTCGATGGCGCCACCGCCACCATCAATCCGGGCGAGAAGGTTGGCCTGGTCGGCCGCAACGGCGCCGGCAAGTCGACGCTGTTCGCGCTGCTCAACGGCACGCTGCACGAAGACGGCGGTGAGTTCAGCATGCCGGCGCAGTGGCGCATGGCGCAGGTGGCGCAGGACATGCCGGAAACCGACCAGCCGGCCACCGATTTCGTGATCGAGGGCGACACTGCGCTGCTCGCCGCGCAGAAGGAAGTGCAGGCCGCCGAGGCCACCGACGACGGCGAACGCATGGCCTACGCCTACATGGCGCTGCACGACGCCGGCGCGCACGACGCGCAGTCACGGGCGCAGGCGCTCATCCTCGGTCTGGGCTTCACTGCCGACCAGATGTGCAATCCGGTGAACAGCTTTTCCGGCGGCTGGCGCATGCGCCTGCAGCTGGCGCGCGCGCTGATGTGTCCGTCCGACCTGCTGCTGCTCGACGAACCGACCAACCACCTGGATCTGGACGCGCTGGTGTGGCTGGAATCGTGGCTCAAGCGCTACGAAGGCACGCTGGTGGTGATCAGCCACGACCGCGAGTTCCTCGATGCCATCACCAACGTGACGCTGCACATCGACGCCGGCAAGCTCACGCGCTACGGCGGCAACTACAGCACCTTCGAGGACATGCGCGCGCAGCAGATGGAGCTGCAGCAGAACGCCTACGCGAAGCAGCAGGACAAGATCGCCCACCTGCAGAAATTCATCGCCCGCTTCAAGGCCAAGGCGAGCAAGGCCAAGCAGGCGCAGAGCCGGGTCAAGGCGCTCGACCGCATGGAGAAGCTGGCGCCCATGCTGGCCACGGCCGACTTCAACTTCGAGTTCAAGGAGCCGGCCAACCTGCCCAACCCGATGCTGGTGATGGAAGAGGCGAGCTTCGGCTATCCGCCGCCGGCCGACGCGCCCGCCGGCACGCCGCCGACGGTGATCGTGCGCAATGTGAACAAGTCGGTCATGGCCGGCCAGCGCATTGGCATCCTCGGCGCCAACGGTCAGGGCAAGTCGACCGCGGTGAAAACCATCGCCCGCGCGCTGGCACCGATCGCCGGCCGCGTCACCGAAGGCAAGGGTCTCAGCATCGGCTACTTCGCGCAGCAGGAACTGGACGTGCTGCGTCCGCAGGACAATCCGCTCGAACACATGACGCGCATGGCGCGCGAAGGCCTGCCGGCCGGGCAGAGCGGCCGCGAGCAGGACCTGCGCAACTTCCTCGGCACCTTCAACTTCAGCGGCGACATGGTGAAGCAGGCGGTCGGCACCATGAGTGGCGGCGAGAAGGCGCGCCTGGTGCTGTGCATGCTCGTGTGGCAGCGCCCCAACCTGCTGCTGATGGACGAGCCGACCAACCACCTCGACCTCGCCACGCGCGAGGCGCTGGCGGTGGCGCTGAACGAATTCGAGGGCACGGTGATGCTGGTGAGCCACGACCGCTCGCTGCTGCGCTCGGTGTGCGACGAATTCTGGCTGGTGTCGCGCGGCGGCATCGAACCGTTCGACGGCGACCTCGACGACTACCAGCGCTACCTGCTGGACGAAGCCAAGCGCGCGCGCGAAGTGCTGAAGGACTCGATGAAGGCCGCGCCGGCCGAAGCCGCGCCGGTCGTGCAGGCACCGCCTGTCGCTGCGCCGGTGAAGAAGGCGCCGGTGAACCTCAAGGCGCTGAAGAACGAGCTCGGCAAGCTCGAACAGCGCATCCTCGAACTGCAGACGAAGAAGCACGCATTGACCGCCAAGCTCGCCAGCGCACTGCCGCCGAAGGAAATCGGCGAAGTCGGCGTCGAGCTGCAGAAGGTGGACGAAGAACTCGAAGCGCAGGAAATGCGCTGGCTCGAGGTGTCGGAACAGATCGAGGCGGCCGGCTGATCCTGCCGGCAGCGGAGCTACGCTGAATCGCCGGCTGGCGACAGGCCAAGGTTCTGTGGGAGGGGTCTTCTGACCCCGACAGCGGCCCGTATCGAAGCCTGTGGACCGCAGCGGCCGCATCGCGAGCAAGCTCGCTCCCACGAAAGCACTCCCCGACCGCCGCCGGAGCCGCGTTCTTGTGGGAGTGAGCTTGCTCGTGATGCGGCGGTCGATCAGCCCTCAGCGGTTCACAGCCGATACGAATCCAGCACTTCCTGCGCTGCGCGGAACGCTTCGCCGGCGGCCGGGACACCTGCGTACACCGCACAATGCAGCAGCGTTTCGCGGATTTCCTCGACCGTGCAGCCATTGTTCAGCGCGCCGCGCACGTGGCCCTTCAGCTCGTGCGGGCTCTTCAGCGCGGTCAATGCGGCCAGCGTGACCAGACTGCGGGTGCGGCGGTCCAGACCATCGCGGTTCCACACTGCACCCCAGGCGTGCTCGTTGATGAAGTCCTGCAGGGGCTGATTGAATTCTGTGGCGTTACCGAGGGCACGGTCGACGAAATCGTCGCCCATGACTTCGCGGCGTACCTGCACGCCCGGTTTTTTCTGTTCGCTCACGGCGTGACGGCTCCGGTCAGGTGTGTCTTCACTTGCCGGCCGGTGCGGCCTGCTTCATGTCTTCTTCGCACTTGCGCATGAAGGAGTTCTTCGCTGCGCCGGCCAGCGGCTTGCCGTCCTTGCTCAGCGCACGCGCTTCGCAGTCGGTCTTGTGCATCGCTTCGCGGTGGCATTTCTGCATGAAGGAGGACTTGGCGGCGCCGACCAGCGGCTTGCCGTTCTTGTCGATGGCGGCGGCTTCGCACTTCGAGTCGGCGGCGGCATCCGGGCTGGCGTCGGCGGCCAGAGCGCTGCCACAGGCGAGCAGGGCGGTCAGTGCGGCGATGATCATCTTGTTCATGTCGATCTCTCCCGTTGGGTAGGTGCGATGGCGTATCGCCCGCACATGATGAACAAAGCTGCGCCGCTCGGCAAAGCCTGCGTCATGCCGCGCTAGCCGGCCGGGATGCGCACGCCCGGTGCTTTCAGCCAGTCGAAGGTGCGCGCCATCTCGGCCGGGCTGACGTCGTTCACCTGCGAGTCGGCGAACACGTCGTCGCCGGCCAGCCAGTCCGCTTCCGATTCCGGCGCGGCGAGCGCCAGCATCAGCGCGTGATTCAGCTCGTACGAAGCCCAGCTGCAGCCGGCGTCGCGCAGCGCCGACTGCAGCGCGTTCTGCACCAGGCTGCGCACCATGCGGTGGGCAACCGAGTACGGAATGTCGTCGATCTCGCCGCAGGCCGCTCGATCGCACGCGGTGCGGTCGTGCGAGGCGTGGCCGCGACAGGCGAGCGGGCGCACCGCGTAGATCGCACAGGCGCCGTCGTCGTCGATGAAGGGGCAGGTCGCCCGCAGCGCAACGCGGTCGTCGGCATCGGCGTCGCGCGTGTCGTCGTCGGCGGCGGCGAGACGACGTACCAGCCGGGCACATACCGCCGGGTCGGCTTCGCGCAGATGGCGTGCGATGTGCAGCACCTCGGGCGCGGTGGCGGTGACGCGCACCGTACAGCAGGTCGCGCAGCCGCGGTCGCAGGCGACCGGCGCACCGGCGTCCATCCGCGCCTGCAGTGCCTGTTCGAAGTTGTCGAAAGCCTCGCCCAGCAACTGCGCGAGCAGTGCGTCGTCGTCGCGTTGCGACGCCAGAATCTGTGAAAAGGTCGCGTGACGTGCGCGGAAGAAGCGCAGGTTGTCATCGTCGGCGGTCATGGCGTGCACACTCCGGGCGGATAGGGTCTGCGTGCCACTGTACGAAGGCGGACGGCGCGCCGGGTTGATGCAGCGCAAACGGGACGCGCGTGCAGCGGGAAGTTCATATTGGCCGAGCAGGCGGACGTGTTCGCGAGGGCGGCGGGGCTTCTGTGGGAGAGGTCTTCTGACCCCGACAGCGGCCGGGGTCGAAGCCGGCCGACCGCAGCAGCGCTGTCGCGGCCAGGGTGCTTCCCACAAAGGGCTGTCAGCGGCTGACGGTCAGCTGCAGCACCAGGCCGATCACCGCGCAGGCTCCGATCACATGGATCACGTTCGCCCTGAAGCGGAACAGCGCGACGGCGGCGCCGAGGGCGATCAGGGCCGACATCCAATCGAAGCTGCCAGCGAAGCCCTGTGGCCACAGCACGTGATAGCCGAAGAACAGCGCGAGGTTGAGGATGACGCCGACCACGGCGGCGGTGATCGCGGTCAGCGGCGCGGTGAATTTGAGGTCGTCGTGCGTCGACTCGACCAGCGGTCCGCCTGCGAGGATGAACAGGAAGGAGGGCAGGAAGGTGAACCAGGTCACCAGGGACGCAGCGACTGCGCCGGCGAGGAAGAGGCTGTCCGGTCCGAACACTGCCTTCACATAGCCGCCAACGAAACCCACGAAGGCCACCACCATGATGAGCGGGCCGGGCGTGGTTTCGCCGAGGGCGAGGCCGTCGATCATCTGCGTCGGCGTCAGCCAGCCGTAGTGGCCGACCGCGCCCTGATAGACGTAGGGCAGCACCGCGTAGGCGCCGCCGAAGGTGAGCAGCGCGGCCTTGGTGAAGAACCAGCCCATCTGCGTCAGCGTGTGCGACCAGCCGAGCAGGCCCGCCAGCAGGGCCATCGGTACCACCCAGAGCAATGCGCCGACGATGGCGACGCGCATCAGTCGCGTCCAGCGGAAGCGCGCATGTTCCGGCGTCGGCGTGTCGTCGTCGATCAGCGCCGGGCCGTAGGAAGCGTGCTTTGCGCCGTGTCCGCCGCCGGTGCGGAAAGTCGCCGGTGCGATGCGGCCGCCGATGTAGCCGATCAGTGCGGCGCCGGCGACGATGGCAGGGAAGGGAATGTTCAGCGCGAAGATGGCGAGGAAGGACGCGGCGGCGATGGCCCACAGAGTCCGGTTCTTCAGCGCCCGCCCGCCGATGCGCCAGGCCGCCTGCACGACGATGGCGGTGACGGCCGGCTTGATGCCGTAGAACAGCCCGGCCACCAGCGGCACGTCACCGAAGGCGATGTAGACCCATGACAGAGCGATAAGGATGAACAGCGACGGCAGCACGAACAGCGCGCCAGCGACGATGCCGCCCCAGCTGCGGTGCATCAACCAGCCGATATAGGTCGCGAGCTGCTGCGCCTCGGGGCCCGGCAGCACCATGCAGTAGTTCAGCGCGTGCAGGAAGCGGCGTTCGGAAATCCAGCGCCGGTTCTCGACCAGCTCCTGGTGCATGATCGAAATCTGGCCGGCGGGCCCGCCGAAGCTGATGAAACCCAGCTTGAGCCAGAACAGGAAGGCTTCGCGGAAAGGAACGCTGGCGGGTCGGGGCGCAGTCATCGGCAGCAGGTGGCGGGCAGGCACGGAATGTCGATCAGGTGCGCATTCTGCCCTGCGGACGCCGCCCTGCAATGACTGGTTGCTGGCCCGCATCTTGCAGGTAGTGATCGACGCGTTGTCTGCCGTGACGTAGAGGAGCGTTCCGGCAATCGGCTGCTGGTCGGCGACGGGTCACATTACCTACTACTCGAAAACAAAGGAGTCACCATGAAATCTTCGCTGATGACCGCGTGCTGCGTCGCCGTGCTGCTGGCAGGCTGTTCCGGCCTGGGCTCGTCGACGGCCGCTCGCGACAACTCGACGGAGACCCACAAGAATTACTGGGCCAAGTACGAACACTCCCGCAGCTCGATGCCCCCGTCGTCCGAATCCAAGCCGCTCTTTGGCGGCGGCGGTACGTCCGACGAAAAGACGGTCGCCGCTTCGCGCGCCGCGCGCATGGGACCGGGCTGCACCGAACCCGGCGCCGACAGCACGCTCAAGCTGATCGCCCAGCTGGAAGCCTCCGGCAAGGCGGCGGGCAACGGGCAGGTCGATGCCAATGTCGTCCGCCTGGCCGAGCGCGCGCAGATGCTGTCCTTCCTGCGCGAGTCGCTGTACCGCACCTGCGAGCGCCTGGCCGCAGGCCAGATCACGAAGGAAGAGGCGGCAGCGGCCAACGACAAGGTGATGAATTCGGTGCACGCCATCATCGAAACCGACCGCGACCTGGCGCGCAAGTCGGCGGCCGATGCATTGAAAGGACTGACGCCGGAACAGATCAAGGCGCTGCAGTAAGCGGCGCCCGCAGCACACCGCAAGGCATCCGGACCGCGTCGCGGTCCGGATGCGACGAGACGCCGGTGAGACAGTTGACCGGTCGACCTGTCTCGCCTGTATCAGGCCTCTTCGCAATGGCTGCCAGTTCGCAGGAACGCGCGTGCTCGCGATACGTCGCCCGGATATAAGACCGCGAGCCGCAAATGCCGCATCGCGACCAGAGGTCGCTCCCGCGGGAGAGCGCTCCCTGTTCGCACTGGAGTCTGGTTCTGTGGGAGCGAGCTTGCTCGCGATAGCGGCCTGAAGCGGAGTCGGTGCCTTCGATCACCGCTGCATCGCGAGCAAGCTCGCTCCCACAGAGAGGCGGCCCTCCGCCTCACACCTTCTGGTAGATCTCCGCGCCCGACTTCACGAACTCGACCGCCTTCACTTCCATGCCCTTCGCGAGTGCTTCGTCCTCGTTGAGACCCTGCTTGGCGGCGAAGTCGCGCACGTCCTGCGTGATCTTCATCGAGCAGAAGTGCGGGCCGCACATCGAGCAGAAGTGCGCCACCTTGGCCGACTCCTTGGGCAGCGTCTCGTCGTGGAAGCTCTTCGCCTTGTCCGGATCGAGACCCAGATTGAACTGGTCGTCCCAGCGGAACTCGTAGCGCGCCTTCGACAGCGCGTTGTCGCGGATCTGCGCGCCCGGGTGACCCTTGGCGAGGTCGGCGGCGTGGGCGGCCAGCTTGTAGGTGATGATGCCTTCCTTCACATCGTCCTTGTCCGGCAGCCCCAGGTGCTCCTTCGGCGTCACGTAGCAGAGCATGGCCGTGCCGTACCAGCCGATCTGCGCCGCACCGATGCCGCTGGTGATGTGGTCGTACCCAGGGGCGATGTCGGTGGTCAGCGGGCCCAGCGTGTAGAAGGGCGCTTCCTTGCAGTACTCCAGCTGCAGGTCCATGTTCTCCTTGATGAGATGCATGGGCACGTGACCCGGCCCTTCGATCATCACCTGCACGTCGTGCTTCCAGGCGATGTCGGTGAGTTCGCCCAGCGTCTTGAGCTCACCCAGCTGCGCGTCGTCGTTCGCGTCGTAGATCGAACCCGGACGCAGACCGTCGCCCAGCGAGAAGGCCACGTCGTAGGCCTTCATGATTTCGCAGATCTCTTCGAAGTGCGTGTAGAGGAAGCTCTCCTTGTGGTGAGCCAGACACCACTTGGCCATGATCGAACCACCACGCGACACGATGCCGGTCATCCGGTTGGCGGTCATCGGCACGTAGCGCAGCAAGACACCTGCGTGGATGGTGAAGTAATCCACCCCCTGTTCGGCCTGCTCGATCAGCGTGTCCTTGAAGATTTCCCAGGTGAGCTCTTCGGCCTTGCCGTCGACCTTTTCCAGCGCCTGGTAGATGGGCACGGTGCCGATCGGCACCGGCGAATTCCGGATGATCCACTCGCGCGTTTCGTGGATGTTCTTGCCGGTGGACAGATCCATCACCGTGTCCCCACCCCAGCGGATGGCCCAGGTCATCTTGTCGACTTCCTCGTTGATCGAGGAGCCGAGTGCGGAGTTGCCGATGTTGGCGTTGATCTTCACCAGGAAGTTGCGGCCGATGATCATCGGTTCGCTCTCCGGGTGGTTGATGTTGTTCGGGATGATGGCGCGGCCGCGGGCGACTTCGGAGCGGACGAACTCGGGCGTGATCTCGGTCGGGATCGACGCGCCGAAGCTCTGGCCCGGGTGTTGGCGGGTGAGCAGCTTGGCCATCTTCTCGCCGGTCGGGCCGGTCGCGCGCAGGCTCTCGACGTAGGCGGCGCGGTTCATGTTCTCGCGGATGGCGATGAACTCCATCTCCGGCGTGATGATGCCCTGGCGGGCGTAGTGCATCTGGGTGACGTTGCGGCCGGCCTTGGCGCGGCGGGGGTGGCGGTGCAGGCCCGGGAAGCGCAGGTCGTCGAGCGTGCTGTCGGCTGCGCGGATGCGGCCGAATTCGGACGAGAGGTCGGTGAGCTGTTCGGTGTCGCCGCGTTCCTCGATCCAGCGTGCGCGCAGCGCGGGCAGGCCACGGCGGATGTCGATAGCGGCCTTGGGGTCGGTGTAGGGGCCCGAGCAGTCGTAGACGAAGACCGGCGGGTTCTTCTCGCCACCGAAGCCTGTGGGCGTATCGGCCTGCGAGATCTCGCGCATCGGCACGCGGATGTCCGGGCGGGAGCCTTCGATGTGGATCTTGCGCGAATTGGGCAGCGGCGCGATCGCCGCTTCGTCGACGTGCGCCTGGTCGGCGAGGAAGGTGTCTTTGGCGTTCATTGAAACTCCTGTGCTTGCTGCAGTCCGGTTTTTCTTCGACTAGGTATGCGAGGGGTGCGTCTACCGCACCTCGTCGGTACGACAACGCAAGTTCCAGGCCACGCGACGTGGCCCGACGGTCGTGCCCGTAAGCCCCAGCCTGCGGCGCGTGCGCCGGCTGTCTCAACTATCTCACCACCGCCCCCTTCGATGTCGAGACAGCTGTCGCAGCTTTCAGGCGTCTCACCCGTACAGCTGTCGCAGCCCTCCGCGATCTCGTAGGCATACCCCCAGTGTCCATGCGGGTTTGCGGGCAATTGCTTCAGTGGCATGAATGCTGCCTTAAGCCCTCCGACGGTGACCCGAACATGCAGGCGCCGCATTCAACCAGGACCAATCAACAGCATCACCTAGGAGGGGAACATGACAAGAACTGGACGCAAGTCGCTGAACAGCACCTTTACCCAAACCCGCAAGCTCACGGCTGGCGCTGCCGCCGTGGCTGCACTCTGTGTGATGTCGACGCCGGCGATGGCCGACATCGTCATTGGCGAATTCGGTGGTACCAAATTGTCGATGTTCGGCATCATCGACGTCGGCATGCTCTACAACAGCGATGCGAACGCGACCGGTGACAGCAAGACGTCGATGGAAACCAGCGGTCTGCGTCAAACGGTCATCGGCTTCAAGGGTGAGCGCGAGCTCGACGTGAACCTGACCGCCTTCTTCAACCTCGAATCGCACTTCGACACCAACAACGGTTTCCTGCACGGCACCGGCGACGCGAACGGCACCGGCCCCGGCGGCGTCAATACCCCGCTGTTCCGTCGTCAGGCCAACCTGGGTGTGCGCGGTGACTGGGGTAGCCTGACCCTCGGCCGTCAGTACGGCCCGGCGCTGCTGGCCCACATCGGTACCGAACCGCGCGCGTTCAAGGAACAGTTCTCCAACCTGTACGCCTGGGCCTACGGTCAGCTGTTCACGACCTTCAACCCGAACAACGGCAGCGGTCGCAACACGAACAACGACGTTGGCATTTTCATGAACAACGCCGTGCAGTACCGCAACACCTGGGGTCCGGTCACCTTGGGTGTGCTGTATTCCTTCGGCGGTCAGGCTGGCGACTTCAAGGACAATAGCGCCTACGCGCTGGGTCTGACCTACAACGGTCCGATCACGCTGTCCGGCTCCTACCAGGCCTTCCACGACGAGCAGTCGGGCAAGAAGGTGGTCGATCACACCTCGCTCGGCTTCGCCATTCCGTTCGGCGACTTCACCTGGAAGAACAACTGGATGAACGCCAAGAACGACAACACGGCGGGCAACCAGCTGTTCGACGTGAATGGCTTCGGTACCGGTCTGGACTGGAAGTGGAGCGCGAAGAACTCGGCTACGCTCGCCTTCTATCTGAACAAGGACGACGCCAACAAGAGCGATGAAACCAAGTTCATCGTGATCAGCAACGACTACCAGTGGCGCCCCGACACCACGCTGTACATTCAGGCCGCCTTCGCCGATGCCGACCCGGGCGCAACCCTGCGCACCAGCATCGTCGCAGCGGGCGTGACGGCGGGTGAGAAGAGCACGCTGCTCAACGTCGGTCTGAACTTCATGTTCTAAGACGCTCGCGTCTGCAGCAAACGGCGGCAGGGTGTGGAAACCCGCCGCCGCATTCTAAAAACCAAGGAGACCTGATCGATGAATTCGATTCGCAAGCAGTTCCGCCTGACCGCATCCGCCGCCGCCGTAGCCGCTGCGTCGATGCTGTCGGTGTTTGCAGTGAGCCCGGCCGTTGCGCAGAGCGGCCCCGGCTTCGAAGACCCGAACAACTGGCCGCAGTACCACCGCACCAGCAACGCCTGGCGCTTCAGCCCGCTGAACCAGATCAACCGCGACAACGTGAAGAAGCTCAAGGTGGCGTGGATCCACCAGCCGGGCACCATCACGCACGGTCTGCAGGCCACCCCGATCGTGATCGACGGCGTGATGTACTCGATCTCGGCCAACAACAACGTGTGGGCCATCGACGCGGCCACTGGCAAGACCCTCTGGCAGTACGCGCCCAAGCTCGACAAGATCGTCGACCAGGTGTTCTACGGTGCTGCCAGCCGCGGCGTGACCGTGGGCCGCGGCAAGGTGTTCGTCGGCACGCTGGACGGCCGCTTCATCGCGCTCGACCAGAAGACGGGCAAGGAAGTGTGGTCCACCCAGCTGACCAACCCGAAGACCCAGTACGGCGCGCTGTTCTCGGCGCCGCCGCAGCTGGCCGGCGACGTGCTGTTCGGCGGCACCACCGGCGGCGACCAGCCGATCTCGGGCAAGATCTACGCGGTCAATGCCGACACCGGCAAGCCGGTGTGGACCTTCGACGTGATCAAGAACGATCCGAAGAGCTGGCCGGGCGAAAGCGGCAAGGTCGGCGGAGGTAGCGCCTGGATGCCGGGCACCTACGACGCCAAGACCGACACCATCTACATCGGTACGTCGAACGCCGCACCCGACTACTACAACTACGATCGCAAGGGCGACAACCTCTACACCGCCACGCTGCTCGCGCTCGATCCGAAGACCGGCAAGGTGAAGTGGCACCGTCAGGAAGTGCCGAACGATTCGTGGGACTACGACTCGGCGTACGAAGCGCTGGTGGTGCAGAAGGATGGCAAGGACGTCATCGTGCACCTGAACAAGGGCGGCTTCGTGTTCGTGATGGACAAGAAGGACGGCAAGCTCGAAAACGTGTGGCAGTTCGCCGAGAACGTGAACTGGGTCAAGGGCATCGACCCGAAGACCGGCGCACTGATCGATCCGATCTACCCGGAAGTCGACAAGACCAAGACCTTCTGCCCGAACCTGCTTGGTGCGCGCAGCTGGAACCACGGCGCCTACAACCCGGGCACCGGCCTCTGGTACTCGCACGCGATGGAAGTGTGCAATGAAGTGGTCGCCGGCAAGGACGATCCGGACAACCTGAAGGCCGTGTCCTCGCTGTCGCTCGGCATCGAGTCGATCAAGCTGGTTTCGCCTCCGGGCAGCAAGCCGCACGGTCGTCTGGACGCACGCGATCCGATCACCGGCAAGCGCAAGTGGTCGATCAAGTACGACCTGCCGCCGCTGTCGTCGGTGCTGACCACCGCCGGTGGCCTGGTATTCACCGGCGACATGGAAGGCAAGATCTACGGCTACGACGCCGACACCGGCAAGGAACTGTGGACCTTCAACGCCGGCTCCGGCCTGCGTGGCGGCCCGGTCAGCTACTCGGTCAAGGGCAAGCAGTACATCGTCTTCCCGACCGGTCTCGGTTCGCATGCCCCGGGCTTCCTGGCCGGTGCCTTCCCGCAGATCAAGGATCTGCCGGGCGGTGCGGCGATGGTGGCCTTCACGCTGGAGTAAGGAAGTAAGTGCGTCACCCACCCCGTCGTGCGGACACACGGCGGGGTGTTGTAAGTCTCCTCATTTACGGGCGGTAACGGGAGTGACCGCCTGTCTTTTTTTGTGCAGACTCCCTCGTCACATGCCCAGATTCAACCCTCCCGCCGTCCCGCGCGTTGAGCCTGCAGACAGGTTCGAGCGGATGGCGCATCCCGGCCTCGGGACAGGTGGGTTCAATGTGTGCATCAGAATCAGAACCATTGTTTCAACCGGGCAGGAAAGCAGAACCATGACTACTCGCAAGCTCAGCGGCACGACCCGTGCCCTCTCCATCTCCGCCGGCCTTCGGGCGCTTGTCTTCGCAGGCGGCGCACTCGTGCTGCAGACCCTCAGTACGCCGGTGCTCGCCAATGCCGAAGCTGCCGCCGAGGCGCTGCCGCAACCGTCATTCGAACTGACCGACCCCGAGCGCATCGCCGCCGGCAAGAAGCGTTTCAACAAGACCTGTGCGGGCTACTGCCACGGCGCCGAAGGTGTCGGCGGACGTGCCCCCGACTTCAAGGGCCGCAAGGACCTGCCGGACGCTGAGGCATTCAAGACCATTTTCCACGGCCGCCGCGGCGCCGACATCATGCCGCCCTGGGGCCAGGCCTTCTCGCCGGACCAGATCTGGGAACTGGTCGCCTACATCAAGTTCCTCGGCACGCAGTGATCGCCGGCGTTCCGCGGAACGCGAGAACGTCCGGGCGCTGTCGCTGAATCCGTGAGCGGTCCTCCGGCAGCGACAGCGCGCCGTATCAAGGACTGCGGCCCGCAAGCGCCGCGTCGCGGCCGAGGCCGCACCCACGGGGATCGCCTCTGATCCGCGACCGGAGCCCAGGTCAGGATTCTGTGGGAGGGGTCTTCTGACCCCGACTGCGGCCAATGCCGAAGCCGGCGGCCAGCAATCGCCGCATCGCGGCCAAGGCCGCTCCCACAGGAGCACGCCCGCCAACTCGGATGTCATGCGGAAGCGGTCCTCTGACGCATGAAGCAGTGAGGCCTCACTCATCCAGATGCAAAAGAAAAGGGGCGCACGAGGCGCCCCTTTTCTCGTCCGTGCCGCAGACTCAGCCGTTCTCGACCATCCGCTCTTCACCGTCCAGATAGTTCGGCGCGACGATGCGCAACCGTGCCATCTTGCGGTAGAAAGTGGCGCGCGACATGCCGAGCTGGCGTGCCGTTTCGGTCACCCGCCAGTGGTTGCGGCGCAGCGCGTCGAGCATCTTCTGACGCAGCTGCAGGCAGGCCTCGTTGAGCGGCTCGCCGTCGCGCAGTTCGCACGGATCGGGCACTGCCCCGCCGATGCCGCGCGGCGCGGCAGGCTGCGGTGACGCGACCGCGGCTGCCTGCTGCTGCGCCGGTTGCGGAATCTGCTGCTGCGGTGGCGGCTGCAGCGCGACGCGCGGGCTGTGGTTGTTGGTGCGCAGTTCCTGCGGGAAGTGCTCGATGGTGACCTGCGTGCCGTCGGCGATCGCACAGGCGTAGCGGATGGCGTGGCGCAGCTGGCGGATGTTGCCCGGCCAGTCGTAGCTCAGCAGCCGGGTCATCGTCTCTTCCGGGATGCGCAGTTCTTCGCGGCCCATCGCCGCACATTCCTCGCGCAGCACCAGCTGTATCAGCTCGCGCTTGTCTTCGCGGTTGCGCAGCGGCGGCAGCATGAAGCTGGCGCCGTTGAGGCGGTAGAACAGATCTTCGCGGAAGCGTCCCTGGCGCACCAGTTCCGGCAGGTCCTGGTGGGTGGCGCAGACCACGTGCAGGTTCACCGGCGTCGGCTGTTCGGCGCCCAGCGGCACCACTTCGCCTTCGGCCAGCACGCGCAGCAGGCGGCTCTGCAGCGACAGCGGCATGTCGCCGATTTCGTCGAGGAAGAGGGTGCCGCCGTCCGACTGCAGGATCTTGCCCTTGGCGCCCTTGCTGCGGGCGCCGGTGAAGGCGCCGTCGCGGTAGCCGAACAGTTCGCTCTCGATCAGGCTTTCCGGAATCGCCGCGCAGTTCAGCGCCACGAAGGGCTGCTTGGCGCGGTCGCTGAAGTCGTGGATGGCGCGCGCGAACGCTTCCTTGCCGGTGCCGGTCTCGCCCAGCAGCATGACCGGGATGTCGCGGTTGGCCACCTTCACGGCGCAGGCGACGTTGGCCTTGACCCGCGGATCGCCCAGCGCCAGATGACGGAAGCCGCGCGGTGCGGTCACGTCGTCGGCGGTGATGACCGGCTTGGCCTGCGTGACCTGGGCAAGCGAGCGTGCGTTCGGCGCGCGCAGCACGGCGAACAGGCGGCGCCCGGTGGCCATCATGCGCAGCGGGAAGGGCGTGCCCGGGCTGGCGTGCGCCGACACCATGATGTCGCTGGCGGTGCACTCGAACAGGTCGTGCAGGAACTCGGCGTGGCGGCCGTTGTGATTGATCAGTTCCTGGCGGGCGCGGCGGTTGCCGCCGACGATGCGGCCGTCGTCGTCGAAGGCGATCAGGTAGTCGGTTTCGACCGGCATGAATTCGGCGACCTGGCCGAGCTGCAGCGTCCAGTAGGTGCGCAGGCTGTAGTGCGCGTAGGCGTCCTCGATCAGGCGCGCCTTGTCGCACACCATGCGGAACACCAGCAGCTGGCTTTCGCGCGCGTCCGGCGAATACAGCGCCGAGGCGTCGAGCACGGCGATCGGCTCGTCCTGCAGCCCGAGTATCGGTGCCGAGCTGCAGGTGAATTGCGTGTTGTGCGAACGGAAGTGCTCACCACGGTGGACCAGGGTGGGCTGACGGTCGGCCAGCGTGGTGCCGACGCCGCAGGTGCCCTCGTGCTCTTCCGCCCAGCAGGTGCCGTTGCGGAAGCCCTCGTCCTTGAACTCCTTCTCCAGCGCCGGCACGGTGCGGTAGTCGACGGTGACGCCGGTGGCGTCGGTCAGCAGCACGCAGTAGTTGGCCGGCAGCAGCTCGTGGTGCAGCCGCTCTACGCCTTCGCGGGCGATGCGCATGAAGGTTTCGATGCGCTCGCGGTGCTCGCGCAGTTCGTAGGCGGTGACGACCTTGGGAACCGACGACAGGCCGGGGTCGATGGAGTGCTTGTTCAGCGACCTGCGCCAGGAGCGCGCGAGGCGCTCGTAAGCCGGGTCAGTCTGTGCCGGGCGCGATCGTCCTTCGACGATGTTCATCACGCGTCCGACATGGTCGGCGATTTCTCGACCTTGTCTCATGTCCGTCTCCTCCGTGGTGGACTTTCGAACCCCCCGTCACCGGCTGTTGCCGTGTGCGGGAAGGTTTCCCTTTTTGTTGCGTGAGGTTAGGCCCTGCCGCGTCCGAAAGCAACGCGACGAATGTCTCCGAAAACTGAGACAGCTGTCTCAGTGCGCCGGGTGTCCGGCGTCTCATCGGCCGGCGTGTGCCGGTCGTTCAACGACGGCCTATGACGATGGGCGTGACAGACCTCTTACGAATCATCGGCTTGTCGCCAGAACGCCGATGGGCGACGAGGCGCTGGCACGACAGATGCAATGAGGGCTCAAACCTCGTTCAGGAGTCGCATCGTCGTGTCGCCCAGTTCTTCCCCCCCGGTCAGCGTCGGCATCATTGCCAACCCGGCATCGGGCAGGGACATCCGTCGTCTGACCTCACGCGCTTCGGTGTTCCCGAACGCGGAGAAGGCCAGCATGATCGTGCGCGCCATCGCCGGCCTCGAAGCGGCCGGTGTCGAGCACGTGCTGCTCATGCCGGACAAGGGCTCGATCTCCGGCCTGGTGTATCGCGCGCTCGGTCTCGACGGCCGGTCGACCGAAGGGCGGCGCGTGCGCTTCATCGACATGACCGTGTCCGAATCGATCGACGACACGCTGCATGCCACCGAGGCGATGTGCGCGGCGGGTGTGTCCGCCATCATCGTGCTCGGCGGCGATGGCACTCACCGCGCCGTGGCCAAGCGCTGCGGCCAGGTGCCGCTGCTGGCGCTGTCGACCGGCACCAACAACGCCTTTCCGGAAATGCGCGAGGCCACGGTGGCCGGGCTGGCCGCCGGCCTGATCGCGACCGGCGCGGTGCCGGCCGCGGCCGGCCTGCGCCGCAACAAGCTGCTGCGCGTGCGCTGCGACGACCGCGACGACATCGCGCTGGTCGACGCCTGCTTCACCGGTCATGAGTACGTGGGCTCGCGTGCCGTCTGGGACAGCGCGCTGGTCGAGGAGCTGTTCGTCACCTTCGCCGCCGCCGACGGCATCGGCCTGTCGGCCATCGCCGGTCAGCTCGAACCGGTCACGCGCGCTGCAGCACACGGCCTGCACGTGCGCTGCGCGCCGACCGGCGATACGCCGCGCCGCGTGCATGCGGCAATCGCGCCCGGCCTGGTGGCCGAAGTCGGGGTGCGCGACTACGCGCATCTGTCGCCGCACGAACCGGTGGTGCTGACCGGTCGCAGCGGAACCATCGCACTCGATGGCGAGCGCGAGATCGAGTTTCACACCGGCAGCCGCATCGAAATCAGCCTCGACCCGAACGGCCCGCAGACCATCGACGTCGCCGCCACGCTCACCCACGCGGCGCAGCACCGACTGCTGCGCCACTACGCGGGAGGTGCCGCATGACGCGCGCGCTCCCCTTCATCGCTCTCCACGGAGCCGGCGCCAACGACGGCGCCGCGCTCCGCCCCAGGCTCGATCAGCCCTCCGCCCGCAGCTGCCGGAGACCTGCGGGTGTTTCTGTCCACGACAAAGAGGAGCACTCATGACCAGTCCTTTGAACAGGGAAGCCCTTCTGCAGGCTTACCGGACCATGCGCACCATCCGCGATTTCGAGGAGCGCGTGCACGTCGATTTCGCCACCGGCGAAATCCCCGGTTTCGTCCATCTGTATGCAGGCGAGGAAGCTTCGGCGACCGGCATCTGCATGCACCTCAACCGCAACGACTACATCGCCTCGACCCACCGCGGTCACGGCCACTGCATCGCCAAGGGCGTTGATCCCGTCGGCATGATGGCCGAGATCTGGGGCAAGGCCACCGGTACCTGCAAGGGCAAGGGCGGCTCGATGCACATCGCCGACCTCGAGGTGGGCATGCTCGGCGCCAACGGCATCGTCGGTGGCGGCGGCCCGCTGATCTGCGGCACCGCACTCGCGTCCAAGATCCGCGGTGAGAACAACGTCGGCGTGTGCTTCTTCGGCGACGGCGCATCCAACCAGGGCACCATTTTCGAAGCGATGAACCTCGCTTCGGTGTGGAAGCTGCCGGTCATTTTCGTGGCCGAGAACAACGGCTACGCGGAAGCGACCTCCAGCACCTTCTCGGTGGCTGTCGAGAACATCGCCGACCGCGCCAGTGCCTTCGGCATGCCGGGCGTCATCGTCGACGGTTTCGATTTCTTCGCGGTGTACGAAGCGGCCGGCGAGGCGATCAAGCGCGCCCGCGAAGGCGGCGGCCCGACCCTGCTCGAAGTGAAGCTGTCGCGCTACTACGGCCACTTCGAAGGTGACCAGCAGACCTACCGCGCACCGGGCGAAGTGCAGAAGCTGCGCGAAACCAAGGATTGCCTGATGCAGTTCGCCAAGCGCGTCACCTCGCGCGGCGAACTGACCATGGCCGACATCGAAGCCATCGACCGCGAAGTGAAGACGATGATCGACGACTCTGTGGTGAAGGCGAAGGCTGACCCGCTGCCGCCGCCCGAGGCCCTGATGGCCGACGTCTACATCTCTTACTGAACCCGCGCCATACGCTGACAGGAGAAAACAGAATGGCAAGAAAGATCACTTACCAGCAGGCCATCAACGAGGCGCTGGATCAGGAAATGTCGCGTGACCCGAGCGTCATCATCATGGGTGAGGACGTCGCCGGTGGCGAAGGTTCGCCCGGCGAGCAGGACGCCTGGGGCGGCGTGCTCGGCGTGACCAAGGGCCTGTACGCGAAGCACCCGGGCCGCGTGCTCGACACCCCGATCTCCGAATCGGGTTATGTCGGCGCCGCCGTCGGTGCCGCCTGCAACGGCCTGCGGCCGGTCGCCGAACTGATGTTCATCGACTTCATGGGCGTCTGCTTCGACCAGATCTTCAACCAGGCTGCCAAGTTCAAGTACATGTTCGGCGGCAAGGCCAAGACCCCGGTCGTCATCCGCGCGATGTACGGCGCCGGCTTCCGCGCGGCCGCCCAGCACTCGCAGTGCCTGTACAACGTGTTCACGCACATCCCCGGCCTGAAGGTGGTCATCCCGTCGAACCCGTACGACGCCAAGGGCCTGCTGATCCAGTCGATCCGCGACAATGACCCGGTCATCTTCCTGGAGCACAAGGCGCTCTACACGATGGAAGGCGACGTGCCGGCCGAGAGCTACATCGTCCCCTTCGGCGAAGCCGCCGTGGTGCAGGAAGGCGATGACGTGACCATCGTCGCGATGGGCCGCATGGTGCATTACGCGAAGGAAGCCGCCGGCAACCTGCGCAAGAAGGGCATCCAGTGCGAAATCATCGATCCGCGCACGACCTCGCCGCTCGACACCGACACGATTCTGGAAAGCGTCGAGCGCACCGGTCGCCTGGTCGTCGTCGATGAATCCAACCCCCGCTGCAGCATGGCGTCGGACATCTCGTCCATCGTCGCGCAGGAAGCTTTCGGCGCGCTCAAGGCGCCGATCCAGATGGTGACGGCACCGCACGTTCCGGTGCCGTTCGCCGCTTCGCTTGAAGATCTTTACATCCCCAGTCCGGCACGCATCGAAGAAGCCGTGATGAAGGTCAAGGAGTATCGCTGATGTCCGCAATCCATACCGTCACCATGCCCAAGTGGGGCCTTTCCATGCAGGAGGGGAAGGTCAACCTTTGGCTGAAGGAAGTCGGTGACACGATAGACCCGGGTGAGGAAATCATCGAGGTCGAGAGCGAGAAGATTTCCGGTGCCGTCGAGGCGTCGGTGTCCGGCGTGCTGCGCCGTCAGGTCGCCCAGCCGGACGAAGTGCTGCCGGTCGGTGCGCTGCTCGGCATCGTCGCCGACAAGGGAGCTTCCGACGCCGAGATCGATGCGGTGATCGCCCGCTTCCAGGCCGAGTTCGTGCCGCCGTCCGCCGACGACGCTGACTCCGGTCCGCAGACGCAGACGGTCAAGGTCGGCAATGTCGAGGTGCGCTACCTCAAGCTGGGCGAGGACGTGGCCGGCAAGGACCCGCTGCTGCTGGTCCACGGCTTCGGTGGCGATCTGAACAACTGGCTGTTCAACCACTCGCCGCTGTCCGAGTCGCGTGCGGTGTATGCGCTCGACCTGCCGGGTCACGGCAGCACGACCAAGGTGACCGGCATCGCGTCGCTCGACGGTCTGGCTGAAGTCGTCATCGGCTTCATGGACGCAGTCGGTCTCGAGTGCGCCCACCTGGCCGGCCACTCGATGGGCGGCGGCGTCTGCCTGGCGATCGCCAAGCGCGCGCCGAACAAGGTGAAGTCGCTGTCGCTGATCGCCAGCGCCGGTCTGGGCAACGAGATCAACGGTGCCTACATCGACGGCTTCGTCGCCGCCGCTTCGCGCAACGCGCTGAAGCCGGTGCTGGCGCAGCTGTACTCCGACGAGTCGCTGGTCACCCGCTCGATGATCGACGACATGCTCAAGTTCAAGCGCCTCGAAGGCGTCGACAGCGCGCTCGCAACGCTGGCCGGCGGCCTGTTCGCCGGCGGCCGTCAGGCCGAGCAGCTTGCTTCGGCCGCGGCCGGCAAGCCGACGCTGGTGATCTGGGGCGAAAACGACCGTGTCATCCCGTCCTCTCACGCCACGGCGATCCCGGGCGCGACCGTGAAGGTGATGCCGGGCCAGGGCCACATGGTCCAGCTCGAAGCGGCAGGCGAAGTGAACAAGCTGATCGGCGAGTTCATCGGCTGATGCACCACCGGCCGCCGCAGCCTCTCCTGCGGCGGCCATTTTTACGGATTCCATCATGAGCACAGCTGTTGCAGGCGAAGGCCTGCGCGGACGCGACAAGCTCGCCCGCATTCCGGTCAAGGTGCGCGAGGATGTCGCCTCGCCGACCAAGCCCGCCTGGCTGCGCGGCCGCGACCAGGACACGCCGGCGGTGCGCGCGCTGCAGGGCGTGCTGCGCGAACACGCGCTGCACACCGTGTGCGAGGAAGCGGCCTGCCCGAACATCGGCGAGTGCTTTGGCCGCGGCACGGCGACCTTCATGATTCTCGGCGCCATCTGCACGCGCCGCTGCCCCTTCTGCGACGTGTCGCACGGCCGGCCGCTGCCGCCCGATGCCGACGAACCGCAGCGCCTGGCGCGCACGGTGGCGGCGATGAAGCTGCGCTACGTGGTCATCACCTCGGTGGACCGCGACGACCTGCGCGACGGTGGCGCGGCGCATTTCGCGCAGTGCATGGCCGACATCCGCGCATTGAGCCCCGACATCACGATCGAGGTGCTCACCCCCGATTTCCGCGGCCGCGAGGCGGCCGCACTGGACGCGCTGGCGGTGTCGCCGCCGGACGTGTTCAACCACAACATGGAAACCGTGCCCCGCCTCTACCGCGAGGTCAGGCCGGGCGCGAACTACGAAGGTTCGCTCAGGCTGCTGCGCGACTTCGGCCAGCGCTTCCCCGGCGTGCCGACCAAGACCGGCCTGATGCTGGGGCTCGGCGAAACCGAGGCGGAAGTGGTCGAGGTGATGCGCGACCTGCGCGCGCACGGCTGCGACCTGCTGACGCTGGGCCAGTACCTGCGACCGTCGCCGGCCCATCTGCCGGTGATCGAGTACATCACGCCGGAGCGCTTCGATGCGCTGCGTGCCATCGCGCTCGAACTGGGTTTCAGCGAAGTCGCCGCCGGCCCGCTGGTGCGCTCGTCCTACCGCGCCGACGTGCTGCACGCCGCGCATGAGCACCATGGCTGACGCCAGCGCCCACACCGTCATCGTGAACGGCCAGCACGAGCCGCTCGACGATGCGCGCACGGTGGGCGATCTGCTTGACCGCATGGCCTTGCGCGGCAAGCGCATCGCGGTCGAGCGCAACGGCGAAATCGTGCCGCGCAGCGTGTTCGACCATGCGGCGCTGAGCCCGGGCGACCGCGTCGAGATCGTCATCGCCGTCGGAGGCGGCTAGACCATGAATTCACCCGCTGCTACACCGCTGACCGATCCGCTCGTGATCGGCGGCCAGCCCTTTGCGTCGCGCCTGCTGGTGGGCACCGGCAAGTACCGCACGTTGGACGAAACCGCCCGTGCGCTCGACGCCAGCGGCGCCGACATCGTCACCGTGGCGATCCGGCGCACGCCGCTGAACCGCAACAACGGCGAACCCGGCCTGCTCGACGTGCTGCCGACCGGGCGCTACACGCTGCTGCCCAATTCGGCCGGCTGCTACACCGCCGATGACGCGGTGCGCACGCTGCGCCTGGCGCGCGAACTGCTCGACGGCCACGACCTGATCAAGCTCGAAGTGCTGGGCGACCCGAAGTCGCTGTACCCCAACATGCCGGAAACGCTGCGCGCCGCCGAAACGCTGATCCGCGACGGCTTCCGCGTCATGGTCTATTGCTCGGACGACCCGATACAGGCGCGCGTGCTGGAAAGCATGGGCTGTGTGGCCATCATGCCGCTGGCCAGCCTGATCGGCTCCGGCATGGGCATCCTGAACCCGTGGAACATCGGAATCATCATCAACGACGCCAAGGTGCCGGTCATCGTCGACGCCGGCATCGGTACCGCGTCGGACGCCGCGGTGGCGATGGAGCTGGGCTGCGACGGGGTGCTGATGAACACCGCCATCGCGCACGCGCGCGACCCGGTGCGCATGGCCGCGGCGATGCGCCACGGCGTCATCGCCGGCCGCGAGGCCTTCCTCGCCGGCCGCATGGAAAAGCTGCCTTACCGGGCCGCGGCCTCGTCGCCGCAGACCGGCCTCATCCAATAAACATAAGGGAGGAATCACCATGTCTGCATCGAAGAAGCGCCGTGTCGCGCTGGTCACCGGCGCCTCGCGCGGCATCGGCGCGGCGATTGCGCAGCGGCTGGCACGCGACGGCTTTCACGTCGTCGTCCATTACGCCCACGGTGCCGCAGAGGCGCGCGACGTGTGCGCGGCGATCGAACGCGCAGGCGGCAGCGCCACGCTGCTGCAGGCCGATCTGTCGATGTCCGACGGGCCGCAGTATCTGGCGGACACGCTGACCGAACCGCATATCGACGTGCTGGTGAACAACGCCGGCATCGCGCCCTTCGAGGCGATCGAGGACATGAGCGAAGGCAGTTACGACCGCCTGTCGAACGTGAACATGCGCTCGCTGTTCTTCGTCACCAAATACCTGTTGCCCAAGCTGCGCGATGGCGGTCGCATCGTGAACCTGTCCAGCATCGTCGCCCGCACTGCCTTTCCTGGCATTCCGGCCTACTCGGCGACCAAGGGCTTCGTCGATGTGCTGACGCTGCAACTGGCGGCGTCGCTCGGCGAGCGCGGCATCACCGTCAATGCGGTGGCGCCCGGCGTGATCGAAACGCGGCTCACCACCGGTCTGCTGGAGAATGGCGGCGCGGAGGCGGTGCAGTCGATGCAGGCACTGGCCGGCGTCGGCACGCCCGACCGCGTGGCCGGCGTCGTGTCCTTCCTGGTCGGCCCGGATGGCGCATGGACCACCGGTCAGGTGATCGACGTCAGCGGCGGGACGAAGCTCTAATTAGGGGCTAGGGGCGCAGTTTCTGCGCCAGCCAGCCCAGCCACTCGTGCAGTGCCCAGCCGGACTGCTGCAGCGCGCGCGACGATGGGATGAAGTCGCTGAACTCCCAGGTGCCGGGGCGGCGGATCATCGTTGGCGCAGCGACCGGGTCCAGTCCGGCACGACGGAATTCCTCCATCGAACGACGCATGTGCATCGCATGCGTCACCAGTGCGACGCGGGTGATCCCGGCGTCGCGCAGCAGCAGCGCCGACAGCCGCGCGTTGTCGGCGGTGTCGCGCGACGCCGATTCGACCCAGCGCACGTCCACGCCGAAGTCGCTCATCGCTTCGCGCATCAGTTCGCCTTCCGGGCGTCCGTCCCACACCACGCCGCCGCTGACCAGCACCGGCAGGCCGGTGCGCTTCGCCAGTCGTGCGCCGGCGCGCACGCGCTCCAGCGCCCAGCCATTCACCGTCTGTCCGTCATAGTCCACCAGGTTGTCGGCGGTGCCTGCACCGAGCACGACGATGGCACCGGCTCCGGTCAATGGCTGTGCCGCGCCGCTGTAATAGGTGCTGCGCTCCAGCCATCCGGCAAACACCGGCAGGCACAACGCATACAGCGTCAGTACCCCGGTGGCGGCCAGCGTCATGCCGGCCCGGCGGTGGCGGCGCATCAGCAGCAGGCCGAGCACGGCCATCAGCAGCAGGCTGGTCGGCGGCAGCAGCAACACCGCCACGGTCTTCTTCAGCAGGAACAGCAAGGAACTCGGCATGGGCGCGTGCCAGTGAAAAAGCCTTATTATCCGGGCCAACACGCCGCACGGCGGCGTTGCATGCACGCAGCGACGCGCCGGACGCGCGCGCAGACCACACGGAGCGGGGATTTGATCGATCTGTCGGCAATCGGCTGGAAGGAAGCAGCGCTGGTCGCGCTCGTCATTCTTGCCGGCTACATGGGCTATGCGCTGGTGCGCCTGTCCATGCTCAACGCCCGCCGCACCGCCGAAGCCGCACCACCGCCCGCACCCGAGGCTCCCGTGCCACCCCCACCGGTGGACCTGCAGGCCGAACTCGACATGCTGCTCGATGCCCGGCTGGCGCCGCTGATGCAGGCGCTGGAAACCCGGCTCGACCTGATCGAGGACAGGCTGGACGGCGTCAGCCGCCGGCTCGAAACCGTCAATCAGCTGCCGCCGGTCGCGCCGCAGTACAGCGAGGCGCTGTCACTGGCGGCGCGCGGCCTCAGTGCCGAGGACATCGCGGAACAGTGCGACATGTCGGTTGGCGAGGCCGAACTGGTACGTACGCTGGCGCAGAGCCGTGGCATGGGAGACAGGACATGAGTGCGACCGACAGCGTGACCGTGCGCGGCAACGACGAACAGGAGGCGGCCGAACAGCGCAGTGCGCTGCTGCGCCGGGTGATCGTTGCCGGCGGCCTGATCGCGATGCTGATCGGCGGACTGGCCCTGTTCGACGCCAGCCGCCGCGCCCCGGAGACCGACGACGAACCGGTGGCCGCGGTCACGCCGCCGCCCACCGAAACGCCGGCGGCCGAGGAGGCCACCGCCCTGCCGACGCTGCCGCCCGAGGAAACGCCGGCGGTCGACGCGACGACGGCGGCTATGCAGGACACGCCGCCGCCGCTGCCCGATGCCGCCACCGATGCGCAGCCTGCGCCGGCTGCGCAGCCGGAACCGGCGGTGCCCGAATCGACCGCGCGCCCGGGGGCGCCGCTGCCGCCCCGTGCCGCGCCCTCCGCTGCAGCGCCCCCTGCCGCGGCGCCTTCCAGGCCGGCCGCCGCGCAGGCCGACGCCGCGCCGCAGCCGGCACCGGCCATCGCCCGTTCGCCGGCGGTCGCCGGCTCCGGTTATGTCGTGCAGGTGGGCGTGTTCAGCAACGTCGCCAACGCCGAAGAGATCCGCGCCCGGCTTGCGCTGAACGGCATTCCGTCGCAGATCGAGGCGCGCGTGCACATCGGGCCGTTCAAGTCGCGCGCCGAGGCCGACCAGGCACGGCAGCGCCTGCGCGCGCTCGGCATGGACAGTGGGCCGCCGACCGCGCTGCGGCCGGCCTCGGCGCCGCGCTGAGTGCCGACGCCCCCGTCGCCACCGAATCCGCGATAATCCGGCGACGTCCGGCACACTGGCCTTCCGCGGCCGGTATGCCGCGCAGCATTCATTCACAACGCTTCCGGAGACTTCGCATGTCGCGCACCATCGTTTCGACCCCCGACGCACCCGCCGCCATCGGCACCTATTCGCAGGCGGTCAAGGTCGGCAACACCGTCTACATGTCGGGCCAGATCGGCCTCGATCCGGCCACCATGACCATGGCCGACGGCATCGACGCGCAGATCGCCCGCGTGTTCGACAACCTGAAGGCGGTCGCCGCGGCGGCCGGCGCCACGCTGGATAACGCGGTCAAGGTGAACGTGTTCCTGACCGACCTCGGCAACTTCGCCAAGGTGAATGAGGCGATGACCCGCTACTTCAACCAGCCCTTCCCGGCGCGTGCCGCGGTCGGCGTGGCGGCGCTGCCACGTGGTGCGCTGGTCGAGGTCGATGCGGTGCTGGTGATCGACTGACACTGCTTGGCCGGGCCTGTCCCGGCCGTCCTGCCCTCCGCATGAGTACCCGCAGCGAAGCGCTTTCGGCCGCGCTCGACAAGATGGGCCTCGGCTCGGATGCCGCGCTCGTCCTGCATTTCCCGCTGCGCTATGAGGACGAGACGCGCATCACGCCGGTCGCGCTGGCGCGCGCCGGCCAGCCGGTGCAGGTCGAGGTCGAGGTGACGCAGGCGGAAGTGAAGTTCCGGCCGCGCCGCCAGCTGGTGGTGACCGCCGCCGACGACAGCGGCACCGTCACGCTGCGCTTCTTCAACTTCTATCCGTCGCAGCAGAAACAGCTGGCACCCGGCAAGCGGGTGCGCCTGTTCGGCGATATCAACCCCGGCTTCTTCGGCGCCGAAATGCTGCACCCTCGGGTGCGCAACGTCGGCGACGACACACCGCTGCCGGACCGGCTGACGCCGGTCTATCCGGCCACCGCGGGCCTGTCGCAGGCCAGCCTGCGCCGCGCCATCGACGACGCGCTGGAGCGCACCGATCTCGCCGACAGCCTGCCCGAGGCGCTGCGCCGCCACTACGCGCTGGTGCCTTTCGGCGCCGCGGTGCAGGCACTGCACCGGCCACGGCCGGGCGAATCGCTGCGCGACCTCGACGAGCGGCTGGCGCCGGCCTGGCGCCGCATCAAGTTCGACGAGCTGCTGGCGCAACAACTGAGCCTGAAGCGCGCGCACGCCGCCCGGCGCAGCCGCGACGCGCCGGTGCTGCCGCAGCCCGCGCAGACCGACGGTTCGCTGATAGACCGCTTCCTGCAGCAGCTGCCGTTCGCGCTGACCGGCGCGCAGGCGCGCGCCTGGGCGGAGATCGCCGCCGACCTGTCGCAGCCGTATCCGATGCAGCGGCTGCTGCAGGGTGACGTCGGCTCCGGCAAGACCGTGGTGGCGGCGCTGGCCTGTCTGCATGCGGTCGAGGCCGGCTACCAGGCGGCCTTCATGGCGCCGACCGAAATCCTCGCCGAGCAGCACTTCCGCAAGCTGGCCGACTGGCTGGCGCCGCTGGGCATACAGGTGGCCTGGCTGTCGGGCAGCCTGAAGGCGCGCGACAAGCGGGCGATGAAGGAGGCCATCGCCAGCGGTGCGGCGCCGATCGCGGTCGGCACGCACGCATTGATCGAGGACGCGGTCGATTTCGCGCGCCTGGGCGTCGCGGTGGTCGACGAACAGCACCGCTTCGGTGTGCGTCAGCGGCTCGCGCTGCGCGCCAAGGCCGGCGACGTGAGCCCGCACCAGCTGATGATGAGCGCGACACCGATACCGCGCACGCTGGCGATGAGCTATTACGCCGACCTCGACGTGTCGGTGATCGACGAACTGCCGCCCGGCCGCACGCCGGTGCTGACCAAGCTCATTTCGGCGGCCCGCCGCGAACAGGTGATCGAGCGCGTGCGCGATGCCTGTGCCGCGGGTGCCCAGGCCTACTGGGTGTGCCCGCTGATCGAGGAATCGGAAACGCTGCAATTGCAGACCGCGATCGACACCCACGCGCAACTGCTGGCCGCCTGCCCGGAATTGAAGGTGGGGCTGGTGCATGGCCGCATGAAACCGGACGAGAAGGCGGCGGTGATGGCCGGCTTCGTTGCCGGCGACACCCATCTGCTGGTCGCCACCACGGTGATCGAGGTCGGTGTCGATGTGCCGAACGCAAGCCTGATGGTGATCGAGCACGCCGAGCGTTTCGGCCTGTCGCAGCTGCACCAGCTGCGCGGCCGGGTCGGGCGCGGCAGCCGCGAATCGGCCTGCGTGCTGCTGTATGAAGGGCCGCTGTCGCAGACCGCGCGCGAGCGGCTGCGCGTCATCCACGCCTACACCGATGGCTTCATGATCGCCGCCGAGGACCTGAAGTTGCGCGGTCCTGGTGAGTTCATCGGCAGCCGACAGTCCGGCCAGCCGCTGCTGCGCTTTGCCGATCTGGTGATCGACGAGGCGCTGGTCGAACTGGCGCGCGAGGCGGCCGATACGCTGCTGCGTGACCACGTCGCCGCCGCCGACCGTCATCTGGAACGCTGGCTGGCCGGGCGCGAGGATCTGCTGAAGGCGTAAAAAAGGGAGGGCCTGAGCCCTCCCGATGTCCCGCGTGCGGGGCCCGGTCAATGTCCGGTCCCTGCCTCACAGCGCGTTCATCCGCGTGCGACGCATGGATCGGGTGTCGACCGATCCCGGCAGCGACGTTCAGACGCGGGTGCGGCGGCGCGCGATCATGCCCAGCAGACCGAGGCCGGCCAGGAACATGGCGTAGCTTTCCGGTTCCGGCACCGCGGTGATCTGCAGCAGCGTGTCGTTGCCGCTGTTCGGGTGCTGGATGTTCACATAGGCGATGTTCGGGTTGAACTTGTCGAAGTACAGGCCCGTCGGCTCGGCACCTTCGGTCGACAGCGAAGCCCAGCGGCTCAGCGATTCGGCGACGCCGTCGCGGTCCGCATCCTGCGCGAACCAGATGTCGGCACGACCGCCCGGCTGGTCCTCGATGATGTAGATGTTGCCGTTGGCATCGATGGCCAGATTGTCCGGGTTGGTGAATTCGCTGCCGACGGCGGCACCGGTGACGGAACTGAAGGTCGCCCGGCTGGCGAACAGCTTCATTTCGTTGGTCGCCAGATTGAGCGAATACACCTCGTGGGTGGTCGTGGTGGCGATGTAGAGCACTTCGTCGCCATTGGCCAGCACCTGCAGTTCGAGATCTTCCGGACGCTGGTAGTTGGTGCCGCCGACCATGTCGGCTGCGGCACGGCCATCCATCGAGAAGGTGCCGCCACCGACGTTCACCATGGCGTTCACGGTGCTGGCCAGCGGGGTGCCGGTCGCGGTGGTGATGGCTTCCCAGCTGGCGGCGCCGACGGCGTTGGCGTTGTTGCCGCCATTGGCCTTCAGCACGAAGGTCTGGCCCTTGTCGAAGTAGCTGTCACCGGTGGTCGCGCCCGGTGCGGCCGACACGTACTTGTAGATCGAGCCGCCGTTGAATTCGTCGATGAAGTAGAAGCTCTTGTTCTTGTCGAACGCACCGCCTTCGTGCGACACGCGCGGCACCACATTGCGATGCACGAAGTCAGCGCTCGCGGTGTCGGCCAGCGGGTTCGTCACTTCGAACAGACGGCCCTTGCTGCTGCCGCTGCCCCACGACTCTTCTGCGGTCAGGTAGGTGCCCCACGGCGTCCAGCGCGAGAAATCGCCGGCCACGAAGCCCTGGGTGCCGGACTGCACGATGGTCTTGGTGATGCCGGTCCACAGGTCGGTGCGTTGCACGCCACCGGCGCCGGTTTCAAACGGGGCGTAGAGATAGCGGCCAGCATCGGCGCCGGTTTCGTTGGCGGTGATCATGTCCCAGTTGCCGCTGTTCGACTGGCCGTTGGCGAGCTGCGTGACGCGGTCGGCCAGTACCTTCTGCGAGAACAACGGCGAGGACAGCTGCAGCGGCGCGCTTTCCGGCAGCGAGCCGGCGGCGACGTTGCCCGGCAGGGCGGTGAAGTTGTCGAAGTAGGTGTTGTCGGCCGCAGAAGCCTGCTGGGCGGAAACGCCCATCAGGCCAATGGCGGCGGCTATGGCGAGCTTGCGGGGCTGCATTGTCGGACTCCCTGATTGAATGAACGCCTTGCAGAAGACAAGGTGAGGTTCAGGGTAGCCAGCGCGCGTTCAAATCCCGTGATGCAGATCGGCCGGCGCGCTGCGCCGATCGGCGCATGATTTGTTAACCGTCCTTAATGCGCTGGCCGGCGATCCGTGATGCAGGTCGGCCGGCGCTTCAGTCGGCGCGGCTGCGCACACGTATCGGTTCGCGTATGGCCTGGGCGGCAAGCAGGCGACTGAGCGCGGCGATCGCAGTATCGGTCAGTTCGTGGCCGCGCGACAGCACCATCATGCCGTTCGTGCAGCGTACGTCCTCGTCCACGACCCAGCCTGGCACCAGGTCGCGCACGCGCGCCGCGCGGTGGTGGTTCACCTCGCTGCGGAAGTCGGCCAGTGCCCTGACGATGTAGTCGGGCACCGGCGGCTGCACGGTGCGCAGCACTTCGCGCGGGCTGCGCGCCGCCTTGGTGCGCGACCAGTCGCGCTCAAGCTCGAGCGCAGCGCGCAGCAGCGGCGCACCGCGGATCACTTCGAGCGGCGCATCGGGCGGCGGGTTGTCCGACTGGTAGCGGATGATCTCGGCGGCCAGGTCCAGCCGCGGAATGGCGGCCACGAGCCGGCTCGCCACCTCGGGGTGTTCGCGCAGCAGCTTCTTTTCGTCGGGGCCGAGATGACGTTGCGCGGCATCGGCCTGCATCAGTTCGGGCGGTATGCCGACGCAGCCGAGCTGGCTCAGCGCAGCGGCGATGCTGTAGATCCAGCCGTCCGACCAGTCCAGCCGCGACAGCGCGTGCTGCACTGCCGAGTGCGCGAACGTGGCGCGCTGGAAGGCCCAGGGCGCCACCATGGCGAGCACTTCAGTCAGCGTATTCACCGCCGCGGTGAGCGTGGTTTCGAGCAGTTCGCGCTCGGCCCGCATGCGGTTGTAGTGACGCACGGCGTCGTCCAGCGCAGCGATCAGCACGTCGGACGGGCAGGGCTTGCACAGGTAGCGGAAGATGGCGCCGCGATTGATGGCGGCGATCGACGACTCGACGTCGGCCTGACCGGTGAGCAGGATGCGCACGGCATCGGGCGCCTGTTCGCGCGCTTGTGCGAGGAAGGTGGCGCCATCCATGCCCGGCATGCGCATGTCCGACACGATGACGGCGAAGGGCTCGCCGAGCTGGATGGCGTCGAGCCCGGCAGTGCCGCCATTGGCGGTCACCACGTCGAATCGGCTGTGCAGCGTCCGTTCCATCGCGGCCAGCAGGTTCGGTTCGTCATCGACGCAGAGCACGCGTGGCAGGGTGTCTTCAGTCATCGTTATGGTCCGTGGTGAGTGCTGCGTTGTAGGCCTGCCACTGCGGCCACTGATCGATCACGCCGGCGCGTTCGAGATAGGCGAGGTCCGGCGTCTGGCCGTTGGCCAGTGCGACCGCGACGTGCACGGTGCCGGCCAGACCGAAGCCGGTGGCGGCTGCGCGATCCGGGTGGGTGTGCCGCGCAACGGCGTCGACGATGTCCATCGGCAGGCCCCACAGGCCCAGCAGATAGGCGCCGACCGCGGCGTGCAGCGGTGTGTCGCAGACGGTGGTGGCGTCCTGCATCGTTTCGCTGCGCAGCGGCTCCACCAGCAGGCCGATGCGCGCCAGCAGCGCGGCCGTGGCGGCGACACCGCCGCGGCGGCCGGCGGTGATGCGGTCGGCCAGGCAGGACGCCTGCAGCGCGCGTCGCTGCAGGTGATCGACGAAAGGATCGGTCGCGGCGTCGGCGAACACCTGCGAGGCGAGCACGAGCAGCCGCACCTGATCGATGCCGAGACGGGTGATGGCGTCGTTGATGCTGGTGATGCGCGCGCCCAGCGTGAAGTAGGCGGAACCGGCCAGTTGCATGATGCGCGCGCTGAGGGCGGGGTCGCTGCTCAGCAGGCGGGCGACGTGACGGCTGTCGCTGGCCGGATCGGCAAGCAGCCGGGTCAGCTCGGCAAAGATGCGCGGCGCGCTGGGCAGCCGGTTCACGCGACCGATCACGTCGATCACCGAGGCGTCGCGGAACATCGCGCGCAGCGCCAGCGCCGCCTCTACCGCGGCCAGCAGCACCGCGTTGTCGCAGGGCTTGGATACGAACTGGTGGGCGACGTCGAGCATGCGCAGCGTCGACGCGGTGTCGCACTGGCCGGACAGGATGATGCGCAGCGTGCCCGGCCAGCGGTCGCGCACGGCGCCGAGCAGTGCGGCGCCGTCCATGAAGGGCATGCGCATGTCGGACACGACGACGTCGGCCGGCTCGGCTTCCAGTGCGTCGAGCGCCGCCTGGCCGCTGGTGAAGAAGCGGCACGCCCAGTCGGTTTCGCGCATCACCAGCGTGCGCTCGATGCCGGCCAGCACGCGGCTTTCGTCGTCTACGAACACTACCTGCATGACGCTGCCTCGTCGTTGTCGATGCACAGCGGCAAGCGCATCGTGAAGCGGGTGCCACGACCGACGTCCGATTCGCACAGGATTTCGCCGCCGTGCTGGTCGACCACAGTGGTGTAGACCATGGCCAGACCCTGCCCGGTGCCCTTGCCGACCGGCTTGGTCGTGAAGAAGGGTTCGAAGATGCGTTCGCGTATGTCCGGCGGGATGCCGGGGCCGTCGTCGGCGACACTGAGGTCGATGTGCCGGTCGCCGAAGCGTGTCGCCGTGATCCGGATCAGTCCCTTGTCGCGCACGCCCTCCGACAGCGTTTCGGCGATGGCGTGCGCGGCGTTCACGACCAGGTTCAGCAGCGCCTGACCGATCAGGTCACGTCGGCAAGGCAGGTCCGGCAGGTCGTCATCGGCCTGCGTCTCGATCTCGGCCACATACTTCCATTCGCTGCGGGCGACGGTGACCGTGGTCGCGATGACCTCACGGATGTCTACCGCGACCTTATCGACGCCCGACGGATGCGAGAAGGCTTTCATCGCGCTGACGATGCGTGCGATGTGTTCCAGCCCCTCCTTCGACTGGGCGAGCGCGTCCGGGATCTGCCGGCGCAGGTAGTCGAGCTTGGTGCGGCGCAGGGTGGCGTCGAAGTCCGTCAGCAGCGCGGGGTCGGAGTCGCCGGCACGCAGGGCGGCGATCACCGCGACGCTGCGGTCGGCCAGCGCCAGCAGCGAGGTGGTGGCCATGTCGATGAAGCTCATGTTGTCGGCCACGTACTGCGTCGGGGTGTTGATCTCGTGCGCGATGCCGGCGGCCAGCTGGCCGATCGATTCCATCTTCTGCGACTGCAGGAGCTGCGTCTGCGTCTGTCGCAGCTCGCCCAGCGTTTTCTGCAGCGCCTGTCTTTCCTGCTCAAGTTCACCGGTCTTGCGGGCGACCACGTTGGCCAGGCTGATGTTCTGTTCGAGCAGCGCGAACGGCGAGTTGCGCATGCCTTCGTCCTGCTGGGCGAGGCGCCGCTTCAGTGCGTCTATCGTCTTGTCGCGCGCGAGCAGCTTGTGCTCCAGTTCGCTCAGGCGCGCCTCGATATCGGATTGTGGCAGGCTGGGCATGTCTATCCTCCGATCGCCACGGCGGTCAGCGTCTGATTCACGTGCAGGCCGTTGTACTGCTCGCCATAGGTGTAGAAGCCGAACAGCCGGTTGGCTGCCATCAGGCTGCTCATGTCGCCATCGATCGCTGTCTGCTCGAACTCCAGCCGACGCAGTATGCAGTCGCAGCCGAGCACCAGTGCCGGATCGGGCACCGTGCGGTGCAGCTCGGCCATCGCGTCGGCGACCGTCTGCAAGGGGTCGAGTACATGGCCGATCGATACGACGAGACCTTCGTCGATGGCGCAGTAGCAGGACAGCGACAGGTCATCGTTCACCTTCTGGATCGATCGCACATAGGCATCGCCGCCGAGCTGCAGCACCAGAGGATGGCGCGAGAACACCGCGGGCGTCAGCGCCTCGATGCGCTGATCTATCGCTTCAGCATAGGCGCTGGCAGCGGGTTCGCCATTCATTTCATGAATGATGCGCCGCTCGGGGTCGGCGCTCGTGATGACCAGCTCCGTGCTGCCGGCCGCGAAATGCTGGGTCTTGATGGTAGCCACCGGATGGGTGGTCTCGAACAGCGTGAACACTGCGGCATCGCTCAGGAAGAGGCCGTCCGTGTAGACGTAGGTGTGTTCGAACTTCAGGTTGTCGCCGGCCGAACCGCCGATCAGCGGCAGGTTGCCGACGTGCTGGTAGAGCGCGGCGACCAGCCTTTCCTCGGCCATCGACAGGCCGTCCACCAGCAGCATGCCGAAGCGATTCAGATCGGGTGTCGCATCCGACCGGGCGCGGATGTCCTCGGCGATGCAGCTCACCTGGTCCATGTAGGCGGCCAGCGGGGTCACCGGATAGGTGCGCAGGCGCAGCCCGCCGCCCGAAAAGGTGACGCCGATGATGCCCGAGCGCTGGAAGCCTGCGGGGCCGAAGTGGCCGGACGAGGTGCAGCCGACCGTCGGGCACCTGTAGGTCCGCGCAAGTTCGCGACCCAGCGCCGCGAGGTCGAAATCCGGCGAGCAGAAGAACAGCAGTCCGTCCTTGTCGGTGCTGCCGGTCTGTGCCGCCAGTTCGGCCACCGCGCGGACCGGATCGGCCGACGCGCTGGCGCCGTAGCAGGTGTTGATCGCCATGGAGCCCTCCGTCGACCTTGTGCACAGGGTCAACGGCCGGCGCTCTGGAGGGCTTTAGATGCCGATTGTGTCGGGGTGTCAGCGGTTGGCGTGGGTGGCGGTGAAGACCGCGACGAACACTTCGCGCAGGAAGAGGCTCAGCGACGTGATCAGCGCCAGCATGGCGAGCACGAAGAAGCCGGCCAGCAGATCGGCCAGCACCACCGTGAACAGCACGCCGAAGAAGGCGCAGGACACGACCAGACAGACCATCAGCGCCGAGGCGACGGCAAACAGGATGGCCAGATAGACCAGCTTCGCACGCCGCGACAGCAGTTCGAGCTCGGTGGCATTGCTCATCGTTTCGTCTTCGCATTGCTGGCCGCCACGCGCCAGCACGACGCGGCGGCGGTCGATGATGCGACCGAGCCGGTTGTTCAGCGTGGTGATCAGCGTGGCGATGGCGGTGAGCAGAAACACCGGGGCCACGGCGAGGCCGATGGCATGGGTGATCGCGTCGATCGAGGTCTGCAGCACCATGGCAGGGCCTTACGGAATCTTGAAATCGAGTTCGAACTTCGCACCGGCGTCGATGGCCAGCGTCTTCGTGAGCCAGGGCATCGTCGCCTTCAGCGTGGCCGGCAGCGTCCACGGCGGATTGACGATGAACAGTCCGCTGCCGTGCATGCCGAAACCGTCGGCCGACGGTGTGCGCGTGGTCAGCGACACGTGCAGCCAGGCGTCTATCTTCATGCGCTTGAGCTTGGCCGGCAGGTCGCGCGACTCCATGCGCTGCAGCTGCGGGTACCACAGGCAGTAGGTGCCGGTCGGAAAGCGGGTGACCGCGTCGCGCAGCGTTTCGAAGGCGTAGCGGTAGTCCTCGCGCATTTCGTAAGGTGGGTCGATCAGCACCAGCGCGCGCCGCGGCGGCGGCGGCAGCAGCGACCTCAGGTTGGAAAAACCGTCCAGCTTCTCGATGCGCACGCTGCGGCCGGCGTCGGCGAAGGCGGCGTTGAGCAGCTTGTTGTCGGTCGTGTGCAGCTCGAACAGCTTCATCCGGTCGTGCTCACGCAGCAGGGCGCGCGCGATCATCGGCGAACCGGGATAGGCGCGCAGCGCCTCGCCTTCATTGAAGGCGCGCACGACGTCGACATAGGTGCCGAGCGCCGCCGGCAGGTCTGGCGCGGCCCACAGCTTGCCGATGCCCTCGGCGTACTCGGCGTTCTTTGCCGCGTAGCCGCTGTCCAGCGCATAGCCGCCGGCGCCGGCATGCGTGTCGATGTACCAGTAGGGTTTGTCCTTCTGGTTCAGGTACTGCAGCAGTTCGACCAGTACGAAGTGCTTCAGTACGTCGGCCGGATTGCCGGCGTGGAAGGCGTGGCGGTAGCTGAGCATGGTGTGTCGATGTATGGGCGAGCGCGAGTATACGCTGCGCCGCCGACGCTCAGGCGGCGATGGCCGGGCTGCCGCTCTCCGCCAGGTGTGCGCGGTTGCGTCCGTTCCGCTTGGCGATGTACAGGGCCTGGTCGGCGGCCCGCATCAGATCCGTCGGCGAGTGGCCGTGTCGCGGGTAGAGGGCGACGCCGATCGAGACGGTCAGCGTGCCGAGCGCGTTGCCATGAAAGCTCAGTTCGAGGTTCTCGACGGCGGCCCGCAGCATTTCGGCGCGGGCAAGCGCGGCATCGCGGTCGGCTTCCGGCAGCACCAGCGTGAATTCCTCGCCGCCGTAGCGCGCGGCGATGTCGGATTCGCGCGCATGGTCGCGCAGCAGCCGGCCGACCGTGCGCAGCACGGCGTCGCCGGCTTCGTGGCCGTGCCTGTCGTTGAACTGCTTGAAGTGATCGACGTCGATCATGAATACCGCGACCGGCAGGTTCTTGCGCTGCGCACGCGCGCATTCGCGCGCCAGCGATTCCTCGAGGTAGCGGCGGTTGGACAGGCCGGTCAGCGCGTCGCGCACCGACTGCTGGCGCAGCGTCTCGCGCAGCTGCAGGTTGCCTATGGACAGTGCGACCTGCTCCAGCGTCTGCGCCAGCTGTTCTTCGCTGAGCGCGTGCTCGTGACCGCGGCCATGCAGGCTGATCAGACCGATCACCTCGCCGTGCGCGGTGATCGGCAGGCAGCGGCTGCCGGCGTTCTCGGGGGCGTGCAGGTGAGCGCAGCGGGTGGGTGCTTCGGTATCCGGTTGCGTGTAGGGCTGGCCGCGGCGCAGGCCCCAGCAGTCACCCGGTTCGAAGAACTCGTCGTTCGGAATGTCGCCCCACTGGCAGGCCAGTCGCAACTGGTTGCGCGATGCGGCGGTCAGGTAGAGCGCGCCGGCCGGTATTGCGAAGACCTGGGGCAGGTAGTGGTCGAGCAGCGCCATCGCCTCGTCCATGTCGCGTGACGACTGCAGGAAGCGCCCGAGTTCGGACAGCGCGTTGCTGTGCGCGCTCTGCCGTGCCGTGCTGTCCAGTGCGTCGGCGAGCGCATGGTTGCGCGACTGCAGTTCCGCTTCTGCCTGCGCGCTGCTGCGTGCCGAATTGCGTATCAGCCAGGCGACCAGTACGACCAGCAGCACGCTGATCGCGGTCGAGATGGTGAAGGTGAGATAGGCGTGGCGGATGGCTTCGGCCTGGCGGGCGAAATGCACGTCGAGGATGGCCTGTTCGGCGGTGCGGTAGTCGTCCATCAGCCTACGCACCCTTTCCATCCGCTCGCGGCCGTGACCTTCGGCCACGCGCTGCAGTGCGGCCTCACGGTCTCCCTGAATGTAAAGCGTCGCCTTCTCGTCCAGTTCGGCCAGCTTGTCGTCGATGGCCTTGTCCAGTTCCGGCACGCGGCGCGCGTGTGCCGGGTCTTCGGACATCAGCCGCGACACCTCGCCGCGTACGCGTTGCAGTGTGGTCAGGGCGCTGTGATAGGGCTGCAGGAAGCGCCGGTCACCGGTCAGCAGGTAGCCGCGCAGGCTGGACTCCGCTTCGAGCAGCGTTTCCAGCAGCACGCGGCTGGTGCGCAGCCGGTTCTGTACGTGTTCGACCGGGGTCTTGGCCTCGACCAGGGTGTCCATGCTCTGCAACACCCAGGCCGAGTTGCCGGCGATGACCAGCAGGCAGAATATCCAGATGACGCCGCGTCGGCGCAGGCTGGATCGAAGCAGGCTGGACAAGACGCGGGGGTCCGGTTGGCGGCGCTCAGACCACGAAGCGGCCGACGTTGTCCTGCAACTGGCCGGCCAGCACTTCGAGCCCGTGTGTCTGGCCGTCGGCGCGACGGGTGATGTCGGCGTTCTGCTCTGCCATGCCGGCGATGCGTTCGACGCCCTGCGCCACCGATTGGCTGGCGCTGCTCTGCTCGCGCGTCGCGGCGGCGATTTCCTTCATCGCCGCAGCGGTGCGTTCGCTCTGTTCGCTGATCACGCGCAACACCTCGCCCGCTTCGGTGGCCAGCGTCACGCCAGCGCCGACCTGACCGCTGACCTCGCCGATGCGGCGTACCACCTTGTCGGCGTCCGCCTGCACGCTGCTCACCATGTTGGCGATCTCCTGCGTCGACGCGGCAGTGCGCTCGGCCAGTTTGCGCACCTCGTCGGCGACGACCGCAAAGCCGCGGCCGGATTCGCCGGCGCGCGCCGCTTCGATTGCCGCGTTGAGCGCCAGCAGATTGGTCTGTTCGGCGATTTCCTGAATGATGCGGCCGACGTTCGAGATTTCCCGTGTGCGACCGGCCAGATCGGTCACTGCCGACGAGGCGTCGCCGATCTCGGCGGCGATGCGCTGCATGCCCTCGACCATGCTGGACAGCTTCTGTTCGCCCTGGGAGGCAGCGCTGCGCGCCTCGCGCGTGATGCCGTCGGCGACCCCGGCGCTGTCGGCCACGTGCGTGATGCTGACCGACAGTTCCTCGATCGCGGCTGCCAGGCCGGCGGCCGCACTGCTCTGCTCGGTCGAGCCATTCACCACTTCGCTCGATCCGGCGCGCAGTTCCCGCGCCGCATTGCCGACCGCCCGCGCCGCCTCGGCGGTGGCGGTGATCAGCGCGGCGGTCTTGCGCGTCGCTTCGTTCATCTGGATCGAAATCAGGTCCAGTTCGTTGTGCGTCGTGCCAGTCACCACGTCAAGGCGCTGGCTGAAGTCGCCGTTGCCGAGCCGGGTCATCGCGGCAGACACCTTGTTCAGGCGGCTCAGCCGGCTGCGTGCCAGCCACCAGGTCAGGGCGGCGAACATCAGTGCCGAGGCGACGCAGATGCCGATCAGCAGATTGCGCAGCTGGATGTTCGAGCGCGTGAATTCCTCGACGTGAGCGCCGGACGATACGATCCAGCCCCAGTTGTCCGACAGGCGGTAGGCCGCGATCTTCGGCGCCAGCGAGCCGTCTTCGCGCGGCCAGTCGTAGATGTGGTCGCCATTCTTCGTGCTGATCTGTTCGCCGATGATGCGGGTCAGCGTGTCGTTGCCGATTTCCTTCACCGTCTTGCCGGCGTGCTTCGGGTGGAACAGCATGGTCGTGTCATCGGCGCTCTCGCCGGGCCGGAGCACATGGATGTAGCCGGTTTCGCCGACGCGGATGGACTTCAGCGATTCGAAAAGGTGATCGATCACCTGCTGCACGTCGACGCGCGCGGACAGTGCGCCGACCACGCGACCGGCGGCGTCCTTGATCGGTTCGAGCGAGGAAATGTAGAAGCGCCCGTTGCGCATCACCACGCCCTGGTAGCTGTCGCCCTTGAGCAGTGCCGCGGTATCCGGTCCGCTCTTGATCGCGACGCCGGCCTGCGAACGGCCCTCGGCGTCCTTGAGCAGTGTCGCCACGCGGACGAATTCGTCGCCTACGCGCACCATCACGGCCGGATCGGCGCCGATCAGATCCCGCGTTGATTTCATCCGGGCTTCGTCACCGTTGAGTACGTTGCCGCCCGCACGCGCCACGCGCACGGCCGGATACTTGCCCATGGCCACGGTGTCGTCGTCGACGGTGACGGTGCCCAGGGCGCCCTTCAGCGCCGCCATGCCCTTGGCCGCATTGGCCAGTGCGTTCTCGTAGCTCAGATCGAGCAGTTTTGCCGTCGCGTCGGCCTGATCGCCGAGGGCGCTCTGGGTCTGCTCCATCGCAGCGCGATTGCTCGATACCGACACGACCGCAATCAGTGCGACAAAAATGACCGCGCAGAGCAGGCCGATCGAAATCGAGAGCTGGCTGACAACCGACATACGGTTGAATGAAATCATGGCTCGTCTCCTGTGCATCCGTACCGGGCGGGATGCCCGTGTCGGACGATTCATCGTGTCTGGATAACGGCACGATTGTTAAAAACTGGAGCGTCAAGTCACTGATTCAATTCGACAGCCTGCCGCAGCGAGGCGCGCGAGCACGCCGTCGGGGCCTGCAAGGTGGGAGGCGCCGAAGGCGGAAAACACGCCGCCGGCCTGAATTTCCGGCAGCAGCCGCTCGGTGAAGCGGGCGTTGCGCGCGCCGAGCAGGGACTGCATGAACAGCCGGGCATGCTCGCGCAGCGCCGGGTCTTCGGACATCAGCCCGCTGTTGATGCGCGACAGTTCGCCCACCTCGCCGGCCAGCCAGGCGACGGTCATCGGTTCGATCGCGGCCTGCAGGCGGTCGTGCCGGCGTGCGGCGTCGATCAGCAGCGCGATCTGGGTTTTCTCCGGCAGCAGCGCGATGGCGTCTATCTGCTCCTGCACCTGTTCCAGCGGCCGCACGGTCACCTTCTGCGCGCGCGCCAGCGAGATCAGCGCTTCGTCGAGCGACGGTTGCTGCGCGGCCACCGGTTGCAGCAGCGTCAAGAGCGCCGCCCACGGGCGCAGCCGCACCGCGACTCGCGAATCGACGCCGTGCAGCGCCAGCATCTTTTCGATGCGCGGCCACTTCGCCCGGCCGACCCGGCGCGGCAGGTCGTCGCTGCCATAGACGCTGGCCGCCTGGTAGATGGACACCGCCTCGGCGTCGGTCACCAGTTCCGGCATGAAAAGACGGGCCTCGGCAATGCGTGCGCGCAGCGGCGCCGCGCGCGCAAGTACGCGCGGATCGCCACTGTGTAGCGTGCCGTACAGGTGGCTCACTGGCGCGTTGCCGCTGTGCACCGCCCACAGCAGCCCGCGCGAATAGTCCGCTTCCGCTGCGCGCAGTCGCGACGGCAGGGCGGCGAGTGCGGCCAGCTGCAGCAGGAAGCGGCGGCGATCCATTGTTTACAGCACCCAGGCGCCGCGGATGGCGGCGATGCCGTGCGCGCCGCAGTCCTGGGCGCGCGCAAGATGGCTGTCGTCGAGGCCGCCGATGGCGAACACCGGCAGCGGGCTGCCAGCGACCAGCGCCGCGAGGCCGTCCCAGCCCAAGGTGTCGCCACCGGGGTGGCTGGCGGTCGGCAGCACCGAACCGGCGACTGCGTAGTCCAGGCCCAGGCGAACCGCCTGCGCCAGCTCGTCCGCCGTGTGGCAGGAGGCGCCCACCCACTCGAAACCGGGCCGCGCGGCGAGCCCCGCCAACTGGGCGGCCTTCAGGTGCACGCCGTCGGCGCCGAGCTCTTTCGCCATATCGACGCTGCCATTCAGCACTACCGGGCAGCTGTGCTCGTGCGCAATCCGTATCGCCTCACGTGCGAAGCTGAGCGCCGGCGCGTCGAGCACCGGCTCACGGATCTGCAGCAGCAGCCGGCCGCGGCGGCAGGCCTGGTGAATTGCGTCGAGCTGGGCGGCGGCGCCGATCTGGAAGGCGTGCGTCACCGCCATCCGCGACGGCAGGCGCAGCGATTTCATCACCGGACCATTGGCCGGCAGCATCGGCGACACGGTGAGCGCGTCGGCCGTCTGCCAGGCCAGTGCGCTGTGCACGTGGTCATGCACGCGGCCGCTCCAGCGCTCGACGCGGAAGAAGTGCAGCCGCACATGGGCGTGCTCGTACTCGTGTGTCAGCGTGATCCACGGCGTGCAGTGTTCGACGTGGATGCCCAGTTCCTCGTCCAGTTCGCGCTTCAGCGCGTCGGCCGGCGCCTCGCCCTTTTCCACCTTGCCTCCCGGGAATTCCCAGTAGCCCGGGTAGAAGGTGCCGGGCGCGCGCTGGCCGAGCAGGAATTCCCGGCCCTCAGTGCGACCCTGAGTGCCGTCGCGGAAGATGACGGCGGCTGCCACGGCCACCTGCTTGCGTTCGCTCATTACTTGCCCCGCGCGGCGTGCTGCCCCGCCCAGTCGCGCGCGAACTGCCAGGCGACGCGGCCGCTGCGGGCGCCGCGTTCGAGCGACCACAGCAGCGCGGCGCTGCGCGCCGCTTCGATGTCGGCTGCGCTCAGGCCGAATCTCTTGAGCCAGTGGTTCACGATGTTCAGGTAGGCGTCCTGGTCGAAGGGGTAGAAGGACAGCCACAGCCCGAAGCGTTCGGACAGCGACACCTTTTCCTCGATTGCCTCGCCTGGGTGCACTTCGCCGTCGACGTGCTTCGCCTCCCGGTTCTCCGAGAAGTACTCGGGCATCAGGTGGCGGCGATTGGAGGTTGCGTAGATGAGCACGTTGTCGAGCACCGCCGACACCGAGCCGTCCAGAATGCTCTTCAGCGCCTTGTAGCCGGGTTCGCCGGATTCGAAGGACAGGTCGTCGCAGTAGATGATGAAGCGCTCGGGCCGGCTGGCGATCAGGTCGGTGATGTCCGGCAGGTCGGTCAGATCGTCGCGGTCGACCTCGATCAGGCGCAGGCCCTTCTTCGCGTATTCGTTCAGCAGTGCCTTCACCAGCGAGCTCTTGCCAGTGCCGCGGGCGCCGGTCAGCAGCACGTTGTTGGCCGGTTTGCCATCGACGAACTGCTGCGTGTTGGCCTTGATGCGCGCTTTCTGCACGTCGATGTCGCGCAGGTCGGTCAGGCGCAGCTTGTGCGGATGGGCGACCGCTTCCAGCCGGCCGCGGCCGTTGCTGCGACGCCAGCGGAAGGCGATCGCCTTCCAGTCCGGTTCGACCGGTGCCGGCGGCAGGATCTGCTCCAGCCGGTCGAACAGCGCGTGCGCGCGCGCAATCAGGCTTTCGAAACCATCACGGTTGTTCACGGTCACCCTCCTTGTTGCCGGACGGGGTGGTGCCGTTGTCGTCGGCGGAGTCCTTTTCCTTCTTGGGCAGGGTCCACCACAGGATGAACAGGAAAAGCGCCAGCGCGGTGCCGGCTTCAAGCAGGAATAACCACATGGGAATGAAGCTTTCGTTGTCGTCGCACCCGCCTCTCGGGCGGATGCTCGTTATCATTGCGCACTCGGCGCTCGCGGGCGCACCAATCTAAATAAATCCCGATGTTCCAGCAAATCCGCCTGCGCAGCGCAGGTGTCCTGTTGTGTGTGTCTTTGCTGCTGGCGGCCTGTGCCGGCACGCCGAAGCCGGCGCCCCGCGTGGAACCGGCGCCGGTCGCCGCCCCGGTGTGTCCGCCTGCGCCACAGCCCGCTCCGCAGAGCTGTCCGGCATGCCCGGCTTGCGCTGCATGCCCGGTGTGTCCGCCGCCGCCGGCTCCCGAGGCGAAGCCGCTGCCACCGAAGCTGGTGGCAGCCGAATGGGCGGCGCTCGAAGGCTGGAGCGACGACGACCTGCGCGAATCCCTGCCGGCGCTGCGCGCATCGTGCAGCGCGGTGGCGAACAAGCCGGGCTGGGCGGAGCCCTGCGCCGCGCTGGTCATGCTCGATGCGACAGACCGCGCCGCGGTGCGTGCGTTCTATGAATCCTTTTTCCGCCCCTGGCAGCTGCTCAATGGCGACGGCAGCGACCAGGGTCTGGTCACCGGCTATTACGAACCGCTGCTGAAGGCCAGCCGCACGCGGGGCGGCGCATACAAGTACGCGATCCATGCCGTGCCGGACGACCTGCTGGTGATCGATCTGGCCAGCGTGCATCCCGACCTGAAGAACATGCGGCTGCGCGGCCGGCTGGACGGTCGCAAGGTGGTGCCCTACTGGACGCGCGCCGAACTGGATGCCCGCGCCGCCGAACTCGACCGCAAGGCGCTGTTCTGGGCGGCCGACGCGATCGACGTGTTCTTCCTGCAGGTGCAGGGTTCGGGGCAGGTGGAGTTGCCGGACGGCAGTCGGGTGCGCGTCGGTTATGCCGATCAGAACGGCCACCCCTACCAGTCCATCGGCCGCTGGCTGGTGGACCAGGGCGAACTGAAGCTCGAACAGGCGTCGATGCAGGGCATACGCGAGTGGGCGCGCGCCAATCCGTCGCGCGTCGCGACCATGATGGCGGCCAATCCGAGCTATGTGTTCTTCCGCGAACTGCCGATAGGCAAGCAGGCGCCCGGCCTGCCCGAAGGCCCGCTCGGCGCGCTCGGCGTGCCGATCGCGGGTGGTCGCGTCATCGCCATCGATCCACGCAGCGTGCCGCTTGGCGCCCCGGTGTGGCTGGATACCACGCGCCCGAACAGCAGCCAGCCGCTGCGCCGGCTCATGATGGCGCAGGACACCGGCGGCGCCATCAAGGGCGGCGTACGCGCAGACTTCTTCTGGGGTTTCGGCCCGGAAGCCGGCGCCCTGGCGGGGAAGATGAAGCAGCAGGGCCGGATGTGGGTGCTGCTGCCGAATGGGGTGACGCCGGGTAACTGAGCGGACCGCAGTAAGGGTTTCTGTGTGAGCGAGCTTGCTCGCGATAGCAGCCTGGATCGAAGCCCGCGGCCGGTCGAAGCCGTATCGCGGCCAGAGGTCGCTCTCACAAGAAAACATGCCCCCGATCGCGGCCGGAGTAAGACCCTCAGCCCAAGGTCGTATCGAGCACCATCATCACCATGAAACCCGCCATCAGCCCCAGCGTGGCCGCTTTCTCGTGGCCGTTGCGGTGGGTTTCCGGGATGACTTCGTGCGACACGACGAAAATCATCGCGCCGGCGGCGAGGCCGAGCCCGCCAGGGTAGAACAGCGCGAAGCTGCTGGACAGCCCGACGCCGATCAGCGCGCCCAGCGGTTCCATGAAGCCGCTCAGCGCCGCGATGCCCACCGCCTTCAGTGGCGACATGCCGACCGCGCGCAGCGCGACCGCGACGGCGAGGCCTTCCGGGATGTCCTGTATCGCGATCGCCGTCGACAGCGGCAGGCCGACTGCCATGTCCGCCTGCGAGAAAGACACGCCCATCGCCATGCCTTCCGGCAGGTTGTGCAGCGCGATGGCGTTCACGAACAGCCAGACGCGGCCCATCCGCGTTTCCGGGCCGCAACTGCCGCAGTGCTCGTGTTCGTGCGGCGTCATCGCGTCGAGCATCATCATCAGCCAGACGCCGAGCGCCATGCCGGTCACCACGACCGCTGCGCCCAGGCTGCGCGAGCCGGTCAGGTCTTCGCCTGCGGCGAGGCCGGGCACGATGAGCGAGAACGAGGAGGCGGCCAGCATCATGCCGGCACCGAAGCCGAGCAGCACGTCGGAGCCGCGCTGGCCGAGCGAGCGCAGGCCCAGCGCCGGTGCCGCACCGATGGCGGTGGCGGCGAAGCCGGCCAGTCCGGCCAGCAGGCCCAGATGCATGGCCTGCGGTGCGCGCGAGTCGGCGAAGGCCCAGGACAGCAGGGCCAGCACCGCGGCCAGCCCTATCATCAGCAGGAACTGCAACGCCGGGTCGAGACGCATCCACGGAAAGAGCGGGCCGGGGCGCGGTGCGCCCGGCGAGGTGGCGGGGGGCGGGTCCATGGCGGTCATCGCGAAGGCGTGTTCGTGCACTGCATCATAAATGCGCCCCTCAGGCGCGCGCCTCAAGATTCGCTGGATCGTGAGGCGCGTCTGCGCCGGCGACGTGGTCGACCACGATGCTGCCGACGATGTCGCCCTCGACATTGACTACCGTGCGGACCGCATCGAGCAGCCGGTCTATCGGCAGCAGGATGGCGATCGCCTCGGCCGGCAGCCCGACCGACTGCAGCACCATCACCATCGTGACCATACCGGCACTCGGGATGCCCGGTGCGCCGACCGCAGCCAGCATGGACATCACGCAGACGACGATCTGCTGGCCGGCGCTCAGTTCGATGCCGACCAGGCTGGCAATGAACAGCGCTGCGGCCGCCTCGTACAGCGCCGTGCCATCCATGTTCATCGTCGTGCCGACCGGCACGACGAAGCCGACGGTGGCCGGGCGCACGCCGAAGTTCGTCTGCGTCACGCGCATCGTGATCGGCATCGTTGCAGAACTGGAGCTGGTGGCCAGCGCGGTCAGGAAGGATTCGCGACCGCCGCGCCACAGCGCCAGCGGTGTGACGCGGGTGATCAGCCACAGCAGGCCGGGCAGCACGACGACGCCGTGGAACAGCGTGGTGCCGAGCACGACCGCGACGAAGCGCGCCATCGTCTCCAGCAGCGCCAGATCCTGTGTCGCGATCAGTCTGGCCAGCAGCGCGGCGATGCCCCAGGGGGCCAGTTTCATGATGGCGCCGACGATGCGCAGCGACAGGTCCTGCATCTCCTCCATGCCGCGATTGATGATCGGGTAGCGGTCGCCGGCCTGCACCAGCGCGATGCCGAGGATGAGCGCGAACACCACCAGCGCGACGATGTCGCCGCCGGCCAGTGCGGAGAACGGGTTCTTGAACAGACCGGTCAGGAACTGCTGGACGAAGTCGGGAAACGGCAGCTGCTTGGCCTGAAAGCCGGCCAGCGCGTCGGCGAACATGTCAAGGTGCATGCCGGCGCCGGGCTTGAATACATTGGCCGCCGTGATGCCCAGAATGACGGCGATGGTGACGGTGAGCAGGTAGAACAGCAGCGTGGTCACCCAGACGCGGCGGATGTTGCCGTGCTCGCGCAGGTGGGCCACACCGACGACGATGGACGAGAACACCAGCGGCACCAGCACCATCTTCAGCAGCGCGATGAAGATGCCGCCGATCAGCCCGGCGAGGTAAAGCCCCTGCACGCGTGTCGTGGCATTGTCCGGCTGCGCGCCGAGGGCGAGGCCAAGACCGACGCCGACCAGCGCGCCGATCAGGATCTGCGTGTTCATCGTCAGCCGCATGCGCATTTTCTCCGCGATTTTTCCCGACAATACCATTGGCGCCCACCGATGAAACCAAGTGCGTGGGCCGAAGTCGGAAGCGCAGCCAGCATTTGAGCCTGCCGACCGGAGCCCGCTATGAGAACAACGATCGCCGCCCTCGGATTCGCCTTTACCGCCTGTTCGGCGCAGGCGATGAATATCGCCACCGCTATCCAGACGACCGTGCGGGTGCAGGCGGAACAGCCGGACGGCTCCATTTCGATCGGCAGCGGCGTCGTACTGCCGGGGCAGCGGGTGGCGACCGCCTGTCACGTGATCGCCGGCGCGAAGTCGCTGAAGGCCAGTTATCAGTACGTGGCGAAGCCCGCCAGCGTGCTGCGCCGCGACGACTGGCGCGACCTGTGCGTGCTGTCGGTGCCGGAACTGGCGGCCCCGGCGGCCAAGATCGCCCGTGCCGGTGACCTGAAGCGGGGTGACCGGCTGCTTGGCTTCAATGGCGCCTACGGCGTGGATGTGCGTCTGCTGGTCGGCGCGCTGGACAAGACCTTCGACATGGACGGCGCACCGGTGATGCAGGTGAGCGTGCCATTCGCGATCGGTGACAGCGGCGGCGGCCTGTTCAACGTGGCCGGCGAACTGGTCGGCATCCTCGCCTTCGTCGCGAAGACCGCCGGCGAGGAGCGCTACGCGATCCCGATCGAATGGCTGGAGGCCGATATCGACGCCGCGCGCACGGTACCGTTCTGGAAGGCCGCGCCGGCCGACATGCCGGACTTCCTGCGGCCACGGGAACGCTGATTGCACGCGATCGCGGCCGAGGTTTCGACCGCCGGCGCGCGCCCGGTTGCCCATCGCCGGTGGCGCCGCGCCTGCAGAATCCGTCGTCGCTGCTAAGCTCGCGACCAACTCACCGAACTCCGTCCATCGTGTCCCGCAAAAGCTATCGTCCCGTGGCCGCCGCGCCCGAAGCCTCCATCCGCCTGCGTGGTGTGCGGCAGAACAATCTGAAGAACCTCGACGTCGACTTTCCGCTCGGCAAGCTCACGGTCGTGACCGGCGTGTCCGGCTCCGGCAAGTCCTCGCTGGTGTTCGACACGCTGTATGCCGAAGGCCAGCGCCGCTACGTCGAAACCTTCTCGCCCTACGCGCGGCAGTTCCTCGACCGCATGGACGCGCCTCAGGTGGACCGCATCGAAGGCGTGCCGCCGGCCATCGCGATCGACCAGACCAACCAGGTACGCACTTCGCGTTCGACGGTCGGCACGATGACCGAACTGAACGATCACCTGAAACTGCTGTTTGCCCGGGTGGCCACGCTGCACTGCCGCTGCTGCGGCAAGCCGGTGCAGGCCGACAGCGCCGACCGCATCGCACACCGGATCGCCGAACGTGCCGCAGCCGCCGGTGATCCGCGGCTGGCGGTGACCGCGCCGGTCACCGTGCCCGACAACTTCACCGACGCCGAAGTGCAGGGCTGGCTGGAGCGCCAGGGCTACACCCGCATCCACGCGCGCGACGGCAATGTGCTGCAGGTCGTGCAGGACCGCTTCCGCGCCGGCAATGCAGGCGAGTCGCGCATCGCCGAGGCGGTCGAGGCGGCGCTGAAGCTCGGGCACGGCCGCATGCACGTGCAGCTGCTGGACAGCGAGGGCGGCGAGCGCTGGGCCTTCTCGAACACGCTGCACTGCGCCGACTGCGACATCGCCTACAGCCCGGCGATGCCGGCCACCTTCTCGTTCAATTCGCCGATCGGCGCCTGCGAAACCTGCCGCGGTTTCGGCCGCGTCATCGGCATCGATTTCGGCCTGGTCATTCCGGATGGCCGCAAGACCTTGCGCGGCGGTGCGGTGAAGCCCTGGCAGACCGAGTCCTACAACGAGTGCCAGACCGACCTGGAAAAGCTGGCGCCGAAGTACGGCGTGCCGCTGGACGTGCCGTTTAACGAACTGTCGCCGGAACACCGGCAGTGGGTGCTCGAAGGCGACCCGAAATGGAAGAGCTGGCAGAAGTCCTGGCCCGGCACCTGGTATGGCGTGCGTCACTTCTTCGAATGGCTGGAAACCAAGGCCTACAAGATGCACATCCGGGTGCTGCTGTCGCGCTACCGGGCCTATACCGAGTGCCCGGCCTGCGGCGGCAGCCGGCTCAAGCCGGACGCGGCGCTGTGGAAGATAGAAGGCCAGTCGATACGTGACCTGATGCGTTGGCCGGTGGTGGAGCTGCGCGCGATGATGGACGCGCTGGTCCTGCCGCCGCCGCTGGATTCGGCCACCGAAGAACTGATGGCGGAAATCCGTACCCGGCTCGGCTATCTGTGCACGGTCGGCCTGGGCTATCTGAACCTCGACCGCCAGTCGCGCACGCTGTCCGGCGGCGAGGTGCAACGCATCAACCTGACGACCGCGCTCGGCACTTCGCTGGTGAATACGCTGTTCGTGCTGGACGAGCCGTCGATCGGCCTGCACCCGCGCGACATGGAGCGGGTGATCGGCGTGATGCAGCGACTGAAGGACGCCGGGAATACGCTGGTGGTGGTCGAGCACGACCCGCAGATCATGCGTCACGCCGACCGCCTGCTCGACATCGGTCCGGGCGCCGGCACCCGTGGCGGGCACATCGTGTTCGACGGCGCACCGGCCGCGATGGCCGGCGCCGACACGCTGACCGCTGACTACCTGGCCGGCCGCCGCAAGGTGGACGCCGCGCTCGGCATCCGCCGCCCGGTCGATGCCGTCACGCCGCGCCTGTTGCTGCGCGGCGCGCGTGCGCACAATCTGAAGAATGTCGACATCGCCATTCCGCTCGGTCGCCTGGTCGCGGTGACCGGCGTGTCCGGCTCAGGCAAGTCCACGCTGATCCAGGACGTGCTGCACCCGGCGCTGCTGAAGCATTACGGCCGGCCGACCGAAGCGGCCGGCGAGCACGACGCGCTCGAAGGGCTGGAACATATCGCCGACGTGGTGATGGTGGACCAGTCGCCGATCGGCAAGAGCGCGCGCTCCAACCCGGTCACCCACGTCGGCGCTTTCGACCCGATGCGCGAACTGTTCGCGCTGCAGGCCGAGGCGAAACAGCGCGGCTACACCGCCGGCACCTTCTCGTTCAACGCCGGCAAGGGCCGCTGCCCGACCTGCGGCGGCACCGGTTTCGAACACGTCGAAATGCAGTTCCTGTCCGACGTGTACCTGCGCTGCCCGGACTGCGACGGCAGCCGCTACCGCGCCGAAGTGCGCGAGATCCGGCTCGACGGGCGCAGCATTTCCGAGGTGCTGGCGATGACGGTGCGCGACGCGCGGGACTGGCTGTCCGAACTTGCCACGCACGAGCGCACGCTGAAGCGCCACGTCGACGCGGCGGTGAACGGGCTGCAGGCGCTGATCGACGTCGGTCTGGACTACGTGACACTGGGCCAGCCGGTGCCCACGCTGTCCGGCGGCGAGGCGCAGCGGCTGAAGCTGGCCGGCTTCCTGGCCGAGGCGGCGAACGTGAAGGGCGCCAAGGGCGCGAAGAAAGGCTCTGCAGAGGGCGGAAAGCTTTTCCTGCTTGATGAGCCGACCACCGGCCTGCACTTCGACGACATCGCACGCCTGCTCGGCGCCTTTGCCAAGCTGCTCGACGCCGGCCACACGGTGCTGGTGATCGAGCACAACCTCGACGTGATCGCGGCGGCCGACTGGCTGATCGACCTCGGTCCCGAGGCGGGCGAGGACGGCGGCCAGCTCGTGTTCGAAGGCACGCCGGCGCGGATCATCGGTTGCGCTGCGTCGCATACCGGGCGCGCGCTGGCCGAGTACCGGCTGGCGGATACCTTCTCGCAGGCCGCGCACGAGGTGGCGCCGGTCGAGCAGCAGGACGCGGCGCACAGCGCATTGCGCGCCCGCGCCGCGAACAGCATCGTCGTGCACCGCGCGCGCGAGCACAACCTGAAGAACATCGAGGTCGACATTCCGCGCGAGCGCTTCACCGTGGTGACCGGCGTGTCCGGCTCCGGCAAATCGACGCTGGCTTTCGACATCGTGTTCGGCGAGGGGCAGCGGCGCTACCTCGAGTCGCTGAACGCCTACGCACGCCAGTTCGTGCAGCCGGAGAGCAAGCCCGACGTCGACGGCGTGTTCGGCATTCCGCCGGCGGTGGCGATCGCCCAGCGCACCAGCCGCGGCGGTCGCAAGAGCACGGTGGCCACGCAGACCGAGATCTACCACTTCCTGCGCCTGATGTACGTGAAGCTGGGCGTGCAGCACTGCCCGGACTGCGGCTGTGCGATCGCGCCGCAGAGCGAGGACGCGATGGTGGCGCGCATCCTGCGCGAGCGGCGCGGCCAGCATATCGGCCTGCTGGCGCCGCTGGTGATCAACCGCAAGGGCTACTACACCGAACTGGCGCGCTGGGCGAAGTCGCACGGCCATACCCATCTGCGGGTCGATGGCGAATTCCTGCCGACCTCGCCCTGGCCGCGGCTGGACCGCTTCAAGGAACACACGATAGAACTGCCGATCCGCGATTTCGTCGTGAACGAGCGTGACGAGCGCACGCTGCGCGACGCGGTGCGGCAGGCGCTGGAACACGGCAAGGGCGTACTGCACCTGATGTCGCCGCTGGACCGCCTCGGTCAGCCGGACGCGCCGCTGCCGACCGTCGAGGTGTACTCGACCCAGCGCGCCTGCCCGAGCTGCGGTACCGGTTTCGCCGAGCTCGACCCGCGCCTGTTCTCGTTCAACTCCAAGCACGGCTGGTGTCCGAAGTGCATGGGCACCGGCCTCAAGCTGCAGGGTTTCGACGCCGAACAGACCGGCGAGGAAGCGACCTGGAACGAGTGGCAGGAAGGGGAACCGGAAGAATGTCCGGCCTGCCACGGCGAGCGGCTGAATCCGGTCGCGCGTAACGTGAAGCTGTTCGGCCAGTCCATCGCGCAGCTGAGTGCGCAGCCGGTGTCCGCGCTGCAGACCGCCATCGCCGGCTGGTCGCTCGAAGGCCGCGAGGGCGAGATCGCGCGCGACGTGATCGCGGAGCTGAACAGCCGGCTGCACTTCCTCAGCGAAGTGGGCCTCGGTTACCTGTCGCTGGACCGTGCGGCGCCCACGCTGTCCGGCGGCGAGGCGCAGCGCATCCGCCTCGCCGCCCAGCTCGGCTCGAATCTGCGCGGCGTCTGCTACGTGCTGGACGAACCCACCATAGGCCTGCATCCGCGCGACAACCAGGTACTGCTCGACACGCTGGTGAAGCTGCGCGACAAGGGCAACACGCTGCTGGTGGTCGAGCACGACGAGGACACGATCTTGCGCGCCGACCACGTGATCGACCTCGGCCCGGGCGCCGGCCGGCTCGGCGGCGAGGTGATCGCAGAAGGCCACGCCAGCGATCTGGCAAAGCAGCCGGAATCCATCACCGGCCGCTTCCTCGCCCGCCCGCTGGATCACAGTTTCAGGGCGCGCCGGCCGGTCACCGACGACACGCCGTCGCTGCTGGTGCGCGGCGCCACGCTGCACAACCTGAAGGGCATGGACGTGCAGGTGCCGCTCGGCCGTCTGGTCGTGATGACCGGTGTGTCCGGCTCCGGCAAGTCCTCACTTGCGCGCGACGTGCTGCGCGATGGCGTGGCGGCGCGGCTGAACGGCCCCAAGGCCACACTGACCGGCTGCGCCGACATCGAAGGCTGGGGCGCGCTCGGCCGCGTGCTCGAAGTCGACCAGACGCCGATCGGCAAGACGCCGCGCTCCTGCCCGGCCACCTACATCGGCTTCTGGGACCAGATACGAAAGCTGTACGCCGACACCCAGGACGCGCGCGAGCGCGGCTTCACCGCCGCGCGCTTCTCGTTCAACACCGGCCCCGGACGCTGCCCGGTGTGCGAGGGGCAGGGCCTGCGGCAGATCGAAATGTCCTTCCTGCCGGACGTGCGCGTGCTGTGCGAGGCCTGCGACGGCGCGCGCTTCAACTCGGAAACGCGCGCGGTCATCTGGCGCGGCAAGAGCATTGCGGACGTGCTGGCGATGAGCGTGGACGAGGCAGTCGAATTCTTCGCTGCCCATCGCAAGCTGGCCGACACGCTGAAGCTGATGCAGGAGGTGGGGCTGGGCTATCTGACGCTGGGCCAGCACAGCCCGACGCTGTCCGGTGGCGAGGCGCAGCGCATGAAGCTGGTGACCGAACTGGCGAAGTCGCCGGCCGACGCCAGTGACCCCGCCAACGCGCGGCGCGGCCGCGGCAATCCGCACACGCTTTACGTGCTGGACGAGCCGACCACCGGCCTGCACATGGCCGACATCGCCAAGCTGATCGGCGTGCTGCACAGGCTGGTCGATGCCGGCCATTCGGTCGTGGTGATCGAGCACGACCTCGACCTGATGGCCGAGGCGGACTGGATCATCGATCTCGGCCCGGAAGGCGGCGACGGCGGGGGTCGCGTGGTGGCGGCCGGTGCGCCGGCCGATCTGCTGGCGCACGCTGCCACATCGCACACGGCTCGCGAACTGGCGCGTTTCCGCGCCGCGCGGCATCGCTGACAGCTCGCACCGTTTCCTTGTCGATCTGCCACTCGGGCAGGTGACGTCGGCCGCCGCCGCCGCCCGGCTTCGCCGATTCCTACAAGCCGGGCGACGGCCGGCAACCAGAATGCAGGGTGTGACAGCGGGTCTGGAGTCTGGCGCGCGTCCGGTAACGATTTGAAGCATGTCGATTACACGTGGCAGTCTGCGCCCAGCCCTCCGCACCCGTTGAAATCACTGTTTATTACGCGGAGACACGACGATGAAAAAGATGATGATGACTGCCGCTCTGGCCCTGTCCGCACTGCCGGCGCTGGCCGCCGACGTCGGTGTGTCGATCTCGATCGGACAGCCCGGCTTCTATGGCCATATCGACATCGGTGACTATTACCCGCGCCCGCGTCTGATCTACCCGCAGCCGGTGGTCATCGTGTCCGGCCCGCATCTGCCGCCGCCGGTCTATATGCACGTACCGCCGGGCCATGCCAAGAACTGGCGCAAGTACTGCGGTCGTTACGAGGCCTGTGGGCGGCCGGTCTATTTCGTGCAGGACAGCTGGTACAACGACGTCTATGTGCCGCGCTATCGCGAGCGCCACGCTTACCGCGAGGTGCGCCACGATCACCACGACGGGCATCGGCATTACGATCGGCACGACCGCGACGATCACCGCCGTGGCGGCTACGACGACCATCGCGGTGGCAAGCACGACAAACACGACAAGGGCGGTCGCGGGCACGGTGGCCCGGGCAACGGAAACGGCAATGGCCGGGGGCGCGACTGATTTGCTGCAGGGGCACACTGTTCGACCCGGGAGCACTGTGTCCCGGGCGACAGGGATATTTTCCCGATATGGCCGGGAAAATATCCCAATTCGTCACGCTTCTGGGTGGCTTCCGGGAAACTTTCCCGGGTGAGGGCTAGACTTCGGATACTGCAGCGCAACACGCTGCGGACCCCATTCTGGCACACCGAAAAAGGAGAACACACCATGAAGAGCGCTCACCTGCTGGCTACCCTGCTCATCACTGCGGGCATCGCCGCCCCCGCATTCGCGGAACATCACATGCCGAAGACCTCGGCAGGCCTCGAAAAGTGCATGAAGGCGGCACTGAAGGCCAAGACCGGTCAGATCGTCAAGGTCGAACTGAAGAAGGAAGCGGGCGAAGGTTACATCTACGAATTCGATATCGAGACGCCTGATGGCAAGGCCTGGGATGTCGAGTGCGCAGGCAAGTCGGGCAAGGTGGTCGAGGTCGAGGAAGAAGTGACCAAGGATCACCCGAAGTTCGCCGGCGCCAAGGTGAACGAGGCTGCGGCACGTGAGATCGCGCTGAAGAAGGTGCCGGGCGAAATCGTCGAGGTCGAGTACGAAATCGAACCGGACGGCAAGGGTTCTTACGAGTTCGACATCAAGACTGCCGACGGCAAGGAAGTGAAGCTGGAAGTCGATACCGAATCCGGCGAAGTGGTGTCGCAGTCGGACGAGAAGTGGCAGATCGGCAAGGAGTGATGCCGGTCGGCAGGTCCGCGGCGCGGACCTGAGAGACAGGGCGGTCACGACCGCCCTGTTTTTTTGCCCTGCAACGGGGCGTGCTGCCTCTCAAAGGCGTCGGAAGTGCGCCCAAGTGGTGCATCAATGCACCTGAAAAGTGATTTTCAATCAATTGCTTAACTTCCAGAGTTCGTTGCCGTTCTGAGCTGTAATCCACCAGAACGGAGCGACCGATGTACTGTCCGCAATCCTTGCTTCCACACATGCGCAGCGTGCTCGCCTGCGAGCGCGAACTGTCCGAACTGCGCTTCACCTGGCGACTGATAGAGACCACGGCCAAGATGGTCTGCCCGGCCGAGGCCAAGACCATCCTGCCGGCCATGGCCAGTACCCGCGAGGCCTTCGGGCGGCTGGAAACCGAACTGGTTCGCGCGCTGGCTGCCGAGAACGTCAACAAGGTGGTGCTGCAGATGCGCGCACGGGCGCGCGCGGTCGTCGATGTGGTGGTGCGCAATCTGTATGAGCGCACGGCCGACGTTGGCTTTCTCGCGACCGACGACGACATCCGCAGTTTCCTTCGCGCCGGCGCGAACGGCCGTGAGCGGCTGGAGGCACGTCTGCACGAGTACATCCGCAAGTACTCGGTGTACGACGCCATCTTCGTGCTCGATCTGCGCGGTGAGGTACGTGCTGCCATCGGCGCGTCGGCCGAAGCGATGGCCGGCGATCCGTCGCTGCTCGAACGCGCGCTCGCGGCACCGGGTTACATCGAACACTTCGGGCGCTGCGCGCTGTTGCCGGGACGCGAGCGCGCGCTGGTGTACGCGCGACGCATCGACGACACCGACGGGCGGGCGCTGGGCGTGCTTTGTCTGTCCTTCCGCTTCGACGACGAAATGGCCGGCATCTTCCGTACCTTCCGTCGCCCGCGCGATCGGGCGGTGATGCTGCTGCTCGATGCCGGCGGACACGTCATTGCCAGCAGCGATCCCGACCACGTGCCGCTGGGCCGCACACCAGAGGCCGCGACCGGTGCCGACGGTGCGCTGATCGACTTCGGCGGTCGCGAGTACATCGCCTGCACCTGCGAGGCGACTGGCTACCAGGGCTACGCGGGCCCTGGCTGGCGCGGTCATGTCATGGTGCCGGCCGAATCGGCCTTTCGCGAAGAGGCGGTCGCGCTGCAAGGGGCGGGGGCACAGTCGTCCGGCCTGAACTGCGGCGAACTGGCAGCCATCGAGGCGCAGGCGGGGGCGATCAAGGACGCGCTGAACCGGGTCGTCTGGAATGGACAGGTGATGGCCGGCGGACGTCGTGGAGATTCGCTGAAGCTGAAGTCCATGCTGCAGCAGATCAGCGAAACCGGCGAGCGCATGCGCGCAGTGTTCTCGCGTGCGCTGGCTGCGCTGTCCGACACCATCATGTCCTCGACGCTGCAGGATCTGCAGTTCGTGTCGCGGCTGATGATGGACGTGATGGACCGCAATCTGTACGAGCGCGCCAACGACTGCCGCTGGTGGGCGCTGGCGCCGGCCTTGCGCGAGGCGCTCGCCAGCGGTCGCGGCGGCCCATCGCTCGGCGCACTGCTTGACGACATCAACCGGCTCTACACGGTGTATGACCGGCTCTTCGTATATGGCGCGGACGGGCGCATCGTCGCGTCCAGCACGCTGTCCGGCGCGGCGGACGACACCATCGGCCGGCAGGTCGACGGGCGTGTCGTCGATGCGGTGAACCGGCTGGCCAGCACGCAGAGCTATGCCGTGTCGCCATTCGAGGCCAGTCCGCTGCATCGCGACGCGCCGACCTACATCTACCACGCGGCCATCCGCGCGCCAGCCGACGACACGCGCGTGGTCGGCGGCATCGGCATCGTGTTCGAATCGGCGCGCGAGTTCAGGGCCATGCTGAGTGAACTGCTGCCGGCGCGCGACGGCGTTTGGGCCGCCTTCTGCGAGCGCGATGGCCGCGTTGTCGCCAGCACGCGACCGGATCTCGCGCCGGGAAGCCGGCTGGATCTGGGCGAGCTCGCGGTCGGTCTAGACGCCGGCGCCAGTCGTCACGCGCTGATCGATTTCGACGGCGTGCGCCATATGGCCGGTGTCGCGCTGTCGGCGGGCTATCGCGAATACAAGACGACCGGTGATTACCGTAACGATCTGGTCGCCGTCGTCGCTCTGGCGCTGCCGGAGGCCTCCGCGACTGCCCGCGACACGGACGCCGGCCCGGGTGAAACGGAAAGCGGCGTCCGCCCCGGCGAGGGCGAAGAGTTCGCGGTGTTCCGCCTCGACGACCGGCATCTCGCGGTGAGTGCGGCCCGGGTGCTGGAGGCCGCCGACATCGATCGCGTGCGCCGGATCGGCAGTGGCGAAGGACTGGTGGCCGGCGTGCTGCCGCTCGACGATGCGGGCGGGCTGGAACACGTGCCGGTGGTCAATCTGCGGGTGTTCTTCGACCTGCCGCGCGCAGACGGCCGCGGTCACGTCGTCGTCACGCACTGTGCGCGTGGTCGCCTCGGGTTGGTGGTGGACGATCTGATCAGCGTGACCGAGTGCGGTCCGAACGACATCCGGCCGGTTCCCGAGATGGTCGCCGGGCGCTTCCGCTGGCTCGACCGTCTCATCATCACCGGCCGCGACCGCCCGCTGGTGTCCGCACTCGACCTCGACGCGCTCTACGACATGCTGCGCGACCAGGTCCGTGGCGAGCTGTCGGACGCCGACTGCATGCTGCAGGACGAAGTGCTGAGCGCCTGATCGCGGCGGCTGGACGAAAAAAAGCCCGATCCGCGGATCGGGCTTTTCTCTGCAACCGGAGTGGTGGTGATGGGGGGACTTGAACCCTCGACCTACGGATTATGAATCCGAACTTCCTAGCGTACACACGGATTAGCGAACCCGGATTTTCCTTTACCAGACAATGGTTTTTCCCTAGAGTCACCTTAACGGGGTTACACGAAATCAGCCGGTTTTTGACCGAAAGCGTAACCCCAGTGTAACCCCGATTTTGGCAATGTCATAAGGTGGCGCCGATGGCACAGCAGGACACGCACTTTCTGTTTGGCAAGGAACGGCTTGAAACCCTGTCGGCTGCGGACCCCGGCAAGCGGGCGACGTATCACGACACTAAGACCAAGGGGCTGCAACTTCGCGTAACCCCGGCGGGCGTCAAAACCTTCTGTGTGTTCCGGCGCATCAAGGGCGGACAGCCCGAGCGCGTGACGCTGGGCAAGTTTCCGCAGATGACGGTCGAGCAGGCGCGCAAGGCTGCGGCCGCTGTGCTAGCGACCATTGAAGCCGGCGCGAACCCCGCAGAGGCCAAGCGGGCGCACAAGGCTGAATTGACCGTCGATGATCTGTTCGATGAGTTCGGCAAGCGCCACGGTGCCAAGAAAGCCACATGGAAGGACGATCAGCAGCGTTACCGCGACTTCCTGCAGAAGCACCTAGGCAAGACCAAGGTTTCCGCCGTCACCCGCAAGGACATTGCACAGGCGCTGTCCGCTGCATCGAACAAGGGCAAGTCCATCGCTACGGTGCGCAACATCCGGGCGCTGGCGTCCGTGCTGTTCGTAAAGGCGGTGGAATGGGGGCACATCGAGAGCAACCCGGCGTCCGGCGTGAAGGTGAGTGGTGCCAAGGTGACCCGCGACCGCTTCCTGCAGTCTGGCGAGCTTCCTGCCTTCTTTCAGGCGCTGGGCGAGGAACCCAGCCAGACCATGCGCGACTTCATCCTGCTGGCGCTGCTGACCGGAGCACGGCGCGCGAACGTCTGCGCAATGCACTGGCGCGACATTGACCTGTCCGCGAGCGTCTGGCGCATCCCTGTCACGAAGAACGGCACCCCGCAGAACGTGACCCTTTCCCCGGAAGCCCTGACCGTACTAGAGACGCGCAAAGAGGCCACGGCGGGCGGGTTTGTGTTCCCCGGCAAAGGCGACAGCGGACACATCGAGGACCCCAAGAAGGCGGTGCAGCGCGTCATGGAGCGTGCTGGCATTCCCTACGGCCGCAAGGCGGAAAACGGCGTGACGCTGCACGACTTACGACGCACGCTGGGAAGCTGGCAAGCGCGCACCGGCGCTTCACTCGCCATCATCGGCAAGAGCCTGAACCACAAGAGCCAACAGGCGACAGCCATCTATGCCCGGCTTGATCTGGATCCGATACGGCAGGCGGTGAATAGGGCTACTTCTGCGATGATGAAGGCCGCTGGTTTGAATGCAACGGATGCGTTCGACAACTAACTAATCCCAAAGCGATGATCCTATTGGGACGTGATAATGATTTTAATGGGCAGCAGCGCTTTGACTTTGAAATCATCCGGCGCAAATTTGCCAATATGCGTGACGTCATGACCTATGACAACCTGTTGCGTTGGGTGGCTACAATCATCGAAATGATGAAGCGGCAAGCACCTCGATAGTTCCGATTGACTGAGGGGAATACATGACCACCCTTCATGACCTTGGCTTGGCTTATCGCAAAGCCAAGGTGGATCTTTACTACTCGTCCAATGCCTCACTGGACGCGATTGCAGACTATGAAGAGGATCTCTACGCCAAGCTTAGCGCTTTGCTGGACAAGCTTCAGGGTGAAGATGAGTCTTGGGTCACGCGGCCCGAGTTCCTTGGCGGTTGGACGCTGGCGACAAAGTCGGTGGACATGTCGAGCTGGGAGCAATACCGTAAGGAGAACGACAATGGTTTGATCTTTTCCTCGCCCGCTGAGGAATGGGCACACGTCTGTGGTTCGCTAGCTAAGAGCGACGAGCAGCAGAAACCCAGAGCTGAGTTCCGGGTGATGGCTCAATGCAGCCTGGACTTCCATGTGCTTTCCACGCTGTGGATGCTGGAGGTTGGCCACCGGTTCGATGGCGAATTAACGGGCTGCGCTTACGGCAACCGCCTGCGTAGGACGCAAAATGGCAAAAGCATAAACAAGCTTTCGATCGGCAGCTTCGAGCCCTACCTCAAGCCCTTCCGCGAGTGGCGCGACAATGGCATTCAGGCCATGCGTACCGCGCTGAGCGCTGACAAAAAAATCGTGGCGCTCACGGCGGATGTTAGTTCGTTCTACCACGAGCTGAATCCAGGATTCATGCTGGCTCCTGCCTTCGTAGTAGACGTAATGAAGCTGGAGTTGTCGGCCCGTCACGCCAAGCTCCATCGCCTGTTCATTCAGGCGCTGCGGGCTTGGGCAATTGCTACGCCGTTAGAGAAGGGCCTGCCTGTCGGGCTGCCAGCGTCGGCAGTGGTCGCGAACGTCGCACTCGCCGAATTGGATCGAATCGTCGAGCAACAACTGGCGCCGCTGTACTACGGTCGCTATGTTGATGACATACTTCTAGTCATGGAGAACGGTGCCGGCTTCCAATCCACTACCCAGCTGTGGGAGTGGATGTTTGAGCGATCCGGTGGCAAGCTGGGTTGGGTGCCTGATGAGAAGCGCAAGCAGATCTGCTTTCAGCCCGACTATCTGCACGATAGCCAGATCCGCTTTGCCAACGCCAAGAACAAGGTGTTCATGCTGGCGGGCGAGCCGGGCAAGACCTTGGTCGACGCTATCGTGCACCAGATCCACGAACGGGCTAGCGAATGGCGCGCGATGCCCCGCCTGCCGCGCTCGGTAGACCACGTGGGCACCGACCTGCTGGCCGCCACCCAAAGCGACGGCGAAGCCGCCGACAATCTGCGAAAGGCCGATGCACTGACCATGCGCCGCGCTGGCTTTGCGATCAAGCTGCGCGACTTTGAAGCCTACGAGCGCGACCTGCCTCCTGAAGCCTGGTTGGCGCACCGCCAAGCCTTCTTTCGCGCTTTCATTCAGCATGTGCTGGTGCTACCACATTTTTTTGACTTGGCGGTGTACCTGCCCCGGGTCATTCGGCTGGCGACGGCGTGCGAAGACTTCGATTGCCTGCGCAAGATCCTTTGGGCGCTGGAACAGCTCTGTACCCAGCTGACCGAGCATTGCGCACTGAGCATTAAAGCTTTCCCCGCCACCGGCGGGGCGCCTGCCTCAGAGCTGATGAAGGTCTGGCAAAAGCAGATCTACGCCACTGTGCGCGAGAGCATCTGTGCTGCCTTCCCACCTCGGCTGTCCAAGCAGGGTAAGGCAGCTTGGCAAGCGCACATGGCTGACTATACCCCGGCGGATCCCGATGCCTTTCTGAGCTGGTACCTGTCCCCAAGTGGTTTTCAAGCGCAACAGGCCCGCCTGTTCTCGTTTGATCTGGCCCACATGCCTTTCCGTTTCCTCGACATGCCCAAGGAAATGGTGGCTCAGCGCGGTATTCCAGCCAAGAAGACGGTGGTGGCCTGCGCCCATGCCGCTCACCTCTTGCCGGAAATTGTGCTGGATGGCATGCAACACATTGCTCAGTGGATTCGCACGAGGGGCCTTCCGCACGGGCTCTTGTTTGCCACCCGGCCACACAACCTGCCGGAATTGTTCATCCTCAACAAGTCGGCATATGACGCGGCAGCATACGAGGCTATGAGGGCCGTCGTCCTAGCTGTGCGCGGCTTCAAGCTCGGCGATACGGCACCCTGCCTCGACAAACATGGCGTGCTGCATATCCCGGATGGCGAGCCACGGCGCCGCTACGGGATTGCCGTCGCCAGCTGGAAAACGCTAATGGCGAGCTGGACGGCGTCGGTGATGCGCGCGCCCGACCCGGACGCCGAGCGTTACGCCCGTCTGTGTCGATTGCTCGATGGCGTAATCGCGCAGCCCCAACAGAGCCGCTATCTGGTACTGCCCGAGCTCGCCTTGCCGGCGCATTGGTTCATACGCATCGCCCGCAAGCTCCAGGGGCGCGGCATATCGCTGATCACGGGCATTGAATACCTGCATGCCAGCAGGGGACGAGTGCGCAACCAGGTGTGGGCTGCGCTATCACACGATGGCCTAGGCTTTCCCTCGTTGATGATTTACCGGCAGGACAAGCAGCGCCCGGCCTTGCATGAGGAGCAGGAACTTCAGCGTTTGGCCGGGCTGGAACTGCGGCCAGACAAGGCTTGGAAGTTCCCGCCCATTCTGCAGCATGGCGACCTGCGCTTTTCGCTACTGATCTGCAGCGAACTGACTAACATCAGTTACCGCGCCGCCCTGCGCGGCAAGGTGGACGCGCTGTTTGTGCCCGAGTGGAACCAAGACACCGAAACCTTTAACGCCTTGGTGGAATCCGCGGCGTTGGATGTGCATGCCTACATCGTCCAGTGCAACGACCGCCAGTACGGCGATAGTCGCATCCGCGCTCCGTTCAAGGAAAGCTGGCAACGTGACCTGCTGCGGGTCAAGGGCGGCATCACCGACTACTGCGTGATCGGCGAAATCGATGTGCAGACGCTGCGCCAGTTCCAGAGCAGCCACCGCTCACCGGCCCAACCGTTCAAGCCAGTACCGGATGGCTTTGAAATTGACTTTGGCCGCAAGGTATTGCCAACGGGAGAGAAAGGATGATTGAGAACCAGAGAAATAGCCGTAAGCTGGGCATGGAGAAGTACTTCTTCCGAGCTCCGGCAGCGGATCTCAAGAAGATGCCCAGGTGGCCATTTCATACTGGGTGAGCAATTCGTTTGGACACTTATTCTCTATGGGAAAATCCTAAAGGATTGTGTTTTGCCGGAGGAACTCATCGAAGTCGAATTTCAGTATTTTGTATCGCTTGCCCGGGCAGGCCTCTCTGAGATCCTTCCTGAGGGATCGTTCGCTCAGCAAGTGCAGTACCAAGTTGCACGTGAGTTGGACGCGCTACTCACGGACATAAGGGAATTGGAAGGGGATATGGAGATCCCGCTGCATTTCAGGGCTACCTACCTGCATTCTTTAGTACTTGGTGATTGGACGTTCGACGTTGACTGGCTAAAGGATGATGAAGGAATGATCCATGGAGATGCCGGCGGGCCAGTCCCGTTGAATCTTTATGTTCCTGTGTCGCCTGCACAGCATCTCGCCGCCTATGGCTCATATCTTCTATCCGAGGTCTTTTGGCAGCGAGGGACGCTACCCATTGAAGGTGAAGAGTTCAATGAGAACGGATTTTCCGACCGGGAAGTGACGATCAATTGTGGCGAGGCTGTTCTTGCTGCCTACCAATGTTTGATTTATGCGATGCGCCTTGCGCAAGGCGTAAAGCCGAGCGATGAAGAGCTGACAAGGGCGGTACTTTCGAAGCTGGCGAGAGAACGGGCAGAAGCTCGTCACGGAGGGGCGAGCGGCTCCAGGGCGAAGCGTCTCAAGATCCAAGCAATCTGGGCGAGCGGAAAGTACTCGTCGAGAGACATCTGTGCTGAACAAGAGTGCGCAGCGCTGGAGATGTCTTTTTCTACCGCGCGAAAGGCGCTGCGCGGGACGCCAGACCCGAGCTAGCCGCTGCGCGCAGGGGCTAGCCGCTGCTCGCAAAGACGATTCCTCCTTGTCGTCCCGAGAGCCATCTTCGCATCCATACCGCAACGCAATGGAGCAACGCGGGCCACTATGGATGCGAACGATGACCACCGAAAACCTCACCGCACTGCTCAAGGCAGGTGCTGAACTGCTGGATGAGAAGGCAGCGGCTCAACTGCTGGACGTTTCACCCGGCACGCTCTCCGTCTGGCGCTCGACCGGACGCTACAAGCTGCCCTTCCTGAAAGTGGGCCGCAAGGTGCGCTACCGGCGCGCCGACCTGCTGGCCTGGCTGGACAGCCGCACCCGTGATACTGGCGCTACGGCGTAAGGGGGCGGAATGACTACCGAAACCCTGTTGAACCATCTCGATAAGGTCCGCCGTATGGGGCCGGGGCGCTGGTCGGCGTGCTGCCCGGCGCATGAAGACAGACACGCTTCACTGGCTGTCCGGGAGCTGGACGATGGCTGCATACTCGTCCACTGCTTCGCCGGCTGCACGGTGCATGAGGTCGTGTCCGCCGCCGGGGTGAGCATGTCCGATCTGTTTCCCGAACGGACCGCCAGCGATGCAGACTCGATCAAAGGCGAACGGCGTCCGTTTCCGGCTGCTGACGTGCTGCGCTGCATCGCGTTTGAAGCCCTCGTTGTGTTGACCGCGGGCGCTGCATTGTTGGCGGGGCAGCCTTTCACTGATGCCGACCGCGCGCGTCTGGTGCAAGCAGTCGGGCGCATTCAAGCCGCGCTGCAAGCTGGAGGGTTGTCCAATGGCTGACGCACACAGCATGGAGCGCGGCGAATCGTTCCTCGACGAATTGGCAGAACAGTGCCTCGCCGAGCACACCGGCACCGACCTGCGCCTAATCCGGGCCTGCGACATCACGCCGGAGCCGATCTGCTGGATGTGGCAGGGCTGGCTCGCTGCTGGAAAGATGCACGTTCTGGGCGGTGCACCGGGTACCGGTAAGACAACGATTGCGATGGGGCTCGCCGCGACCGTATCGACCGGTGGCAGGTGGCCGGATGGAACTCGTTCTTCGATGGTCGGCAACGTCGTGATCTGGAGTGGCGAAGATGATCCCGCTGATACGCTGATACCCCGACTTGCGATGGCCGACGCGAATCTCCAGCGCATCTTCTTCATCGACGACATCCGGCAAGGCGGCGAACGGCGAAGCTTCGATCCTGCCCGCGACATGGAAAGCCTGCAGTGCAAGCTGGCAGAAATCGGAGGCGTTCGCTTGTTGATCGTCGATCCCATCGTATCGGCCGTGGCGGGCGACAGCCACAAGAACGCCGAGGTGAGGCGGGGTCTGCAGCCGCTGGTCGATCTGGCCGCGAAGATGAGGTGCGCACTGCTGGGCATCACACACTTCTCAAAGGGGACCGGAGGGCGCGATCCGGTCGAGCGCCTCACCGGTAGCCTTGCCTTCGGGGCACTGGCGCGTATCGTCCTGGTCGCAGCGAAGCATCAGCAGCAGGGTGAAGAGGGGCGCACTGGGCGACTGTTCTGCCGGGCCAAAAGCAATCTCGGCCCGGATGATGGCGGCTTCGAATACGATCTGATTCAGGCTGAACTGGACGGACACCCGGGTGTTTTCTCGTCTGTCGTTCAGTGGGGTCCGCGCGTAGAAGGCGCCGCACGCGAGCTGCTGGCCGCTGCAGACCAGACGGGTGAGGACGACGAGGGGAACACGCTGGCTGATACAAGGCGTTTTCTCGCTGATCTGCTCTCGGACGGCCCGAGACGGGCTGGAGAGATTTTCCGGGATGCGGAACAGGCTGGCTATTCGAAACGCAGCATTCAACGGGCTGCAAACCAGCTGAAGGTCGATCGCAAGAAAATGGGCATGTCCGGCGGCTGGATGTGGACGCTGCCGTCGTAGATGCCACGAAGATTCCGAAGATACCGTGCAATAAAGCTTGGCACCTACGGCACCTTCCACCGGTTTGCCAATGCCCACGATTGCCCCAGGATCAGTCGAAACAGACGCTAGCGCCTCAATGATTTCGAGGTCATGCGGTGGAGCAGGTACGCACGAGGTACGCAAAAAGGTACGCAAAAAGGTACGCAATTCGGACGGGCTGCAGTGGTACGCAGTGTCGTGGTTCGCAGTGAGGTTCGCAAAAAGGTTCGCACTGGCGGGGTCTCCGCGTGCGAACCTCGAAAAATATTGAAAGGCGCCTGATGCCATTCACCCCCTACCACTTTGGTGCCGGCGCGCTGGCCAAGTCGATCGCTCCGCGACACTTTAGCTTCACTGCCTTTGCCGTATCGAACGTGCTCATCGATGTCGAGCCGCTGGTGCGCATGCTGGGTCTGCTCGACGACACCATCCTGCACGGCCCGACGCACACCTTTCCCGGCGCGGTCCTGATTGCTGCAATGACACTGCCCGCCGTCCGAATGTGGGACCGCTCCGCCGCTGCGCTGCGCCTCAACTCGCTGCGCCCGCCGGCCGTGCCGACCTGGATGGTGCTCACCTCAGCGCTGGTCGGAACCGTGTCGCACGTCATCCTCGACAGCTGGATGCACGCCGACATGGCAGAGCACGTCGCACGCTACCCGGGGCTTACGAAGGCAGACATCCCCCCGCACCAAGTCGAGCTCTTCTGCGTCGAGCTCGCTCAGTACGCCCTGCTGATTTACCTCGCGCGCTCGTTGTGGCGCGGTGTCTGCCTTATTGCAGCGGCGATCCGAAAGCGCGGATCGGCCGCACAGGAGGAAATCTGATGCTCGAACTTCTGCTGGCCTTCGGCGCAGGGGCTTTGTGCGGGTGGGCCACGTCCCGCGCTCGGCACTCAAGAGAGCTGCGGCTCATGGCTCGCTGCTATGAACCCTTCCTGCCCAGCTTTCTTCGTCCCCAGGCTCCGCCCGATGTTTCGATCAAGGATGACGCACTGCGCATCGAGCCGGAGGCGCGGGCGGGGAATCCTCGGGGAAGGTTCTGTGTTCATCTGTCTGACGGAACCATCCTTACGTTTGGCCAACCGCCCCATCAGACTCGGCCACCGCCTTTGGCTCGCTGATCCGAGCAACATCTTTCCCGCGGTACGACGTATCAGTCTTCCTCCCAAACGCCGCTTTCCGCAAAGCGCCATGGCCCGCTCAGCTCGGCAAGCCGATCGTGGCTGCAATCGTTGAAAAGGTGGGCGAACGCCTCGGACATCGGCATTTCAGGTTTCGGCCAGATTGACCAGTAGAGGGAACAGAAGAGCATGGCCGTTCCACCAAACAGGTCGGTCAGAGCGCGATGGAGCCCGTAGGTCCGTTCCTCGATCGTGAGGCGGAGAGCGACTGCCGATAAACCGTAGAGGTCGCATTCGTATTCGTGACACAGCTCTTCAAGACTCCTGCTTTCGACGCTGGCCAGTTCGTACCCGAGCATGAATGGGTCGATCGCCAGCGCCTTGATCGCACCGCCCTCATCAAAGTCTTCGAAAGCATTGCCTGAAGCAGCCTCGAAGTTATGCAGCCAACTGGAGAGCATCGCAGCCAACACGCTCCGCGCTGTTGTGTCAGGTAACTTTCCGGCTCGGTGCTCCAGTCCTTCTTGCCTACCGCTTCCACAACAGCGAGCCAGGTCTGTGCGCGCCTGCGCTGGCTGCATGGCAACTGCCCGGCAAATGCTTCGACACTGAAGCCCCATTTGATTGCTACAGGACGGTGTTGGTCATCAACGCGCTCAACCCCCGTCCACCAAACCGAATCCAGGGGGTACTGGCTGTTCGGGTGAGGCAGCGCAGCCGGGTGCTCCTTTGCCAGCCACTGTCGAACGACCTCCATCACCTCGTCCTCGCTATCCTTGGGCGTCGCATCACCCTGTTCAACGAGCAACTGAGCCTGCGAGCTTCTGAGCTCTGCCGCAACGATCCTGATGTCTGCATCCGGGAACCCGTAGGCACGGATCGCCTCGACCTCGGCGTCGACATGCGCACTCCCACCCCAGAGGACGAAGAGGAAGGCGTCGCCCCTGCCCTCCAGCTGTCGCCGCAACGCGAGATGCGCGGCCTCCAGCAGCGTTCGATCGGCGGCCGAACCAACCACCGGTGGAAATGGACCACACAGGTAGGCGAACACCACCACATGACGCAGCTCTGCCGGCAGCGGGCTTCCAGTTGCTTTCCTGAGTCCAATGCCCCTCCCTCCCGACTCTTGCTGTCTTTACCGCGTGACCAGCAAAACGTATGGTTGCGCGCTGACGGTCGCCCTCCGGTTCAGGAGGTGTCGGCCCCTTCATCATTGACATGAACATAACGCAGTTAATTCATAACAAATAGTCGTCTCATGAACCAACAGGCCCTCTCATCCTTCATCTGGTCGGTCGCCGATCTGCTGCGCGGCGACTACAAGCAGTCCGAGTACGGCCGCGTCATCCTGCCGTTCACCGTGCTGCGCCGACTGGATTGCGTACTCGAAGCGACCAAGCCGGCCGTGCTGCTCGAAAACGAAGCGCGAACCCGGGCCGGGCTGAACCCTGAGCCCTTCCTGCTGCGTATGGCCGGTCAGAGCTTCTACAACACCAGCCCACTGGATCTGGGCAAGCTGCTGGGCGACCAGGACAACATCCGGCCCAACCTGCACGCCTACATCCAGGGTTTCTCACCCGCGGCACGCGACATCTTTGAGCGCTTCGACTTCTCTACGCAGATCGAGCGGCTGGCCAAAGCCAACCTGCTCTATCTGGTGACCGAGAAGTTCGCCAACATCGATCTGCACCCGGACAAGGTGGACAACGCCAGCATGGGCGGGGTGTTCGAGGAGCTGATCCGCAAGTTCGCCGAAATATCGAACGAAACCGCCGGTGAGCACTTCACCCCGCGCGAGGTGATCCGGCTCATGGTGAACCTGCTGTTCATCGAGGACGACGCGGTGCTGACCGCCGGCAAGGCGGTAGTGCGCGACATCTACGACCCGACCGCGGGCACCGGCGGCATGCTGTCGGTGGCGGGCGAATATCTGCTGGAGCACAACCCGCGCGCACGCCTGAACATGCACGGGCAGGAGCTGAACGATGAGTCGTACGCCATCTGCAAGGCGGACATGCTCATCAAGGGTCAGGACATCGCCCACATCGTCGCCGGCAACACCCTCAGCGACGATGGCCACCCGCAGCGCAAGTTCGACTACATGCTGTCCAACCCGCCGTTCGGCGTGGAGTGGAAGAAGGTGGAGAAGCAGGTGCGGCAGGAGCACGAACAGAAAGGCTTCGACGGCCGCTTCGGTCCCGGCCTGCCGCGGGTGAGCGACGGCTCCATGCTCTTCCTGCTGCACCTCATCAGCAAGATGCGCCCGGCGGTCGACGGTGGCTGCCGCTTCGGCATCGTGCTCAACGGCTCACCGCTGTTCACCGGCGGCGCCGGCAGCGGTGAAAGCGAAATCCGCCGCTACGTGCTGGAGAACGACCTGCTCGAAGCCATCGTCGGCCTGCCCACCGACATGTTCTACAACACCGGCATCAGCACCTATGTGTGGGTACTGAGCAACCGCAAGCCGGCCCACCGCAAGGGTCAGGTGCAGCTCATCGACGCCAGCGGCTTCTGGCAGAAGATGCGCAAGAGCCTGGGCAGCAAGCGCAAGGAAATGAGCGAGTCGCACATCGCCCTGGTCACCCGCCTGTTCGGCGAACACGCCGAGGCCGACATGGTGACGGTGCTCGACGCCAAGGGCCAGGTGCTGGTTGAGCCTCAACTCGTCACGTCCGACGACACTCCGCCGACCCCGCCCGAGGGCGGGCGGCTGAAGCGGGTGCCGATCGCCCGCATCTTCCGCAACCAGGATTTCGGCTACACCACCCTCACGGTCGAGCGCCCGCTGCGCGATGAAGCCGGCAACGTGGTGCTGGGGCAGAAAGGCAAACAGAAGGGCAAGCCCCAGCCCGACAGCGCGCTGCGCGACACGGAGAACGTGCCGCTGGGCGAAGGCATCGCGGCCTACTTCCAGCGCGAGGTACTGCCGCACGCACCCGACGCCTGGATAGACGAAGAGAAGAGCAAGGTGGGCTACGAAATCCCGTTCAACCGGCACTTCTACGTGTTCGAGCCGCCACGCAGCCTGCACGCCATCGACGAGGAGCTGAAGGCGGTATCCGCCAACATCATGAAAATGCTGGAAGGGCTGGCGGAGTAATGAAAAACAACGACTTGTGCGTTTTTTGTCATGTGCAGTGCGAGCTTATGGACCTGGCAGCGGGGTTCGCCTATACTTCACTGCAACAACACCCGCCACGCCTCTCAACGATGCGCACCAGGCGGGTTTCTCGTTTACGGGACCGGAAATGCGGGGGCCGGGAGTGAGGCGCTCGGAAATCACGGGCCGCAAATCGAGGGCACTGGCATGAGCTTCTCGAAGCCCGCCCTCACCGTCGAACAGCAGATCGACCTGCTCGAACAGCGCGGCATGACCGTCCCTGACCGGGCGCGCGCCGCGCACTATCTCACCCACATCAATTACTATCGCCTGCGCGCCTACTGGCTGCCCTTCGAAATCGAACCGGCCAACGGAGACGCGCACGCCTTCATCGCCGGCACGAATTTCGAAACCGTGCTGGCCATCTACGTGTTTGACCGCGAACTGCGGCTCTTGCTGCTCGACGCCATCGAGCGGGTCGAGATCTCGCTGCGCACCACGCTTGCGCAACACCTGGCGACGCGCTACGGCCCCTTTGCGCATGACGACGCCGCACTGTTCTCCAGCCACGATGAATGGAGAAAGAGCCAGAACGAGCTGTGGAAGGAGTTCCAGCGCAGCCGTGAAACCTTCGCCAAGCACTACCGCGAACGCTACCCGGAGCTGAATACGCCCCCGATCTGGGTGGCCTGCGAATTGATGACGCTCGGCCACCTGTCGCGCTGGCTCAAGAACCTCACCCGGCCCGACGACCGCCAGCGCATTGCCGACCGCTACGGTCTGGACGAGCGCGTGCTGGTGTCCTTCGCCCACCACCTTACCGTGGTCCGCAATCACTGCGCCCACCACGGCCGCGTATGGAACCGCCGGCTCGCGCTGCGCTTTACCTTGCCGGTGAAGAAGCCCCGGCACATCGCCAGCGACTTCAACCCGGGCGAACCGCAGCTGCTCTACAACACCCTCACCCTGCTTGCCTACCTGCTCGACCTGCTGAGCCCCACGCACAGCTGGCGCCGAGAGGTGCATGCGCTGCTCGAAGCACATCCCGAGATCGACACCGCGGCGATGGGGTTTCCTGCGCACTGGCGCGAAACCGGATTGTGGAAGGTCGCGGTATGAGTTTGCCGAGATATCCGGAGTACAAGGGCAGCGGCATGCCTTGGGTCGGTACCGTTCCGACGCACTGGGTCGTGCAGCCGCTACTTAGCGTGGCAGTGGAGCGTTCCGAGTTTAACGCAGGCATGCGGGAGAGAAATCTGCTGTCACTCAGCTACGGCCGCATCATTCGAAAGGACATCGACTCCAACGATGGACTGCTGCCAGAGTCCTTCGAGACTTATCAAATTGTCCGCAAAGGCGACATCGTTCTGCGGCTGACGGATCTGCAGAACGACAAGCGGAGCCTCCGGAGCGCTCTGGTAAATGAGCAGGGCATCATAACGTCAGCCTACCTGGCTCTTCGGCCGACGAGCGTCAACCCCGCGTATCTCGCCTACCTGCTAAGAGCCTATGACCTTAGCAAGGTCTTCTACTCAATGGGTGGTGGGCTACGGCAGTCGATGAAATTTGCGGACTTGAGGCGAATGTCGATCGCACTCCCGCCGCTCGATGAACAAACCGCCATTACAGCATTCCTCGACCGCGAAACGGCAAAGATCGACGCGCTGATTGCCGAGCAGGAAAAGCTGATCGCGCTGCTGGCGGAAAAGCGCCAGGCCACCATCTCCCACGCCGTCACCCGCGGCCTCAACCCCGATGCGCCAATGAAGGATTCAGGCGTGCCGTGGCTGGGGGAGGTACCGGCACATTGGGACATGAAGCGTGTGAAGGACTGTGGCTGCGAAATTGTAGACTGCAAGAACAGGACTCCGGAGCTTCATGGCAACGGGGATTATTTCGTTGTCAGAACTTCCTGCGTCAAGGATGGAAAGTTCAATCCTGAGCCGGGGTATCGAACCGATGAGGCAAATTTCATAGAGTGGACGGCCAAGGGGAAGCCGCGTGCACGCGATGTTCTCTTTACGCGCGAAGCTCCAACGGGCGAGGCGTGTCTAGCGCCCGAAGGGCTAGATTTTTGTCTCGGGCAGCGAATGATGTACATCCGTCCGCCGGAGCAGGTCTTACTCAGCGAGTTTCTGCTCTATTCAATCTATGGTGGCCTCGCGCGCGAGCGAATCAGTGAAAAGTCGAAAGGGAGCACAGTCGGGCATCTAAGGATAGGAGAAGTTGGTGAACTGCCACTACTTCTCCCACCCCTAGTCGAGCAGCACGGTCTTGTCGAGTTCGTCCGCGATGAGCTTGCCAAGATTGAATCGCTGGAAGTCGCGTCGGGACGCGCCATCGCGCTGCTCAAGGAACGCCGCTTCGCCCTGATCGCCGCCGCCGTCACCGGTCAGATCGACGTCCGCGGCGCGATACCCACCTGCGCGGAGGCCTGACCGATGGATGCCCGACAACCCGGCCTGTCGGCCGAACAGCTACAGGCCCTGATCGAGCGCTACGACCAGCCTGGTCTGATCGTGTCCGAGGCGTATGCCGACAGCCCGCTGGACCGGGTGTGGAGCAGTTTCTGGGGCGGCGCGTTGAATCAGGCGGAAGGCGGGGCGGCGATGGCGTCGCGCTACGCGATCTGGGCCAACACGGTGCGCGACAGCATCATCGAGGGCATGAAGGCGATGGAAGCCGGCCGTGCGGACGAGGGGCGCGCCCTGCTCGTACGCGCCGTCAACAGCCTGTCCGCCTTCGCAGACGTTCAGGCCTACCTGGACCCGATGCAACTGGGAAAAAGACCGTGACCGCCATGAATGCACCGACAGCGCGACCGCAGACCATACAGATCTTCCTGCCCGGCGGCGACCCGCGCGGCATACGGATTGCGGAAATCACGACACGCATCGTGCAGGTGATCGAGGTGCCGCGCACCCTGCTCAACGTCTTTCTGCAGATGCCGGAGAGCGATCAGGTGGCGGTCTATGTGCTGTTCGGCCAGAGCGAGGACCGCGCGGAACCCAAGGCCTACGTCGGCCAGACCGGCGATCTGCGCAAGCGTCTGGCCAAGCACAACAAGGAAAAGGAATTCTGGCAGCGCGCGCTGGTGCTGATTTCGCGCACCCACAGCCTGACCCAGACCCATGCGCTGTTCCTGGAATGGCAGTGTCTGCAGCAGGCCGCTACGACATCGAGAACGGGAACGACGGCAGTCGGCCGCACACCCCGGCGCCGCTGGCGGCGGACTGCATGGAAATATTCGATACCGGCCGCATTTTGCTGGCCACCCTGGGTTACCCGCTGTTCGACCCGCTGGTGGGCGCGTCGGACACCGCGGGCGAAAGCGAGCTGTTTTTTTGCAAGCGCGCCGGCACCGACGCCCGGGGCGAGTACACCGCCGACGGCTTTGTCGTGCTCAAGGGCTCGAAAGGCCGCGCAACGATCAGCAAGGGCTTCGAAGGGCATGCGTTCGGGCGCCGCCGCAGCGAACTGATCGATCAGGGCAAGATCACCGTGACCGGCGACGTCGCGGTGTTCAACGAGGACGTGCTGTTCGCCTCCCCCAGCGGCGCATCTGCCGTGGTGTGCGGCGCGGCGTCGAATGGCTGGCGGGAATGGAAGAACGCGCAGGGCGTGACGCTGCACGAACTGAAGCGCGGTGGCGGCGGTGGCCCGGCGGACGAGGAGGCCTGAGGCTGCACAGCCCATCCTGCTGCGATAAGCTCGCACTATGACTCGCGTCGCCGTCCAACCTGATCTGTTCGTCTGGGCCCGCGAGCGCGCCCGCATGGACCGGGACGCGCTCGCGGTGCGTTTCCCGCGCCTGGACGAATGGGAATCCGGCGCCGTTCAGCCGACCCTGCGCCAACTGGAACAATACGCCCAAGCGACGCACGCGCCGGTCGGATACTTTTTCTTGCCTGAGCCGCCTCAGGAGACGATTCCGATTCCGGACTTCCGGACCGTGCGGCAGGGAGTGCCCGCGCTCAGCGCCGATCTGCTGGACGTGATCTATGCATGCCAGAGCAGGCAGGCCTGGTATCGGGACGAAGCGCTGGTCCATGGTGAGACAGCTCTGCCATTCATAGCCAGCCTGCAACTCACCACACCGCCGGCTGAGGCGGCCGCTGCGATAGGTCAGCAGATTGGCTTCAGCGTGGCGGCGCGCAGTGAGTGCCCGACCTGGACCGAAGCACTGCGACTGTTCATCGCCCAGACCGAGCAAGCCGGCGTGATGGTCATGGTGAGCGGCGTGGTCCTGAATAACAACACGCGCCAACTCGACCCGCGAGAGTTTCGCGGCTTTGCGCTGGCTGACGTTCTGGCGCCGCTGGTGTTCATCAATGGCGCGGACACCAAGGCTGCACAGATGTTCACGCTGGCGCATGAGCTTGCACACCTCTGGCTGGGGCAGACCGCACTGTCGAATACGCCGATGGAAGGCGTCCCTGATCAGCAGGTCGAAGCATGGTGCAACCAGGTCGCGGCCGAACTGCTGGTGCCCATGTCCGATCTGGTCTCCGTGCTGCAGCCGCGCGAGCCCGTGGATGCCGCCCTCGGTCGTCTGGCGCGTTACTTCAAGGTCAGCACGCTGGTGGTGCTGCGACGCATGCGTGATGCGGGGTATCTGGATCAGGACGCGTTCTGGGCCGCCTACCGTGCGGAGGAAGAGCGGCTCATAACCTTGGCCAGCCGTAGCGGCGGTGGTGGCAACTTCTACCTCACCACAGCAGCACGTGTGAGCCGGCGCTTCGCAAGGGCCTTGATCGCGAGCACGCTGGAGGGCCGCACACTTTATCGCGACGCCTTCCGCATGCTGGGCATTGCAAAGCCGGGCACCTTCAACGAACTGGGCCGCACGCTGGGATTCCCGACCTGATGGCCTATCTGCTCGACGCCAACGTATTCATTCAGGCCAAGAACCTGCAGTACGGCTTCGACTTTTGTCCGGCGTTCTGGGACTGGCTGGACGGTGCGCACGACGCCGGGCGATTGTTGAGCGTTCGTCACGTAGCGGATGAACTGCTGGCGGGCGAGGATGAATTGGCGGACTGGACGGCCGAGCGGGAGGCACACTTTTTCGTGCCGCCGGATGCAGCGGTGCTCGCTGCGTCGGCAGAGGTCAATGGCTGGGTGATAGCGCAAGGCTACGAACCGGCGGCAGTGAACACTTTCATGCAGGTGGCGGATTTCTGGCTGGTGGCTACAGCGCTGGCCGGACAGCATGTCGTGGTGACGCACGAAGGCGCGTCACCATCCTTCAGGCGCATCAAGATCCCGAACGTTTGCGTCGGCCTGGGCGTCGAGTTCATGACGCCGTACCAGATGCTGCGCAGGGAGGGCGCACGCTTCGTGCTGGGCGCATCGCCAGCCCCAGCCTGAAGATATGGGCGCGCCGCTCACATCTAAGCTGCTGTCACGGTGCAGATCTACGCGAACTTCGCCAGTAGCACTTACTCAGGACATTCTGCACAACCATGAATCGCTGGACCCCGTTCATCCGCGGCACCGAATTCGTTGCTATCACCTATCGCACCGACGCGCCTGAAGAAGACGTTCATCCCTGGGTGACGTGGGCGCCCGAACTCGATGATTACCGGATCCAGGTTCTGAAGAAGCCGATGCGGCTGACCGAATTCCTGCTGCGCCTGGCGAACCAGGAGGCGGGGCTGAGGGTGCGCAGCAGGCGCCGCAGCAATAACCGGACAACGTCTATTGCATTCAACAAGTCGGATCGCGTGATGATCGACAAGACTCTGCTGGATGAGATCGCCCGTTGCCGTTGAGGACACTTCCGCGGGATCGGACGGAAAGCCTCATGAGCGCTTGCTTGATCAGCTTCTATCTGTAATATTCGCTATTCGCGAATAGCGAATACGGTGGCGGGATGGAACTCAAACCTCAGGACCTGCTGGTGCTGTTGAAGGTGGCGGCACATCCGCCAAGGCGCTGGACCTATGCCGCGCTGGGTGAGGCACTCTGGATGAGCGCCTCAGAGGTGCATGCGAGCGTGAAGCGCTCCGTGACGTCCGGCCTGGCGGTCGCGCCGGCACGCGGCGAGTGGTTACCGGTACGGCCCAATCTGCTGGAGTTCGTGCTGCACGGTGTCCGTTATGTCTGGCCCGCCACGTCGGGACCGATCAAACGCGGCGTGCCGACCGCCTTCGGCGCCGAGCCGCTGGCCAGCCAGCTCTCCGCCGCACCGGGCGAAGCGCCGGTATGGGCCGACCCGGCCGGCAGCGCCAAAGGCCCGACGCTCTCACCGCTTTACCGGACCGCGCCCAAAGCCGCTCTTGCCGACCCGGCCTTGCATCGCCTGCTGGCCTTGCTGGACGCATTGCGCGCCGGTCGGGCGCGCGAGCGCACATTGGCCGCCACGCTGATGAAGGCAGAGCTTTCGCAGTCCGAGCCGGGGGCAGCCGATGCGGAGCGATGACCCCAATTTGCCCGCCCTGCGTCGCATTGCTGAGGCGCTGGGCGAGCTGCGCGAACAGGTGGTTTTCGTCGGCGGCGCGGTGGCAGGCCTGCTGGTGACCGACCCGTTGGCTGACGCCGTGCGCGCTACACGCGACGTGGATGCCGTGGTGAATGCGAGCAGGGCCTCCTTTCATCGTATCGAGGAACAGGTGGCCGCCCAAGGTTTTGCACGCGACATGAACAGCGATGTGATCTGCCGCTGGGTACACAAGGACTCAGGCCTCGTATTCGATCTGATGCCGGTGCAGCCCGAGGTACTGGGCTTTTCGAACCGCTGGTATCCCTATGCGGTGGACAGCGCTGTCCCTCTCGATCTGGGCGATGGCATCACGATACGGCTGGTCAGCGCGGTCGCTTTCGTGGCTACCAAGCTGGAAGCCTTCGTCAGCAGGGGCGGCGGCGACTTCATGAGCAGCCACGATCTTGAGGACGTGCTGAACGTCGTCGACGGACGCGAGGAACTGCTCGAAGAATTGGCCGCAGCGCCGACCGAACTGAAACATGCGGTGGCCGGGGTCTTCGCGCACCTCCTCGCGAACTCCGACTTCAACAATGTATTGGAAGGGCTGATCGCCGAACCGAACCGCGCAGGTCTTGTGACCGAAAGGCTGAGGGCCCTGAGCCGATGAATCTGCACCAGGAACACCGCTTCGAGCGCGAGATCTGCGCACACCTTTGCGCCCACGGCTGGTTGTACGACGAGGCCGCCGCGCAGGGTTTCGATGCCGCGAGCGGCCTCTACATGCCGGACCTGCTGTCCTGGTTGAAGGTATCGCAAGCCGAAAACCTGCTCAAGCTTGAGAAGACGCACGGCGCCCAGCTCGGCAAGGTGCTGGCCGAGCGGGTGCGCAAAAGCCTGAACGAACGCGGCACGCTGGAGGTGCTGCGTCGGGGCGTGGACATGCTGGGCCTTCCGGCGCCACTGCAACTGGCACAGTTCAGGCCGGCGCTGGGACTGAACCCGGCCATCCAGACGCGCTACGAAGCCAATCACCTGCGCGTGCTGCGCCAGGTGCATCACTCGCCCAATCTGCCCAAGGATGCGCTGGACCTGCTGCTCTGCCTGAATGGCATTCCGGTGGCGACAGCCGAGCTCAAGTCCAACTTCACGCAGAGCGTGCACGATGCCGTGGACCAGTACCGCTTCGACCGCCTGCCTCAGCCCAAGGGCGGTGTGGCCGAGCCGGTGCTGGGCTTTCCCGGCGGCGCGTTGGTGCATTTCGCGGTGAGCCAGAGCGAGGTAATGATGAGCACCCGGCTGGCCGGCCCGGCCACCCACTTCCTGCCCTTCAACCGCGGCAACCAGGGCGGTGCCGGCAACGCGCCGAACCCCGAAGGTTTCGCCACCGCGTATCTGTGGGAAGAGGTGTGGGCGCGCGAGAGCTGGCTGGACATCCTGCACCGCTATCTGGTGGGCAAGCGCGACGACAAGAAGCAGCTCAAGGCAGTCATATTCCCGCGATATCACCAGCTCGACGCGACGCGCAAGCTGGTGGCCGACGTGCTGGCGCAGGGCCCGGGCCAGCGCTACCTGATCCAGCACTCGGCTGGCTCAGGCAAAACCAACTCGATCGCCTGGACCGCGCACTTCCTGGCCGACCTGCACGACGCCGGGCACCGGAAACTGTTCGACAGCGTGCTGGTAGTGAGCGACCGCAATGTGCTCGATGCGCAGTTGCAGGAAGCCATCTTCGATTTCGAGCGCACGACCGGCGTGGTGGCCACCATCACCAACGAGAGCGGCAGCAAGAGCGCGCAGCTCGGTCAGGCGCTGAAGGACGGCAAGAAAATCATCGTCTGCACGATACAGACCTTCCCGTTCGCGCTGCAGGCGGTGCAGGAACTGGCGGCGACCGAGGGCAAGCGCTTCGCGGTGATTGCCGACGAGGCGCACAGCTCGCAGACCGGCGAAGCGGCGGCCAAGCTCAAGCAACTACTGTCTGCCGACGAATGGGCCGCGCTGCAGGACGGCGGTGAGGTGGATACCGAAGCGCTGCTGGCTGCGCAGATGGAGGCCAAGAGCGCGTCGAAGGGACTGACCTACATCGCGTTCACCGCCACGCCGAAGGCGAAGACGCTGGAACTGTTCGGCCGTCCGGGAACAGACGGGCTGCCGCAGCCCTTTCACATCTATTCCATGCGTCAGGCGATCGAGGAGGGCTTCATCCTCGACGTGCTGCAGAACTACACCAGCTACAAGCTCGCGTTCAAGCTGGCGCACGACGGCCAGGAATACGACGAAACCCAGGTTGAACGCAGCGCCGCGGTGAAGGGCATCATGCAGTGGGTGCGTCTGCACCCGTACAACATCGCGCAGAAGGTCCAGGTGGTGGTGGAGCACTACCGCGAGAACGTGCAGCCCCTGCTGGCCGGCAAGGCGAAGGCGATGGTGGTGGTGGGCTCACGCCGCGAGGCGGTGCGCTGGCAGAAGGCGATGCGCAGCTACATCCAGGGCCGGAACTACCCGCTGGGCGTGCTGGTGGCCTTCTCCGGCGAGGTGAACGACCCGGACAGCTTTCCGGAGCCGGTGTCCGAAACAAGCCCGCATCTGAATCCGGGCCTGAAAGGTCGCGACATCCGCGAAAGCTTCGCCGGCCCGGACTACCACCTGCTGCTCGTGGCCAACAAGTTCCAGACCGGCTTCGACCAGCCACTGCTGTGTGGCATGTATGTCGACAAGATGCTGGGCGGCATTCAGGCGGTGCAGACGCTGTCGCGCCTGAACCGGGCACATCCGGGCAAGGACACGACCTACATCCTGGATTTCGTGAATGACCCGGCGGAGATCCTGAAGGCCTTCAAGACCTATTACGAGACGGCCGAGCTGGAAAGCGCCACTGACCCGCACCTGGTGTACGACCTGCGCGCCAAGCTCGATGCGGCCGGTCACTACGACGATTTCGAGGTCGAGCGCGTGGTGCAGGTCGAACTGGACCCTCAAGGCACGCAGAAAGCGCTGGACGCCGCTATCGCGCCGGTGGCCGACCGACTGCTCAAGCGCTACAAGGCGCTGCAGACCGACAGGGTCAGCGCGGAGGAAACGGGCGACGACAAGGCGGTGAAGGCCGCGAAGGAGGCACTCGACGCTCTGGTGCTGTTCAAGGGCGACATGGCGGCCTATGTGCGGCTGTATGCCTTTCTGAGCCAGATCTTCGACTACGGCAATACCGCGATCGAAAAGCGCTTCGTGTTCTACAAGCGCCTGCTCCCCCTGCTGGAGTTCGGCCGCGAGCGGAACGAAGTCGATCTGTCGAAGGTGGTGCTGACCCATCACACCCTGAAGAACCGCGGCAAGCAGCCCATGACGCTGAACGCCGACGGCAGCTACAAGCTGGCGCCCATCGATGCGGTGGGCAGCGGCGCGGTGCAGGAGAAACAGCAGGCCTATCTCGATGAAATCATCGACAAGGTGAATGGCCTGTTCGAGGGCGAACTGACCGACGACGACCAGCTGGTCTACGTGAATGGCGTGCTGAAGGGAAAATTGCTGGAGAACGAAACGCTGGTGCAGCAGGCGGCAAGCAACAGCAAGGAACAGTTCGCCAACTCGCCCGATCTGAAGGACGCACTGCTCAACGCCATCATGGATGCGCTGGAGGCGCACCAGACCATGAGTACGCAGGCACTGGGCTCTGCCCGGGTGCGCGACGGGCTGCGCGACATCCTGCTCGGGCCGGCGCAGTTGTACGAAGCGCTGAGGGCGAAGTCCGCTGGCGGGCAACAGCGGCCGGGACAGTGAAGGTTGTCGGAGAGAGGAATGGGGCGGAGAGGTGCGTGGAGACGTAACCCCGGCGTAACCCCGACTCGGAAATGAAAACGGGCCGCATCGCTGCGACCCGCGTAAATAGTGGTGGTGATGGGGGGACTTGAACCCTCGACCTACGGATTATGAATCCCGCGTCGAAGTTCTCTGAAAGCTAGAGATGGCGCGGATTTTCGCTTTCCGCTGTCTAATAAAAAAGGCAGGAACACTGCCATGAAGGCCGCGTCCGGCCGTGATGTGGAGAGTCTTATTAGACGGCAGCCTTGACCCGGTTGGGCTCGACGACACCGCGCCAGCGCTGCTTCACATACTTCTCCGTAGTGGTCACGGATCCGTGTCCGCACAGCACCTGAATCTTCTCGAGCTGAACGCCCTGGTGCCACATATCAGTCGCGCCCTTGCCCTTGAGGTCATAGGGGCCGAACGGGGCCACGCCGGCCGCCACGCGGCGGCGGCGGAGCATCGAGCAGATTCCGTCGTAGGTGTAGGGCTGGCCATCCCTGCCGTGGATCAGCGTCATACCGCGCAGCTTGCCGGCACCGGCCTTCAGCCGATCGAGGATCGCGTCGATCTCTGGGGTCACCTCTATATCGACGATGACGCCAGTCTTGGCCTGGTCGTTGCGAATGACCCGCACTTCCCGCCCGTCCGGCAGGCGGCGGCGCACGATATCGCGCTCGGTCCACGTGAGGATGTCTTCAGGTCGTTGCAGTGTGCGGTAGATCAGGTGGCAGAGCGCCCAGACCATCAGCGGCGCATCCTCCAGCGTGCGCTTCATCTCGTCGTCCTCGACGTAGCGATCTCTATCGGTTTCCCTGTTGCGCTTCACTCCGAAGCAGGGATTTACCTTCACGCCGGCGTAGCCCTTGCGGATCAGCCACGTGATCATCGCTGACAGGCATGACTTCTCCCTGTTGGCCCGCACGCCGCGGCCGACTTCAAGGTTCTCGTCCAGATAGCTGCCGATGTGGTTCGGTTCGACGGACAGTGGGTACATGTCGCCGAAGTACGCCTTCAGCTTCTCAGCGTCCTTCGTGTAGTCCTCGAAGGTGCGCGGAGCCATGTCCTTGGCAGCAACGCGCTTCTTGCACCAGGCGAGGAACTCGTCAAGCCAATAGCTGACCGTGCCGAAGCCGCAATCCTGCTGCTGCAGTATCCTCCGCGCGCGTTCCTTGGCCTGGGTGACGTCCGTGCCAAGGTGCTCCCACCGGCCAGAGGGGTGTTCGGTCGTTGCCGGGTGGAAAAAGTAGAACGCGCCATGCTTTGGATAGACGCGTTCGGGTAGGTCCAGCGGGTTGTGCGTGCGACGTCTGCCCATGTCAGGCGGCCCGTTCTCGGCCTATCAGCTTGAAAAATCGGTCAGGTGTGGGGCCTGCGGACGGGCGCTCCACGTCGATGTCCCGCTGCGGGACAGCAGGAGTGCCGGACAATACCGCTTCAGCATGTCTGCGTACAACAAGTGCGCGCCCGTTCGGCTTGGTCTCAACCTTGAGCCCGAGTCGGCGCAGGTAACGAACCTGCGCCGCCGGCTGGACGAGAGGCTCGCATATCCGCGCGACCTCTGCGTCGGTCAAAAACAATCCGTTGTCCATCAGTCGTACTCCGGCACGTTGAAGAAGCCGAGGCGGCCGCGGTAGGGGTGGAAGGGGATTGCGCGAGGGCGCTCGAGCACGAAGCCGTGGTTGCCTGTGGCCCACCGCGATGCACTGGCCTGCACACAGTCAGTGATCGTGACGATGCCTACCAGGCCGCCGCGCGGAAGCTCTTCGAACGGCGGAATGCCGAAGTCGTGCCCGAAGGCGCCCACAATGCAGTCGACTGCCTGTTCGAACTCTCGCCGGGTCGCTGACTTGCTGGCGTGGATCAGGCAGTCGCCGCGGAAGTTCGTCGGCCAGTCGCGGTTCTCGATGTCTTTGTGGCCGGCGACGATCAGCCAGGCCCATGGCTGGCGGATGGACAGGGCGATCATAGTTCTCTCCACAGCAGGGCCAGTGCAGCCAGCACGGCAGCGCAGACGACGCCCAGGCCGAAGGCGCCCGGGCGTGTGGTCAGGTTGAGCAGGTCGATGATGTCGATGGCGCGGGTCATGGCAGCGGATCCACCTCGTCGGGCGTGGACTTGGTCGCGCGCCATTCATCGTGCAGCGTCCATGCATCGCCCAGATCATTGAAGGTGCAGGTCGCGATCGCCCAGTGGTGCTGCACCGGCTTCCAGCTGCCGCCCCTTTTCCATCGCCGCTCGGCGCCGATGTCGATCAGCGGGGTATTCCTGAGCGCGTGCCCCTCCGGCAGCAGCTGGAGGTGTGCGACCACGTCTGGGCCATCGGCATCGACGGCTTGCGCCGATGACGCGCTGATCTGCGCCAGATTCCGCAGGTCGGCGACCGGCATGCCGGTCTTGGCCCACCAGGCGGCGGCCAGCAGCTCGAATGCCTGCGTGCCGTCTCCGATCAGGCTGGCGACGCGCGGCTCGGTGCGGATGCGTGTGATCAGGTAGGACACGGCGCGGTGAGCGGCGAAGGCGGTCATGGCGGGCGATCGGTCCGGGTCCATCAGCCATTCCGGCTCGTGGAACAGTTCGGCCAGCTCGGCTTCGTTGAGTACGAGGTCGGTGCAGGCGTCCGTCCAGATGCGGGCCGAGGCGCCTTTGCAGGTGGGCATCACTTCCAGAACGACGGCGTTGCCGATCCGCCGACCGTCGCGGGTGCAGAGCTGGGCGCCGACTTCGAGGTAGCCGCGGGCGCCGCCGATGGCCCAGGGCGGTTGATCGGGGTGGTAGGTGTCAGACATTGCGGTCTCCCTGCGCTACGGTCAGAGCAGCCAGCGCCGGCTGAACCCATATCGGCGCACTGCTCAGGGTGAAGGTTTCGCCGGACCACGCAAGCAGCAGCGTGCGCCCCATCTCACCGGCGATGGCCTGCGCGGCGTCCGGCGGCACGGCGTTGCCGATGCGCTCGCGCCAGTCGCTGTCGCTCAGCCCGTCCAGTTCCAGCTGCTCTTCCGGATCGACCAGCGATTGCAGCGCGGCCAGCTCCAGCGTGGTGAATGGCCGGTGCCACGTGCCGTCCTCGGCGCGAATGACCGCGACCAGGCGGTCGGCCGCCGCCGGCATGCCGAAGGCGCCGACTTGCACAGAATCGCAAACCCGCGGGTCCGCCACCGTCCACGGCCCGTTGTCGTGGCAGGCCGAGGCCGAGACGGCGCCGCAGCTGCTGGCCCACGGCACAACGCCGTAGTGGCCGCCGGTCAGGTAGTGGTCGCCGCGCTGGCGCTGCATGCCGGGGCGCGGGTCGGCCACGGCGTAGGCGCCTTGGCCGGTGGTGCTGCCACTGATCACTGTGCCGGCGGGATCGGTCCAGTCGGTGACGGCGTACTTGCCGAACACCTCGCCGGCCGGGCGCGGGTCGCTGACCGCCATGGCGCCGCTTCCGATCTGCTGCGAGCCGGTGACGCAGTTCGACGGGTGGCGCCAGTCGATGACGCGAAACATGTTGTAGTGCCGCGTGTCGCTGGGCGGCATGCGAGGGTCTGACACAGAGAACGCACCCTGACCGGGCATCGTCTTGCCGCTGACGGTGCCGGTGTGCGCGTCCCACTTGCGCACGCCGTAGGCCTGGCCGTCGGACCATTTCGCAGACTGCTCGAAGCGCGGATCGGCGACACTGAACGCACCGTTCGTCGGCCCGCTGTGCCCTTGCACGGTGCCCGCGTGGTCCTCCCACCGGCCGACGCCGAGGTAGCCGGCGCGGTACTCGGGCACGATCAGGTAGTCACGCAGCTTGCCGTCCTCGATCGCAAGCCGGTTCAGGCTGCGCCAGTCGCTGCCGGCCGTGACGAATGCCAGCCGCACCCAGGTCTTCCACATCAGCGCCGGCACGCGGTGCATCGGGCCTGCGGCCAGATCGCCGGGCAGCGGCATGCGGCCGAGCACCGTGCCGACGCCCTGAAGCGGACGCGATGCCGGTTCGTACAGGAAGGGCGGCACCTTGTCGATATGGCGGGCGACCAAAAGGAAGCGCTTCCGGCTCTGCGCCAGAGCGCCGAGCTGCCCGCAGTCGTGCGTGGTCTCGGCGACCGCGTAGCCGTAGTGGCGCAGCATCGCGGTGATCTGGTCGAGCAGGTGCCGGCCGCGCGTTGCGATGCGGGGCACGTTCTCGAACAGCACCAGCTCGGGCGGGTCATCGGCCCAAGCCTCGAGCATCAGCCACACGCCGCGCAGCGTCAGGCGGTTCAGCGCCTGATACTTGTCGGTGCGGCTCTTTCCCTCCGCGAGCAGGCCGCTGAAGCCCTTGCACGGCGCCGACAGGAACACGATGTGCGGACGCTCCCCGCCGGCCGCGCGATGGATGTCGGCTGTGGTTGCCTCGCGCCAGCCTGCCGCCGGCTCGGCTCCGTGGAAGGCCCGGTACTGCTCGCGGTCGAACAGATCCAGCACCGTGCCCGGCACGCCGGCCAGCCGGCTGAAGTCGCGGATGGATGCCGCGTCGACGTCGATGCCGCCGAGGCAGCGGAAGCGGCCGACCATATTGCCGACTCGGGCGCTCGCCGCGTTGAAGCCGCGTGCACCGCCGCCGAGACCGCAGAACAGGTGGAAGTGCCGGATGTCGCGCACGTCGTCGGGCGCGGCGGTGAAGGCGTCGCGCTTCATGCACCGCTCCGATCTGCGCTGAACATCTCGCGGTTCGAAGGTGGTACCGAAACTAGCTTCAGTCCTGATTCCCATAGGCAGGGACCGCTGTAGCAAACAGCCACGTAGACCAGCATCGACCGTCGACCGCAGGACAGCGTCAGGTCAACGCCCGTTTCCGTACGGCGCAGCTTCTTGACCGTCCAATGCCGCTTACGGCGGGCGAGCACTGCGCCTGGCTGAATCTTGGCCATGGCCGCAAGGTAGCGCTCTCTTTCTTTGGTTCCGGCGGCGATCATGTTGTCAGTCCTTCCTTGATGTACCGCTCTTGCAGCGCCTTGACGGCGAGTGCGGCGCGGGCGATGTCGAGATTGCTGGCGGCGGCCAGCGCGTTGAAGACCGGCGGTGCGCTGGCGCGGATGGCGGCCTGCTCGTAGGTGGCGACTTCGATGCGGCCCAGCTGCTCGGCGCGGGTGATGACCACGTTCAGCACGCGGATGAGTGCATCGGCGTGGCGCAGCACTTCGGGCGCGGTGCTGGGCATCGCGCGCACCATGTGGGCGGGCGTCGCCAGCTCGCACAGGTGGTGCAGTTCGAAGGCCGGCGTGCCCAGCACCTCGAGCGCCATCCAGTGGTCGATCTGCAGCATCACGGTGTTGCGTGAGCGGCCGGGCAGCACGGCCAGGTGGCGCACACGGGCGCCTCGCTTGCGGGTCATGGCTGGACCTCTGCGCGCTGCTCTTCCGTGATCGCGATGAACTCCGACTTCTTGATCTCGCGAAGGCAGTCTGGGATGTCCGGATCACTCCGCCCACCGCCGCACATGTTGTTTCCGACCGGGATCTTTACGACGATGCGATCGTTGTACATGCCAGCCACGGATGTGTAGAGCGCCCAGCCGGTGCGGCCGCCGTCATGAACGCCCGGCACCATGTTCTCCACCTTGAGGGCCTTGCAGATGTAGTCGGAGAAACGGAAAGCCTTCACCGACGCCAGCTTCTCCGCGGCGGCCTTGCCGACTTTCAGTCGGCGGTCCGGCTTGTGGATCCACGTCTCCACGTTGCCATCGCGCCATGTCTTCTCCGGGCGCAGGAAGCCGGGTTTCTGCTGGTCGGCGCCCTCGCCCTCGTAGAGCAGGGCGAAGGGTGCGCAGCCTTCGCGGCCCCAGAGGCCGGCTGCACCGAACTCGTCCCTGATGGACTGCATGTGATCGTTGAACTTCTTCGCCTCGGCAATGGCCTCGAGGCGCAGCTGCTCGGCCCGGTCGCCCTCGGCGACGAAGTAGCGGATGGTGACGGTCATGACCGCGCCCCCTTCCGCTTCTTCTCCAGCCCCCAGCGCCGGATGATCTCCTCGAAGACGGCGCCGCCGTTCTCGAAGAACTGGTGCGGCTCGCGGTTGTTCTCCGTGCAGAGCCGGATGGCGTTCATGCAGTGCTCGAACAGCGTCACGTCCAGACAGCGCAGGTCGCTCGCGTCGAACTTCACGCGGTCGCCGTTGTACATGCTGGCCAGCAGGGTGGCGACGCGCCGGCCGCCGCTGGTGCCGCAATGGGTGAGCGCGATGTTCACCAGCTCTGCGAGCGAATCGATCTGGCCGCGCATGTTCGCCTTGCGCAGCGCCTCGGCCTCTTCGATTGTGTCCAGCTCCATGAACTGATACAGGCGAGGCAAGTCGCGCCGGCGCACCGTGACGGACACGGTCTCCATCTCGTCCGGATCGTCGATCGAGGTCATGAACTGCTCGGGGGGAAGGGTGGAGATCGCTTCCATCACGCGGCCCTCCGCGCTTCGGGCTGCACTTCCTCGACGTGGATGAATTCGTCGAGTTCCAGTTCGTGCCAGCACGACACGATGCGGATGCCCTCTCTGCCGTCCATCGCCGGCCAGCCCTCGACGCCGTCCTTGTACTTGCCCTTTGCGTCTTCCCAGGCGAAGGCGTACAGCACGCCGGACAGCGCGCGCGGGCTGCGCTGCACCAGCCCGCGTACTTCTTCGAACAGCAGTCGCAGCACGGCGGTGGTGACGTCGCCGTTGCTGTTGGCGACCCGGTAGTCGGCGTCGCCCCAGAACTTGTTGATCTCGTGCAGGCGCTCTTCGGTCATGCGGTCGGTGTCGATCTCGACCGTCATTTCGTAGTCCTGCGTGCTCAGGTTGTACGTGCGCAGCATGGTTCTCTCCTCAGAGGTGGATGGGTCAGCCGTTGCGGGCCGGGAAGATGCCGAGGTCGTGCGCGCTGGACTTGGCGGCGCGGTGCGGCAACATCGACAGAAGGCGATCGAGCACGGACGGGGCGGGTGCCGGATCTGTGGGTGTGCGGGCGGCCTCTTCGGTCAGCAGCTCGGCGTGGATGGCGGCGCCCAGTCGCTGGAACACCGGGTCGTTCGGGCCGCGGCGGGCGTACCACTCGAGCAGCTCGACGGTGATGAGCGCGGTCTTGGCGTCGGCCGCCCACAGCAGGGCGTCGAGGTCGAACGACCAGCGCGCGTTGTAGAGGTGGGCCACCAGCAGGCTGAGCGGCCGGCTGAGGGTGATTTCCAGCTGGTGGCGCATGAAGGGCGACAGGCTGACCGTGCTCAGGTGGTACTTGTCTGCGGCGTCGCGGGCCTGGCCCAGTTCGTCGAAGGCCTCAACGACGCCCGGGCGGGCCGGGTCGATGCGCAGCAACAGGCGGCCGGCGTCGAGCAGTTGCTGCACGCGGGCGGCGGCGCAGATGAGCCGGCGGGTGTGCGGGTTGATCAAGGGGGTGCTGATGGGCATGGCGATCTCCTCGGGTGGATCAGCAGTGAGCCGAGGCGGCCGCCTCGGGGTGGGAAAGCTCGACGCGCGCGCGCAGGCCTGCCCAGCGGGCAGCGCGGCGGCGGCGCATGAGGGCGCCCAGGCAGAGCAGGGCGTACAGGTCGGGGGCAGCGATCGCGTCATCGAAGCTGCAGCGCCAGCCAGTGGTGGCGTAGGCGGCCCGCAGTTCGTCGCGGGTGATGGGGGCGCGGGCGGTCATGCGAAGAGCCCTCCGGTCATTCCGGAGAGCGCTTGCGCGCACTGCGGGTTGAGCCACACGCATTCGGTGCGCAACCCAGTTCCACGACCGGCGGAGATGCGGGCGCTGGTGGTGTGACGCGTCCAGTCGTGTAGCGCGTCGTCGTACAGCGCGTGCGGATAGCCGGACAGCACGACCGCACCGGTCAGCTGCCGCAGGGTATGCAGCAGCTGGGCGCACTGGTCCGGGTCGCGCAGCACGCGGAAGAAGTTGACGATCTCGCCGTCGAGGTCGTTGTAGATCTCTGCGTAGGACCGCGGCTTCTGAAGCAGCACGCCAGCAGCGCCGCCGAAGGCTTCGGTGTAGCGCTGGTGCGGCGGAAAGAACTGCATCACCCACTGCGCCAGGCGGAACTTGCTGCCGTGGTAGCGCAGTGCCGGCGAGGTGATGACGGGGCGAGTGTCGAGGCGGTCCATGGCCATCACGCCTCGAAGCACCAGCATTTGACCGAAGCCGGCTTGATGACCGGGTGCGAGCTGTTGGCCTTGGCGCGGGTGTTGTGCGCCTCGTGAAGCCGGCTATTGACCGTGCGCTGGTCGATGAACTTGTGGCGGCGGCTGGTGGGCAGCACGCGCTTGAGGTCGGTGAGCGGGGGGAACTTGAGCTTGCGGTCGCCGCACACCTGCTCGAAGTGCGGCAGGCTGATGGCGATGACGCCAGTGTTGCGGCTGTGGTTGAGCAGGCCGTCGCTGTCGGCATCGTCGGCTTCGAGGTATTCGTAGATGTCCCAGAATTCCTCGACCATCGGGTGGTCGCTGCTGATGGCGGTCTGGCGCTCTTTGGCGCAGTCGATCAGCAGGTTCCACGCGGCGGTGGCGACCGGCTTGGTGAGGATGCCGATCTTCAGCAGACAGCCCACCAGCGCCATGATCTGGGCGTGGTTCTTCTTGATGCGCTCGGTGCGGATCTCGCTGACGGCGGCGAGCTTCTTTTCGGCGTCGGTGACGTACTCGGCGAAGGCCGCCATCACCTCTTCTTCGTGGCGCGTGGCGCGCAGGATGAAGCCGCTGACGGCCTCGATGTCGGTGCGCTCGAGCACCTCGGCGGCGGCGCGGGTTTCGGGTGTCTGGGTGCTGCGGTCGAAATACAGGTGGACGATGCGGCTCAGGATGGCTTCGCTGGCGTTGACGTCGGCGTTCTGGCTGATGACCACGGCGCCGCGGAAGGGCGGCTCGTAGGTGGCGTTGCCGCCGTCTTTCACGCCGCGCGCACGCGGGCTGCGGCCGTTGTAGGCGGTTTTCAGTTCGTCCCAGTCGAAGCCGCCTTTCTTGGCGTCGTCGCCGCCGCGCTTCTCGCGGTCGGCCTCGATGAGCACCACGGGCAGGTTGCTGACCTGGGCGAAGTTCCGGGCGCGGGCTGCCAGCGTGGATTTCGAGGGGTCGAAGCCTTCGTAGTCGAGGCGCCCGCACAGCTTCCACAGGAACTCGATCAGCGTGGATTTGCCGGCGCCGGGCTCGCCCACCACTTCCAGGAAGGGGTAGCTCTTGGCCTGCGCGCGGATCTGCTCGGCGAACAGCGCGCCGAACCAGTAGGCCAGCGCCACGATGCCCTTGGCGCCGAAGGCCTCCCAGATCGCGTCGACCCAGCCGGTAGTGAAGGCCGATTCGTCGATGTTGATTGACAGGCCGACAGAGCCGTTCAGGCTCTTGATGCTGAGCCGTCCGATCTCGAAATAGTCTTCGTCGTTGAGCGTGTAGACCGCGCCTTTCGACACGGCAACATCGCCGAACACGTAGCACTTGTTGGCCGCGCTGTAGCCGATGAAATCGACCGTTTCGACGCTGGTGATGTGCTTGAGCTGCTGCTTGAGCAGCGCGTCGAGCATGCCGGTGGTGCCGGTGTAGATGGCGCCCTGCGCCATCGCCAGCAGCCGCTTCTTGAACTCGGCGCCGCTGGCCAGCTGCGCCGAGGTGAAGGTGTTCTTCACCGGAGGCGTGTCGTTCGGGAAGCTCACGCGCAGGTAGTACCAGCTGTCGTCGGTGACGCTGTCGCGCTGGTAGTACAGGGCCTGCGGGTAGCAGGTGGCGATCTCGGTGACGGCATGCGCGTTTTCGAGCGCACGGTCGCGCACCTCCTGCTTCGAGAGTCTCTTTTCGCCGTCTTCCTCCTCGATCTGGGTGGCGGCCTGGTTGTATTTGTCGAGGTCGAGCTTGAACCAGTAGAGCCGGTTGCCGAACTCGAAGGGGAAGCTGCTGCCGCCGCCGCGCTTGTAGATGAGCACGGCCTTCTCGCCGGCCGAGGTGGCGGTGAGCAGCGCGCCGTGGTGCAGGTAAGTGTCGATGTCCTTCGGCGTGAGGCGCTCGCGCTGGAACATGTCGTTCCAGTCGAGCTTTGCCCGGCCGGACTGCGGGATCTGGGCGGCGATGGCCGTCCAGCCCGCCTCCTGCGACGCCATCACCCACTTCCGGGTGAAGCCGCGGCCGGCCTTGTCACCGTCCAGCGCCCAGACGATCTTCGGGCGATCGACCTTCGCCGCCGCGCAGGCCTCGGCCAGTGCGGCAAGGCTGGCGGCGCAATCGTTGTTACACGTCAAGGCCGACACCGCTGTGATGCCGACGTGCAGCAGCGCGATGGCGTCGAAGATGCCCTCGACGATCCATATTTCGCGGTGGCCGATCGGCGCAGTGAGGTCGATGCCGGGCGGGCACCACCAGGTGTGCGCGTAGCTGCCGCGGAAGGTGGCCTTACGGCTGCCGAAGCGGCCCGGCTGGTCGATGATGCGTTCCCAGTAGCCACCGCTGGCGAGCGGAAAGCGCACCGTCGAGCTGCCGGCCTTCAGCTTCGGGTCGTAGTAGCTCTCTTGCGAGTACCAGCCCTTGATGCGCTCGAGGTCGAAGCCGCGCGCCGCCTTCAGGTAGGCGTCGGCCGCTGCGGTCGGGTTTTCCGGCGTCGCCGGGTAACGCTCAGTCCAGCGTTCGAACAGGTCGGGGTACAGCTCTTTCACATGGAACTCGGCGCCGCACTTCGAGAGGCGGTCGCACTTGAGCACCCAGGGCGATTCCTGCCACGTCCACAGCGTCTTCTTGCTGCAGTCGGGGCAGACGCCCTCGCGCAGATGCTTACCCTGCGCCTTGAAGGCGAAGTCCCTGTCGAGGCGGGCGGTGATGTCGGCGTGCAGCCTTGAATCCATGTCGTCGTTGTCGTTGTGGTTCTTCAGGCAAAAAGAGTCCCTGCGCGCGGCGAAATGGCCGAGCGTCGGGGCCTTGCATTGGGGTCAGGTCAGGCGGTCAGCCGGAGTGCTCCGGCTCAGGCAAAAGGTGCAGCTGCTTGTCGTCAGCCGGCTGCTGCTGCAGCTTTTTGCTGCGCGGCACGGCGTAGTTGAAGGGCCATCCGGACTGTTTCTCTTTCGGCAGCAGGCTGTCGCCCACCGTGCGGACGATGCTGAGCATGCCGACGAAGATGTGCTGGCAGCGCCTGTTCTGACAGTGGAAGTACTGCTCGCGGCTCACCTCGGACATCGGGCGCGACGTGCGGATGTGTGCGGTGTGGCCGCAGATCGGGCAGGGCATGCTCATGGCCGCCTCCGGGGGCGCGAGGGCTGCACCAGAGCCTTGAGCCGCGCCTTGAGGGCGTGCAGCGCCTGCTCGTGGCGATAGATCGCCTGTTCGATGTCGGCCATTTCGGAGACATCGACGTGCTGGTCGGCCAGCGCCGTATCAATGGCAGCGCCGACCTGGCCGTGGCTCAGCCACACGTGCGTCACCATTTCGAGCACCGCGAGGTCGCTGGGCTTCACGTCGGGGTCGACGTGGATGGCAACGTGGCTGTGGTTGGCGGACAGCGCATGCAGCACCGCGTAATCGCGGGTGACGGCCATGACGGCGTCGGCATCGGCCAGCGTGGCGGAATTGCCGGCGAAATCGGGGTTCGCCTTGTTGCGCAGCACGCCACCCGACACCCGGTGGCCGAACTGGCGCAGCGCCAAGGCGAGGCCGTCGGCTCCACCTTGGAATCGATGCACAGTGCCGTGGAAGGCGCGCTGCACGCTGCTCATGCGCACACCTCGAAATCGCATGAAGAAATGCTGCAGAGGACGGCCGAGAATGTCATCAGGCGGCCTCGCTCATCGCGGTGATCAGCAGGGTGCGGGCCATGTTGGCCAGGCTGCGGCCCTCACGGCGGGCAAGTTCGGACAGCTGTTGCTTTTCGTCCGCCTGCAGCACCACGGCCACGCGAGGTTGCGTGCCCTTGCCCTTCGGCGTGCGCGCAGCGGCGGCGGGTTTTGCGGCGGGTCTCATGTCGTCTATGCTCCGATGTACGTTAAAGCACACTATGACCACACTATTGTACGAAAAAACGAACATGTCAAGAGATGGATGTTCGAATGACCAAACATTTTCTGAGCGGCTGGAAGCGGAGCGGCGGCGGCTGAAGTTCAGCCAGGACGACGCGGCTTTGATCGTGAGCCGTCGCCGGCAGGCTTGGGCGGCGTGGGAGCGCGGCGAAACCAGCCCGGACGCGCGCGAGCTGGATCTGCTCGCGGCGCGGGGCTTCGATGTGGTCTATCTGCTCACCGGCGATCGCGCGCCCGAGTTACTCAGTCGTGACGAATCACAGTTGCTCGAGGACATGCGCGGCATGGATGAGCGCGCGCGCCGAATGCTGCGGGCCATGGTCGACGCCTGGCATGGCTGGTCGCCCGCGTCACTCACCACCGGTACCGAGAGCACGCCCTACGAGGTGAATACAGAGCCCGGCCCCGCGCACTCGGTGCACGAGCCGGAGCCGGCCGGCCGCCTGCCCGGCGAGCGGCGCAAGCCCGGTGCCGGAAGCGCTGCGCGCAAGCGTCAGAGCCAGGGTTAGCGCAGGTATTCGTCTTCAGGCCACAACAGCATTTGCGCGAGCTGCTGCACACCGTAGTGCGCCACAGCGGGGTTGCTGTTGGCGGCGCCAAACCAGCCCTGTCGCGTCACCATTTCGGGCGATATCACGGTGTAAGCCGCACCGATGATCTCGCCACGCTCGGCCGCCTCGGCCAGCAGCAGGAAGCCGCGTTGCGTTTCGCGTGCGGCAGGTGGAGAGAACGGAACAACGATGCGCTGGGTGTTTGGCATGGGGCTGGCCTCTTTGTGTGAGTTCTTTCCCCGAGTGTCAGCGCCCGCTCGACCTCATGAATGCAAAGCGGTGTTACGCGCCGTGAGGGATTCACGGCTCACCCGTTCAGGCTAGGCCAAATGAATGATGGGGAGCCGTCGAAGGGCCTGCTATAAGGCGCTCTCCTTCCGACCACCCACCACGATGATCGAAGCGTCTGTTTTTCTGCTCACCGTGACGACTGTGTGGTTCATCGGAGCGCGCAACGGGGAGCGGTACAACTGGTTTGTGCGGCACTTCCTCTCAGGGCTGATCGCCCTTCTCGCTGCCACAGCGACGACGGCCGTCGCTGCCACAAGCTCGGGCGGCGCGGTCTTTGGCTACGTGGTGGACGGCTTGCTGTTGTACGGCGCATGGCTGGTGTGGTCTGGGCGTGTGCGCCCGCCCGCGGAGCCGAAGGAAACCCCTCCTGCTGCGCAGACACCGGAGCGGCAGGCATACATACGCGCAGATGCGCCGGTCGCCTCGGGGTCCATGCCACGTCGAGTGACGCCGCAGAAGCGGCGGCATGAGCGCTCCGAGCATCTCGATGTCGTTATGTTTCGCTACCGGGATCGGGAGGGAAGCGAGACCGAGAGGACGGTGAACGTGACGGGCATGGACGAAGAGAAATTCGAAGGCTGGTGCCACGCACGCCGCGCGCCACGCACCTTCCGGCTTGATCGGGTGCGCGGTCGGGTTACGTCCATAGAAACCGGCGAGGTGCGCAGCGCCCATGCATGGATGCGAGCCCTCTACAACGACCCGAGAAACCGCGGTGTGAGCGAATACTGAACTGGGGAGGCGCATGGACAAGTGGCTGATACCGTGGGTCGGTGAGGTGGAGCCGCTGGCGTTTTGGGGGGCGTCTGTCTCGACTGTGCTGGCTGCCATCAAGTTCTATGAGTTCTGGCGGGACCGGAGCCGCATCCGGGCGCGCGCCATGTTGCGCGGTGATCCGCATCTGGGCAACGAGATCACGGTGATGAATCTGTCGTCGAAGCCCATCATCGTTGAGCACTGGGAGATCATTTACCGCGGCAATGCCTGGTGGTTCGGCAAGGAGGAGCCCGCAGCTTCCCCTTGGGACGACGACGGATGTTTTTCAGTCGAGGCGCACGGTAGTCGAACCCTCACCTTCCGTGACATGGACTACTTTGGGTGGGGAGCCGACCTTACCGCCCGAAAATCGATCTGGATACGCCTCCACGTAGCTGGGAAATGGTTCAGTCGAGAGGAGTGCCTTTATCCGTTCAGGAGCCGTCCAGCCCGTTGGTGGCATCGAGCGATGGCGACATTTGCCTACGTCTTTTGCCGGAAGCGGTGGTGCACGGGTAGGACCTCGCAGCGCCGGGTGTAGTCGTCGATCGCGCGGCGTGCAATGTCGCCCGCGCGGTCACCCGGAGGGCAGAGTTCGGCGATGCGCACGAGCGCACACAGCATGCCCGGTGCCATCGCGGCGACCGGGCCCAGCCGAGCCGGCGTGCCGTAGCCTACGAAGGTGCGCGTGGCGGTGTAGATCGCCCCGAAGTTGTCGCGTGGCCCGATGTCGAACGACCAGGGCGGTTCAAGAAGGCGGCGAAGGTGCTGTATATCCATACAGTAGACCATACCGCAGCGCCCGCGCCGACGAAAAGAGGTGGCTGATAGCTCAATCGTCGCCGAGCTCGGCCGGCTTTATTTCCAGATCCAGCGCCGTTACGAACCCGCTGTTGTTCAGTCTGTGCGTGCAGCGGGTGATGATCCAGCCGGTGTTGTCGATCTCGGGCTTGAAGCCGCGCACGGTGCCGGGCAGTTCGGGAAACAGGTCGGCCCGGCCTTCTGCCAAGGTGATGGCGAAGGTGGCCATGCCGCGCTTCAGGCGCTTCCACTCGGCGTCGGCTGCGCGCAGGGCGTTGGTGCGGTTGGCGTACACGTGCCGCAGCACCTTCGTGTTTTCGCCGCTGGGCTCGGTGGGCGGCGGGGCGGCGGGCTTGGGTGAGTCGACGCCGGCGAGCACCTCGGCCTTCTTGGTGCGGGCTTTGTCCTTCCAGTACTGCGCGCGCACGCCGGTGTGTTCCTGCCGGTTGCCTTGGCGCTGCAGCTTCTGCCATTCCTCACGCGCGGCGCGCCCGGCGTTCTTCTTCGATACGTAGGTGTGGTTCAGGGTTTTCACGCCGCCGACCGGGCCGCTGCCGGCGCCGGGGATGTAGGGCGCGTCGTCGCTGACGAATACGCTCGATCGCTCGGCGGCGCGCACGTCGTGGTAGTGCGCGACGACGCCGGTGTAGCCGGCGCGGTCGGCGACGGCGAAGCGGTGGGTGTCGCCGCTCGATCGGCGGATGTTGAAACTGGGCAGCGTCTCGCCGCTGGCGGTGGTGCCCTGACCGGCGCGCATGAAGAGCAGGCGGCCGGCCTTGACGGTGGCGATGGCGTCGAGGTCGCGCGCCATGCGGGTGAGCAGGTTCACGTCGCTCTCGTTGGTCTGGTCGGTGTGCTCGATGGCGAGCGCGTCAAGGTCGGCGCTGATGGCGACCTGCAGTCCGTTGCGGGCGGCGATGGTGCGCACGACGTCGCCGCAGGTGACGTCGGCGTAGCTGCACTCACGCTTTGTTGACAGACCGGTGCGCAGATCTGCGCTGCGGGCGCGCAGGGTGAGCACGTCGGGCGGGCCGTTGTGCTCCAGCTCGTCGACGAGGTAGCTGCCTTTGTCTTCGAGCGCTTCGCCCTCCCAGCCGATCCACACTTCGACGCGGGCGCCGCGCGGCGGCAGCGCGAGCTTGCCGTCGCTGTCGTCGAGGTCGAGGGTGAGGGTGTCGGCCTCGAAGCCGCGGTTGTCGGTGATGTCGAGATGCACCAGGCGCGGGCGGATGCGGGGGGTTATGTCTTCACCTTCGACGCGCAGGCGGTAGGCGGGTTTGCGCGCGGTCATGCCTGCCGCACCAGCAGGTCGAGGATGGTGCGCAGCTCGGGCGCCGGCATGCTGGCCAGGTCTTCGAACTGGCGCAGGTTGGGCAGGCCGATGGCGGTGAGGTCGGGGAAGTTGTCGACGGCGGTGACGAGGTCGCCGACGGCTGAGAGGTCGGGCAGCTCGGGCAGTTGCAGGTTGGTGAGGTCGGGCAGCTCGGGCAGGGTGATGCCGACCAGATCAGCCATGTCGGTTAGGCCGCCGAGGCCTTCGGCCAGATCGATGCCGAGCACGTTGCCGACCTTGTCGAGCAGGGCGTCGGCGACGGTCTGTGTCTGGTCGATCATGAGTTCGAGCGGTACATCGGCGCGCTTCAAGCCGATGTTGAAGTCAATCCGGCGTGCCGCACCGTCGCGGAAGAACAGGGTGCGGGTGGTCTGCAGCGATTCGACGACGAACATGCCGTGTATCCAGCCCGAGCCCTCGACCAGCGGTAGGGCTTCGCCCTGGTCGGCCATGGTTTCGAGCATGTCGAGCGAGAGGCGCCCGCCGGTCAGTTCGGGGTGCAGCGTGCCGGTGAGGGTGATGGTGTCGGCATCCGGCCCGGTGAATTGCAGCGCGGGGCGCTCGCCCACACGCGACTGCTCGGCGTGGCGCCACGACATGGAGCGCTGCATCTCTTGATACGGCAGGGTGCGCAGCTCGAAAACGAAGAGGCCGAGGGCGAGCATCATGATGGTCAGTCCATGTCAGAGAGGCGACTGCGGCCGCGGGCGGCGGTGGCGCGCTCGCGCTGGTCGAGCTGGCGCTGCACCTCGGTCGCGACGTCGTGCGGCGATTGGCCGGGCAGCTGGGTGATGGTGATGGGTGCGGTGGTGGCGTAGGTGACGTTGCCGCCACTGCCGGCGGTGAGCGGTGCGGCGGCTGGCGATGACGGGCCGTCGCCGATGCCGAACTTGGCGGCCAGCTCTTGCGCGGCACGCACCTTTTCGAGCACCCAGTTGATCTTCGCCACGAAGAAGCGCTCGATGCCGTCGGCGATGAAGCGGAACACGTCGACGAAGGCGGTCTTGATGCGGTCCCAGTTGTTGTAGATCGTGAAGGCGGCGACGCCGATGGCGGTGAGCACGGCGATGAGCGGCAGGAAGGGCGCGATGGCGGCCACGACCACGGGCGCGATCAGGGCGATGCCCAGCTTCACGAGCGCGATCGGGCCGAGCACGGCGGCGAGGCCCAGGGCGAGCGCGCTGACGCCGCTGACCAGCACGGCGAGGCCGGCCGCACCGGTGACCAACGCCTGTGTGAGCCCGGGGTTTGCCGACATCCAGCGATTCAGGCCGTCGAGCATGCTGTCGACGGTATCCAGCAGGCTGAAGATGACGCCCTTCAGGGCGCTGCCGCCCTGCGCGCTGTCGGCGAACAGGCGGTTGAGGGTCATCTGCCAGCGGGCGGACAGCGTCATGTTTCGGGCGTCGGCTTCGCGGGCCATCGAGCCGCGTGCCTGTTCGTCGTTCGCCATGGCGAGCTGGCGCCGGTACTCGCCCATGTTCTCGGCGAGCTTGGCGACGTCGTCGCCGTATTCCTTGCCGAACAACCCGACCGCAGCGCTGAGCTGCTGTTCGCGTGGCAGTGCCTTGATGGCCTCGAGCACGCGCAGGATGGTGCCGGTGCTGTCCTTGATCATGCCGTTCTGCACGGCGTCGGGTGCCAGGCCGATGCTGGCCAGCGCCTGCTGGAAGCGCTTGGGCTGGTTCGCGGCGATGGCCAGCTCACGGATGACGGCGTTGGCACCGGTGGCCGCGACCTCGGCCGAGGCGCCGAGGCTGAGGAACGTGGAGCCGAGTGCCGCCGCATCCTTGAACGACATGCCCACCGTCTGGCTGATGCCGGCGATGCGCTGCATGACCTCGATGATGTCGGCGCCCTTGCTTTGGGCGTTGTCGTCGAGCCAGTTGATGGTGTCGCCCAGCTCGGCGATGTTGGCGATCGGGATCTTGTACAGGTTGGCGATGCGGGCGATGTTTTCGCCGATCTCGCCGGCGGCGGCGTCGAAGGCGGTGGCGGCCTGCGCGGCGGTCTCGGCGTAGGCCAGCAGATCGGCCTTGCCCTGTATGCCCATGCGCGCGCCGGCTTCGACCAGTGCCGCAATCTCGGTGGTGGCCATCGGGATGCGGCGCGACAGCGCGACGATGGCGTCGGCCATGTCGTAGTAGGTCTGGGTGTAGCGGCCGTTCGCATCGCGCGCGCCCTCGACCTGCCGCGCCACGCCGAGCATCGCGTCTTCGAAGGTGGCGTAGCTCTTGACCATGCTCAGGATCGGCAGGCCCATGGCAACGCCGGCCGCCATGCCAGTGGCACCCGCGCCGGCCAGCGCGTTGCGCTGCTGCATGGCCTTGTTGTACCGCTCGTGTGCGGCACGGCTGCGCGCCATCGCTTCGCCGTGCTGCTTGAGCTTCGCGGTCTGCTGCGCCAGCGCCTGATTGGCCGCCTCGATGCGCGCCTTCAGGTCACGCTGGTGGCTGGCCAGCTTGCTGGTGGGCATGCCGGCGCGCTCAAGCTCTTGCCGCAGGCGCTGTTGTCGCTCGGTGAGCCCGGCGTGCGCCTCTTTCAGCCGGGCGGCTTCGCGGCGTGCGGCTTCGAAGGCGCGGGTCTGGGCCTTTGTGGGCGCGTCGGTGGCCTTCATCGCCTCGCCCAGTTCCTTCACCTTGGCCCGGGCCTTGTCGAGCGCGCCGGCGGTGGCGTGCATGTCTCGCGTGGTGGTGCGGAATGATTCGAGCCGCTTCTGCTGCTGCTCGAGTTCGCGCAGGCGGTCGCGCGCGTCTTTCACGGCCTTTGAGAGACCTGACGACGACTGGAGCACGCGCTGCAGCGGCGCGGTGGCGTGGTCGATCGCGTCGAGAATGACCTGCAGGCGCAGCGCGCGGTCGGATGACATGGTGGCACCTCAAAGCATGCGGGGCAGCCGAAGCCGCCCCGCGTGATCACTGATCCGGCTGCGACCGGACCCTTGCGCGCTCGCGCCAGGCGAGCAGCTCGGCCAGGCTGAGCGCGCACATTTCCGACAGTTGCCAGTGGAACACCACGGCAATGTCGGCCATGGCGTCTTCTACCCGGCCGGGACAGCCGATGTCGTCGCCGTCGTCGCTGCGTCCGACGAGTCCGCCGGCAGCAGCGACTTCGGCAGTAAAAAACTGCTGATCTCCATGGCGCATGCCATGAGGTCGGCGGGGTCCATCTTCGACACCTCGGGCGGCGTGAGCGCCGGGTCAGTGATGCGCGGCAGGACCGTCATGACCGCGCCTGTTTCCATGCGCAGCAGGTCGGACAGCGCGATGCCGCGCAGCTCGCCGGCAGAGGGCTTGCGCAGGGTGATTGCGGTGATGTGGGTGTCACCGCGGGGGATGGGGGTTTCGAGGGGGATGCTGCCAGCGTGCATGATGGGCTTCCTGTTCATTCGCCTTCGATCAGGCGGTCTGCGATGAGATTCGCCCACGCGGCTGCTTTACCGTAGGCGCGAGTCGAGCTGACGTTGTTCGCCCAGCCACTCAGGACATAGGCGAACGGGAGAGCGTCGTTTCCGGACGCCAGAGAGAGATCTGCCATGACGATGCCCTGTTCCATGTCTGAGACGTTGCCCATGAGGGCAGCGTTCACCATGGTCTCCAGACCGACCGCACCCAAACCGCGACGGTCGAATTTGGCGCTGAATCGGTAGTCATTGACCTGTCCAAGAGCGTTCGAGCAGGCAATCAGCGGATACATCGTGTCGATAGGTGCGGAGTAGCCAGGCAGCAGCTTCTGGATGAGCCAGAAACCTTGCATGACGACGCCGAAGTAGCTTGCGATCTGGCCATCGATCGGTGCCGCGTAGAGCGTTGGCAACTGCTGTATGTAGCCGACCCACCCGTGCTGAATCTCCCGCTGCATGGCCGCCCACATTCGGTTCAGGGTGACTCTCTGTTCCGGCGTTCCGCGGCCGATTGCTGCTGCATACGCAAGCGGCACCATTGCTGCGAAGGCTGCATTGATGTTTGGTCTCGGGGCGCTGTCGGTGTAGTTGAGGATGACCTGTCCATTCCGACCGTTGTCGGCTTCTGCGAGACGCGCCATCTCTGCAATGCCGGCGAGGATGTCGCTGCATGTGGCGTGAACGCCGGCATCGCCTCGGCGTTCTGCAACGCTGCGCAACATGAACAGCGCATCGGCATCGGTGCCGACAAACTCGAATCCGGATGCCCCGAGTCCCGCCTTGAACTGATCGAACAGACGCTGGCCGAGGCCTCGATCTGCCGGGCCTCGGTTGTTTATGGAGAGCCAAGTATCGAGGTATCCGGGGATCGCACTCCAGCCGCTTGCGCCATCCATATCGCAGACGGCGGCCCAGGCGGACGCGCGGAATGCTTGCTGCCACACCGGCGTGTCGGAAACACTCCATGCTGTGTAGCGCTGCAGCAGCTTTCGGGCACGCTGCCCAATCCGCGCTAGCTGGTCGTGCTCGTTTGCGCAGAGCGCTGCTGTGGTGACCATAGGCGCCCAGCAATGAGATCGCGCGGCGTCGATGCCGTCTGCGCCGACGCGGCGGATCTCAAATGTCTGCCCGCGCGAAGCATTTGCGGGGATCGCGTAGTTTGGCTTGGTCCATCCAACACGGAGGCGAGACGGATTGGTGGCCGCGCTCGGGGCGGTGCCCGGCCATGCAGAGGGAGAGTAGGAGGCCCCGTCTTCGTCAGAGGCAGATGTGATGCTGGTGATCTGAAACAGGACGCCCGTTCCGTCCGGATAGAGCTGTGCGTTGTACAGCATCTGTCCGTCGATCTTTCCGTTCACCGCGCCGGAATCGAACGCGACCTGAACGCCTCCAAACTGAGAGGACGTGGGTGTGGTAGCGGATAGAGCGATCTGCTTTGCTTCTCCGCGAATCGTGCCGTTTGCAAAGACCTTGTAGGCAACGTCGTGCTGGATCTTCGTGAGCGTGGCGCCGCGCGAGCGGATGATCATCCAGCGGAACACGACGCCGTAGCCGAACATGGTGCTGTCGCGCTCCCCCTGATACACCGCAGTCTGGGCGGCGGCACCCAGCATCGGGCCGGACGACTCGAACACGCCGGGGTTCGGGCTCACGGTCTCGTTGTAGAAGAACTCGACACAAGAGGTGGAGGCGGAGAAGAAGTTCCGGCCGCTCGGCGTGTCCTTAAACTCATACGGATGCCAGGTGTTCAGGGTGTCGAACGCGAACGTGAAGTCCGGCCCTGTGTAGCGCTTCTTGTCGGCAAGGTTGATCAGGGAGATGTTCGACGGGAACGATTGAACTTGCGCTGTCGGCCACACTTCAACGATGTATTCGACAGTCCCGCGACCGACAACGTAAGGCACCATGACCCATACGCTGCCGGCCTTCACGTTGCCGCTTCCGTGAGATGCATCGACGTTTCCGGTGCGAGCGTGTCGCGCAGGTTCCCATTGCCACGGCAGGTATCCGACGGAGTCGCGGACGCGGATGCAAGCAACTTCAGTTGCCCAGCCGTCCGGAATGTTGATGCGGATTTCGAGGGGCTCGTTCTTCTTCGCGTAGGCAGAGGCGTTTCGCGCAATCGCGCGGAGTGTCTTTTTTCCACCGGCTGCGAGGGACGGTGCGGCGTTGATCCGTTCTGCGATCCGTGCCGCGCGGGCTCCGGCCATTGCGATGATCGCGTCAGCCTGGTGAACAGGAAGAGCGGTGTCGCGGCGCATGGTCTGAGGGTGCGTCACCTCCATCTCGACTCGCCAGTCCGGCAAATCCTGTGGGGTCAAGCCGGTCCGGTCTCGAGACGTGGGCATGGTGGGTTCCTTCTCAGATCAAACGCCAATCGCCCGGCGCTGCTCCGCCAGGCGATCGACGCCGTCGATGGTTTCGATGAAGTTCAGCAGGTCGATTTCGATTTCGACGCGGCCGTCGACGGTGAGGCGGTAGTAGGTGAGCGGGATGGTGGTCTTCATGCCCGCGTCTTCGCCGGCCTTCGAGTTTCCGGGGTCGATGCTGGTGAAGCGGCCGCGCGCACTCACTTCGACGGCCTTGACGGTGCCGGTGTCGTCGTCCTGATAGGCGCCGACCCAGCGCAGTTGCCGTCCGGAGATCTGGGTAGAGCCGAAGCCGCGGTAGATCTCTTCGATGAAGCCGGTGGTAATTTCCATCGACAGACCTTCCATGCCCTGGTCGAGCATGACCGGGCCGTTCATGCCGCCTGCGCGGTACTCCTCGGTCTTGCGGTTGAGCTTGGGCAGGGTGACTTCGGGGCACTTGCCGACGTAGCTGTTGGCGTCGTCGAAGAAGTTGAAGTTCTTGAGCTTGCTGGGCAGTCCCATGGTGATGGTCTCCGGTCAGTGCGGGGCGCGCAGGCGCGGGTGATCAGGCATTCACCTGGGCGGCGAAGTCGATGAGGTAACGGTCGGTGATGCGCTGCTGGAAGATGAGGTTTTCCAGCGGCGGGACGGGCGTGTAGTCGTAGTCGATGAAGAGCTTTCCGCTCTTCAGCGTGACCGGGTCGTTGATCTCTTCGTTGTACCAAGCCTCGGCGCCGATGATGTAGCCAAGGCCCTTGAGCTCGCGGAACTTGGCGTTCACGCCGTCGATGATGTCGCGCACCAGCTGCGGGTGCATGGGCTTGTCGACGGCCCACATGTGGGCTTCGGCGATGGTGTCGGCGAGCACCTGGGCGGTGCGGGTGTAGGGCTCGAAGGCAAACAGCGGGTCATCGCTGCAGGTGCGCGAGCCCCAGAAGCGGAAGCCGTCGCGGCGGATGAGGCAGGTGACGTCGGCGGCGTTGAGGTAGTTGGCGTCGGTGGCGGTTTCCTGCAGGTCGAAGTAGACGTCTTTCGTCATGCCGGTGACGCCCTGAACGGCGACGTTGGACAGCGACTTGTGCCAGCCGACCGTGTCGTCGATGTAGGCGCGCAGGCCGACCGCGCGAGCGGTGGCGAGCGCGGCGGCTTCGGCGCTGGTGGCGGTGTCCCACGCCTTGAAGTCGCCGTAGATGAGCATGAGTTCGCGCGCGGCGAAGCCTTCGCGGTAGGTGGCGGCTTCTTCTTTGGTGTCGCAGTCATGGGCGGCTGCGTAGGCGAAGGCGCGCAGCTTCTTGGCGACGGTGACCAGCTCGGCTGCTACGGCGGCGTTGTCGAGGCCAGGCGCGGCGAGGATGCGCGGGCGCACGCCGACCTTGCCTTCGGCTGCGAGCAGGGCCTTGAGGCCGGTGTATTGACCGCCGGCCGTGACAGTGCCGACGACGTTGGTGGTGGTGGCCGCTTCGTCGGCGCCGGGCTCGACGCGCACGACGACGACGAAGGCGTTGCCGTGGTCGGCGATGGCGTCGAGCACCTTGGCGAGCGTGCCCGTGGTGCCGGCGCTGCCGATGGCGGTGAGCACGCTGGTCACCAGCACCGGGGTGTTGAGCGGGAAGACGTCGTCGTCGGCGCCGGGGGCTGTTGCGACGATGCCGATCACCGCGGTGGCGATGGTTCGGATGGGGCGGATGCCCTCGTTGATCTCGATGACGCGGACGCCGTGGTGGTAGGTGTCGGGCATGTCTGGCTCCTGTGCCGTGCCGGCGAGGGCCGGCGGTGCTTGTACGCTTGCAGCATGCCGCGCGCGCGCGGCGTCGGGGTGTGGTGCGGGTTGTTCGCGCCACGCCTACAACACGCGGCGCTGCCCGGTTACCAGGTGATGGCGTTGAGTTGCGAAACAGTGGTGGCGGCGAGCGCCTGGTTCTTCAGTTGCCGGGCCTTGAAGATCTGCGCTTTTTCGTGCAGGCCCGCGGCAACGCCGAGGCCGGCGAGCTGGGTGGCGTTGAGCGTGACGACGCTGTTGTCGAAGGTGATCCAGTCGGTTTCGAAGTCGGGGTCGAGCATCGAGAGCGTGACGGCGCCGTTGATGCGCTGGATGCTCTTCGGGTCGCTGTCGTACATGACGCCCGCGAACTCAAAGCCGCCGATGATGGCTGCGTCGCGTGCCATGTCGATCTCGGCGAGCTTGGCGGCGCGCAGATCGATGATCGAACGCTGTGCAAACTGCTCGCTGAGTGCTGCCTGCTCGCCGGGGGTCATGTCTCGGGTTTCGACATGTCCGGTTGATGCGTTGAAGCGTGTGGTTTTCATGTCACATCCTTTGGCGAAGGCCGAAGTTGCCAAGATCGAAGAGGTCTACGCCGTTCGTAGTGAGGATGCGAAGGCGGTCGAACCGGCCGGAGAGATGCTTGCCGCCGGACGCCAGACCGAACACCTGAGTGTTCGACAGACCGACGCTAGAGCTGAAACCCCAGCGCAAGCCATCCGCCGAATACTTCCTCACCGTGGCGTTGCCCTGCATGACATAGGAAGGCGCGTGCGTAGGAAGAACGCCGAAGCCGATCGAGTTGTTGCCCACGACGGGACTGGAGCCGTTCGAGCACGCAGCGCTGTACCCGAGATAGCCGGTTGTCTCGTAGCCGCCTGAGTCGCCGATCTGGATGATTACCCCAGCAGATCCAGTTGTACGGACACCGTTGAAGGTGATCTCAACCTCGTTCACCCACGGGGGGATGTCGGTCATTTCGATCACTGTTCCGGTCGCCGGCACCGTCTGAATCTCGGACCCGGAAATCGCTTCAGGCGAGTGTGAGCCGCCGACGATCCGCCACTCGTTCGCGCGCTTCACGAAGAGCAGGTCGCCCGGGCGGTTGAAGACCAAAGCGAGCGGAGTGCTGCCCCACGCGGTGATCGTGTCGCCGACTGCGGGAGCGATGGTCCGCTTGTTTCCGGTGCCTACTAGGAAAAGGTAGATCGCCGCGCCATCGGGCAGGTCCTCAGTCGACGGAAGCGTGACGGTCATGGTGACGTCATTGAGCTGGATGACCTTGCCACAACTGGCTGCGTTGAGAGAGGACGAGGCCGACACGATCGAGAAGCCCGCCCAGTTGCCGAGCGCTCGCTGCACAAAAGCCGTTGTGGCGAGCGATGTGTCGTTGTCGAATTGCGCCGCGGTTGGGGCCTGCGGGTTATCGGTGAAGATCGGCGATTCGAGCGGCGCATAGAGTTCGAGGTTGAGGCTTGCCAGCGACAGCAGTAGCGCGTCGACTCGGGCCTTGAGCCACTTGGTTCGATTCGCCAGCTGGTTGGTCGGCAGGTTGTCGATACCGCCGGGGCCACCTTCTACAGGGTCAGTTTCCTCGAACCGGTAGATGCCGGCCGTGTACTCCTCGAGTTCGGTCAGATTGGCCATGGTCAGGCGCCTCCATAGGAGATGGTGCCGTTGCGCAGGCGGGAGCCGTCGCGCAGGAAGGCGGTTTCGGAAAAGTCGAGTAGGGAGAGGGTGCAGCGGGCGGGCGCTGTGGCATCGAGCACTCGGCGGGCGGACTGCGCCTGTGCGAGTGTGATGGGACGGTTCAGGCGGATCTCATAGCTTGCCCAGCTTGATTCCTCGTCGCGCGTGCGGGTGCCATCACGCAGCGCAGTGCCGTCACGGCGAAGGGCGGTGATGCCCTCAATGATCTGAGCGGTGTAGCCGTGCGTGTCGTTGATCAGGCCAATGGCGCGCAGGGCACGCTCGATTGATGCTCGTGTGCCGCGGCGACGGTGCAGGTAGATGGCGTCGCGGCAGACCTGCCGGCGCACCTCCTCCGACCATGCATCGGACCATTCGTCGACGCGCAGTGACCAGGCGAGCGCGGACAGGCATTGCACAGGGCAGGTATCTGCGTTCCAGAGCGAAGCGATACGGTCTGCGGCGGCCTCGAGCGACGACTGCGACAGCCCTGCCGACAGCCGGCGCTCGTTGGTCGTGGTGCTGGGCGGCAGCAGGCTGGTCACAGGCCGATGCTCCCGAGCGTGATGGTGATGGCGGTGCAGTAGCCGGCTGCGTCGTCGTCGATCGCGATGTCGGCGGCGGGCTCGGTGAGTTCGACGCCCTGGGCGCCGGGCCGGTGCAGAGCGGCAAAGAGGGCGCTGCGGGTGATGTCGCGGCCGAGGTTGTGCAGGTCTGCGACGGTGGCTTGCAGGGCGGCCGTCGCCGCTTCGAGCACGGCGGCGGGGCTGGGGCCGGGCAGCACGTTGATGGTGGCCTCGACGGTGTAGGTGGTGATCGAGGCGCTGTCGACGACGACGCTGTCGTTCAGGCAGCGCACGTCGTTGGCGGTGAGCCGGCCGTAGACGGTGGAGATGAGTCCGGCATCGGCGGTGCCGTCGCCTGTGCGTGACAGCAGGGTGACGCGCACTTGACCGGGCACGGGGTTGGAGACGAAGGCGTTCTTTACGTTGCCGCTCGCCGACAGGGCGTGGAACAGGTAGCTGTCGCGCGTGCCGGCGTTGGTCATGGCGGCCGGGGCGAGCTGGACGCGGCGGCGGAAGTCGGCGTCGGATTCAAGCACGGCGGGCACGGGCGGGATGGCGTCGGGGTCAGCCGGGGTGATGACCAGGCGCGGCACGTCGTAGAACGCGGCGAGGTTGTCCAGATCTGCACCGGTGGCCCAGGGCAGCATGACGGCGCGGGCGGCGTCGTTGATGCGGGCGCGCAGCAGCAGCTCGGTATAGGCGGTTTCTTCGAGCAGCTTGACGATGGGCTCGGATTCCAGCGCGAGGGCGAGCGCGATCGAGGGGCGTTCGGCTTCGCTGTAGAGGGCGAGCAGCCGGGCCTTTCGTGCGAGCAGGATGGCTTCGAAGTCAGCCAGGGCGACGACGGACGGCGCCGGCAGCAGGGACATGTCGATGAGCGCAGACATGGGTCAGCCTCCGGACTGTGCCGCGGTGAGCGGCAGGGTGAGGGCGACTTCGGCGGCACGGCCGTCGCCGCTGACGAAGGTGCCCTGCAGATCGATGGTGAGGCGGCCGTGGTTGGCGGCGTCGGGCAGCACGGCGATGCGCTGCACCTTGAGCCGCGGTTCCCAGCGCATGAGGGCGAGGTAGCTGGCGGCAGCCAGGCGCAGCAGGGTGGCGCTGTTCATGGGCTGGTCGACCAGCGCGGGCAGCTCGGAACCGTAGTCGCGGCGCATGACGCGGCTGCCGGTTGGCGTGGTGAGGATGTCGCGGATGCTCTGCCGCACGTGGTCGGCACCGCCGAGCGCGCGGCCGGTGAGGGCGTTCATGCCGGTTGCGTTCATCAGTTCGGCCCACCTGTGTTGCTGCCGCCGGCCTGCACGCCGCTGTGGGTATGGGTGTGCAGCACGATGCCGTTGCTGCTCAGCGCGCCGCCGGCGTGGCTGAATGCGCCGTTGATGAGGTTGTCGTTGTCGCCGCCGTCGCCCGCGATGCCGTTGTTGTAGGTGAGCAGGTCGTCGACGGCGAGGGTGCCGGTGATGTGGGTGTGCGGGGCGTCGATGGTGACCTGCACGTCGGCCTGAATGACCGCTGTCTGGATGCCGGCGACGGTGAGCGCGCCGGTTGCGTGGTTGTAGCGCATGACGGCGCCATCGGGATACACGGTGACGTGCTCGGGCGCGCTGGTGCTGGGTGCGGGGTGGTCATCGCTGTAGGCGGCGGGCAGCACCCAGGCGGCGCCGATGTCGCCGCTGGGGCACAGCAGCATGACCTGCTCGCCGATGGAGGGCGGCGACCATTCTCGGGTGTTGCCGGCGCGGGGGCTGAGCCACGGAAGCCAGTCAGTGACCAGCGCGCCGGACTGCACGCGGCAGCGGGCGGTGGCGTGATTGACCGAATGCACGGTGCCGGGCCGGATGAGGTTATCGAGCCGACGGGCGAGTTCGACCAGGTCGGGTGATGGGGCGCTGTTCATGTCGTGTAGCGTGCCGCGCGCGCGCGATGTTTTCGACCGGCGCGGGTGGTGCACGGACACAGAACAACCACGCCCGGCCGCTCAGGACGGATCGAGGTGGTCGAGCACGGTGCCGGTGATGGCTTCGATGTCGCTTTTGCCGAAGCCGAGGATTTCGCGGATGGGGTAGCGCACGCGCAGGCCGCGGCGGTTGACCGTGTCTTCGAGCCCGAATTGATGCACGCGGGCGATGCGCGCGGCTCGGCCGGCGATCTCGACAGTGGCGGCGCTGCCGGTGGCGGTGGCGCGCATGTGCTTGGTTGTGGCCATGCGCTCGAACATGCGGCGGCGCAGCCGGCCTTTCTTCTCGCGCAGGCCTGCGGGCTGCTGTTTGCGTGGCTCGAAGGGGGTGCCATCCGGGTTCTGCTGGGCGCGGTTGCGGTCGATCTGAGCCTGCCGCAGTGCGTGCGCCACGCCGCGGGCGAGCTGGCGGCGCGCTTCGGGCTTGGTGCTGGCGATGAGGGCCTGCAGCCAGGCGTCGAGGGGTGCGGTGTAGCTCATTCGTAGGGCACCAGGGTGAGGGCGCGGCTGATGGCGTCTTCAGGCCGCGCATCGCGCCAGCGGGTGCGCTCGCCGACTTGCTTGAAGTGCCGATAGACGGCGACGGTGACTTCGACCTGCAGCACAAGACGACGGCGGAATCCGACGCGGACGCGCGCGCGGCCGGTAAGGCACCTGTCTCGGAGAATGTCGAGCGGCGCAACCATAGTTACACCGGCGTCGGTATCGGTACCGTCCAGTCGGGTGCGGTTTCGGGCTGGACGTTGACGATGGTCCAGTCATCGACCACGCCGGCGTAGGGGTCGAGCGGCGGTTCGTTGGCGTGCGTGGCGCGCAGTTGTCCATCCACTTCGCTCACGACGACGCGCTCGGTGAGCTGCAGCTTGATCGACAGATCCATGGTCTTGTGCGTGAGGATGTCGGCCTCGAACAGGAAACCTTCACGCATCAGGTCGGGGTTCTGGATCATCTCGGGCTGGTGCTGCCGCAGCCAGAGCAGGATGGGCACGATGAGTGTGTCGGGGTGCTGCTCGAAGTCGGTGAAGATGAGGTTGAGGGTGTAGGCGTACTCGTAGCTCAGGCCGCGTGTGAGGGTGGTGCGCACGGTGCCTTCGTCGACGAAGGTGAGCACGCGGTCGGGGTGGGCGGCGACCCACGGGTCGGCCGCTTCAAGGTGCCGGCGGAGAGATTCGGGCTTGAGCATTGCGGGTTTTCTCCTCGATGAGTTCGCGCCAGATGCTGGCGCGGTGATCGCGCACACGGGCGAGGTCGCTGCGCAGCCTGCGCACTTCGGCGGCCAGGGTGAGGACGACGACGCTTGTGCGGTCGCGCTGGCCGGACAGAAAGAGGGCGACCGCGAAAACCATGGCGCGGTGCAGCTGCTGCCGGGCGTTGCGCGACGTGGTCACCAGCTGACCCAGGCACCCGCGCCGATGAAGGCGTCGATATCGGGGCCGCCGGGCCGGCTGTTGAGCGGTAGGTCGACGCTGGCCAGCGCGCCGATACGGACGGCCTTGATCTGCAGCAGCTGGTGACGCGCCTGGGCGCGCAGCACGGGGTCGCCGCGCTTGATGCCGAGGTAGAGGCCGGCGTCGCCGCGCTGGGTGGTGTCGAGCCACGGCAGCGGCTCGGCGACGGTATAGGTGGTGACTTCGCCGGTTGTTGCGTTGAGCACGGGCGTGACGGTGATAGGCCGGTCGGATGCGGGAACGGTGACGGCGTCTACGACGTGCTGCGAGCTGTCGGTGACGACGGTGGGCGGCAGCTTGAGCTTGGGTTTGACGGCGGCCGGGCGCACCTTGATGGGCTCTGTGATGGCGATGAGTTCGTAGCCGGCGCCGTCGATCTGCGCTGCGGGTGCTGCGGGCTGGGCGATGGTGTGCGGTATCTCGCCACTGGATGACAGCAGCGTCGAAATGTGAGGCCGAAGGATGAAGGCGATCAGGAGAAGTGCCAGCACGGCGGCAATCGGTATGACGAACTTTTTCATGTGTACCTCCGGCGCGGGCGCGGGATGGGCGCCATGGGGAATTCAGGCAGCGGGGTTTCGTCGTACTTGCCCTTGAGGGCGGAGGCGACGCGCTCGGCGACGTTCGCGCCGTAGTGCTGCCGCCAGTGGGCGATCTGCCGGCGAACGTAGCTGCTGCCGCGTGAGCGCCCGAGCACCTTCAGCTGGTCTTCGCAGACGTAGATGAGGTTGGGGACGACGTCGGACATGGCGTCATGCTGCTCAGGCTTCGTTGCTCGAACTGGCGGCGCTGCTGGACAGCATGGGCAGGGGCGAGGGCCGTGGCGCGGGAAACTCGGACGGCCAGCGGAAGCCGAGCACGCGTGTGAATTCGAAGGGGGCGATGCTGACGCTGTTGCCTTGATTGCCGCCCAGCACCATGAAGCGGCCGCGCGCGTCGCGGCCGACGATGAAGCCGACATGGCCGCCGCCGGTGCGCTCGAATACGACGATGCAGCCGACTTCGGGGTGGTCGATGGCTCGGCCCCAGTCGAGCCACGCGCGGGCGCGGTACCAGTGCTTGGGCAGGGCGGCGCCGCTCACGCGCAGACAGTGGGCGACGAAGGTGCCGCACCACGGGGTTTCGTCGTCGGATATCCACGAGCGCAGGGCGTTGAGCCAGCCGAGGATGACCGGGTTGTGCTGCCGGCCGGGAATTTCGCGCAGGCCGATGTGACGACGGGCCTCGGCGAGCCAGGGCGGATTGGTGGCGCTCATGGTGTGCCTCCGGTACGCGGGTTGCGGCGGTGGTTGCGTGGCGGCGGCCACCTCAGATCCTTGATGTGCGACATGCCTTCAGGCACGCGGCCGCGGATGGCGATGACGATGAGCAGCGCGGCGGCCGGAAGCCAGAAGAGCAGGTGAAGCGCGGTGTCGGTGGGTTGGCGCAGTCCGAGCAGCGATGCAATGGCCAGGCAGCCGAGGGCGGCGGTGGCGATGCTGCCGGTGCGCAGGCGCGGGGTGAGCTGGCACCAGATGGCGAGCGCGAACACGATGAGCTGGCAGGCGATGACCAGCAGGGCGAGGGGCGTGATCATTGCGGCGGGTCTCCGAGGTATCGACGTCGCGCGGCGGCGATCAGGGCGGGGATTTCGGCCATGACGTTGGCGACGAGTGCGAGGCCGAAGAGGCCGAGGGCGACGCGCAGGGCGTCCGCCATGGCGCCGTCGAGGCCGTAGAGGTGGGCGAGCGCGCTGCCGCCGTAGTGGCCGAGGGCAACACCAGCGAGGAAGGCGAGCACGCGGTCGAGGCTGCTGGCGTCGGCGGTGTTGAAGCGCAGGGCGATGGCCGAGCCGACCGCGCCCGGCAGCAGGGCGCCGAGCAGCTTGAGGATGGGGGCGGTGGTCGGTTCGGTCATTGTGGTTTCCCGTGGTCAGTTCCAGAGCTGCAGGCGTTGTTGTTGTTCGGCTGCTTCGGTGGCAGCGGGCATGACGACGGCGGTACCGGCTGGCAGCACGGGGCCGAGTCGGGCGAGGCCGCGGTTGGCCTCGAGCACTTGTTCAGTGACGCCGGTGGTGCGGCCGTAGTAGCGCCAGCACATGAGGTCGACGGTGTCGCCCTGCAGGGCGCGGACGGTGGTGCTCGAGCGCGCGGCCATCAGATCAGCTCCACCGTTGTGCGCGACTCGCCGCGGATGTCGCGGATGGCCCACGAGGCAGCGCGGCGCAGGTCGCCGATGGGGGTTTCGAGCTTGTCGGCGTACTGGTGGCCGGCGTCGGTGGCGTCGAAGCTGCGGTACTGCTCAGTGAGGTCGGCAGCCGCGAGGCTGTACACGGCGCGGCGGTAGCGGTGGACGTGGATGGATTCGTCGTCGACTTCTTCCGCCGGCACTTCGGCGAGGGTGTTGTAACCGGCCTCGATCTGCGTGGCCTTCCATGCCGACAGGTCGCGGTTGACGGTGGCGACGGCGTCGATGAGGGCGGCGCGCAGGCGGTCGGGCGTGACGGTGCCGTCGATGCGCTTGTCTTTCAGTGCCGCGTCGGGGTCGATCTCAGGCCAGAAGGCCCCACTGGTGATGGGGGACTGGTCTGCGGGCGTGGCGCCGATGGATACGAAGCCGTTCATGTCGTTCAGCGCGGGTTGGACAGGACGTAGCCCTGCAACTGCGCGTAAAGCGGATGGTCGGCGAGGTCGATGCGCACCGATTCATCGAGGTCGATGACGTCTTCTTCGATGGTGACCTTGACGCCCTTGATGTAGCCGCCGCCACTCTTCGTGTCGATCGAGACGAAGAAGGTGTTGGTGGGCGGCAGTGGCTGGGTGCTCATGATTGTTGCTCCGGTGGTGGCGGTGGGGGCGCGGCGTAGCGGTGGAAGAGGAGGAGAGATCCCTATCCGCGTGCCGCGCCCGCCGCCAGTGCGGGGTCCGCTCGGTCAGCCCGTGCCGTTTTCAACGGCGCCGGACGTGTTCGGGGTGTCGCCAGACTTGCCGGCGGCGGCCTTTATTCGGGTGTCGATGCGCTCGATGTCCTTCTTCACACCGGAGCCGCTGTGCAGTTCGAGCGCGGTGGCGAGATGGCTGCGGATGGATTGCAGTTGCTCGATGCCTACGGGTTCGGACTGCAGGTCGGCGTGGTCGCGCAGGGTGTAGGCGATGGCCTTGTGCAGCTTGGCGCGCACGGCGTCAGGCATGTCGCGGCCGGTCGTGAGTTGCAGGCCGGCGAGCAGGATGCCGGTGTCGAAGGCGTTGCCGCCGGCCCGGCTCTTGAAGGCGGCTTCGGCCAGCTCTTCGGCGATGAGGGTGGGCAGGTCGCGCTTGTACTGGTCGGGCATCACCAGGCCGTGGCGCAGGCCGTACTCGGCGATGTGCAGTGCGCCGGTGTAGTCGCCGACGTCGAGGCGCCAGACCATGACGGTCATGAGCACATCGTCTTGACCGCCGCGGTCGGCTTGCAGTGCGCCGGCCACGTAGGGCACGTATTCAGGCAGGAAGCGTGCCTTGGCTTCGGCCTTGTTGGCGATGCTCTGAATCTGCTTGAGCTGGCGGCGGTGTTCGTCGAGTTGTGCGAGCACGAGTTCGTAGCCGGTGGTGAGCGTGGGGTCGATGTATGCACCGTCAGCGGCCTGCGCCTTGGCCGCGATGTCGGCGGCTGCGGCGGCAATGGCGCGCATGCGATGGGCGCGGGCGGGGCTCATGGTCATGGTGTGGGGTCCGTTGATGGCCGGGGGTAGGCCGACCGGGCGGGCAGTGCCCGCCCGCCTCGCTTACCAGCTGAACGTCACGTTCTCGACGACGCAGCCGCGGCCGTAGTCTTCGACGACGTAGGCGTCGTTGGAGCTGTCGTAGGTTTCGACCTGGTCGCGCTTGGGGTTGTCGATGATGGTGCGGCGGCGGCCGCCCTCCTGCCAGTAGAGCGACAGGTTGTCGAGCGTGGTGATGAGCAGGCCGTCGTCGATCATGTACGGCACCTGCACGCCACGCAGGCCGCCAATGCGCTTCTGGCTGATGATGAGGTCGGTGGCGATCTGCTCGGTGGCCGGCTGGGTGCTGTTGATGAGCGGGAAGTACTTGTCGGCCATCATCTGACGGCCGAGCACGACCACCAGACCGGCGTCTTCGCGGTACCACGGTTCGATCAGGTTGTTCACCAGGTCATAGACCAGCGCGTCGAGGGTGGCGTAGTCGGCGCCGGCTGCGGAGCCGATGCGAACGGAGCCAGCGACGGCGCCGCCGGTCATGACGGAGGCGGGCTTGTTGGTGCGGTACTTCTGCAGCCAGCCGATGTTGGTGTCCTGCCGCAGCGGATTGGTGACCGCGTTGGTGGCAGCGGCGGCGCTGGTGCCGTTGAAGCCAATCATGATGCGGTCGAGTGCCTGACGCTGCAGGATGACGTCGCGGATGCGGGTCTGGAAGTCGGGGAACTTGGCCCAGGCGTCCATCTTCGAGTACTTCAGATGCGTGTCGAAGTTGGTCTGCACGCACGTGTAGACGTCTTCATCGAGCGCGGTGGGGTCGGTGGTGGTGCGGTCGTTGGCCGCCGTATTGGTGCGCGAGGCGATCGGTCCGCCGATGCCGAGGCCAAGCTTGGCGCCGGACATTTCGTCGACGCCGACGACGTTGATCTGTGACAGGAAGGCGCTGCTTTCCTGCATGCGGGTTTCAAGCCGCTGCTGGATGGACGGATCGACGGTGAACTTTTCGACGGCGCTGGGCACGCCGTTGATGGCGGCCTGCTGCTGCAGGTAGGCGTTGAACGCGAGGCGGGTTGCGGTACGCATGTTGTGTGCTCCGGTGCGATGGGTGGCGGTGCGGTGCTTCCGGTGAGGTGGCTGCCTGTCAGCAGTCGGCGAGAACCTTTTCCTTGCCGTCGCCGCCGGTGGCCGGCGGGCGATTGCTGTGGTGCTCGGGCGTGGCGTCGAGCTTGGCGGTCAGCGCGGCGAAGTCTTCCCCCAGCTTCTTGAAGCCGGCAGACAGTTCTTCCACCTTGGCGGTCTGGGTGTCGGCCTGCATCTTGGCGGCGGCGGTGAATTCGGCGAGGGCCTTGGCGGTGTCGGCCTGGTGCTTGGCGACTTCGGTCAGTGCGGCGGCGAAGTCTTCGGACGGCTGGACGGCGGGCGTGTCGTCCTTCTTCTCGGCGGGCTTGAGCAGGCCGAGGATCTGGGTGAGCAGGGTCTTGTTTTCGCCATCGGCCTTCGAGGCATCGGCGGGCTTGTTCGCGGTGGTCATGTCGGTGTCCTCGAAGTCGAGTGTGATGGGGGTTGCGGCGGTGAAGATGTTGTCGGGCGACTGCTTGCGGGCGGCGAGCGGGTTGTCTTTCGCTTGCGCGGCGAACTGCAGCATTTCGGTGCCGAGGCTGGCGGGGGTGTCGGTGACGGCGAGACCGACGAGATAGGCCTCGCCTGAGCGGGCGAAGTTGGGGTCGACCTCGGCGCTGGTGTAGATCTTCTGGCGCGCCTTGTTCATAGCGACCAGGTCGGGCGTCGGGTCGAGTTGGGCGAACAGGGCGAGCTTTCCTTCTTCGACCGCCTCGGCCTTGAGAGCGATGACGTCGCCGTAGGCGCGGAAGGTGCTGTCGGGGTAGGTGCCGCGCAGGTGTTCAAGCCAGATGCGGGCGCCGTAGCGTGCGGGGTTGTAGGTGCGCGCCATCTGCTCGATCCAGCTGCGCTCGATGGTGCGGCCATCGCTGGTGGCGCCTTCGGTCATCACGCGTATGAACTTGGTCTTTGCCATTTCGGCCGCCTCGGGTTGAGTTGCGGCCATGTTCGGCGGCGCGCGGGAGGCGGGCAACGATGCGCGGTTGTGCGGGCTGGCCCTTACAACACAGGGCGGCAGAGTCGCGCGCGCGCGGCGGGCAGAGTGTCGGCCATGACGTCAGCGACACGCACAGAACAGACCGCGGTTGAATCCGCCGCCGCGCAGGCTGAGAACCCGCGCCGACGCGCTCGCGCGCTGTACTGGATGGGCTGGACGCTGCAGGCGATTGCGGAAGAACTGCGGCTCAGCGCGAATACGGTACAGAGCTGGAAGCGCCGTGAGAAGTGGGACGACACCACGCCGGTGCAGCGGGTGGAGTCGTCGATCGAGATGCGCATGCAGCAGTTGATCGCGAAGGATCGGAAGAGCGGCGGCGACTTCAAGGAAATCGACCTGCTCGGCCGACAGCTCGAACGCACGGCGCGGGTGCGCAAGTATGAGTCCGGCGGTAACGAGGCCGACTTGAACCCACGGGTCGCGAACCGGAACAGCGGGCCGCGCAAGAAGCCCGAGAAGAACGCGATCAGCGATGACCAGGCGAAGGCGCTGCATGAGGCCTTTGTAGATTCTCTGTTTGGCTATCAGCACGCGTGGCGGGAAGCGGGGGCGCTGGCGCGGATACGAAACATTCTGAAGTCGAGGCAGATCGGGGCGACGTGGTACTTCGCGCGAGAGGCGATCGACGACGCGATTCAGACCGGCCGTAACCAGATATTCCTGTCGGCGTCGAAGGCGCAGGCACACGTGTTCAAGCAGTACATCGTGGAGTTCGTACGCGAGGCGATCGGCGTGGAGCTGCGCGGTGACCCGATCGTGCTGCCGAACGCGGCGACGCTGTACTTCTTGGGCACGAACGCGCGCACGGCGCAGAGCTACCACGGCAATCTGTATTTCGATGAGTACTTCTGGACGGCGCGGTTTCAAGAGCTGCGGAAGGTGGCGTCGGGCATGGCGATGCACAAGAAGTGGCGCCAGACCTACTTTTCGACGCCGAGCAGCGTGACGCATGAGGCGCATCCCTTCTGGACTGGGGCGCTGTTCAATCGCGGCCGGCCGCGCGACCAGCGGGTGGAGATCGACACCAGCCACTACGCGCTGAAGAACGGCGTGCTGTGCCCGGACGGGCAGTGGCGACAGATCGTGACGGTCGAAGACGCGCTGGCGGGCGGGTGCAACCTGTTCGACATCGACCAGCTGCGCAATGAGTACAGCCCGGACGAGTTCGCGAACCTGCTGATGTGCATGTTCATGGACGACGCGGAGAGCGCTTTCCCGCTGACCATGATGATGCGGTGCTTCGTGGATAGCTGGGAGGCTTGGCCGGACTGGAAGCCGTTTGCGGCTCGGCCGTTCGGCGCACGCCCGGTGTGGGTCGGCTACGACCCGAGCGACACGGGCGATAGCGCGGGGCTGGCGGTGCTGGCGCAGCCGATGGCGCCCGGCGGGAAGTTCCGGGTGCTGGAGCGGGTGCAGTTGCGCGGAAACGACTTCGAAGAGCAGGCCCAGCACATCTTCAAAGTGACGCAGCGCTTCAACGTTGAGCGAATTGGGATCGATGTGACGGGCATGGGCGCGGCGGTGTTCCAGTTGGTGCGCAAGTTCTTCCCGGCTGCCCAGGCGATCAATTACAGCGTTGAGGCGAAGGTGCGCATGGTGCTGAAGGCGCAGCACGTGATCACGCGCGGCCGGCTGGAGTTCGACGCCGGCTGGACTGATCTGGCGGCCAGCTTCATGCAGATCCGCAAGGTGATGACGGCGAGCGGCCGGCAGATGACCTACGAGGCGGCGCGCACCGAAGAGGCAAGCCACGCCGATCTGGCGTGGGCAACGATGCACGCGCTGATCAATGAGCCGCTGGAAGGTGCCAGCGAGACGAATGGCAGCATTCTGGAGATCACCGAATGAGCGAACAGAACACGACGCCGGCCGTGCCGGCGCCCGGCATGGAGGCCTTCACCTTCGGCGACCCGGTGCCGGTGCTGGAAGGGCGGGAAATACTGGAGTACCTCGAGGCCGCGAACATGGGCCGGTGGTACGAAACGCCGCTTTCTTTCGAGGGGCTGGCGCGCAGCGTGCGTGCCAGCCCGCACCACAGCAGCCCGATCTATGTGAAACGCAACGCGCTGGTGAGCACCTTCGAGGCGCACGCGGCCTTGTCTCGCGAGCGGTTCTCACGGATCGCGCTCGACTTCATGGTGTTCGGCAACGCGTACGTGGAGCGCATCAAGTCGCGGACAGGCAGGCTGCTGGAGCTGAAGCCTTCGCTGGCTAAGTACACGCGCCGCGGGGTGGATCTGGACCGCTATTTCTTCGTGCGGGGCTGGAAGCAGGAGCATGAGTTCGCGCGGGGTGCGGTGTTCCAGCTGATGGAGCCGGACATTAATCAGGAGATCTATGGTCTGCCGGAGTACCTGAGCGCGCTGAACAGCGCATGGCTGAACGAGGCCTCGACGCTGTTCCGCCGGAAGTACTACCTCAACGGGTCGCATGCCGGCTTCATCCTGTACATGACGGACGCGGCGCAGAACCCGGACGACATCGACAAGCTGCGCGAGGCGATGCGCCAGGCGAAGGGGCCGGGCAATTTCCGCAACCTGTTCATGTACGCGCCGAACGGCAAGGAAAAGGGCCTGCAGATCATTCCGGTCGGCGAGGTGGCGGCGAAGGACGAGTTCTTCAACATCAAGAACGTCACGCGCGACGATCTGCTCGCAGCGCATCGCGTACCGCCGCAGCTCATGTCGATCATTCCGAACAACACAGGCGGATTCGGCAACGTGCGCGACGCGGCCGAGGTTTTCTGGATCAACGAGATCCAGCCGCTGCAGGAGCGGTTCAAGGAACTGAATCAGTGGGTGGGCGAAGAGGTGGTGCGGTTCCGGCCGTACAGCCTGGCGGCCCAGCCGGGGACACCGAAGGTGCCCTGATCGAAAAGAGAGACGGTGCGACAAGTCGGGTGCGGGAACACCCGACCGGCCACCTCCAGCAGCTACAGCCTGCCTTCAGCCAAGGCACCGCCACCGTGCACACGGCGGGCCGGAAGCTATCACGTCACGTGAGGTGCTGCTGTGCAATCCATCCGCTGTGCGAAGTGCAACAAGAAACTCGGCGAAGGCCGGTATATCGATATGCAGATCAAGTGCCCGCGCTGCGGTCACATGAACCACCTGAAGGCCACGAGCCCCGAAATCGAGCGCCGAGAGCGCCCGACACATGGAGCGATAAACCGTGGCAAAACCAATCATCCCGTGGATAGGCGGAAAGCGCCGCCTGGCGAAGCAGATCCTGCCGTTGTTTCCTGACCATACCTGCTACGTCGAGCCGTTCTGCGGCGGGGCGGCGCTCTTCTTCATGAAAGCGCCGTCCAAGGTGGAGGTGCTGAACGACCTGAACAGCGACGTCGTGAATCTGTACCGGGTGGTTACCCACCACCTGGATGAGTTCGTGCGGCAGTTTCGCTGGGCGCTTTCGAGCCGTGAGACCTTCCTGCATCACCAGGCCACGGACGTGCGCACGCTCACCGACATCCAGCGGGCCGCGCGCTTCTTCTACCTGCAGAAGATGTGCTTCGGCGCCAAGGTCGAGGGGCGCACCTTCGGTACCGGCGTCACCAGCCCAAAGCGGATCAACCTGACCCGGCTGGAAGAGGATCTATCGGCCGCCCACCTGCGCCTGTCGCAAGCCGTGATCGAACACCTCGACTGGCAGGCCTGCGTCGATCGCTACGACCGCAGCGGCACGCTGTTCTTCCTCGATCCACCGTATTGGCAGACAGAAGGCTACGGCGTGCCCTTCGGCCTCGAGCAGTACGAAGCCATGGCCAGCGTGGCGAGATCCGCGAAGGGCGCTGTCCTGATCACCCTCAACGATCACCCGGACATGCGTCGCGTCTTCGAAGGGCTGACCGTCCGTACAGCGGACATCCGCTACACGGTCGGCGGCGCCGCCCGTAGCGACGTCTCCAGCGAACTCATCCTCACGAACTTCTAGGCCGACCCGGCCGCGGCGCCGCGCAGGCGCCGTCATCCACCTCTTCCTCGCCTGAACGCCCCAGCCGGCCGACCGCGCGCCGCCTGCGGCCTCTCACGACCTCGCCGGCTGCCCGAAAGCGCACCGATTTGGTGCGATCTTCGCGCCCAGCGAGACAGATCGCCCGACCAGACCTCGACGCGCGCGGTCGCGACCCCGCCACGCCCGCTCGCTTCATCGAATGGAAATCGTGCAGGCGTGCGAAGTCTTGCTTTGGCGCCTTTCTTGGCCCGCATGCGGAGGTTGAGCAACTGAAAACGGGTGCGCATTGGTGCACAGGGCGTGCAGCGGTGCGATCAGGCAGATCGACCAATTAATCCGGGCTATGCGTCGCTATCAGGTAACCAAGGTAACCAGACCGTTAATGCTGTTGTAAGCCTTTGATTTTTATAAGGCTACATGGTTACCTTCTGGTGGTCACTTCAGGTAACAGAAAAGGTAACCTTTTCTAAGTGTTTGTTTATACGAGTGTTTTTTCTTGCGGTTGTGACGAAACGTTAAGGTAACTAGGTCACCTGATAGTTACTCATAAGTTACCTTTATCCGATATATGTTTTTGGCGTCTGAAGGCCGTTTCATACAGCGTTCGCTCGTCACGTTACCAAAGTTACCTTTTTCCGAAGACGCACAGAATTTTAGGCTTCGCGCACACGTCGTTGACGTACATGCGATGCGTGCGTGTTCGGTTGTTGCGGAGCTGGTGCACAGCGATCGAGGCGTGGAATATTAGACAGCTGTCTAATATTCAGACGCATATCGCATAAAATGAAACGGGCCGCATCGCTGCGGCCCGCGTAAATAGTGGTGGTGATGGGGGGACTTGAACCCTCGACCTACGGATTATGAATCCGTCGCTCTAACCAGCTGAGCTACATCACCACGCGAAAGGACGCGGATTGTCGTTTAGACACCGGTACTTGTCAAGGACGGCGCAGCGGCCGGACAATCGCGGGTTGATTTCTCCTGGATGGGTTCGCACTGATGCAGCGGGACCTTGAATTCGATGTCGTGGTGGTGGGCGCCGGCCTGCCCGGACTCGCGCTGTGCGCGGCCTTGCGCCGTTCGCAGCTGTCGGTGGCGCTGGTCGAGGGGCGCATGCCCGAGTGGCCGGTCGGTGGCTGGGATGCGCGGGTGTATGCGGTCAGCCCGTCGAGCGCGCGCTTTCTTGATGCGGTCGGCGCCTGGGCGCATCTGGACAGCGGCCGCCTGCAGCCGATGACGCGCATCGAGGTGTTCGGCGACCGCGGAGCGCGGCTCGACTTTTCCGCCTTCGACGTCGGGGTCGGCGAACTGGCGTGGATCGCCGAATCCAGCCTGATCGCCCGCGAACTGTGGGAAGGCGTCAAGCGGCAGGCCAACGTGACCCTGCTGTGTCCGGCGCGGCCGCTGTCGCTGACCGTTGCCGACGGTCGCTCGCGGCTGGCGCTGGAGGATGGCCGGGTACTCGACGCCGCGCTGGTGGTCGGGGCCGATGGCGTCAATTCCTGGGTGCGCGCGCAATCGGGGCTGGAGGCGCGCTTCACCGATTACGAGGAACTGGGCGTCGTCGCCAACTTCCGCTGCGAGAAACCGCATCTGGGCACCGCCTGGCAGTGGTTCAGGCCTGACGGCGTGCTCGCCTTCCTGCCGCTGCCCGATCAGCACATGTCCATGGTGTGGTCCGCGCCGGAAGCGACCGCGCGCGAATTGCTGCAATACGACGCCGCTACGCTGGCAACACAGGTAGCCGCTGCCGGCGATCACGTGCTCGGTGCGCTCGAAGTGGTGACGCCGGCAGCCGGGTTTCCGCTGCGGCTGATGCAGGTGCCCAAGGTGGTCGCGCCCGGCGTGGCGCTGGTCGGCGACGCGGCGCATGCGATCCATCCGCTGTCCGGTCACGGCGTCAATCTGGGGTTTGCCGATGTGCGCGTGCTGGCCGAAGTGCTGGCCGGCGCCGACCGCAGCGTACTCGGCGACGTGCGGTTGCTGCGCCGTTACGAACGCAAGCGGGCGGAAGAGGTGAATGCGATGCAGCTCACCACGCACGCGCTGCACGAGCTGTTCCGGCCGCAGTGGCCGGCGCTGTCCTGGCTGCGCAACAGCGGACTGAACCTGACCCGGCGCCTGCCTGTCGTAAGGAATGCGCTGGTACGCTACGCACTCGGCTGAGTACTCACAACCGGCGCGCAACGATGCGCGCCCTCACAAGGAAACTACATGTCCATCAAGCACACCGCAGCGCTGCTGTGCGCACTGGCTGCATCAACCGCCTGGGCGGGGCCGGAAGACGCGATCAAGGCCGCAGTCGAGTCCACGCTGGGCGCCGGTGCCAAGGTCGAAGGCGTGACCAAGACGCCGTATCTGGGTCTGTATGAAGTGCGCGTCGGCGGAGAAATTCTCTACACCGACGAGAAGGCCAACTACCTCATCCTCGGCGAAATCCTCGACGCGAAGACGCGCCAGAACATCACCCAGGCCCGCGTGAACCAGCTTTCGGCGATCAACTTCGCCGAACTGCCGCTGGACGTCGCGATCAAGCAGGTGCGCGGCAACGGCAAGCGCGTCATCGCCACTTTCGAAGACCCGAACTGCGGCTACTGCAAGAAGCTGGCGAAGGAACTGCTGACGCTGAACGACGTGACCGTCTACACCTTCCTGACTCCGGTGCTCGGCCCGGATTCGCAGAAGAAGTCGGAAGCGATCTGGTGTGCCGGTGACCGCCAGAAGGCGTGGAGCGACTGGATGACGGCCAATGTCGCGCCGGCCGCCGCAACGGCCGCGTGTGACACCGCCGGTCTGCAGAAGTCGGTTGCGCTGGGCGAGAAGTACCGTGTGCGCGGCACGCCGACCATCTTCCTCAGCAATGGCGAGCGCATTCCAGGCTATGTGCCGGTGGCACAGCTCGAAAAGCGCATGGCGGGGGTGAAGTAAGGGCAGCCGCTACCGGCGGGGCCGTCGGCCCCGTGCCGGATGCTTACTGCACCGTGCAGGACGCGTCTGAATCGCTGCCCAGGCCGGTACTGCCATTCATCCCGGCCGGACCGGGGCGGGCCGCGGTGGACGAGGGCAGCGACTCGTTCAGACCCGGATTCTCGGGCAGCGGCTGCGGCGCCGACTTGCTGCTCGACACGACGCCGGCCTGACCGACCTCGAAGGTCTTGCTGCCGGCGTCGTTCTTCACTTCGATACTGCCCTCCTCGACGTCGAACACCAGCGCCGGCTCGCCCGGCTTGCCGTCCTTCGCCTCCTCCAGCGCCTTGATGCAGGCGGGGTCATCCTTCGTGTTCTCGTCGCACAACAGCATGCCGAAGCGCGTGCCGCGGATGCCTATCGTGGCGGTGACCGTGCTCGCGCGATAGCCCTCGCGGTTGCGTTTGCCGATCAGGCCGGTCACCGCACGCAGGCCGCCTTTCACCAGGCTGTACAGCAGGCTGTCCTTTTCCGGCTTCGCCTCGTCGAAGGCGTAGCCGTCGATCTTCACCTGGCTGCGTGGCTTCAGCGCGAGCGACGAGCCGTCACCGAATTCGATGCGCGCCACCGTGGTCTTTTCGGTGGTGATGACGTCGCCGCTGTAGATCGACGAATCGCGACCGAGGATGCGCGTCTTGTTGTCGGCGGTCTGCACGTACATCGTGCCGGACAGATAGCTCACGCGGCCGGCGGCCGGCGTCGGCGTGGTCTGCGCAGCCAGCGGCGCGGCGACGAATGCCGCTGCCAGCATGAGCATTCGGGGGTTGGGAATGCGGGCGTTCATTGACGGACTCCTTAACGGCACTGCAGGCGGCTGGCGCGGAAGTCGCGCAGCGGCTGGTCGAACTGCGGGCCCGACGCGGTGGCGATGTCGCTCAGTGCGTCCACGCTCGCGACACTGATCGGCGCGCTGATTTGCGGCGGCGTCGACGGCAGCACGATGCGCGGCGGCTGGAACACTTCCGGCAGCAGCGTGGTGGCGATCACTTGCACCTGCGGCTGTGTCACGGCCGGTTCCGACGTGACGGCAAAACTGATATTGAACACGGCCGTGCCGCTGCCCAGGCTCAGCGTGAAGCGGGCGCTGTCGGTGCCGTTGAAGCCAGCGTTCGCCGTATAGATCCAGCCGGCGGCTTCTCCACTGACCGTGCCGTTCTGCGGCAGACCGGTCAGCACGGCGCCCGAGCGCAGACTGAAGCTGAATGGCGTGCCGCCCTGCGCGGCGTAACTGCGGTTGATCACCGGCTGTGATGTCGGCGAGAAGCTCAGCGTGCCGGCGCCGCCGATGCGGTCGAAGATGTCCGGAGGCAGGTCGCCGCCCAGTTCCATCGTCGCGTCGGCACCGATGACGAAGCTGCCGGCACCGGTATTCGCGATGCCGCCAGTCAGGCCCAGATTGCCCGAACTGGCGCTCACTTCACCGAAGTTCGACAGCAGCACGCCGATGTTCGAGCTGCCACCACCCACCGTACCTTCGAGCGTGCCGCGGTTCACCAGACTGCCGCTGCCACCGACCGCGGCGTTGCTGCCCACGCCGAGCGACGCGCCGGTGGCGACGATGAGTTGCGCGCCGCTGCTCATGTTGAGCCGGGTGCCGGCATCGATCAGCCCGCTGTCGGCGATCGTCAGGCGTGCACCGGCGAGGTTGAGCGATGCGCCGTCCAGCAGCGCATCGCCATTGACGATCACACTGCGGCCGGCGCCGCCGATCGAACCCGAGGTCCAGACGAGGTTCTCGGCAACGGTCAGCGTGCCGGTGCCGCCGATGTTGCCGGCCAGATCAAGCGTGCCGAAGCTGGCGTTGCTGTTGAAATTGACCAGCGTATTGCCGCTGACGCGCGTGGTGCCGCCGACCGAATAGACGCCGTTGACGTTGAACAGGCCGCCGGAGAAAGCGGTGAATTCGACGTCGCCGCCACCGGTGATCGACGAACCCGGACCGAAGTCGCGGAAGGCGTCGCGGAAGCGCAGCGTGGCACCGGCGTTGACCGTGTAGTCGCCGCTGTCGGCGCCGGGACCGGACAGGTCGGTGTCGTGAGCGAGCACCGACAGCGTGCCGCTGCGCACCTGCACGTTGCCGTCGTTGGCGAAGATCATGCCGCCGCCGCTGCCGAACTCGACCGTGCGGTTGGCATCGACGACGATGCTGCCGGTATTGTTCAGCCGTGTCGTCGTCAGGTTGCCGCTGCTGCCGGGCAGCACGTTCAGCGTGCCGTTGTTGGTGAACAGATTTCCGGTCAGCGTGCCACCGGCGTAGTTCAGCGTACCGGCGTTGTTCAGTGCGGCGCCGAAGTTCAGCGTGCCCCCGGTCAACGACAAGGTGCCGCCATTCAGGATCGTGGTCGGCGCGTTCAGCGTGCCACCGGTCAGCGTCAGTGAGTTGGCGTCGCCTATGGTCAGACCGGCCAGGGTGAGGGCCGGGTTCGCGTTCAGCACGACGTCGGCGCCGCCGGCGAGGTTGATGAACACCAGATCGTTCAGGCCGGGCAACACGTCACCGGTCCAGTTGGCCGCATCCAGCCAGTTCGACGTGCCGGCCCCACCGTCCCAGCAGATGCCGATGGCGCAGTTGGTGAAGCCCAGGCGGACCGTCGACGCGGTCCGTGTCAGCGAGTAGTTGCCGCTGGGTGCAGACAGCGCCAGCGACGATGCCTCCAGCGTGCCGCCGGCCGTCACCATCGCCAGCCCCATGCTCTCGGACGGTTGGGCGCCATTGATCGCCTGGATCGCCAGCACGCCATCGAGCAATGTATTGCCCCGCACATCGAGTACGTCGTACTGGCCGGCGGCCGTGCCGGCGAATTCCGCTTCGATGCGGCCCAGCTCGTCCTGCTGCAGTCCGCCGATCACGGTCAGCGTGCCGACTGTGCCGGCGCCGCCCGGCTGCAGTACGCCCCGGTTGGTCAGCAGTGCACCGCCGAGGTCCAGCGTACCGTTGCCGGCGATGATGCCGCCGTTGCTCAGGGCCCCGGTAACGATGCGCGCCCCCGCTGCGATGTCCATCCGGCCGCTCAGTGTGGAGAGCGCGGACAGGTCGAGCGTGCCGCTGTCGGCGCGATAGCTCCCGCCCTGGTCGACCAGCCGGACGAAACTGGCGAAGCCGCTGCGACCCGTGCCGCTTGTCTTGGCAATTGTGCCGCTGTTGTTGAAGTTGCCGCCGGAGCCCGAGTTCTCGGTGATGTCGCCGTCGGTGGTGAAGTTGAAGCGACCGCTGTTGTTGAAGGTCGTGCTGTCGTTGATCAGCAGCTGGCGACCTTCGCTGGCGTAGTTCACGGTGCCCATGTTGTTGACGGTGACGCCGCTCAGCGTCAGGTGGCCGCCGTTGGTGTGCGCGCGCAGCGTGGCGATCGTGCCGGCCAGCAGATTCAGTTCGCCGCCACCGGATATGCTGGCGGCGCTGTCCCAGTTCATCGTGCCGGCGATGTCCAGCGCGCTGTTCCGGGCCAGGTTGAGCGTGCCGCCCGACAGATTCAATGCGCCCTGAATGCGGGCGCCGGACAGATTGACCGTCGCGCCGCCGAAGTTGGCGATGCCGTTCAGCGTGGCGCCGGTGGCAAAGGTGTGCGTGCCGGCGTTGAAGCGCACATTGCTGCCGACGATGTTGAAGACGCCGGCGTGGTTGCCGCCAGTCTGCAGCAGCAGGCTGCCGGTGCCCGAGTCGACCGTCCCGCCGTCGAGATTGTTGAAGCGGACGAAGCTGGTGAAAGCGCTGTTGCCGCTGCCGCCGGTCTTGGCGACGGTGCCGCTGTTGTTGAAGTTGCCGCCGAAGCCCGAGTTTTCGGTGACGTCGCCGTCCGTCGTGAAGTTGAAGCGACCGCTGTTGTTGAAGGTCGTGCCGTCGTTGATCAGCAGCTGGCGACCTTCGCTGGCGTAGTTCACGGTGCCCATGTTGTTGACGGTGACGCCGCTGAGCGTCAGGTGACCACCGTTCGTGTGGGCGCGCAACGTGGTGCTGGATCCAGCCAGCAGATTCAGCGTGCCACCGCTGATCGTCGCACTGGCGTCCCAGCGCATCGCGCCATCGACGTTCAGTGCCGTGCCTGCCGCCTGGTTGATCGTGCCGCCCTGCAGATTGAGCTGACCGTCCACTGTGGCGCCGGACAGATTGACCGTCGCGCCACCGAAGTTGGCGATGCCGTTCAGCGTGGAGCCGGTGGCGAAGGTGTGCGCGCCGCCGTTGAACCGCACATTGCTGCCGACGATGTTGAAGGCGCCCGCATGATCGCCGCCGGTCTGCAGCAGCAGGCTGCCGGTACCCGAGTCGACCGTCCCGCCGTCGAGATTGTTGAAGCGGACGAAGCTGGTGAAAGCGCTGTTGCCGCTGCCGCCGGTCTTGGCGACGGTGCCGCTGTTGTTGAAGTTGCCGCCGAAGCCCGAGTTTTCGGTGACGTCGCCGTCCGTCGTGAAGTTGAAGCGACCGCTGTTGTTGAAGGTCGTGCCGTCGTTGATCAGCAGCTGGCGGCCTTCGCTGGCGTAATTCACCGTTCCCGCGTTGTTTATGGTGATGCCGCTGAGCGTCAGGTGGCCGCCGTTGGTGTTCGCGTTCAGTGTCGCGGTCGAACCGCCGAGCAGGTTGAGCGTGCCGCCGGCAAGCGTGGCGGCGCTGGTCCAGTTCAGCGCGCCGCCGAAATCGACGGCGACGTCGCTGCCGAGCGTGACACGCGCACCGCCACCGAGCGTGAGATTGCCGCCCAGAGTCGAATCGAGGCTGGCCAGCGTCAGCGACGCTCCGTTGATCGTCAGGTGGTTGCCGGCGCTCGTATTCAGGCCGGCGATGGTGTGCGAGCCGCTGTTCAGCAGCACGCTGCTGCCACCACCGAGCGCAATGAATACCAGATCGTTCACGCCGGGCAGCACGTCGCCGGTCCAGTTTGCCGCGTCGGTCCACAGATTGGTGCCGGCGCCGCCGTCCCAGCAGATGCCGCCGCACACGAGCGCGTTGTAGCTGAGACGCAGGGCATTGCCGGCAATCGAGGTCGCGTAGCCGGCGTCGGGCAGCGTCACCGTGGCGAAGCTGTTGCTCACGCCAGCGCCGGTGGTGATCAGGTCGATGGCCACGGTTTCGCGAACGTAGCCCGGCGCTTCCGATACGACCAGAGCACCGCCCAGCGTGGCGCTGCCGTTGACGGCCAGCTGGTCGTATTCGCCGGCTGCGTTGCCGCCGACGGCCATCAGCAACCGGCCGCCGCTGCCCTGCACGTAGTTGCCGGTCACCCGCATCGTGCCGTGCGTGTAGACGTTGTTGAACAGGTCGCCGACATGCAGCGTGCCGTCGTTGCGCAGCGTGTTGCCGGCACCGACGTCCAGCGTGCCGAAGCCTTCGAGCAGGCCGCTGGCGGCGTTGGTGAAGCCGCCAATGCGGCGCAGCGTCGCGCCGCTGTCGATGAAGGTGCTGCCATTGTGCGTGAGGCTGCCGCCGAACTCGAGCAGCGCGCCGGCGAACACGTCGATCTCACCGTTGTGCGTGAAACTGCCGCCGCCCGGGGCGCCCGCGTAGCCGATGCCGAAGCGCAGGCTGCCGCTGGCGACGTTGATCCGGCCGTTGTTGGTCACGACTGCGTAGTTCGCCGTGCCGCCGGGTATGCCGAGGGTGCCGATGCTCGTTTCGCCGCCGCCGCTCTTGTTGATCGTGCCGCTGGCAAGGTTGTTCAGCGTCAGCGTGCCGACGCCGACCGAGCGGTCGCCGAAGCTGTAGTTGCCGCTGATGGCGATCAGGCCGGCGTTGTCGACGCGGGCATTGCCGACGACGTCGATATGGCCTTCCTGCCAGGCCAGCGTGCCGAAGTTGCTGAGCGAACCTGCGCCGAAGCGCTTGTAGCTGGTGCCCTGCACGTCGTCGCTGCCGGTGGTGCTGAGGGTCAGCGTGGCGCCGTTGGCGACGACGAGGTTGCCGGTCAGCGTGCCGCGCGTCCAGCTGCTCTGTCCGGTGAGTGTGGCGCTGCCACTGCCGGCGAAGGTGCCGCCGTTCCAGTTGTAGCGACCGATGGCGGACGCCGCGTTCACCGTCAGCGTGCCGCCGGTCTGTGTCAGGTTGGCCGCCTGGAAGCCGGCCTGGGCAATCACCTGGGCGTTGCCGGCCAGTTCGAGATTGGCGACCGAGGTCGGCGCGGTCATCGTGAAACGGGCCGCGTCCTGCACGCGCACGGTGAAGCTGCCGTCGGCAATCGCCGGTGCGGTCGACGCCGCGGTGGCCATCGCCGAGTCGATGAATTCGATGCGACCGCCGCCGTCGAACTGGCCGGTCGTGTCGAGCAGGTAGCTCGCGCTGCCGCCATAGCGCACGGTGGCACCGAGCGCGACGTCGATGACGCCGGCGTTGGTCGCGCCGCCGGTCAGCGTCATCGATCCGCTCGCGTTACGGACGGTCGCACCCTGGCGGACGTCGACGCGTCGGGTCGAACTGCGCGTGCCGGCTGCGTATTCGAAGGTCGACCCGGCCGCGAAGATGGAACTGCCGCTGCCGACCATGTCGCCACCGGTCCAGCTCGATCCGGCGCCGGTGAAGGTGACCGCGCCGCTGCCGCCGAAGCTGCCGGCGGACAGCAGCAGACGGGCGATCGAGGTCTGTGCGTTGGCGGTGAAGCTGCCGCCGCCGATGACCAGATCGCCGGCCAGCGCGGACGCCGCCTGTCCCGAGGTGCCGCCGCTCAGCGTCAGGGCGCCGCCGCTCAGCGTGAGCGTGTTGCCGACTGTCGTCGTCAGCGACGCAATGGTGTGCGTGCCGCCGGTGAGCTGCACATTGACGCCGTTCTCGAGGTCGATGAACACCAGGTCGGTGGTGCCGGGCAACAGATCGGTCGTCCAGTTCGCGGCGTCCGTCCACAGCAGTGTGCCGGCGCCGCCGTCCCAGCAGACGCCGCCGCAGATCGCGCCGGCATAGCTGAGCACGTGGTGGTTGCCGACCGTCAGCGTGCTGTAGCCGGAAGGCAGCGTGACGCTGGCGAAGCTGCCGCTCAGTGTGTTGGCGCTGACGATGTCGGTCTGCAGCGCTGCCGGCTGGTAGCCGGCCAGCTGAGTGACCGCCAGCGTGCCGCCCAGCGTGGCCGCGCCACTGACGATCAGCGCGTCAGTGCCGGCGCTGCCGCGCTCGATCTGCAGTGTGCCGTCGGCTCCCTGCACGTACTGCCCGGTGATGCGCAGCGTGCCGACGGTGTCCGCGCCGCCCGGCGCGACGACGCCTCGATTGAGCAGACCGGTGCTGCCGACGATCAGCGTGCCGTGGCCGGCGATGGTGCCGGTGCTGGTCAGTGCGCTGCCGCTGGTGCTGAAGCTGGTGCCGGACAGCAGTTGCAGCACACCCGGGTTGTTCGTGAAGCCGTCGGCCATGACAGCGCCCTGCGCCACGGTGAAGCTGCCGGTGTTGACGAAGCGGATCGGGCTCCAGAAGTTGAGGGTGCCGTTGCCCTGCTTCACCAGCGTGCCGGCATTGACGAAGCTGCCGGCGCTGCCGCTCTGGTACCAGGCGCCGCCATTGGTGTTGCTGGCGGTATCGATGTAAAGCGTCGCGCCGGCGGCATTGGTGAAGGTGGCGTTACCGCCGAGATAGAAGTAGCCGCCCGGCTTGTAGAGGCTGCTGTTGCCGGAGGCGTTGGTATGCACCATGGAGCGGCCGTTGAGACCGAACGAGTTGCCGCCGGAGAGCTGCAGCACGCCGCTCACGGTCAGCGTGCCACTGCCGCTGACATCGCCACCGGTCCATTCGTAGCGACCCGTCAGCGCGTTGTCGCCGCTGCCGGCGAGATAGCCGCCGCTCTGCCGCACGGTGATGCCGAGGTCAAGGCCGTCGGCCAGCATCAGCGTTCCGCCACTGATCATCAGCGGACCGCTGCCGGAGAAGGTCGCTGCCGCGCCCGCGTTGGCCGTTACCGTGGTTCCCGGGGCGGCGACGATTTCAAGGCTGCCGTTGGCGCCGATGACGTGCTGGCCTGCGAGCAGATGAGCCGGCGCGGTCGTGCTGATCACACCGAGCGTGACGCGCCCCTGTTCGATCTGCAGCGTACCGTTCTGCGTCAGCGCGGCCAGGCCGAAGCTGCCGAAGTCGAGGCGACCGATGCCCGACTTGATCAGCGTGCCGGTATTCACGAAGCTTCCGGCGCTGCCGGAGTCGTGGTCGATGTACATGACGCTGCTGCTGCCGGCCACGTCCAGCCGCAGTACGCCGCTGTTACGGAACACGGCGCCGTTTTCGAGATTGAAGCCGCTGGCTGACGTGTTGGCGATGCGGCTGTCGCCGCTCGCATTGACGTGGTCGAGCAGCGTGCCGTCGCGCAGATAGACCGTCGTATTGCCGGTCTGCAGCAAGCGGCCGCGTTGCGTCAGCGTGCCGCCGCCGTTGATCGTGCCACCGGTCCAGTTCAGGTCGCCGGTCACCTCGGCGGCGTTGGCGCTGCCGATGGACAGCGTGCCGCTGCTCAGTTCGACGTCGGCGGCGACCGTCGTGCCCTGACCCAGCACCAGCGTGCCGCCGCCGACGGCCAGAACGCCATTGCCATTGACGGCGAAGCCGCTGGCGGTGGTCGTGCTCCCGGCGCGCACCAGTACGCCTGCGCTGTCGGCGATGGCCATGCTGCCGCCGAGCGCGATCGATGTGCCACCGAACTCCACCGTGCCGGCGTTCACCGCGAAGCTGCCGCTCTGGTTGAAGGCGAGTGAGCCGTGACTGCCGAAGTCGACGCGACCTTCGCCGCTCTTGACCAGGGTGCCGGCGTTCTCGAAGCGACCGCCGCTGCCCGCGTCGTGGTCGATGTACATGATGCTGCCGGCGCCGGCGGTATCCAGCGTGAGCACGCCGGTATTGCGGAATACGGCACCGTTCTCGACGTTGAAACCGCTGCTCGACGCGTTGGCAATGCGGCTGTCGCCGGCGGTGTTCGTGTGCAGCATCTGCAGGCCGTCGCGCAGATAGACCGTGGTGGTGCCGCTCTGGATGAATGCGCCATTCAGTGTCAGCGTACCCGCGGTGGCCAGATCGGCCGCCCGCACGGTGCCGCTGTTCCAGATGAAGTCGTCGTTCATCGTTGCCGAGCCGGTCAGCGACAGCGAGCCGGATGCCTGCGTATAGGCCACGTCGATGCGGGCGCCATCGGCCAGCGTCAGCGTACCGGACTCGTGCAGCAACTGACCGTCACCGGAGAAACGTGCCGTGGCGCTGATCGTGCTGGTGTGCGAACTGGTGAGCTGCAGCGCGGTACCGTCCGCCAGAGCGGTGTTGCCGGACAGCAGATGGCCGCTGCCGCCCTGGACGATGATGCTGCCCTGCTGGAGGTTGAGCTGACCGGCCTGTTGCAGGCGGGTCGGGTTGTAGATGTAGAGGGCGCCGCTGCCGGTCTTGTCCAGCGTGCCCTGGTTGTGCAAGGTCCCGCCTGCGCCGCTGCTGTAGTAGGTGCCGAAGTTGCCGCCGCTGGTATCCACCGTCAGCACGGCGCCTGCGGCATTGCGCAGTTCGCTGGTTCCGCTGAGGTAGAAATTGCCGCCCGTCTTGGCGATGCGGCTGTTGCCGCTGGCATTGGTGTGTACCAGCGTCGTGTCGTTCAGTCCGAAGGAGTTGCTGCCGCCGCCCACGTTCAGTACGCCACTCAGCGTGAAGGTGCCGCTGCCGCCGATATTGCCGCCGGTCCAGTCGAAATCGCCGCTTGCTGCGGTCGAGCCGGCAACGTTCAGGGTGCCGCCGCTGAGCGCAACGTCGGAGCTCAGGCTGCTCAGGTTCAGGTTCAAGGTACCCGACACCACCTCGATCCGCGTCTGTCCCTGGTCGGCGTTCAGATTGGCGGTGTGGCCAGCCACCCGCAGCAGCGACGAAGGCAGCGCAAGTGCCGCGTTGTAGTTGACCGTGCCGCCGCGGATGTCGATCGCGTCGAACGCCAGCCCGGCGCCGGCGAAGGTGCTGGTGCCGTTGTTCTGCACGAAGCTTGCGATGTGACCCGCTGCGTTCGCCGTGAAGGCGCTGCTGCTATTCAGCGTCACCGCGTTGAGATCGAGCGGGCCCTGCGTGATCAGCTGTCCGCTGCCGTTGAGGGTCAGGTTGCCGGCGATCGCGGTTTCGCCGACCACCGTCAGCGAGCCGCCGCTGATGGTCAGGTGTTCCTGCGAAATCAGCTCGCCGACCGTCCACGTGCCGGACGACAGGGTGACCGTAGGCGTGTAGCCGACGCGGTCGATGAGCACTGATATCGACGCGCTGTTCGGGGCGAAGCCGAGCGACCAGTTGGTGCCGGTGCTCCAGTCGCCGTTGCTGTTGGACACCCACTCGTTCACCTCTCCCGTCAGCGCCTCGCCGGTGGCCAGCAGATAGGTGCCGACGCCGTAGAAGCTGCCGTAGCCGAAGCCCGCGGGCACGTTCAGCGCGGTGAATTCCGAAGTGCCCGAACGCGTGGTGTAGCGGATGAGCGGGAAGGCTTCGCTGCTGTCCGGCGTGAAGCCGTTCGTATGGGCGACCTGCAGCGTGCCGCCGAAGGTCAGCGTGCCATTGACGTCGAGGGCGCCGTGCCCGGTCCCGCGTTCGACGCCGCCGATGTCGAAGCGCAGCGTTCCGCTCGCCGTCAGTACCAGATTGCCGGTCAGGTTGAGGACACCGCCGTCGGCGTGGATCAGGCCGGCATTGATCAGGGTATTGCTGCCGACGTTGAAGCCGCCAACCCCACGAATAACGCCCGAACTGGTGAAGCTTGAGGACGAAGCCATGGCCCCGCCCTCCAGGCGCAGTGTTCCGGCGTTGGTCCAGCCGCCGTTGCCGGTGAAGGTGAATGTCTTGCCTGCGGTGTTGGCGATGGCGGTGCCGGAGAAGGCGCCCGAGGTCTTGAAGTCGATGCTTCCGGACTGAGTTCCGGTGAGAGTGATGCCGGAGCCGATGTTGAGGGTACTCGCGGTGTGGTAGGCGGTGATGTCGTTGTTGGCGTTGTCGGCGCCGGCGAATTCGATGGCGCCATTGCCGGTGATGTTGAGAGTGGAACCGCTGACGGCGGTGTTGCCACGCAGGGTTGCGGCGGAGCCGGTGGAGGCGAGACGGATGGTGGCACCGTCGAGTGTCAGCGTGCCGAGCGCCTCCATGTAGCGGCCGTTGTCGATGACGTAGAGGCCGGAGCCGTTGACGCCGCTGACGCCGGCCAGGGTCGTGTTGGCGAGGTAGCCGACGACGGAGATACCGGTGGCCCCCATGACGAGTGCGCCGCCGTCCGGGTTGTTGGTTTCGATGCGTCCGCCGGTGATGGAGCCGCTCAGCTCGACGGTGCCGGTGGAGCCATCGAGGGTAAGCACGGAGGACGTGTTGTTCAGTGCGCCGGAGATGACGAGTCGGCCGTTGGCGACATTGTCACGGACCAGGGTATTGAAGCTTGCGGTATTGAAGCTGCCGGCGAGGTTGAGGGTGCCGGCGTCAAGGTCGAGCGCGCCGGACGAGGCCCAGGTGTAGCCACCATCGGAGGCGAGCGTGATGTTGCCGCCGGCAGCGTTGATGCTGCCGGCGTTGTTCCAGTTGCGACCGGTGAAGGTGAATGTCTTGCCTGCAGCGGTGGCGACGGCGGTGCCGGAGAAGGCGCCCGAGGTCTTGAAGTCGATGCTTCCGGACTGAGTTCCGGTGAGAGTGATGCCGGAGCCGATGTTGAGGGTACTCGCGGTGTGGTAGGCGGTGATGTCGTTGTTGGCGTTGTCGGCGCCGGCGAATTCGATGGCGCCATTGCCGGTGATGTTGAGAGTGGAACCGCTGACGGCGGTGTTGCCACGCAGGGTTGCGGCGGAGCCGGTGGAGGCGAGACGGATGGTGGCACCGTCGAGCGTCAGCGTGCCGCGGGCTTCCAGAGTGCCGGCGCTGATGTGCAGCAGACCGGCATCGGTGGCATTCCCGAGGCGGGATACCGCTACGTTCTGCACTGTGCCGCCGCTCACACTCAGCCGGGAACCCAGCGCCAGTTCGAGCGCATTCAGCGTGCCGCCGCTCATTTCGTTGCCGCTGCCGGCGGTGATCAGGCGGCCACCGGAAATCGTGCCGCCGCTCAGTGTCAGGGCGCCGGTTTCCAGCTGGGTGCCGATGTTCAGCGTGCCGCCCGACATGGTCAGGCGGCCGTTGATGACCGAGTCGTCGACCAGCGTCAGCGTGCTCCCGCTGATGACGATGTTCTCGTTCGAATAAAGACTGTTGACGACGAAGTTGCTGGCCGGCGAGGTGTTGCGCACGGTGACGGTCAGGTCGCCTGCCTGATCGATCACCACGTCGTTCTGTGCGCCCGGAATGAAGCCGCCAGCCCAGTTCGACGCGACGTCCCAGAAGCCGGAGGACTGCGCTATCCAGGTGCTGGCGATGCTGCCGGTGGCGAAGCTGATGGCGTTCGAGAAACTGGTGGCGGTGAGGCCCAGTGTGCCGCTGTCCACAGTGTCGAACGTGCCGCTGAGGCAGCCGTCGGCACCGCAGGACAGCACGGTGTAGCGATCCTGCGCGCCGAAGCTCAGGCCGTTGGCCGGTGCGAGGCGCAGGTCGCCGTCGAGTGCGGCGTTGCCGCTGACGACCAGGTGGTCCTGCTCGGCCGCGAGCGTGCCCAGCACGTCGGCCTCGATGATGCCGCTGGCGGTCTGGGCATAGTGGCCGGTGAGGGTCAGCGTGCCGGCTGCGCCGTTGCCCCCCGGGCGCAGCGTGCCGGCGTTGGTCAGCGTGGCGCCGCCGAGATTGATCGTGCCGCTGCCCTGGACGACGCCGTCGTTCTGCAGCGCGCCGGCGATCAGCGTGGCACCGTTGAACACATCCAGCGTGCCGGCATTGACCGGGAAGGCGCTGGCGGTGAGCACGCCTTCCTCGACCCGCAGCGTGCCGCTGTTGGTCAGCGGCATCGCCAGCGTCACGGCAGCGGTGCCGGTCTTGCGCAGCAGGCCGGCGTTGTCGATGCGCCCGCTGCCACTGAAGGTGAAGCCGGTACCGCCAGCGATCTCGAACTCGCCGGACGCGAGTACGGACAGGCGGCCGCCGTCCTGGATCTGCAGAGCGCTGGTAGCCGAGGTCGTCCGCGCGGTGCCGGCGATTTCCAGCGTTCGTGTCAGCGTCTTGGCGCTGGTGGTCAGGAAGCGACTGCTGCCATTCAGGCGCGTGACGCCGCTGCCGCCCATGCTGCCGCTGCTCCAGTCGAATCCGGTGTTCACGCTCAGTGTGCCGACACCATTGATCGATCCGGAGGTGAAGCTCAGCAGACCCGACCCGTTGATCGCGCTGTTGCCGCTGGTGCTCAGCGTCGCGCCGGACAGCTCGAACAGACCACTGCCGATGCTCGCCGATTCGCCGCTGTTCAGTGTCAGCAGGCCGGAGTCCGCACGCACGCGTGCGCTGCCGGTGGACGAGAACACGGCGCCGGCGATGCTGCTGCCCGCCGTATTGCCGTAGATCGACAGCACGCCGCTGCCTGCGGTGAAATTGCCGCGCAGGTCGAGGTAGCGGATGTAGGCGACGCCGCTGCCGGCGGACTTCGATACGGTGCCGAGGGCGACGATGCCGCCATTGCTGGTCGAGCGCTCTATCCGTACGTCGTCGCCGAGGGTGAGCGTATGTCCGGCGGCGATTTCAAGGGTGCGGTTGAGCGTGCGAACGGGATTGCCGGTGAGGCTGGCCGAGGTGACCAGGCGCGTCGTGCCGCTGCCGGCCATGATGCCGCCGGTCCAGTCGAAACCCGAGGCGATGGTGAGCGTGCCGGCGCCGTCCACCGTACCGGCCACCTGGCGGAAAGTGCCACTGCCGACGATGGATGCGTTGCCAGCGGTGGACAGCGTGGCGCCGTGCAACTCGAGGCTGCCGGCGAAAACGGTGGCCACCTGACCGTTGGTCAGCGTGAACAGGCCCGAGTCGAGGCGCAGCGAACCACTGCCGCTGGTCGAGAACGCGGTGCCGTCCAGGCTGGTTCCCTGCGTGTTGCCGGTCAGCGACAGGATGCCGCTGCTGGCCGACAGATTGCCGCTGATGTCGAGGTAGTTCAACGACGCCGTACCGGTGCCGGCGGACTTCGTGAACAGACCCAGTGCGACGATGCCGCCGCTGCCTCCGCTGCTGGTCGAGCGGTTCAGCGCGACGCCGTCGCCGACGGCCAGCGTGCGGCCGGCCGCAATCTCCAGCGTGCGGTTGACGGTGCGCGTACCGCTGCCGGACAGCGTCACGTCGCGCAGCAGGCGCGTGGTGCCGCTGCCGCTCATCGATCCGCCGGTCCAATCGAAGGCCGACGCGATCGACAGTACTGCGCTGCCGGCCAGCGTGCCGCCACCCGACAGCAGCAGGCGGCCGTCGCCGGTGAAGGCGCTGTCGGTATCGACGCTCACCATGCCGGAATCGAGATGCAGCTGTCCTTCGCCATTGAGATCGAAGCTGCCCGCCAGGCGATTGCCGACATTGCCGTCGGCGCGCAGCGTCAGTTCGGTACCGGCGCCGAGCACGATGTCGCCGTCGGCATCGGTGCTGAACAGTGCACTGCCACCGCTGCCCGATGCCAGATAGATGAGGCCGTTGCTGGCTGAGGTGCCCAGCGAGCCGCCAGCGGCGACGTGCAGATGACCGCCATTGTTCAGCTGCAGGTAGTAGCCACTGGTGTTGCCGAAGACCAGACTGCCGGTGACGTCGAGCCGGCGGCCGAGGTACTTATGGGCACTGGTGTTGTCTATCGTACCGCTGCCGCCGACGGTGGTCGTGCCGCTGCCGGTCATCGTGCCGCCGGCCCAGGTGAAGGCGCCACCGATGTCAACATTGCTGCTGCCGCCGAGCGTGCCGCCTTCCATGCGGAAGGCGGAATCGATGGTCAGTGCGTGATTGGCGTTGAACGTGGCGCCGCCGCTGAGGCGCAGCCGGCCACTGCCGTCGAAGCGGGTTGTGGCACCGGTGCCGATCACGCCGGAATCGAGGTGCAGATCGCCGCTGCCGCCCAGTTCGAAGCTGCCCGCAATGCGGTTGCCGCTGTTGTTGTCGCCGCGCAGCGTCATGTCGAAGCCGCTTGCCGCATCAAGGCGCGCGCCGTCGTCGGCGCTGAAGGTGGCGGTGCCGCCGCTGCCCGCCGCCATATAGATCAGGCCGCTGGCAGCTGTGGTGAACAGGCGTCCAGTGGCGCCGAGGTGCAGCGTGCCGCCGTTGTTGATCTGCAGGTAGTAACCGCTGCTGTTGCCGAATTCCAGATTGCCGGCGATGACCAGGCGACGCGACAGGAATCTGTGGGCGGAGGTGTTGTCGATGACCGCCGTGCCGCTGACAGTGGTGGTGCCGCTGCCCGTCAGCGTGCCACCGGCCCAGGTCATCGGACCGCTGATCAGCAGATTGCCGCTGCCGCCCAGCGTGCCGCCCTCGAAGCGGAACTGCGTCGAAATGGTCGAGGCGTGATCGAGGTTCAGGGTGCTTCCGTCGCTGATGCGCAGCAGGCCGGTGCCGCCGAAGCTGCTGGTGGCGGAGGTGGTAAATACGCCGGAATCGATATGCAGCGCGCCGGGGCCGTCGAGCACGAACTGTCCGCCCAGCGTGTTGCCTGTGTTGCCGTCGCTGCTCAGCGTGAGCGTGGTGCCGGTGCCGACCGTGATGGCCGAACCGGCGGCGGCAGAGAAGGCCGCGTTGCCGCCGCTGCCTGCCTGCATGTAGATGAGGCCGCTGCTGCTGGTCGACAGCCGTCCGCCGGCCGCCAGATGCAGTGAGCCGCCGTTCTCGATGCGCAGGTCGTAGCCGGTCGAATTGCCGAAGGTGAGATTGCCGGACACTTCGATCCTGCGGCTTACGTATTTGTAGGCCGAGGTGTTGTCGATGACGGCGTCGCCGGTCAGGCGGGTGGTGCCGCTGCCGCCGAAGCGGCCGCCGCGCCAGTCGAAATCGCTGGCGATAATCAGCGTGCCGCTGCCGTTGATTGCCCCGCCGCCGCTCATGCGCAGCAGGCCGTCACCGCCGAAGGTCGCGTTGCCGTCGACATTGAAGGCGCCGCTGTCCAGGTGCAGCACGCCGGCGCCGTCGAGATCGAAGGAGCCTGACAGCTGGTTGCCACTGCTGCTGTCGCTGCGCAGCGTCAGCAGGGTGCCGTCAGCGACGTCGATGCGACCGCCGGCATCGGCGCTCAAGGTGGCCGTGCCGCCGGTGCCGGCCTGCATGTAGATGAAGCCGTTCGTCGTGCCGGTGGCGAGCGCGCCGGTCGAACCGATGTGCAGACGCCCGCCGTTGCCGATGCGCAGGTCATAGCCGGTCGGGTTGTCCAACGTCAGCCTGCCGTCGATGCGCAACGTGCGCTGGAGGTAGCGGTAGGCGCTGCTGTTGTCGATCAGGCCATTGCCGCTCAGCACCGTGCTGCCGCTGCCGTCCATGCTGCCGCCACGCCAGTCGAACAGCGTACCGACCGTGAGTACGTGGCTGCCGCCGATCACGCCGGAGTTCGCCAGACGCAGCGAGCCACCGCCGCTGATGGTCGTATCGGCACCGGTGTTTATCCGACCGGCCGCCAGCAGCAGCACGCCGTTGCCGGTGGTGGTGAAGCTGCCGGCGATGAGGTTGCCGGCGGCGCCGTCGGAAGACAGGTTGAACGTGCTGCCGTCGCCCAGACTCAGGCTGGCGCCGCTTTCCGCACTGAATGTGGCGGTGCCGGCCGACGCGGTCAGGCGCAGGAAGCCGTTGGCGCTGGCGGTGCCAACGCTGCCTCCGGCACTGATGTTCAGTCGCCCGTCATCGCGCACGTACAGGTCATAACCGGCGCTGTTGGCGAATTCGAGTTGGCCGGTCACGTCGAGCCGGCGATCGAGGTAGCGGTAGGCGGCGCTGTTGTCGATCAGGCCGCTGCCGGTCAGCGTCGTGGTGGCGCCGCTCAGCATCTGACCGCCTTGCCACAGCAGGTCGCCCAGCGTCAGCGCGGAATTGCCGCCGAGGTTGGCGGCCAGCGTCAGGCGTCCGCTGATCGACGATGCGGCGCCATTGAAGGTGAGCGTGCCCGATGACGCGCTGTAGTCGCCGTCGATGTGCGTGCCGTCGGCCGCGTTGAAGGTAACGCCGCCAGTGACAGTGCCCACTTCGATGTCGATGCCCGCGCCCGAGTTGTAGCTGCTGCCGCGCAGGTCTACGGTCGAACTGCTGCCGGCGCGGATCAGGATGCCGCCGCCTGCCGCCTGCAGCACCGGCAGGATGATGTCGGCGCGCTGGTCGCCCACGGCGCTGCCATTGCTGTAGCCGGTCTGCATCGTGATGCTGCCGTCGCCCTGGGTGACGATGCGCAGGCCTGCGCCATGCCAGCCGCCGGTGACCAGGTCGATGCCGGCGCTGGCGCCGCCTTCTCCCGCGCCGAGGTTGCGCGTTTCGATCAGCAGGCTGCTGCCTTCGGCCAGCGTGAGCTGGCCCGCCGTTTCGCCGGCGGCATTGCCGCTGCCGGTGTAGCTGAACTGCGAGGTGCCCACCGTCACCGAACGTTGAGCGCGCAGGATGATGTCGGTGGTCTTGCTCTGTTCCTCGATTTCGCTTTCGTAGATTACCGTCGGGCCCAGCGCCTCGGCGGTGAGGGAGCCTGGCGCGCCGCCGTTGAAGGTCAGGCTGCCATCGTTCGATCCGTCGCCGCTGCCACCCTGGATCACCATCGCCAGCGGGTCGAGCAGCAGCACGCCGTTGCGGCCGCGTGCCGCCGAGGTGTCGGTGCGCCCGCGATAGAGCAGGGCGACCTTGCCCGACACCTCGACCTGGCCGCCATTGCCGCCGCGCTCGCCGCCGCGCGCCCAGATGTTGCCGTGGAAGGCGGTGGCCTGGTCGGCCCACACGACCACCTTGCCGCCATCGCCCTCGAACAGCGCGTCGGCCAGCAGGCGGGCGCCGCTGCCTATCCAGCTCACCTGGGCATTGCGTACTTGCGGATTGGCGCCCTGCCAGTCGCCGCCAACCAGCACCGAGCCGCCGCCGGTGTCGCCGGAAGCGTCCAGCGTTGCACTGCCGCCGACCAGCACGGTGTCAGCGGTGACTTCGATGTGGCCGCCCTTGCCTGCGGCTTCGCTTGTCGTCGCGACCGGTGCCGGGCCGGACCCGGTTGCGGGCAGTTCGATGTCCTTGGCCGTGCTTGTCGGGGCAGGTGCAGGAGCGGCGGGCAGCGTGCCCGTGGCGCGCAGCGTGCCGTCGACGCTTGCCTTCTGCGTGGCCGCGATATCGATTCGGCCGCCCTGGGTGCCGCTGGCCTCGACCAGGGCGCCGGCCTCGATCTTCACCTCCGGTGCGGCGATATCGATGTCGCCGCCAGCGCCGTCGCCGGTCTTTGCTGTCGTTTCCGACTGTGCGGTCAGCGTGACCGACTTCGACCCGCGCAGCACGATGCGGCCGTCGGCGGTGCGGTGCGCACCGGTGGCGCTGATCTTGCCGGCCTGCGTCAGCGCCGCACCGAACATGCCGACGTTGCCGCCACGGGCGATAAGCTGACCGAGGTTGATCGCCTCGCCGCCCGCCTCGACCCGCACGCGCAGTGCGGGCTGATGCGGGTCGGCGATTTCTACGCTCTTGCCGGCGGCGAGCACGATATCGCCGTTGTCTGCGGTGATCAGGCCGGTGTTCTCGATGTCGGTGGCGATCAGCAGCAACGGGCCGCCGGTGGTTTTCAGCGTGCCTTCGTTGCGCAGCTTGCCGGCCGCGCCTTCGGCGTTGAACTTCAGGCGCCCGGCGGTGAAGTCCTCGTTGCTGATGTTCAGCGTCGAGGCGACCAGCCCTGCGGTGTCGACCTTGGCGCCGGCGCCGAACAGCACGCCGTTCGGGTTGATCAGGAACACGCGCCCGTTGGCGATCAGGTTGCCCAGTATCTGCGACGGATCCTGCCCGACCACGCGGTTGAGCACGGTGGCGGTCGAGTGCGGCTGGATGAAGCGGGTGGTTTCACCCGGCTGGATGGAGAACTGCTTCCAGTTGATGATGGCGCGGTCGCTGGCCGTGATGTTCAGCGTGCTGCCCTGGGCCTGGATGCCGACCTGGCCCTGCACGATCTGGTGCCCGGTCGGATTGGCGATGACCAGGCCGGGCAGCGCTGCCGCCATGGCCGCAACCAGTCGGCGCAGCGCGCGACCGCCACTGTTCTTGCCGCGCGCACAGGTTTCTTCCGGTACCGGCACATAGCTGCGGTGTTCGTCGGAGAAAACCAGTCTGTAGCGACCCTTGTTCATTTCGGCCTCAAGTTCTTCTGAAACGGGCCGTGAACAGGATGCGCGTGTGTTCGCGACGCAAGGTCCGGTGCCCGTGCTGCTGCTGCTTTGTGTCGCGCAGGCAGACGTTGCATGCGCGAGTTTTCGCGATTCGGGGTGTTTCGCCGGAACCGGCCGCACGCCACCGGGAGGTGGCTTTCAGGCGGTCAGAAGTTCAGGCTGAACGTTGCGTGCACGCGGTGGCTTCCGGAGTCGTATCTTCCTGCCCCGTCAATAAGTTGAGCGTAGTCGATCCGCCCAGATAGCCACGTGGAAAAGTTGACGCGCAGCCCCACGCCCGCCGAAAAAACCGCCTGACTTGCGTCTTCTCCGGCCAGCGGCCGCACGCGATAGAGGTGGGCGGTGTCGGCGAACAGCACGCCGCGCATCACCCAGGTGTCGTGCACCCAGGCCGGCGTATCGAGATCGGCACTGACACGCCAGCCGCGGTCGTCGGCGAGCACGCGCTCGCGCAGACCGCGCACCGAATCGGCGCCGCCGATACCGAACTGTTCGCCCGAAACCAGCTCGTCGTTCGTGTATTGCGCCTGTGCCTGCAGACGCACGCGCCAGTCCCGGGACAGCAGCTGCAGCCAGGAGGCGCCGGCCCGGATCACCGCGAAGCGCGCGTTGGCGCCGCCGCGCGAGGCGGCGAAATCGCTGTCGCGGCCATATTCGCCACCGGGCAGGTTGCGCGCATAGCTGACGTTCAGGCCCGCTTCGCGCAGATCGTTGCGCCAGTTTCCGCTCCACGACAGGCTGACCGGATGGGTGATCACCCGCGGCACCAGACTGCCCGGCACATTCTCCAGGACGAAGCTGCTGTCGAAATCGCGCCAGTCGGCCGCCAGGCTGACGCGCTGCGTCAGCTCCCCATCGCGTGGCAGGTGCCAGTTGTAGCGGGCGGAAAAGATGCGGCCGGCGCCGGACACGCTGGCCGTTGAATTCAGCACCTGCACCTGGCCCGAATTCACGCTCGAGTAACCGGCGACCAGATCGATCGAATTGCCGCTGCTGTACAGCGGAATGCGGTAGCCAAGGCCGAAGATGGTGACTTCGGACGGCTTCTCTATCGAAGTCGTGTACTGGAAGGTCGCCACATGGTCGCGGTTGAACAGGTTGGCGTGCTGCAGCCCGATGGCGACGCGGTGGGTGCCGGTCGATGGCGTGCCGCTGTTGTCGACGGTGACGAAGCGGCGCAGCGGCTTGTCGTCGGCCACGGAAATCGTCGCCGCGATCTCGCCCGGCTTGCGGCCGGACTTGAAGGTCACATCGGTCTGCTTCGACGAATTCTCGTTGGCCAGCGACAACTGGCGCGCCACGTCGGTCGTGTTCGGCATGCGGCCGTCTGCCAGGGCCGGCAGGCTGGCGCGGATATTTTCTTCGTCATGGTGTTTGGCGCCCTGCAGCGTGATTTCGGTCAGCTTGGGTTCCAGAACTTCCAGCACGACGGTGCCGCCACTCAGTTCCTGTTCCGGAATGCTGACCTGGGCTGCGCCGAAGCCGTGCTGGTGGTAGGCGGCCTGCAGTGCGGCGCGCGCCGCTTCGAGCTGTCCGAAGCCGACTTCGGCGCCGGTATAGGGCGACAGCATGGCGTCGATCTCCCCCGGCCGGAAAACCGTTCCGCCGGCCAGCGAGTAGGCGCGCACCTCGAAGCGGGGGCCGTCGGCACTCTCCTCGGCGCGCGCGTCGGCGAACGACAACTGGACTGCACAGATGCACAGCAGCAGGGAATGTCTGGGCGACACCGAGGACCCCGTCGATCTTCAAGTTCTTGTATTCGACGGAGTTTAGTGTGTTTGTATGTCTTTAGCAGTAGGCCGAACAGTCTAAGGCCTGGTCCAGTTTGCCCAGCAGCTCGGCGTCCGCGAGGGCCAGCCGGTCCCGCGCTTCGCGGGCAGCCTCGGTCGAGCCGCTGCGCGCCAGCGCCAGTGCCTGATGGAAGAGCACGTCCGGGTGGTCCGGCGACAGCATGCGGGCGCGCTGCAGCGCCTCGTTTGCCTCGACCGGTCGCTGGTCGCGCAGCAGCGCAACGCCGGCCTGATGCCACGCATCGGCGTTGTCCGGTTCGGCGCGTGTCCATTCCAGCGCCAGATCGGCGGCGGACTGCCAGCGCGACAGCGCGCCGAGCCGCGCCACCCGCAGGAACCAGGGCTGCTCCGCGTCCGGCCGTTCCCACAGCGCCAGCCCGGAAATCGGCGCGATGTCGGACTCGGGCTGCTTGCGCAGCCGGTGGATCAGGTCGGCCGGCATCGCGAAGTAGCCACCCGAGTGGCCGGAGGCGAGAAAGGTGGTGATGCCGATCAGGCGACCGTCGGCGTCGAACAGCCCGCCGCCACTGCCGCCTAGCGCGAAACCGCTGGACGTCTCGAACACTGCACTGCCGTCGTGCGGATGCAGCGTTGCCACCCGCCCCGGTGCGAAGAAGGCTTCTATCCCTCCCGAGTAGCCGTAGTAGAACGACTTCTCGCCGGGTCTGACCGACGCCGCGTCGCGCAGCGCGACGGTGCGCAGCGGCATCGGCGAGGTACGCAGCAGACAGAGGTCGTTCGCCATGTCCACTTTCTGGCCGAACACTGGAAACACCAGCGCGCCCTTGGCAACCTCGACGCGCACGCCCTGACGCGTGACGTGACAGTTGGTGACGACCTCGTTCTCCGCCACCACCACACCCGAACCGAAGAAACCCTTGCCGGCCGCGTTGGCAACGCGCACCTGCACCACGCTGATCGACAGGCCCGTGTAGAAGGCGGATCCGAATTCGCTGGCCGAGCCGCCGGCGTGGGCGTTCAGGGCCAGCAGACAGCAGGACGAGGCGAGCAGGCGGCGCATGGCGGCTCCATCGACGAGGTTGTGTGAACAGCCGTCTTGGGAGCGCGCTACCGGTGCGAAAGTTCAGCTGCCGCCGACGGCTTCACCGGTCATGAAGAAGGCGCCGCCGGCGACGTGGTGCAGGGTGCGCAGCGTGTCGTCGTCGAAATGCCAGCGCCCGTTGCGGAACACACGGCTGTCCGCGCGCGCCGCCACCACCTCGCCGATGAACAGGTCGTAGCGGTCCTGATTGTGGGCTTCCGGTACGACCTTGCATTCGAGCCAGGCGACGCAGCCGCCGACCAGCGGCGCGGCGATCTGCGTCGCCGCGAAGGTGGGCAGATCCAGCGCCGCGAACTTGTCCGCCTCGCGGCCGCTGTCGCTGCCGGCCGCGACCGTGGCGTCGAGCAGCGCGCGCGGCGGAACATTGATCGCGAACTCGCCCGATGCGCTGATCAGCTCGCGCGTGAAGGTCGATTTGTCGATCACGACGACGATCTTGGGCGGGTCGAAATCGAGCGGCATGCACCACGCCGCCGCCATCACGTTGCGGCGCGCGCCGGCTGCGCTGCTCACCAGCACGGTGGGGCCGTGGTTGAGCAGCCGGTAAGCCTGCGGGAGGGGGACGTCCTGGATGGGCATGGAGCAGGGGAGCGCTACTGCGCTCCCCGGAGGGATCAGGCGCGGCGGCGGGCCGCAGCAAGCAGCGCGAGCAGGCCGAGGCCGCCCATCATCGAAGCCCAGGTCGAGGGCTCGGGGACGGCCGCAGCGAAAGTGCGGAAGGCGTAGTCGAAGTTGGGGAAGCCAGCATAGCCCGAGGTCGCGAATGCCTGTCCGTTCGGGTAGGGGTTCAGCGTGCTGCCCGCCAGACCCAATGCGGACGGGCCGGAGAAGACCAGGTAGTAGGTGTCCCCGGGCGTAACTGTCACGGGCGTCCAGAACACGTCCACCCAGCCCTGACCAAGACCGAGTGCCGAGCCGCCGGCCAGCAGGCTGCCGCCTTGGTTGGGCAGCTTGCTCCACAGTTCGATGGTCACGTTCGCCGACTCCTCCGGGCTGGCGAGGAGGAGGTAGATCCCGGCGCCGGACACGTTCTCCGCCATCTGCTTGAAGGACTGCGCCAGTCCGCTCTGACCGAAGGTCGCGATCATGTTGTTGCGCTCGGTCGACTCCTGGTCGGTCACGTTGGGGATCACGGCGAGTGCCGGCAGGGCCGTGGCAAACAGCGTTGCGGCGAAGAGGCTGCGCATCGATTTCATCGGGACACTCCCTGCTCGAAGGTTGTCGTCACCCGTCACGGGCCGGATTGGCAGACGGATTCAAAAATGTCAAAAACTGTTAGCAAGCTGTGTGCCTGCATCGCTGCATTGGCACGGTTCGAGGCGCAGCGTGCCTTGCAGCCGTTCCAGCCCCGGGGCGGGCCGACGTGGATGTAAAAAAAACCGACGCCGCGCCGGGCGCCGCCGTCGGTTTGTCCCGATCTCAGCGGCTCCAGCTGTCCTTCAATGTGACGGCCCGGTTGAACACCGGGCGGCCTTCGACTGAATCGATGCGGTCGGCGACGAAGTAACCGTGGCGCTCGAACTGGAACTTGTCGTCGGCCGCGGCGGCAGTCAGGCCGGGTTCGACGAAGGCCTGTACCGATTTCACCGAATCCGGATTCATCACGGTCAGGAAGTCGCGGCCGCCGGCGTCCGGGTGCGCTTCGGTGAACAGCCGGTCGTACAGCCGCACTTCGGCCGACAGGCCTTCGCTAACGCTCACCCAGGTGATGACGCCCTTCACCTTGACGCTGTCGGCGCCCGGCGTGCCGCTCTTGGTGTCCGGCACGATGGTCGCGAGCACTGCGGTGATGCGGCCGTCGGCGTCCTTCTCGCAACCGGTGCATTCGATCACGTAGCCGTACTTCAACCGCGCCTTGTTGCCCGGGAACAGGCGGTGGTAGCCCTTGGGCGCCTCTTCCATGAAGTCTTCACGCTCGATCCACACTTCGCGTGTCAGGTTGAAGCTGCGCGTGCCGCGTTCCGGGTGGTGCGGATGCACCGGCGCGGAGCAGGGCTCGGCCTCCTTGCCGGCGAACAGTGCGTCCCAGTTGGTGAGCTTGAGCTTGAGCGGGTCGAGTACCGCCATCGCACGGGCGGCGCGGCCGTCGAGGTCGTCGCGCAGCGCGCCCTCCAGCGTCGAATAGTCGATCCACGAATCGGCCTTCGACACGCCGATGCGCTCGGCGAACAGCTGCAGCGCCTCCGGCGTGTAGCCACGGCGGCGCAGGCCGACGATGGTGGGCATGCGCGGGTCGTCCCAGCCGCTGACATGTTTTTCGGTCACCAGCTGCATCAGCTTGCGCTTGCTGGTGACGACATAGGTCAGGTTCAGGCGGGCGAATTCGTACTGCTTGGGCAGCGGGTGAGCCAGCAGACCGCCTTCGGCCAGACGTTCCAGCACCCAGTCGTAGAACGGCCGCTGATCTTCGAACTCCAGCGTGCAGATCGAGTGGGTGATGCCCTCGACTGCGTCTTCCAGCGGGTGGGCGTAGGTGTACATCGGGTAGATGCACCACTTGTCGCCGGTGTTGTGGTGATGGGCATGCTTGATCCGGTAGATGGCCGGGTCGCGCATATTGATGTTGGGGCTGGCCATGTCGATTTTCGCGCGCAGCACCATGGCGCCGTCCGGGTGCTTGCCGTCGCGCATCTCGCGGAACAGCGCCAGCGATTCGTCGGCCGGACGATTGCGCCACGGTGAATCCTTGCCCGGCTCGGTCAGTGTGCCGCGGTTGGCGCGCATCTCGTCCGGCGTCTGCTGGTCGATGTAGGCGTGGCCGGCGGTGATCAGATATTCCGCCGCGCGGTACATGAAGTCGAAGTAGTCGCTGGCGAAGTACAGCTGCGAAGCGCCGAAGGCGTCCCAGCCGAAGCCCAGCCACTGCACCGCGTCCTTGATCGACTCGACGTACTCGACGCTTTCCTTTTCCGGATTGGTGTCGTCGAAGCGCATGTGGCAGACGCCGCCGTAATCGCGCGCCAGGCCGAAATTCAGGCAGATGGACTTGGCGTGGCCGACGTGCAGATAGCCGTTCGGCTCCGGCGGGAAGCGCGTGCGGATCTTCGCCGGATCCGGCTCGCCGGCCGCGTGATGGGCGGCGTCGCCCGGGCTGCGCGCCCAGCGGCGGCTGGCGTAGGTGCCATTCGCCAGATCCTTCTCGATGACGGCACGCAGGAAATTGGAAGCCGGTGCGGGAGCGTTGCGTTCGGACATGGTGGGCAGCAGAGAAATCTGAGGATGAGTGTCGTTGCCAGAGCAGGAGCGGCAGCCTGCAGGATGTCCGCTCCATGCTTGGGCCAGACCGCGGTCTGGCGAAAGAACACAATTCTAGCTGCTTGCTGGCGAAATTCAGGCTTGACAGCTTTTCGCGGCTTGCCTATGGTCGAGCCCATGCTCTCGCACCAGACCCAACTGCTGTTCCTCTCTTCGACGCTGCTCGCGTCGGGTCTGCTGCTGCGCCCCGCGCGCACATAAAACTCCCCCCTCCTGTCGTGCAGTGCCTGCCTCCGGTCGATGGACCGGGAGGTGAATTCCGTTTTCCCGGAGCGTTCCCATCATGTTCGAGCTGTTTCAAACCTTCCCGATGCTGCGACTGCGCAGCGGTTGTCAGGCCAGGAAACCCGTGGCCGCCTGACAGCCCTGCATTCCGGCCACGCATCCTTCCCATTTGCCGGAGCACATCATGTTGAAGCAGCCGAATACGAAGTACCGTCCCGTCACCCCGATCGCGCTCGCCGATCGACAGTGGCCGTCGAAAACCATTACCCGCGCGCCGATCTGGATGTCGACCGATCTGCGCGACGGCAACCAGGCGCTGTTCGAGCCGATGAACGGCGAGCGCAAGATGCGCATGTTCAAGATGCTGGTCGACATCGGCTTCAAGCAGATCGAAGTCGCCTTCCCGTCGGCATCCGACACCGACTTCAGCTTCGTGCGCACGCTGATCGAAGGCGGCCACATCCCGGACGACGTGACGATAGAGGTGCTCACCCAGGCGCGGCCGCACCTGATCGAACGCACCATCGAATCCTTGCGCGGCGCGAAGCGCGCCATCGTGCATGTTTACAACGCGACCTCGCCCACCTTCCGCCGCGTCGTGTTCGACATGAGCCGCGACGAAGTGAAGCAGCTCGCGGTCGACAGCACCCTGCTCATCAAGCGCCTGACCGACGCGCAGCCGGAAACCGAGTGGACCTTCCAGTACAGCCCGGAAACCTTCACCGCGACCGAACTCGACTTCGCCAAGGAGGTGTGCGACGCGGTGGTCGAGGCCTGGGGCGGCACGCCTGAGCGGCCGGTCATCCTGAACCTGCCGGCGACGGTGGAGGTGGCCACGCCCAATCACTACGCCGACCAGATCGAGTGGATGCACCGCAATCTTGCCAAGCGCAAGTCGGTCATCCTCAGCGTGCATCCGCACAACGACCGCGGCACCGCGGTGGCGGCGGCCGAACTGGCGGTGATGGCCGGTGCCGACCGGGTCGAAGGCTGCCTGTTCGGCCACGGCGAGCGCACCGGCAACGTTGATCTGGTGACGCTTGCGCTCAACCTCTACACGCAGGGCGTGGATCCGGGCCTCGATTTCTCGCGCATCAACGATATCGCGCGGACCGTCGAACAGTGCACGCAGATTCCAGTGCATGCACGCCACCCCTACGCCGGCGACCTCGTATTCACCGCCTTTTCCGGTTCGCACCAGGACGCGATCCGCAAGGGCCTCGCCGCGCAGCAGCCGGACGCCATTTGGGAAGTGCCCTATCTGCCGGTCGATCCGGCCGACGTCGGTCGCACCTATGATTCGATCATTCGCGTGAACAGCCAGTCGGGCAAGGGCGGCGTGGCCTTCCTGCTCGAAAGCGAATACGGCGTCACCTTACCGCGTCGGCTGCAGGTCGAGTTCAGCACCGCGGTGCAGCAGCTCACCGACACCAGCGGGCAGGAAGTGCGCGCTGCCGACATCTGGAAGCTGTTCGCGCAGCAGTACTTCGAGCCAGCGGTTCCGTTCGAGTATGTCACCCATCATCTGCGCGAGATCGGCGACGAGCAGGGCATCGAACTGATGGTTAAGGTCGAGGGCGTCGAACGCACGCTGTCGGGCCGCGGCAATGGCCCGATCGCTGCCGTGGTCGATGCGCTCAAGGTGCCCGCCCGCCTGCACGACTACGAGGAGCGCGCGATCGGCCACGGCGCTGACGCGGCGGCGGTGGCCTTCGCCGAATTCGTCATCGACGGGCTTCCGGGCAGCACTTTCGGCGCCGGCATGCACCGGAACATCGTGACGGCGTCGGTGCTGGCCATCCTGAGCGGGCTCAACCGGGCCTGCGCCAAGCTCGATCCGGCGGCGCGCCGCGACTTCCTCGCCTCGACCATGCCGCCGGCGCTGGCCTGAGCGCAGGTCTCAGTCACCGCTGCCGCAGATTCTGGGCCGCCAGCTCTCCCGCCAGTGGCCGGCGAGCAGGCGGGCGATGACTGCACCGAAGCAGAGACCACTGCCGCCACAGGCCAGCACGGCGACATCCGGCAGGCCGGCCAGACTGCCGGCGCCGATGCCGCCGAGCAGGCCGGCCAGCGGCGGCAGATAGGCCAACATCACGGCGCGTAGCGGCGCGTCGTCGTCGATGCCGAGTGAGACCAGGTCGCCCGGGCGCAGCGAAGCGGCCTGCGCAGAGGGCAGTTCGAGCTGATGCAGCGTGTTTGGCGCGCTGCCACAGACGGTTTGCGAGCGGCAGCCGCTGCACGCCGTTGCGCTCTCGACGCCGACGGTGACGCGGGTGCCGTCGACCTGCATCACCCGGGTATCCCTGACCGTCATATCTCTTCCCTCCCGGCGGCTGTCTCGCAATCCTCGTGCCAGCCGCCGCTTACCGATCCGCTTGCCGCCGTCGACGCCGGTCCGGTGAGCCTTCGCCGCATTTCATCGCTGACGGGGTGCGGGGGCCGTCCTGTGCTGTTTGCGACAAGTCCGACAAGCGCTGTCGCAGCACCGTTTTGTGACGCCTTGCACCAAAGCGGACACGCCCGCCGGCCGATCGCCCTTCCCCTTTCCAAGTACCTGCCCGCAAACGGCTTTCCTGCGCGCTGTTACGCGGGCGTCCTGCGATTGACCGCTTTGTGACACTGGGTACGCGCCTTGCTTGATGCTGCAAGGCGTGGAGAAGCGCATGCGGATTTCCGCCGTGGCCGGCAGTACTGCCGACCGATCCCCGACAATAAGAAAAGGACGCAGGGGCCACTGAATGAAAGGGCGTACCGGCACGACCGGAATCGCCTCGGGAAGCAATCGGGGGCTGTCATGACTGCGAACGGCATCGAAACGAATGCACGCGCGAATATTGAACTGGTGACCGTGTACGAGCTGAGCAAGATACTCAGCTCGTCGCTGGACGTAACGAAGACCTTGCGCGAAGCACTGAACGTGCTGTCGCACTACCTCGACTTCAGACGCATGATGATTGCGCTGGTCGAGGACGACGGCGAGGCGCTCAGCCTCGCTGCGGCAGTCGGCCTGTCGGTCAAGGAATGGTCGAGCGGGCGCTACCGGTCGGGCGAAGGCATCATCGGCCGCGTGTTCGCCTCCGGCTCGCCGGTCGTGGTGCCGGACATTTCGGTCGAGCCGCTGTTCCTGAACCGCACTGGCGCGCTCGACGACGCCGGTGACGAAACCATCGCCTTCATCGGCGTGCCGATACGTGCAGGTGCCGACATGCTGGGCGTGCTGTGTGCCGACCGCGTGGTATCTCGCCGCGGCGGCTTCGGCAGCGACGTGCGCGTGCTGTCGATGGCGGCCAATCTGATGGGGCAGTCGGTGGCCCTGCAGCGCGTGGTGACCGACGAGCACGAACGGCTGCTGCACCAGGCCAAGCAGGCGCGGCGCGAGGCGCCGCGCGGCCGCTTCAAGCTGGACAACGTGGTTGGCACCTCGCCGCGCATGCAGCAGGTGTTCGCCGAGGCGCACCAGGTTGCGCCGTCGCGGTCGACCGTGCTGCTGCGCGGCGAAAGCGGCACCGGCAAGGAAGTGATTGCCCGCGCCATTCACGAACTGTCCACCCGCAAGTCCGGCCCCTTCATCAAGCTCAACTGCGCGGCGCTGTCCGAGTCGCTGCTCGAATCGGAACTGTTCGGACACGAGAAGGGCTCTTTCACCGGTGCCACCGGCGAACGCAAGGGCCGTTTCGAACTGGCCGACGGCGGCACCCTCTTCCTCGACGAGATCGGCGACATTTCGCCGGCTTTCCAGACCAAGCTGCTGCGCGTGCTGCAGGAGCGCGAGTTCGAGCGCGTCGGCGGCAGCAAGCCGATCAAGGTCGATGTGCGGCTGATTTGCGCGACCAACCGCAACCTCGAAAAGATGGTGGCGGCAGGCACCTTCCGCGCCGACCTGTACTTCCGCATCAATGTGGTGAGCATTTTCCTGCCGGCGCTGCGCGAGCGGCGCGAGGACATTCCGGCACTGACGCAGCACTTCCTGGAGCGCTTCAACCGCGAGAACGACCGCAATATGAAGCTGACCCAGGGCGGGCAGGCGGTGATGATGCACTGTTACTGGCCGGGCAATGTGCGCGAGCTGGAGAACTGCATCGAGCGCACCGCGACGATGGCGCATCACGACGCGATCGAGGCGTCGGACTTCCCCTGTTCGGTCAATCGCTGCCTGACGCAGGTGCTGCATTTCGTGAAGAAGGACGACGCGGTGTCGCCGGTGGCCAAGGAGTCCGCCGACAGCGATGCCGAGTCCTGTAGCCCGCCCGGCGACGCGGCGCCGGTGTCCCGCCCGGCGCCGTCCGATGACAAGCCGGACGGCGAACGCGACCGTCTCGTGTGGGCGATGGAACAGTGTGGCTGGGTGCAGGCCAAGGCCGCCCGCCTGCTCAATATCACGCCGCGGCAGATGGGCTATGCGCTGAAGAAGTACGACATCGAGGTGCGGCGCTTCTGACGGGGCAGCGAGGCGTACGCCCCGCTGCCCGATCACCACTCGTTGCGCATGCCCCAAGGGTGGGAGCCGGGCACCAATTCAGCGGTGATGCCCTTCTTCGCGATGTCCTCCAGCGTGCGGTAGAAGGTCGCCTCGTGCATCAGTGTGCCGCCCTTCGAGTACAGCGCGACATACTTCGACGGCATGTCGACCTCGACCGTGAAGTTGCCGCCGGCGTCCTGCACGCTGCGCGCGTTGCCGTTCCAGTCGATGAAGTATCCGGTTTCCGACGTCATGATCGCTGCTCCCTTCACGCCAGCGCCGGATCTTCCAGCACCGCGGTGGCGCTGACGGTCACGTTGTTCTTCGTTGCATCGGTGTAGGGGCACACCTTGAGCGCGCGCTCCACCAGCGAATCGGCGGTCGGCTGGTCGATGCCATGCAAGACGGCGGTAAAGCGGATGGCCATGCGGTAGGCCTCCTCGAAGTTCTTGAACAGCGACACCTCGGCTTCGACCATGCAGCCCTTCACCGGCAGTCGGTCGGCGCGGACGATGTGGCGTACCGAATTCTCGAAACAGGCGGCATAGGCGGCGGCGAACAGCTGTTCCGGATTGACGCCCTGCTTCTTGCCGCCCATTTCCGCCGGTGCGGCGAGGTCCAGCTTCAGCAGGCCGTCTTCGCTCTGCACGCGGCCATTGCGGCCACCCTGGCTGAAGACGCGGGTTTTGTAGATGAGGTCCATGACAGCTCCCGGTGTGGATGGTCGGTATCGTCAGCTCGAACAGCTGACGGTCAGTCCGTCCGCCCAGTCGGGCGGCGGCGCGGTGTAGTGCGCGTACTGCGGACGTTCGTCGAAGGGGCGGCGCAGGCAGTCGAGCAGCGCCCGCACCTCGCCGAAATCGCCGTCGCGGGCGCGCCGGATCGCCGACTCGGCCATCCAGTTGCGCAGCACGTAGCATGGGTTGGTGGCGAGCATGGCGGGCTGGCGCAGCGCATCGACGCTGCCTTCGCCGGCCAGCCGTGCGCGCCAGCCGAGCAGCCAGGCGTCGCAGGCTTCGCGATCGACGAACAGGTCGCGCAGCGGCGCGTCGCGCGTTGCGCGATCCTCGCGTTCAACGCTGCCGGGCAGGCGACTCAGGGCACGGAAGAAGAGGGTGTAATCGACGCGCTGCAGTTGCAGCAGACCGAGCGTTGCACCGATGAAGTCGTCGTCACCTCGCTGCGCGGTGGCGAAGCCGAGGCGTTGCCTCATCAGGGCGCCGAAGCGCGCGTCGAAGGCCGGCTGGAAGTGGTCATCGACCAGCGCACGCGTTCGGTCCGGATGGCCGATCAGCGGGCCGAGCGCGTCGGCCAGCACGTAAAGGTTCCACTGTGCGATGCGCGGCTGGGTGCGGAAGGCGTAGCGCCCCCAGGTGTCGGAGTGATTGCAGATGCGACCGGCATCGAAGGTGTCCATGAAGGCGAACGGCCCGTAGTCCAGCGTCAGACCCAGCGCCGACATGTTGTCGGTGTTCATCACGCCGTGCATGAAGCCGATCGCCTGCCAGTGCGCGACCAGCTCGCCGGTGCGCTGCGCGATGTCGGCCAGCAGCGCGGCACAAGGCTGCGGCGTATCACGCAGCCGCGGCCGGAAGTGATCGATCACGTGGTCGGCCAGCGTGCGCAGCGAGGCGACGTCGTCTTCCGCCGTGAAGTGCTCGAAGCTGCCGAAGCGCACGAAGCTCGGCGCAACGCGGGTGACGACGGCGGCGGTTTCCGTCTGCTCGCGCTGTACCGGCAGCGGCGATCCGATCACGCACAGTGCGCGGGTGGTCGGCACGCCGAGCGCGGCCATCGCTTCCGAACAGAGGAATTCGCGGATCGACGAGCGCAGCACTGCGCGGCCATCGGAAAAGCGCGAGTAGGGCGTCGGGCCGGCGCCCTTCAGCTGCAGTTCCAGCCGGCCGTGCGGTGTATCGACGTCGCCGAGCAGATGGGCGCGGCCGTCGCCCAGACGACCTGACCAGCTGCCGAACTGGTGGCCACCGTAGACCGCGGCCAGCGGCTCCGCGCCATCGGGCAGGCGGTTGCCGGAGAACAGTTCGACGAATTCGGGGCGCATCGTCTCGGCCGGATCGAGTCCGATCAATGCCGCAACGTCCGCGCTGGCGGCAACCAGATGCGGCGACGGCAGCGGTGCCGGCGCCAGCCGCGTGTGAAAGGCGTCCGGCAGGCGGGCATAGCGGCTGCCCAGGCGCAGCGATTCGAGCGCGGACAGCGGAGGTCGGGACAGGGGCGCGTTCATGAGTGCATTCCGCAATGATCACGACGCGCAGCAAGAATCGGGCAAGCGACGGACGGACGACGGCGCGGTGCGGCAGTGGCCCCTGGCGTGCCGGGTCGCGGTGTCGGTCGATTGCATGCGGCGCTGTTGCAACTGCGACAAACGCGACGCGCCTGTCGCGCCGACGCTAGCAACAGCCGACGTGCGGCGGTGTCGTCGGTGATGGCGCGATGCTTGCTGACTCCGTGCATCTGATGTTCGAAGGAGTGATCCCATGCTCGATACCCTCATCGTCGGTGCCGGACTGTGCGGCCTCGAGATCGCCCGCCGGCTCGAAGCGGCCGGACGCAGCGTGCTGCTGGTCGAGGCACGGCCGCGCGCCGGCGGGCGCGTGGATACGGTCCCCGCAACAGCGGGGGCGGCTGCCCTCGATCTCGGCCCCGGCTGGTACTGGCCGCAGTCGCAGCCGCGCATGGTCAGGCTGATCGCGGATCTGGGGCTGGAAACCTTTCCGCAGCATGACGAGGGCGTCGTGCTGCATCTGCAGCAGCCGGACGGCAATCCGGAAGCGCTCGGCAGCGCGGCGATACACAATGGCGCGCGGCGGCTGGTCGGAGGCATGGCGGCGCTGACCGGTGCCTTGCTGCGCCGGCTGTCGCACGACCGCCTGCGCACCGGCTGCACGGTCCGCCGGCTGGTCGCACGCAGCGACCGCGTCGAGGTGCACTGCACCGGGGGCGGTGAGTCTTTCGTCATCGCGGCGCGCAGCGTCGTGCTCGCGCTGCCGCCGCGGCTGGCGGCGGAACAGATCGTGTTCGAGCCGGCGCTCGACGCGCCGCTGCGTAAGGCGATGCAGGACCAGCCGACGTGGATGGCGGCGCAGGCCAAGGCCTTCGTGCGTTGTGATCGCGCGCACTGGCGCAGCGACGGACTTTCCGGCAACGCCTTCGTGTCGCATCCGCAGGCGGTACTCGGCGAGGTGTTCGATGCCTGCGACGGCACCGGAGAGGCGGCTGCGCTGGGCGGCTTTGTCGCACTGTCGCCGGCCCTGCGCGCGGCCAGCGCACCGGCGCTCGAACTGATGGTGCGCAGTCAGTTCGCGCAGCTGTTCGGCCCGACGGTGGAAGCGGGCGACCTGCATCTGCGCGACTGGGCCCGCGAGCCGATGACATGCAGCGCGCTCGATCTGGCCGAGCCCGGCGGGCATCCGGAGGACGACGTGCCGCTGCTTGCCGCACCGCACTGGTCAGGCCGCCTGCACCTGGCCGGCAGCGAGACGGCCACCCGCGGCGCCGGCTATCTCGAGGGCGCTCTGGATGCCGCGGCGCGGGTGGCGGCACGCCTCATCGTCGCGTCGCCTTCGCTGCCACCTTCGCCGGCCAACGACGGCAGCGTTGCCGAATTCGTCGACTGGGTGAGCACGCTGCGCAGTCAGGCGGGCGAACTGTACCGGCAGAGCGTGGTGCGCGCACTGAGTGCGCAGCACAGCTTGGACATGACGCACGCCGTGCTGTGTGCGGTTGTCGACCACGTGTATGCCGAGGCGCTGCGCCGGCTCGAGACGCTGGACTTCGACCTGAGCGAGGTCGCCATCGAGCGCGGCCGCTGTGCGCTGACGCCATCGCTGCTGGCGCCCTTCTCCGGCTTCAGCGACGGGCTGGTGGGCGAGGCGCTGCAGCACAACCGCACGTCCTGTGCGCTTTCCAACTTTCCGGACGAACACGCGCCGTCGCCCGACTACGTCGCGCGCATCCGCCACGACCTCGCGCTCGCCTGGCGCGCATTCGCCCAGTCGCTGAACCAGATGCTGGTCGACCGCATGCCGGTGCGTGGCTGACGCCGCTTTGTGTGCTTTGTCGCAAGCGTAGGTTTCCGACCACCGGATGAATCCTGTCCGGATCGCGCCAAGTCAATGAATCGAATGACGAAATCACTTTGGCACGGAAATGGCTATCCCTCGTTTGCCAGCCCACATCGCGCGTCAGCAGAACAAGGAGTAGGTCATGGAAAGTGCAGCAGCGAGCTATGTCAGCCTGGCTGACCTGAAGTCCAGCCACAACGTGCTGGCCACCCCGGCGGAAGCGCCGGCTCACGTCGGCTGTGGCACCTCCGGCGGCGAGGGCAAGGCCAGTTGCGGAACGTCCGCCGGGCCCGACGACATGCCGGCGCACGTGTGGGAGAAGGTGAAGAACCACCCCTGTTATTCGGAAGAGGCCCATCACCACTACGCCCGCATGCACGTCGCGGTGGCGCCGGCCTGCAACATCCAGTGCAACTACTGCAACCGCAAGTACGACTGTTCGAACGAGTCGCGCCCGGGCGTCGTGTCGCAGAAGCTGACGCCGGAACAGGCGGTCAAGAAGGTGGTCGCGGTCGCCAGCGAAATTCCGCAGATGACGGTGCTCGGCGTGGCCGGCCCCGGCGACTCGTTGGCCAACCCGAAGAAGACCTTCGATACCTTCCGCATGCTCCAGGAGCAGGCACCTGACATCAAGCTCTGTCTGTCGACCAACGGTCTGGCGCTGCCCGATCTGGTCGATGAGATCTGCAAGTACAACATCGACCACGTGACCATCACGATCAACATGGTCGATCCGGAGATCGGCGCCAAGATCTACCCGTGGATCTTCTGGGATCACAAGCGCATCACCGGCGTCGAGGCCTCGCGCATCCTGCACGAGCAGCAGATGAAGGGGCTGGAGATGCTGACCGCCCGCGGCGTGCTCACCAAGATCAACTCGGTGCTAATCCCGGGCATCAATGACGCGCACATGATCGAGGTGAACAAGGCGGTCAAGGCGCGCGGTGCCTTCCTGCACAACATCATGCCGCTCATTTCCGAAGCCGAGCACGGCACCGTGTTCGGCCTGACCGGCCAGCGTGGCCCCACGGCGCAGGAGCTGAAAGCGGTGCAGGACGCCTGCATGGGTGGCGCCAACCTGATGCGCCACTGCCGCCAGTGCCGCGCCGACGCGGTCGGCCTGCTGGGCGAGGACCGCAGCGAGGAATTCACGCTCGACAAGATCGAAGAGATGGAAGTGGTCTATGACCTCGACCGCCGCCGTACCTACCAGGAGCGCGTCGAAGCCGAGCGTCAGGCGCAGCATGCGGCCAAGGTCGAGGCGCTGGCCGCGACCGAAGGCAACGAGGCGGCGAAGGACATCAAGGTGCTGGTCGCCGTCGCCACGACGGGTGGCGGCCGGGTGAACCAGCACTTCGGTCATGCCGACGAATTCCAGATCTTCGAGGTGTCGGCGGGCGAAGCGCTGTTCGTCGGTCACCGTCGGGTCGACCTGTACTGCCAGGGCGGCTACGGCGAGGACGAACAGCTGCCCTCCATCGTCAATGCGATCAACGACTGCCACGCCGTGCTGGTGTCGAAGATCGGCGCCTGCCCGCGCGACGAGCTGAAGGGCGCGGGCATCGAGCCGGTCGACGCCTATGCCGACGAGTTCATCGAGAAGGCCGCGCTGTCGTGGTTCGCCGACTACACCGGCCGGGTTGCACGCGGCGAGATCGCGCACGCCGAGCGCGGCGACGCATCGATCCGCCAGGGCGCCTTCACCGCAGCCGCCTGACGTTTCCGGATGGACCGCGGCGAGTGCCGCGGTCCGAACGAAAGGAGAGAACCATGTCTTTGAAGATCATTGCCAACCTCTGTACGGGCTGTTCGGCCTGTGAGCCGGAATGCCCGAACGAGGCGATCAGCGAGCTCAAGAACCTGTTTGTCATCGATCCCGACAAATGCACCGAATGCGAAGGCGATTACGACACCCCGCAGTGCGTCGCGGTGTGCCCGATCGACGACTGCATCCTCCCACTCCAGACCCAGGCTGCCTGAGGACAACATGACCCAACTGACCCTGACGCCGGCTGCGGCGAAATTCATCCAGCGCATGGTGCGCTTTTCCGGCGAACCGGAAGGTGCCGGCTTTCGCCTGCTGGTCAGCGCCGGCGGCTGCTCCGGCCTGAACTCCGAGTTCACGGTCGTGGCGGCACCACTGAGCGGCGACTCGGTGGTCGAGGCCTCCGGTGTGCGGCTGTTCCTGCCGGCCGAGTCGCGCCTGCTGCTCGAAGGCGTGACCGTCGATTTCGCCGACACGCCGACCAAGAGCGGGCTCACCTTCATCAACCCGAACCAGGCACCGTGCGCATGCAGCAGCAGCGCACCGGCCGGCGCACCGGGCGTGCAGCAGCACGCACACGGTCACGGCCACGGCCACGCGATGCCCGGCGTCGCGACGGTCGGCCTCGACAGCATCCGTCGCGGTTGAGGAGGCGGTCATGCAGGCGATCGATGCCCACGACGATCTGGCCGACCCCGGCCTCGCCGTGCTCGGTCGCGGGCTGCCACCCGAGGCCGAAGCGCTGATCGCGCGCGCCGGCCTGATCCGCAACCGCGTTGCCGAGGCGCAGGCCTTGCTCGACGAGGCGCACGCACTCGCGCCTTCGCACCCGGCGACGCTGATCGCGCTCTATCGCTTCCACTTCTATGGCAACCGGCTGCGCGCAGCGCGCGACGTCGGCGAGCGCGCCATCGCCTGTGCGGCGGCGGCGCTCGGTCTGCCGGCGGACTGGCGGCGAGTCGAGGCCGACGCGCGCTTTCGCGCGCTGGAGCCGATGCCGCGCTTCTGGCTGTTCTCGCTCAAGGGCTACGCCTATCTGAGCGCGCGTCTGGGCGAACTCGACGTCGGTCGCGCCGCGCTGGCCAGGCTGGCGGTGATGGATCCGGAGGACAAGGTCGGTCACCGGGTGATCGGCGACGTGCTTGCGCGCATGGGACGCGACGACCTCGGTTACGAGGACTGCCCGGACATCGCGACAGCGCTTGGAGCCGCGCCATGATGAGCACGCTGCCGCAGGCCTCGTACGATCCGTCGGACGATATTCCGCCGCTGGCCTGGAGCGGCGACGATCTCGACTGTTCGCTCTGCGACGCCGAACTGCTCGGTGCCCGCTGCGAGCGCGGGCGCGCCTGTGTGCAGGACCGCTACGCCAAGCGCATCGACCGCTTCTTCCGCTGGAATCCCGACCTCAGCAATACCTTCCTGCATCACCCTTATTTTGAAGTGCGCGCCATCGCCTGCCGCCGTGCCGACGTGTTCCGCCTGCAGTCGCTGATCGACGACGAGGACGAGACGGTGCGCCTGTCGGTGGCGGTGCGCCTGCCGCTCGCCCAGGTGGCGAAGCTGCGCGACGACCCGCATCGCGAAGTGCGCATCCGCGTCGCCATGCGGCTCGAAGGGCGAGAACTGCTCGCCATGGCCGGCGACGAGGACTACTACGTGCGCAAGCTGGTGGCGCAGCGCCTGCCGGCAGCGCTGTTGCCGCGCATGCTCGACGACAGCGATCCCGAGGTCAGGCTGGAGGCGGTGCGACGGCTGGACATGCCGGCGCTGCTGCGCATGTGCGACGACCCGGAGATATCGATACGCAAGGAGGTGGCGCAGCGGCTGCCCGCGGCCCAGCTCTACCGCATGGCGCACGACCCCGCCTGGGAGGTGCGCTGGCTGGTGGCCGGCCGTGCCGGCCGTGCGCTTGCGCTGCAGATGTCGGCCGGCGACGAGGAAGCGGATGTGCGCGCCGAAGCGTGCGCGCGCCTGAACGAACTGGATCGGGAACAAGGAGATCGACATGGGTGACATCAGTCGCGACAGCGATACCGTCGAACTGACCGCGCCGCCGGTATTCAAGTACGGCGAGCGCGTGGTGAGCCGCTACACGATACGCAACGACGGCACCTATTGCGGCAAGGACATCGGCGAGGTGCTGGCGAAGAAGGGCGACGTCGGCTTCGTCACGTCGATCGGCACCTTCCTGCAGCAGTACTACATCTACGCCGTCGAATTCCTCGGCACCGGCCACCGGGTCGGCATGCGCGGGCGCGAACTGGTGTCGCTCGACAACCTGCCGCCGCACGTGGTCGAGGTGCTGGGCGAGCGCGTCCATCAACTGGCAGCCATCAAGGTGGGAGGCGACGGTGTTTGAATTGCGCGAACCGAAGTTCCGCTGGGGTCAGCGCGTCGCCGCGACGATAGACCTGTTCAACGATGGCTCCCATCCCGAGGTGCCGCTGGACGCACTGCTGGTGGCAGAGGGGGCGGCCGGCGAGGTGGTGCAGATCGGCCACCACGAAGAAGCCAACATTCCGATCTACATGGTCGAATTCGCCGACGGCCCGAGCGGCGTCGATGGCGCGCCGCGCCCCTGCGTGATCGGCGTGCTGGAAGAGGAGATCGCGCCGGTCTGACCGGTGCGCGCGCGATGAACGTCCATGCCCTGAGCCCGCTCCGCAACGCGCCGGCGCCCGGCGGCAGCGTGGTCGTCGCCGAGACCGAACTGCTGCGCCGGCGCGTGCTGCGCGCGCTGGCGGCACGCGAGCGCTATCGCTACGTGCATCCGGCACTGCACGACACCGACGACGGCTGGATCATCACCAGCCCCTGTTGCTCGCGCAATGTCGACCCGGAGGGCGGAACGATAGATATCGCGCGCATCCGCCACGAGGACGCGAGCTGGGTGCTCTATGCCTGCGACCATCTGCTCGGTGGCTGGGTGCAGCACTCGCGCTCGAACAGCCTGGACCGCCTGCTCGACCTCATCGTGCACGACCCGCACCGGGTGTTCTGGCCATGATCTACCTCGACCACAACGCGACCACACCGCCGCTGCCCGAGGTGATCGAGGCGGTGACCGACTGCCTGCGCGATGGCTGGGGCAATCCGTCGTCCAAACACGGCTTTGGTCAGCGCGCGAAGTCGGCGCTGGCGGCCGCGCGCGCCGAGGTGGCGGCGCTGGCCGGCGCGCAGCCGGTCGAGGTGGTGTTCACCAGCGGCGCCACCGAGGCGAACAACCAGGTGCTCGCTGGCGCGCTGTCGCGCCCCGGAGTGCCGCCGCGCGTGCTGCTGTCGGCGGTCGAGCACGCCGGCTTCCTGAAGGCGGCGCAACGCATGCGCGACTTCGGTGTTGAGGTCGAACTGCTGCCGGTGGATGGGCGCGGTGTGCTGCGTCTCGACGCACTGCATGCCGCGCTCGAACGCCCGGCCGCGCTGCTGTCGGTGATGGCGGCGAACAACGAGACCGGCGTATTGCAGCCGGTGGTCGAGGTGGCCGCCGCCGCGCGCGCGGCCGCCGTGCCGCTGCATGTGGATGCCACCCAGCAGGCCGGCCGCCTGCCGCTGGATTTCGCCGGCTGGGGCGTGGACCTGATGTCGATGTCCGCCCACAAGTTTGGCGGACCCAAGGGCTGCGGCGCGCTCGTCGTTCGCAAGGGACTGAGCTGGCCGGCGCTGCTGCCGGGCCAGCAGGAGCGCGGCCGCCGCGGCGGCACCGAGAACATGCCGGGCATCGCCGGCTTTGCCGTCGCGGCGCGTCAGGCGCGCGCGACGATGCAGGCCGAAACGCTGCGCCTGGGCGCGCTGCGCGACGCGCTCGAAGACGCGCTGCGCGAAACGCTGACCGGCCTGACGGTGTTCGGCGAAGGCGCGCCGCGCCTGCCCAACACGCTTTTCGTCGCCGTTGCCGGCCAGTCGGCCGACCGTCTGCTTGGCCGGCTGGAGCGCGAAGGCATCCTCGCCGCATCGGGGGCAGCCTGTTCGTCCGGCGGCAGCGAGCCGTCGCACGTGCTGGCCGCGATGGGCGTGCCGCCGGCGCTCGCACGCGAGGCGATCCGCCTGTCGCTGGGTCGCGATACCGACGGCGAACACCTCGCCCGCGTCGTCCATGTACTGCGCAGTCTGCAATCCGAAACGGCCGCCGCGGCGGCCTGAAGTCGACACGTCACCACGAGGAAGTCCGCCATGAAAGTCATGATCCGCAAGAGCAGCAAGGGCGAACTGTCGCTCTACGTGCCGAAGAAGGACCTGGAAGAACCCATCGTGCAGATGGAGCGCCCGGACATGTGGGGCGGCCAGATCACGCTCGCCAACGGGTGGACGCTGGACCTGCCCGAGATGGCCGCCGACACCCGGCTGCCGATCACGGTGGAGGCCCGCCTGACCGGCGGACGCGAGTGACGTGGCGCTGAGTGCAGATCAGTTGGGCGAGATCGCCCGCATCGCGCTCGCGGCACCGACGCTGGGCGAGGCCATTGCCGGCGTGCGCCTCGCTCTGCCCGGCGTCCGCGCCTCGGCGGTCGACGCGTTCGACATGCGCGGCGAGAAGCCCGCGCTGCGCATCGGCGACCGCGATCTTTTCCTGATGCACAGCGACGGACATTGCTGGTCGGTCACGCCCGACCCGCTGGCAGCGCACGGCATCGTGCTGACCCAGCACACCTGAACCGGGAGATGAACATGGACAGCGACTGGATACCGCTCTCACTCGCCGACGTCGGCGAACGCGAAGCTCAGCTGGTGGAGCAGGTGATGCGTTCCGGCCGGCTGTCGGGCGGCCCGATGGTGGAAGCTTTCGAGTCGGTGTTCGCCGACCTGCACGGGCGCCGCTACGCGGTGGCCGTGTCGAGCGGCATGGCAGGTGCCTGGATGGCGCTGCGCGCGCTCGGCATCGGCCCGGGCGACGAAGTGATCGCCAGCGCCTACAGCTGGCACCACATCGCACACGCCATCGTGCATGCGGGTGCCACGCCGGTGCTGGCCGACATCGACTACTGGTCCGGTGCAGTGGCGCCGGAATCGGTGCTGACGCGCATCACGCCGAACACGCGCGCCATCATCGGCAACAACTGCAACGGCCATCCGGCCGCGTGGAAGCCGCTGCGCGACATTGCCGACGCGCATGGGCTGGCGCTGATCGAGGATTCGACCGAAGCGATCGGCTCGCGCTACCTCGGCGAACTGGTCGGCACCTTCGGCGACCTGTCCATCTTCGACTTCTCGCAACCGCTGGCGCTGAACTGCGGCGAGGGCGGCATGGTGCTGACCGACGACGCACGTCTGGCCAGCGAACTGCGCTACCTGCGTGCGCACGGGCTGAGCGATCGCAACTCGGTGTCGGTCGGCAGCCGCGTGCCCTTCTCGGCCAACATGAGTGACGTCACCGCGGCCATCGGCATCGCCCAGGCTGAGCGCATCGACGAGATCCACGCGCGGCGCAAGCAGGTCGAGGTCTGGTACCACGAACAGATGCAGACCTTCGAGGGCATCAAGCCGCCCTATCTGGCGCAGGACGTCGATGAGGTGCACTGGATGCTCTACGTCGTGCATCTGGGCAAGCGCTTCACCGCCAGCGCGCGCGCGCAGCTGATCGAGGATCTCGACACCGAAGCGATCGAGGCGGCCGCTTACAGCCGGCCGCTGCACCAGCAGTTCCATTACCAGAGCTACGGCTACAAGCGCGGCCAGCTCGCCAACACCGACCGCATCGCCGACCGCTCGCTGGCCTTGCCCTTCCACGGCTTCATCGAGCAGGACGAAGTGCGCTTCGTGGTGAAGACGCTGAAGGACGCGGCCACGAACGTCGGCGCCGGTGCCGCCATCTACTGAACCGCGTTACGAGGACGAGTCATGACATCCCCCCTGACCCAATTGCCCGCCGAGATCGAAGCAGGGCTGCGCGCCGGCCGCGTCGTGCCCTATCTGGGCCCCGGCATGCTGTCGCTGGTGCCGCAGTACGCGGTGCCCGGCACGCCGGAGGCGCTGGTCGCGCTGCTCACCGCCAAGGTGACCGTGCCGCACAAGATCCGTAGCCGGCTGACCCAGGCTGCGCAGTTCATCGAGAACTTCAAGCACCGCAAGACGGTGGTCGATCTGATGAACAACGCCTTCGCCGCAGCCCCCTCGGCCTCGCCGCTGCATGCCTGGCTGGCGAGTCTGAATCTGCCGCTCATCGTCGACACCTGGTACGACGAGGCGATGTCGACCGCGCTGCACGAAGCCGGCGTCAAGTGGGGCGAAGTGCAGGGGCTGTCGCAGTCCGAACATTTCGGCAACTGGACCGGCTGGTATGACCGCGACGGCAATCCGCTGCCCGATCGCGCACCCGACTGGGCGACGCTGCTGTACAAGCCGATCGGCTCGACCAGCCCGGCGGGCAACTACCTCGTGTCGGATTCGGACTATGTCGAAGTACTGACCGAGATCGACATCCAGACGCCGATCCCGCAGGAGGTGCAGGCGCTGCGCAGCGGCCGCAGCTTCCTCTTCCTCGGTTGCCGCTTCAACGATCAGCTCACCCGCTCGTTCGCGCGCCAGATCATGAAGCGCTCCAGCGATCGCCACTGGGCGCTGCTGCCCGACGAGCCGACGCGCATGGAAGCGAAGTTCCTGGCCGAACAGAACATCACGCGCATCGCGCTGCCGCTGGACAGCCTCGCCGCCTTGCCGGCGCAGGCGGCCTGACCCGATTCACCCACCGACAAGGAGATAACGCCATGCCACAGCTCACCATCATGCCGTCCGGAAAGGCGCTCGACGTCGCTCCCGGAACCACCCTGCTTGCCGCCATCCTGTCCGCCGGCGAGAAGCTGATCAGCAAGTGCGGCGGCCAGGCGCAGTGCGGCGCCTGTCACATCGCGGTCAACGAGGGCCGCAAGAGCCTGTCGAAGACGACCCGTGCAGAGAACGAGAAGCTCGACGCGCTGGTCGGCGTCAGCTCGAAATCGCGCCTGGCCTGTCAGGCGCAGATGGGCGAAGAGAACGTGACGGTCGAGCTGCTCAGCTTCGTCTGATCGCGTCCACGCCACCCCGACAAGAACCGGACAACGGGAAGAACATCATCATGAGTTACGACGCAATCAAGGCCGATCGCGGCCTCTGTACCGGCAACCGCCTCGGCGCTGCCGGCAAGTGCAACGGCCAGACCTTCCAGTGCGAGTGCGGCCATGTCGGCTGCCGCCAGACCTACGACGACAGCTGCACCAATCAGGCCTTCTCGGCCGGCTGGCGCTGCGTCAAGTGCGGCGCCGTGGGCAAGATGACACGGCTGAACTACGAGTACCGCATCGGCGCCTGAGCCCGGAGCGCACGGAACCATGACCGAAGCGCTGTTCAGCGCCGCGTCGCTGGCCATGCTGGACGAGGCCTGCAGCGGCGTGCTCATCCTCGGCGAAGGGCTGGAGCGCGACGAGTTCCTGTCGTCGCGGTTGACCCGCGCCGAGGTGGGCCGCCTGCTGCTGATCATCGCCCGTCTGATGGACGGCCTGCCGATGGAAGCCAGCCGCCGTCTGCCGGAGATCGACTGGGCCGGCTGGTCGCTGCTGGCGCGCACCTTGCCCGACCAGGGGCCGGCCAGCGACGACACGCTGTGGTTCGCCCTTACTTCGCTGGTGCCGGCCACGCTGATGTGGCTGCGGCTCTACCGCCAGCGCGAACCGGCGCTGTTTGCGTTCGCCGGCTGAGGTGCGTGCCGTTCAGGCGGGGAAGTCGATCACCTGCGGCTCTTCGTCACCGATGACGATGCAGGCGCGCAGCAGACGCCCGTCGGCGCTCCAGCTGTATTCGTGACGCATTTCGGTTTCACCGTAGACCTTCTTCTCGGCGCGCACGATGCGACCGGCTGCGTCGTAGTCGACCTGGAACCAGGTGTTGCGGTTGCGCAGCGCATCCGGCTGCAGTTCTTCGGCGAACTGCAGCGGGAGTTTCACGCCGCGGTAGGTGAGGAAGTAGCGGCTGATCGTCGAGGGCGAAGGGGGGAGCGATGGCGAGGACATGGGTGAGCGGATGTCGATGACAGTGAAACAGTTGATCGTGGCCTTGCAGGGGCTGCCGGCCGACGCCACCGTGCTGCTCGAAGGTGACGACGGCTACTCCCCGCTCGGTGCGCTGGAACTGCTGGGCAACGGTGGCGTGCTGCCCGACGAGGTGGTGCTGCAGCCAGACATGACGCCAGACTGAGCGGCGTCGCCGCCCGAGCGAACTGTCTTCATTCCGGCGGGCGGCACGATCGCAGTCCGCCGGCAGCACAGCCCTCCGACGTTTCACGCAGCCGTGCCGCGGCGTCCGGCGTCAGCCCTATCCAGCGGTCCACTGCCGGCGGATCGAAACCGACCCGCCGCTCCGCGCCCACCTGCAGCAGCGGCCGCCGTATCAGCAGCGGCTCGGCCAGCAACAGCGCCAGCGCCTCTGCCCGGCCGAGCGATTCGGGCCGCACTTCGCCACTCTTCACGCGTGGCGCAGCGCGGTTGAACCAGTCGGCCACCGGCAAGGGGTCGAGGAAGTCGAGCAAGGACTCCGCCGTCCATGGCTCGGTCAGCAGGCTGCGCACCGTCAGCAGATGGCCGGCATCGAGCAGCCACTGCTTCTGCCGCGCGTTGCCGGTACAGCCCGGCTTCTCAAAGAAGACGACGTGAGCCATGTCAGCGATCCGTCAATGTCAGGCGGTGAGCGGCGATGCGCCAGACGAGCGGGTGGCCCTGCAGAGCCGTCCCGCCACTGGCGGCGGAGCGAGCGTGGGGGCTTTCGCGCCGCCCGCAGGGCCGCCCCAAGGGCGAGCGCAGCCCCCTCGGGGGGCAGCGAGCGAAGCGAGCGTGGGGGCTCACACTCAGACCGGACGGTTCTCGTACAGATTGCGCACCGGGCCCATCAGCTTCAGGCCTTCTTCGTAGCTGATTTCCGGGAACTTGCCGGTGAACTTCATCGCGGCGTCGACGACCGCATCCAGCTTGCCGGCGGTGTCGAGCTTCTTCAGGTCGTTCTTCTCCAGATAGAGCAGTTCGAGCGTCTCGTTGTAGACGGTCGCTTCGTCGATCGGCAGCACGTAGAAGGTCGCGCCGCCGTACTGCACCTGGTACTTCTTCGACAGATCGATGTTGTCGCAGAACAGGAAGTACTTGCCTTGCGGCGACAGCGCATCGCCCAGCACCTCGGCCAGCATCTTCAGGTACTCGAAGGACAGCAGGAAGCAGGTCAGGAAGGCGATGTGCGTCTCGCCCTCATGCGCGGCGGCCATCACCTGGTCGCTGCTGATCTCGGGCGGACGGGCCTCGTCTGCGAACTGCTGCGCGAACTTCAGTGCGATGTCGCCGCGAAAGCCGATACGGCCCGGCTTGTGCGTCGGACCCTTGAATACGGCGTTGAGCAGCCGCTTCTCGTTTTCCAGTGCGGCAAAGGCGGAGCTAGCGATGGTGATGCTCATGGTGATTCCCCTGATCGTTGCGGATGAAATCCGCGGTCTTGAAAAAGGCCTGCTCCAGTTGCATGCGCAGTTCGCCGTCGCTGACGACTTCCTGCAGGGCGGCGCGCATGCAGTTCATCCACGCGTCGCGTTCGGCCGGGCCGATCGCGAATGCGAGGTGCTTGCGTCGCAGACGCGGATGGCCACGTTCGACCGAGTAGCGCTGCGGACCGCCCATCCATTCGACGAGGTAATTCACCAGCACGCGCTTGACGTCGGTCAGGTCGACACCGTGCATGGCGCGTATGCCCTGTGCGTCCGGGCGTTCGCTCATGTGTGCATAGAAGCGCTCGACCAGATGAACGATCGCCGCTTCGCCGCCGATGCGGGCGAAGTGCGGGTTCTGCGTACCTGCGGTCGAACTGACCGAAGGCGCGGCGGCTGGAACGACGGGTTCTTGCGTGGACATGGACGTGTCTTTGCTGGGCGGATGCGTGACCACAGCAAGTGCCGTACCCGTTGCGTCTTCTCTGTCCGGCATCACGCCGGACTGTGCGCCGGAACGCCCGCCGGCGCGCCCGATGGCGCATTGACCACAGAGCAGAGGGAAGCCTGTGTCGGCTCTGTCGCAGCCCGGTCAATCCTCACAGCGCTGGGCTGATTGTCGCGTTTGTCGTACCGCCCGCCGACCCATCGAAACGCTGATCTGGATCTCTGAAACGACGTCTGTACGCCGTTTATCGAGAATGCATCGGGAATGGCACGGCTGTTGCTGAACAGGCCATGCACCGACCATGACTTGCCGCCAATGGCTGACCACGAAGACCAACAATGGGCACAAGGGGCTGCATCCGGTGGCGCGGTACGTGGCCAATGATCACTTGGTCAGCGGCAATCAACTGTTCATCGACTCAGGAGAATCAAACATGGCATCTCTCAGACAAATCGCCTTCTACGGCAAGGGCGGCATCGGCAAGTCGACCACCTCCCAGAACACCCTGGCCGCTCTGGCCGAAATGGGTCAGAAGATCCTCATCGTCGGCTGCGATCCGAAGGCCGACTCGACCCGCCTGATCCTGCACGCAAAGGCACAGGACACCATCCTGTCGCTGGCCGCCGAAGCCGGTTCGGTCGAGGATCTGGAGCTCGAGGACGTCATGAAGATCGGCTACCGCGACATCCGCTGTGTCGAATCCGGTGGCCCGGAACCCGGCGTCGGCTGCGCCGGTCGCGGTGTCATCACATCGATCAACTTCCTCGAGGAGAACGGCGCCTATGACGGCGTCGACTACGTGTCCTACGACGTGCTGGGCGACGTCGTGTGCGGTGGCTTCGCGATGCCGATTCGCGAAAACAAGGCGCAGGAAATCTACATCGTCATGTCCGGCGAAATGATGGCCATGTACGCCGCCAACAACATCTCCAAGGGCATTCTGAAGTATGCCAATTCGGGTGGCGTGCGTCTGGGCGGCCTGGTGTGCAACGAGCGCCAGACCGACAAGGAACTGGAACTGGCCGAATCGCTGGCCAAGATGCTGGGTTCCAAGCTGATCCACTTCGTGCCGCGCGACAACATCGTTCAGCACGCCGAACTGCGTCGCATGACGGTGCTCGAGTACGCGCCGGACTCGAAGCAGGCCAACGAGTACCGCGACCTGGCGCAGAAGGTTCACGCCAACGCCGGCAACGGCACCATCCCGACGCCGATCACGATGGACCAGCTCGAAGACCTGCTGATGGAGCACGGGATCATGAAGCAGGTCGACGAATCGGAAGTCGGCAAGGCCGCCGCTGCCGCCTGAGCACCCGAGAGTCGAGGGTCGGGAGCCGCGGGCGTCGCCCGCAGGCTCCCGGCCTCCGCCGGCGACAACCGTGGTTCTCTACCCTCAGCTCTCGACAAGGAGTGATCAAATGAGCATGACCATAGACGAAAAGAAGGCCCAGAACGCAGCGCTGATCGAAGAAGTGCTGAAGGCCTATCCCGAGAAGACCGCGAAGAAGCGCGCCAAGCACCTCAACGTGCACGAAGAAGGCAAGCCTGACTGCGGCGTGAAGTCGAACATCAAGTCGCTGCCCGGCGTGATGACCATCCGCGGCTGTGCTTACGCAGGTTCCAAGGGCGTGGTGTGGGGCCCGATCAAGGACATGATCCACATCTCGCACGGCCCGGTCGGCTGCGGCCAGTACTCGTGGGCGGCTCGCCGCAACTATTACATCGGCGTGACCGGTGTGGATACCTTCGTCACGATGCAGTTCACCTCCGACTTCCAGGAGAAGGACATCGTGTTCGGCGGCGACAAGAAGCTGGAAGTCATCATGGACGAGATCCAGCAGCTGTTCCCGCTCAACAAGGGCATTTCGGTGCAGTCCGAGTGCCCGATCGGCCTGATCGGCGACGACATCGAAGCGGTGTCGAAGAAGAAGTCTAAGGAGTACGCCGGCCACACCATCGTGCCGGTGCGCTGCGAGGGCTTCCGCGGCGTGAGCCAGTCGCTGGGTCACCACATCGCCAACGACGCGATCCGCGACTGGGTGTTCGACAAGACCGAGGACAAGCGCCCGGACTTCGTGTCGACCCCGTACGACGTGGCCATCATCGGTGACTACAACATCGGTGGCGACGCCTGGTCGAGCCGCATCCTGCTGGAAGAGATGGGTCTGCGCGTGATCGCCCAGTGGTCCGGCGACGGCACCATCGCCGAGCTGGAGAACACGCCGAAAGCCAAGCTCAACGTGCTGCACTGCTACCGCTCGATGAACTACATCTCGCGGCACATGGAAGAGAAGTACGGCATTCCCTGGGTGGAATACAACTTCTTCGGCCCGTCCAAGATCGAGGAGTCGCTGCGCGAGATCGCCTCGCACTTCGACGACAAGATCAAGGAGAACACCGAGAAGGTGATCGCCAAGTACAAGCCGCTGATGCAGGCGGTGATCGACAAGTACCGTCCGCGCCTGGAGGGCAAGAAGGTGATGCTGTTCGTTGGCGGTCTGCGCCCGCGTCACGTCATCGGTGCCTATGAGGATCTGGGCATGGAAGTGGTCGGCACCGGCTACGAATTCGGCCACAACGACGACTATCAGCGCACCACGCACTACGTCAAGGACGGCACGCTGATCTATGACGACGTCACCGGCTACGAATTCGAGAAGTTCGTCGAGAAGGTGAAGCCCGACCTGGTCGGTTCCGGCATCAAGGAAAAGTACGTGTTCCAGAAGATGGGCGTGCCCTTCCGTCAGATGCACAGCTGGGACTACTCCGGTCCGTACCACGGCTACGACGGCTTCGCCATCTTTGCCCGCGACATGGACATGGCGATCAGCTCGCCGATCTGGGGCCTGACCAAGGCTCCGTGGAAGAAGTAAGCGCAGTGCAACGTAGGGTGGGTTGAGGGCACCGAAACCCACCGTTCCCGACATCCGTGTCGCAGGGCGGGGCGCAGCCCCTGCCCACCCTACACTCAGGAGTGTTCAACATGCCTCAATCAGCCGACAAGATCCTCGACCACGAACTGCTGTTCCGCGAACCGGAATACCAGCAGATGCTGGCGGACAAGAAGTCCCAGTTCGAGTTCAACCACGCCGACGCCAAGATCCAGGAGATCGTCGAGTGGACCAAGACCGAGGACTATAAGCAGAAGAACTTCGCCCGTGAAGCGCTCACGGTCAATCCGGCCAAGGCCTGCCAGCCGCTGGGTGCCGTCTATGTCGCCAACGGCTTCCACAAGACGCTGTCCTTCGTGCATGGCTCGCAAGGCTGTGTCGCCTACTACCGTTCGCACTTCTCGCGTCACTTCAAGGAGCCGACCTCCTGCGTGTCGTCGTCGATGACCGAGGACGCGGCGGTGTTCGGCGGCCTGAACAACATGATCGACGGCCTGGCCAACTCGTACAACCTGTACAAGCCGGACATGATCGCGGTGTCGACCACCTGCATGGCGGAAGTGATCGGTGACGACCTGAACGCCTTCATCAAGACCTCGAAGGAAAAGGGCAGCGTGCCGGCCGAGTTCGACGTGCCGTTCGCTCACACGCCGGCCTTCGTCGGCAGCCACATCACCGGCTACGACAACGCGCTGCTCGGCATCCTGCGTCACTTCTGGGACGGCAAGGCCGACACCGCCGCCAAGCTCGAGCGCAAGGCGGATGAGTCGATCAACTTCATCTTCGGCTTCGACGGCTTCGTCGTCGGCAACATGAAGGAAATGAAGCGCATCCTCGACCTGTTCGAGATCGACTACAACATCCTGTGCGACCCGTCCGAAGTCTGGAATACGCCGACCGACGGCGAATTCCGCATGTACGAGGGCGGCACCACCAAGGAAACGGTCGAGCGCGCGATCAACGCCAAGGCCACGGTCATCTTCCAGGAGTTCTGCTGCGAAAAGACCGCGAAGTTCATCGCCGAGCACGGTCAGGAAGTGGTGCTGCTGAACAGCCCGATCGGCGTCGCCGGCACCGACAAGTTCCTGATGGAACTGTCGCGCCTCACCGGCAAGCCCATCCCCGAAGTGCTGGAGAAGGAGCGCGGTTACCTGGTTGACGCGATGGCCGATTCGCAGGCTCACCTGCACGGCAAGCGCTACGCGATGTACGGCGATCCGGACATGATGCTGGGCCTGACCGAGTTCCTGCTGGAACTGGGTGCCGAGCCGGCACACATCCTGGCCACCAACGGCGAGAAGGAATGGGAAGCCAAGGTGCAGAAGCTGCTCGACAGCTCCCCCTACGGCGCCGGCTGCAAGGTGTACCCGAAGCGCGACCTGTGGCACATGCGTTCGCTGCTCTACACGGAGCCGGTCGACTTCCTGATCGGCAACACCTACGGCAAGTACCTGGAGCGTGACACCGGCACTCCGCTGATCCGCATGGTGTTCCCGATCTTCGATCGTCACCACTACCATCGCTACCCGATCTGGGGCTACGAAGGCGGCATGCGCGTGCTGGTGATGCTGCTCGACGAGTTCTTCGAGTCGATCGACGTGAACACCATCGTTCCGGGCAAGACCGACTACTCGTACGACATCATCCGCTGATACAGCGTCCTCTCGCGCCGCGCCTGCACGCATCGTGCCGGCGCGGCGTCTTTTTTGGGGCAGGGTGTGCAGGCATCGGCCCGGGCTCCGGCGGCAGGTGTGGCGAATTCCCGCTGTGGGAGCGGCCCTCGCGAAATGGGCCGTCGCCGTCCCCAGGCCTCGATACAGGCTGTTGTCGGGGTCAAGACCCCTCCCACAGAACCCCTGCCCAGGCTCGGGCAGCAGGTCGGGTGCGTTCCCTGTGGGAGCGGCCTTGGCCGCGACTGGGCCGTCGCGGTCCGCAGGCTTGAATGCAGGGTGCCGTCGGGGTCAGAAGACCCTTTCCACAGAACCCCGCCCAGGCTCGGGCAGCCGGTCGGGCGCGTTCCTTGTGGGAGCGGCCTTGGCCGCGACTGGGGGCGTCGGTCGGCGCAGTCGCCGACCGGCGCCCTGTTGCGCTCAGATGCTCAGACCGAACTCGGGAGCGATGAGCTTGAGCCAGCCGTCGACACGTTCGGCCGTCAGTTCGGGCTGAATGTCCTGGTCGATGGCCAGGCCGACGAACTTGTCGTCGATAACCGACTGCGACTCGGTGAAGTCGTAGCCGTCGGTGGGCCAGGCGCCGACGATCTTTGCACCCGCGTCCTTGAAGAAGTCGTACAGCAGGATCAGACCGTCGACGAACTCGTGACCGTAGGTGTCCTGGTCGCCGAGGCCGAACAGCGCCACCGTCTTGCCGGCGAAGCTGGTGCCCTTGAACTTGACCAGCGCCTCGGCCCAGCTCTCGTCGTCGCATTCCGCCTCGATGCCGGGCAGCAGGCCGTCGCCCAGCGTCGGCGTGCCGAGGATCAGGTAGTCGTAGGCGAGCAGGTCGTCCACCGTTGCCTTGTTGATGTTGACCGGCTCGGCCATCGTGTCGTCGTCGAAGCGCTTCTTGATCTGCTTCGCGATCTTGCGCGTGCTGCCGCTGTTGGTGCCGAAGAAAAGTCCGATGCGTGCCATGACAGATCCATTCAGTTGAGTGTTGCGGGGGAGGTGTATGCGGCGTCCATGCCGCGGAAGATGGCGCAGCGCTGGAATACCTCCAGCGTTGGCGCGCAGGCCTTGTGCTGACAGTACTTCGCCGCCAGCTTGGCCAGACCCTTGATGTCGCGACCGGAGGCGTCGGGAAACAGCACGGCCAGTGCCTCGACCATGCCGTCGTCCAGCGCGAGCCCGAACTGCGTTGCCATCACCTGCCAGATGCGACGGCGTGCCGCTTCGTCCGGCGCGTGGTAGCGGATGAGCGCGATGCAGCGCGACACGATGGCTTCGTCGATGTCGTCCACCCGGTTGGTGGTCAGGAAGAGCAGGCCGTTGAAGTACTCGAGCACGCGCAGGAACACGCCGACGACCGCATTCATCGTCATGTCGTCCTCGCGCCGCTTGATATAGACGTCGGCCTCGTCGATCAGCATCACCGCGCCCCAGCGCTGGGCGCGCGTCAGCGCCTGCTTGAGCGCGCCTTCCATCTGCGCGACATTCAGTCCGAGCTGGCCGGAGTGCACGCGGTAGAGCGGCCGGCGGATGATTTCCGAGTACACCTCGGCGGTCAGCGTCTTGCCCACGCCCGGAGGCCCTGCGCACAGCACGGTGGTACCGCCCGACTTGCCGGCCACGATGTCGTCCATCAGCACGTCCATCTCGGCGGTCAGGATGTCGATCAGGTCGGTCTGTTCCGGCGGCAGCACCAGCTTCTGCTTCAGTGCGGGCTGGTAGGCATAGGGCGCCATGTCGTCCACATGCACCCACAGATGCTGGTGCAGGTCGAGGTGGAACATGAGCACATAGGGATGCACCGGCAGCTGCGAGAACAGACCTTCGGGCATTGCATCGCGCGACGCTTCGACCTCGTCTTCCGCCTCGTAGCGGTTGCTCTTCGCCGCCTTGCGCAGATAGGGGCCGAGGATGTCGCCCGGTGCTTCGAGCAGCAGCGTGCGTGCCGGCAGGATGGCTTCGTCATTGACCAGGCGGGCCGTGCCGCCGCTGGCCGACAGCACGACCTGATCCTTGCGTGACCAGTCGGTGTCGCGATGGGTGGCACTCGGGTCTTCGGCGTGGAAGCCGGTGCCGGTGGCCGAGAACTGTTCGCCGTAGCGCGCGCGCCACTCGATGTAGCGTGCGGTCACCGTGTCGCAGGCGGCGATCAGCGCCGGCGTTTCCTTCAGGAAGCCCTTGGCCGCAAGCACCTCGCCCACCGTCTTGCCGGTGATGTCCGCGCCGTAGATGCGGATGACCGAGGTAGCCAGCGTCGCCTTCACATTGGCCTTCAGTTCGATGAATACCTTGCCCGTCTCTTCGTTGTTGGCCGGCGTGTAGTCGAGCCGGCTCACCACCCAGGGCAGTGGCCGGGTGACCTGGTTGGCGGTGAACAGCCAGCCGCGGATGGCACCGTCGGCCAGATGGCGGGCGAGTGCCGGCACCAGCTGTTCCAGGTCGTTGCTTTCGAAGCGGCGGCCGTCGCCTTCCAGCGCGTCGGCCAGCGTGGTCAGCGCGGTCGCGCGCTCCAGCATCGCCGGGCCGGCGTCGGCGTAGAGGCGGCCGAGGAAGCGCAGCGCGTCGATGGACAGCCGCGACACCGGCACCTCGACCCTGTCGCAGTACTGCAGCTGGTCGCGCAGGCTGGCCAGATCGGGAAAGGCGTCGGCCATCGACTCGATCTGCGGCGCCTCTATCGTCACCTTCATCGCCGCGCCCTCAGCGGGTGACGACCGGGATTTCCAGCGCCGCGCGCCGGCCGAGCTGGGCGTCTACCTTGCGCCGGACGTTCTCGACCTTGAGCGGACGCAGCAGCGTGCTCTGTGCGCCGGCCGCGAGCGCCTGACGGACAGCGTCGTCGTCGGCATCGCTGCAGACGATCAGGATGCGCACCTGCGGCAGCACCGCGCGCAGGCGCGTCACCGCGTCGCCGGCCAGCAGTCCGGCGCCGAGCAGCACCAGGTCGGGCGGTGTCGCCGCGGCCACCGTGAGTGCCGACGCGAGGTCGGCGAACACATGGGTTTCCATCTCGTCGGCCAGCATGAACTGCAAGGCGGTGCCGACCACGTCGTCGTCATCGACCACGAACACGCGCTTGTTCTCGACTGCGCGCTGACTGTCTACGCCGATCTGCATGAGGACTCTCCCTGTCTGTCGTCTTCCCGGTCCGAGCAAGCTTCGTTCCAAACGCGGCATGGCTTTCGCTTCTCAGCCTTTGTCATTCATTCGAAGGAGGTCGCAATGGGCGTACTGATCAAGACGACGATGGACGGACGGCGGGTCGAGGTGATCGAGGGCGTAGTCTGTCTGGAGGGCAAGCCGGAGGCGGGCGGGCTGGTTCCGCTGTCCGAACATCCGAACCGCCAGGCCATCGCGAAAGCGGTGCCGGGCGCCACCCATGTGGCCGGGCGCATTCCGCTCACGCTGGAGGAAGCACAGGTCGCGCAGGACGCGCTGACCGAGGCGCATCGCAGTTTCGACGCCAGCCCGATGGGCATCGCCAAGCGGTTGCAGTCGGCCATCCACAACAAGGCCCGCATGGAGGGCATCGAGTAGTGCTGGCGTCGTGGCGGTCCGCCAAACCCGACATTGCATGTCGCAAAACGACCAGCCTTTGTCGGGCCGGGTTGCCCTCCGGCGACCCGGCGGACCGCAGATGACTGATTTCCGGGGACCTCTGCGCCGTGCGCCTGCTCTGGCATCAATCCTGCTGAGTGAGCTCCGACAGCGCCTTGCGCGCCGACCCTGACAGGAAGGAAGGTGGGCCATGGATGCACGCGTATCGGCAAAGATCCAGGACGTGTTCGAAGAACCTGCCTGCGAGCACAACCAGAACAAGTCGGCCAAGGAAAAGAAGAAGGGCTGTACCAAGCAGCTGTCGCCCGGTGCGGCCGCCGGCGGCTGTGCCTTCGACGGCGCCAAGGTCGCGCTGCAGCCCATCGTCGATGTGGCCCACCTGGTGCACGGGCCGATCGCCTGCGAGGGCAATTCCTGGGACAACCGCAATTCCTCGTCCAGCACCTCGCAGCTCTACCGCACCGGCTTCACCACCGACATCAACGAACTGGATGTCATCTACGGCGGCGAGAAGCGGCTGTTCAAGTCGGTCAAGGAAATCATCGAGAAGTACGACCCGCCGGCGGTGTTCGTCTACCAGACCTGTGTCACCGCGCTGATCGGCGACGACATCGAAGCGGTGTGCAAGAAGGCGTCGGAGAAGTTCGGCAAGCCGGTCATCCCGGTCAATTCGCCGGGCTTCGTCGGGCCGAAGAACCTCGGAAACAAGCTGGGCGCCGAAGCGCTGCTCGACTACGTGATCGGTACCGAAGAGCCGGACTTCGTCACGCCCTACGACATCAACATTATCGGCGAGTACAACCTGGCCGGCGAACTGTGGCAGGTGAAGCCGCTGCTCGACGCGCTCGGTGTGCGCATCCTGTCCTGTATCTCCGGCGACGGCCGCTACAAGGAAGTCGCCTACAGCCACCGCGCCAAGGCGGCGATGATGGTGTGCTCGAAGTCGATGATCAACATCGCGCGCAAGATGGACGAGCGCTACGACATCCCCTTCTTCGAAGGCTCGTTCTACGGCATCGGCGACATGTCGGAAACGCTGCGCGAAATCGCCCGCCTGCTGGTCGAGAAGGGCGCGCCGGAAGAGCTGAAGGCACGCACCGAAGCGCTGATCGAGGTCGAGGAAAAGCGTGCCTTCGAGCGTATCGCTGCCTATCGCCCGCGGCTCGAAGGCAAGAAGGTGCTGCTGATCACCGGCGGCGTGAAAAGCTGGTCGGTGGTGGCCGCACTGCAGGAGGCCGGTCTGGAAATCGTCGGCACCAGCGTCAAGAAATCGACCAAGGAAGACAAGGAAAAGATCAAGGAGCTGATGGGCCAGGACGCGCACATGATCGACGACATGACGCCGCGCGAAATGTACGCGATGCTCAAGGACGCCAAGGCCGACATCATGCTGTCCGGCGGGCGCAGCCAGTTCATCGCGCTGAAGGCCAAGATGCCCTGGCTGGACATCAACCAGGAACGCCACCACGCCTACGCCGGCTACGAAGGCATGGTCGATCTGGTGCGCGAAATCGACAAGGCGCTGTACAACCCGATCTGGGAACAGGTGCGCCGGCCGGCGCCCTGGGACGTGGCGGTCGCCTGAGGATCACGCCATGGCCACCGTCATCGAATCGAAGAAGGCCTGTACGGTCAATCCGCTCAAGATGAGCCAGCCTCTGGGCGCGTGCTACGCCTTCATGGGCCTGGACAACTGCATGCCCATGATGCACGGCTCGCAGGGCTGCACCTCGTTCGGCCTGGTACTGCTGGTTCGCCACTTCAAGGAAGCGATCCCGATGCAGACCACGGCGATGAACGAGGTGAGCACCATACTTGGCGGGCTGGAGAACATCGAGCAGGCGGTGCTGAACATCAAGAAGCGCGCCAATCCGACACTGATCGCCATCGCGTCGACCGGCCTGACCGAAACCAAGGGCGACGACGTCGATGGCTACCTGAACCTGATCCGCCGCAAGCACGGCGAGGCGCTGACCGGTACCGAAATCGTCTACGTATCGACGCCTGATTACGTCGGCGCCTTCGAGGACGGCTGGGGCAAGGCGGTGCTGGCCGTGATCGACGCCTTCGCCCAGCCCTGCGACCGCGACGCCGGCCTGGTGAACCTGCTGCCGGGCGCACACCTGACGCCGGCCGACATCGAGGAACTGCGCGAAACCATCGAAGCCTTCGACCTGCGCGTGCAGGTGCTGCCGGACATTTCCGGTTCGCTCGACGGTCACATTCCGGACAATTTCACGCCGACCACACTGGGCGGCACCCGTGTCGACACGCTGCGCCGGGTCGGCGCAGCGGCTGCCACCGTCGCCGTCGGCGCGCGCATGGACGCCGCCGCGGCGGCGATCGAGGAACGCTGCGGCGTGCCCTTCCGCGTGTTCGACCGGCTGACCGGACTGGCCGCGGTGGACGACTTCCTGCAGTACCTGTCCGAGCTGTCCGGTCGTCCGGTGCCGCCGAAATACCGCCGTGCGCGTACCCAGCTGCTGGACGTGATGCTGGACGCCCACTTCTGGGTCGGCGGCAGGAAGATGGCCATCGGCGCCGAACCGGACCTGCTCTACGCACTGGCGACCACCGCCGCCGAAATGGGCGCCGAAGTGGTGGCGGCCGTCAGCACCACGCCGTCGCGCGTACTCGAAGCCGTGCCCTGTGCCGAAGTGCTGCTCGGCGATCTCGAGGATCTGGAAATGCGCGCGAAGGCCGCCGGCGCCGAACTGCTGATCACGCATGCGCATGGCCGGCAGCCGGCGGCGCGACTGGGCATTCCGCTGCTGCGCGAGGGCCTGCCGATGTTCGACCGGCTGGGCGCGGCGCACGTGCTGCGTGTCGGCTACCGCGGCACGCGCGAACTGATACTCGGCTGGGCCAACACCTTCCTCGCCGACGAGCACGTGAACACGCCTGAGGACTGGCCGCTGCCGCAGGAGAGCATCGTCGCGGCGAGCGAGGTCAGTCAGACCTCCGCCTGCAGCGGCGGCGGCTGCGGCTGCGCATCGTCCGCCGAAGTTCCTGAAACCGTTGCGTCCGGCACCTGAGCCGGTCGCCCATCCACCGAGGAGCAGCGCATGAAGATCGCCTTCGCCACCCAGGACAAGCAGCGCGTCGACGCGCACTTCGGCTGGGCCAAACACCTCGCCGTGTACGAGATCGACAAGGCCGGCTACCACCACGTCGAGGACTTCGACTTCGGCGGCAAGCTGGACGAGGACGGCGACGAGGACAAGCTTGCGCCCAAGCTCGAAGCGATCAAGGACGTCGCCATCGTCTATGTCGCCGCCATCGGCGGCTCGGCCGCCGCGCGCGTGGTCGCCAGCAAGATCCACCCGATCAAGGTGAATCAGCCGGAACCCATCATGGACATCCTGGACAAGCTGCAGGAAGTGCTGCGCGGCACGCCGCCGCCGTGGCTGCGCAAGGCGCTGCAGAAGGACGAAGCACGCAGTTTCGATTTTGAAGACGAGGTGGAAGAACATGGCTGAAACACTGGAACTGAGCGCCGAGGACAGCGCAGCGCTGGCATCACCCTTCCTGAGCGAACTGATCAAGCAGTACCGCGCGCAGGACATGCATGGCGCCTGGGAAGGCAAGAGCGACGCGCAGCTGCTCGAACCCTACATCCTGAGCGCCGAGGCGCGCCGCGCGTTGCCCATCATGGGCGACCCGGACCCGGAAACGCTGTGGCGCATCGAGCTGTTCTACAACGCGGTCGGGCTGTCGATCGAGCGTGCCACCAAGGTGATGGTGACGCCGATGATGAAGATGTCGCACGAGGGCTTCGGCCGCATGGTGCTGATCGCCGGTCGCCTGATCGCGGTGAACAAGCAGCTGCGCGATGCCCACCGCTTCGGTTTCCCGACCTACGCGAAGCTGGCCGAGGCGGGGCAGAAGTTCGTCGACGAGGGCGTCGGCATGGTGAACAAGTACAACGAAGTCGCCAACTGGGGCTGAGGACGAAACGATGGAAGACGTCGACGCACTGAAGACACGAGTGAAGAAACTCAACGCGCAGGCAACGCAGGCCAAGATGGACCTGCACGACCTGTCGGAAGAACTGCCGACCAACTGGGAGAAGATCCTCGAAGTCGCGCAGGTCGCCTACGACGCGCACCAGTCGCTGATGGCTGCGCGCAAGGAACTGGCGGCCGCGACCGCCTGAGGAAGGACGCATCATGGCTGCATTTTCCGTCACGCTGCCCAGCGGCGAAATCTGGACGCCGAAGTTCGTGTCCAGTCTGAACCAGGACACCTGTATCGGCTGCGCGCGCTGCGTGAAGGTCTGTGCCAACGACGTGCTGCAGCTCGCCGGTGTCACCGAGGACGGCGACATCGTCGTAGTCGATCCGGACAACGAGGATGACGACGAGGAGTACGAGCGCAAGGTGATGACCATCTCGCGCCAGGTGAACTGCGTGGGCTGTCAGGCCTGTTCCAAGGTCTGTCCGAAGAAGTGCTACACGCACGCGCCGGTCGAGGTGTGAGCGCGGGACGACGGCGATGCCTACGCTCTTTCCGACCGCACCGCTGCGACCCGTCTGGCCACTGCCGGCCGCACCCGGCGGCTTCCGCGGCCTGCTGCTGAAGCTGGCGCGCCGGCCCGACGATCTGGTGCCGCGCGTGCTCGCCGGCGTGATCGGCCGCAGCTGGACGCAGCGCGGGCTGCAGTGCCTGCCGTTGTACGGCATCGACGTGTCGGAAACGCGCCGCCTGCTGGCGCGTCATTTCCCCGGCGCCGAGTGGCTGCCGGCGCTGCACGCGACGACGCCCGCCGAGTTTGCCGAAGCGATCGAGATGGACGACGTGGTGACGCTGCTGCGCGAGCATCTGTCCATCGTCGATCAGGATCACCTGTGGCTTGCGCACGCGGTGGCCACCGGCTGCCTCGGCGCCGACCACCTGTGGCAGGACATGGACCTGACCTCGCGCGCCATGCTGTCCGAACTGATGCACGGCCGCTTCACCTCGCTGGCCGAGCGCAATACGCAGGACATGAAGTGGAAGAAGTTCCTCTACAAGCAGCTGTGCGAGCGCGAAGAGATCCGCGTCTGCAAGGCACCCAGCTGCGGCGTGTGCACCGACTACGCGGTGTGCTTCGGTCCGGAGGACTGAGTACCTGACCACTGTGGTAGTTGGAAGCGAGGCCGTCGCGCTGCACAGGCTGCATCGCGAGCACGCTCGCTCCCACGACAGCGCGCCCGAGCGGCTTCCAGGGAGGGTTCTGTGGGAGCGAGCTTGCTCGCGATAGCGGTCGGCTGAGGCCGCCCTGGACTGCCGGCACCGCCTCTACTTCACCTTCGCCCGCTCCGCCGCCGAGTAGTTGCTGAAGTGCCCTTCGCGCGCCGCCGCCGCGCGGCCGGCCGCGATGATGGCTTTGCTGCGGCCCGGCGGTTGGGGTGCAGACAGCAGCTTGTCCACCTGATCGCTGCCGCAGACCGGGCAGACGATCTGCGTATCGCTTCGCACCAGGCGTTCGAAGGTCTTGTCGCATTTGCGACAGTGAAAGTCGTGCAGAGGCATGGCGGGACTCCGTTTCGGTATCGATATCCGCTAAAAGCAAGAACAGGTCCGGGGCGGGCGGCGTGGCACCGGTCTTGCACGGAGTCGTCGTCAGACGGAGAAGCGACAGTGCAGACAGAACTCGATTGGTCGGCCTACGACAGCTACGGCGCCGGCGACGCCTATGCGCAACTGCCGGCGCAGGGCGGCAACTTCGGCAAGGCGGCGTCGGTGTGCATCGGCAACCGCCAGTGCCAGCGCGACGGCAACGGCGTCATGTGCCCGAGCTTCCGCGTCACCGGCGATCCGGTGCATTCGACCTTCCACCGCGCACAGACGCTGAAGGCGGCGCTGAACGGCGAGCTGGGTACGCATCCTTTCGTCGGCGCCGAACTGGCGGCGGCGATGGATCTGTGCGTCGGCTGCAAGGGCTGCAAGCGGGAGTGCCCGAACGGAACCGACATGGCACTGCTGCGCACGGAGGCGCGCGCCCAGCGCTGGCGGGCGCAGGGGCGGGTGCCGCTGCGCGAGCGCCTGTTTGCCACGCTGCCGCGCTGGCTCGGGCTGATGCGCTGGCTGCAGCGGCCGTGGCAGCTCGCCACTGCAGTGCCCGGGATGAGGGCGCTGATCGAACGCGTGAGCGGCATTGCCCGCCGGCGTTCGCTGCCGCGCATCGCGGCGCGGCCCTTTCTCGCGCCGCACACGCTGCCGGCTTACGGTGCGGAGGGCGGGCGCGAGGTGGCGCTGCTGGTCGACACCTTCTCCAATCGCATCGATCCGGCGATCGCCGAAGCGGCGGTCGATGTGCTGGTGGCCGCCGGCTGTCGCGTGCATGTGGTGCGCGCAGCGGCCGGCGAAGCGTCGCTGTGCTGCGGCCGTACCTGGCTGTCGCAGGGCCTGGTCGCCGACGCACGACGCGAAGCCGGCCGTCTGCTCGACGCATTGGCGCCGCTGGTGGCCCGCGGCATGCCGGTGATCGGGCTGGAGCCGTCCTGTCTGCTGATGCTGCGCGACGAGTATCACGCGCTGGGCCTCGGTGAGCGCGTGGCACCGGTGGCGAAGGCGGCGCTGCTGTTCGAGGAATTCATCGCCCGCGAGCACGACGCCAAACGGCTGGCGCTTGACCTGCAGCTGCCGGCGGGCACGCGCGCCGCAGTGCACGGCCACTGTCACCAGAAGGCCTTCGGCGCGATGAAGGCGATGCGCAAGGTGCTTGGACTGGTGCGCGGGCTGGACAGCCATTTCATCGAATCCGGCTGTTGCGGCATGGCCGGCAGTTTCGGCTTCGAGGCGGAACATCACGACATGTCGATGCGCATGGCCGAGCTGGCGCTGCTGCCGGCGGTGCGCGCGCTCGAGGTCGACGCGCTGCTGATCGCCAATGGCAGCAGCTGCCGCCACCAGATACGCGACGGCGCGCAGCGCGAGGGCGAGCACATCGCCTGCGTGCTGCAGCGCGCGCTGCGCGCGCCCTGAGCCGGTGATGAGCCGACGATGAGTGCCTGGCCGGAAGAACTGCGCACCGTGCGTTGCCGGCTGCGCAAGCCGCAGCCCGGCGACGCGCCGGCGCTGTTCGCCGGCATCAGCGGCGATGCCGAGGTGACGCGCTATCTTGGCTGGACCACGCATACCGAACTGACGCAGACGCGCCGGCAGATTTCGCACGAGCTCGCGCGCTGGCAGCGCGACGTCGCCCGCAGCTGGGTGCTGCTGGCCGACGACGGCGAGGCCGGCGGGCTGTTCCAGCTGATCGGCCAGGGCCACGCGCTGCGCCTGGGCTTCGCGCTGGCGCGCCGTCTGTGGGGGCAGGGGCTGGCTTGCGAGGTGCTGCAGGCGCTGGTGGAGGAAGCATTCAGTCATGCGGCGGTGTGCCGCGTGGATGCCGTCTGCGATGCCGACAACGAACGTTCGTCGCGCACGCTGGCGCGCGCCGGCCTGCCGCTGGAGGCGCGGCTCGGCCGCTATATCCTGCACCCCAATCTGTCGCCCGAGCCGCGCGACGTGCTGCTTCATGCGAAAGTGCGCAGATGAATCCTTCTCTGACCGAAAAGCCGTTCGCGCCGTCGTGCGAGCGCAACCGCGACGTCATTCTCGAACGCCTGCGCGTGCATTTCGCCGGGCGTAGTCAGGTACTGGAGATCGGCAGCGGCACTGGCCAGCACGCCGTGCATTTCGCCGCAGCGCTGCCGCACCTGCAGTGGCAGTGCAGCGAGCGCGCCGAGGCGCTGCCCGGTCTGCGCATGTGGCTGGATGAGGCGGCGCTGCCGAACACGCCGCCGCCGCTCGAACTCGACGTCTGCGGCCGCTGGCCGGTCGCGCATTTCGATGCGGTGTTCACCGCCAACACGCTGCACATCATGGCCTGGCACGAAGTCGAGAAGATGTTCGCCGCGCTGCCGGCGGTGCTCGCGCCGTCGGCCACGCTTGTCATCTACGGCCCGTTCAACTACGGCGGCCGTTTCACCAGCGACAGCAACGCGGCCTTCGATCGCTCGCTGCGCGAGGGTGCGCCGCATCGCGGCATACGCGACTTCGAAACGGTGGAGGCGCTGGCGCGGTTGGCCGGGCTGTCGCTGCGTGCCGACGACGAGATGCCGGCCAACAACCGCTGTCTGGTGTTTGCGCGCTGATCAGCGTGTGCCGGTGCTGCCGTCGAGCAGCGAGGCGATCACTTCGCCGCCGAGGCCGTGCGTCGGATCCAGACGGCCGATGTGCTCGACCAGCGCGCGCGCATCGTCGCTGCGACCGCTGCGCAGGCAGATGAAGGCCAGCGCCTTCAGGCTGAACAGCCAGAAGCGCGCCGGGCCGGTGGCGGCGAAATCGGCGTCGCCGGGCTGCACGCGACGCCAGTCGGCGTCCAGCCCGGCCTGCCGGCCGGCCACCGTGATGCCGCGGGTGGCGGCCTTCTCGGCCAGATCGAACTGCCGGCGACCGGCGTGGAACTTGTACAGCAGGTAGTACACCGGCAGACATTCGGGTGCGCTCGCCTGCGCCGTCCACAGCAGCGCTTCGATGCGCTGCGGCGGCGCGCCGGCCGCCTCGTCGAACAGGCGGCGCACCGACTGCGGCACCGTGCCGCCGAAGTACTCGTCCGACGTTTCGCCGGTAAACAGATTCACCAGACCATCTCCGGTGCCAAGAGGCGCTCGACCGGCGCACCGCCCAGCAGGTGGCTGTCGAAGATTTCGCCGACGTCGTCCTTGCTCACGTTCGAGTACATCACCGCGTCCGGATAGACCACGACATTGATGCCCTGGTCGCAGGGGCCGAGGCAGCCGGAGTAGGTGATGGCGACGCGGTCGAAGCAGTTGCGCTTCTGCAGTTCCGCCCAGAAGGTCTGCAGCACCTCGGTGCCGCCCTTGTGCGCACAGGAGCCGCGCGGGTGGCCCGGCGGGCGTTGCTGCGAACAGACGAAAACGTGTTTCTGCGGCTTCGGCATGGTGCGGTTCTCCGGATGGGGGTCAGGCGGTGAGGCGGGCGATCCAGCGTTCGATCTCGCCGAGATGGGCCGCGTCGTCGTGCTCGAAGGCGCGCGCCATCTTGCGCAGGCCGGGGTCGGGCGCGAGGATGGCCATCATTGCGTAGTAGCTGTGGCTGCGCCGCTTCAGGTCCAGCGCACGTTCAAGCGCCATGTGCAGGTCGAGCATTTCGTCGCTGATCACCTTCACGGCGGTGCGCGGCTTCTCGATCTCGATCGGCCGGATGCGCGGCAGGTTGGCGGCCACCGGCAGCGGCTTGCCTGACAGCGCCTCGTGCGCCTCCATGCGCGCCAGCTCGGCCAGATTGTGGAAGAAGGCTTCGAGCTCGGTGTCGCCCGCATCGAGCGCGTGCCGAGCAGCCTTTTCGTAATGCAGCGCCGCTTCGCTCTCGAGCGCGTTGACGCTGGCAAGGAACATGTCGCTGTCGTGCATGATGGGTCCTCCCGCTCAGGCGACCGAGGGCAGCGTGGCGCGCAGGCTGTCGAGCGACACGCGCTGCTGACCGTCCGCTTCCTGGAACACCTTGAACACCTTTTCCTGCGCCGGTGTGGATTTCACGAAATCCTCATAGGCGCGCGACAGCAGGCCGCGGTAGCGCGCATAGACCACGCCCTCGTCGCCGTCGGCCAGACCTTTCTCGCTGCGCAGGTACTGGTAGAAGCGCTTCAGGATGTGCAGGCGGTTCACGTTGACGACACCCTGGTCGAAGGGCAGCGCAAAGAACTCGAGGAAATCTTCGGCCGACGACAGCTTGGCCAGGCGCTGGGTCAGATCATCCATGACGGGTCACTCCTATGTGTGCGGCGGCCGCGTGGGTGCTGCCGTCGAAAGCGGGTTGGGAACAGGTGTCGTCGCAGTCGCTGCAGATGCCCTGGGCGGTGCTGCGCTCGCCGGCCAGGCGCACGACGTCGCGCTCGAGGTCGGCGATGCGTTCGAGCAGGCAGGCGATGGCCTTGCCCACCGGGTCCGGCATCTGGTGGTGGTCGAGGTCGATGCCGCCGGCGGTGATGCGGCGCTGGCTCTTCGGCAGCACCATGCGGCCGGGAATGCCGACCACGGTCATGCCGGGCGTCACGTCCTCGATCACCACCGAATTGGCGGCGACGCGCGCGCGCGCGCCGACGGTGATCGGTCCAAGTACCTTGGCGCCGGCGCCGACCACGACGCCGTCGCTCAGCGTCGGGTGACGCTTGCCCGGATTCCAGGTCGTGCCGCCCAGCGTGACGCCGTGGTACAGCGTCACGTCGTCGCCGATCTCCGCCGTCTCGCCGATCACGACACAGGCGCCGTGGTCGATGAAGAAACGGCGGCCGATGCGCGCGCCCGGGTGGATGTCGACATTGGTGAGCAGGCGCGACAGGAAGGACAGCAGGCGAGGCAGGTAGCGCAGACCGCGCCGCCACATCGCGTGCGCGAAGCGGTGCGCCACCAGCGCCTGTATGCCCGGATAGATGGTGAGCAGTTCGAGCTTGTTGCGCGCCGCCGGGTCGCGGTCGAACACGCAGTTCACGTCCTCGCGCAGCATCGCGAACAGCCCGGGTACGGCTGCTGGGGCCGGCGACAGCGCGCCCACCGTGCCCTGTTCGCCGCTCATGACGCCTCCGGCAGCGGCTGCGCCGCTTCGAGGTAGAAGGCCTTCAGTTGCGTGGCATCCGGCGACTGCTTGTTGGCCGTCGCGTAGGCGCGGATGCGCTCGATGATGTGCGCGACCTCCACGTCGGACGGATACAGCCCGAGCCGCGCACAGGCTTCCAGCACGGCGTGCGAGCCCGAATGCTTGCCCAGCACCAGACGATGGGCGCGCCCCAGTTCGGCCGGGTCGAAGCTCTGGTAGTTGCGCGGATTCTTGATCAGGCCATCGACGTGGATGCCGGACTCATGCGTGAACACGGCGTCGCCGACGATGCTCTTGTTGGCGGCGATGGCGCGCCCGGAGGCGCGTTCGACCAGGCGCGAGATCGGCAGCAGCGACTGCGACGAGACGCCACTGTCGATGCCGTGGACGTGGCGCAGCGCCATCACCACCTCTTCCAGCGGCGCGTTGCCGGCGCGTTCGCCGAGGCCATTCACTGTCGTGTTGGCGTGCGTCGCGCCAGCGCGGAAGGCGGCCAGCGTGTTGGCGGTGGCCAGGCCGAGGTCGTTGTGCGCGTGCATCTCGATTTCGAGGTCGACCGCCCGGCGCAGCTGCGACACCAGCACATAGGTGCCGAAGGGATCGAGTATGCCCAGCGTGTCGGCGATGCGGATGCGGCGTGCGCCGGCCATCTGCGCCTCTTCCGCGACGCGACAGAGGAAGTCGATGTCGCCGCGCGATGCGTCTTCCATGCCGACGCTCACCTCGACGCCGGCATCGAGTGCGCGCTCGACGTGCGGACGGATCTGCTCGATTACCCATTCGCGGTTGCGCCGCAGCTTGCCGGCAATCTGCAGGTCCGACACCGGCAGCGACATATGCACGATGTCCACCGGGCAGCGCAGCGCGGCTTTGAGGTCGCTGTCGGTCATGCGCGCCCACACCATCAGTCGCGCGTTCAGGCCGAGTGTCGCGATGCGTTCGATCACGTCGATCTCGGCAGCGCCCATGGCCGGGATGCCGATTTCCATCTCCGGTACACCGGCCTGATCGAGGGCGTCCGCAATCGCGCACTTCTCGTCGGCGGTGAAGGCCACGCCGGCCGTCTGCTCGCCGTCGCGCAGCGTGGTGTCGTTGATGATGAATGCGGCTGCCATGTCGTCGGACCTCCTGCACAGCATTCAGCAAGCGCTGTGCCACGGTAATGGCGCGATGCAAGTGATTGATGTTGATGGAGGTTTCGCGCGTGTCACGATGTCGCGCATGCGACATGTCCGTCGCCCGTGGCGAGGCTGTCGTGAATGTCCCGTTTGCAACAGGTGCTCTGCCTCGGGTTTTCGATACAGGCCGCGATACGGCCGTTGCGGTCCGCCGGCTTCGATACAGGCTGCTGTCGGGGTCGGAAGACCCCTCCCACAGAACCCTCGCCCGTGCCGTCGACAGGGAATATTTTGTGGGAGCGGCCTTGGCCGCGATGCGGCCACTGCGGTTCGTCTGCTTCGATCCAGGCTGCTGTCGGGGTCGGAAGACCCTTCCCACAGAACCCTCGCTCGTGCCACCGACAGGGCATGCCTTTGTGGGAGCGGCCTTGGCCGCGATGCGGCCGCTGAGGTTCGCCGGCTTCGATCCAGGCTGCTGTCGGGGTCAGAAGACCCCTCCCACAGAACCCTTGCTGGCAGGGGGCTGCTTACTCGCGCGCGAGGTTGCGCGTGTGCAGCGGCAGTTCGATGGTGACGTCGGCGCTGCCGAGGCGGGCGCAGCAAGCGAGGCGGGAGGCGGGCTGAACGCCCCAGGCGTCGTCGAGCTGGTCTTCCTCGTCGTCGTCGGCTTCGTTGAGCGAGGCGGCGCCGGCGCGCACATAGACGTGGCAGGTCGAACAGGCGGCGACCTTCTCGCAGGCGTGCTCGATCGCGATGTCGTGCGCCAGCAGCGCGTCGCAGATCGAGGTGCCGGCGGCAACCTCGATGCGGGCGCCGTCCGGGCACAGCTGCGGATGCGGCAGTACGGTGAGCGTGCTCACGGTTGCAGCTCCGACACGCGGGTGCCCGACAGCGCGCGCCGTATGCCGGCGTTCATGCGCAGGCCGGCGAACTCGGTGGTGGCGGCGTTCAGCGCCTCGCTCAGCAGCTTGAGCTTGGTGCTGTCGTCGCCGGCCTCGAGCGCTTCGGCCAGCGCATACATCGCGGCCTGGATGGCGACGAACTGGTCGTGCGTCAGCAATGCGTGACCGTCTTCGGCCAGCGCCGCTTCGGTGGCGTCGACCAGCCGGCGCGCCTCGACCTGCGCCTCGCGCAGCATGCGCGCCGCCATGTCGCTGTCGGCCTTGCCGTAGGCGTCGATCAGCATGTCGGCGATCTGCGCGTCGCTCAGACCGTAGGACGGCTTGACCTCGATGTGCGATTCGACGCCGCTGGTCTGTTCCCGCGCCGACACCGACAGCAGGCCGTCGGCGTCGATCTGGAAGGTGATACGGATGCGCGCCGCGCCGGCCACCATGGGCGGGATGCCGCGCAGTTCGAAGCGCGCCAGCGAACGGCAGTCGCTCACCAGTTCGCGTTCGCCCTGAACGACGTGGATGGCCATCGCGGTCTGGCCGTCCTTGTAGGTCGTGAATTCCTGCGCGCGTGCGGCCGGTATCGTCGAGTTGCGCGGAATCACCTTCTCGACAAGGCCGCCCATCGTTTCCAGACCGAGCGACAGCGGGCATACATCGAGCAGCAGCCAGCTCTCTTCGCCGGCCGGTTTGTTGCCGGCCAGCACGTCGGCCTGTATCGCGGCGCCGATGGCCACCACCTGGTCGGGGTCGAGATCGGTCAGCGGCTCCTGGCCGAACAGCTTGCGCACTGCGGCGCGCACCTGCGGCATCCGCGTCGACCCGCCCACCATCACCACGCCGTCGACCTCGTCGGCGGCGACGCCGGCGTCGCGCAGTGCGCGGCGCACCGGCGCCATGCTGCGCGACACCAGGTCGCCAGTGAGCAGCTCGAACTGCTCGCGCGACAGGTCGAAGGAGACGCTGCGACCGTCGTCCAGCTTCAGTGCAATCTTCGTGACCGGGGCACTCGACAGCGCTTCCTTGGCGCTACGCGCCCGCGCCAGCATCATGCGCGTTTCGCCGGCGGAAGGCGCTGCGAGTGCCAGTTGCTGCCGCAGCCAGTCGGCGATCCGGTGGTCGAAGTCGTCGCCGCCGAGCGCGGCGTCACCTGCGGTCGCCAGCACCTCGAACATGCCCTGTGAAAGCTTCAGGACCGATATGTCGAAAGTGCCGCCGCCGAGGTCGTAGATGGCGAAGGTGCCGTGGGCGGCACGATCCAGACCGTAGGCGATGGCGGCTGCAGTAGGTTCGTTGAGCAGGCGCAGCACGTTCAGGCCGGCCAGGCGCGCGGCGTCCTTGGTGGCCTGGCGCTGCGCGTCATCGAAATAGGCGGGCACGGTGATGACGGCGCCGACCAGATCGCCGCCGAGCGAAGCTTCGGCGCGGTCGCGCAAGGTGCGCAGTATCTCGGCCGACACTTCGACCGGCGAGCGCACGCCGGCGCGCGTATCCAGGCTCACCATGCCCGGCGTGTCGACCAGTGCGTAGGGCGTGGCGGACGCGTCGACGTCGGCCAGCGAGCGACCCATGAAGCGCTTGACCGAAACGATGGTGTTGCACGGGTCCTCGGTCTGCGCCGACTGCGCCTCGTGTCCGACCACGATGCCGTCCTCGGCGTAGCGCACCACGGACGGCAGCAGCATGCGCCCGTCGTCGTCCGGCAGCACGCGGGTGAGGCCGCTGGCGACGGTCGCGACCAGCGAATTCGTAGTGCCCAGGTCTATGCCCACGGCCAGCCTGTGCTGGTGGGGCGCGGCACTCATGCCCGGTTCGGCGATCTGCAGCAGGGCCATGTTGGCGTGCTCCGGTTTACGTGGTGCGAACTCAGACGCCGAAGCTTTCGCCGCAGCCGCAGGCCGACTTCACGTTCGGGTTGTTGAACTTGAAACCTTCATTCAGGCCTTCGCGCACGAAGTCCAGCTCGGTGCCGTCGAGGAAGGGCAGGCTTTTCGGATCGACCAGCAGCGTCACGCCGTGGCTGGCGAACTGGATGTCCTCGGGCTGCAGCGCGTCGGCGAACTCGATCGCGTAGGCGAGGCCGGAACAGCCGCTGGTCTTCACCGCCAGCCGCAGGCCCACACCCTGGCCGCGCTTGACCAGGCTTTTCTGCACGTGCCGCGCGGCGGCCTCGCTGAGCGTGATGGTCATGTCCGTCACCTCACATCGAGAAGGAGCTGCCGCAGCCGCAGGACGAGGTCGCGTTCGGATTGCGGATGACGAAGCGCGAACCTTCCAGTCCGTCCTCGAAATCGATCTCTGCGCCCATCAGGTACTGCATGCTCATCGGATCGACCAGCAGCGTGACGCCGTCGGTGACGATGGGCGTATCGTCTTCGTTCACGCCTTCCTCGAAGGCGAAGCCGTACTGGAAGCCGGAACAGCCTCCGCCGGTCACGTAGACGCGCAGCTTCAGCGCCGGGTTGCCTTCTTCGGCGATCAGGTCGGCGACCTTTGCCGCGGCGGCTTCGCAGAACTTGATCGGCGAAGGCAGCGGCAGCGTGGTGGTCGGGGCGACGGTACTTTCGGCAAGCGTGCTCATGGCGTGTCCTTTCAGGCGGCTTCGACGGTGTCGGGGGCGGTCTGCCGGGTGCGGTAGTCGGCCACGGCCGCCTTGATCGCGTCTTCGGCGAGGATGGAGCAGTGGATCTTCACCGGCGGCAGTGCCAGTTCCTCGGCGATGGCGGTGTTCTTGATCTCCATCGCCTGGTCGAGCGTCTTGCCCTTGACCCATTCGGTCACCAGCGAACTCGACGCGATGGCCGAGCCGCAGCCATAGGTCTTGAACTTGGCGTCCTCGATGATGCCGTTGGCGCCGACCTTGATCTGCAGCCGCATCACGTCGCCGCAGGCCGGGGCGCCGACCATGCCGGTGCCGACGCCCTCGTCGTCCGCCGCGTAGGACCCGACGTTGCGCGGGTTGTCGTAGTGGTCGAGCACCTTGTCGCTGTATGCCATGGTTGTTCTCCGTTCAGTCGTTGTGGAGGAAGGTGTTCAGTGGGAGGCCCTCAGTGCGAGGCCCTCAGTGCGAGGCCCATTGCACGGTCGACAGGTCGATGCCGGCGCTGTGCATGTCCCACAGCGGCGACAGTTCGCGCAGCTTGCGCACGGCGGCCGACACCTGCTCGATCGCCGCATCCACCTCCTGCTGCGTGGTGAAGCGGCCGATCGAGAAGCGGATCGAGCTGTGCGCCAGTTCGTCGCTGCGGCCCATCGCGCGCAGCACGTAGGACGGTTCCAGGCTGGCCGAGGTACAGGCCGAGCCGGACGACACCGCGATGTCCTTCATGCCCATCAGCAGCGATTCGCCTTCGACGAAGTTGAAGCTGATGTTCAGGTTGTGCGGTACGCGACGTTCCATGTCGCCATTGACGAACACCTGGTCGAGCGCGCTCAGCCCGTTCAGCAGGCGGTCGCGCAGCATGCGGATGCGTTCGTTCTCGGCGCCCATGTTCTCGCGCGTGAGCCAATAGGCTTCGCCCATGCCGACGATCTGGTGCGTCGGCAGCGTGCCCGAGCGCATGCCCCGCTCGTGGCCGCCGCCGTGGATGATGGCGTCGATGCGCACGCGCGGCTTGCGGCACACGTAGAGCGCGCCAATGCCTTTCGGGCCGTAGGTCTTGTGCGCCGACAGCGACATCATGTCGACCGGTAGTTCGTCCAGGTCGAAGGCCACCTTGCCGGTGGCCTGCGCGCCATCGACGTGGAACAGCACGCCCTTCTCACGGCAGATCGCGCCCAGCGCGGCGATGTCCTGGATGACGCCGGTCTCGTTGTTCACGAACATGACCGAGGCGAGCACGGTGTCGGGCCGCAGCGCGGCGCGGAAGGCCTCGATGTCGAGCAGGCCGTTCTCCTGCACGTCGAGCAGTGTCACTTCGCAGCCGCTGCGTTCCAGTTCGCGCACCGTGTCGAGCACCGACTTGTGCTCGGTCTTCACCGTGACGACATGCTTGCCGCGGCCGGCGTGGAACTGCATCGCGCCCTTGATCGCCAGGTTGTTCGACTCGGTCGCGCCAGAGGTCCAGACGATTTCGCGCGGATCGGCACCGATCAGCGCGGCCACCTGTTCGCGCGCCAGTTCGACGGCTTCCTCCGCCGCCCAGCCATAGGCGTGCGAGCGGCTGGCCGGATTGCCGAAGTTGTCGAACAGCCAGGGCATCATCTTGCCCACCACACGCGGGTCGACCGGGGTGGTGGCGGCGTAGTCCAGATAGATCGGGCGATTCATGTCGGCTTCTCCTGCATGAGGGGGTTGCATCCCTCTCAGCAAGTTGCGGGCCGGTTTTGAAAATTGATCTGGATCAACCACTTGTGGATTTTCGACCGACGCATGTCCGGCTGTCGCGACAGCGCCTGTCGAGTTTGTCGCGTTGCCGACGCGGTCGCCGCGCACGCATGCATGCGCGCGTGTACGCGCGGGGGCGGGTCGCGTGCGATCACAACAGCAGCGGCTCGCCGCGCCGGGCACTCACCACCCGTGACGACGTCATCTGGCACAGCGCATGCATTGAGGCCGGTCAGGAGGTCGCCATGAGCGAAGTGTTGATGACCCTGATCGGCCTGGTGCTGGTCAATAACGTGGTGCTGGTCCGCTTTCTCGGACTGTGCCCCTTCATGGGCGTGTCGAAGAAGATCGACAGCGCCTTCGGCATGGGTCTGGCCACCACCTTCGTGATGACGCTGTCGGCGATGGCCGCCTGGGCGCTCGAACACGCCTTGCTGCTGCCTTTCGGGCTCGGCTACCTGCGCATCCTCGCCTACATCGTGGTCATCGCCGCCGTCGTGCAGTTCGTCGAAATGGCCATGCACAAGACGCTGCCCGACCTGCACCGCGTGCTCGGCATCTATCTGCCGCTGATCACCACCAACTGTGCGGTGCTCGGCATTCCGCTGCTCAACGCGCAGGCCGGTCATGGCCTCGGCATGAGCGTGCTCGGCGGCTTCGGCTCGGGTGCCGGCTTCACGCTGGTGATGATCCTGTTCGCCGGCCTGCGCGAGCGCCTGGCGCTGATGCGCGTTCCGCAGACCTTCGCCGGACCGCCGGTCGCTTTCATCACGGCCAGCCTGCTGGCGCTGGCTTTCATGGGTTTCACCGGCCTGGTGCCGGCAGGCGGCGGCTGATGCGCCGCACCGAACGGGAGGTAGCGCGATGGAACAGATGATTACCGCGGTCATGAGTCTGACTGCGATCGGCTCCGGGCTCGGCATCGTGCTCGGCGTGGCGGCCCGGCGCTTTGCCGTCGAGGGCGACAGCCGGGTGAAGGAGGTCGAGGACATGCTGCCGGCCGCCAACTGCGGCCAGTGCGGCTTTCCGGGCTGCGCCGGTGCGGCCGAGGCCATCGTCGCCGGCACCGCGTCGCCGACCTGCTGCCCGCCCGGCGGCAAGGTGGTGGCGCTGGCCATCGCCGAGCACCTGGGCATCGCGCTCGATGCCGACGAGGTCGATGACGTGCCCTTGATCGCAGTGATCGAGGACGCGCTGTGCATAGGCTGTACCAAGTGCTACCGGCTGTGTCCGTCGGACGCCATCATCGGCGCGATGAAGCAGTTGCACGGCGTGTTCGAGGACGCCTGCACCGGCTGCAACCAGTGCGCCGAGAAGTGCCCGACCGGCGCCATCACGATGCAGCCGCTGCCGCTGACGGCGGGTACCTGGGTGATGCCGAAACCGGCGCTGGCGGCCTGAGCCATGGCACACATCGTCATTCCGCCGATACGCCGCCTGCTCCAGCGCTGGGGCGTGCATCCTGACAGCCACAAGTTTCCCGCGGCGACACTGGATATCGTCGACGCCGGACTGCCGCCGGCGCTGGTGATCCCGCTGTCGCAGCACTCCGGTGCACCGGCCCGGCCGGTGGTGAAGATCGGCGACACCGTGTTGCGCGGCCAGCTGATCGCAGAAGCCGGAGGGCGCATTTCGGCGCCGCTGCACGCACCGACCTCCGGCGTCATCGCCGCCATCGGCGAAGCCTCGATGGCGCATCCGGCCGGTCTGGGGGGGCCGGCGATCACGCTGCATCCCGACGGGCTGGATCAATGGACGGAGCGGCACGCCGAGCCCTATCCGATCACGCTGGCGCCGGACGAGATAACGCGCCGCGTTGCCGCAGCGGGCATCGTCGGTCTCGGCGGCGCCAGCTTTCCGTCGGCGGTCAAGCTGGAGCTGGGACGGCGCAGCCAGATCGACACCGTCATCCTGAACGGCAGCGAATGCGAGCCCTATCTGTCCTGCGACGACCGGCTGATGCAGGAATGCGCGGCCGACATCATCGAGGGCGCACGCCTGATCATGCGATCGACCGGTGCACAGCGCGTGCTGGTGGGCATCGAGGACAACAAACCGGAGGCGATTGCGGCGATGAAGGTGGCCGCCCACCCCTTCCCCGAGGTGTCGGTGGTGCGCATTCCCAGCCGCTACCCGATGGGCGCTGACCGCCAGCTCATCCAGACGCTGACCGGCATCGAGGCGCCGGCCGACGGTCGCGCCGCCGACGTCGGCATCGTCGTGCACAACGTCGGCACCGCCTACGCGGTGCAGCGCGCGCTGCGCTACGGCGAGCCACTGACCGAACGCGTGGTCACCGTGGCCGGCGGCGCGGTGACGGCGCCGCGCAATCTGCGTGTGCGTCTGGGTACGCCGCTGTCCTGGCTGTTCGAACGTTGCGGCGGTCTGCGTGGCGCGCCGGCGCGGGTGGTGGTCGGCGGTCCGATGATGGGCGTCGGCGTGCCGGACATCGACACGCCGGTGGTCAAGGGATCGAGCGGCGCGCTGGCGCTGACTGCCGCCGAGGTCGGCGAGCGCGAACCGAGCGCCTGCATACGCTGCGGCAGCTGCGTGAGTGCCTGTCCGGTCGGGCTGATGCCGCTGGACATGGCGGCGCTCATCCACGCCAACGAACTGGGCCGCGCCGAGGACATCGGCCTGGGCGACTGCCTCACCTGCGGTGCCTGCGGCTTCGTCTGCCCGTCGCGCATTCCGCTGGTGCAGTACTTCAACCACGGCAAGGGCGAGCTGTGGGCGCGTGAGCGCGAGGGCCGCAAGCTCGACCGGGTGCGCGAACTGACCGAAGCGCGCGCTGCCCGCGTCGAGCAGGAAGCGCGCGAGAAGGCCGAGGCACACGCCCGGCGCAAGGCCGAGCGCGCGGCGGCGGCGGCGGCGGCCGAAGCGGCCCGCAAGGAGACCACCGCATGAACACCCCCATACATGCGTCACCGCATGCGGTGGCTTCGCGCACCAGCGGCCAGATCATGGGCCTGGTCATGCTGGCGCTGCTGCCGGCCACGCTGGCCGGCTTCTGGCAGTTCGGCTGGCCGGCCTTCTGCCTGTGGGCCGTGACCGTGCTGTCCTGCGTGCTGTCGGAGGCGCTGTGCCTGCGCTGGGCCGGGCGGCGCGTCATGCCGGTGCTGTTCGACGGCTCGGCGGCGCTGACCGGGTGGCTGCTGGCGTTGTCGATGCCGCCGTGGGCGCCCTGGTGGCTGGGCGCGTTGGGCGGCGTCATCGCCATCGTGATCGCCAAGCAGGTGTTCGGCGGCCTCGGCTGCAATGTGTTCAACCCGGCCATGGTCGGGCGCACCGTGCTGCTGGTGTCCTTCCCGGTGCTGATGACGCAGTGGGTCAATCCGCAGATGCTGAGCCAGGGTACAGATCTGATGCAGGCGGTGCACATCGGCCTGTCAGGTGGCGTGCCCGACGCCTACACCAGCGCTTCGCTGCTCGGCAACGTGAAGACGGAGCTGGGGCGCGGCACGGTACTGGCCGAGGCGATGTCCGGCTTCGCCACCGCTCAGGGCGCGTCCGGCGAACGCGCCGGCAGCCTTGGCGAGACCGCGTCGCTGTGGGTGCTGCTGGGCGGACTGTTCCTGGTGGCCAAACGCGTGATCGGCCTGCGCATACCGCTCGGTTTCCTGGCCGGCCTCTGCCTGCCGGCGGCGATCGCACATGGCCTTGCACCCGACCACTATCTGCCGCCGCTGGCCCACCTGCTGTCGGGCGGCGCGATGCTCGGCGCCTTCTTCATCGCGACCGACTACGTCACCTCGCCCAGCGCACCGTTCGGGCAGTGGATATTCGCCCTCGGCGCCGGCCTGCTGACCTGGCTGATCCGCACCTGGGGAGGTTATCCCGAGGGCGTGGGTTTCGCCGTGCTGCTGATGAATGCGGTGACCCCGGTACTCGACCTGTGGGCGCGGCCACGCATATTCGGCCGCAGCATCCGTGGCAAGTCGCTGCCGGCGCGACGCGTGCAGGAGCTTCCGCGATGAGCGAACGACGCCTACCCGATACCGTCTGGTTTCCCGGCCTGTCGCTCGGTGTGGTGATGCTGGTGACCACCGCGGTGCTCGCGTTCAGTCACAGCGCGACCGCCGAGCGCATCGAACAGGCGGCTGCCGACGACACCCGTCAGCAGCTGGAACAGATCCTGCCCGCCGGCTACGCGGACAACAATCTGCTGACCGATACGCTGCAGCTGGCCGGCCCCGACGGCGCTGCGCTGACCGTGCATCGGGCGCGCAAGGGCGGCGCACTGCGGGCGGTGCTGTACGAAATGTCGGGCAACGGTTATGGCGGGCGCATCGTGCTGCTGATGGCGGTCGACGTCGACGGCCGCGTGGTCGGCGTGCGCGTGACCAAGCACACCGAGACGCCGGGTCTGGGCGACAAGATAGAAGTCGCACGCAACGACTGGATACGCTCCTTCGACGGCAAGTCGCTGCAGCAGCCGGTGCCGGCCCGCTGGGCGGTGAAGAAGGACGGTGGTGTGTTCGACCAGTTCGCTGGCGCGACCATCACGCCGCGTGCAGTGGTCGGCACGGTCAGGAAGGGACTTGAATTCTTCGCCGCACACCGGGCCGAGCTGATCGGCGACGCGGCGCCCGCCGGAGGAGGACAGTGATGAGCGACAGCCCGAACGTGAAGGCCGTCATGCGTGACGGCGTATGGGACAACAACGCGGTGCTCGGCCAGATGCTGGGCCTGTGCCCGACCATGGCGGTGACCAGCAGCGCGACCAACGGACTCGGCATGGGGCTGGCGACGACCGCCGTGCTGCTGATGTCGAACGCGCTCATCTCGTCGCTGCGGCACTGGGTCAGCGACGAGGTCCGCATCCCGGTGTTCATCGTGCTCATCGCCGGCATGGTGACGCTGGTCGATCTGTGTCTGAACGCCTGGTTCCACGACCTGTACAAGGTGCTCGGCATCTTCATCGCGCTCATCGTCGTGAACTGCGCGGTGCTCGGTCGGGCCGAGGCCTTTGCGTCGCGTCACGCGGTGGCGCTGTCGGCGTTCGACGGCCTGGCCACCGGGCTGGGCTTCACGCTGGCGCTGACGCTGATGGGCGCGGTGCGCGAGGTGACCGGCGCCGGCACGCTGTTCGCGGGTGCGTCGCTGCTGCTCGGTCCGCAGTTCGCCTTTCTCGAAACGAAGGTGGCGGACGCCGGGGCGCTGTTCATGATCCTGCCGCCCGGCGGCTTCCTCGTGCTGGGGCTGCTGATCGCTGCGCGACGCCGTCTGCAGCACTGGTCGGAATCGCGGCAGCCGGCTGGCGTGCCGGCACCGGCCGCGCAGTGAGGACTCGATGAGGACGACGCGATGAAGATAGGCGTGGCGTGGGTCGGACCGACCGACCGTGTGTGGATGCAGGTGGAGGTGCCGGACGGCTGCACGGTGTCCGAAGGCATCCTGCGCTCCGGAATACTCGAACGCTGTCCGGACATCGACATCGACAGTGCCAAGGTGGGCGTGTTCGGCAAGGTGGTGAAGAAGGACGCTGCGCTGCGACCGGGCGACCGCATCGAAATCTATCGCCCCATCATCTGCGACCCGGAAACGGTGCCGCGGCGCAACGGTGCCGACGACGACGATGACGAATGAAGCCGTGCGCGCACGCAGCCGCGTGCGTGATTACCACCGTCGCACCATCCACCGCTTTGCCGGCTACGCCGCCGGCCCGGAAACGCTGGACTGGGACGCGCAGCCATCGCCGTTCCGCCACTACGAAGGCGCGCCGCGGGTGGCGTTGCCGCTGGCCACCGACGACGACAGTCCGGTCACCGCCCGCTTGCGTCTGGACTGGCGCATGCTCGACACCGGTCTGCCGCCCTTGCCCTGCAAGCTGTCCGCACTGGGTGCGCTGCTGCATCTGGCTCTCGGCCTGACCGCCTGGAAGTCGACCGGGCCCGACCGCTGGGCGGTGCGCGCCAATCCGTCCAGCGGCAATCTGCACCCGGTCGAGGGCTGGCTGTTCGCAGTCGGCGTGCCGGGGCTGGAGGATGGCCTCTGGCACTACCTGCCCGAAGTGCACGCGCTGGAACTGCGCGCCGCCCTCGAGCCCGGTGGCGCGCCCGGCGTGCACCTCGCGCTCAGTTCGGTCATGTGGCGCGAGGCATGGAAGTACGGCGAACGCGCCTTCCGCTACTGCCAGCTCGACGTCGGCCACGCGACGGCCGCACTGCGCAACGCGGCGGCCGTGCTCGGCTGGTCGCTCGCCGTGCAGCCGGTACGCGTTGATCTGCTGGCGGCTGCATTGGGGCTGGATCGCCTGCCCGATTTCCCGGCGCGGCGTGACCAGGCCACCGAAGTGGAAGAGGCCGAACTGCTGTTCGGGGTCGGCATCGGCCATCTGCCCGGGCCGCTGCCGGTGCGCACGGTCGAGCGCTGGCACGGGCGCGCGAGCACGATAGACGCGCATCCGATGTACCGCTGGCCGGTGATCGACGACATCGCCGAGGCGACGCGCGATGCGCTGCCGCGCGGTGAGCTGCCGGCGCAGTCGCGCGCGGTGGCGGCGCCGTGCGGCCGCTCGGTCGGTCATGTGCTGCTCGGGCGGCGCAGTGCGCAGCGTTTCGACGGCCGACACATGATGACGCGCGACGAATTCGACGGCGTGCTGGAGCGTCTTCAGCCCTGCCGCGCCGCGCCCTGGGATGCACTGCCCGACGAGCGCCGGATCGATCTGCTGCTGTTCGTGCACCGGGTCGACGGCCTTGCGCCCGGTGTCTATCTGCTGCCACGCGGTCCGGCCGAGTGCGGTGTGCTGCCGCTGCTCGCTGCGCTGTATCCGCTGACGCCGGTCGACGGTCTGCGCAGCGACCTGCGGCTGCTCGCCACGATGGCACCGCCAGCGCTGGCGCGGCTGGCGCGCAGCCTGCACTGCCATCAGGACATCGCATCGACCTCGTGTTTCGCGCTCGGCATGCTGTGCGAATTCGATGCCGCACTTGAAGCATCGCCGGCCGCCTACCGCGCGCTGCACCGTCAGGCCGGCCTGATCGGCCAGCAGCTCTATACCGAAGCCGAAGCGCTGGGGCTGCGCGGCACCGGCATCGGCTGCTTCTTCGACGACGCGGTGCACGAGCTGCTCGGCCTCGAAGACGAGCGCTTCCGCACGATCTATCACTTCACGATGGGCCGCGCCATCGACGACGCGCGCATCGAAACCACGCCTGCCTACGCGGGTGCCGAACAGGAGCCGATGGCCGCATGAGGTCCGTCAGGACGTCGGCGCATCGGCCGGAGGGCTGAACAGTGAGCACGACCTACCGTCGCATTTCCGCCGCCCAGGCGGCCGACCTGATCGCCCGCCACCGCAGCGGCCGTCTGCCGGCGCTGGCGCTGTTCGACACACGCGACCGCGCCAGTTTCGAGCGCAGCCACATCGACGGCGCACGCCATCTGAGCGACGCCGCGTTCGGCGATGTGCTGCAGACCGTGGCGCGGCCGACGCCGGTGCTCATCTACTGCTATCACGGCAACGCGAGCCAGAGCTGGGCCGAGCGCTTCAGCGATTTCCGCTACCCCGAGGTGTACAGCGTCGATGGTGGCCACGCGCCGCTGGCCAATGCGCTCGACCGGCTGGCGGTCGGCCGCGACGGCTGTGCGCTGCCGCCGGACGCATCGCCGGCGCTGCGCGCGCTGATCGAATCGAATGGCTTCGATCCGCGCAATCTCGATGGCGCGATCGCGCACGGACTGACGCCGCTGATGCGCGCCGCGCTCGACGGCGAGGCGGCACTGGTGGACGAACTGCTGGCGGCCGGCGCCGACGTCGGCTGCCGCAACGCCGACGGCAACAACGCGCTGTGGCTGGCCTGTGTCGGCGGCAACGTCGATGTCGTGCGCGCGCTGGCCGGCGCCGGCATAGACCTCGACAACCGCAACGACACCGGTGCCACCACGCTGATGTACTGCGCGTCGAGCGGCAGGCACGCGATGCTGGCCCTGTTGCTCGATCTCGGCGCCGACCCGCTGCTGCGCACCGACGACGACTACCTCGCCGCCGATCTTGCCTCGACCGTCGAATGCCTGCAGCTGCTGCGGCACACCGTCGCATGAGCACCCCGACGAAGGCAGCTCCCGGCGTCACCGCACGACGCCTGCGCACGCCCTCATTCCAACCCAGCCGAAGCAAGGATTCCCGATGACTCCGGGCGCGCTCCAGACGGTCGGCACTGCGCTGTTCGCGGTCGCCGTCGCACACACCTTCCTGACCCGGTATTTCGAGCACCTCGCACATCTGCAGCCCGGTCACGCCGGCATCTGGCATCTGCTCGGCGAGGTCGAAGTGGTGTTCGGCTTCTGGGCCTTCGTGCTGCTGGCCTTCATGGCGCTCACCGGTGGCGCCGGCAGTGCGGCCGGCTATCTGGAAGCGCTGGACTACACCGAGCCGGCCTTCGTGTTCGTCATCATGGTGGTGGCGGCCAGCCGGCCGGTGCTCGAACTGTGCAAGGCGGGCGCCCGCATGCTGGCGCGCTGCCTCCCGGCGCCCGACAGCGTCGCCTTCCATTTCGTCTGCCTGTCCGTGCTTCCGCTGCTCGGCTCCTTCATCACCGAGCCGGCGGCGATGACGCTGGCGGCGCTGATGCTGCGCGACAACGTCTACAGCAGGAAGATTTCGCACCGCCTGAAGTACGTCACCCTGGGCGCGCTGTTCGTGAATGTGTCGATCGGCGGCACGCTCACGCATTTCGCCGCGCCGCCGGTGCTGATGGTGGCCGGCAAGTGGAACTGGGACATGTGGTACATGCTGAGCCACTTCGGCTGGAAGTCGGCGATCGCCGTGTTCGTCAATGCCGGCGTGGCAACGCTGCTGTTCGCGCGCGAGCTGAAGTCGCTGCAGGTGGATACGCGCAGCAGCGACCGCACCGTGCCGCGCTCACTGATGCTTCTGCACGTGTTGTTTCTCGCCGGCATCGTTTACTTCGCGCACCATCCGGTGGTGTTCGTCGGACTGTTCCTGCTCTTCCTCGGCGTGACCGAGGCCTACCGGCACTACCACGACCGGCTGATGCTGCGCGAGGGCCTGATGGTGGGCTTCTTCCTCGCCGGCCTGGTTACCCTGGGGGCGCTGCAGCAGGGGTGGCTGCAGGCCGCGCTGACCGGCATGGACAGCACGGCGCTTTACTTCGGCGCCACCGCGCTGACCGCGATCACCGACAACGCCGCACTGACCTACCTCGGTTCGCTGGTCGAGGGCACGGACGAGGCCTTCAAGTACTCGCTGGTAGCCGGTGCCGTGACCGGCGGTGGGCTGACGGTGATCGCCAACGCGCCCAATCCGGCCGGTTTCGCGATCCTGCGCGGTCATTTCGACGACGAGGCGATCAATCCCCTGGGCCTGTTCGTGACCGCGCTGCCGCCGACCATCGTCGCCATCCTGGCTTTCCAGCTGCTCTGAGCGTGCCGGCTCAGGAATCCGCCGCTTCGGTTTCGCCTTCGCTGCGCTGCAGCCGGTAACTGAGCTTGGGCCGCGACATGCCGAGCCGGCGCGCGGCGCGGGCGATATTGCCGCCCTCCTGATCGACGCAGGCCTTCATCAGCTGCTGTTCCAGCTCCTCCAGCGGAATGCCGGTGCGCAGGATCTGCTCGACCAGCTGTTCGCGCACCGCGTCACCGCAGCCTTCTTCCAGCTTGCCGCAGGCGGAAATGCCGGATTCGCGCGCCAGCACGGCTTCCAGCGACAGGAAGAGGTGGTGCGCCTCGATCCAGCCCTGCTGCGGCGCCAGCACGACGCCGCGTTCGATCACGTTCTCCAGTTCGCGCACATTGCCCGGCCAGTGATGGGCGTGCAGGGACTGGAAGCCCTTGTCCGACACGCCCTGCACGTGCTTGCCGTGCTGGCGGTTGAACTTGGCGACCAGCGAGTCGACCAGCTGGCGCAGGTCGGCCAGCCGTTCACGCAGTGGCGGGATGTGGATGGGATAGACGTGCACGCGGTAGTACAGGTCGGGACGGAAGCGGCCTTCCTTCACCGCCTGCGCCAGATCGACGTTGGTGGCGGCGACCACCCGCACATTCACCTTGCGCGTGCGCTCGTCGCCGAGGCGCTCGATCTCGCCTTCCTGCAGCGCGCGCAGCAGCTTGGCCTGGGCGGCCAGCGGCATCTCGCCGATCTCGTCGAGGAATAGCGTGCCGCCTTCGGCACGCTCGAACTTGCCGGCGCGCGAGGCGTGGGCGCCGGTGAAGGCGCCCTTCTCGACGCCGAACAGTTCCGACTCGATCAGGTCGTGCGGGATCGCCGCACAGTTCACCGCGACGAAGGGCGCGTCCTTGCGCGGGCTCATCTGGTGCAGTACGCGGGCGAAGCGTTCCTTGCCGACGCCGGTCTCGCCGAGCAGCAGCACGGTCACCGTGGTGCCGGCGGCGCGCAGCATCAGTTCATAGGCGCGGCGGAAGCTGGCCGAACTGCCTATCAGGTCGGTCGGCGTCGGCGCCAGCTGGGTACTGTCGGTCTGGGCGACGCCGGCCCAGGCGGCCGAAGGAAGATGGGCGATGCGGCTGTCCGGCTCGAAGTAGCGGGCGTACTGCTCGCCGTCCTCCCATTCCTCGACCGGCTTGCCGACGATGCGACAGTTGTTGGCGCCGCAGCAGGCGCACTCGGTTTCCTTGAACAGCACCATGCGGCCCATGAAGGCCGAGGTGTAGCCGGAGGCGTAGCCGATCTGCATCCAGCACACCGGGTCGGCGGCCTGCCCGAATTCGCGCAGATGGAATTCGGCTTCCCACGAGTGCTCCCACAGGAACTCGCCGTCGAATTCGCCGCTGCGCACATCGATATGGATGTGCACCGGCGTCACCTGCACACTGCCTTCGAGCATGTGCAGCTGCGGGCCGACGAAGAAGGACTCGATCGGGTTCTGGTCCGGCCGTATCGTGCGCGCCAGTTCGGCGTCGCGCATGCCGGACTCGTAACCCATGCGGGTCAGGATGCGGCGGGCCGATTCCGGCCCGACCGACTTGATCAGCTGCGTGCGCAGCGCCGACATCGCGGCGCAATGCATCAGCAGCATGCGGTTCTCCGCCAGCCAGATCAGTCCGTCGTCGGCCGAAAACCTGACCAGCCGACGCAGATCGCTGTTGTGCGGGTACTTGAACGTACTCATTGCCCGTGCCTCCTCCAGACCGGTGCTTCATGTTGCACCGCACAGCGGTTCGGCCTCCGTCCGCTGCAGTGGAGCGCGTGCGCGATTCCCGCTGCATGGCGTGGCCGGTCTTCTTCCGGTCGAATCGTTCATCAGTTGATGAACACCTCTTCGGGCGCTTCACCAACTCATCAACCGGCGGACGCGGCGACTGTACTCCTGCCGGTCCAGAACCGCCAAATATCGAGATTTTTATCGATTATCGAGTATGGCACGCTTCTTGGATAGGAGAGGGGGCGGCTGACGGCTGCATCCGCTGCTTCGGCGAAAGCTCTCCAGCTTTCGTTCCTTCCGAGGCGTTGATGCGCCGCAGCACGCACCACAAAAAGGAGGAGGAACGCGATGGCAATGACCGGCGTGCTGCGCCCGGGTCATGTCGCCCTGAGGGTGACGGATCTGGAAGCGGCGGTGAAACACTACG
>VFQN01000054.1_pt1 | contig 265898 bp, 248 predicted proteins | sample 3512371 | NCBI WGS metagenome assembly VFQN01 (sample SAMN10412370, study PRJNA504923) | tailings metagenome | isolation source: Replicate 2 from Balatoc abandoned mine | place: Philippines: Itogon, Benguet | collected 2017-08-28
GTTCTACGCCAGATGAGTTCATAGAGTCTGCGTGTGTCTTCATCAGCCACCGTTCTGTTATTCATATAAGTAGGGCGGATGGCTTCGTGGGCTTCCTGCGCACTCTCATTTTTATTTTTGTATTTACGAGGCTGATAGTAATCATTACCATAACTGCTCTCCACTTCTTTTCTGATATCAGCCATCGCAGTATCACTCAAATTGATACTGTCTGTACGCATATAAGTGATCTTACCACTTTCATACAGTTTCTGTGCCAGCAACATGGTCTTACTTACACCATAACCCAGTTTACGCGAAGCTTCTTGTTGCAGGGTAGATGTGGTGAACGGAGCGGCCGGCGTGCGTTTAGCAGGCTTAACGGTCACATCGATGACTTTGTAATCCGCGTTCTTACAACTCTTCAAAAACTCAGATGCTGTTTGTTGGGTGCTGATCTTGGATGGACCATCCGCTTTAAAAGTAACATCACGCTGGTTAATGTCTTTGGCTGCAAAAAGGGCTTCAATTTTATAACTACTCTCCGGAACAAAATGATTGATCTCTCTTTCACGCTCAACGATCAATCTCACCGCCACACTCTGCACGCGACCTGCACTAAGGCTGCGTTGCATACCGATCTTGCGCCATAGTACGGGACTCAATTCAAAGCCTACCAATCTGTCTAGAATTCTGCGGGCCTGTTGTGCATTCACCAGGTCCATATTAATGAGACGGGGCTGGGCTACTGCTTTTTTGATGGCAGGGGCCGTGATCTCATGGAAAACAATACGTTTGGTCGTTTTGGGGTCTAATCCGAGTACTTCAGCCAAATGCCAGCTGATACTTTCTCCTTCACGGTCCTCATCCGATGCCAGCCATACTTCATCTGCTTTTTTGGCCAGTTGACGTAATTCTTTTACCACACGTTCTTTATCCTCGGGGACAATATAGCGGGGTTGGTATTGATTGTTGACATCAATACCCATATCATCCTTTTCAAGATCCCGGATATGACCATAACAGCTTTTTACCTCAAAATCAGATCCGAGGATTTTTTCAATGGTTTTGGCCTTTGCCGGGGACTCAACGATCAATAAATTCTTTGCCATGTACAGTTCCGTTTCTGCCCGCAAGCAGACTTTAATTTGTCATCATTCGTAGGTAAATCCGCCTGTTTCATACCTATATATATGGTATCGAATCGGGCTTTGCTACCCTGCAATATTAGGTGAAACCACGAAAACACAAAAAATGTGCACAAAATCAGGAGATTGTACGAAGTGTTTCTTCCTGATTTTCGGGAGGTAAGTATCTGTATTTACCTGCTGATAATGAATGATGAAGGGGGAGTATGGAACGCAGATTTTATAAGATAGGTTATGATAATAATAACCCATCAGCGTAAATCATAACAATCATAAAAAATCTGCGGCCCATCAATCTGGTTACATTCAGTATTCCGATTACGATCTATTCCTCTGTTAAGAAACCAAGAACTTTTTTGATCACCTGCTGATCACGGTAAATCTTGTTGTGACCCAGTCCTTCAGTGATGTAAAAACGAATATGAGGATGTTCCGCTTTTTGAACAGGTAAGGTATCCGCATACGGACAAATACGATCATGTTGGTCATGGATCCATAAAACAGGGAACCGGATATTTCGCATCACTCTTGTAACTGAAAAATAGTCCATTGTTTTGCCGGCCATGCGTTCAATCATCTGTTCGAATTCCTGTTGAACCTCTTCTTTGATTTTGAACATTTTATAGAATCCATTCACCGCAGTTCTGGTTTCTGTAGCCGGAGCGATCAATACCAGTTTTCTCTTTCCCTGTAATTCTTCGGCCAAGAGGGAAGTGGCAAGTCCACCCAATGAATGGGCAATAAAAGCATCCATTTGTCCAAACTGTTGATCGATCGCTGCTAAAAATCTTTTATAGATCAGTGCATTGATGATCTTGCCTTCACTCAATCCATGTGCAGGTGCATCGAACAAGAAAACTTCAAATCCCGCAGATAAGAGAGGCTGCACATATTTTTCGAATTTGTAACCATAACTGCTGAAGCCATGCACTACCAATGCTTTTTGTCCATTCGGCTTTTCGGGTATCCAATGAAAACCTTTGATCTCATTTTCTTCAAACGACCAGCGCTTGGCTTGGGCTTTGTGAAAAATAGGAGGCTGTTTTTGATGAACACCTTTGGTATAGGGTGTGCAGAATATTTTAAAAGCCTGCTCCGCGGCCATGCGCGGAGAGACCATGCCGATGGTTCGCAGTTTGGTTTTATAGTAGCCGATCACAACTCTTTGTGCTAATTTCATTTCCATAATATAAAGATATGGACGTCGTACTGATAGGGGCCGGTAATGTAGGAACGGTATTGGGAAGAACTCTCCAACAGGCTAACCATACCATTAAAGCCATTTGGAACAGGCATCCCGAAAAAGCCCGTTTGTTAGCAGCTGAATTGGGAACGGAGGCTGTGGAACATATGAATGCTTTACCTCAAGAAGCAGACATGTTTTTATTATCCGTCAGTGATCGATCGATTACGGAAGTAGCGCAACAACTCAACATTCAAAAGGGAGTACTGGTACATGCAGCGGGGGCGGTATCAAAAGATGTATTGAATGGTGCAGCGGAGAATCATGGGGTATTATGGCCGATGAAAATGATCCGCAGTAATATGCAAAGCCTAGGTGCATGTGCCATCATGATCGATGCCAACAATGAACCGTCCTTACAAGTGATTAGCGAACTGGCCAATAGCATATCCGATCAAGTGCATGAGGCAGATGATGCCAAGCGATTAAAAATGCATCTGATCGCTGCCATCACATCCAATTTCACTAATCATTTATACCATCTGGCATCAGATTATAGTCAAGAACAAGCGATCGATTTCTCTTGGTTCTATCCATTGATAGAGGGGGTGGTTGCACAGATCAAAACCCAGCCTCCTCAAAATGTACAGGCCGGACCTGCTTTTAGGGGAGACCGCATTACGATAGAAAAACACCGGTCGTTATTGGCCAAAGAGCCGGATCTGTTGAAAATCTATGACGAAATGACCCAAAGTATCCTGCACAAATTCGGTCATACCCAATAAATGGTTGCGAAAACCGATGATTTAGTGCTAAAAATCAGATTAGATGCCCATAAGAAACTGTTTTGAGATACTTTTGCACTCCAAACGGAACCGATATGTACACTATTAAGGTAAAATTTGAACAGAAAGGACTGGAGCCCGTTACTTTAACAGGTATTGAACCTGATCAAAGTTTATTGGAAGTTTGTCTGGATAATGGTATCGAATTACATCATAACTGTGGAGCAGTTTGTGCTTGCAGTACTTGTCACTTATACGTAGAAAAAGGTATGGAGCATTTAGAAGAGTTGAGTGATAAAGAAGAAGATTTTATCGATCGCGCCGTAAACCCAAGACTGAATTCCAGATTGGGATGTCAGTGTGTTTTACAAGATGGATCAGGCGAAGTTGAAGTGACTTTACCGGATCAGACACAGTTTTTGGGGGAATAGTGAGTAGTGAATGGTGAATTGTCAATTGTGAATAGTGAGTGCTGAAGTGGAATAAAAATCATCATTCTTAAACAGTCTCTGTGGACGGGTCCCGACTTAGTCGGGAGGCCTGAGCGAAAAAAAATATTGAAACGAAACATGATTGATTATTGCAGTGTGACACACTCAAATAACACAATCACTTAAAAGTTAAAGTTACCATGAGTCATTTTGAACCTCCGATACATTGGGCAGATCATGAAGATATTGCCATGAAATTATATGAGCGTTTTGGGGATGATTTTACAGAAAGTAAGATCTATCGCATACGTTTCACAGACCTGCTGGAATGGATCCTGGAAATACCCAATTTCGAAGGCAAACGCGAAGAGAGCAACGAAGGACATCTTGAAATGATCCAAAGTGCATGGGTATACGAATGGAGAGACAATCAAAAATAGAATCATTGTTAGAGAGATCGAATTGCCGGCCTTAGAAAAAAAGCGTTAAGAAATTTACGTAGTGTAATGAAGTAGCCCTGAGCTTGTCGAAGGGTAGCTTTTTTTCTAGAGCCTTGACTTTTTTTGTTACTTTTTTGTGTCAAGACAAAAAAGTAAACGGAGGCTAGCCTTTAGTAACGATGATTTAAATCCAAAGAACTCATGCTAAACGCTTTTCAACATATCACCACATTCGTATTTGATGTAGACGGTGTATTAACAGATGGAACGCTGTTAGTATTACCCAATGGCGTGATGGCCCGAAAGATGAACATCAAAGATGGCTATGCCTTACAACTCGCCATAAAAAGAGGGTACCGCGTATTGATCATCTCCGGCGGTGACTCACCGGAAGTACAAGAACGACTGAATAAGTTGGGTGTTACAGAAGTGTGGATGAAAGCGCACAACAAAAAACAAATCCTTACTGATTATCTCGCACAACATCAAATCCCCAAACAAGAAGTGTTGTATATGGGCGATGATATTCCTGATCTGGAAGTTATTCAATTGGCAGGATTGCCTGCTTGTCCGGCAGATGCAGCTCAAGAGATCAAGGATAAATCAATCTATATATCACACTTGGCAGGCGGAATGGGGTGTGCTCGTGATGTCATTGAAAAAGTGTTGAAGTTGCGTAACGACTGGGGAGAAGATACCAGTGTAGCATCGAAATAATAGTTTGTTTATCTGCAATCATCTTTGCATTACTTATCTTGTAGCATAATTCTTTGTATTGAAATTACTCATCGCTTTTTTACGACTGATACGATGGCCCAATATGGTGTTCATCATACTCACACAATTGTTGTTTGAGTACTGCATTTATGAACGCATTTATGGTCCGGATGAAACACCGGCCCGATTACAATTTTGGTTCATCGTTATGGCATCAGTTTTTATAGCTGCAGCAGGGAATATCATCAATGATTATTTTGATCTGAATATTGATCAAGTTAATAAGCCGGATAAAGTGATAGTGAATACAGTTATCAGCAGACGCTGGGTTATTTTTTGGCATATGCTGTTAAGTATGTTAGGCTTATTCTTCACAGTGTACGCCTTACCTGTTTCATTATACTGGCACTTGGTATTGGCTAATATGGGAAGTATATTGTTGCTATGGTTTTATTCAACCAATTTCAAGAAGCAATTATTAGTAGGTAATGTGGTGATATCATTACTCACAGCTTGGGTACTACTGATTCTATTCTTTTCTAAACAGCCATTACAGATCAAACATTTATTATCAGTTGGTCATTCAGAAGTGCGCTTCTTTCGTCTCACCATTTTATATGCCTCTTTTGCATTTGTGATTTCATTGATTCGTGAAGTGGTGAAAGACATGGAAGATATGGAGGGAGACAGAAGATATGGATGCAGAACCTTGCCGATCGTATGGGGCGTGAATGCCGCCAAATTGTTTGTAGCCGTATGGTTGGTAGTATTGATCGCAGCACTCGTTATCTTACAATTCTATGTATTACCGATGGGATGGTGGCACAGCGCTTTATATTGCTTCATCGCCATCATCGCACCCCTCATCTGGATACTCACACGCTTATTCAAATCCCACACCCCCGCCGATTTTCATCGTCTCAGCACGATCATAAAATTCGTGATGCTGACGGGGATTTTGTCGATGGTGTTTTTTAGGTTGTACGACTGAGAAGGGCTGTTGGCAATTAGCAATTAGCTGTTAGCCAAAAGCCAACCGCCAAAAGCCAACCACCAAAAACCTAGCACCCAGCACCCAGCACCCGATAACCAGATTACCCGATGACCCAATCTCCCCAACCTATCATCCTCGCTTCTCAATCCCCACGCAGAAAAATGTTGCTCGAGTGGGCTGAAATTCCTTTTGAAGTGATTGTGCAACCCACCGATGAATCTTTTCCTGCAACGATGCTGATAGAAGAAATACCGGTTCATATTGCACGTAATAAAGCTAAAGTGATTAGTGAACAATTATCAGCAGATGATCAGCGTTGGATATTGGCGGCAGATACGATTGTAGTATTGAATAATGAAGTGATCGGGAAGCCGTTGGATCAACAGGATGCGATCAATATCTTGAAAAAGTTATCCGGACAAACACATCGTGTCATCACAGGAGTGGTTTTATTGCGAGGAGAGGAGGAACATGCTTTTGCAGATATTACGGAAGTGGTATTTCATTCCCTCACTGAACAACAGATCAGTTTCTATGTCGATAAATACAAACCTTACGATAAAGCCGGGGCTTACGCTATACAAGAATGGATAGGAGTCGTAGGTATTCATTCTATCAAAGGAGATTTTTATAATGTGATGGGATTACCCGTGAGCAGGGTAGTACAACAACTCGCTACGTTGACTTCATAAAATCAGGTAGAAACCGCAATAGCGACACATTTATTTTTCAGGCAAAACCTGAAGCATGAATGAACGCTTATTGCAATACATCTGGCAGTTTCAATATTTCCATCAGCAACATTTATTGACCACTAACGGTGAGCCATTACAGATAGTGCATCCCGGTACTTTGAATACACATCAAGGACCTGATTTTTCTGCAGCTAAAATACGGATCGGACAAACACTCCTAGCCGGACATATCGAACTACACATTCTTTCTTCCGATTGGCATCGTCACAAACATTCGACGGATGCAAATTACAACAATGTGATATTACATGTGGTATGGAGAGATGATGATGCTACACCGCCACATATTCCGGTACTCGTTTTAGAAAATCGTATGTCCACTTTATTACTGGATCGTTACACCACTATGATGCAAACGATCAGTACCGTGGCTTGTCATCATCATTTGCCTGTATTGAATGAACTGACATGGTTTGCATGGAAAGAAAGATTGATGATCGAAAGACTGGAAAGAAAATCGCAACAGATCTTTCAGATGCTGCAACAAAATCAACAGCATTGGGATGAAGTGTTCTGGTGGCAACTCGCATCGGGTTTTGGTTCTAAATTGAATGCTGCTTTTTTTGAAAGAGTGGCAAGATCCATTCCTTATGCCGTCGTCAAAAGACACCGCCATCATCTTGATGAAATAGAAGCACTCTTATTTGGACAAGCCAAAATGTTACACACTGATTTGAAAGACGGTTATGCCAAAGCATTGTTGCGCAATCATCGTCACCTTCAAAAGAAATATGCATTGGATACCGTAGATGGTGGACCGGCATTCATGCGTATGCGACCTGCCTCTTTTCCTACTATACGTTTAGCACAATTGTCGATGTTATTGCATCAGCGTGAACATCTATTTGATCAGATCAGACAAATGAATGTTGCAGAAGAAGTGATGCGTTTATTTCAAGTGAAAGCCAGCCACTATTGGAACACTCATTTCATTTTTGATGAACCTGTAGTTACGGAGCCACGTTTTGTGGGACAACAGATGTTATTGCATCTCATGATCAATGTAGTAGTGCCTATCTTATTCGCATACGGACATGAAAAAGGTAATACCCAACAAAAAGAAAAAGTGCTACACTGGCTCTATCAATTAGCACCTGAACAAAACAAGATCACCCGCTACTGGAAATCCGCCGGCATCCCCAACCACAATGCCCTCGACACCCAATCCCTCCTCGAACTTCACACCCAATATTGTGTTAATAAAAGATGTTTAGATTGCAGCGTAGGCAACAGATTGTTGAGAGGATGAGTCATGAGAGAGATCTTAGCCTATTGGCTTTTGGCTATTAGCTGCTAGCTATTAATGAGCAAGTCTCAAAAAATATATATCAGCCAATAGCCAATAGCCAAAAGCAAGCAGCTAGCACCCTAAAACCTATGTCCAAAAGAATTCCATATCCAACTCCATCTCCGGATGCAAACTCCGTTCCACGGGGCAAGTGCGGGCGGTGCGTTCTAGGAGTTCTTTGGTTTTGTCGTCGATTTGGAGGGTGGATGGAAAATAAACATGGGCAATGATCTTACCGATTCTGCGGGGATCACTTAACATGACCTTGGTGGTATCAACACGGGTGCCATCGAGATCGATATTAAGTGTGCGAGCTTTGATGGCCATGGTGGTTACCATGCATGCACTCAGGGCAGTGGCAACAAGATCTGTGGGTGAGAAGCGTTCACCTTTACCCTGGTTATCAGTAGGAGCATCGGTTTCAATACTGGTGCCACTCTGTAGATGGGTAGCGATGGTACGTAATTCACCTTTATAAATAATTTGTGAAGTCATTGCGTCAATTTTGCCATAAATTTACAAGTAACAAATCAAATGGAAGTGAAGAAGCTATTCATCGTTGTGGGTCTCCTGAGTTCAATGGCTGTTGTTGCACAGCAACGTACACAATCGCCCGCTCAAATGGAGAAAGCCCGGAAAAAGGCAGAGAGAAAGGAGAAGATCAATCAAATGATCAAACAGGAAGAAGAAGGTGCCCTCGTATATAACAAACAAGGTGCATTCGGTTTTAAATTCAATACCGATGGATGGGGTATGTTCTATGAAAGAGGGAAATACAAAACCATCAATAAAACCAGTTTATGGTGGATCGAATTGGGTGAACACAAACATCCCAAAGAAGAAAAAGTACCCACCATCAGTGCCTCCGGTGGATTCCTTATTGTTTCCAGTTATATCTACGGAAAGCGAAACAATTTCTACAATTTCAAACTCGGTTTTGGAGAACAACGTTTGATCGGTGGCAAGGGTAATAAAAACGGGGTGGCCGTTTCTGCCATTTACGGCGGTGGATTAACAGCCGGTATGCTGAAACCCTACTATATCGAGATCCAGAATCCCACCACCAACCAACAGGAGCAGATCAAATACGATAATAACGATAATCTCTTCCTAGACCCCACCATTATCTTAGGCAGGGGCGGACTCACCAAAGGCTTTGGCGAAATGCAATTTGTACCCGGCGCACATGTAAGAACCGCACTGCGTTTCGATTATGGCCGCTACAATGAGGTACTTTCAGCTCTGGAAGTAGGATTGAATGCGGAATATTATTCCAAGAAAATGCCCATTTTACTGCTGAACCCACAAAAACAATTCTTTTTCAACGCCTATGTAGCCCTCACTTTTGGTAAACGAAAGTGACCTATTTTTGTTGTTTCATAGTGAGTGGCAGTCCAAGTCGGAAACTGTCGTTAAAAAGAGGCGTACATGCAAGAGTTACCAGTAGTTGCGAAAGTAGATCCTACCAGTTCCAAGATACAAAAGCCTTCCTGGCTTCGTGTGAAATTACCCATTGGAGAAAGCTATAAACACGTTCGTGGTTTAGTAGATACCCATAAACTGCATACCATTTGTGAGAGTGGCAATTGTCCGAATATGGGCGAATGTTGGGGTGAAGGCACGGCCACATTCATGATCCTTGGGAATGTATGTACCCGCAGCTGTGGCTTCTGTGCCGTAGCTACCGGCAGACCCGCACCCGTGGATTGGGATGAACCCCAGCGTGTAGCAGAAGCCATTCACCTAATGAAAGTAAAACACGCCGTACTTACCAGTGTGGATCGTGATGAACTCAAAGATGGAGGCTCCATCATCTGGTACAATACCATCAAAGCCGTTAAAAACCTCAACCCTGATACTACCCTCGAAACATTAATTCCCGACTTTAAGGGCAATGCTGATCAGGTACAACGCATCATTGATGCGGCCCCCGAAGTGGTGAGCCATAACATGGAAACAGTGGAACGTCTCACCCGACAGGTAAGGGTACAAGCGAAATACCATAGAAGTCTGGAAGTATTACGCATGCTCAAAGAAGGCGGTATGCGTACCAAAACAGGTATGATGCTTGGTCTTGGTGAAACCAAAGAAGAAGTGGTACAAAGCATGAAAGACCTCGTGAATGTAGGTTGTGATGTACTCACCCTCGGACAATACCTACAACCCACCAAAAAACACTTACCCGTACAACGCTTCGTTCACCCCGACGAATTCGCTGAACTCCGCGAGATCGGCTACGACCTCGGTTTCGACTATGTAGAAAGCGGTCCATTGGTACGCTCTTCTTACCATAGTGAGAAACATGTGATTAAGGGTTGGGGGAGAGGGAAGTGGATGGAGGAGAAGGCTTTAGTATAGTCTAGTAACTTTTGGAAAGTTTTCGAACTTTATAAATGTTTTCTTACTTGCAAACAATCACATCCTGTACATGATATCTTTTATATCATTATAGCTTCTATACTACTAATAGCCCACATTTCTTTAAATACTCAAATGTATTGTCATAATTTTTTTTAGGTCTCGTACTATCTGGTTCATCAGCATTGGGGATAAAAATAATCATCCCTTGTCGAGCGCGCGTTAGTAATACACGATACGAATTTAAGAGATACTTTTTAGTGGAATCCTGTTTGATGTTTTGCCATTTCGATCCTTTGAAATTTTGGTAATTCCATTTTGTAGTGTCATGATACAAATTGATATCCCATGCTACACAAGCAAAGTCAATTTCTAAACCTTGTATATCAAATTCTGTGGCAATTTCCTCCAAGTAAAATGATGATCGAACATCTTCCATGTCATTTAGAAACCAATTAGTAGGTTCAATTTTATTTTTTACATCAATCCCATCTGCTCGTAATCTTCGCCCACCCGAACTTGCAACAACACCGATTCTTTCTGTCCCCTTTGCTTTTTGTTTAAGCCAATTCTTTGCTTTTTTTAAATCTCTTGTTAGAGTAATGGGATAATTTTCTTTAAGTGAATTGAAAATTTCTTTTGCCTTATCTGGCTCATTTTCAAGAACATGTTCTATAAAAAGTGCAATTTTTTCACTTCTAAATGAGCGCATTGAAACAGATAGGTGTAAAGTAGGTTCTTTTTTCCCATGTTGTTCTAACCAATTTGAAAGGTCTTTATTGTTTAAATATGTCTTTTTTTCACTTAGTATTTTATCAGAGTAATAAATATTCCAATCGGCATATTTTTTCTTTAAAGATTCTACCCATTCTGAAACGCCAGCTTCACCTGTGTTTATCTCTTGACCGCCACCAATCAAGCAAATAATCGTACACCAATCATTATGTCGATTCATTACACTAATTAAATATTCAGGTTCCGACATTTCAAAGTCATCAATTCCTTTTTTGGTTTTCATAAACTTTGAAACTTGTTCTTTTTGCCAAGCTCTTTGAGCTTCATCAAAGACTACCACTTTTTCTATTGGAGCGCGATCTGTTTTTAAGTTATCATCTCTAAAATGATGAATATTTTGGATGAAAGCTTTTGCTTTTCGTTCTGCATCTGTTTTCTTTAATTTAACTGCATTTTCTTTTGCTGTTTCAACGGCATCGCGAGTTAATGCTTCTCTTAAAACATCAACTAAAGGGCCATTTCCTGAGAGAAAAACAGAGTGTTCGGACTCGTCCGCTTTAAGTCTTTCGTTTGCAATATTTAACCCTGCAAGAGTTTTTCCTGCACCCGGGACTCCAGTAAGGAAACAAATCGACTTTTGTTTTTTTTCCTTAGCAGTTTCAATAATCTCATTAATTACGGTTGCGGTTCGGGAGAGGTTGACTGCACCAGAATCACTTCGAGAAATTTCTTGCACATTATGACCTTTATATAGAGCTTGGGCAGCTTCAACAATAGTTGGAGTAGGCTTATATATGCTTTTCTCCCAGTCAAGAATATTCAAGTTTTGTGTCGTTACTAGTGTTGCTAAAATATTTTTTAGTGTACTTCCAAAATTTTCAGCATTACAAAGAATACAATTGTCTAAAGTTATGGCTCTTTGAATGTCATTTTCTACGAATGGTGCTTTTGTTGAAACCAAAATCGGTATAATCGTCTTATTGTGACTGCCTTCATGAAAATTTAATAAGTCGAGACAATAGTCAATTGTTTGGTATTGTGCATTTTTTGTATAGTAGTTGTCTCCAATTTTAAACTCGATAACAAAAATTAAGTTTTTTAAGATCAAAATATTGTCAACCCTTTTCCCCATTCTGGGAATAGAAAATTCAAAGTAGATGTATCCGGAAACCTCTTTAAGTGATGATTTTAAAAATTGAATTTGTTCTAACCAAGCATTCTTTTGTTCATCTTCTAGATCATGTTGATGTTTTTTGGCAAGTTTCCCAAAAATAGAGTCTGATTTTTCTGATAAAAATTCATCTATTGTATTTTGATAATAACTTCTCTCCATTTTTTACTTCTTTATCAAGCCTTTTCTTACGCTGATTTAATGCTGTGATAGTTTTTTTTACTCATTTTATAACTCTTGGCTATTATTCACATTTGTAAAAAATATTTTTAGAGAGATAATTGTGGCAGAAATATTATCAGTTGAGTATGGCTTAAAATAATTTTAGCAGGCCGAAAAGATACTTGCAGCATATGAAATACAATTAACTAAGTTTAATTGTAATCTACTCCTTTTTCTAATATCAAATCAATTGTGCTTAGAGGTATAAGAAAGTGTAAGTGGGTACATTTTTTATTTTGAGAAAGGCGAAATGTATGCAAGAAATTGATTGTAAGACATTTAAAATGTAGAAACTCGCATTAATAGTCTCAAAATATTATTTCATACTCTTGTAAGAGTAACCCTCACTTATTTCATATTTCTTCGAGAGTCCTTCGGACATCCTTCGTACCATCGCCGCACATCCTTCGGTCTTGCTTCGGGGTTTCTTCGAGGTTTCTTCGAGAGTTCTCGAAGGATTCCCGAAGCGGCTTCGAGCATTCTCGAAGAAACCTCGAAGAAACCTCGAAGAACTCTCGAAGGATGTGCGAAGGATATACGAAGGATGTCCGAAGGAATCTCGAAACTTCCCCTGTCATGAACTGAAAAACTTTGGAGGTGAATTATTGTCTTTCCATGCATGCTAATAAGCCGAAAAAGGTTAAAAGCATTTTTAGCCTCATACAGCCGCTGTATTTTCAAAAACGTATCATGTGTTCAAAAAGAAAAGATCTTTGATTTTTCTTCGAGAAAACTACCCTTCGTCGCCGACACGATCTGCGATCGTGAGGCTCCTCAGGGTGACAATCGTTTGAGTAATAAAAAGGGGAGAGGATTGGCGACGCCAATCCTCTCCCCTTAATTTCTTTTATGCATTGTCACCCTGAGGAGCATTCATCACGCAGTGATGATCTGCGACGAAGGGACGTGCAGCCTGTAGCTTGCCGCTTGTGGCTCAAAGCTCGTAGCTCGCCGCTCACTGCTTCTCCCACACCAACGCCGAAGCTCCCAAAATAGCAGCATCCGATTCTTTCAGATGACTTACCAATATTTTCACTTTATTCTGAAATACCTGAATCAGGTTTTCTTCCATGCTTTCACGTGTCGGTTTTAAGATCAGGTCACCGGCTTTGGTGAGTCCGCCGAAGAGTACGATGGCTTCAGGACTGGAGAACATCACAAAGTTGGCGAGCGCAAGACCTAATATTTTTCCCGTGTATTCAAAGATGGATTTAGCAAGTTCATCACCTTCCATCGCAGCATCATACACTTTTTTGGAATCGATCTCATCTACCGGTACATTACGCAACCAACTGGGCTGATCACTTTTTTCGAGTAACTCTAATGTGGTTAAACGAACACCGGTGGCAGAAGCATAACTTTCCAAAGAACCTTTTTTACCTGTGCCTTCGTGCATGCGTCCATCGGGGATGATGATGGTGTGTCCGAGTTCACCGGCGAAGCCGTCATGTCCGTAAACGAGTTTACCATTGGCTACGATACCACTACCGACACCTGTTCCCAGAGTGATCATGATAAAATCATTCATGCCTTTGGCAGCACCATACATCATTTCACCAATGGCAGCAGCATTGGCATCATTGGTGAGGGTTACGGGTAGTTTGAATTTATCTTCGATCATTTTCGCCAAAGGGATGATTCCCTTCCAGGGAAGATTGGGGGCATATTCAATGGTACCCGTATAGTAGTTACCATTAGGAGCACCTACACCAATACCTTTCATACGACCGACACCACCTGCTTTAGCAATCAAGTCGGAGAGATGATTGTAGAGTTCATCAATGAATGTTTCTACTTCTGCATGTTTGCGGGTAGACATTTCACTGGAGAACAACACATTACCCACGCGGTCAACGATACCAAACTTGGTACCGGTTCCACCGATATCAATTCCTATTGCAAGAGGTTCCATTGCAGATGATGTAGTAGCCATACACAACAATTTTTATTCAAAAGAATTAATGTCCGCTTCCGGTTGATTTTTCGGTTTCATAATCGATACCCTGTTTGCGCAGAATACCTTTTACAACGATCGCAAAGAAAACGAGGTAAGCAAAACAAAGTAAACAAACCCAATAAGATTGATGGATACCATACCCTGCAGCATTTGCATTAGATGATTGCAGGTAGTCGGCCAACTTTCCCTGAATAGGCGGAATGATACCACCACCTAAGATCATCATGATCAAAAATGCAGAACCTTGTGTGGTATACTTGCCCAATCCTGCGATCGACAAAGAGAAAATACAAGGCCACATAATTGAACAACACAAACCACCACTTAAAAAAGCATAAGTAGCCACCGAGCCTTTGCTGAAAATTCCAATGGCCATGGCTGTTACACCCAGTACACTAAAAATAAGCAGGGTACGAGCAGGTTTATCTTTACTGATATAAAATGCACCGATCTGAATCAATACACAGATGATATACCAATATAGAGGTGTCATATCATATTGTGCAATACTATTAGCGCCGATCACAATGCCAAATGCAACCAATGGCACAATAAAAGTCATTACTTTATGCGTAGAGCTTTTCAATTCAAAAGCACTGATAGCACCGGCCCAGCGACCGATCATCAAGCTTCCCCAGTACATCGAAATAAATGGAGCAATCTGTGATGATTGATATCCACCGAAATCCGCTTGCTTCAACAATTCACCCAAATTACTTCCAATCGATACTTCCACACCTACATAGACAAAGATGCCGAGCATACCGAGTACCAATTGCGGATATTTCATCGCACCCCATCCATCGGATTTTTTCTGTGCGGTATAATTCGCAGCGATCAATCCGATCACTACTACTGCCAATGCACCAAACAACCATTTCATGCGATAGGTTTCCAACTCATGTTGTGCAGCTGCACTCAGATCAGGAGCCAGGTCTTTGTAACTATTAAAGATGGGCACAAACATCACCACCAATAATCCGGTCATGATGATGAGTGTGGTCAATGCCTTATTCGCGGGTTCTGTTTTTTCTTCCATGATACCTGCAGGCACTTTCTTCGAGAAATGAAAGAGTGCAGCGGCAGCAATAAACAATCCACCTACACAACTATAGAGAACAATTACTTTACTCAAACTCAACCCTTTGATCTGCTCATCAGTGATAGCAGCAGTGGTGCCAAACAAAGCAAGCGCTACTACGATCGGACCAATAGTGGTACCAAAAGAATTCACACCACCACCGAGGTTCACACGGCTGGTACCGGTTGATGGATCACCCAATGTAATAGAGAAAGGTTGTGCAGCGGTTTGTTGCAAGGAGAATCCTAATGCTACAATGAATAATCCCACGAGCATGCCCGCAAACGTGTTGGCATTCACAGCAATGATCATGGCAGCAGCACCGATGGCTGAGAACAACAAACCATATACAATACTTTTCTTATATCCCCATTTTCCCACTAAATCCTTCCCTCCGAAGGCACCATAGGCAAAAAGTCCGAGTGCACCGAGGTAATAGGCGAGATAAAATGCAAAATCAATCAGCTGACTTTGAAATTGATCGAGACTAAAATAATTTTTACAAAATGGAATGAAGACACTGTTACCGGCAGCAATGAAACCCCAAAAGAAAAATACGACAACGAGGGTGGTCAATGCTCCGGTATTAGTTGGTTGCTTTGGCTGGGTCATAACAATCGGAGGTTTTAATGAAGGATGTAAAATAATGAGAAAATGAAGATGGAAAAATTTTAAAAGTAGAATTTGATGGTAGCATTTTAGTTCTTAAATTGAGAGCAAACAAGACAAACTGCAATTCATGGAGATTATTCATGTCAGCGCCGAGTGCTATCCGGTGGCCAAGGCCGGAGGATTGGGAGATGTAGTTGGCGCCCTTCCTAAATACCAGGTGAAAGCCGGACATGTGGCCAAAGTAGTGATGCCCATGTACCGTACTAAATTTTTATACGATAACGAATGGACCGTTGACTTCAAAGGACAAACCAATTTAGGTAACTGGTTTTTTGATTACACTGTGATCAAAGAGCCCACCAATAAACTGGGTTATGATCTTTACCTCATTGATATCAATGGTTTACTGGATCGTCAGAAGATATACGGCTATGAGGATGATGCAGAACGTTTCACTGCTTTTCAAATTGCTTTTGTGAATTGGATGGCTAGTTGGGAACATCGTCCGGATATAGTGCATTGTCACGATTACCATACCGGTCTCATTCCATTCATGATGCAGTATTGTTATGATTACAATACATTAAAAAGTGTACCGACTGTCATCACCATACACAATGCACAATACCAGGGATGGATGGGCTGGGATAAAAGCAGATATGTTCCTCGTTGGGATCTTTGGAAGAGAGGAATGTTGGATTGGAATGAAACCATTAATCCACTTGCATCCGGAATCAAATGTGCCGCAAAAGTAACAACTGTTAGTTGGAGCTATATGGATGAGCTCAGAAGTAATTCCAACGGATTAGAGAAATTGTTTGAATATGAGCGTGGTAAATGTGTAGGTATCTTAAACGGAATTGATAATGAAGTTTGGAATCCGGCTACAGATAAATATCTTGAACACCACTTCACCGTAAAAACTGTGGAGGCCGGGAAAAAGAAAAATAAACAAGTACTCTGTGAGCGATTTGGATTAGATCCCGAAAAACCTTTATTCATTTTCATCGGCAGACTCGTGGGTGAAAAAGCTGCGGATATTTTACCTCATGCCATACGCATGGGAATAGAACAAACGCAGGGTGAAGCCAACTTTTTGGTATTGGGAAGCGGAGAGACAAGTGTTGAATGGGAATTCCAGCAAATGGCTGAACCTTATAAGGGAGTATTCAGTGTTGTGATCGGTTATGATGAAACATTGAGTCATATCATGTATGCGGGTGCAGACTTTTTATTGATGCCCAGTAGGGTAGAACCTTGCGGACTCAATCAGATGTATGCCATGCGCTATGGAACGGTGCCAATGGTAAGAAGCACAGGAGGCTTACAAGATACCGTAGTGGACATGGGTGATCCGGATGGATTTGGTATACGCTTCAATCATGCTACTGCAGAAGACGTTACCTATTCCATTGGAAGAGCTGTTGCCGTATACCAAAACAAAACACACTTCAACTGGATGCGCCAACACATGATGCAGATAGACCATAGTTGGGAAAGCACAGTGGATGAGTATACGAATGTGTATAAAAGCCTGAGAGGAATGTAGGATGTCAGATGGCAGATGTCAGATTTGAAAAAACACATCTGACATCTGCCATCTGACATCAACAAATAAAAAATCACAGATCAAAAAATCAAAGATTAACAAATGAATAGTATCTCAAAATCCGTATTAGCAGTGATCCTCGGTGGTGGGGCGGGTACAAGGTTGTATCCTTTGACAGCGAGTAGATCAAAACCTGCCGTTCCTATTGCAGGTAAATATCGTTTGGTAGATATTCCCATCAGTAACTGTATCAACAGCAATATCAATCGCATGTTTGTATTGACACAGTTCAACTCTGCATCTTTGAACAAGCATATCAAGAATACCTATCACTTCAGTGCATTCAGCACGGGGTTCGTAGATATTCTGGCGGCAGAACAAACGCCGGATAATCCGGGTTGGTACCAGGGTACGGCAGATGCGGTGAGACAATCATTGCGTCATATTTCTAACATGGAGTTTGAATACATTCTGATCTTAAGTGGTGATCAGTTGTATCAGATGGATTTCAGTGAGATGCTGGAAAGCCATAAAGCAAAAGGCGCGGATATTTCTATTGCCACGATTCCAGTTGATGAAAGAGATGCACCGGAGTTTGGTATCCTGAAAGCCAATGATGAAAACTTTATCACTTCCTTTATCGAGAAACCCAAGAAAGAATTATTACCTGATTGGGTGAGTGATACGGGTGCAGATATGCAGAAATCGGGAAGAAACTATCTGGCTTCGATGGGTATCTATATTTTCAGTAAACATGCATTGTATCATTTGCTCAACAATGTACATCCCAATGCTACTGACTTTGGTAAAGAGATCATACCGGATTCTATTGAGAATTATAAAGTGATCAGTTTCCAATATGATGGTTACTGGACTGATATCGGAAACATCTATTCTTTCTATGAAGCCAACTTGGCTCTCACACAAGAGATTCCGCCGTTCAATTTATTCGACAACAATAAAACGGTATACAGTCGCGCACGCATGTTGCCTCCTGCAAAGATCAGTGGTACTACTTTGGAGAAGACCATCATTGCAGAAGGATCGATTATTCATGCTAGTAGGATAGAGCAGAGTGTGGTGGGTATCCGTTCACGTATCGGACATGGAACAACGGTAGTGAATAGTTACCTGATGGGTAATGATTATTATGAGACCATTGAAGAGATGGCATCCAATACTGCGAAGGGATTACCCAAGATCGGTATCGGGGAACGTTGTTATATCAAAGATGCGATCATTGATAAGAATTGTCGTATCGGTAATGATGTGCGTATCAATGGTGGTGCACATTTACCGAATACAGATCATGCTCTCTACACCGTGAAAGATGGCATTGTAGTGGTGAAGAAACTAGCTGTTCTTCCTGATGGTTTTGTGATTTGATTTTTTCTTTAGCCACAGATTCACAGATTAGTGATGTAATCTGTGAATCTGTGGCTAATTTCATACTTAACAACAATTATATTTAAACGATTGTCATGGCCAGTTCATCCCCCGTATCCGGTAGCTCAGCGGGCCTCATGCCCAAGCCGCGTTTGTCGCTGACGCAGATATTTTTCATGAGTTTTGGTTTCTTAGGTGTTCAATTCGGATTTGCATTGCAAAATGGAAATACCAGTCGCATCCTCCGTTCATTTGGAGCAGATGTTGAGCATCTTCCTATGTTCTGGATTGTAGCGCCATTGATGGGGATGATCGTACAGCCGTTGATCGGTCATTACAGTGATAGAACCTGGAATCGTTTAGGAAGAAGAAAGCCTTATTTTTTATTGGGAGCATTATTGTCCTCAGCAGCATTGGTATTCCTTCCAAATTCAGCATCGATGTCATCCATCATTCCTGCTTTATGGATCGGTGCGGGTATGGTGATGATCATGGATGCATCCTTTAATATTGCGATGGAACCCTTCCGTGCATTAGTGGCAGATAATTTACCAGACTCACAAAGGACTAGTGGATTTGCGGTACAAACTTTTCTGATCGGTATCGGAGCTGTGGTAGGATCGGAACTACCTTCTATTCTCGCAAAGAGCGGATTCTCACAGGAAGCAGGAGAATCGGGTGTAGCAGACAATATCAAATATGCATTCTATATCGGTGCAGCAGTATTCATTACAGCCATTTTGGTGACAGTATTTCTATCAAAAGAATATCCGCCGGAAGAATATGAAAAATATCACGGCAAGCAGGATGAGGCTTCTAAAAAAGAAGGTCTCGGTGCCATCTTCAAAGATTTTAAGAATATGCCCAAGACCATGAAGCAACTGGGCTTGGTACAATTCTTCTCTTGGTTTGCTTTATTCAGCATGTGGGTATTTACAACGGATGCTGTTGCTACACATGTTTATGGACTATCACCCGATGATGCAAGATCAGTAGCATACAATGATGCGGGTAATACTGTGAGTTCTGCATTCGGGACCTATAATTTAGTAGCAGCGATCTATGCATTGTTCATTCCGATTGTTGCAAAATTTTTGGGAAGGAAAGGAACACATGCCTTTTCATTGATAGCAGGTGGGGTTGGATTGATATCGATCTACTTTATCAAAGATCCGGCGATGCTAAAGTATTCGATGGTAGGCGTGGGATTAGCATGGGCCAGTATTCTGGCGATGCCTTATGTGATCTTATCCGGTTCGATACCTGCAGGTAAGCTGGGTATTTATATGGGGATATTCAATTTCTTCATCACCTTACCACAGATCATCAATGGAATTGGTGGTGGATGGATCGTAAAAAATATTTACGGTGGACAACCCATCTACGCCATTGTACTGGCAGGCTTCCTCATGTTATGCGGAGCGGTGAGTGTATTGTTTGTATATGATGCAGGTGCAATACGCATTAAGCAAGAAAAAGCATAAACTAAATAACCCTGAGCAGGTTATTATATTTATAGCGAAAGCGGGTAAAGTGAAAAATCATTCAGTATATCCGCAAGCCAAGAAGGAATATTCTTCATCAGTCCGTGTGGACGGGCCTCATTGGGGTCGGTGTCAAGCGTAGCGAAGACAGCTGAAATCATCCGCCGCGGCGGAGATTTCAGCAGAGGCCAATGCAGCCCGGAAACAGGGACGGGGCCATACGGCCCAGGAGTAATAACGAATTATCAATAAGAGCGAGATTTTATTTTATATAATAAGTCAATATCTAATCAGTTGATGTTATGAGAAATATTCTAAGTGTTATATTAATACTGTTCTTTTCTTCATCTATAGTAGCACAGGAAATGACCATGTATCCCACACATTGGTTTGTAGGCATGAATCGAGATCGTGTGCAGTTGATCTTAAAAAGTGACGACAGTAAGTTTTATCTTTCTACCGTTCGTGTGCAATATCCGGGAGTGAGTTTATTGCGTACCCATCGCTTTAGTAATGGTAAATATCTGGTACTTGATTTATTAATCAATAAATCAGCGCAACCCGGAAATGTATCCATTATTACAACTGCCAATAAAAAAACTAAAACATACACCTGGGCGATCAAAAAAAGAAGAGATGGAAGAGGAACCAAATTTGCACAAGGTGTTACCTCAAAAGATCTCATCTATCTTATCATGCCTGATCGTTTCAGTAATGGGGATCCTTCGAATGATCAGTTTGTCAATATGCATGACAATGTCAGCGATCGGAAAGATGTTTTAAAAAGACATGGTGGTGATTTGAAAGGGATTCAAAATCATATTGACTATATGAAAGAATTGGGTGTTACTTCTCTCTGGATGACACCTGTGATTGAAAACAATATGCCTCTCAATAAAGAAGCCGCAGGTATGATGAGTGGCTATCATGGTTACTGGTTCACGGATCACTACAAAGTGGATCCTCGTTTGGGTGGGAATAACAGTTACAAAGAACTTTCTGATGCATTGCATGCAAACGGAATGAAACTAATTCAAGATGCAGTGTATAATCATATCGGCTCACATCATTGGATGGCACAAGATCCGCCTTCACCTGATTGGGTGAATCGTTGGGATAAGTATACGGGTAGCAATCACCGTGATGAGGCTTTGTTTGGAAGATATGCCAGCGAAAAAGATAAAAAGCAAATGCTCGATGGTTGGTTTGTACCACACCTGCCGGATGTGAATCAGCGTAATCCGTTCGTTGCTAACTTTTTAATTCAACACGCGATCTGGAGTACAGAAGAATTTGGTGTAGATGGATGGAGAGTGGATACGTACAAATATTGTGATGAACCATTCCTGAATCGTATCAATGATGCTTTGTTGAGAGAGTATCCAAAACTTACCATTTTCGGAGAAGCCTGGACAAACACTGTTACCGGCAGCGCTTATTTCACCAGAAATAATATGGATGTTCCTTTCCGTCACAATGCAGAAGGAGTCACTGATTTCCCATTGAACAGTGCCATCATGGCTGCATTGAACCAGCCTTTTGGATGGACAGAAGGAGTGAACAAACTCTACATGACACTGGCACAAGATATTTTGTACCAAGAACCTAAGAACAACTGCATCTTCCTGGATAACCATGATATGGATCGTTTCTTATCTGTCGTGAATGAAGACATGAATCGTTACAAGCAAGGAATTGCACTGTTACTGACACTTAGAGGGATTCCACAATTGTATTATGGAACAGAAATACTGATGAAGAATTATAAAAATCCAAGTGATGCAATGGCGCGTTTGGATTTTCCCGGGGGCTTTCAGGGTGATACCGAGAATAAGTTTACGGCACAAGGAAGAACAGCTGCAGAACAGCAGGCATTTGATTATGTAAAAACTATTGCACAGTATCGCAAAAAATCATCTGCGATCACAATAGGGAAAAGTATGCATTATCTTCCTGTTGATGGACTGTATGTTTATTTCAGATATGATGAAAAGCAAACCATTATGTGTGTGATCAATACAGCATCTTCAGCAAAGAAAATTGCTTTAAACAATTATGATGAATGCACAAAAGGTTTCACCAAAGGCAATGACATCATTTCAGGAGCAACTGTCAGCGACAACTTTGAAGTACCCGCTAATGGAACCATGATCATTGAATTATCGAAATAATCCCATTGGCGCAAAAAATTGCACATATCAGTTTAGTCGTAAAAGATTACGATGAAGCCATTCGTTTTTATGTAGATGTCTTAGGGTTTTCATTGCTAGAAGACACGCCGCTCTCACCAACGAAACGATGGGTAAGGGTAGCACCTAAAGGATCTAATACATCATTACTACTGGCAAAAGCAGATGGTTCCATACAAGAGCAATACATCGGTAACCAAACCGGCGGAAGAGTATTTCTCTTTCTCTATACGGATGACTTCGAACGTGATTTTAAGTTGTACACCAACAGGGGAGTAGAATTCGTAAGACCTCCTCAAAAAGAATCCTATGGTACAGTAGCTGTATTCAAAGACTTATACGGCAATCTTTGGGATTTGATACAACCGGTATAACTCAATTAAACTTTCACTTACACTGATTCATTTGCATACCCCTAATCTTTCGTCGCAGTTTCCGACTTTTAGTCGGAATGCTCCTCAGGATGACAATACGAGTTATCATGTGTACGATAGCGATTGGCAAAGCCAATCGCTATCGGTACTATACTAATTAAATTGTCACCCTGAGGAGCTTCGCGATCGCAGATCGCGTCGGCGACGAAGGAGATAATCGTTTTGTTTTTCGCTTACCTGTTGGCGGTGGGAAACCTTACCGATGCTTCGATCGGCATCGTTCGGACTCCTGATGTCGAGGTGACGGGGTGTCACCCTGAGGAGCCTCGCGATCACAGATCGCGTCGGCGACGAAGGGGACCTTGAAAAACAATAGGTAAGTCTTATATTGCAAGTATGACCACATCTATCATTATTACACTATGCATTCTTATTCTATTGGCATACCTCTTTGATCTGAGTTCTGCTAAAACAAGAATACCTTCTGTAATTTTATTACTACTCTTAGGCTGGGTTATTAAACAACTCACCGTCTTTTTTAATGTTGTCGTTCCCGATCTTTCTTCATTACTGCCCATCCTAGGTACGGTTGGATTGATCCTCATTGTATTGGAAGGTTCTCTGGAATTAGAATTGGACAAGTCGAAGTTGCCGATGGTGAAGAAAGCATTTTTTGTCTCATTCTTTCCTATTCTTGCTGTTGGATTACTACTCGCAGGTTTATTAAGTTATTATAGCGGTTATAGTTTCAAGCAGAGTCTGGTCAATGTAATTCCATTGGCCGTAATCAGCAGTGCGATTGCGATACCTACTGCCAAAAACCTCAACAACTATAATCGTGAATTCGTGACCTATGAAAGCAGTTTATCTGATATTGTAGGTGTGATCTTTTTCAATTTTGTGGCATTGAATGCAGTGATTGATGGACATGCATTCTTTCAATTTGGATGGCAACTGGTACTGATATTGATCGTTTCTTTCTTTGCAACAGTTGGCTTGTCGTATCTATTAGGAAGGATCAATCATCATATTAAATTCATCCCTATTATGGTGATGTTGATATTGATCTATACCATTTCCAAGATCTATCATTTACCATCCTTATTGTTCATCCTCTTATTTGGCATTTTTCTGGGTAATTTGGATACACTCAAAAAATACAAATGGATCGCATTACTAAAACCGGATAGTCTGGATAAAGAAGTACACAAATTCAAAGAGATCGCTACTGAAGCAGCTTTTGTGATACGGACTTTCTTCTTCATCTTATTTGGATACTTGTTAGAAACAGCTGATCTCATCAATTTGCAAACACTTTTGTGGGCGGGTATTGTGGTTGCCGCAATATTCGTAGTCAGAGCCATTCAGTTGAAAATATCCGGATTACCTCTTTTCCCTTTATTGTTCATAGCTCCAAGAGGATTGATCACGATTCTTTTATTCCTCTCCATATTACCTGAAGATAAAATACCGATGGTGGATAATTCACTCATCATTCAGGTCATCGTATTAACAGCATTGATCATGATGGGTGGAATGATGGGAGTGAAGAAAGAAAAATCTGTTGTCCATAAACCCGCGCATGAAGATTCGCATTCATGAAATTGAAATGGGGTCTGATGACCTGCATGCCTCCGCCTCTTTTTTTAAGATGTTGGGGCTCCAGCCAACGATTGAACAAAGCGGATTGACAGTTTTCAATAGTGGACAAAAGGGAATGGATGTAAATGTTTCCCAACATTTATCGCGCGGCGTTACACAGATCAGTTTTATCACCGATGATCTTAAAGCCATGATGCAACATTTGCATGAACAGCAGATGGTATTTGAAGGTCCTTATGAATCTCACCTTGGGATGTTGTCTATCAAATTACAATCGCCGGATGGTATTTCGGTTGTTATCAATACTCCTACAGATAGTTCTCCATCTTGGCTCATGGTTTAGAGTCATTTTAATTAGGATAATCAATGAGCCTGTTCACCCAATCAGATAAAATCAGTCTTGGGTTTGTTGATATTGGATATATTTAGCCTTTCAGTAAAATGAGGGTATGTCAGATCAAGTAACGAAGCGGCAAGCGCAAGCTAAAATTTTAAGAGTATTCAGAAAAGTGCATAGAGTTACAGGTGCTTTACTATTTGTATTCTTTTTTGTAGTGGCTATTACAGGATTATTGTTGGGGTGGAAGAAGAATAGTAGTGGTCTGTTATTAGCCAAATCATATAAAGGTAGTTCTGCCTTATCCAAAAATTGGTTATCGGTAGATAGTTTGAGTCACCAAGCAGTTCATTATTTAAAACAGTCTGATAGTACTTTATCAACCACCATCGATCGTATTGATTTCAGACCTGAAAAAGGGATGGTGAAGTTTTTATTTACGGATCATTTCACAGCGGTACAAATAGATGCAGCTACAGGTGCTTTATTACATATTGAAAAACGTAGAGCAGATTATATTGAGAAGATCCATGATGGTTCTTTGGTAGATCATTATCTGCATATTCCTTCCGGTACTTTTAAGTTGATCTACACAACTATTATGGGATTGGCTTTATTACTCTTTACCATTACAGGATTTTGGTTATGGTATGGGCCAAAGAGGATGCGAGCAAATCAATAGTTTTTATTGCCACTGTCCAAAGGACTCAGGAGGTGAAAGCACAGAGGAACACAGCAATAAACAGTTTAGTACACTGCTGTGCTTTCAGTGGCAATAACATATACATTACAATAATACACTTCTTTAAATCCTTAGGTTTCTTCGGGTTTATTGGTTAAATTGATAAGGAGCACCATATTGTTTCATCCTTAAATCATTAACTATGAATTGGGCTTATGCTATCGGACCGCGTATGAAAGTGGCAGGTTTACTGGGGATCGTTCTGGCAATGGTTTTTTGTAAGAATCTAATGGATCGTAAGAATGTTGCGATGTTGGGTGACTCATTTTCTTCTGTATATGAAGACCGCTTGCTTGTAGAAAGCTATATCTATAAAATTTCCGATCATCTGTATCAAAAACATCAGTTAACGGATCAGTATTTTGATGGAAAAAATGTAAGCTCTCATCAGTTGAATCATTCGCTTTATTTTCATGATGTGGCGATTGCGGATCTGATCAAATCCTACAAGAAAACAAAATTTACACAAGCAGAAACAGCAGCTTTTATAGATTTTACAAAACAGTACCAGCTACTGCAAACAAAAGAAGCTCATGTATTGAGTACGACAGTGATAAATCCAACTTTATATGATGGATTAAAACAATCGTATCGACAATTGAATGCGCAATTGAGACAACTATCAACCATTCAGATTGAAGAAGGCACCAAATTAAATCAGGAGTCTAAGTCCATTGTTGCGGGATCAGTAATCTTGACAACATTGGAAATGGCATTACTGATCGCTATTGCATTGATTATTCAGGCATTGATCTTAGCCACCAATAGTTTGATGACAAATGCTCCAAAGCCTTCATTGAATTGATGTTATAGTAAAGCATTCCAAAGAATTCTATCAGCCCCGCGACCCCAATCTTTCATGGCTTTGTTCAAGTCTGCAGATACTTGCTGCCAGGTAGCTTTCTTTCCTTTTTGCGTAGGAGTGAGCTGTGCTGGGGTGGGTTCAACCAGTTCCACTTTTGTTGCAAACCAAGTGGTGTGTAATCTGGGTACTGCTAGTCCAAGGATCATGCCCGGTAAACCACTAAAGCTTTCGGGTCCACTGTTCACTAGGATTTGATCGGTATAAAAAGCCACTACATACACGGAATCACAAATACGTGTAACTGCTTTTTTACATTCAAATCCGGCAATGGTTCTGGTTTCATCCGTGATACGCCATTCCAACTGACGAAGACTATCTTGTATGATATAGGTTTGTTCAAATACGTCACGTTGAATCGATAAAGTTCCTTTTGCGAGGTCTTTTACAGCCACATCTGATTCGTTGGGTTTCCCCATCCACAAATATTTATTGTCAGGGTTTTCTTTCATCAGTTTGTAAACAGACTTTTCCTGATTGAATTTCAACTCATAAAAATCAGTGACCATTTTAGGGTAGTTCTTTTTCATTTCAGCTACCCAAATGCCTTCTTCTTGTCCTTCAAACTGGCTATGTTGATTGTATTTTCTTTCAAATTCGATTCTACCTGCACTGATGAATCTAGCTTGTGAAAAGCTGTTCAAACAAGCAAGTACGAATAATAGGGTCATTAACTTTTTCATGGTTCAATCTTTTAGAATCCTTGTGTAGGTTTACCGTTTTTGCTGAAATTATAGGCAATCGTAAACAACCAAAAGCGTTGGATATTTTGCTGAATGGTTTCAGTAATAAAGTTGGTGCTGATATTTCTTCGGATATTTTGGTTGTTATTGAAAATATCATTGATGGACACTTTCATTTCCAATTTATCTGACTTGCCAAAGGTTTTCTTCAATGAACTATTGACTATATAAACATTAGAGTTATTGGCAAATTGAGCTGTTTTTTGATACATTGTAAGTCTTGCATCTACCTGTAAAAAGAGCTTTGCAGGTAGTTTGAGTGATAAATCAAGATAAGAGGTATAAGACCAAAATCTTGTAATAATACTAGGTCTGATCGAAGACTTGGAATTGTTAAGCGATGCGTTGAAGAAAGTATAAAAACTCAGCTTCTTCTCACTCCAGTGACCAAGGCCAATATCAAAACCATAATTATTGTTGTTGCTAACGTTTTCTATACCATTCACTCTATTCACAAACCTGCTTATAGTTGGCGAAAAGCCAAAGTTTAAATTATATGTAGGGAAGATGTCGAAACCATACCTGCTCCATAAGCTACCTGAATAGTTTCCATTTACATTGATAGCCTGATTTACCCTTCTGCCTAAACTATCGATAAAATTTGCATTGGTGATAGCATTGTTAGTTGTTGTAAAGTTGGCACTTAGGTAGATATTTTTACTTTTTAAAACCTTGTAATCACTAAAATTGAAATTAATGTTATGTCTAAACTCTTGTTTCAAATTGGGGTTACCAATGGTGATGTTTAGCGGGTCAATATTATCTATAAATGGTTGTATCTGTTGCAAGGTAGGGTTTCGAGTATTACCACTATAGTTCAGTCTTATCCTCATTTGCTTTTTGGGATTGAGTGTGAACATTACTGTAGGAAGGAAGTTGGTAAACTGAATACTACGTTTGGCGCCGGTATTCACATCATCTAAATTGAATCTAGCCGATCCTAAAGAACTACCAAAAGAGATACTGTATTTCTTTTCATTCAAACGGAATGTAAAGCCGCCGGTGTGGGTATTATTGTTGTAAATAAAGTGATTACTCAGAGTATCAACAATATTTTCATATTTACCGCCGGGAGTTGTTTTCTCTAGCGTGTTTCTTTCTGCATCGTTTCTGTTGAGTGCGAAGCGATAGTTGAGTTCCAGGAAAGTATTTTTCCAAATGGGTTCCGTGTAGGAGAGACGTCCATTCACACCTGAAAGTGCTTCCGTGTTTGTTTTAAATTGATCTAAGTTGTCTTGACGAACCAATACCCCATTCTTGTCATAGAAATCATTCTTCGCAAATAGAAAGCCATCATTCTTTTTATTCATGATGGAGAAGTCACCATTGAATGAAATGGTACGTCCTCTTTTTTTCATTCTTTTTTGCCACTGCAGTGATCCCAACAAGTTTCTGTCTTCACCATCATTGGTAGTGGTACGATCTGATTGGTTGATCAGCTGGCCTTCTTCACTGATGGCTTTTCCTAAAAAGCTATTCGCATTTCTATTGTTGATGATAGAACCCGTCAGTGTCATTTTCAAAGTACTGGTAGAGTCAAGTTTCACTTCATACTTGCTGTTAATGCGATTACGTCTTCTATCACTAACAAAATTCTGATCCTGAGTATTGAAGAAAGTAGTATCAGGTAGAATCGTTTGTGTACTGGTTCTATTTCTACCGCGTACATTCAGGTTATTGTATTGGTAGGAGTTGTTGATGTTGTGCTTGTCTTGGTTCCATTTATTGCTGAACAATAATCCACCCGTTGTAGAAGTCGGTAAACCTTGTCCATAACTGAAATCATCTCCACCGTCAAAAATGGCCATGCCACCATCTTCCATCATCACCATGTTATCAGAGCCACCGCTATAGTTATTTCTTTCATTCCAGTTCAATGATTCAAACTTGGTATTATCGTTGGTAATGAAAGCTGCGAATTTTCTTTTTCCTTTGAAAGCATTCAACATCCCCTTACCATAACGGTATTTATCAAAATCAGCACCTGCTTCCACCTTACCGAAATAGCCTTTCTTAGCATCTTCCTTCATTTGTAAGTTGATGGTTTTGGCAGTTTGTCCATCATCAATGCCTGTGAAAACGGCCTGATCACTTTTCTTATCAAAGACCTGCACTTTATCTATGGCATCAGCACGTAAGTTTTGAGTTACGACTGCTGGATCATCACTAAAGAATTCTTCTCCATCCACCAATACCTTTTCTACTTTTTGTCCCTGTGCGGTGATTTCCCCTTTACTATTCACCTGGATACCCGGCATACGTTTTAATAGATCTTGTACGTTGGCGTTAGGACCTACATAAAAACTGTCTGCACGATATTCTGTGGTATCGCCTTTCATACGTATCGCAGCAATGCGTTGTTTAACGATGACCTCTTCCAATAAATGGGCTTTGGTATTGATATAGACATTGCCCATCGTTTTTTGTGGAGTAGTGGTCAGATCAATATCATCTACATAATCTGCATAATCAGGATAAGAGATCATGACAATGAACTTTCCGGCAGGAAGGTTGGTCATTTCAAATGTGCCTTGTGGATTGGTTCTTACAAACTTTACCAAAACAGAATCCTTGGGTCTTAGTAAGGAAACCACAGCGTTGTGGAGATTTACTTTATTGGTAGAGTCAACAACCGTACCTTTAAGGGAACCTGTTTGGGCATAGCTAAAGGAGATGGTCGTGAAACCGATCGCCAGCAGAAGAGCAGTTAGTTTTTTCATTGTTTGGTGCTTGCGGGTTAGATGCTTCTTACAGCAAAATCCATAAAAAAAGTTTAATAACTAATTATATAGTTATAAATTAATGTTAATTATTTTTTTAATCTGATCTCTTTGAACCCATGAACGATAAAAGTAATAAGTCAAAATCCGCCCCAGTATCAAATCTGTCAGAAGGAGTCAAAGGCGGACAAAAGGTTGGGACGGCGGATAAAAAATATGAAGAGATTCATTTTGTAGACACTGAGCAGTCGGTTTGGAATTATTCACTTTTTTCCGATGAAGATGTTCGCAATTTTCAGCAGGGTACTCATTATCGCCTGTATGATTATTTCGGTAATAAACAGATTACGGTACTGGATCAGGCTGGAACTTATTTCGCCGTATGGGCGCCCAATGCCACATTTGTTAGCGTTACGGGATATTTTAATGACTGGAACAAGGAATCTCACCCTTTAAAAGTTCGCTTAGATAATTCAGGTATTTGGGAAGGCTTTATTCCGGGGCTCAAAGCCGGAGAAGCGTATAAATATCATATCCACGGTTTTAAGGGGATCAAACTCGATAAAGGCGATCCATTTGCACATTTTTGGGAGAAGCGTCCCTACACTGCATCTATCACCTGGCAAACGAATTATGAATGGAAGGATCAGGATTGGATGAAGAAGCGCTCCAAGCACAATGCTTTAGATGCCCCATGGTCTGTGTATGAAGTGCACTTGGCCAGTTGGATGCGTCCCGATAAAAACAATGAAGAAGTTTATAATACCTATCAGCAGATTACGGAGCGATTGGTACCCTATGTAAAAGAAATGGGTTTTACGCATGTGGAGTTCATGCCTGTGATGGAGCATCCTTTTGATGGAAGCTGGGGCTATCAGGGCACAGGTTATTTTGCACCCACTTCTCGATTTGGTTCACCACAGGAGTATGCTGCCATGGTAGATGCTTTTCATCAGGCAGGTATTGGGGTGATTTTGGATTGGGTACCTTCTCATTTCCCATATGATGCACACGGACTGTTTATGTTTGACGGAACGCATACCTACGAATATGCAGATATGCGTAAAGGCTATCATCCGGATTGGAACTCTTATATCTTCAATTACAAAAGGGGAGAGGTAAAATCATTTCTCATCAGCAGTGCCAGATTCTGGTGCGATCAGTTTCATACAGATGGATTGAGGGTGGATGCTGTAAGTTCGATGCTGCGTCTTGATTACAGCAGAAATGAAGGTCAGTGGGAGCCGAATGAATTTGGCGGGAATGGTAATCTCGAAGCCATTGCATTCATCAAAGACTTGAATGAAACTTTATACCGTGATTTTCCGGATGTTCAAACCATCGCTGAAGAAGCAACAGATTGGCCCAAGATCAGTAAACCCACTTTTGAAGGTGGATTGGGTTTTGGTATGAAATGGATGATGGGTTGGATGCATGATACTTTGGATTATTTCAAAATGGATCCGATCTATCGTCAGTTTCATCAGGATAAATTCTCTTTCAGCATGATGTATTTCAATGATGAAAACTTCATGTTGCCGTTGAGCCATGACGAAGTGGTGCATGGTAAAAGTCCGATGTTGTATAAAATGCCCGGCGACGAATGGCAAAAGTTTGCCAATCTTCGTATCCTCTACACCTATATGTTCACTCACCCCGGTGCCAAACTATTATTCATGGGCAATGAATTTGGAGCCACCAGTGAATGGAATTATAAAAGTGAACTACAATGGGAATTACTGCAGTTTGTGAGTCATGGTGGCATGAAATATTGTGTGCAAAAACTAAATGAATTATACCGCACAGAACCTGCCTTATATGAGAAACAGTTTGAGCCGGATGGTTTTGAATGGGTGGATCTGAATCATAGGAGTGAATCGGTCATGGTGTACAAACGCAAAGGGAAAAAAGAGAAAGATGATGTGCTGGTGATCCTGAATGTAACGCCTGTAGTGCGTCATGATTGGGAAATATTTGTTCATGGAAAAGGGAAATGGCAGGAAGTATTCAATAGCGATGCAAAAGAATTCTGGGGCACCGGAGATCTCTTCAACCCAGAAATCAACGCTGAACTGGTAGACAAGCCTTCCAAATGTTATCGCTTAAAAGTGCATTTGCCTGCGTTGGGGGCGGTGGTGTTGCGATAATCCAGCCGTTAGCTGTTAGCTACTGGCTTCTAGTTAAGAAATACAATTTCATCCCTAACCCATCAATTTGCTAGCAGCTAGAAGCTAATGGCTAATAGCTGCTAACCCAACTGTAACTTTTCCCTTTCCTCCCCGTTACACTCAAAAAACAAATCATTCATGAAAAAGATATTGAGTAGTTTATTAGCCCTTACTATGTTGTTTTCCATGGCTTTAGGTCAGGAAGTGGTATCAGGGGAGCATGTACAGAAAAGAAGCGTGAATTCCTTTCATGCAGTAAAAACTTCGGCAGGCATTCAAGTGATCCTGACCAAAGGAACCAAAGAAGAATTAGCCGTTACCACCAATGATGCAGAGTTGTTGGAAAAAGTGAAGACAACTGTGACCAATGGTGTATTAAGAATCGGCAGAGAAAATGATGATTGGAAATTCTGGGAGAGAAGAAGAAATTGGAAAGTGATCGTGTATGTTTCTTACAAGGAGTTAGATGGATTAGAAGCCAGCAGCGGAGGATCTATTCAGGCAAAAGCCGTAGATCTGGATAAATTATCAGCAGATGTTAGCAGTGGTGGAACTATTACCGTTGCCGGAAAAGCATCAGCATTGAATGTTGATGGTAGCAGCGGCGGTATTTTCCGTGGATATGATTTGAATGTAACTTATTGCAAAGCGGATGTAAGCAGTGGTGCCGGAGTTCAAGTATCAGTAAATAAAGAGATCTCTGCAGAAGCCAGTAGTGGTGGTTATGTAAGATTCAAAGGTGAAGGTCTGATCCGTAACATCAATGTTAGTAGTGGTGGTACAGTGAAGAGACAATCAGATAAGTAGGATAGCTAATAGTCGATAGCTTATAGCTTATAGTAGATGTAAGATATCAGATCTCAGATTTTTATTTTTGATTTTACTTTTCGCAAAAGAGCAGCAAACATCCTTAAAGTGTTTGCTGCTCTTTTTTATGTTTTAAAGTGTACAGATCATATCTAGATTATCATTCCCGTTATAGATGTATGATCCTATGGGTATAAAGTTATTTTTCTGATAGTATTTGACTGCAATAGTATTATTGGTTTGTACACCTCCCCATAGTATCACGCGTTTCCGTTTTAGTTGTTGTAGATACTCTTTTACAGTACTCCATAATAATTTCCCAATACCTTTTCCTTGCCAATCATCAGCCAAAGAAGGCGCATAAGTGGCGTCGGTATTGTGGTCCGGTTGAAAATTGTAACTCAGTAATCTTGGAAGGTCATGTTCAAGGTATCCCAATTTTACAATGGCATATCCAATAATAAAAGTGCTATTATTTTCTATTATGATAAAACCTCTGTAGTCAGGATGATGATATAGCTGTTCCAATGCTTCGAGCGTATAAGGATGGGGCCCGAAACGATTCCGTGTTATTTCACTTAAATGCAGCAGATAGGATAGCAGATTGGGTAGATCAGAAGCTTGCCAAGGTCTGCAGGTAATAGGGTAGGTCACAGATTCACAAATTATACACAAAAAAATCGGGTAACAATTCCTTTACAATTTAATCATTGTACGGTTATGTTACTGTTGTCACTTGCAATAAATTATTGACTATGAAAACACGATCATGTACGTTGCTGGTAAATGCTACAGGGCAGTTATTACAACAACACGCTTTTGATCATTTATCGGATGAAAAATTATCGCGGATGAACAGTTGTTTGCATCAACTGGGAAATCTTCAAAACAAGTCTGATCTCAGAAAAATTGAACATGAGTTACTGACTTATTGCAGGGAAGCCAATCTATATGTTGATACTACCACGCCCCAGTCATTACAACAATGGTATGCAGTGATGAGTAGTTATGGAGAATCGCTTATGTCTGTGATGGAGACGCATCTTCCGGAAGAGGCAGAATGATTCGAAAGCTGGTTCCTTTACCACTTTCACTCCAACGAACAAAGAGTTTACCACCATGGTATTCTTCCATGATACGTTTACTCAATGGAAGTCCAAGACCCCAGCCTCTTTTCTTCGTGGTAAAACCGGGTTTGAATACTTTGTTGATGTTGACGCCACTGATGCCTTTACCTGTATCGGTCACATCAATTTGCAGCCCTTCATGTGTCGGGTGGGCTTCAATCGTAATAATGCCTTTGCCTTCCATTGCATCCAATGCATTCTTGATCAGATTCTCGATCACCCAATCAAACAATGGAGCACTGAATTTGGGTTGAACAGATAAGGGTTGTTGGGTGAATTCAAATTGAACTTGTCCGCCCGATCGCTTCTTCATGTAAAGGATCATCTGCTCAATCTGTTCATATGGATCACCCGGTTCCAGTTTGGGTTGACTACCAATCTTACCAAAACGATCAGTGATGAGTTGTAGTCGTTTTACGTCTTTCGTTATTTCAGGAACAATGGATTCATTGGCCTGGTGTTGTTTCAGTATTTCCAACCAACCTTCCAAACTTGAAACAGGAGTTCCCAGTTGATGTGCCGTCTCTCTCGCCATAGCAGCCCATAACTGATTCTGTGCACTTCTGTAATGAGATTGTACCGCCATGATCGCAATGGCTATGAATAAGGCTACAATGATCAACTGGATCAACGGATACAGTTTTACTTCTTTTAAAAGCTTGCTTTGTCCGTAGTAATAATGATTGGCAGTATAAGGTGTATCTCGAATCACCAATACGATTGGTTTATTGTTGTAGCGACGAAACTCTTCAAGCTTACTTTTAAGATAAGTGCTGTCAGATGCTACAAGACTACTGTCTAGGTTGAGGTAATTGCCTGTGATGCTATCTCTTTCATTGGTTTCAATAATGGGTATTTCTTGATTCTCGGAAGAGATAAACGTGGCGAGATTGAGATTGGCAGTATCATAAGGATTCAAAATGGTTCTCTGTGCTTCTACCCAAACGGTTACATATTTCCTCTCTTCTGTAGCAATTTTACCGGCTACATACTGAGAATAAAAAATGGTTCCGCTAACCAGAATCACAGCAATCACCACCAATATGATCCGCCAATTGATGCGCATGGAATTGTTTGGGTGAAGATAGTGTATAGCAAATAGTTCATGGCATATAGATCATGGAGTATTTGAAATTTTTGATAACAAATAGCTAATAGACTATTGCCATTAGCCATGAACTATTTGCTATACACCAAAAAGGCACCCTTTCGGATGCCTTTGGTTGTTGCTTGCTAATATTACCCCCCGGAAATATTACATGCTCAGATTTTTCCTGTCCTTATTATTTGTTCCTTTCTGATATCTTGGCTTTTGTCTCTAGTGCCCTTTATTGTTTCTTGTCTTTTTGTTCTTGAAGCTTAGCTAAACAATCCGCCCTTTTTCAAAGTCTTCACACCTTCACCGATTTTGAAACCGTTGTTATAGATTTCAATTTTATAATTGCCGGTTTGGTATTTGGTGTTTTGCTTCCAGTCGAAGCTTACAGGCGTTACTTTACCCTGCTCATAGTTGACAGACACTTTGCTGGTATAAGTTTTTTCACCTTCTTCACGTGTAATGAATTTGGTTCCTTCGCTGATCACTTTACCATCAGGTCCGGTAACGCATACATAAATATCTTTTACACCACTTGGAGCAATACGGTTTGGATCAATTACGAAAGAAATACGCATCAGGTCAGCACGTTTTGCTGTTGTAGTTGTTTTTTCGCTACCACTGTTGCGGATATCGATGGCAGTGATACCAATATTTGATGCATGAAGGGTAGAAGCAACGTCTACTTTTTCATCCAGTTCTTTCTTAGTAGCACTTAAATTTTGCTGTAAGTTTTCTTTTTCAGAAGTCAGCTGAGTTTTTTCTGTGCTTAATTGCTCATTCGCTGCAGTCAGTTGTTTATTCTCTCCCTGCAATTTCTCGATCTCAGCAAATAAACCATCAATTTTGCCATTCAATTCGCTGATCATTTGTTTGGCTTGTGCCAGTTCTTCATCAGAAGCATTTTTACGCTTCAGAATGTTGCTGATATTTCCTTTGAGTTTTTGAATCTCAGAACCACGATCAGCCAAAGCACCTTGTAATTGGATATTACTTTGTGTCAATGAATCAGCTTTAGCTGACACCACCAAGAACTCCTGTTGAATAGCATTGCGCGCGCTGTCCACATTGGTAATGCGGGTTTCTAATTGACCGATGGTTTCGGTAGTGCGACTTTTATCATAGAAGATATAAGCCCATGTAGCCAAAAGTGCTACTATCAGAATACCGTATATTACTTTACGGTTGTCTTTCTGCTGAGGAGCAGGATTCTGATCGTTGGTGTTGAAGTTGTTCATACGTTGTGTTTTTTCAGTTAACGGAATTTTTAAACAGTGCTTATGCTCAAGGATCTGTTATTTATTGATATAGAAACAGTACCCGCCGTACCATCCTTTACAGAACTGGATCCTGTATGGCAGTCTCTATTTTGCGACAAAATATCTAAAACCGTGCCAGAAGATATGGAACCGGAGGAATCTTATCGAAAAAAAGCAGGAATTCTTGCTGAGTTTGGTAAAATCATCTGCATTTCAACGGCTTTCTTTTACCAAGATACAAACGGGGGATGGCACTTAAAAGTGAAGAGTATAGCAGGTGATGATGAGGTAGAAATACTGCGTATTTTCACTGATTTATGTGATAAACTCTACCGAAACATTCCCAATTTTCAGTTTGCCGGACATAATATTCGTGAGTTTGATATCCCCTATATCGGTAGAAGAATGTTGATCAATCATCTTCCATTATCCCCATATCTGAAAATTCAGGATAAAAAACCATGGGAACTGAAAATGGTGGATACCATGAACTGGTGGAAATTCGGCGATCATAAAAATTATGTATCGCTTCACTTATTAGCCACTGTTTTGGGTATCCCCACTTCCAAAACGGATATGGATGGAAGTAAGGTGCAAGATGTTTACTATCAGGAAAGGGACTTACAGCGCATCATCAACTATTGTCAACAAGACGTTGTTGTAACCGCCAATATCATCCTCCGCTTCCAAAACCTTCCACTCCTGAAGCCGGAACATATCCAAATTGTAACCTAATGATGGCAATAATGCCGCTGAGTCCAGCGTTTTTCCAATAGCCAATAGCCAACGGTTCTACTATTGACCATTAGCCATTAGCCATTAGCTATGTTCATAACTAAACCCTTACTCATTTTTTAAATCCTTCATCATCCTTCATCTTTGCACCCATGTCGGCGGAAAAGATCATAACAGATTGGAAAAAAGGAGTTTTCAAGCCTATTTATTGGCTGGAAGGAGAAGAGCCCTATTTTATTGATCAAGTGGTAGACTACGCGGAACATAAAATTTTGGGTGAAGAAGAAGTTGGGTTTAATCTCACGGTTTTTTATGGTAAGGATGCCGATTGGGCTGCTGTGGTGAATGCTTGTCGACGATACCCGATGTTTTCGGAGCGACAAGTCGTGATCTTAAAAGAAGCGCAGCAAATGCGCGATATCGATAAGCTGGAACCTTATATCGAAAATCCTTTGCCTTCCACCATTTTTGTGGTGAGTTACAAGGATAAAAAAGTGGATGGTCGCTCCAAACTGGCCAAGACCCTGAAAACAAAAGGGGAGATGCTGACCACTAAAAAAATGTACGATAACCAATTACCTGATTGGACACTCGACATTGTAAAGAAGCATCAACTGTCGATCAATCAGAAAGCATTGATGTTATTGGTGGATCATGTAGGAAATGACTTGAGCCGTATTGAAAATGAAATTGAGAAGTTGGCAGTGAATCTTGCCGGCAGAACCAATATCACGGAAGATGATATCGAAAAATACATTGGCATCAGTAAGGAATTCAATGTATTTGAATTACAGGAGGCGATCGGTAGAAAAGATCTTTCAAAATCTATTCGAATCATCCAATATTTTGAAGCCAATCCCAAAGCTGCGCCCATACAATTGGTCTTACCGGCACTCTATAATTATTTCAGCAAAGTATATATGTTATTCGGATTGCAGAATCCTGATGAGAGATCTGCTGCTAGTGCATTGGGTGTGAACCCTTATTTTATCAAAGACTACCTGAGCTCCGCTCGTAAATATGAATATACCGGTGTAGAGAAAGCCTTGCTCTTACTACATCAATACAATCTTAGAAGTGTAGGTGTATATGATGCCGGAACTTCAGATGCCGGGTTGATGAAAGAGATGGTAGTTAAGATGATGAATTGATTCCCTTCTTTCATGTTGTAAGTTTTTCTTTGAAGGTTCGTCTATATGGCAAACCTTAAGTATCATGAAAAAAATCCTCGGCTTATTATTGATCGCATTCATTGGTTCCACTGCAACCTTCGCTCAGCAATCAGAAATTTTTACAGTCAACGGAAAAGCCATTCGCGGATATGATGTTGTTGCTTTTTTTGCAGCATCAACACCCGTGAAAGGAGAAGAGCAATTTTCTCATACATGGAAAAATGCTGTATGGCTGTTTAGTTCGATTGAAAATAGAGAACTGTTTAAAAATAATCCTGAAAAATATGCACCTCAGTATGGAGGATATTGTGCGTATGGAATGTCCGGTGGTTATAAAGCGCCTACGGTTATTGAAACTTGGAAAATCATAGATCAAAAACTTTACTTCAATTATAGTTTGAAGGTTCAAGAACTGTGGAACAAGGATATTCCGGGGCACATTCAAAAAGCTGATAGTAATTGGCCGAAAGTGAGGAATCAATAACCAATATCCAATATCCAATAATCAATGATCAATGATGATTGATTATACTATTTCAAGGGCTTGTAGCTTATCGTTACCCAATTGTGTTTTTAAGGCTTCCAGTCCATCGAATTTGATCTCGTTGCGTAATTGTTTCAATACATGAATACGCAATTGTTGTCCGTAGATAGTTGCATCAAAATCAAAAATATTCACTTCGATCACTCTTTTCTTTCCATCAATGGTTGGACGAATACCAATATTCATCATACCTCCCAGTTTTTGAGAAGCGCTTGCATCATCTGATAGAAGCTCTACATGCACTGCATATACACCATTACCCGGTATTAGTTTTTCTTCGCTTCCGATATGCAGATTAGCGGTTGGATAACCAATGGTTCGTCCTAATTGATTGCCTTCAATCACCAATCCTTCAAAAAAATAGGGATAGCCTAAAGCTGCATTAGCAGTATCAATATCATTTTCAGTAATGGCTTTACGAATACGTGTTGAACTGACTGCGATCTCATTCAGTAACTGTTCCGTGATCTCTTTTACTTCAAAACCCAATTGTTGACCATAGGTTTCCAGCAGATGATAGTCGCCTGTTCTTCCTTTACCAAAACGATGGTCATAGCCGATGATAATGGTATGTGGATTAAAATATTTATAAAGAAAATCCTTTACATATTCATCGGCTGATTGATTGGCAAAATGATGATCAAAAGGAACCACCACCAGATGATCAATACCCGCTTTTTCCAGCAGTAATCTTTTTTCAGACAAAGTATTCAGCAATTTCACATCACCGGGAACCGATGAAACAATTTTTCTGGGGTGTGGATGGAAAGTAATGATGATGGTCTCACCGTTGATGCGGGCGGCTTCCTCTTTCATCTGAGCCAAGATCTGTTGATGTCCCTTATGCACGCCATCAAAAGTGCCAATGGTCACAACAGCATTCCTAAATTCCGGTAAAGAGCCCGCCAGTTCACGATGTACTTTCATAGAAGTGCAAAAATACAGAGATAAAAGCATTGGTGATCGGGTTATCGGGTTATCAGGTAATATGGAAATTGGTTTAGAAAAAATTATACATGAATACAATCGGTCATTTCATCATTGAGTTCACCTGATAACCCGATAACCCGATAACCCAATAACCCCATCTCCCATCCATTACTTACCTTTGCCCCCGAATCATAAATCTCACTATACATGTCTCTCTACGCTCAACGTGGTGTTTCTGCTCAGAAAGAGGAAGTACATGCTGCCATACAAAAGTTAGATCAAGGATTGTATGCACATGCTTTCTGTAAAATTTATCCTGATTACCTGTGTGGAGATAATAATTGGGTAAATATCATGCACGCTGATGGGGCAGGTACCAAAAGCATCTTGGCTTATTTGTACTGGAAAGAGACGGGAGATTTATCTGTTTGGGAAGGTATCGCCAAAGATGCTGTAGCCATGAATATTGATGACTTGCTTTGTGTAGGTGTCACCGATAATATCTTATTCTCTTCTACCATCGATCGCAATAAACTGAGAATTCCGGGAGAAGTGTTGCAGGCTGTGATCAATGGAACCCAATCTTTTTTTGATCAACTAAAAGAATATGGTGTCCATATCCATTATCTGGGTGGAGAGACAGCGGATGTAGGTGATGTAGTTCGTACGATCGCCGTCAATGGAACCATGACCAGCAGATGGCCAAAAAATAAGCTCATTACCAACGAAAAAATCACTGCAGGTGATGTGATCGTAGGTTTTGGTAGCGCAGGTAAGGCAGTGTATGAAACGGAATACAATAGTGGATTAGGAAGCAATGGATTGACCAGTGCGCGACATGATGTTTTGGAGAAATATTATGCAAACCATTATCCTGAAACTTTCGAGCCACAATTGTCTGATGCAGTGGTATACATCGGAAAGAATAAAATGACGGAGCAGCTAACTGTGCCGGGATTTGGAGAGTTGGAGATCGGGAAGTTGTTGTTGAGTCCAACCAGAACCTATGCGCCGCTGGTAAAGCAATTATTGGATCGTCATTTTGATGCTATACATGGAATGATCCACTGCAGCGGGGGTGGACAAACCAAATGCATGAAGTATTTGCCCGGTGCATTTAAGATCGTAAAAGATCAATTGTTTACGATTCCACCGATCTTCCATCTGATCAGAGAGAATTCGGGTGCAGATATGCGCGAAATGTACCAAGTATTCAATATGGGTCATCGATTGGAAGTGTTTACGTCATCGGCTTCAGCTCAATCGATGATCGATATTGCAACTGCGCTGGGTATAGAAGCCAAGATCGTAGGAAGAGTAGAAGCTGCAGCGGCTTCATCCCTTCATTTACATACCGTAGAAGGAGAAATTGTTTACCAATATTAACAGGTTAGCAATCACATGATCCTTATTTTTGAAGGGAGGTTCATTATCATTACAAGGAAAAGTAACTTAGCAACATGTCAGAAACAGTAGTCTCTATCCGCAACGCCAAGATCTATCAGGGAAATAGTCTGATCTTAGAAGACGTTAATTTTTCCGTCAATAAAGGAGAGTTCGTTTACCTGGTGGGTAAGACCGGTACCGGTAAAAGTAGTTTGCTTAAAACATTGTATGGTGAATTACCGCTGACTGAGGGTAGTGCTTCTGTGGTTGGATTTAACCTTCGTGATATGGATTGGAAAAAAGTTCCTTTCCTAAGACGCAATCTGGGTGTGGTATTCCAGGACTTCCAGTTACTGACAGATCGTAATGTGCATGAAAACCTTCGCTTTGTTTTGAAGGCAACCGGTTGGCAAGATGAACGCCTCATAGAAGAGAAGATCAATGATGTGCTCGATAAAGTAGGATTGAAAAGTAAAGGCTTCAAAATGCCTTTTGAAATGAGCGGCGGTGAGCAACAACGTGTAGACATAGCGCGCGCCTTGCTTAACTCTCCCAAACTCATATTGGCCGATGAGCCTACAGGAAACCTCGATCCTGAAACCAGCGATGAGATCATGCAATTATTGATACAAATTGCCCGCGATTATGGGACAGCTGTGATCATGGCTACGCACGACTTTATTGTTATCAATCGATATCCTTCTCGTATTTTGAAAACAGAAAAAGGTAGGGTGTTGGATAGTGCGGCTGTGGAGAGTTAGGGATGGGGTGATCGGGAAATCTGGTGATCAGGTAATCGGGTGCTGGGTACTAGGTGCTAGGTTTTTGGTTTTCTAGTGAAATGGCTCATTCGAAATTGGATATTCGTTATTGAATATTCATCATTTCCCAGACTATCCCCAAATCCATCCAATTTGTTTCTTGGCGTTTCTTTCGTTGTTGAAGAGCGTATCCGTAAGTGATTTTCTGTGTGCTGTTTCAGCAGGTGTGAAAGGTGTGAAGAACAGCTCCTCTATTTTATGTCCAAACTCTTCCGGCGTTTCAGCAATATGACATGTAGATTCCAACCCGGAATTATTTGCAGTGGCTTGATTCACCAAACAATGTCTTCCATTAAAAATAGCATTCACCAATTTGATCTTGATACCTGTGTGTGTGTAAGAAGGTAGAATATTGATCTGCGCTTTGGCAATCATATCCTGCATTTCTCTTTCGGATGGATTCGCGACCAGACAGGTATGTCCCATGCTGTGTGCAAGCTCTTCGAGTTTTTTAGAGGGGTTTTGTCCGGCGATCACAAACGGTATCTCTACTTTGTTGAATACTTTTTCCAATAACCAGGTAGCGGCTTTTTCATTGGCATCGATACTCAGATCGCCATGATACAAACAGAAACTACCGTTGCCTTGTTTCTCTGTCACTTTCCAATGAGTAGGAACATACAATGAGAGGTGTTCGATGTTTTTACAACCGAATTCTTTTCGATACACATCGTCATCAGCTTCCGTCATGCCCCAGAAAGTAGCTCTTTGAGCGATCTTCCGCTCATAGCTTTTCAGCATAATGCTTTCTCTTTTGAAGTATAATTTCCGAAAAGCAGTAGAGGCACTTTTATACAGATCATTGTAGTATTGATATTCTACGTTGTGCAGTCGCACAAAGAGCTTTCGTTGCTTGAAACGATCGTCTACAATAGGATAGGTGCAATGAACGCCTTCCATAAAAATGGGATAATCATCCGATAGTAATCTTTGTACAAGGTCCTCATTTTTTCTGGAAGCAACTATATACGGCAGTGCCGTAGAAATACCCTTATGTCCGGTATGTCGCTGATAATAATGAACCGACTCGCAAAATTGATTCAACTCCGGTTGTTCGCCCCTTCCGTAATCAAAGCAATGTAGATGGATACGAACGCCTTGTTCCTGCAAAGCCTGCAGCTTGTAAAATACATCATATACCCCGCCCTGATTTACAGGGTAAGGCACCGTGTAGGAGATGATGTGCAGATGCTTGTCCATTTACAATTGATTATAGAATGCCCACAGTTTCAATTCCTCATGTTCCCAGTTCAGCACAGAACGTGCTTTTAATGCATTTTGTTGTAATTCTTTGTATAAAACACGGTCGCTCAGCATTTTGTTCAATTCCCGGGCAATAGAAATGCTGTCCGGTTCATCAATCATATGAGCAAAACCATGTTCAGCATTGATCTTTTGGTATTCAGGATAGTTGACGCAAAGCTGGGGGATACCCCCCATCATGTAGTCAAAAAATCGATTGCCCAGTGATTGGTATTGGTTCAATCCATGGAGACTAAAAAGGGTTAGTCCGATTGCTGCTTGTTGAGTGATGGATCGTAGTTTATCCGGAGCGATCATGCCCTTTAAGAATACTTTGTTTTCGAGTCCGTATTGTTGGATCAGTTGTTTGCTTTGCGCTATAAAACTTCCGGTACCGCAGATCCATAAAGGGGCGTTGACGGATTGCATGGCGGGTATCAAAGATTCAAAACATCGTCCTTCATTGACTGCGCCCTGATAAAGTATGTATCCTTGATTGGAATATCCTTCCAGCGGATAAGAGACCGGTATATTCCTGATAATGGCATATGATACTCCATACTTTGCTTTAAAATGATCGGCAATGAACTGATTCACGGTATAACCCAAAGGAAACCTGGGCACCGCAAAATCTTCGATCCATGACCAGATTTTTTGTACCCCGGGTCGATGAATGATTTCTGCTTGCTCTGTAAAAAGCTCATGTGCATCATAGACTCTTTTTTGCCTTTTTACAACAGAAGAAAAATAACATGGAAGGATAGTGTCTAGGTCGATGGCACAAACAATATCTGCTTTAGTAAACAACAAAAAAAGAAACAAACGCAGATTGTATTCCGCATAAAACAGAAAACCCTTTTCAAAAAAGCAGAATAGTCTTTTCTGTTGAAAGGGGCGAGAACTTAAAATGGTAGATGAAGCCCTCTTTCTGCCAACCAATAATACCCGGTATCCACGTGCAGATAAGCTGCCGGCAATTCGTTGCATTCGCTGATCATAATTCAGATCGTTGGTGACAGTAAAAATGATCCTTTTCAATAGACAGACTTATCAGACAAATATAGTCTTGCAGCGTGGAAGATAAAGCGCGATGATCGCATGATTTTTTAATCCATTTAAACTCTGCTAAAAAGCTGAATTTCAATTATTTAAACCGACTGTTTAAAGATGAATTTTTTTTATCATTCTTTTTCTCCACGTCTTATACACAGGGGTATAATCTTTCCATAAAATCTTCCCCTTTTCATGTATGTTCGCAGGTACTTAAACTGAGGAAACGTGAGATTAAAATCATTAGAAATCAAAGGGTTCAAAAGTTTTGCTGATAAAACTGTGGTTAGTTTCGATGAAGGTATTACCGGTATCATCGGACCCAACGGTTGCGGTAAAAGTAATATCATCGATAGTATTCGTTGGGTAATAGGTGAACAAAAGATATCGGCATTAAGAAGTGAGAACCTGGAAGCATTGGTTTTCAATGGAAGTAAGACCAGAAGTCCGAGTGGTCTGGCTGAGGTAAGTCTCACTTTCGAAAACACAAAAAATTTACTGCCCACAGAATTTAGTACGGTTACTGTTACACGTCGTTTTTATAAAAATGGTGAAAGTGAATATCGTCTCAATGACGTGACTTGTCGATTAAAAGATATCCATAATCTGTTTTTAGATACAGGTGTCAGCACAGATAGTTATGCCATCATTGAATTGGGAATGGTGGATGATATTATCAAAGACAAAGAGAATAGCCGTAGAAGAATGCTGGAGCAAGCTGCGGGTATTACTATCTACAAAACACGTAAAAAAGAAGCCAAAAATAAATTGGATGCCACCGAGCAGGATCTGGCTCGTATTGAAGACTTACTCTTCGAGATCAACAACCAGTTAAAGACACTCGAAAACCAAGCTAAAAAGGCAGAGAAGTACTACGAGATCAAAAAAGAGTACAAGGAAGTATCCGTAGAATTGGCAAAAGCAGCTTTGGAAGGGTTCAATATCACTTACAAAGAATTGAATGAACAACAAGAGCTGGAGATCAATAAAAAAGTACAACTTGATGCGGAGATTGCTATTGAAGAAGCGGCTATTGAGCAAGAGAAAGTAGGCTTTATTGAAAAGGAAAGAGCCTTGCAGAGCATGCAGCATGAGTTCAATGACTTGTTGCAAAATCTGCGTAGCAAAGAGAACGAAAGAAACCTGGCTACTCAGAAATTACATTACCTGAAAGAGAAAGAGACCAGCTTAAAAGATTTTCTGGAAAAAGCATCCGGACAATTAAAAACCATTGGCGACTCTATTGAATATACCCAAATGCAGGTGGGTGAGGAAGAAGCGAAGTTGAGTGAACTGCAAGACCGTGTTGAAACTGCTAAGCTGGATATTGAAGACAAACGTCGCTTATTTGATGAACGTAGAAGTGGGGTAGATGCACTGCGTAATCAGTACCAGCAAATTCAGCGCAACCAATTTGATGCAGAGAAAAAAGTAGCGGTAGCAGATACTTCTATTCAAAACCTTCAGCGAGCACAGGCTCAGTTATCGGAAGAAAAACAAAGCCGTGAAGCGCAGTTAGAGCAATTGCAAAAAGAATTGGTTGAGAAAGAAGAAAGTCTGGAGGCCCGCAGAATAGACCTGCAACAGTTACAAGAACAGCATGAGCGCACACGTGAAAATATCTTTGAAACACAGGCTCAGTTAGAAGTATTACGCAATGAATTGGCAGATGAAAATCGTAAGCTGGATGCCAAGCGTAATGAATATAATTTGTTGAAGAGCTTGATCGACTCTATGGAAGGTTATCCGGAGAGCATCAAATTCTTACATAAAAATCCAAATTGGAATCATTCAGCGCCTATTCTCTCTGATATCATTTATGTAAAAGAAGAATACAGAACAGCTGTTGAAAATGTATTGGAGCCTTACCTCAATTACTATGTGGTGAATAATCTGGAGGAAGGATTACAAGCTATTCATTTGTTAGACAGCAATAATAAAGGGAAGGCTAACTTCTTCATGCTGGATAAATTCAATGATCTGCGTGTAGAAACACATCAGCCGGCTCATACGATCCGCGCCATGGATGTGATTGAGGTGGATGACCAATACCGCAAGTTGGCGGAATACCTGTTGGGTAATGTTTATATCGCCGAAAACGATGAAGCGATCACCAATAGCAATGGAGCGGTGGTATTGGAGAAAACCGGTAAATACGTAAAAGGAAAATATACCCTTACCGGAGGAAGTGTTGGATTATTTGAAGGAAAGAAAATAGGTCGTGCTAAAAATCTGGAGAAACTGGCAGAAGAAATTCAAGACCAGGAATCAGTGGTGAGTTTATTGAAAGCTGATATTCAGGCTAAGCATAATGAAGTGATCGCTTTCAATGAACAGTTGAAAGAAAATGCGATCAAGCAAACAGAGAATGAAATCAATCAGTTGACGAATCAAGTGTTTGCTACTAAAAACAGAATTGAGAACCTGCAAGCTGCACAGCAAAATGCTGTTCAACGCTTGGCTGATCTGGATAGCCGTTTACAGGATGAACAAGATGCTATTGCAGCAACCCGCGAAGAACTTCATACCCTGAATGATCAATTGCTGCAAACAGGTGAACAAATGAAGATGGTGGAGCAGGATTATCAATTGGCAGAACAGGAATATAATTTTGCATCTGTTCAGTACAATGAGATCAACCTGCAACTGACACGTCAGCAGAGCAAGATCACTACTTTGAAGCAGGAGTTGGTATTCAAAGAAAACCAGCTGAGTGAATTGCATCAGCAGATTGAAAGCAATACTTCACAATTATCTGAAGCAAGCGGTAATATTGAGGAAGGTGAAAAAGCATTGATCGGTTCTGAAGAATTGTTGTTGGAGTTGATGCGTAAGAAAGAAGAAGAGGAGAAGAAACTGAATGAAGCTGATCAGGCATACTATAATTTAAGAAATGCTTTGCAAGAGAAGGAAAGCGAGCTGCGTCTGAAAGTGAAGAGCAAGGAAATGATCGATCATCTGGTGACAGAGATCAAGGATAAGCTCAATGAACTGAAATTACAGCTTGCAGGAATGAAGGAAAGATTAAGTGTTGAGTTTAAAGTAGAACTGGATGAGATCTTAGATCAAGCCAGAACAACGGATACTACACTGGAAGAGTTACAAGCTACCAGTGATAGAATGAAGAAGCGTTTGGAGAACATGGGTGAAGTAAATCCGACCGCTATTGAGGCATTCATGGAAATGAAAAAGCGTTATGAATTCATTCTGGAACAAAAGAATGACCTTGTATCTGCTAAAGAGAGTCTTCTTCAAACCATTCAGGAAGTAGAAGCCACAGCCAATCAGCAATTCCTCGATACTTTCAATCAGGTTCGTGAAAATTTCCAGAAAGTATTCAAGGCCTTATTTACAGAAGAAGATACGGCCGATATGGTACTGGTAGATCCTACCAATCTTGCTGAAACAGGTATTGAGATCATTGCTAAGCCGAAAGGCAAACGCCCATCTTCTATTACGCAATTGAGTGGGGGAGAGAAAACATTGACTGCAACAGCTTTATTGTTCTCTATCTATCTGATCAAGCCTGCTCCATTCTGTATCCTGGATGAGGTGGATGCTCCATTGGATGACGCCAACGTTGGTAAGTTCACACAAATGATCAAGAAGTTCAGTGATAATTCTCAGTTCATCATCGTGACCCACAATAAACAAACAATGGGTGCTGTAGATGTGATCTATGGCGTAACGATGCAGGAACCCGGCGTAAGTAAGTTGGTGCCGGTGGATTTCAGAAGCCTTTCGAATTAAGATATCTGATAGATAGTGAGTAGTGAATAGTCAGTGGTGAGTAGTCAATAAAATATTAACTCACCACTGACTACTCACTACTCACTTTTTTAACGCTTTAGATCGCTTCATGTATAAGTCAATATTTATACTTTACCTTATCTGCTTCGGTTGCTATTTGTTATTCACGCGGCAGCCGGATTATTTTGATGGAGTGAAAGTGCCTGCTATCATTACCCGGCAATTCGATAGTACAAATGGAAAATCGATTCTAAAAGCTGTCTTTAATACCGGAACGAAAGAGTTCTCCGTTGATCCGCATTATCTGTTTCGAAATATCAAAGAAGGACAACAGCTGACAGTCATCTATGAAACCGGGGTACCTGAAAAGGGGGCTGTGTATACCTTTTGGGGCTATTGGATCACCTGGGGGGAATTGGTAATGTCAGTTGTTCTATGTTTCTTATTGTTTCAGATAGCCGTTTCCGTCACCAATAACCCAAGTCCGGAATCCCTGATCGAGCAAATGGAATTCAAAGAGGAAAAAAAGAAAAAATACCTCGATTAGTCTTCCTGCAATTATAAGGAGGTATACTGGTATTCGATTCTTCCGATTTGTAGTTTGCTTTTATCGCTACAGACCTCTTCAATTTTAAGCCCTTTATCGTTGTACTTATATTTCCAGACGAAATAATTACTACTGCCTAATGAAAATTGAGTCATCTGGCTTAATTGATTGGAGGCATTGTATTCATAGATATAATCCGGGAGTAACTTTTTCGCTTTGTTATTGTATCGTACAATATCTGTGAGCTGTCGGTTATTGTTATAGTAGTAATAATATCTTTCAACTACTCGTCCATTTTTTCTCCATACTTCTTCGCCAATATTTTGCTGATCATCTTTTATAAACTGTACAACAGTTGTATCAATACCATTTTTAATTCTCAACATAGATGAAGGAGCGCCATATTCATCATATGACCATTCATGAACTTCAGCAATGGTACTATTCATAAAAGTGTCTACAGTAGACAAAAGAACCCTGCTGATACGCCCTTGCGCATCATAGTTGTAATCAGTTTTGTTACTGATATTTTTATTGTTCGACTGTGTTCTTTTTAAAATACCCAGATCATAGCTGTTAACAGTGGTGCCGGTTTGATTATTGTTGGTAGTGGTGATCGTTACTTTTTTCCCATCACGACTGATCTCCTGGGTTACAGAAAAACCTTCTGTAAGACTATTATCCGGTTCATAAGAAATGGCTTTGATGGTAGCGATCTTCTGGGCCCTCAATAACTTGTATTGATCATTCCCCTGTTTGATGGAGATGATATCATTAAAATAATATTGAGCGTGGGCGCTAAAAGCCAGTAGTAGGCAGATGGTTACCTGAAGTCCTTTTATCATGGCGGTAAAATTACTTAAATCCTACTGTTCATTTTTCAACATTCAGGCAACATCCTCTATTCATCACTTGCTGCAATGGATTAGTTCTGTATTTTTAGTCAAACGTTAACAAGTGTCGCATTTACCTGAAAGAAAAGAAAAGATTTGTCTGAATTGTGGGGCTGCTCTGCATGGCCGTTTTTGTCATTATTGCGGACAAGAGAATATTGAGCCTAAGGACAGTTTTTGGCATTTGGTAACCCATTTTGTGTATGATATCATCCATTTTGACGGTAAATTTTTTAGCACACTAAAATATTTGCTCTTCAGACCCGGTTTTCTTTCTCATGAATATTTAAGAGGCAGAAGGGCAGATTATCTACATCCCATTCGGATGTATGTATTTACATCGGCATTTTTCTTTTTGATCTTCTTTAGCTTTTACCAAAAAGAGGAAGCTATTGAGATTAAAGAAAAAAGAGATACAGCGTCAGAAGTGATGGAAGATCTTCATAAAGAGGAAAGTAAATTGGAAAAAAAGATCGCAAAAGACACGGCATCTTTCTCTACCAATATGTTGAAGGAAAAGCTAAGACGAGTGAAAGCTGATATTGCAATGATGCAAAAAGACAGTTCCTTAGTAGATAGTGTTAGGTCTTTATCAAATGGAGGGGGCTTTACATTGGTATCATTAGATAATGATAGATCATACAAAGAGTTGAAAACGGTAAAAGAGTACGATTCCATTCAAGCGTCTTTACCTGAACATAAGCGAGACGGATTCTTAAGGAAAGCAATTAAAAGACAGGATATTCACCTGAATGAAAAATATAAAGGAGATGGTTCTGCGATCTTAAAGGCAGTGTCCAATAGGTTCATTCATTTATTCCCACAAATGCTGTTTATTTCTTTGCCTTTGTTCGGACTTCTGTTACTGATGCTATACGCTAAGCATAAGCAGTTTTACTATGTCAATCATGTGATTTATTCGATACACTTATACTGTGCTTTATTCATCATTATTTTGGTAGGACTTTGGTTGAATAGTATACTTACAGCTATCACTCATTCAGAGCATGATTGGATTGGGGGTAGCTTTACGTTGGCAGGCTTTTTCTACTTGTATAAATCCATGCGAAACTTCTATGGACAAAGAAGAGCGATTACCATACTCAAGTACATATTCTTATTACTGTTATCTCTATTTGTAATGGTGTTATTGTTTGCTATATTTTTCTTATTCTCAGCATTTATCCTATAAACAGACAGCATGAAAGAATTGAGCGATAGTTTTTTGAAATTAGTAACCATCATGGATGAGTTACGGGAACAATGTCCATGGGATCGTAAACAAACCATTCATACGCTTCGTTCTATGACCATAGAGGAAACCTATGAATTAGCAGATGCCATTGATGTGAATGACTGGAAGGGTATTAAAGAGGAATTGGGTGATATGCTTTTGCACATCCTTTTTTATAGTAAGATCGGAACTGAGCAAAAACAGTTTGTTTTAAAAGAAGTGATCGATGGAATTGCGACTAAGTTGATCAATCGACATCCGCATATTTATGGAGATGTAAAAGTGGATAACGATGAAGATGTCAAAAGAAACTGGGAGCAGATCAAGATGAAAGAAGGTAAGAAGTCTGTTCTAAGTGGGGTTCCTCAATCTTTACCTGCCGTCGTGAAAGCGGCAAGAATTCAAGAGAAAGCAAAACAAGTAGGTTTTGAATGGGATAATAGAGAAGATGTATGGAAAAAAGTAGAGGAAGAAACCGGCGAACTGATGGAGGCCGTTCGCTCAGAGAAAAAAGAAGATATTGAAGAAGAATTTGGGGATCTTCTTTTCAGTCTGATCAATTATGCACGGTTTTTGCAGGTAGATGCTGAAGCAGCGCTAGAGCGTACGAATAAAAAGTTCATGTATCGTTTTCAAGAGATGGAAAAAATGGCTGCCGAGAAAGATCTTCAGCTCGGAAATATGTCATTGGAAGCGATGGATGAACTATGGAATGAGATCAAAAAGAAAAAAGTAGCACCTTGATCAGTACACTTAAAAAAGCAATCTATAAACATGGTTACCTGATCATTACAGCTGCATGGCTGTATACTTTTTCATTCATATTCATCAATTATTGGAGTTATAATGCTTCCCCTCAAAAAGTTCAGTCTAAACTCTCACAACGGATCATTCGTCTGGAAGATCAATTATCACGTCTTTTAGCGGATACACAACAGATCAAAGCGTTGATCGGACCACAAAACAACGCTCAAAAAGAAAAGATGGTCAAAGAAGATTATGGTCTGTTTATCTATGAATTGAATAAACGAACAGATCCTGACCTGCTTTACTGGAATACCAATCAATATTACACTGTTCCGGATGATCTGTACAGACAAGATAGTAGCTGGTTTTCTGTAAAAAGGAACGGTGAGTTTGAGATCATCAAAACCAAGATCGAGTTGGGAGAGAAGCAACTATTGGTTCTTGGGATGATACCTATAAGATGGTCTTACTTTATTGAAAATAAATATCTGCACAGTGATTTTGCCGATTACCAAGGGCTTGATCAACAGTATGAGTTAATGACTGTTCCGGGAGAGGAAGTGCTTCCTATTTATAATGGAAAAGGAAAAGAGCTTTTTGGTATTCGATTGAAACAAGGCAAATCCTTTCTATCATATGATGGAGTTACTATTTTATTGCGTGTATTCGCTATTGTATTTCTTCTGATCTTCTTACATTCTATCTGTATTGAGGTAATGCAAAGAAATGGCTTTCGAGTAGGCTATGCTTTATTGGTTGCACTGGTTATTTTTATTCGCTTGATTGCCTATCAGTTTAGTTTTCCATTTGATTATTCTAAGCTTCCTTTATATGATCCGTCGATCTATGCATCCAATATGCTACACCCTTCTTTAGGGGATCTTTTGGTAAATGCGATCTTACTGTTTTGGTTGATCGGTCTCTATAAGAATCATACAGACGGAAAAACCTGGTTCATCAAACCTTTACCGCTTCAGGTCAGAAATTATGGAGGTATTTTTCTGCTCACTTTTATGTGTTACCTCATTGCGGAAGTGATTAAAAGTCTGGTTCAGGATTCTAAAATATCAACAGATGTAACCAATTTTTTTAGCCTTGATTTTTACAGCGTCATATCATTTGTGATCTTGTGTTTTTTAGTGCTTAGTTTCTTTGAATTCTCGCAGATCATTCTCAGACCGATAACCGAGCGCAAATTTTCACTCTTTGAACAAGCGATCACCGTAGCGATCAGTGGGTTTCTTTGTTTGATCTTATTTTATTCAAGTAAAGAGATACCCTCCGGACTGGCGATACTCTTATGGTTGATATTATACCTCGTTATTCTGCATTTACGTAAATCGGATCTTCATCTCCCGTTGCTTCGATCACCCTTTTTTATTTTTTGGGTGATGTTCTTTACTTTTTCCATAGCAGCGGTAGTAATGTATGAAAACAGGGTTACCGAATTCGAACAACGTAAGCGGATTGCTCAAAAACTGGCATTGCAAGTAGATCCTTCAGGGGAGAATTTGCTGAACATCGCTGCCACCAATTTTGATGATGAATTTTTGAGACGAAACTTTTATCGTTTTCAAAGTGAATACACGAATAAGTTTATTAAGGATAGTCTCATCAATCAGAATTTCTCAGGTTATCTTAATAAGTATGATACGCGTATCTACACATTTGACAGTCTGTATCATCCTCTTTACAATGAAGATTCTACCGATTATGCAGCCATTAAAACCATTGTTTTAAATCAGGCCAGGCCCACTGTTATACCCGGCTTATATAGCTATGATAATACCGGTGAAGGATTCAGTTATCTGTATCAGAAGGAAGTTAAGGATCAAAAAAATACATTGGGTTATATTTTTGTCATCGCCAAATCCAAACGATACAAAAGTGAAGCACTGTATCCCGAGTTATTCAATCAGGCGCAGGATCTCTCTTCTGACTTGAACACGAACTATGCGTATGCTATTTACAACAAAGGAGTATTGATCAATTACTTTAACACCTATAGTTTTCCTTCCAGACTGAACAAAAAAGATGTACCTGAATTTGAATATACGTATAGGGTAGTAGGAGATTACAGTGAGTTGTGGTATAATAGTGGGGATGACAAACAGGTATTATTGGTTAAAAGAAATACATGGCTGGTAGAATCTTTAACCTTATTTGCTTACTTATTCTGTTCGTTTTTATTCATCGTTTTTATTTTTCATACTGGAGGGCAGCTACTTATCGCCAGATTCAAATGGCGTGAAATAAAAAAACTGTTTCGATTCAATATCAGAACCCAGATACAATCAACCATTATATTCCTCAGTGTTTTTTCATTTGTGGTGATCGGTATTGCCACCATTTCTTTTTTTATTATCCGATTTAATAGAAGTAATGAAGAGAGACTATCAAAGGCTATACAGGTTATGGGTAATGAGATCAATAGTAAACTCAATTCCCAATTCAGCTTTGATGATGTGTTGTCTGTTCAGAATAACATACTGACAAAAACATTGGAAAGAGATATCGCCGAAGTTTCGGATCTGCACAATGTGGATGTTAATTTTTATGATGTTAATGGTAATCTGCTGGTTTCAACACAGCCTTATATCTACAATAAGCATTTGTTGAGCACTCAAATGGAGCCTAGGGCTTATCAGCAACTTCACTTTGACAATAATATCCGATATATCCAATCAGAAAGTGTTGGAGATTTTGAGTACCTGAGTATTTATGTTCCGCTTGTAGATGATGCAGGACAGAATTATGCTTATCTGAATATTCCTTATCTCAATTCTCAGAATGAGTTGAATCAAGAGATATCAGGGTTCCTGGCCACACTGATTAATTTGAATGCATTTATTTTTTTAGTGGCGGGAGCCATAGCGTTCTTCTTGACCAGCAGAATTACTGCATCTTTTAGTCTTATTGGTGAGAAAATGAGACAGATGAATATTGGTAAGGATAATCAGGAAATTACTTGGACCAGAAATGATGAGATCGGATTGTTGGTTGCAGAGTACAATAAAATGGTGAAGAAGCTGGAACAAAGTGCGCAGGCATTGGCAAGGAGTGAAAGGGAAGGTGCATGGAGAGAAATGGCAAGACAAGTAGCCCATGAGATCAAGAACCCCCTGACTCCGATGAAACTGACTATTCAATATCTGCAAAAATCCATTCTTGATGGGGCGCCGGATGTAAAACAACTGACATCCAATATGGCTGTAACATTGATTGAACAGATCGATCAATTATCAAAGATCGCCGGGGATTTTTCGCAATTTGCCAATATTGGGAATGCTCAAATGGAACCCTTGGATTTGCAAGAAGTGATAGAATCTGTTGTGAGATTGTATCGCACACATCCGGGATTGATCATTCATTGGAACTCGATGGAGCAGCCGATCACTGTATTAGCCGATCGCGTACAAATGAGCCGATTATTGACAAATCTTCTGCAGAATGCATCAGAAGCCAGAGCGGCAGAAGAAACGGTAGAAGTCTCTATTCTCCTTGAATTAAAGAATGGGGTAGTATTGTTATCTGTAAAAGATAATGCCGGTGGCATTCCTTTAGCAATGCAATCGAAAATATTTACACCCAATTTCACTACGAAATCTTCGGGTACGGGTCTAGGGCTTGCGATGTGTAAAGGCATCGTAGAAAATGCCAATGGTCGTATCTGGTTTGAAACAGAAGAGGGCAATGGCACAACTTTCTTTATTGAGTTGCCTTTACACGTAGCATAGATCAGTGATTTTGCTAAGCCTATGGTCTTTTTGAGTGTTGCTGAACTAAAAAAGCTTCAAAATCTTCTAGTGAGAAACTGCTGAGATTCTGTTCTCTTGTTAATCCGGCTTTTTGAGCAGCGAGTACACCATATTTGCAATCCTTAAATCCATCGATAGCATGTGCATCAGGATTGATCGATATCAATACTCCTTTATCCAACGCTTTTCCGATCCATCGCCAATCGATATCCAATCTGCGTGGGTGTGCATTCAGCTCGATCACCACATCATTGGCAGCACAGGCATCAATGATTTTTTCATGGTCAACCGGGTACCCATTTCTGCTCAACAGGAGTCTGCCCGTCATATGACCGAGAATACTGGTGTAAGGGTTCTCAATGGCATTGATTAAACGCATCATTGCTTTTTCCTGTGGCATTTTCAGGTTAGAATGGATGGAAGCAATGATGACGTCAAATGTTGCGAGGATTTCATCCGGATAGTCTAGGCTTCCATCATTCAGGATATCACTTTCAATACTTTTATAAATGCGGAATGGAGCTAGTTGCTGATTCAATTCATCTATTTGTTGGTGTTGCGCCATTACTCTGTCTATATCCAATCCACTTGCATAAAAAGCAGATTTGGAATGGTCGCTGATGACGAGATATTCCAGTCCTTGTTCTTTGGCAGCTTTGGCCATTTCTTCGAGGCTATGACTACCATCACTCCATTTACTATGGCTATGAATGATGCCCTTGATATCTTCTGGTTCAATAACTCTTGGTAGGATATTATTTTTTGCTTTCTCAATGACCGATGCATCTTCACGTAAATAGGGTGGGATATAGGTGATGCCGGCTTTCTCAAAAATATCTTCTTCAGAAGCGTACGTATTATTCGCATCTAAGGGATAAGTTTGTTTCCAAGCCGATAAGAAACTGTCACTGCAACTTGTTTCAAATTGTTTTTGAAAGAGTGTATTTGAAGCTGCACAATAAAATCCGAGTGTTACATTTTCTATTGCTTTTACCGATACATAAGAAGACGTTTCTGTAACAATAGAGAATTGATGTTGGATAAAAAATGCTTTTAATTGTTCTATAGAAGCTGTAGTAACCCATTCGAGGATATCCACAATTTCGTGTTGTTTTCGATAGGCTCCTGTGGATAAAAATTGTTCGCCCGGGAAGCTTTGAAACAGCTTTTCGGAGGCTTTTGGTTCAAACTCTTCCATTTGTTGGTAGAGATAACTTCCCAAAGAGTTGAAATAAAATTCAATGGCTTCTCGAATATTGTTCTGCGTTTTTTCTCCGAAGCCTTTGTAAAGTGTCAAGCGATTTTCATTGCAGGCATACAATAACTCACCCAGCGTTTCTATCTCAAGCTCCTTCCAAATAGTGGCAATTTTTTTTGGACCGATACCTTTGATGCCCAACATTTCTATAATGCCTTCTGGAGTTTTAGAAAGATATTCATCCAGTACAGAGAGCCGTCCGGTTTCTAATTGTTCTATAATTTTTTTCCCGGTACTTTCTCCAATCCCTTTTTGAATAAAAATTTTATCATGTGAGAGTGTCGATAATTCTATGGGCAGTTTGTCTATGCTGAAAGCCGCGCTGGCATAGGATTTGGCTTTAAAAGCATTATCCCCATGGATGTCCATGAGTTTTGATAAAAGTGAAAAATTAGCGGCAATAGCTTCGTTGGTCATAGTGAAAATGTATAAGAAGGGAGTGAAGTTAGCACAAAAAAAGTCCCGCAATTTGCGGGACTTTTAAATCTATTTTAGCGTAAGCTAAACTAAGATTACTTCTTTTTAGCGGCTTTCTTAGCAGCTTTTTTAGCAGCCTTTTTAGGAGCAGCTTTTTTAGCAGCTTTCTTAGGAGCAGCTTTCTTTGCAGCTTTTTTAGGAGCAGCTTTTTTAGCAGCTTTTTTAGGAGCAGCTTTTTTAGCGGCTTTTTTTGCTGGAGCTTTCTTAGCAGCTTTTTTTGCAGTTGCCATGTTTTTTAGATTTAATGGTTAGTAAATAATACATTAAAAATAAAAACTTATTCGTAACTACAAAAAATTTTTTTTATGCAGTCTCTGCAACAGGACTAACTGAAACAGTAGTCTTGTCGTTTTTTCCTTTTTTAAATTCAACGATACCGTCTGATAAAGCGAACAAAGTATAGTCAGATCCAACACCAACATTTTTACCCGGATGGTAAACAGTACCTCTCTGACGAACAATGATATTACCAGCGATAGCAGGCTGACCACCATAAATCTTTACACCGAGACGTTTGCTCTGTGAATCGCGGCCGTTCTTTACACTACCTTCACCTTTTTTGTGTGCCATGGTTTATTGTTTTTAAATCTGTTTCACTCGGATGAAACAAGATTATGTTTTTTACTAAGCGATGCTTTCGATTTTAATACGAGTATAGTGGGTTCTGTGACCATGCTTCTTACGGAAGCCTTTCCTTCTTTTCATTTTAAAGGCGATCACTTTATCACCTTGTACCAGATCACTGATGATCTCAGCTTTCACGGTAGCTTTTACATTACTACCCGCTGCAACGGTACCTGCATTGTCAGTAAACAATACATCGGTGAACTCTACTTTATCTCCGGTTTTACCCTGCAGGTGAGGAACATACAGGCTTTGTCCTTCCTGTACCTTAAATTGCTGACCTGCGATTTTTACAACTGCTAACATAGCTATCCAAAATTAGGACGGCAAAGGTAGGGATTTGAAGGGAAATTTTGCAAAGATTTTTGAAATAATTCTATTCACGTCGGTGGAAAAACAAAAATACAGGTCTTTTGTCTTCGAAGATGGATCATTTCTATGATTCCATCCTATATGGTTTTTTATATCTGCTTGATTTTGAGGTAGTTAGAATATTACCATCCTTTATCCTTATAAACCCCAACTTCTGTCTATTTTTGTCCATACCGGTCTAATGACCGTCCATTCGATATGAACCTGAAATCCTTATTGGCAAAACCTTTTGCCCAATACATCCATAAACAGATTAGAAGAAATAGTGCCAATGCCCTTTCAGATCAGGAAAACATCCTCAAGCAATTGATCAAAGTGGGTAAAGGAACAATTTTTGGGAAAGATCATCATCTGGAAGCTGTGAATTCCTATGAGGAGTACCATCAGGCCATTCCTATTCGGGATTATGAGCTGCTGAAGCCCTATATCCAACAGGTGAAGGAAGGAAAAGAAAATATCCTTTGGAAGGGGAAACCGATCTATTTCGCCAAAACCAGCGGTACGACCAGTGGGGTTAAATATATTCCCATTACCAAAGATTCTATTCCCAATCATATCAATACTGCAAGGAATGCCCTGTTATGTTATATGGCTGAGACAGGTAACAGCGCTTTTGCAGGTGGTAAAATGATCTTTTTAAGTGGTTCTCCTGAATTGGAAAGAGTGGGTGGCATTCCTACCGGACGTCTTAGCGGGATCGTGAATCATCATATCCCCAGTTATTTACGTACCAATCAGTTGCCGAGTTATGAAACCAACTGTATAGAAGACTGGGAAACCAAACTGGACAAGATCGTTGAAGAGACCATTCAAAAAGATATGAGTCTGATCAGCGGTATTCCACCTTGGATGCAGATGTATTTTGATCGGCTGATTGAAAAAAGTGGGAAAAAAGTAGGAGAGTTGTTTCCTCATTTCAGTGTGATGGTGCAGGGAGGTGTCAATTTTGAACCTTATAGAGCCAAACTTTTTGAAAGCATTGGTCGTAAAGTAGATTGTATAGAACTCTTTCCTGCGAGTGAAGGTTTTTTTGCTTTTCAGGATAGTCAGAATGCAGAGGGGCTCTTACTGAATACCAACAGCGGTATCTTTTTTGAGTTCATTCCGGCAGGAGAGATCTTTTCAGAGAATCCGACACGTTTAAGTTTGAAGGATGTGAAAGTGGGAGAGAACTATGCCCTTATCATTAATAGTAATGCAGGGTTATGGGGCTATAATATTGGCGATACTGTTAAGTTTCTAAGTACTGATCCTTACCGACTGATCGTAACCGGTCGGATCAAACATTTTATATCTGCATTTGGCGAGCATGTGATCGGCGAAGAGGTGGAAGCTGCCTTATTAAAAGCAGGACAAGCCACAGGTGCAAGTATTGTTGAGTTTACAGTGGCGCCGATGATTACTCAGGGAGAAGGTAAAAGTTATCATGAATGGTTCATAGAATTTGAAAAAGAACCCGAAGATCTGGAAGCTTTTATTCAGCAGACGGACAATAACCTGCGAGAAAAAAATGTGTATTATGATGATTTGATTAGGGGCAACATTTTACAAAGACTACACATCACCAAGATCAGAAAGAATGGATTTATTGACTATATGAGGTCTATTGGAAAATTGGGTGGACAAAACAAAGTACCCAGACTCAGCAACGATCGTTTTTTGGCAGATGGATTATTGCCTTTTAAACAACAATAAGAGAAAACAAAAGCATGTTTTTGAGGAGCATTATTTGAATGATTGTTATAATGGTGTCAAAAAATATCATTCTTTATAAAGCTCATTTCTGTCTTATCGTGTCAACTCTGTTTTTTGGTATATATTGTGTAACTATGCCCGCAAATTGCGGAACACTCCTATGAATCAGAAAAGAATAGCCATATTCGGATCTACAGGATCTATCGGAACACAAGCACTGGATGTGATTGCAGCCAACCCGGATCTATTTTCCGCTGAAATACTCACAGCACAGAGTAATGATGAATTGCTCATCAAGCAAGCATTACAATTCAATCCCAATCTGGTAGTCATTGGTGATGAACGCAAATACCAGAAGGTTAAAGATGCATTGGCCTCAACAGATATTAAAGTCTTTGCAGGAGAAAAAGCATTGGTAGAAGCAGCTGCGATGGACTGTTACGACATGATGTTAGCAGCGATTGTTGGGTATGCCGGATTGAAGCCGACACTCATGGCGATTTCAAACGGTAAAGCGATTGGTTTAGCAAATAAAGAAACACTCGTTGTAGCAGGTGATATTGTGATGCGAATGGCATTGGAAAAGAATGTTCCGATCATTCCGGTGGATAGTGAGCACTCAGCAATTTTTCAATGTCTGGTAGGTGAGGGTAGAAATAAGATCGAGAAAATAGTTTTAACAGCCAGTGGCGGGCCATTCTTAGGAAAGAAACCCAACTTTTTGGTGAATGTAAAAAGAGATCATGCACTTCAGCACCCGAATTGGAGCATGGGCGCCAAGATCAGCATCGATTCGGCAACGTTGATGAATAAAGGGTTGGAAATGATTGAAGCCAAATGGTTATTCAATTTAAGACCTGATCAGATAGAAGTGGTGGTGCATCCGCAAAGTATCATTCATAGTTTGGTACAGTTTGAGGATGGTAGCTTGAAGGCACAAATGGGTTTGCCGGATATGAAATTACCTATTCAGTACGCAATGGCATTCCCACAAAGGATACCCAATGGATTTCCGAGATACGATTTCCGTAAGCCGAATGTGCTCACTTTTGAAGAGCCGGATACCAAAACCTTTAGAAACCTTGCTTTGGCAACAGAAGCATTGTACAAAGGAGGGAATATGCCCTGTATTCTCAATGCTGCTAATGAGATCGCCGTGTATGCATTTCTTCGGAATAGAATAGGATTTCTAGATATGACAGAGGTAGTGGAACAAACCATGCGCAAAACCCCTTTCATTGAACAACCAACATTGGAAGAGTACTTTGAAAGCGATGGTGAGGCGCGAAATTTCGCAGCATCATTGATTCACCTGTAATCTTTTTCCTATTTTCACCACCAATTCTTTATAACTGCACGGGAGAAAGACTTTTGAAATTTAAAACACAGCAGAAATCTGTATGACTTTATTAGCAATTGATTGGAGTAGTGTGGCGGTTAAGGCCGGACAATTCATTTTATCTTTTTCTATTCTGGTAGTTCTTCATGAACTCGGACATTTTTTACCGGCACGCTGGTTCAAATGTAGAGTAGAGAAGTTCTACTTATTCTTTAATCCTTGGTTTAGTCTTTGGAAAACTAAAAAAGGAGAAACCGAATATGGTTTAGGTTGGGTTCCCTTTGGTGGTTATGTAAAGATCGCCGGTATGATCGATGAAAGCATGGATAAAGAGCAAATGAAATTGCCACCACAACCTTGGGAGTTTCGCGCTAAGCCGGCTTGGCAAAGGTTGATCATAATGGTAGGTGGAGTAGTGGTGAATGTTTTGCTGGCTATTGTCATCTTTATTGGCATCACTTGGAAATGGGGAGAAGAATACCTGCCTGTAAAGAATCTCAAGTATGGTATACATGCCGATTCCCTGGCTAAATCTATCGGAATTCAGGATGGAGATAGAATTGTAGGAATCAATCAAAAACCATTAGAAAATTTTGGGACACTTGAATCGGAATTAATGCTGAATGATGCTCAGACGATTTTGGTTGAAAGAAACGGAGCAACGCAGACACTGAATATTCCTGAAGGTTTTATCAAACAACTCGTTAAGAATAGGAGAGCGGGTGGAATGATCGTACCTCAATATCCTGCGATCGTAGATTCTGTTTCAGCAAAGGATGCGGTATTCACACAAAATGAATTAAAAAAGGGAGATACTTTGATCGGATTGAACGGTACCTCTTTTCAATACTATCATCAATATCAACAATTGATCAAAGGGTATGAGGATTCAATTGTAACCATCTCTGTATTGCGCGGGGTTGATACCGTGAATGTAAGAGCCAGGGTCAATGACAAAGGGAAATTGGGCTTTTTTGCAGTATCACCTCTAACGATGTTCGGCACAGTTACAAAAGAATTTACCCTCATGGAGGCGATACCTGTAGGCTTCGATCGTTGTTGGGAAACCTTGGATCGTTATATCACAGGGATCAAACAAATCTTTACCGGTAAGGTAGATGCAAGCGATTCTTTGGGTAGTGTGATCAGTATTGGTAATACATTCCCGGGTGTATGGGATTGGGAGCGGTTCTGGACATTAACCGGCATTTTCTCTATTGTTCTTGCATTCATGAATATTTTACCGATCCCTGCATTGGATGGTGGACATGCTCTTTTTACACTTATTGAAATGATCACAGGTCGTAAACCGGGTGATAAATTCATGGAGTATGCCCAAATGGTTGGTATGATCCTGTTACTGGGATTAATGGCCTACGCATTGGGATTGGATTTCTGGCGATTGTTCAAATAAGCATCACTTCATTACGACAAATAATAAAAAAGCTCCGGATCAAATCCGGAGCTTTTTTTGTGGAGTCGAGGGGAGTCGAACCCCTGTCCAAACATCGCTACCATTAGCTTTCTACATGCTTATTTCATGATTAGTTGTCGGTGTACTGCCGGACATGAACAAACCAACAATACACTTAGCTGGATGGTCTTAAGCAACAGTCACAGCCTTCTGTTGCAGCAACCTGTGTTTATTTTGAGTCGGCGGCGGCACCTGGTAACAGATCAACCTGTGCGGCGGCCCAAATGACTAACTAATCACTGATTAGGCAGCCATGGCATACTGTGTATTGCCATTTGAAGTTTGAATATTCAGATTAAAGTGCTAATTATCCAACGCACTGCATGCTTACACCAACCGTACCATATGCTGTCAAAACCAGTACGACCCCGTGCAAATGCAAAGTTACGATTATTCAGCTTGCCTTCTTTTCAGTTTCTGTTAAAGCTCAGGCATAAAAAAGTCATCCGCTTCAGGCAGATGACTTTTTATGGATAAGGTTTAGTTCATTATTGTTGATCGGGCTCAATCACATTATTATCTTCCGTACTTCCTGATGAAGGCGGATTAGGAGCTACATAAATAGTTTGGTGATAGAACTTATTCGAAGGTTTCACCTGTGCCATTTTCTCTTGAAAAATATTCAGGTAATTATTGTCTTTATTGTTTTTACCAAATACTTCTTTCAGGTGTGAGTAAAGATCCATGGAACTCGACTCAAATGCACTTGTTTCTAAACTGATCAATTTGATATTAGCATCTACATACTGGTTCATTTCTGTATTGATGATGGTACAATGAATATTACCTTTCAAAACAGAATCTTTACACAGATTGACCCTTAAGCCAAATAAAGAGCCTTCAAACTCACCTTCTACTTTGATATCGTTACAGATGATGACACCCGTCATTACACCTGATGGAGTGATATGAACGGTCTTTTTACTGTATAAAACACCATTGAAATTACCGTCCAGTACGATATCATTTTCAGAATCCAATACACCTGAAACATTGGTAGATTTAGTAATCACCAGTTTTTCTTCCGAAAAGGACTGATTCCCAAAATTGGTGTTGGGGTCGTGCAGTAATTGCTCCCTGAACTTATTCATGGTTTGAGTTTTATAAACAGTCAATTAATAACACAAATCTACGTGTAGCTATGTGTTTGAGCATCAAGATACATAATTATTATTTATTTGTAAACATTCAAGATGAGAGCCTTTCAGCTAGGACTATCCGATTTTTTTGGTTATCTTGAATGTCCCATTCTACTAAAATTGGGTTTTATCCTATGTTTTCTCTCAAAAAAAGTAAAACCGAGCCGATGCTTCCGGCAGTTCAGGTAGTTTCCGGAGGTTTTTATTTTGGTATCATTCGTACGATATCTCCGATTCGTATTGAGGGTGATTTTAAAGGCATCATTTTTTGTAATAACAAGGTGATCATTGATAGTAAAGCCACTGTCAGCGGTGATATTCTTTGTCATGAGATCGTAATAGGAGGTCTTGTGGAAGGCAATGTGATCTGTAAGAATAAGTGTATGCTGAAGGAAAATGCTGTCGTAAGCGGGGTGGTACGTACAGTTCAATTTGAGAATGAAATGGATAGTTCTGTATCCGGTCCTGTGTATGTAAACAAAGAAAACAAACACATTGATATTGATGAATATTATGATCTCTTCAATAAAAAAGAGAACCTAGAGAAAATTAAAGCAGAATATTTTTCATTGCCACAAAAACTGATACTCATTACCTGATATTTGTACATGCATTCTACTGTCGCTACACTCATTGAACGGTTTGGTTTGATGCCTCATCCTGAAGGAGGTTTTTACAAGGAGACGTATAAGAGTAGTGAAACCTATTCACACCATCATTTGCCTGAACGTTTTTCAGGCGACAGACATTTCTCTTCAGCCATTTATTTTTTGTTGGAAAAAGGGAATTACTCAGCCTTTCATCGTATCAAGAGCGATGAGTGCTGGCATTTCTATGATGGGGATCCTTTATGGGTTCATGTAATTCATCCCAATGGGATACAAGAGACCATTAGTCTGGGAAATCGTGAAGGAACAGTCTACCAGTTTGTGGTACCCGCCGGTTGTTGGTTTGCATCTGAAACAGCTCCGGGAGGTTTGTTTTCATTGGTAGGCTGTACAGTTGCACCCGCATTTGATTTTGCCGATTTTGAATTGGCAGAAGCTCAACAACTGATACAAAATTTTCCTGAGCATAAAGCACTGATAGAAAGATTATGTAGACAATGATTATCGGCCTGCATAAAACATGCGAATGACCTGATAAGCCAGTATACAAAGCAGTAGAATGATTACAATACTGATCAACACCCAGTTTTGATCTTTGATGCCTTTCTTCAGTTTTCGTTTCTTTTCTTTTGCAGTCTGTTTTTTCAGTTGAAGATTTAACTGTGCTGCATATTGCTGAAGTTTCTGTTTATCCTGAAATTCTTGAAGACCTTCTACAGCATCATTTACAAAATCAGAATCAGCCATTTGTTTCTCAATAGCGAACCGTTCTTCAGGTGTAACTTTACCCTCAAGATAGCGAAGAAGTTCTTCTTGATTCATTTCTTCATCCTGACGCAATATGTCTTTTAGATCGGTCATTCAGTTTTATTTCATTTTCTTTTCAACAGCGATTTTCAAATTTCTTTTCCCGTTTTGAATATGACTTTTTACCTGTAGCAAGGTGTATCCTGTCTGATCTACGATTTCCTGATAACTCATTTTGCGGAGATAGAATAAAGTTACGCATGTTTTCTGCTCTTCGTTCAATTCTTGTAGCGCTTGCTCCAATAGCGTAAGACTATGCTCTTTTTCTAAGAATCCTTGCTTATCAGTTTCAGTAGCTCTGAGATCTTTTTGCGTATCTGCCGGTACAAATACATGCTTGTCACGCAACTTCATTAAACAGTGGTTCTTGGCTACCATGTAAAGCCAGCTTTTGATATAAGCGACCTTGTATTTTGCCAACTCGGTGATTGCTTTGAGGAAGATCTGTTGCACTGCATCTTTCGATTCTTCCTCATTTTTGAGGTATTTCATACAAACACCCAAGAGAAGATAGGTGTATCGTTCTAGTAATATTCCCAGCCATTCATTGTTCCCGTCTATATAAAAACGTTCTAGTAATTCTGTATCGCTGATATGGGAATACTTCTCAGAATGCACAATTCAAAATAGGTATTTATTATTAGATGCCCAACCTTCAAATTTCCATATCTTGACGTCAAAAAGCATCCCATGTCATATGTTGTTCCAATAGTTGCAGTTTGTCCAATGCGGCAACAGTCTTCTCATCGAAGTGAGATGGTTAGTCAGTTATTGATGGGAGAAGCTGCAGTTGTTTTAGAATCTACAACATACTTTTTAAAAGTAAGATCACTGTATGATGAATATGAAGGCTGGTGTCAAAGAAGTCAGCTTGCCATGATCGATGAATTGCCGGCCAATCAAAACCCGTCATTACTAAGTCGGGATCATTCCAATATGATACTGATTGATGGAGCACCAATGTATGTAGGTGCCGGAACTCCCTTGGGGCTTCTCAAAGATCAATCATGGGGTGGATACACATTTCAATATGATGGGAATATATGGGATGCCCAAAATGCTGTTTTTGAAGAGAAGACAATTCATGAAATAACAAAATTATACCTCCATACACCTTATTTATGGGGAGGCAGATCCGTTTCAGGGATCGATTGTAGTGGGTTCTCACAGCAAGTTTATCGTTTCTTTGGGATAGCATTGCCCAGAGATGCATATCAGCAAGCAGCATTGGGGGAGTCAGTAGGTTTTCTTCAAGAAACACGTTGCGGGGATCTTGCTTTTTTTGATAATGAAGAAGGTAAGATCACCCACGTAGGGATTTTACTTTCGTCTAATCAGATCATTCATGCGTCCGGACAAGTGAGGATCGATAGCATTGATAATATGGGGATCGTACACAGTAAAACCGGTCAACGCACACATTCCTTAAGGATCATTAAACGGTACCAATAAAAAAAGCAACCTTTAAGGTTGCTTTTTTTAAACTATGTAGAATGGATTACATGATATCCATTGCTTTAGCGAAATAGGTAACAGTGCCGGGAAGTGCCAGCCAGAAAAATTCACGATATACAAACAACAAAGTGATCATTGCGGCTAACCAGAAAAAGCATAGAGCCCAATATTTAGCAGTGGATGGTTTTGCTTCCATTTGTTATAAATTTTGGCAAAGATAAGGGCTGGATCATTTCATTTCAGCCTTTATTATTCTTTTTTTCGACAACTGTTGGGGGATGATCTGATAAGCTGTTTTTCTTTTCAGGAACCTTATCAAAAAAGAGCATTTTAAGCGAGATCAGAAATAAGATGATAGCAAACACTTTCTTCATTTTTTCATCACTCAGTGATAAAGCCAGTTTACTACCCAAAAATCCACCTACAACAAAAGCAGAAGCCACAATAAGTACATAGTTAACATTCAAATAGCCCTGCTTATAGTATTGGATCACAGCCAAGATTCCAATGGGTAGGAGCATGATACCTAGAGAAGTGCCTTGCGCCTGTTTCTGTGTAAAACCTAACAAAAGGACAAGTGATGGCACAATGATGATTCCCCCGCCGATACCCACCAAACCGCTTAAGAAACCCGCAGCAAGTCCAATGATGATGAGCAGAATGATGGTGGTTGTGTTCATATTTGTTTATTTAGTGCCGAAATTCTTTTTGTAAAAATCAATGGCTTCTTCAACAATACTTAAAGCCTTTGCTTTGTCTCCAAAATCTTCTACCACAACCGACTTGTTCTCCAGCTTCTTGTATTCTTCAAAAAAGTGTCTGAGTTCATCAAAGAAGTGCTTCGGCAATTCTTCGATATTGTTATAATGATTTACACCCGGATCGGTAGCTGCTACCGCAATGATCTTATCATCAGGATCACCGCCATCGATCATTTGCATAACACCGATCACTTTAGCATCCATGAGTGTCAAAGGCTGAACGGATAATGAAGTGATCACCAGAATATCTAAGGGATCTTTATCGCCACCATATGATTGAGGAATAAATCCATAATTGATAGGGTAGTAGAAAGATGAAAAGATGACACGATCCAGTTTTAATAAACCGGTTGTTTTGTCGATCTCATATTTACAACGTGATCCTTGTGGGATCTCGATGACCGCATTAACGATTCTTGGGGCATTTTCACCATAGTGAACACCGTGCCAGGGATGGAGAACATTTTGTTGCATGATAGATTGCTTTATTTGCTGCTGAACTTACAGGTTTGGATTAAAAGTGTACTTAAAATCAACCAACCATACCTCTTTTTGTTTGATCACTTTGATCTTTAAAGGCTGTTGGTCAAAGGAATTGCTGTAATAAATGATGGTTTGTTCGGTATCAATATCACTTACCTCACTAATGTTGATAGATGCGGTCCTCAGTTGTTGTCTGCCTTCCTTATCCAGGTTCCTGAATTTGGTTTCGGCACGATTCAAATGGCCTATATTGGTACTATCATCCAGCATATAAAATTTAGCTTTCGAAAAGTCGCCTTTCAAGCAAGCATCAATGAACTCTCTGCCCGCATCAAGGGCATTTTCTGCCGGCGTATAGTTCTGTTCTTTTGTTGAACAAGCACTGATCCAAAACGCCGCTATCAATAAAATGTATTTCAAGCTTTTTTTGTGTAAAGGTAAGTGGGGGATATGAATTCAATACATAATTCATCAAATCTGTCTTTTTAAGCGATCGGATTGATTACTGAACAATTTATTGGTTTATAACGATTTAGGCCTATATTGGCTCATGACTGCTACCAAAACCAACTTTGTCTATTCACAGACACCGGAGCCCCATCGCGGCCGTACCAAAACCATTTTGAAGGAACATCCTCAGATCAGAAACCTCATCGGAAAAAATCCTTACACCATTCTTCCGATCATTGGATTGGTGCTGTTTCAACTCACAGGCGCTTTTGTTTTATCAGATCAACCTTGGTGGGCAGTTATCGCGGCGGCCTATTTGTTAGGGGCTTTTGCAGATCATGCTTTGTTTGTGATGATCCATGAATGTTCACACAGATTGATCTTTAAATCACCTGTTGCTAATAGATTATCCGGCATATTCGCCAATATTCCATTGATCTTCCCCAGTTCGGTATCTTTTGAACGTTATCATATCAAACATCATTCGTTTCAGGGCGTGCATGAGTTGGATGGAGATCTGCCTAATCATTGGGAAGCCAAACTCATCAATCATTATTTTATCGGAAAAGTGATCTGGTTATTGTTTTATCCTTTCTTCCAACTTTTCAGAATATCCAGATTAAAAGAGATCAAACCGTTTGATGGATGGATCGCATTGAATTGGATGGTACAGATCCTTTTTGTTGGAGGCATCACTTTCTTATGGGGGCCTAAAGCATTGGTATTTCTTGTACTGAGTTTTTTCTTTTCGGTAGGATTACATCCATTGGGGGCCAGATGGATTCAAGAACATTATCTGACCCATGGTGAACAAGAAACATATAGTTACTATGGTGTGTTGAATCATGTCGCTTTCAACGTAGGATATCATAATGAACATCATGATTTTCCTTCTATTCCCTGGAATCGTTTACCTGCTATTCGAGAGACTGCGCCGGGATTTTATAATTCATTGGCCTATCATACTTCATGGACCAAGCTGTTTTTTCGTTTTCTTTTTGATAAAGAGATCAGTTTGTATTCAAGGATTGTACGTAAAAACAGGGGGGCTGTACCCTTAACAGACCAATCAACACCTGATATCGCCACTCAGCACGTGTAAGAGCCGAATTAACAACTAATTGACAGTTTTATTTTTCTATGAAAATAAAACGCTGTACTTTTGCACCCTGAAAATGAGCAGGTAATAACATCTCGCGGGTTTGCTTTGATTACTGCACCAACGATTGACTACATTTCCCCCTGATTCTGCTCAACTGAATTTTATTGTAAAGAATAAAACGAAATATTATGAAGAGTAATGTCATGCCTTCTATTGTACAATTAGAAGCAGAAGAACTGAAAGAACTGGTAAGAGAGGTAAAAGAAACTGTAGCTGTTGATGTGATCAACACCAAAAAAGCAACTGTAAGTGCTCCCTTTGGAGCCATTGACCTCTGGAAAGTGCGCAGAAATGTAAGAACTGCAAGAGCTTCTTTCCACTGGGAGTATTAATCTCTTAACTAATTCATTCTATAAAGTCCTTACGCGTTAGCGTTAAGGACTTTTTTTGTTTTCAAAAACAAGGTATATTAATATTAGAAAATTGTATCTATGAAAATCCTTTGCAGTATTTTATTCATCTTGAGTACAGTACTACTCTCTGCTCAGATTCCAATGTCTAACATTAGATTGAATGCAAACTCTATTGTAAAAGATTCTTCAGGATTGGTTTATCCATATGCAATTTGGCAAAAGCTTATACAATCTGGTGAGTATAGTATTCGGATCATCGATCTCAATGCAAATCCTATTGAATTTTTGTTAGTGAGATTGAGTGAGGAAGATAAATATACCCTTTTTGAGAAAATGCCTAAACCCAATGAAAGTAGTTTTTTCAAAACGGGTAATACTATTTCGAATGTGAAGTTGGTGACTATGGATGGAAAGAAATATGTGTTGAAAGAAATGAAAGGGAAGGTAGTGGTACTTAATTTCTGGTTCATCAATTGTCCGCCTTGCCGAATGGAAATCCCTCATTTGAATAATATGGTGCAGAGTTTTAAAGAAAGAGAAGATGTTGTTTTTTTGGCAGTAGCATTGGATCAATCTTATGAGCTGAAAGACTTTTTAAAAGAAATGCCATTCCAATATGATATAGTGGATGCAGGTTCTTATGTAGCATCTCGGTACGGCATCAATTTATTTCCTACGCATGTTGTCATAGATAAAGAAGGTAAAGTGACATTTCATACCTCAGGATATGGTATGGGTACGGTACCCTGGTTGAAAAAAGCAATCAATGATGCTTTGCGGCCAAAGACTTTGTAACATTATTTACCATCGATCCAAATAAAATCATCGCTTTTCGGGATGGTGTTGAATATTTCTATGAAGGCATCGGGTGGAACAGCCAGTTTTCTTTTATGCGTATCCAACCAAGCACCATCAACTTGAATGATAGCACTAAGCGTATCCTTGTTTTTCCATACTTCATGTTTCATGGTCCATCGACTCATATCACGAGTAGACTTACATAAGTGCAATGAAAGTTCAACGTTGTCATTAAACCCGATCTCTCTTTTGAATACACATTCTTCTCTGAATATAATCGGACCGATATGGTATTGTTGCAATAGGGAAGGTGTAATACCATTCTCTGTCATGAAGGACATACGTACATAAGCACCCCAGTCATAATAAACAGAATGACGTAAATGAAAATTCGGATCTAAGTCGCTCCATCGTACTTCTACTTTTTTTGTATAAACGGCAGACATGGTGTATTGTATTTAAAAGAATTATTGGTAGGTTAGAATTATAAAACAAATGTATGCGTGAAACAGAAAGAATAGCTGATTTGCTGATAGCTTTTTATGAAGGAGACTGTTGGATTGGTTTGAATTTTAAACAAGCCCTTCAGGGTGTCGATTTTGTTACAGCTGCTCAAAAGAAGGAGCCTTTCAATAATACCATTTGGCAATTGGTTAATCACCTCATCTATTGGCGTAAGACGGTGATCATTCGTTTACAAGGGGTATTGGGGAATCCTCCAATGAATGATTTTTATCAGCCTAAGGAATTGTCTCAAAAATTATGGGAAGAAACGCTTCAACATTTTGAAGAAGTTAACGAAGCGTTGATACAAGCTATTAAAGTCTTCCATGATGATCACCTTGATCAACCCTCACCTATGAAGGGACAAACATTTCATGATCTACTGATTGGATGTATGCAACATGATGCCTATCATTTGGGGCAGATAGTTATGTTAAAGAAGTAGGGGAGTGAGAAGTCTTTGTTATTTCACTTAACAATGACTGTTCCTAATTGATCTGTGATGGCTTTTTCTGCGTCTTTTAATTCTTTATGGATCTCCAATAATTTTTTGAAGTCATCCATAGAGGCGTTTTCAATGTCTCTTTGATTTTCTTCGATCATTTTTTTGATCCTTCTTAGTTTGTAGAAATAAATACTCATGATCACGTCTTGTCTGCTTGTATCACGATTTACAATATTCATTCCTTCCAATACTTCATCCCATTTTTGACTCAACTCAAAAGGAGATACGGAGATACTGATGATCAGATTCCGGATATTTTCATCCTCATGATAGAGCATTGATTTGGTCGTAGGCTCCAAGCCTCTGTGATAGGCATCTTTATATTCCTCAAACGTTTTTTCAAGGATAGGTGTTTCAAAATGGAAATGTTCTAACTCTGAAAAAATATAATCAGCTACATTGTTTGTTTCATCCCATGAACGAAGACCATACTCAAGCAATACACGAAGGATATTACGCTCATGTGCTTCATCTTGAATGAGAAGGCGACTGGTGTCGTCGAGTACGTCTTCCGGTTGTTCAGCTTGTTTTAATTGTTGATTGAATTCTTCTTGTGCAAGTCCTTTCTTTTCTTCTTTTGAGATTTTATCTCGTTTGTATTTATTGACAAGATTGGTAAGTCCTGCTTCATCGATCTTTAGAAGTGAGGAACATTGACGGATATAATCCTGTTGTCGAGTAAAATCTTCTGCCTTATTGATCTTGCTCAATGTTTCTGCTACCTGATTTACAACAGCACTCTTCTTGCTGACATCAGCACCTACTTCCTTGAGCATTACCTCCAGCTGAAAAATGATGAAGTCCTTTTTAGATCTTGTAACAAAATCATTGAAAGCTGTGACACCTACTTTATTGACATAACTATCGGGGTCTTCATTGTCAGGGATCAATACCAATCTCACATTCAAACCTTCTTCCAACGCCATGTCCAGACCACGCAATGCCGCCTTTACACCGGCACTATCTCCATCATAAATAATGGTAAGGTTATCCGTGTATTTTTTGATGAGTCTGATCTGATCAGTAGTTAGGGAAGTACCTCCACTCGCAACAACATTTTCAATACCTGCTTGGTGAAGGCTTACGACATCTGTATATCCTTCTACGAGTAAACATTCTTTTGCTTTATCAATGGCCATTCTGGCTTGATAGAGGCCATATAAGATCCTGCTTTTGACATAGATCTCATTTTCAGGTGTGTTGATGTATTTAGGTCCACGATCACTCTTGCCGATCAAACGTGCACCAAAACCAATGATCTTACCGGTATTGCTATGAATAGGAAAGATGATACGATTTCGGTAGTTATCTACCAGTTCCTCGTTATTTCTGATCGCACTAAGTCCACTTTTCGGAAGTAATTCACGATTGAATTGATTCGCTAATAATTCTTTAGTCAGACCGTCTCGGTGATCCGGATTATAGCCGATCTGAAATTTATGGAGGATATCATCTCTAAAACCGCGCTCCTTCAAATAACTGAGAGCGATCATTTTTCCCTCTTCGGTATCGAATAATTGGTGCGTGAAAAATTTTTGAGCGAAATTATTGATGGCATAAAGACTTTCGGAAATGAGTTGCTGTTGTTTTATTTCAGGACTCGCTTCTGTTTCTTCGATCTCAATATTGTAACGCGCAGCCAACCATCGTAGAGCCTCAGGGTAACTGTATTTTTCATGCTCCATCACAAAATCAATCGCACGACCACTTTTGCCACAGCCAAAACACTTATAGATCTCTTTGGTAGGAGAAACCGTGAAGGAGGGAGTTTTTTCATTGTGAAACGGACAGTTTCCAATGTAGTTCGTACCTCTTTTTTTGAGTTTCACGAATTCCCCAACAATATCAATGATATCGACTCGATTGAAGATTTGTTGTATGGTGTTTTGGGAGATCATGTGGTGAAAAGTCAAAAGTGAAAAGTCAATGGACCATCGACCATGGACCATGGTCCATTGACTTTTCACTCTCTTCAGGGCGAAAATACAATTTTGCGACCATGCAATTTGGTAATTCAGACATTTCCTTATTTTTATCCATGCTTAAGAAAGAAAGACAAGCTTATATCATACAGCAAATCAATATCCATAATAAGGTATTGTCCTCTGATCTGAGTGTGCAACTAGATGTTTCTGAAGATACCGTGAGGCGTGATCTTCAGGAGTTGGCGGAAGAAGGAAAACTGATCAAAGTACATGGCGGTGCTTTATCCAAGTCATTCCATTTTACATTAGAGACCAGTAGTATCTACTCATTACCGGAAAAGAAGAGAATTGCTTATAAGGCAGTGGAATTGATCAAGGACGGTATGTTTATTCTTTTGTCCGGGGGTACCACAATCCGTGAGTTAGTGAAAGCATTACCCCCTGATTTAAGCGCCACTTTTATTACTGTTAGTGTACCTATTGCATTAGAGTTACTTGAACATCCCAATAGCGAAGTGATTTTTTTAGGGAATAAATTATCCAAGACTGCACAGATTTCAGTTGGTGCAGAAGTGATTCAGCGATTGGCAGGCATCAAGGCAGATTATTGTTTTCTTGGTACCAATAGTATGGATGCGACAGAAGGTATCACAGATTTGGAATGGGAGATCATTGAAGTAAAAAGAGCGATGATACGTGGTGCGCAAAAGACTGTTTCCTTAGCCATCTCAGAAAAGTTGAATACGACACAAAAATTGCAAGTCTGTAAACCGGAAGAGATTGACATCCTAATCACAGAGTTAGACCCCTCAGACCCCAAACTTGTCCCTTACGTTCAAAAGGGGATTATGGTATTATAAACGGAGTTATCCTCCTACTTCAAAAAAAACGCTTTAATACAGATTCGTTTTTTAGCAGTTTTATCTCCTTAAACCAAGGAATATTACCTGTTTATGCCAGTAATGCAGCTTTTTGCGGAAATTAACAGTTCCTGTGGAAAGTGTGAAAAAAATTATGATTAAATATATTCGAGAATATCACATAAGAACTTTAACATTGCTTTATTATTCCGCTTTTCGATAATTCGCTCGATTTTTTGCAGTTTTTTGCGGCATTAAAATCCGGGTCAGATGCATTGTTTTGCGGGAATCAATTGTCTTAATTGAGAAACCCGGGATTGCTATACGAAGGTTCCCGATTTTTCTGTTCACGAAACCAAAAAAACTGTTATGAGAAATTTTGTCTCAATCATGAAAGTAGCTGTAATGCTGCTTTTGCTGTTTTCACTACCGGCCATTGGACAGGGGCAGACGGTATCGGGGACCGTTACCGATGCTGCTTCTAAGTTGCCATTAGCAGGAGTAACCATTAAAGTAGTTGGAACAGCTTCCACTGCTCAAACCAATGAAAAAGGTGTTTTCACCATCCGTGCCAACACCGGACAGTCACTCCAAATCTCTTATGTAGGGTATGAAGGGAAACGTGTACCTGTCTCAGGTTCACAGTTGAACATTACGCTTTCTGCTGAAGTCTCTGAACTGGAGGAAGTGGTTGTTGCGATGGATATCAAACGTAAACCACGCGAATTAGGTTACTCCGTTCAAAAAGTAACTGGTAAAGAAATTGCAGAAGCACAGCGTGAAAACTTTGTAAACAGTTTGCAAGGAAGAGTTGCAGGTTTGGCCATTACGCCTACCGGCGGACAAGCGGGTTCTTCTTCTTCTATCGTATTGAGAGGATTTAACTCTATGGCACTAAGTAACCAACCACTATTCGTAGTAGATGGTGTGATCGTAGATAATGGATCTGTTAATGAAAGTGGTGGTGGTGCTACGATTGGTCTGGCATCTGATCAACCTAACCGTGGACAAGATTATACCAACCGTATTTCAGATATCAATCCTAATGATATTGAGTCTGTGACCGTCTTGAAAGGACCGGAAGCAACAGCGCTTTATGGTAGTCAGGCTAGCTCAGGTGCTATCGTAATCACTACCAAAAAAGCAAAAGCCATTGGTAAGATCAGTGTAAACTATGATAACAGTTTCCGTATTCAGCAACTGACTCGTCTGCCTGAGGTATCTCATAAATATAGCCAAGGTGATAATGGTATTGCTAATGATGCTGTTTTCAGATATTTTGGTCCTGCTTATGATGTAGATCAAAGGATTTATAGAAATCAAGTTGAGGATTTCTTCCAAACCGGTTTCGCACAAACACATAATGTAAGCGCAGACTATGGGACTAAAAATGCCTCATGGCGTTTTTCGGGTTCTGCATTTGATCAAAACGGTGTTGTACCAAATAATAAATTCTCAAGATATAATCTTCGTTTATCGAATAGTACCAAGATCAATAAATGGATTGATATTGCCCCATCTATCAGTTATATCAGGACTACTAACTATAAGCCTCAGCGTGGAGCGGGATCTTATCTGTTGAATTTGTTGACATGGCCTTCCAATAATGATGCAAGTCAATATCTAACGGATGATGCCAGAAAGATTCGCTTAGGTAATGATGAGTTTGATAATCCTTATTTCAATGCCAATTTTAACAGAGGATATGATGTAAATGATCGTTTCCTGATGACCATGGGTGTGAACCTGAATCCTTTCCCTTGGTTAAGTGTGGCAGGACGTTTTGGATATGATACTTATAACAATGATGGATATTCTGTAATGGACTCTGCATCTTCTTCAAGATTGCCTACAACTTTTGGAGGTGGTATTGTAAGCACAGCTAGAGGATTTCAGGATAATTTCTATCGTAAGTACAAAGGATACAACCATACCATCACAGCAACAGCACGTAAAAGTTTAGGAGACTTTAATGGTCGCTTGATGGTGGGTACCATGTGGCAAGATTATAGAACAGAAATGTATGCGGTTTCCGGATCTCAGTTGAAAGGCAATTATCTCAGTGGAATGGATAGTAACAATACCAATCCTGCTACCCGTATCCGATTGAACAATGCCATTCGTAATGGTGGACCAAACTATGTGTTAAGCCGTCAGGTTGCATTCTTTGGTGAGTTTGCGCTTAACTACAAAAACTTGGCTTTCCTTACTTATTCTCATCGTTTTGAAGAGTCTTCTATTTTCCCTAAACAGTTTAGAAGTTATAATTACCCTGCAGGAAGTATCAGTTTTATTATGTCTGACATCCTTCCATTCATTAAAAGTGGTAATGTGTTGAACTACTTTAAATTGAGAGGTTCATTAGCACAAACAGCAAGATCAAGTGCGCCTTATGCTAACCAGTCTGTATTCAATTTTGTACAGTCTAGCGGTGGTGGATTTGCTTACGGCTTCTCTAACAATAACTTCTTCTTGGAGCCTGAAATTCAAAAGACCTATGAAGTGGGTGCTGAATTTAAGTTCTTCAATAATAAGATCAACTTAGATGTGACTTACTATAACACACTGAATGAAAAACAGATCGCTGAAAATTTCAGAGCAAGTTATGGTACCGGATTCGTACTGAATACCTTGAACGTAGGTTCTACCAGAAATACAGGTATTGAAATTGCATTGGATGCGACACCGATTCAAAATAAAGACTTCAGTTGGAGTACACGTTTGAACTTTAATAGAATGCGCAATAAGGTATTGAGCTTGCCATCAAACGTTCCTGAATTTTATATTTCTGATACATGGGTATTTGCTAATGCTCGTGGTGGTTTGATCACAGGTGGACCAAGCACATCAATTACCGGATTTGGATATCGTAGAAATACTGCGGGACAAATCTTGATTGAGCCTTCTACAGGGTTGCCATTAATCGATCAGCGTTTCTTGGTTCGTGGAGACAGAAACCCTGACTTCACCATCGGGTTCAACAATAATTTCCGTTATAAGAATTTCAGTTTAAGCTTCCTTTGGGACGTAAAAGTGGGTGGTGATATTTTCAATGCGAATGAAATGTTCCTCACACAAAGAGGTAAAAGTTTGAGAACTGAAGATAGAAGAACATCAAGGGTGATAGAGGGTGTTCTCAGTGATGGATTAGAAAATTCAGCAAATCCAACCAAAAACACCATCGCGATCACTCCATACAATCTGCAGACCTATTACACTGCAAGAATGCCGGAAGAAGAATTCATTGAAAAAGATGTGAACTGGGTTCGTTTGAGAGATATTACGATCAGTTACATGTTCCCGGCAAAAGCGATTCGTAAAATTCAATTCCTGAAGGGCTTGAGTGTATTTGCAACAGGAAATGATTTGATCCTGATCACTAACTACACAGGTGCAGATCCTGCAACCAGTGCCAATACCTCTGCAACAAGAGGGGTAGGTGGTTTCGGATTTGATTATGGAAACATTGCAACTCCAATCAGTGTAAACTTTGGCTTAAGAGCCGCTTTTTAAGGAGCTAAATAATCGTATAACTACAAAGACAATATTATGAAACATACATTCTTTAAAAAACTGCTTGTCGGAATGACACTTACCAGTGTGATAGCCGTTTCATGTAGTAAAAAGATCGATGAAGCGTATCTGAATCCCAATGCAGATGTAAAAGTGCCACCTGAGCAATTATTGCCGGGACTTCTTGCTTCCATGGTGGGTAATGGTGCCGGACATGGTACCGCTAATGATGCCCGTTTTGCGGGACGTTATATTCAGAACTGGCATTCCATCAGTGCTGGTAGTGCTGCTGATGCTTATGATATGATGGGTGGTACAACAGGTGCGAGTGATAATGCTGCATCTGTGTGGAGAACACATTACTATGATCATGGTCAAAACTTGTTGCGCATGATCGATTGGGCAACAGAAGAAAAGAAATGGGACTATGTAGGTGTTGGACAAGCCATCTTCGCATGGAGTTGGTTAACCCTGGTTGACTATCATGGTGAAGTGATCTTAAAAGAAGCATTCAATACCAATCTCATCACATTTAAATATGATGAACCTCAGGAAGTATATACTTATGTAAGACAATTGTGCCACGCAGCTCTTGCCAATCTTAACAAAACCGGCGATGGCGTTAGTCCTGCCAACCTTGCAAAGGGGGATCAGTATTTCTATGGAGGTGATGTCAACAAATGGAAGAAGTTCGTGTATGGAGTATTGGCACGTAGCTTTAATCATTTGAGTAATAAAGCTTCTTACAATGCCGATTCTGTGATCGCTTATGCGAATTTGTCTATCACAAGTAATGCTGACAATGCTACCTTGAAATATGCCAATACAGGTATTTCTGCTAATGCAAATTTCTTTGGACCATTAAGAGGTAATGTGGGAACCTTGCGTCAAGGCGCATTCTCTGTGAACCTGTTGAATGGTACGAATCCTCATCCTTCATTTACAGGCGTAGTTGATCCACGCAGATGGTATTTGTTCAGAACCAATCCAAATGGAACATTTGTAGGTCTTGAACCCAATCGTGGTAATGCGGGTATCTCCAATGTGAATGATCGTCCCGAGAATTTTTGGGGTGGTGGAAGTGCTATCACAACGGGTACAGCAGCCAATGAAACTACCAATAGATTTATTTTCAGAAATGGGGTAGAATTCCCTGTAATGACTGCCAGTGAAGTTCAGTTCATGAAAGCAGAAGCTGCATTCAAAAAGAATGACCGAGTAACAGCGCTTGCAGCATTTCGCTTAGGTGTAAGCTTACACTTTGATATGTTGACTGAGAAGTACAATACGAATGTACCTGCAGCCAATCAGATCACGCCTACAATGAAGGCGGCTTATATGGCAAGCACAGCAGTACCTTCTGATCCATTGACATTAACATTGAGTCATATCATGTTACAGAAATACATTGCACTGTGGGGCTATAATACCCTTGAAAGCTGGGTAGATATGCGTCGTTATCATTACACAGATGTTGATCCTGCAACTACTTTACAAGTATATACAGGATTTACACCGCCAAGTGGCGTAAACATGTGGGTTGATAATGCCGGCAAATTTGTATATCGTGTAAGACCTCGTTACAATTCTGAATATGTATGGAATTTTAATGAATTGATTCGTATCGGTGCTGATAAATTGGATTATCATACCAAAGAAACCTGGTTTTCACAGAAATAATTACACCCTCAAAATTTAACCGATGAAAAAAATAATTTCTTATACAGCAATGCTCGCAGCAGGTGTAATGGTGTTTGCTTCCTGCGAAAAACAGGCTGACCGTACCGCTAATTATACAACGGTAGAAGGAAAAGCTTTTGTACGAGTGATTCATGCATCACCCTCTTTCCGCCAAGTATTCAATGCGCCGGATTCAATCAATATTTATGTAAATAATGAAAAAGTGAACGGACCATTGATCACATATGGTGGCTTATTTCCTACAGCTGCTACAACAGGGTTTGGCTACATAGCTGTGCCTACAGGTTTACAAACAGTAAAAGTTACTGTAGCAGGAAGGGTAAATCCGGATTCTATTCAATTGGCTGTATTGACCAATCAAGCAACTGCAGGACAGCGTTATTCGATCATCCTGACAGACAATATCAAATCGGCTAGAGATTCATCTAAGATGATCCTTCCTGATAATATTTCACAGCCTACAACAGGTAATTATCGCCTTCGATTTGTAAATGCAATTGCTGCAGATACAGCCGGTGCTACTGTTAGTATTTTCTCAACCAGAAGAAACGGAAATATCTTTAATGGTATAGCCCCGGGTCAGGTAGTTGATTTTCAAACCCTTCCTTTCAACAGCCAATTGAGCGATACCTTATATGTACGCAGACCGGGTAGTACTTTTAACTTGGCTACACTGAATGGTGCTTCTTTTAGTAATCAGCGTTCATACACCATGATCTATCGAGGATATGGCGGAACTGTAACAACTGGTACAAAAGGAAGAACACTTGTGACTTATCTTGATGAATGATTTCAGAAAGAATACTTTTTAAAAAAAGCGCATCCGATAAGATGCGCTTTTTTTATGATAGATAGATCAGATAACATAATAATACCGCAATGATCAAAGCCACCACTATTTTGTATTTATTCCAATAATAGTTTCTTTGATAGCTAATGACAAACTGATCTATTTGTTTTCTCAAAGCAGGGGTTAACCCATCCAAAGAGTATAGCGTTTGGACCAATCTCAAACAATCTGATTGATCTACATTTTCCAGGCAAAACAAAACATCTTGAATCAACAATTCATTTTGTTTTTGATCCTTCCATCTTTCTAGTAACTGGATGTGGTATACTGATAAAACTGCCTCCAGATCGATCACGAGCTTATCTCTATTGATTCTTTCCGGGTTCATGTTCTTGAGTCTATTGACGAGCTCTTCACTCATCCATCTCACTTCTTCCGGTGTAGTAGCGATACGAGTTGTTTGGACAGATTCATGAAATCGAGTAGCGTCATATCTTTTCCTTTGTTTTGGATCACTCAGTATGGCATATGCTTCTTTGATCAAGGTAAATTGTTCGGCTGCCCGGATACTCGTATTTCTATCAGGGTGGAACTCCATGGCCAATTGACGGTAAGACTTTTTGATCTCAGCTGTATTAGCAGTAGGTAAGACTCTAAGTATTTGATAATAGTCTGTAGTGGGCATAGGGGATGGGAGATATCAGATGGCAGATCTCAGATTTTAAAAAAATATCTGAGATCTGCCATCTGATATCAATCATATTTTACTCTTGTTTATCAAATTCAAAATCATCTCCATCCATCAACTCTCTTTCGATTTCTTCCATCTGTACAATATCCCAAGCTTCACTTTCCGTGGGAGTAATGTTCATGAAATCCAATAATTCCTCCTTTTCAAAAATGGCTTCTACCGGTTCCTTAAGATTACACAAAACAAAGGAGGCACTATTCTCATAGAAGTTTTGTTGAAGCATAGCAAATGTTTTTGCAGCCTCAGGTTCAATTTCAGTAACAGGTTCAAGGTTCAAGACGATATTTTTTACCTGTTTTCCCAAAAATTGGGAGCAGGTTTCCACCAAATTTGCTGCTATATTGGCAGAAATTGCAGGGGTGACCGGTGTTACAACGGTGAATTTCTCTTTGGTATCAATTTTGACTTCCATTTTTACGTATGTTACGTTAACAGCTGTGTATAACTGTTACACAACTTCGCTCAAAAATATTCGTTATAATTGTATAAATCCAATTTAGGTTATGGATAATAATTTTTCAGCACAGGTAAAAGAGATCATCTCTTTCAGCAGGGAAGAGGCTTTGCGGCTCGGAAACGACTTCATTGGCACAGAACACCTGTTATTGGGTTTGATCAGAGATGGCGACAATACTGCCATCAAAGTATTGAAACAACTGAATGTAGATCTGTATGAATTGAGGAAGGAAGTAGAATTAGCGGTAAAAGATAAGACCGGTAAGAATATTGCCAATATCAATAGTTTACCCCTTACCAAACAGGCAGAGAAAGTGATTCGGGTAACAGTACTCGAAGCCAAGGCTTTAAAGAGTCCATTGGTGGAAACCGAACACCTCATGCTCAGTATCTTAAAGAACAAGGAAAATATTGCTACACAGATCTTAAATCAATTTGATGTGGATTACGATCTGTTTAGAAATGAATTAGGTATGGTAGGTTCTACCAACCCTAATCCGCGTGCAGAATTCAGTGATGAAGGTGAAGATGAATTCGACGAAGAGAAAAGAGGATCGGGATATCAGCAGCAAAAGTCAGGCGCGAAAGCGGGAGCAAATGCAAAAAGTAAAACACCTGTACTAGACAATTTTGGCAGAGATATCACCAAATTGGCAGAGTCAGGTTCCCTAGATCCGATCGTTGGTCGTGAAGAAGAAATCGAAAGAGTTAGTCAAATACTCAGTCGTCGTAAAAAGAACAATCCGATTTTGATCGGTGAGCCGGGTGTGGGTAAAACTGCAATCGTTGAAGGATTGGCGCTGCGCATTGTTCAACGTAAAGTAAGTCGTGTCCTTTTTGATAAGCGCGTTATTTCATTAGATCTCGCAGCACTGGTTGCAGGTACCAAATACCGCGGTCAGTTTGAAGAGCGTATGAAAGCAATCATGAATGAACTGGAAAAAAACAGAGATGTGATCCTGTTCATTGATGAAATACATACGATTGTAGGTGCCGGTGGTGCCAGCGGTTCATTGGATGCATCCAATATCTTTAAACCTGCTTTGGCTAGAGGAGAATTACAATGTATCGGTGCTTCTACTTTAGATGAGTATCGCATGTACATTGAAAAAGACGGTGCCTTAGACAGAAGATTCCAGAAAGTGATCGTTGAACCCCCTAGTGTTGAAGATACCATCATAATACTTAACAACATCAAATCCAAATACGAAGACTTCCATAATGTTACGTATGGTGATGAAGCCATTGATGCTTGTGTGAAATTGAGTGATCGTTATATGACCGACAGATTATTACCCGATAAAGCAATCGATGTATTGGATGAAGTAGGAGCAAGAGTTCACTTAAAAAATATCAATGTTCCTCAAGAGATCGTAGAACTAGAGAAGAAAATTGAAGACATTAAGAACGAGAAGAATAAAGTGGTAAAGAGCCAGCGTTTTGAAGAAGCAGCTGCACTGCGTGATACGGAAAAAAGATTAGGAGAGGAGCTGGAAAAAGCCAAAAATCTTTGGGAGGAAGAAAGTAAACACAAGCGTTATCCGATATCCGAAGAACATATTGCAGAGGTTGTCAGCATGATGACAGGCATCCCTGTTAAGCGTATGGTTCAAGCAGAAACCGAGAAGTTACGCAGAATGAGTGAGGATATGATGGGTATGGTGGTTGGACAAGATGAAGCCATCCAGAAAGTGGTAAAAGCTATTCAACGTAACCGAGTAGGATTGAAAGATCCTAAAAAACCCATTGGTACTTTCATCTTCTTAGGTCCAACAGGTGTAGGTAAAACAGAATTAGCTCGTGCACTAGCTCGTTATATGTTTGATTCTGAAGATTCACTGATACGCATTGATATGAGTGAATACATGGAAAAATTCACTGTGAGCAGATTGATCGGTGCGCCTCCGGGTTATGTAGGGTATGAAGAAGGTGGACAACTCACCGAAAAAGTGAGAAGAAAACCATATTGTGTGATTCTATTGGATGAAATTGAAAAAGCGCATCCTGATATCTACAATATTTTGTTACAAGTATTAGATGATGGTCAATTAACAGATGGATTGGGTAGAAAAGTAGATTTTAAAAATACCATGATCATTATGACTTCTAACATTGGTGTACGCCAATTGAAAGAGTTTGGTGATGGAGTGGGATTTGCTACTGCTACACGCGTTCAAAATGCGGAAGAAAATAATAAGGCTGTTATTGAAAAGGCATTAAAGAGAACTTTCTCACCTGAGTTTTTAAATCGTATTGATGATGTGGTAGTATTCAACTCATTGAGTCAGGAAAATATCTTTAATATCATTGATATTTTGATGAAAGGTGTTTCCAAACGCTTGCAAAATCTTGGATTCTCTTTAGAATTAACCCCCGCTGCAAAAGAATTTATATCAGAGAAAGGGTATGATTCACAGTTTGGAGCACGTCCGTTACATCGGGCTATCCAAAAGTATTTGGAAGATCCTCTAGCTGAAGAGATACTCAATATGAATATTAAACAAGGAGATGTACTGATTGCAGATGTAGATAAAGAATCAGGCAAACTCAAATTTGATTTTCAGAAAAGAGTAGAAGAAGGAGAGAACGCTCAAGTTTAAGAGAAGGTAAGTACTCGATATAAAGGCTCTGCTGAAAGGCGGAGCTTTTTTTGTGAATAGTCAATGGTGAGTAGTGAATAGTCAGTAGTAAGTAATCACTAATTGTACTCACTATTCACTACTGACTACTCACTACGGCCCCATCTGAAAGAATGCTGCTCCAGTCCAGCCAGATCAAGAACACGGTCAACTACAGTGGCAGCCACTTCTTCTATGGTTTGGGGTTTGCTGTAGAAGGATGGTGTGGCCGGACAAATAATTCCACCGGCTAACGTCACTGTTTCCATGTTTTTAATATGGATGAGGTTGTAAGGTGTTTCCCGCACCATTAAGATCAGCTTTCTTCTTTCTTTCAACACAACATCTGCGGCTCTTGTCACTAGATCATCGCTCACGCCGGCTGCAATCCGACCAAGTGTGCCCATACTACAAGGTGCAACGATCATAATATTGTATTTAGCAGAGCCGGAAGCAAATGGAGCAGTAAAATCGTATTTTTCAAAATAGCGGAAAGGATATAGGTCATAATCTTCATTGCCCAGTTCTGTTTTCCAAACCTCTTTGGCATTTTTGCTCATCACGATACCTACTTCCTGATACTGTTCAGGCATAGCTTGTAACTTATCAAGCAATAATTTGGCATAAATGGAGCCACTGGCTCCTGTAATGGCGATGGCTATTTTGTTTTCCATAAACCCGTTTAATGGAATAACAAAAGTACTGGCTAAATGTTATAATCACTTCCAATTTGTTGCCTCTATGGCGCGCTGATCAGTTGTGGCTGTCTGTGATGTTTTTGTCCGGGTTCGTAGATCAGCCTTACAAAACTGCTAAATCTTTGGCTCTCTCTTTTAACGGGAACTCCGACAACAATTCCAATTAAGAGGTTATCGGCTATACCCACCCGCATTTGAGGTCTGATCACCATATCAAAATCTTTCTTTCTAAAGTCCTTATTGAACTCCATCCCTACAAAGTTTCGAGTACCCGGGATCATGTAATGAAAATTGGAATTGACCTGCCAGTTCTTTGTGGAGTGATTCGTAATGACGCTTCGTTCAATTTGTGGTCCGGTGTATAGTAGGGTGTGAAAATTATTACCCCATCTTTTTGCTGCAATAAAGAATGGATTGAATTGATGAGCACCAATAAATCGGCTGGATGTATAGTTTCTGAATTCAGGCATTATAAATTCATGTATATATCCAATAGCGAGTGAGGTTTTATGTTTTTCAGAGACAAAAAATGAATATTGTGTGGCGAGTTTTAAACTGTTTAATCTTGATCCCGGAATTGAATCTTTACTGATACCTCCCAGAGGGGAATAATAAGAAAATGGAAGTTCAACTTCAAAGCCTAATCTATTAATCGGAGCAAATTCATATTCTATCAAAGTAGTGTAGAGATCATATTTATTATTGTCTGTTAGCCCTAGACCAATATTCCATTCTTTCTCTCCTTTTCTCGCTCCCAGATCACGGATAAGATCTATAAATAATGGCTCGGCGTGTAAAACCTTATCAGGCTTACGTTTATCCTGAACTTCTTTGATATAGATACTATCGAATCGTTGCTTTTCTTCTTTCAAACTATCAATCTGGGCAAATGATTTGAAAGAGCCTAACAAAACAACCCATACTAATAAATATCTCATGCCGCGAAAATAGCGGCTATGTAAGAGTAGGGGTGTTAAGGAAAGTGAAAAAGTGGGGGAGGAAAGTGTAAGGAGGAAAGTCAATAGTCCATTGACTTTCCTCCTTACATGATAAGGCTATTTATACATGATCTCATAGTACTCATGCGCCATCCTGTTACTATCAAACTGGAAGCGAACATCTCTCATACCGTTCTTGGTGATTTGTCTCCAAGTATCAAAGTTGTCATAATACATCGGAATGATCTGTTGTTCCAGAATTTCATATGCTTTGTTCAAGTCATATTCATCCTGATCATGCACGGTCATATTTTCATAGTCTGCTTTTGGTACCACAAATCCATTGTTACCATGGTTGATGAATTCGGGGATCCATCCATCATCTGTTGAGAAATTCACAGCACCATTCATTGCAGCAGTCATACCACTGGTTCCTGATGCTTCTCTTGGTACACGTGGATTGTTCAACCAAACATCTGCTGCTTGTTTCATTCGCTTACTCAATCCTAATTCATAGCCAATCAATACTGCTACATTCTTATAATTTTTACTCAAATGAACGAGGTTATTGAATTGTGAAATAGCAGGATAATCGACAGGATAAGGTTTGCCCGCCCAAATGATTTGTACCGGGCGTTTGGTATTGTTGAGCATTTTTTCAAAACGTTCCATATCATAGGTCAACATATCTGCACGTTTGTATCCGGCAAATCTTCTGGCCCATACGATAGTCAGTACATTTGGATCAAATACTTTTCCGGTCTGATCCGCAACTATTTCAAATGCTCTTTTCTTTAAGTATTTCTTTCTATCATCAAAACTAAAATCATTACCCTCTTCCATGGCGCGATACATCTGCTTATCAGCCCAATAGCGCCAGTTCTGTGCATTGGTGATTGAGGTGATCGGACAAATTCCTTCATGATTCTTCCACATTTCACGGCTAACATGACCATGTAATGCAGATACACCATTGGCTTTGCGCGCAAAGCGTAATGCAGCCAGTGAATGATTGAACTGGTCATCTTTGATACCGGTGAGTTTGCGTACTTCATCAATGGTCAATCCGCAGAAGTAACTCATTTTATGGCAGAGGTAAATATCATGTTTTTCATTACCTGCTTCTTCAGGAGTATGTGTTGTGAATACCAAATGCTCTTTTACTTTTTCTGCACTCTTAAACTTATTCAAAAGATAGAAGGCAGAAGAAATACCGTGTGCTTCATTCAAATGATAAACATCAGGGTTAAAGCCTAATTCATCAATCAGTTTCGCGCCGCCAACACCTAACAAAATAAATTGAGCAACTTTTGTTGCAACGTTTGCATCGTATAAGCGATGTGTGATGGTTTGAGAAACATAATCGTTTTCCGGTAAATCGGTGCTCAATAAGAATAGGGGAGCACTATTGAAAGTTTCCGGATTCAGGTAAAATGCTTTTACCCATACCGGATGTTCGTGGATTAAAATTTGAAACTTAATACCGGTATCTTCTAGGAAACTGTAAATCTTTTCCATGAAAGTAACCTGCAAAGTCTGATCCTGATTTCTGGCTTGATCATAATATCCGTATTTCCAGAGAATACCAATACCGATCATATTTTGTCTGAGTTCATAAGCACTTCTTAAATGTGAACCCGCCAGAAATCCTAAACCGCCACTATATATTTTTAAAGGTTGATGAATAGCAAATTCCATGGAAAAATAAGCAGCTTTCTTACTGTACTGCTCATTAATCTGATAAGGGACATGATAGTTTCTAAAATTCATAAATGCTCGTTTGGTGATCAATTAGCGCTTGCAATATAGGGGTATTTCAATAAAATGTACTTTATACACATTAGAACTGTGAGTAATCAGTGGGAAGATAATCAGCTTTGTACAAACAAGCGTTAGGATTCAATCCTGAAAAAGCTTTGCAAACGTTTTCGGATAGTTGATCCCGATAAAATGAATGAATGGTATTAGGACGACTTTTTCTTTTTGGATTTCGCTTCTTTCTTTTTTCGATAAGCATCATCAAAAAAACATTTAATGCCTCTATGATTTCCACAACTACCTTGTTCTTTTACATTAACATAATTGCCGGAAAAATTAAAATCTATGATACAAGGATCCCCATTCTGTAAATAAATTGCTGTAGTAGCTGTTTTCATTTTGAATTCCCCTTTCAGTTCTCCCACACATGCACCTTTATCTTTTTCAAAGTGTATGAAGAAAAGATAGGTATTGTCATCTTTTCCATCTCGTATGGAGATATAATTCTTTTCATTCTTAATGTAGTCTCCACTCAACTTATTTTTTCTGGGTAGTGTATCAATGGGATTGATGACCGCTGTCTTTTCCGGATCTTCATTGCTATCGTTGATCACCAACATAAAAAACCCTTCACTGTTATAGATCCAACCGGCCCTTGTAAATTTTGTGCTATTATCCGGTAACTGCTTCTCACGATTGATCATGAAAGTGGGTTCCTTATTAATAGAAACAAAGCGATAATAATTATCTGATTTCTGGTCTGTTAATAATTCTTTTGACGATAAATAGGAGAGCTTCTTATCCGTTACAAATACAACGTTGGTAGTTTTTTTCTGTTTGGTAAAATTGACCAGAAGATAATTTTCCTTTTCTTTTTCAATGATACCTACCGGACGAATCACTGTTTTTTTATCCTTACCGACATAGGTCTTCAAAGCAGAATCCGGAATGAATTGAACCAATGCTTTATAACCAATTCTGGTGGTATCTGCCTTGCGTGAGAGGTTAGAATCGGCCATTAAAAATGAACCGGTAATCTTTGGGAACACTGTGATGAAATCTTCAGCTTTTAAGGGCACTTCACCTGAAAAATCAATTTTCTTGTCTTTACAGGAAAAACAAATGATGAGCAAACATATCGGCACCCAGCGTTTCATGAACCTAATTTGACTTAAAAATAGTGTTTTCAGTGGAAGTACTTGCAAATTCGGTGATAAAAATTTAGATTTGTCTAAAAATAAATTTAGAGTCATGAAGTTTACCATGGCAGAGGAAAATTATATTAAGGCTGTATATCATCTGCAACATGGGCAGGAGGTTGTTACTACCAATGCTCTTTCTGCAGAATTGCAGACAAAACCCGCATCGGTTACTGATATGCTTAAAAAGCTCAAAGCCAAAAGGATCATCAGTTACGAACCTTATCATGGAGTAAAGCTGAGCACTGAAGGAAGAAAAGTTGCTTTAGGTATTATCCGTAAGCATCGTTTATGGGAATATTTTTTGGTCGATAAATTACAGTTTGGGTGGGATGAAGTACATGAAGTTGCTGAAGAATTGGAACATATCAGTAGCAATAAATTAATTGATAAACTGGATGAGTTTTTGGGTCGTCCCAAATTCGATCCGCATGGAGATCCCATACCGGATAGCAAAGGAAAAATGATAGTGCAGCCTCAGGAACAATTATCGAGTACTGCACTCCATACGCCGGTAGAAATTACAGCAGTAGGTAGTCAGTCTACAGAATTATTAGAATTGCTGAAGCATAAAGGACTACAGATGGGTACTCGTTTAGAAGTTAAAAAAATATTTGATTTTGATGGATCATTGGAGCTGCGCATCAAAAATCAACAAGTTGTTACGGTAAGTCGCGAACTCGCATCAGTATTATTTGTAAAACCTGTGTGACATGAAACAAAACAAAGAATCAGTTTCTCTGAGTGAAGTACATGAAACTGTTGATACAACCTTACCACGAAAGGGATGGAGACGTATTCTGGCTTATTTGGGACCTGCATATTTGGTCAGTGTAGGTTATATGGATCCGGGTAACTGGGCAACTGACTTGCAAGGCGGTGCAAAGTTTGGATATCAGTTGATATGGGTTTTACTAATGAGTAATCTCATGGCATTGCTATTACAAAGTTTAAGTGCTCGATTGGGAATCGTGAGAAGAAGAGATCTTGCACAAGCCAATCGTGAAACCTATCCACCTGTTGTAAACTTTTGTTTATACATATTGGCCGAGCTGGCCATTGCTGCAACTGATCTTGCAGAAGTTGTTGGAATGGCAATAGGTTTACATTTATTGACGGGTTTACCTTTGATGTGGGGAGTAGCTATTACCGTATTGGATACGTTTTTATTTCTTTTGCTTCAACGATATGGTATCCGTAAGATGGAAGCATTTATTCTGGCATTGGTTGCTACCATTGGTGTTTCGTTTCTCATTGAAATTTTATTGGCTAAACCAGATCTGTCTGAAGTAGCTACCGGATTTATTCCTTCTATGTTAAGTAATGAATCTCTATACATAGCTGTGGGAATCATTGGAGCTACGGTAATGCCCCATAATCTTTATTTGCATTCTGCATTGGTTCAAACAAGAAAGATCGGATCTGATCCAAAAAGTATTAAGCGTGCATTGAAATACAATTTCATTGATAGTACCATCGCATTGAATGCAGCATTTTTTGTGAATGCAGCGATATTGGTACTGGCTGCCACAGTTTTCTTTAAAACAGGAAATACAGAAGTTGCCAGAATTGAAGATGCGCACAAATTATTACAACCACTTTTAGGAACCGAGTTAGCACCGATTTTATTTGCAGTAGCATTGATAGCTGCAGGACAAAGCTCAACAATTACCGGAACATTGGCCGGTCAGATCGTGATGGAAGGCTATCTGCGTTTACGTTTGAATCCATGGTTACGCAGACTGATCACACGTTTGATAGCAATTGTACCTGCTGTATTGGTGATCGGTATTTATGGTGATGGTAAAGTAGATGACCTATTAGTATTTAGTCAGGTGATCCTGAGTTTGCAATTAGGATTCGCTGTCATACCATTGATACATTTTGTGAGTGATAAAGAAACCATGGGAGATTTTGTGATCAAGCCGTGGGTGAAAGTGGCTGCATGGACAGTGGCTTGTATCCTTGTATTCTTAAATGTAAAATTGGTTGCAGAAGAGGCATTATCAGTGTATGATGCAGAAGGAGGTTGGGGGTTGAAGATATTGGTGAGTGTTTTGATACTATTATTTTTATGGTTATTCGTGACCATGACTTTTCTTCCTTTCTTTAAAAAACGAAAAGCAGAACAGAATGCAGCTATGCATGGAGAATGGGCTGAGTTGGGTAATCTGTCTGTGAAAGCCACGAAGAAGATTGCGATTGCATTGGATTTTACAAAGGCAGATCAAAAACTAATTGCTCATGCTCTTGCTCAGGGAAATAAAGAAGTTTCCTTTTTGTTATTGCATGTTGTGGAAAGTGTTTCTGCCAAGTACTTAGGTGATGCTAGTGATGATGATGAAACCCGATTGGATAAAAAAAGATTGGATCACTATTGTGAACAACTAAAAGCACAGGGATATCAGGCCGAAGCTGTATTGGGATATAAAAATCGAGTGACCGAGATTATCAGAATTGTAAAAGATTCAGGGGCAGATATGGTAGTAATGGGAGCGCATCGACACAGCGGCTGGAAAGATTACCTATTTGGTGAAACCATCGAGGATGTTCGTCATGCCCTGCAAATACCGGTATTGATCGTTAATATTTAATGAAATATATGCTGGATAAGTATGATGGCCCATTTATCCTGAAATAGCCTGAATTCGTTACATTTGTGCCCGTTTTATCATTAAAATAAACCGTAATGACGCAAAAAATCAAAGTAGCAAATCCGGTAGTAGAACTGGATGGTGATGAGATGACAAGGATCATCTGGAAATTTATCAAAGAGAAATTGATCCTTCCATATTTGGAACTGGATATCAAATATTATGACCTGGGAATGGAGTATCGTGATGAGACCAACGATCAGGTAACTATTGACGCAGCAAATGCTATTAAGCAATATGGTGTTGGTATCAAATGTGCTACCATTACTCCTGATGAAGAGCGTGTAAAAGAATTCAAGCTCAAGCAAATGTGGAAGAGTCCTAATGGTACTATCCGTAATATCCTTGATGGAACCGTTTTCCGTGAGCCGATCGTTTGTTCGAATGTACCAAGATTGGTTCCTAACTGGACAGCACCTATATGTATTGGTCGCCATGCATTTGGTGATCAGTATCGTGCTACAGATTTTGTAACCAAAGGAAAAGGTAAACTGACTGTTAAGTTTGAAGGAGAGGATGGAACCGTTCAGGAGTTTGAAGTGTTCAATTTCAAAGGTGATGGTGTTGCTTTAGCAATGTACAATACCGATGAGAGCATCAAAGGTTTTGCTCGTGCTTGTTTCAATCAGGCATTGAGTAAGAAATGGCCTTTGTACTTATCTACCAAGAATACCATTTTGAAAAAATATGATGGTCGCTTCAAAGATATTTTTGAAGAGATCTATCAGAATGAATTCAAAGCTGCATTCACTGAAGCAGGGATTACTTATGAGCACCGTTTGATCGATGACATGGTTGCAAGTGCATTGAAGTGGAATGGTAATTTTGTTTGGGCTTGTAAGAACTATGATGGTGATGTACAAAGTGATACGGTTGCACAAGGTTTTGGTTCTTTAGGTTTAATGACTTCAACCCTTGTTACTCCTGATGGAAAAGTGATGGAAGCAGAAGCTGCACACGGAACTGTAACACGTCACTACCGTGAACACCAGAAGGGTAAACCCACTTCTACCAATCCGATCGCATCAATCTTCGCATGGACCAGAGGGTTAGAATTCCGCGGAAAATTAGATGGTAATCAAGAGTTGATCAATTTCTGTCAGGCTTTAGAGCAGGTGTGTATTGAAACTGTTGAGAGTGGTAAAATGACCAAGGACCTGGCAGTATGTATCCATGGAAACAAAGTCAATCATGGAGAACATTATTTGTATACAGAAGAGTTTTTGGAAGCGTTGGATCAGAATTTGAAAGTGAAACTCGCTAAATAGATCTTTGATTTTTTGATCTTTGATTTCTTGATTTATTTTTCAAACCAAGAAATCAAAGATCAAAAAATCAAACTTTATTTTAAAAACCGCTTGATTTCTTTCTGAACATCCCTGTCTTTGATCGTTTCACGTTTGTCGTGAATTTTTTTACCTTTTCCTAGTCCTATTTCTACTTTTACCAGATTTTTATCGTTTAGGAAAACACGTAAGGGAATTACTGTGTAGCCTTTCTCTTTTAGTTTCGCTTGTATTTTTTTCAGTTCTCTTTTTTGCAAGAGTAATTTCCTGTCATGAACAGCGATATGGTTATTGGCTGTGCCATGAGAGTATTCGGCGATATACAATCCACGTACCCATAGTTCACCATCATCAAATAAACAGAAAGCATCATTAAAACTTACTTTCCCATCACGGATAGATTTCACTTCTGTTCCCAGCAATACAATACCTGCCACATATTTATCTTCAATGTGGTAATTGTAATAGGCCTGCCTGTTGTTCATTTCTTTTGCCATGGCAGTGTGTGAAATCCCGAATAGTTATTTTCTGAAATGCATGGCCAGTTGAGCCAGCTTTTGTTTCAGTTGTTTTCTCTCAACAATAAAGTCGAGGAATCCATGTTCCAATAAGAACTCACTTCTTTGGAAGCCTTCGGGAAGATCTCTTTTGATGGTTTCTTTGATCACGCGCGGACCGGCAAAACCAATGAGGGCGCCGGGTTCAGCGATGTTCAGATCACCTAGCATGCCAAAGCTGGCAGAGATACCGCCAAATGTAGGATCGGTGAGTAATGAAATATAGGGGAGACCTGCGTCACTCAACTGAGAGAGTTTTCCGCTGGTCTTGGCCAACTGCATCAAACTGAAAGCACTTTCCATCATACGTGCACCACCACTTTTACTGATGACGAGGTAAGGTAGTTTGTGCTCGATACAATAATCTACGGCGCGGCTAAATTTCTCGCCCATCACACTTCCTAAGGAACCGCCAATGAATTCAAAGTCCATACATGCGATCACGAAACCTTCTCCATCCACTTTACCGGTGGCTACGCGCATAGAATCTTTCAGGTCTGTCTTGGCATGAATTTCATCCAGACGTTTCTGATAAGGTTTCAGATCGGTAAATCCGAGAGCGTCTTTGCTTTTGATCTGATCAAAAAGTTCTGTGTATTCGCTATTATCAAACAAGAATTCGTAGTAATCAACACTACCAATTCTGTGGTGGTGATTACACTTCGGACATACATATAGATTTTCAGCCAGTTCTGTAGTGGTACAGATATAGTTACATTCCGGACATTTGTTCCAGAGACCTTCAGGTGTTTCCTTTTTATCTGCTGTAGAAGTCAGGATACCTTTTCGGATGCGCTTGAACCAACGAGGTTTAGCATCATCTCCCTGTGGGCCTTCTCCGGTTAAATTTGCTTCAAAATCTTCTTCACGTTCTTTTTTCATAACGGGGCAATAGATTGGGCGGCTAAGATAGGGAATTCGTAGCTAATAGCTAATGGCTTATAGCTTATAGTCCATAGCATATAGTAGACAATCAATAATTCCTGCTACTATATGCTATGAACCATTAGCTATTATGCATTCCTATTAATACAGTTCAGATCCTCAAACGCTACTTCCAGACGTTTAGCGAAGTTTTCTTCGCCTTTGCGGAGCCATACGCGGGGATCATAGAATTTCTTATTGGGTTTGTCAGCTCCTTCAGGATTGCCTAATTGTCCTTGCAGGTAGGCTTCATTCTTTTTATAGAAGTCTTTGATACCCTCCCAGAATGCCCACTGAAGGTCTGTATCGATATTCATTTTGATAGCTCCATAGCTGATCGCTTCACGGATCTGGTGCTGAGGGGAACCACTACCGCCATGGAATACGAAATACACAGGTTTGGGTCCTGTTTTTAACTCCTGCTCAATGAATACCTGGCTATTGTTCAGGATCTCAGGACGTAATTCTACGTTACCCGGGCTATATACACCGTGTACATTACCAAAAGCAGCTGCTACGGTAAACAGTTTACCTACTTTACTCAGTTCGGTATATGCATATGCAACGTGTTGTGGTTGTGTGTAGAGCTTATCATTCTCAATACCGCTGTTATCAACACCATCTTCTTCACCACCTGTAACACCTAATTCAATTTCAATACTCATTCCGAGTGGAGCCATTCTTTTGTAGAACTCAACTGAAGTATGAATATTCTCTTCGATAGGCTCTTCTGATAGGTCAAGCATATGTGAACTAAATAAAGGCTGACCCTTTTCTTTATAAAATTGTTCACCTGCATCGATCAATCCGCTTACCCATGGTAACCATTTTTTTGCAGCATGGTCTGTATGCAATACCACAGGAACACCATAATATTTGGCAACATTGTGAATGTGTAATGCACCGGAAACACCACCGGAAATATTTCCTTGTAACGCATCATTCGGCATACCTTTTCCGGCAACGAACTGAGCACCACCATTTGAAAATTGTATGATCACCGGAGAATTTACTTTAGCAGCTGTTTCTAATGTTGCGTTGATAGTATTGGTACCAATCGTATTTACAGCTGGTAATGCAAACTGATTGTCTTTTGCATCATTATACAATGCTTCTAATTCTTCACCGAATAATACCCCGGCTCTGTACTTTTTCATGGGTGACTTATTTTGTATTATAAAATTTAGTGAATGCTGGTTAGCAGTTGGCTGTTGGCTTTTAACTTTTTAGCCAAATGCCAATAGCTAATAGCCAACTATGTTAACAATTTCGCGAGCAAGATACTTTAGAATCCGCAAACGTTTGTTAGCTTTTTAAGGGTGTGGAAGAACTGTTGATTGTATTCCATAAACTGCAAAAATAGGCAGGTGAATGCTGTAATCTGCTACCATACCAGCTAAACATTTCGCCATCGGCAAGTAGTATGACTGTTTTAGGAAGATGTGTTTGTAATTCAGCGATATGTTTTTCTTTAAATGGGTAAGGTTCAGATGATAACAAGATAATTTCCGGAGCCAATGATATTATTCGTTCAATGCTGATGCTAGGATAGCGTGTTTCGTTGGCGACAACATTTTCAAATTTACAACGTAGCATCATGTCATGTATAAAGGTATCTCCGCCTACAGACATATAAGGGTCTTTCCAGATCAGGTATAAACAAGTTTTAGAGGGTTGTTGGTCTAACTTTTTTGAAAGGTGTATAAAGCCTGCTTTAATATTCGCAATGATCTCTTCAGCTTTTATTATTCTATCGGTGAGATGACCGATCTCTTGTATCATATTGCAAGCATCTTCCAATGTACTGATATCTGTTGTGTGAATCGATGCGATGGATGCTAATGCTTCCACTTGTTCTTTTACATTCTCTTCTTTGTTGGCAATGACAAGTGTGGGAGATAAGGCTTTTACCCGATCGAATTTTACATCTTTTGTACCACCGATCCTCGGTTTAGTCCTAAACCAGTGATCAGGGTGAATGCAAAATTTGGTGATGCCAACTACTTCATCATTAAGTCCCAAATCATGCAGGAGTTCTGTTTGAGAGGGGACGAGAGAGATGATGCGAAGCGGACTCATTAAGATTGTTTTTCGTACGGATGTATTTACTTTCTGATAATAGATACTTGTTGATTATAGATAAGCTTGTAACAGCTAACTAATTGTCTCGTTCATATAAAAGTAGTATGTAAATTTTAGTCAAATTTATTCGTTTCATGGAATGAGTTCATCTCATAGGTTGTCTTTTTATTCGTCTAAAAATACTGAATGCAAATGAATAGTATAATACTCATATTAGTTTGTTGTTTATTCAGCCTAACTGTCTATTGTCAGAATCATAAGGTTTCTGTTGGTGAAAAGTCTCCGGAATTAGTTTTTGAAAATCTTATCAATACAAGTCAACATGATATACGATTATCGGAGTTAAAGGGTAAGATCGTTATTATTGAATTTTGGGCATCCTGGTGTTCGCCTTGTTTACAGGCAATGTCACATCTCAATCAGTTGCAGAAAGCTTTTCCTTCACAAATAAGGATCATCGGGGTAAATAATTATGATCATATATCTATGATCCAGCGGCTATCTAAACAAAAGGGTTGGTCCATTTTATTAGCTAACGATACTGCTAAGAAAATCAATCAATTTTACCCACATCACATCATACCTCATACTATAGTCATTGATGGGAAAGGTGATGTTGCTGCTATAACATCAGCTGATCAAATATCCGATAGTGTTATTCAGCGTTTAATAGCTAGTAAATCCATTAGTTTAAAAAAGAAAGATGATCATATTGGCGAAACCAGCGTCGAGAAGCTCTTAGAGCGTTTTGAGCTTGCTGATATGTCAAAGCCAGTTTTCAACCTTCAAAATAATATTCCTGAGTTTGAGGGAAGTTATTCGCAAGTCGGGAATGGTGCGTTCAGTCAACGGAGGATCACTTTTATTAATGTGTATCCTTTTATATTTTTTAATTATGCTTATGATTGGCCTTATAGCCGAACGGATGATAAAACAGAGTATACAAAGTCTACATTTCCTATGGGTACTTATTGCTTAGACGTTATTTTACCGAATCCGGATGAAAATGCTTTAAAGAAATTTATGAGATCACAACTTGAAAACGTTTTGAATATTTCTGTAAAATTTGAAAAAAGAAAAAGACGTGTTGCTGTTATCAAAAGGAGTGATAGTGTTACTGTTCAATTAAGTGAGCATTCATTGGCAGATTCAATTTTTGTTAAAAAGCGAAATAGCTTTCGGGCAAGAGGAGTACAGATCGATCGGTTTATCAAAGAATTTCTTGATGAGTGGCTTATTCTTGGAGTTCCCTGTATCAATGAAACCGGACTACATGAGAAATATGATATTGAGTTCGACTATGCAATGGGTGTTAAAGGAGCGTTACAACAGGCATTAAAAAGAATTGGACTTCAATATACTATTGAGGAAAGAGAAATCTTAATGATGGTTTTAGAGAAAAATGAGTAGTAGCCCATTAAAGCAAAAAATAAACTACTACTGCTCAAAGAAGTTCTACTTTGTAGAATAGTAATCAGCAAAGTGATGTAGCAAAATGCTACTTCGCTATACTCTGTATCACATTATGCTTCGTAATGATATAGAAATCTCCTTTACATTTTTTTGAGCAATAATGGATTTATATTCCTAAGCCGGTATTCGGGGTAAATGTAAAATTTAGTGATAAGGCCAAGTTCGTCATCAAGTCCTAATCATACAGAAATTCTGTTTTAGAAGGGGAAAGGAGATGATATGTGGGCGTTGTTCACACAAACAGAGTCGTTCACTTTGTATACTAACAATGTCATTCCGTAAAGTACCGAAGTTTTTGTCAAAGCAGGTATTATCGCTCAATTTCAATTTGAACCAGCGGGATACTACTATCAACCAAAGAATAATTTTTTTCTGCCAGTTTTTTCCAACCGGAAAATAAAGCATTGTATTCAGGAACGGTAAAATGAACAACCAGAGATGATAAACTGATTAACGTCATCAAGGAAATGGGCTGAATGGTGTTGCTACTTGTAATCATGCTGCAAACTTACCGTTGGTTTTATAACTTTTACTATCAGTAATTGTTATGAGTCATAACTATAAGTTATATAGCTTTTCAGCGATTCTTGTGAAGATTGTATTTAACTCGCTTTTTTCTCCTTTTCTTTCGATGAAATAAAAGTTTCTTTCTATTTGTAATCCGGTAAAATGAATTTCAACTAGATCACCTTGTTCTAACTCTTTTAATACAGATCTACGAGGCAGGAAGCCGAGAAGGTCTGATTCTACCAGAAAATTTTTCAACGCTTCCGTACCACCCAGTCTGGCTTTGATTTGTAAAGTATTCAGTTTTATTTTTTTCTTTTCAAGAGCTGAGCGTAATGCAGCAAGGGTACCGCTTCCTGATTCTCTCAATGCAAGAGGTAAAGACCTAATATCTTCAATCTCATATTGTTTTTTCTTGGCGATAAAACTTTTTTTACTGCAAACGGCAACAACTTGATCAGTAATAAAAGGTCGGTGAGTGACTTGTGTTAATTTAGATCGTCCTTCTACGATACCCATATTGATTTCTTCATTTAATAAAGCCTGTAATACGATCTCTGTATTTCTATTCAGAAGGTTTATAATGATTTGTGGGTAACGATTATGGAATGCTGATAAAACCTTTGGGAGTATATATAATGCTACTGTTGTACTGGCGCCTAGTTTCAAAGTTCCTTTTACTTGTAATAGGTCTTTGATATTTGATAACTCAAATTCAGTTTCTTCCTGAATGGCTTTTACTTCTGTTATTTTTTCAAAAAGTAATTTGCCTGCATCCGTAAGTTCAATACCCATTCCTTTTCTTTCAAACAATCTCGTTGCGTATTGTTCTTCAAGGTTTTTGATGTGTTTACTTATGGCAGGTTGTGAGATGAATAACTGTTGACTTGCTTTCGAAAAACTCTTTTGTTTTGCTACTTCAAGGAATACTTCATGTTTGATCGAAAGCATTATGTTCTTATTTATTTCTTTATAAAGATATTCCTTTAGTTTTTTCGAATAAAAAAGCCCTGTCATCATTTTATGCAGGGCTTTTTCCATTGAAATAGTATTCTTACTTCGCTAAACTCTGTATCACATCATACTTTGTAATGATGTGAAAATCTCCTTTCTCATCTTTCGCTAACACGGCACCATTTTCTTTATTGATCAGTGTGCCGATCTTTTCAACCGGTGTGAGGAAATCTACAACAGGGTAGGGATGTTCGATCACGCTCGCCACAGAAGCATCTTTCAATTCCGGATTACTGAATATTTTTTGGAACAATCCTCCTTCACTCAAGGAACCTTTTAGTTCACCATCTTTTAATACCGGGATTTGTTCGATATCATATTTCTTCATCAACTCAACCGCATCTGCAACCGTATGTTCCGGTGATACCGTAATGAGTTTTTGTCCACCTCTTCCATTTACAATGTCTTTGAACGTTTTTACATCCAGGAAACCACGTTCCATCATCCACTGGTCGTTGTATACTTTACCAACATAGCGACTACCATGATCATGAAATACACAAACCACAACATCATCTTTGGTCAGACTGCCTTTTAATTGCATCAGACCCTGTAAACAACTACCTGCACTATATCCACAAAATAATCCTTCTTCTTTGGCGATGCGACGCGCCATCACAGCACCATCTTTATCTGTTACTTGCACAAACTCATCGATCACACTCATATCATAATTCTGAGGAACAAAATCTTCCCCAAAACCTTCTGAGATATAAGGATGAACCTCATTCATATCGATCTCACCCGTCTTAAAATATTTGGTCAGCAATGAACCGTACACATCTACAGCCCATACTTTGATGTTCGGATTTTTTTCCTTCAAGTACATTGCTGTTCCCGTAATGGTACCACCTGTTCCGGCAGTACAAACAAAATGTGTGATCTTACCTTCTGTCTGTTCCCAGATCTCAGGTCCGGTAGATTCATAATGCGCTTGACGATTTGCCAAATTATCGTACTGGTTCATGTACATGGAATTGGGAATTTCCTGTCCCAATCTTTTGGCAACACTATAATAACTGCGAGGATCTTCGGGGAGAACGTTGGTTGGACAAACAATCACCTCAGCACCAACAGCTTTGAGGATGTCTACTTTTTCTTTGGATTGTTTATCGGTGGTAACAAATATGCATTTGTAGCCTTTGACACAGGCAGCCAATGCCAGTCCCATACCTGTATTTCCACTGGTACCTTCAATGATGGTTCCGCCAGGTTTGAGTTTACCTTCTTTTTCAGCCACTTCCACCATTTTCAAAGCCATACGGTCTTTGATAGAGTTGCCCGGATTGAAATAGTCAACCTTGGCCAGCACTGTGGCAGGAATATCTTTAGCTACTTTATTGAGTTTGATCAGGGGGGTGTTGCCTATCGTTTCGAGGATATTATTCAGCCACATGCTAAAACTAACGTTTGTTTGTGCAAAGGTAAAGTTTTGCTACGGCTGTTGAACAGTTCAACTGTTTTTAATACAAATATGTGAATAAACGATAGCGAAAAGGGTAGTGATGTACTTAAGTGTACCATGTAACACCACTGCCCTTACTGATCTGCAGCGATGTACGTTGTTGAATCATATCTTTTGAATTAGAAGCTTTTCACTAAATGGATCATGCTTCCTGCATCTTGGATATTGATTCCTTTGCGTACGATTTCTGTTTTTTCTGTTTCTTCCTCAGTAGTCGCCTTATCTGTGTGCAAATAAGCCATTGTAATTGCAGGGATCAAAGCGATCATCGCGAAAATCTGGAGGTTGTTGACTAACTTTTTCATAACGGTTGTTTTTGTGTTTTTTTAATTTGATAGAACAAAGATAAGTCAACTTTTGGTACTATGCAACACATAGTACCATCTTAAGGAAAGTAATATCTGTTGCAAAATAGCTTAGTAAGCTTATTAGTTATTGATAGTCAATAAATTAGGCGTTTTTTGTCTTTATTTCTTTCTTTTATCAAAATGATGAACGGTAGAAGTAGCTGATGAATGCAATAAACGGTCGCTAATAGCGAGCTAGTCGTATGGTCTATACCATCATAAAGTGAGGGAGGAGTATCTATTATCTAATATCCCGAAGCATTTTGTCAATCATAGCGCTTCTGCTCTCTGATAAACTATTGAAAATCTGCTGATCGTTCCAACCAGCTAGTTTTCCCAAGATTAAGGAAGCGGGAAAGGCATGACCCGTATTCCTCCATAAAGCCATTTCTTTTAGAGAGGGTAATGACTTTTTTCGAAGTTGTTCTGATAATATTCGGTTGTTATTGTTATAAGCCGCTGATAGAAATAAGGAACTCTTGTTTTTATCGGTCCATTTATTTGAATTCAGCATGGTTACCATATTTGTTAAGTCATACTTGCTGAAATCAATTTTTAATTGACTACTATTAGCCATTGCGCTCAATGATCGTATGGCATTGTTTCTGACTTGTTCATTTGGATCCTTAGATGATTCAATCAAGATCGGAATGACGTTTTCTTTCTTCGGGTAATAAGCAATTACATATGCTGCGATCATTCTTTCTTTAGGATATTTTGAATGCAGAAGTATCGTTTTTAATACCGATAAATATCTTTTCGCCAAATCCATAAATCTCAACTGAATATTCTTAGCCGGATCATAATTCATAAGAGAATGTCCTTGTGAAAGATCTTCTTGCGCATTTCCTGATTGTACAGCAAATTGAATTTGTGATAGCAAGCTGTCGTATAACGTATGAAATAAAACGGGGAGTTTCTGTTTGGAAATATATTGAGTAGTGAATTTTTGAGGTGACGTTGTATCGATCCCTATATACATCATCCAATTACCGGTGCCTTCTTCACAACAGACCAAGGATATATCTACATATCGAATCAATGAATCGCATTTTATGCATTGGATGATTTTTTGTTTGAGTAATGTAACGGAATCCTGATCAATGAGAGTTTCAGTTCTATTTTTAAAAAAAGCCAAACAATGATTATCGATCATCAGACTTTTACCGCTACTAAAAACTTCAGGTGTAGATATTGTTATTTTAGATTGTGCATACGATGGAATATATAAAGCAATAAATATCAAAATGTATATGCATACCAATCTCATCATACATGCGTCGTTACATCAAAATTACAGATGTTCATGTATTTATTACTGACATGAATATGTGATAATCCAGTTCATAATGAAAGTTAATTTTGGGGTATTGCATATCCTTAAAAGCCGGTTATGAAAAGTGAATTAGATGTTATATGGGAAGATCTATATGAAGGGCTAGAAAATTTCATCAGAAGAAAAATCCAGGATGATGAGCTTGCGAAAGATATCCTGCATGATGTATTTATTAAAGTGCATCAGCATATTCATACGCTCAAAGATCCATTGAAGATTACATCTTGGGTGTACCAGATCACCAGAAACATAATGATCGATCACAAAAGACATCAGAAGAACTTCAATGAACTAACGGAGGATCTTGTTTTACCTTTGGAAAGTACAGAAGATCCCATCTATCATTCGCTGCATCATTGTTTGATGGCTAAGATAGCATTACTGCCACTCAAATACAGAGAGATCATTATTTTGAACTCTTTTAAAGATTATTCGCAGGTGCAAATATCTCTTCATTTAAACCTTCCTTATTCAAGTGTTAAAACAAGAATCCAAAGAGGGAGACATCAGCTTCGAAAAGCCATTTTAGCTTGTTCAAATGTTAGCAAAAATGAAAAAGGTGAATTTGTAACATTTAACCTTTAAATTTTTGAGTCCTTTTTCTGCTTTTCTCGTCTATGGTATGCATCAATACAGAAAAGTATGACAAAGACTAAGCATGTTTCGGTTAAAATTATTCAAGCGTTTATTGACAATGGAAAAGGGGGGAATACAGCGGGTGTTGTTTTAGACGCCGACCATTTGAGTACTTATGAGAAACAAAAAGTAGCGGCGGCTATGGGGCTCTCAGAAGTTGCATTTGTATCATCATCCACCATCGCTGATTTTAAACTGGATTTTTTCACTCCAATCAGGCAAATAGCACATTGTGGTCATGCTACTATCGCTGTTTTCTCTTATTTATCTCAAATAGGTAGAATCCAAAAGGGGGTCTCATCTAAAGAAACGATCGACGGCTGTAAACAAATTTTTCTTTCAGGCGAAGATGCGTTTATGGAGCAGTCAAAACCAGTTTATACGGATGTAGATCATGCTCGTATATTACATTCATTAGGGTTAAGTGATTCTGATTTGATAAAAGGACTTCCCATTCAAAAAGTTCATACAGGTAATGGATTCATTATTGTTCCGCTTAAAAGCATAGAGAAGCTACGTTCTCTTGAAGTCGATTTTGAAGCCGTTACGTCTCTTAGTAATGAATTTGATGTGATCGGTATTTATGCATTTTGTTTGCCCGAAAAAGAATCGCAAAGACAAGCCATCTCCAGAATGTTTGCACCTGCATATGGAATCAAAGAAGAATCTGCTACAGGAATGGCTGCAGGTCCATTAGCTTGTTATTTGTGGGATAAAGATGTGATCAGAACGCAAAAAATATTCATTGAACAAGGTAGCTTAATGTCAATACCATCCCCCAGTTTAATTACAGTAGATCTACTGATTCGTAATGGTGAGATTGATATGTTAATCGTAGGGGGGAAAGCGCATTTCAGCGAAGAAGTGATGATCGAAATCTGATCTGTGAATAGGAATGATGTAAATACTAATTGGTTTCAGTAGTACTAAAACTGTTCGTCATCTTTCCACATAGATCGGTCTCGATCATTTTTTCAGCCAAAGCGATCATGTTCATGAAAGCTTTATCATTACTGATACCATGACCAATGATCACAGGCTTGGCTACACCCAATACCGGTGTGCCGCCATAATTCTCATAATGGAAACGACTAAAATAGCTGTCTGAAGAGAGGTTGCGTTCTACAGCAATATCATACAGTGATTCAGCTAATTTGAGAATGATATTACCGGTAAAACCATCACATACCATTACATCGGCCTTATCCTGGAAGATATCGCGACCTTCGATATTTCCGATGAAATTGATCTGTGTATTTTCCTTTAAAAGAGGGTAGGTGGCTTGTGCCAGAATATTGCCTTTCCCTTCTTCTTCTCCCACATTCATTAATCCAACAGAAGGGTTATTGATATTGAGAATATGCTGCGCATACAAACTTCCCAGTAAGGCAAATTGATTCAGTTGTTCCGGTTTACAATCAGCATTCAATCCAACATCCACTAATAAACCGGTTCCGCCTTTTAGTTTGGGAATGATGGTGGAGATTGTAGGTCTTGCAACGCCTGCGATAGGCTTAATGCTGTACATCGCACCTACTAGCATGGCTCCGGTATTTCCGGCGCTGATGAAAGCATCTATTTTTCCGGTAGCGAGTAAGTGAAAACCAATAGCGATAGAAGAACGTTGCTTTTCTTTTAATGCCTTCGTAGGGTGTTCGTGATAACCGATCACTTCCGGGGCATGTATCAAATGCAAATTAGGTGATGAAACCTGATACTCCTCCAACAGAGGGTTGACCAGTGTTTCATCACCTATTAAATATAGTGAGGCAGCAGGTGTACCGGTAGACAGATAAAGTTTCAGTCCCTTCACCGCTTCCAGCGGTGCAAAATCTCCACCCATCATGTCTATGCCAATATTCATGCGCGGTAAGCTTGGTTAAACTGTACTAAAAGGATTAAGCTTTCAATGGAGCTTTCTCAGCTACCAATTTACCTTTATAGAACAATTTACCTTCGCTCACGTGTGCACGATGGCGTACGTGTGTTTCACCTGTGGTGCTGTCTTTGCTCAATGTAACTTCCTGTGCCACGTAGTGCGTTCTTCTCTTTGCGCTGCGCTGCTGTGAATGTCTGCGTTTAGGATTCGGCATATCTCGAATTTTAGAGTATCAATAATGTTTATTCTAAGTCTTTAAATTTCTCTAGTCCCTTCCAAACTGTTTTGTGTTGGTCTTTCTGTGCTTCTTCTTCCATCTTTCTCAATTTCTCCAACACTTCTTTATTACACTGTGGACCACCCATCTCACTTTCTTTACACATTTTCTGGAGCGGAATACTGAGGTTGATGAATTCATAGATCCAATCGCTCAGGTACAGATGGCTTTCACCGCGACTGATATAATATACATCAGGATCTTCTTCTTGCTCATTCATGATCTCCGGGTCATCCACCATTTTTACAATGATGTTAAATTCATCCCAGAGCTGTAATGGCAGTTGATTGCCGCATCTGTCGCAAGAAGTTTCCAATGAACCATCAATATCAAACTTGAGTTGCATGAAGTTGTTATTCTTCTCCAGACTCAATTTAATATTGGCGATACAGTTGTTGAAATCCTGCTCTCCATAGCTTGTAAAGAACTTGTCCTCAATACGGTATTCGTATACATGAGTCCCCGGCTTTAAACCCACAAAAGCTATCTCATATTCCCGCCGATGACTCATAACCGATTTTTAAGGGCTTGCAAAGGTAGTCCATAATAGCGGAAATGCCAAGAGAAAATTGCCTTTCAGGGCTTTTGACTTATCAACAGACCTGAATCAAGAGGAAATCTCATATTTGTAACCATGAATCAAGGCAAGAAAGTATCCTCACTGATCTGGATCAAGCCGGCATGGCTATTTTTTATAGCACTCACCCTCCATATTATCGGTTACTTCCCCTCCATTGTTGAGCATTGGTATAGCACCGGTATCTACAAAGGTATATCCAATATTTTAAGAGCCTTGACCAAATGGGTGCCTTTTAGTGTAGGGGATGTATTATATATCTTATTCATTATCAGTCTGTTCATTGGGTTGGTCCGCTTTATCATACAGTTGGCAAAAGGCCGGTTAAACCGCCATTCAGTGATTCCGGTTGGACTACGATTGTTTGGTAAATTATTATCTATCTATATCATTTTCAGACTGTTATGGGGATTGAACTATGATCGTTTGGGGATCGGTTATCAACTACAGCTGTCTCAGCCCAATTATAACACAGAAGAAGTCATTCAATTAACCCATCAATTAATTGATAGCCTGAATGCCTGTCGTCAAAGACTACCGGATACCGTCCTAGCAGAACCACCGATTGACAGTATCTTTCGAATAGCCGGAATCGGATATGCTCGTTTATCAGACCGTTACTTTTTTCTTAACTATACCCAGCGTTCCTTAAAAACGAGTCTTTTTACGCCGATCGCAGATTGGTTATCGTTCACCGGGTATTATAACCCATTTTCAGGTGAGGGTCAGGTGCGATCAGATATACCTCGATTAATGGTTCCATTTGTGTCCTGTCATGAAATCGGACACCAACTCGGGTATGCCAGTGAGAGTGAGGCCAATTTTGTAGGATTTCTGGCCGCTTTATCAACCAATGATCCTTATTTCCGTTATTCAGCCTTCAATGAGTTGTTTAGCTATGCACAAGGAGAGGAGTTAATGATGTTGGCTTCGGCTAATGATTCTACCAAGTTTCGTGAGGTCATTGTTGAGAATCGAATGAGATTAGATACATTGGTTAAAAAAGATCGTAGAGAGATACGCGAATTTTTTCTGCAACGCAGAAACAATATTGCTCCAGCGATCGATGATCTGTATGATCGGTATTTAAAAGTCAATAATCAAGATGCCGGTGTGCGTAGTTATAATGAAGTGATTGGTTTATTAATAGCTTATCTAAAAAAACATGGAAAAATCTAATAGTATCAAATTGATCATCTCAATCGTGTTATGTATATCGTTGGGATCTGTCGGTGGATTGGTCACAGTGAATGAAATTCCTACTTGGTATGCCTCTCTCAATAAACCATCATTCAATCCCCCCAATTGGCTATTTGGTCCGGTATGGACAACACTCTATTTGTTGATGGGTATCAGTGCTTATCTGGTTTGGAAGCAACCTGTTTCAAAGGAGAGAAACAAAGCACTGCAGTTATTCATCTTACAATTTGTGTTCAACTTTTGCTGGTCATTTATTTTCTTCGGATTACATACTACAGGGTGGGCATTCATTGAAATGATCGCACTTTGGATCTTGATACTAGTGACCATTTTGCATTTCGCTAAACACTCAAAGTTAGCAGCATGGTTATTGGTGCCCTACATCTCCTGGGTAAGCTTCGCACTGTTGCTCAATGCAGCGATTTGGAGGCTGAATTGAGTGAGTGGTGAATAGTGAATTGTGAATTGTCAATTGTGAATGATCGATCAATATGTTCTACATCTATAACATATACTCATATTCACCATTCACAATTGACCATTCACGAATTAAAACTTATTCTTCCACATCATACTCTCCACCGGCTTATTGGGTTGACCACTGTATTTGGCGTTGGATTTCTGGTTGTATTTTACTTCTATCTCTCCTTCAACAGGGAAATAGATCAATTGTCCGATGGGCATTCCGTGATACACACGAACCGGTTGTTTACAAGAGATCTCCAGTGTCCAGTTGCCACAGAAACCTACATCTCCTTTTCCTGCAGTGGCATGTATGTCAATGCCAAGACGACCCGTAGATGATTTTCCTTCCAAAAATGGAACATGTGCATGTGTTTCTGTGTATTCGAGTGTAACACCCAGATAAAATTTATGCGGCTCGAGGATATAGCCTTCATCAGGAATATCAAAGTATTCGATCTTATTATGCTTTTTGGCATCCAAAACATCATCTACATATACTGCCAAAGTTTTTCCCAGATGTACATCATAACTGTTACTGCCCAAATCGGCACGATTGTAAGGTTCAATTTTGATGGTGCCTTTATCCATTTCCTCAAGTATGCGCTTATCTGTCAGGATCATTATTCTTTAGTTTTTTGGGTTGGGATGCAAATAAATCTTAAATCTGCAATCTAAAACGCAATCATTCGCCGTGCCTTTGTTTTATCAACAAGATATCAACCAATATACCCGTTTAGCTGTATGGGAGATCACTGAAAATGAGTCTTTTTTTCTGGAAAAAGTTTCATTGAAAAGAGAGATAGCCCATCCTCATAAACGTTTACAGCATTTGGCCGGGCGATATTTGTTGGTGTATTTGTTCCCTGATTTTCCGGCTGAGCTGATTGAAATAGCTGATACAAGAAAGCCTTTTCTTCCCGATGAGCAATATCATTTTTCGATTTCTCACTGCGGAGATTTTGCAGCAGCCATCGTTAGTAAAACAGAAAGAGTGGGTATCGATGTTGAATTATTAACCCCTCGCGTTGAAAAGATCAAACATAAATTTCTACATCCTTATGAATTGCAAATGGTGGATCAAGCAACAACAGATAGGATTCAATTACTCACTTTATTATGGAGTGCCAAAGAAACCATGTTCAAATGGTGGGGAAGGGGAGATGTTGATTTTAGTGAGGTGTTAAGAATTTGGCAAATGCCGGATGAATTACAAGGAAAGATCAGTACCTCTTTTCAAAAAAATGAAGTAGATGTTGCATTACAATTGCATTATCGTTTGATGAATGCGTTGACTTTATGTTGGGTAAATCACACTTATTATTAGCTTAATTAATCCGCAAACCTGCTTTTCGTTTTTGGTATCAGCAATAAATTATTCTGTAAAGTCTGTTTCAATTGTCGTTTGACCAATTGCCCCATGGTACGTGCTTTGGAGAATGAAGCACCTGCTTTGAAGTGAAAAGATAATTCTGTTTTTAGCTGTAGTAGTTTTTCCGGAGTCGATATCGTGTCTTTGCTCATGATGTCCAGTAATTCTTTGATACGATATCTGGAAGAAACCAATCGATAGGTCATCATCGTTCTTTCTTCTGCTTGGTATTGAGCGATGGAGTCTGTATTGAGATGTTTTAATACGATATCAACCAATGCACGATTTTCTTTGAAGAACTGTGGTAAGTATAAATTTTTTCTCCCTTCATACGATTGTTGGTCAAAATCAATGGCGCGAATACGGTATTGGAAATCTTCAATATCAGGAATGATATTCACTACAAAATTGTAAGAACGCATATCGCCAAGTAATTGTACAAAGCATCGTTCATTGAATTTTACAAACTCTTTGGCGAGACGAATCAGATTGGTATTGTTGCTATGTAAATGATCATTGATAAAAATATCCCCCGGTATCCCCGGAATATGTTCTTCTATTAATGTATCTCTGTCTGTGAAATAGGTCATGCGGTTAGGAGAGAGGAGGTGTTCCAATTCCAATCCATAAACCCTGCTTGCATCTGCTTGCTTAATATAGTAATGGTCGTAATTGTCGTTGAATTTATTGACGATACGAATTCTAAAAGGTTGGCTATTTCCGAAATAACAAAAATCAATTCTGGCAACATCCAGGTGATTGATATAACTCATGTCGCCTTCCGTTTTCAGAATGGCATAGATACGTACCAGATTTTCACGGAGATAATTCCATTCATGCATATCATAAGAAACTTTCTCCCATGACGTATCGTTGCCCAGTCTGTCTTTCAATGGAACCGAATAAGTATATCGTTGTAAGTCCTTATAACTAACAGGCAGTTTTACTTCCCGACTGTATTGCGTCAGGTATTTTCTTAATTCATCATTGACCGGAAAGATGGGTTTCTTTTTGGAAGGTTTTTCTGCTTCCCCTGTCTTACTGATATGTCCAAATAAGTTATTCAAGGATCAGCGGTTCGTTATCTTCCAATAAGTTCAGATTCACTGCGTCAGCACCTGCGATTCCTTCAATAGAGCCTTTGATATGTGCAGCATTCAGTAATACTTTCTCCAATTGTTTTTCTCTGGCTTTCCAAAGTTTTTCCATGGCATCTCTTTCTTTCTGAATACTTAGTTTCATGGTCATAAAACCTTCACGAATGGCTTTCCATTGTTCACTAAATTCAGAACCGATGAGGTAGTCGTACAACATCACCATTTTATCGCCTTTGTTTTCCTGGCTTTTTTTAGCATCAGCGATCTTGAGTAAAGCATTTCTCAATAACAGGGCTACACTTCTCACTTCATTGAACGTACAGATATACACACCGTCTTTTTCGCCAAAACGATCCATGTCTTTGGGGAATGTTTGCGTAACGATCACTGCAACGTCTGCACCCAGATTACGCATGTCGGTTTTTAATTTTTCAATCCAGTCGTTAGCAAAATCTTTGGTGCGTTTACTTTCATAAATGATCTTACCCGCTTCATTGCCAAATTGATTTCTAACGGTTTGAATACAATCGGCTCCACGAACACCTTTACCTACTTCTTCGATCTTATCAAAAGGGAAAGTGGTTTGCAATAATGACTCCAACATCAGTTCCTGGACCTCACCTTGTAGTTGCATACTTCCTTGCTCAGATTTACGACGCATTTCTTCCACCAGTTTTTTCTGGTCTTCGATCTGCTTTTCCATTTCCTTCATGCGAAGCTGGTATTCTTGTTCTTTGACGCTTAATTTATCTGCCTCTTCTTTCGCAAGTTGTTCTTTGAGTTTTTCTCTTTCTTCAATGAGTTGTCTTTGTAATGAAAGTTCTAGCTCTTGTTCTTTGGTTTTAAGAGCCTGTTCTTTTTGCAGAAATTCTAATTCTTTTTTTCGAGCTTCTTTGAGTTTCTCTTCCTTTTCTTTATCTGCTTCTTGTAATAGTTTTAATCTAGTTTCATATTCATTTGCAATATCTTTCTTCACTGTCTCTTGTACTTCTGTGGTAATTCTTAGTTTTTCCTGCGCCAATTTCTGAGCAAATATTTCATTTTCTCTTTTTCTCTTTTCTTCAAATTGTTTTTGCTCTTCTGCTAGTCGCTTCTTTTCTTCCTCTATGTTTTGCAATGAAGAATTAAGCTTTTCCTGAAATTCCTTTTGGTATTTCTGTTCTAATTCAGCGGATAAAACATTTTCAATATCAAACTCATGCCCACAATTCGGACATTTTATATCAGATTGCATACTTATTTTTTTACAATATAAGGTGAAGCTACAAAATTAACCTCCCTTTTGTTTGTTGGAATAGTAAGTGAAAAGAAAGTCCAAAAGAATGGATCAGGATCCTCTATTTCTTTTTAAATGCCTGAAAATTCTTAATGTTATAAGCTCTCTATTTTCTTTATTACCTGTATATTTGCGACCCTAATACCCGCGGAGGTGGCGAAATTGGTAGACGCACTACCTTGAGGTGGTAGCGCCTTTTACCGGGCGTGGGAGTTCGAATCTCCTCTTCCGCACAAAAAACCCAGAATTAGATCTGGGTTTTTTAATTTCTATACAAAGGGTTAGTTACATTCTTTCAGGCACCCTAATACCCAATACAGACATTCCATTTTTGAGGGTCTGTGCTGTCAATTGTGACAAAGCAAGTCTCAATCTTTTTTTCTCTTCATTCTCAGCATTAGCAATAGAATGTTCCGTATAAAATGAGTTAAACGTTTTTGCCAAATTGAACACATAGATCGCCACTTTCGAAGGATCATGTTCAGAGGCTGCTTCATTCAGTACGGTTGGGAACTGCTCGAGGGTGAGGAGGAGTTCCTTTTCTAGTTTGAGAAGACCACTGTCCATGGTCAATGGTCCATGGTCTGCATTATTTTTTCTCAGGATGCTCTTGATCCTTGCATGGGTATATTGAATGAATGGGCCTGTAAATCCATGAAAATCGATGCTTTCTTCCGGATTGAAGATCATTTTCTTTTTAGGGTCTACACGCAGTAGGAAAAACTTAAGTGCGCCTAATCCAATGATATCATACAGCTCTTTTAATTCTTCCGCTGTGAAGTCTTTTACTTTTCCCAATTCCTCCGTTTTCTGTCTCGCAATATTCACCATTTCCTCCACCAGATCATCTGCATCCACCACAGTTCCTTCGCGACTCTTCATTTTACCCGATGGTAATTCTACCATGCCATAGCTTAAATGATAAATACCATCAGCAGACGGCAGCTGTAATTTCTGACAGATCAGTTTCAATACTTTGAAATGATAGTTCTGTTCGTCGCCCACTACATAAATACTTTGCTGCGCGTTGAACTCTTTTTGTTTTTGCTCTGCCAATCCGATATCCTGTGTGATATATACCGATGTACCATCTTTTCTTCGAACCAGTTTTTCATCCAATCCGTCGGCTGTCAGATCGATCCAAACACTGCCATCTTCTTTTTGAAAAAAGACGCCTTTCGACAAGCCGGTTTCTACCAGATCTTTTCCCAGCAAGTACGTATTGCTTTCATAATAGGTCTTATCAAAATCACTTCCGATACGCTGATAGGTTTGGTTAAAACCTTCATACACCCAGCCATTCATGGTACGCCATAATTCCATCACTTCAGGTTTGCCGGCTTCCCAATCGATCAACATCTGTTGGGTGTCTTTCATGATCGGCGCTTCTTTTTCGGCCTGTTCTTTACTCATTCCCGAAGCCACTAATGCATCGACTTCTTTTTTATATGCGTCATTGAATTTCACGTAATAATCACCCACAAAATGATCACCCTTCATGCCTGTGCTGGCAGGAGTAGCTCCATTGGCAAAACGCTGCCAGGCAATCATACTCTTACAAATGTGCACACCGCGATCATTAACGATACAGGTTTTTGCTACCTCATGACCTGTCGCTTTTAAGATCTCTGCAATGCTCCAACCTAAAAAATTATTACGTAAATGACCCAGATGCAAAGGTTTATTGGTATTGGGAGAGGAGTACTCTACCATTACTTTTTCATGAGTAGTAGCAGTAAATCCAAATCTTGTATTGGAATGTTGATCAGATAAAAACTGAAACCAATGTGCATCCGTGACAGATAGATTTAAAAAACCTTTGATGATATTATAGTTACTGAATAATGCAGGAAACTTTTCGATCATGGCATTGCCGATCTCTTCGCCCAAAGCATCGGGTGATTTCTTGAGCTGTTTAACCAACGCAAAAAGCACTACTGTATAATCACCTTCAAATTCCGGTTTGGTAGCATTCACTAGTATATCGGCAGGTTGTATGGGTATTTGGTACAACGCTGAAATCGTACTTGCTGCTGCCTTTTTGATCTGTTCTACGACACTCATTTTCTTAACGGTTTCGGGCGCAAAAGTAATTAATTAACACCTACCTTAGCGGCTTCATGCGAAACTTGCACGAACATATCCGGGCGCTGATCCTTTCTTTAGTTGATTTTTTCTATCCAATTTTTCGAAAGTTCATGCCTTTACAGACCTACCGTTACGCTGCCTGTGGCGGGTTTAATACCCTGTTGGATATCACCCTTTTCTTTGTAGCCTACAACTATATATTTGATAAACAGATCATTCATCTTTCTTTCATATCTATCAGTGCCCATATTGCCGCTTTTTTAGCAGCTTTTATGATCACTTTTCCGGTAGGGTTTTATCTGAGTCGTTATGTTGTTTTTCAGGAGACTTCTGTGGCCAAAAGAAAACAGATCAGTAAATATTTTCTGGTAGTATTGGGGTGTTTATTGCTGAATTATGCTTTCCTGAAACTATTTGTAGAAGTGTTTGGATGGTATCCTACTTTATCCAAGATCATCACTACATTTTTTGTGGTAGCATTTAGTTATTTCTCTCAGAAGAACTTCACCTTCAAAGCTTCTGCGAATTAATTATTGCTGATCTTTTGCTGGAACATCATCTTTTCTTCCGATTTCTTTTGTGGATGAATATAAAACATCAATGTGGCAATACCTGCTCGCTCAGCATGAATGACTTTAAATTCATGAACACCTTTACTGAGTTCCAATAATCTTCTGTGATGGGTCAATTCATCCAAGGCTGTGTACTTTGAATCCCATGCATCCATGAATAGTTTTCCATCCACATAAACTTTTACGTAGTCATCGGCAGTAATACCAATATCATAAAAACCCGCTTCTGTTTCAATCTTGGTAGTTGCTACGGTTGCAAAAGAATCTGCAGGTAAATTTTTCCCGATGCTTCCCCACCAGGTAAAATCCAATTGATCATAACTGCTTTCATGAATAGGAGAGGACGTAAGTAATTGCATAAAAGCATCTTGATGTGTCAAAGGATCAGTTGCTTCATTCCATGAAAACCATTGCACATTCCAATTTTGTTTAGGTTGGTATTGTTCATATCCAAAAAAGCTGCCACTACTACCTGTTTTCCCCCACTGATCTATAAACAGCTCTCCCGTATATTCCAATCTGATCTCTTTAAAAGCCTCATCAGATAAGGGTTTTGCCACTAAATAAGAAGGGAAGCTGTCCGCTCCTTTGTCTGTAATTTGAAACCCAAGTGCACCATTGATTTTCCAATTACCTGATGGAGCAAGCACTTCAAAATGATATAACCCTGAACTGTCTATTTGTTTCAACCATAATAGTGGATACTTATAATTATATGGCCCCCATGGAGTGATACGGATATTATCTTTTCCTTTCGGGAACTCGCTACTGGGTCTTTTTGTTACCGGAATTTTTTTGAGTCTTTCATCCGGAACATAATCCATATCCAGTGGGTCATCTTCTCTTGAAGTATCAATATCGTTGATTCTATCCCCCAACTTCAGACCGGTAGTATGGGCCATTTTCAGGTTGCCACTGAAAGCCACAGTATCAGTTCCCATAATATCATACACGGTTTCAGTTGCGGTGAACTGATTCACTGCGATCCAGTAATTCATACTTCTTGTATCTCTTACCTGTGCATACTTCCAATCAGCAGGCTGTTTTTCTCTCGACCATAATTTGATCGCTGTTTTATCATACAAAAAGCGGTTGAGTGCGATATTATTATTTTGCCCGTGTTCAATGGCAATACCGATTCTGTTAAAGGCAAAATCATTGTCGGTAAAATCACTTTCATAACTATATCCACCCCAAATGCCATGATCACAATCGCGCATGACATTTTTCATGATCAAATTGCGACTGAAAGTCACTTCCACACCATTCGTTGGGGCGTAGGAAAAATCATTGCCATAAATAAAATTGTCATTGCAACCGCCTTCACCTGTGTCCATGGTATGTTGGCCAGCCCAAAGAAAAAATCCGTCTCCACTATGTGTAGCACTGTTAAAAGCAAAAATGTTATGATGGCATTGTTCAAAAACCAAGAAGCCGGCACTGTCTTGTCCGCGTTTGTATTTACCATGGCTATACCCCCGCACATTCCAATCCACTCGATTGTGATAGATCAGGTTATAACTGCTTCTGTACAATCCAATACCAATGCCTGAGTTGAAAGAAAAATTATTGTCTGATACGGTTACGCTATCAGATAGTGTCATCATCAATCCGCATTGTCCGTTGGTAACTGTATTGCCGGTGATCTTAGCATTGTTACATTTTCTGAGATAGATACCCGCACCATAACGCATCCATTCATTCTGCTCATTTTTATGGTAACTCATCCAATCACTGATATCTTCTCTTTGCAGATTGCTTTTCAGATGCTGTCGGTAATTAAAACTGAGGTCGGATTGTTGAATCGATAAATTGGCAACACTATCCGCCAGTATGGCGATTTTATATCCACGGATATGCGCATTCCTGATACTGATATTTTTAGAACCCGGCATTATTTTAATAGCGATACCTTCAAATTCATCCGGTCGCTGATGCTCAGTATTCCCTTGTAGAATAACACCCGTAAAATCAAGTTGAATATTTTCACCGGATACTTCGATTAAGGCTTGGTCTGCTGTACAACTTAACTGATACATCCCCGGATGTAACCTCCCCGAACTTGTAATCACAAGCCCTTTTTTCAGGGTGATCAATGGGAGTTCCTGAGCCGAGGCTGAAAAGAAGGATATTGCCGATAATAAAAAAGCCGTCCAATGGATTCGCATGCTTAAAACTAAGATTTTCTCTTATTAGAGATGCGAGGCGTTCATTTTTACATATGCTACTGCCAGAAACGCATTGATTTGTAATGTTTTCGGTAATGGCAGCAGGGTAAGAACCGGTATTCTGACATTTTTTCACTTATTGCTGTCATGGCATAATGATTGACAATAGAAAGCCGATTATTCACCAGAAATCAATAGTTATGGGCAAAATAATAGGCATTGACCTTGGAACAACGAATAGTTGTGTGGCCGTTATGGAAGGTAACGAGCCGGTAGTGATTGCAAACGACGAAGGTCGTAGAACAACCCCTTCCGTAGTGGCTTTCCTCAAAAACGGAGAGCGAAAAGTAGGTGATCCTGCAAAGCGTCAGGCCATTACCAATCCGCAGAACACTATTACCAGTGTGAAGCGTTTTATGGGCCGTCGTCACGACGAAGTGACCGAAGAAATCAGCCACTGGAGCTACCAAGTAGCGAAAGGTGACAATAATACCGTTCGTGTAGCGATCGATGATCGTTTGTACACCCCTCAGGAAATCTCTGCCATGGTTCTTCAGAAAATGAAGAAAACAGCGGAAGATTATCTCGGACAGGAAGTAACAGATGCAGTGATCACTGTACCTGCATATTTTAACGATGCACAGCGTCAGGCAACGAAAGAAGCCGGTGAGATTGCGGGGTTGAATGTTCGTCGTATCGTGAACGAGCCTACTGCTGCGGCACTGGCTTATGGATTGGATAAGAAAAATGTAGATCAGAAGATCGCTGTGTTCGACTTAGGTGGTGGTACTTTCGATATCTCTATCCTGGAATTGGGTGATGGCGTTTTTGAAGTAAAATCTACCAATGGTGATACACACCTCGGTGGTGATGACTTCGATAAAGTGATCATGGATTGGTTGGCTGATGAATTTAAATCACAGGAAGCGATCGATCTGCGTAAAGACCCAATGGCTTTACAGCGTTTGAAAGAAGCTGCTGAAAAAGCAAAAATTGAATTGAGTTCTTCTGCAGAAACAGAAATTAACCTCCCTTATATCACAGCAGTAGATGGTGTACCTAAACACCTCGTATTAAAACTGTCACGTGCTAAGTTTGAAGCTTTAGCGGATAACCTCTTCGCACGTTGTTTGAAACCATGTGAGGCTGCATTGAAAGATGCCGGTTATTCTACTTCTCAAATTGATGAAGTGATCCTTGTTGGTGGTTCTACTCGTATACCTAAGGTTCAGGAGATCGTTGAGAAATTCTTCGGTAAGAAACCTAACCGTGGTGTAAATCCTGATGAAGTAGTAGCAGTAGGTGCTGCAATTCAAGGTGCGGTATTGACCGGAGAAGTAAAAGATGTATTGTTGTTGGATGTAACTCCATTAGGATTGGGTATTGAAACCATGGGTAGTGTGATGACAACCATGATCCCATCTAATACAACGATCCCTACGAAGAAAACAGAAGTATTTTCTACTGCCAGCGATAATCAACCGGGCGTACAGATTCATGTACTGCAGGGAGAGCGTCCGATGGCAAATCAAAATAAGAGCTTGGGTATCTTTAATCTGGATGGTATCCCACCTGCACCAAGAGGTGTTCCTCAGATCGAAGTAACTTTTGATATCGATGCGAATGGTATCCTGCATGTAAGTGCAAAAGACAAGGGAACCGGAAAAGAGCAAAAGATCCGCATTGAAGCAGGTAGTGGCTTGAGCAAAGAGGAAATTGAAAAGATGAAAGCCGAAGCAAAAGCCAATGAAGCATCTGATAAAGAAGCTCGCGAAAAAGTAGAGAAGCTGAATCAGGCAGATAGTCTGATCTTCCAAACTGAGAAGCAATTCAAAGAGTTTGGTGATAAGATCCCTGCTGATAAAAAAGCTCCGATCGAAGCAGCGCTTACCAAACTGAAAGAAGCACATAAAAATCAGGACATTCCTGCAATTGATGCTGCGATGGCTGAAATGAATACCGCTTGGACAGCTGCCAGTGAAGAAATTTACAAGGCACAACAAGCTGCTGGAGCACAGCCTGGAGCAGATGCTGCTCAAGGTGCTGCTGATCAGTCTAACGGAAATCCAAAGAATGATACAGTAGAAGATGCTCAGTTTGAAGAAGTGAAATAAGCTGAACTGAAAACGATACAAGCCCTGTTCCGATGATTCGGAACGGGGCTTTTTTATACCTGTTGAATCATTTTACTGTAGCCATTTACTTCATTGACTACTGTAGTATGATCTTTGGAATCGAGAATTTGATATTTCTCTGCGGGACTCAATCGCTTCCACCAATCTTTAGCAGTTTCTCCAAATAAGATCAAAGCTTTGATCTCGATAAACAATAATTCGCTGGTAGAAAAAACCCTTGCTTCACGGTAAGGTTTATAGGAAGATGAATGTCTGTAAGTATACATGTTGCATGTTTTCTCAAAATTATTTTCTTTCAATCTCACTGCAAGAAAAGCCTTGGAAAACAGGTATGAATACAGATAGATATACGTAAGATTCCAATGTATTTATTCGTTATTTGGTGATTCGATAACACCAACGCTTCAACTTACCCTCAAAATCAAAAGGTGTGGTTGCTTTAGTTATATCTTTTATTTCAGAAGCTTTGATCTCTTCAGTTGCTAATATAAACTTGGTAAAATTGGTACTAAAAAAAAGTGTTCCTCCTTTGGTCATGGCCGCTAATACATCATTGATGAGTTCTACATGATCTCTTTGAATATCCAGAAAATCTTTCATGCGCTTACTGTTACTGAAAGTAGGGGGGTCCATGATTACCAGGTCAAAACTTTCAGGTTTCAGTGTTTTCAGATATTGTTTCACATCTGCATGAACAAAGAAATATTTATCCTTATCCTTGAAACGATTGATGACCATATGATCTTCAGCCCAATTCAAATAGGTCTTAGACAGGTCGACAGAAGTAACGGTTGATGCGCCACCCGCAGCTGTGTACACAGAAAAAGAGCCGGTATAACAAAATAGATTCAATACCCTCTTCCCCGAAGCCAATTCTTTTGCCATTTGTCGGGTAGTGCGATGATCAAGGAATAATCCTGTATCCAGATAATCCGTCAGATTCACCAGAAACTTTAATCCGTTTTCCTCTACGGTAAAGAATTCTTTTTTGCTGTCTATCTTCTCATATTGCTCATCTCTGTGCGACATCTTTTTTCTTTGCCTCACAAAAACATGTTCTTTCTTGATACCGGTGATCTCACTGATCACATCAATACAAGTATCCAACCATGCATCATGTTCTTCATCAGTCATCCCATGTCTGCGTAAGTATTCAGCCAGATAAATCCTGTCTTCATAAAATTCTATAGCAAAGGGAAATTCCGGGAGGTCATGGTCGTACACACGGTAGCAGGAGATATTCATTCGCTTGGCTTGCTTATGTCTGTGTTTATAGACTTTCAGCAGACGATTATAAAACATTTCCAGTTTTGGATTCTCTGACATGGCACAAAGATACTATTCGACATCCCTTCCTCCATTCACGTAAAATGGGTTTTATAAGTCAGGGTTTACAGTATATTTAGTACCCAAAACTAAATTGCATGCGAAAACTATTGTTTACGGCACTGGTATGCTACACGGCAAGTTCTGCACTTGCGCAGGATTACAGCAATGCCGCCGAACAGGCTAACAGGCTGAATGCACTTGTAAAAGCCTATCCACAAACAGCTTCATTAAAATCTCTTACAAAAACCAATGGTGGAAAAGACATTTGGTTGCTCACTATCGGCACTGGTAAAACAGAGAATAAACCGGCTATCGCCGTAATCGGTGGGGTAGAGGGGAATCATCTTCTCGGTACTGAATTGGCTATTGGCTTTGCAGAACAACTGTTGAAAGCCTCGAATGCTGACAGTGTTAAAAATCTACTGTCTCGTACCACATACTATGTGTTTCCGAATATGAGTCCGGATGCCATGGAACAGTATTTCGCCAAATTACGCAATGGACGTAATGGTAATGCCACTGCTACCGATGATGATCGTGATGGTAAAACAGATGAAGATGGATGGGATGATCTGGATGGAGATGGTAAGATCACTTTCTTACGTGTTGAATCTGTTACCGGTGATTATAAACTGCATCCTGATGATGCACGTGTACTCATCAAAGCAGATATCAACAAAGGCGAAAAAGGAAAATATAAATTATTGACTGAAGGTATCGATAACGATAAAGACGGTCAATTCAATGAGGACGGTGAAGGTGGAATTGCGTTCAATAAAAACCTCACGTACAATCATAAAACTTTTGCTCCGGGAGCAGGTGACTATCCCGCATCAGAAAAAGAAACCAGAGCTATGCTTGATTTTCTGTATGATGCTTTCAATGTGTATGCTGTAGTAAGTCTCGGCAGCAATAACAATATTTCCAATGCGATTCCCTACAATCCACAAGCGGCAGCACAAAGAATCGTAGCCGGATTATTAGAACCGGATGCTAAGGTCAATGGAATGGTGAGTGATCTTTATAACAAAGTAACCGGAACCAAAGATGCTCCAAGAAATAATACAACCGGTGGAGATGTTCTTTCCTGGGGTTATTTCCATTATGGTCGCTATAGTTTTAGTACACCGGGTTGGTGGGTGCCCAAGACCAGACCTGATACTGCTAAAAAAGAAAAAGCATTTACAGTGGAAGATGTAACTGCAAACTATTTACGCTGGGCTTCTCAACAAGGTATCAACAATACATTTACTGAGTGGAAAACCATTCAGCATCCAGATTTTCCGGGACAAAAAGTAGAAGTAGGAGGTATTGATCCTTATGTGATGATGAATCCCCCATATAAAATGGTAGAGCCTGTGGTAAAAAAACACACAGACTTTTTGGTGAAACTTGCTGCACATCAACCTGAAATTGATGTGATCAATTTGAAAACAGAAAAACTTGCTAATGGATTAACCCGTTTGAGTTTAGACGTGGTTAATAAAGGAGGATTATCAACGCACAGTAAACTGGGTGAAAGAAGTTATTTCATCAAAAAAGTAAAAGTGGCCGTTCAAATCTCCGGAAAACAAGAGGTAGTAGGAGGTAAGAAAATTCATTTACTCAACAGCATCGATGCCAACGGTTCAGAATCATTTAGCTGGGTCATCAAGGGAACCGGTAAACTGGTTATTGAAGCAGGTTGTCCAACAGCAGGAAGTAAATCTATCGAGGTAACTCTTTGATCATCACAAATCATTCAACTATGAAACGTATTAGTTTAAAAATATTTGCAAGTCTACTGGTACTCATTACCGGTATAACTGCCCATGCACAATTGCCGGATCAGGTATTCAAAGCAGCAGGCTCACCTGTGAATCCAAAAGTAACCGTTACCTGGAATCGGTATTATGATCATGCAGGTATCAGTGAGATCTGTAAAAAAATTGCAGCAGCCTATCCTGATCTTGCCAAACTACAATCTATTGGTAAATCATTTGAAGGCAGAGACCTATGGTGTTTGACCGTTACCGATTTCAAAAAAGGGAATGCTGATCGTAAACCCGGTATGTATATCGATGGAAATATTCACTCCAATGAAATTCAAGGAGCTGAATTCGCATTGTATACTGCTTGGTATCTAACGGAATCATTCGGTGATACAAAATTCATTCAAGAATTATTAGAAGATAAAGTATTCTATATCGTTCCAACCATCAATCCTGATGCAAGAGATAGTTATATGCATAAGCCTAATACCGGCAGCTCTCCACGTTCAGGTGTGATACCGGTAGACAATGACGGGGATGGACAAGTGAATGAAGACAGTTATGATGATATCAATAATGACGGACATATCACCATGATGCGCAGAAAGAATCCCAATGGTCGTTGGAAGTTGGATCCCAAAGATCCACGTAACATGATTCAAGTGGGACCTGATGAAAAAGGTGATTATGAATTATTGGGAATTGAAGGGATCGATAATGATGGTGACGGAAGAGTGAATGAAGATGGATACACATTTGAATATGATCCTAACCGTGATTGGGGTTGGGGATGGCAGCCGAACTATATTCAAAACGGCGCCTACAAATATCCTTTCTCCTTGCCGGAGAACAGAGCGGTAATGGAGTTTGTGATGAAACATCCCAATATTGCTGCAGCGCAATCATTTCACAATGCAGGGGGTATGATTCTTCGTGGTCCGGGTGGACAAGAAGATATTGGCACTTACAATGCACAGGATATTGCTGTGTATGATGCGATCGCTAAAAAAGGAGAGGAGTTGATTCCGGGATATAAATATCTCGTGGTGTATAAGGATCTCTATTCTGCTTATGGCGGTGAGCTGGATTGGTTTTATGCAGGCAGAGGCATTTACACTTACTCGAATGAGTTATGGACTCCTTATTTGATGTACATGCGTGATGCCACTCGTGATCCATTTGATAATGCCAGTTTTAGTTTCGATCGTTATTTATTGTTTCAAGATGCGTTTGTGCCGTGGAAAGAATACGATCATCCACAGTACGGTAAAATTGAAGTGGGTGGAATGAAGAAAAATTTTGGTCGCGCACATCCCGGGTTCTTATTAGAGTCTGATGCACACCGTAATATGGCTTTCAGTATTTATCATTGCTTCCATACACCTAAGCTTGAAGTATCTGAGATCACTGAAAAAGATTTAGGAGATGGATTGAAAGAGGTAACTGCGGTGATCTATAACGGCAGATTAATGCCTACACATAGCAGTCAGGATGCTAAAAATAAAATTGAACGTCCGGATTATATCACGCTCACTACAACCGGAAAAATACTCAGTGGTATGCAAGTGGAGAATAGAGATTTGAATCTGAGTAAAGAACAGCAGAACAATCCTCAAACCATTGAAGTGCCTAATATTCCCGGATTGGGAACAGTGACAGTAAAATGGATCGTGCAAGGAGGAGGGAAATACACTGTTAATGTAGACAGTAAAAAAGGCGGTACTGCTACCGCCTCAAAATAAGTGATCTAATCTGTGAATCTGTGGCTAATATAAATGCCACAGATTCACAGATTTCTATTTCAGTTTTGCCAACGCTTCTTTGATTCTTCCCCAAGCTTTTTCGATATTCCCCATACTATTCGCAAATGAGAAACGAACACATTTTGGTTCGCCGAATGCATCTCCCATCACAGAAGACACATGTGCGTTGTTGAGTATATACATACTTAGATCAGCAGCATTTTGAATGGTATTTGTTCCATCTGATTTGCCAAAGTAAGCACTCACATCAGGGAATACATAAAAGGCTCCTTCAGGTTCAAAGCATTTGAAACCCGGTATCTCATTAACCAGTTGTAATGTTCTTGCTCTTCTTCTTGTAAACTCTTCCGTCATTTCCATGGATGGACGAAGATCTCCCGTCAATGCAGCCACCGCAGCTTTTTGTGTGATAGAATTGGTACCGCTGGTAAATTGTCCTTGTAATTTTTCACAAGCTTTTGCGATCTGAGCGCTGGCGGCAATGTATCCCAAACGCCAACCGGTCATAGCAAAACCTTTACTCAATCCATTGATCAACACCACACGATCTTTTAAATCTTCAAATTGTGCAATGCTTTCGTGTTTCCCAACAAAGTTGATATACTCATAGATCTCATCAGAAATGATCGCAATATTCGGGTACTTACGAAATACTGCTGCTAATGCTTCCAACTCAGCTTTATTATATACAGCGCCGGATGGATTACACGGCGAAGAGAACATGAACACTTTGGTTCTCGGAGTGATCGCTGCTTCTACTTCAGCAGCAGTAGCTTTAAAATGATTCTCAACATGGGTTCTGATCTCTACGACCTTACCTCTGGCAATTTTCACCAATTCAGAATAAGTTACCCAGTAAGGGGTAGGGATGACCACTTCATCACCTTCATCTACCAATGCTAAAATGGCATTTGCTAAACTCTGTTTTGCACCGGTTGATGTAACGATATTTTCAGGAGCATAATCAAGATGGTTATCGCGTTTGAGTTTGGTGCAAACTGCTTCTCTCAGATCCAAAAACCCCGGAACAGGTGTATAATGACTCCAGTTATCGTTAATGGCTTTGATGGCAGCATCCTTGATATGTTGGGGTGTATCAAAATCCGGTTCTCCTAAACTAAGATCGATCACATCAATGCCTTTGGCTCTGAGTTCACGACCGAGTTTGGCCATTTTGAGGGTTTCAGGTTCATTAAAACGATTGAGAAGCGATGATAATTCCATGGTGCTTTACATTAACTAAAATCCGTACATGATTTTTTGCGAGCGAAAGTTCGTAAAAACTATGCAAACGGCTGTAAGTTTTAAACAGAATGACTTGTTTTGGTTAAAAAATGTGGAGTATTTGTCTTTCTGTGACAATTTTCAGCTCTTTAGTATGATTTCATCAATAGGTAATGGAAAACTTACTCAGATCCGGTAGTCGCTTTTTCTTTCTCTTGACTTCATGTTCATAGATCAATTGTCCAAGATCTTTTAAAAATGGATAACCGATACTATCATAATCATAACGGTCATCATTGAAAATACCGTCACTGTTGCAGTGGATGGTAGCACTGAGCATGAATTCGATCTTATTTTCCAGATCTACGATATAAGCAACATCGGTAAGAAATCCATATGCACCACCAATTTTATTAAAAATGCGGATGTGTTTGGGTCGATCACCTTTTGCAGCACCGTACAACAAAAACTTTACGGACGCATCCCAGACTTCATCTTTTGGATACAGTGGATATTTGCTTTCAGGTGGAAAGCAACTCATGGCTGTATAAAGAAAATCATAATCAGTTTTCTTCAATTTAAATCTTGACTTTTCAGGAAATGATTCCGGAAACAAAACAGATTGCAACATGCTATGAAGGTCATTCAAGTAAATGCGATTCTTTTCAGAGAAGTTGAATGGTTCCTGGATCAAGGTATTACCGGACATATATCCTTTGCCTAATCTACATTCGAATGAAGGGAAAATAGCATTACTTTTTAGAGAAGTCTGCTCATACAATACTTTACCATTTTGATCTACAAAATAAACAGGGTGGGTCGTTCTATTTTGCAACTCTGTTCGACTAACACTCAACCAATGTCTGATCACTGCATCCGGATATCCTTTTTCTGTTAATTTTTTTTGGATGTATTCCTGTCCAAGAAACTCATACAATCGATTATAAGCGTCGTTATCACTTACTAAAAATATCTTTCGAATGAATAACGCAATACAAGGTCTTTCTTGTTCATTACCTGTGATCGTTTTATCGATATATTTTGATGCATCAATACTATCAGTGACTATAGTTGTATATAAGTTTACCCCGGGAATATTCAATTCATTTATTTTTTCCAATGCCAAAAAAGCAAGCGGCATTTTCACAGTGCTGGCGGGATAAAAATATTGGTTGGGTTGAAGGTTGAAAGAATAGTCTGTGAATTTTGGTTGATTCTTTCGATCTCTATCAATTTGTGTGTACTTGATCTGCAGAATCCATTCTTTTTGATGTTTGAGTGCTTCACCGAACTGATCGGGTTTGGTTTGCATGAGTTGTTCCAGAAAAACCGTATTCATGTTCGATACTTTTTTTGACTGTCCAATGGCAGCAGATAGAATAAAAGAAAGACTGAATAATAGTAGTAGGCGCATAATCAAATGTAATAAATGACAAAGAAATAGGCATGATTGAGCTAGACTATTACTTCATGGGCTATCACTATATGTCTTACATTTGATTCACAATTTCTTTTGCATGCCACACGAAGCGATATCGGTATTTGATATGTTCAAAATTGGTGTAGGACCTTCCAGTTCTCATACCCTTGGTCCATGGAGGGCTGCCATGCGATGCGTAGAAACCATTCGCGCAAAAGGCGGATTGGATCAAGTACTTTCTGTAACGGTATTACTCTATGGTTCTTTAGCTAAAACAGGTAAAGGACACGGAACTGATATTGCTGTGATGCTGGGTTTGTGTGGTGAAGATCCTGTAACGATTGATGTGAACAGTATCATACCTAAAATTCAGCAGATACAAAATACCCAACAGTTGTTATTAGACGGGGAGCATACCATTCAATTCATCCTTCCCGATAATCTGCAGTTTCTGTACAATGAAACTTTGCCCTTTCATCCGAATGGACTTTCCTTTCTTGTAGCATTAAAAAACGGGGAGCATTGGAGTGAGACTTATTATTCTATAGGCGGAGGGTTTGTGGTGAAAGAGGGTGAAGATAAAAATGCGCAGCAGCAAGTTGATCTTCCATTTCCTGTGAATACAGCCGATGATCTTTTGCATTGGTGTATGAAAACAGGGATGTCTGTGAATGAAGTGGTGATGGAAAATGAACAGGCTTGGCGTTCAGAAGAAGCTACGCGTTCAGGTGTGTTGAATATATGGCATACCATGCGTGATTGTATTTATCGGGGCTGTCATACCAAAGGTGAATTACCCGGTGGATTACAAGTAAGAAGAAGAGCATTTGATCTCAATAAAAAACTGATACAGCAAACTCCTTACACAGATTATTCATCTTGGATCGAAGCCATTCGTAAGGGTGGTCAGGATTTCAAATACATATTAGATTGGGTGAGTTGTTTTGCATTAGCTGTAAATGAAGAGAATGCCTCTTTCGGAAGAGTAGTAACAGCTCCGACGAATGGTGCAGCTGGTGTGATTCCGGCAGTATTACAATATTTTATTGCATTCTGTGACGGATTAGATGATGAAAAGATTATTCGATTTCTTCTCACAGCTTCTGAGATCGGTAGCATATTTAAAAAAGGAGCTACGATCTCTGCAGCAATGGGAGGCTGTCAGGCAGAGATAGGAGTATCTTCTGCTATGGCTGCTGCAGCACTTACAGAATCGTTGGGCGGTACACAACGTCAAACCCTAATGGCGGCTGAAATTGCGATGGAACATCATTTGGGACTAACCTGTGATCCGATCGGAGGATTGGTGCAAGTACCATGTATCGAAAGAAACACCATGGGAGCAATTAAAGCAATCACCGCTTCTCAATTGGCATTACAAAGCTCTCCTGATTATGCAAAAGTGAGTCTTGATAAAGTCATCAAAACCATGTGGGATACTGCACTGGATATGAGTAGTAAATACAAAGAAACTGCAGATGGGGGACTAGCCATTCATATCCCGATCAGTTTGCCGGAGTGCTAAGTTTGATTTCTTGATCTGTGATTTTTTGATTTGAAAAGATCAAGAAATCACAGATCAAAGAATCAAAGATTCAGAATAATCTTTAATCTCATTATACAAAGTTCCTCTCTCCACAGGTTGTCTGTTCACTTGTTTGATCAAACGAACCAGTTCTTCCGTAGACATAGTAGGGGTTTGCTCTTCACTGCCTGCCATTGCGTAGATCTTGGTAGAGTCATCAATGGTTCCATCAATATCATTCACACCAAAAGACAAAGTCAACTGTGCATTTTGTCTGCCCAGCATTGGCCAATAAGCTTTGATATGTGGGAAGTTATCCATGTACAAACGCGATACGGCATACATCCTCATATCTTCTACTACCGATGATTCAGGGATATGACTCATGTCATTGTCTTTGTTGCGGAACTTCAGTGGGATAAATGTGTTGAATCCTCCTGTTTCATCCTGCAACTGACGCAATCTTTCCATATGATCGATACGATGCCAGAATTGTTCGATATGTCCGTATAATAAGGTTGCATTACTATGCATGCCTAATTGATGGGCTGTTTTATGAATATGTAACCAACCATCCGCATCTACTTTGTCTTCACAGATCTGCTTACGGATTTCAGGATGAAAGATCTCAGCACCACCACCCGGTAGAGAATCAAGTCCGGCCTCATGCGCTAAACGCATTCCTTCTTCTACACTTACCTTGGCTTTGCGGAACATGTAATCGAGTTCAACAGGTGTAAAAGCTTTCACATGCAAATCAGGACGATGTGCTTTGATGGTTCTCAATAATTCAAGGAAAAAATCCAAATTCATTTTGGGGTGAACACCTCCCACAATATGCACTTCAGTCACAGGCTTACCATCATAGCTCTTGACAATATGCATCATTTGTTCAATACTGAGTTCCCATCCCTCTTCACGATGTGCATATAAACGGGAATAGGAGCAGAACTTACAAGAAAAGACACAAACATTGGTAGGCTCAATATGAAAATTTCGATTGAAGTAAGTTTTATGACCATGCTTTTCTTCTCTCACCCAATTGGCCAAAGCGCCCAAATAAGATAATGACCCTTTTTCGAAAAGGGTAACGCCATCTTCAAAACTGATACGCTCTTTCCTGAGGATCTTTTCTCCAATATTTTTTAACTGAGGATCTGATTGGGTAGCCACTAATATAAATGGGTCTGAATGTCTCGAAATCATCTTCACTAATTTGACTACAAAAATACGTTTATTCCTTTAGCTACAAGCGGCAAGTCGCAAGCTGCAAGTAGATTGGATGTACCCTAGAACAGTAACCACCTTCTTATAAATTTACAGGCCTGAAGCTTGTAGCTTGTAACTTGCAGCTTTCTTCCTGAAGTTCATGAATTTTATATAGATTCGTTGGTCATGCTGATTAAACAGTATAACAGATAGATGGTTCATCACTAATCGCATAATTTATGTCAATTAAACTAAGGCTGACTTTCTTAAGTTTTTTTCAGTTTTTCGTATGGGGAGCTTGGCTCACTACTTTGGGGTCTTATGGATTTGGGTTTAAAAATTGGACAGGAGCCCAATTTGGAGCCGTTTTTTCGACCCTCGGACTTGGCTCCTTGATCATGCCGGCTCTCATAGGTATTATTGCAGACCGCTGGATGAATGCCGAAAAACTGTATGCTTTATTGCATATTTTTTATGGGCTTACACTTTTTGCTCTCCCGTATATTGATGAACCCAATACATTTTTCTGGGTACTACTGGTGAGTATGTGCTTTTATATGCCAACCATCTCTTTATCGAACTCTCTTTCTTATAGAATATTGATCGATAATAAAATGGATGTGGTGAGGGTCTTTCCACCCATCCGTGTTTGGGGAACCATTGGGTTTATCGCAGCTATGTGGACGACCAATCTCCTCAGTGATCCACAATCACCTTGGGAAGCGGGTAAGGCATTGGGAGAACAAATTGCGACTTTGACAGGGCATGCCATCAATGCGAACCAGTTTTATATTGCCGGAGTATTTGCTATCGTATTAGGTATCTATTCTTTCTTCTTGCCCAAATGTCCACCGGAAAACAAAGGGAGAGGGGCAGGTTCTTGGATGGACAATTTAGGTTTGAAAGCCTTCAAATTATTGGGCAATTATAAGATGGCCATTTTCTTCTTGTTCTCTATGTTCTTAGGTGCAGCTTTGCAATTGACCAATATGTATGGAGATACTTATCTGAAAGACTTTGAAAAAATTGAGCAATATGCAGATTCATTTGTGGTGAAATATTCAACCATCATCATCTCCATTTCTCAGATTTCAGAAACACTCTTTATTCTGGCCATCCCATTCTTTATGAAAAGATTTGGTATCAAAAAAGTGATGCTGATCTCTATGTTTGCTTGGGTGCTAAGATTTGGACTGTTCTCCTTTGGTAATCCGGAGGGATTGTTCTGGATGATCATTCTGTCGAATATCGTATATGGAATGGCATTTGACTTCTTTAATATTTCCGGTTCTTTATTCGTAGAAACTTCTATCGATCCTGAGATACGTTCATCTGCCCAGGGATTATTCATGATGATGACCAATGGTTTTGGTGCCATCATGGGTAGTGTCCTCAGCGGCTGGATGATTGATGGATATTACTTATTACCCGATGGAAGTAAAGATTGGCCGGGTATCTGGATGGTATTTGCGATCTATGCACTATTCATCGCTGTCTTTTTCGGATTGTTATTCCGTCATAAACATAATCCTGCGGTGGTTCAGAATGTAGGACATTAGAAGCTACAAGCTGCACGCTGCACGCTTCAAGTTGTAACTTGTAATATAAAAAAATCCACTGATCAAAGAGATCAGTGGATTTTTTAGTCTAGTAAGCGTGTAGCATGCAGCGTGCAGCTTGAAGCCTGCACTTACTACTTAAATATGCGCCTGAATCTTCTTATCCAATACAGATTTAGGTACTGCACCAATTTGTTTGTCAACGATCTGTCCACCTTTGATGAAAAGGATCGCAGGGATAGAAGTGATACCGTAGTTCACACTCAGGTTCGGGTTATGGTCAACATTTACTTTGCCCACGTTCACTTTACCATCGTATTCCTTAGCCAGTTCCTCAATAACGGGTCCGATAGCACGGCAAGGTCCGCACCACTCAGCCCAGAAATCCACTACTGTCAGTTTATCACTATCCAGCACCGTTGTCTGGAAATTCGAGTCTGTTAATTCTAAAGCCATTGTTTTTTATTTTTAGATGTTTATTGTTTGAAACGCTTTGATGATAGCTTATAGTTCATGGCTAATAGTAAAGCCATATGCTATGAACCATAAGCTATAACCTGCTAGCCAAGAATCAAATTTAAGCCCAAACCCCCATCTCTGCCCCTTTGACTTTTCCACCGCTGTGATTAATGACGTTAGGGCAGGCGAAACCTGACAGGCGGGCATTTTGGATTGTTTTATATCCGGAATATCTTTAATTCGTTAATTTCAGGTAGATTTCTGAGATGCCTATTTACATGGACTTACATATCGTTCCAGGAGTTAATGCTAAAGATGTAGCTACAGCGCATAGCCAAGATGTTTATTTGGAAAAAGACCATAATTGTACGTGCCTCACTTATTGGGTTGATGAGCAGAAAGGACATGTATTTTGTCTAATTGATGCGCCATCCAAAGAAGTTGTCTATGAACTGCATAGAAAATCACACGGCTTAGTACCACATAAGATCATTGAAGTAGAGCCAAATCTTGTACAATCCTTTTTAGGGCGTATTACTGATCCAGAAACAGCTGAGAAAACTGAAGATGGTTTATTGCTGGTGAATGAAAGTTCTTATAGGGTAGTGATGCTGATTAGGCTTCCCGATCCATTTTTATATCATCATCAAAAGGGAAATGAAAATTTATTACAGCAAAAAATAACTTCTATCAAAGAAAAAATTATTGCGGGAAAGGGGCAGATTGCTTTACACCATCAGGAGGGAATTGTAGGGTCTTTTATTCAAGTGGAAGATGCTATAGAAGCCGCAATGGATATTATGACCCTAGCAGAAAAAGATTTCAGCGTAACAATTGGCTTACATGGAGGAGAGCCAGTAACTAGGCATGATCAGTTTTTTGGTGATACCTTAATACTTCTTCAATATTTATGTTTTTTCTCTCATGAAAGTCCTATACGAATCAGTAATACTGTAAGAGAGGTGATGATCAATGGACGATTTGCGAAACAGAATCAATCGATATTAACTTTATCTGCTTCTGATGATCAGACTATCAACAATGTTATGATGCTATTGGAGGAAAGATATCATGATCCGACACTTCAAATTGAAGACTTGTCAAAACAACTCGCAATGAGTCAGTCGCAACTCTACCGAAAAATATTAGCACTTACTGGTTATTCCCCTAATAATTTACTCCGATTATTCAGATTGGAGAAAGCCAGAAAATCTTTGCAAAAAGGAGGAAAAAATATCACAGAAATCGCTTTTCAAAACGGGTTTAATAGTCCATCCTACTTCACAAAATGTTTCCGAGAGAATTTTGGACTTACCCCTTTAGAGTATCTTGGATTACAATGATTGAATCATGCAAGAAATTTACCAACTTTTGAATGAATTGAGATAGGGAAGGTTTTATTCAAGAAATAGTTTTGGGGTATTCAATCATCCTAAATCTATTATTATGAAACGGACTACAATTCTTCTAAGATCATTGCTTCTTCTTTCTTTGTTTATTCTTCAGCAAGAAGCAACTGCACAACAAAAAACTTCAGCAAGCGCAGCTGCTGAGAATAGTCAGGGTAAAATGAAGCTATTCCTGATCGAAAGGGATATTCCTGGTGCTGGACAGTTGACCCAGGTTGAACTAAAAGGGATATCTCAAAAATCATGTACGGTTTTGACATCTATGGGGCCAAAAATTAAATGGATGCAGAGTTATATAGCAGGTAATAAAATATATTGTGTTTATCAAGCCGAAGATGAAAAGTTGATTAAGGAACATGGACAAAAAGGAGGATTCCCCATAACGAAGATCACGGAGATCAGTACTACTATTAGCCCTGCAACTGCTGAACAATAAGTTTATTTTTTGAAAAATTAAAAGCTTGGCACATATAGCCAAGCTTTTTTATTGATGATATTTTGCCTATAAAAATAATTATCTTGTATTCGTCTTAAATAATCCCATGACGGTTAATGAATGGTAACTTTTGGAAATTTCCGAAACTTTCCAAAAGTTTATTATCTATTCCTTCATTTTCAAAAACTTATAATCCGTAAATTCCAAAAACGGATGTACAGATAGCACTAAACTTTTAACCTCTCCATTCTCAATGGTAAACGGCCAAACTGTTTTACCAAACATTGGATGATTGTATTGACAGTAAAAACGATTATTACCAATGTAGGTCAATGCTGCATTGATCTTCGGATGATGCTGCATTGTCAGTAGCAAATTATTTCCTTTTACTTGTAGGAAAATCTTTCCATAGATCTCATTAAAATAAGTGCCCTTATATTTATTGAGTGAGATAGGTGTTTTGATATTTAATGCGATGCTATCATTCATTTGTTGCTCCTGTGACCTCATTTCTTGCTGTTGGTGCTTCACATAGTTCAATATTGCTTCGGAGTAATCAATAGAAGGAGTATTCATTATCAGGTCAATGATTTTCCATCTGAGTGCTTCGGTCAGTTCATGACTATCATTATTGGTAAGAATCACAAATCCGGCTTTTTGTTCCGGTATAAAACCCATCATGGAAAGAAAGCCGCTGTATGCGCCACCGTGACATACTACTTCTTGGTTGTTATAATTCGTCAATTCCCATCCGAGTCCATAATTCATGGTCAAGCGTTTTCCATTCGGTAAAAAATTCTTTCCAATGATCGTGTAAGGATTACGAACACCCCATACAGTGCTTTCTGAAAACATTTTACGTCCATTGACTACACCATCATTTGCATGCATGATCAACCATTTCGCAATGTCATTTACATTACTATACATCCCTCCGAAAGCCTGTAGAACACCTGTGCCATCGGGGATTTGTTTGATTGAATCTTTTTCAATTGTATAACCTATAGCTACATCCTTATATTTTTTTACATCATCCGTATATAAAAAGCTGTGCGACATGTGTAATGGTTTCAGCAATTCTTCTTGAATAAAAGTCTGCCAAGGTTTTTTTGTAACTGATCTAATGACTTCACCGGCAGCCATATAGCCAAAATTTGAGTATCCAAATCTGCTTCTTATAGCAAATGCCGGTTTGATCTTTGCCCACTTCGTCAATAAGGATTTTGTGTCTAAGTTTGATTCTGTCCATAATAGATCACCGGCAAATGTTTCCATTCCTGTTCTGTGACTTAGTATGTCGCTCAGCATCAGTTGATTTTTTAAAGAAACATCTTTGAAGTCAAGCCATGGAAGCCAGCGAGTTAGTTTATCATCCAATGAAAGTTGTTTCTTTTCTTCAAGTAATGCGATAGCAAAAGCTGTAAATGATTTTCCCATAGATCCGATCGGGAAAATGGTTTTTTCAGTCACCGGAATTTTTTTATTCAGATCAGCATATCCAAACGCTTGCGAAAAGATAATAGAGTCTCCTTTTGTAATGGCGACAGCTATTCCGGGTACATTCCATTTCTTGGAGGCTGATTCAATATATGCAGAAAGATGTTGTTTAGTCTCATCACTGAATATCTGAGATTGTAATGAAGAAGATAGGATTAATGATACAGCGAAAAGAATATTTTTTAGATACATGCACTTGATTTTAGTTTCCATTTATGGATCATCAAAACTATTTGTCGTGTAACTCTTTACAATCGCATGAATATGTTATTTCATGGCTTTTTTCTATATTGTTATTTGATTGATTTGCCTTGTGACTACACACGCATAAAATTTGAACAACTAATATTTGCTTCCTATGACGGTTAAAGAAATTCTTTCAGCATTACAATCTCTTGGTAATGAAAAAATGATGGCCATCAACACCAAAGCCGGTGCAGGAACTAATCAGTTTGGTGTGAAGATGGGAGATATCAGGAATCTTGCTAAGAAGCTAAAGATCAACCATGAGCTAGGTTTACAGCTATGGAATGCAGGAAATATTGAAGCACAATTTTTGGCCATACTGATCATGAAACCTGATCAACTCACAGCAGAGCAGTTGGATACGATGGTACAGCAGATTGATTTTACCCATGTGGCTGATTGGTTTAGTTCCTATATCCTCAAAGATCATCCGGCTAAAGAAGAGCTACGAATAAAATGGCTCAAGTCTAAAAACAAGTGGGCTTTACGCGCCGGTTGGAGTTTGATGGCAGGTAAAATTGCCAGAGATGCTGAGGGCTTAGACATAGATGCTTTATTAAAACAATTACATAAAGAGATGCCCAAGGCAGAGCCCGAAGCACAATGGACCATGAACTTCGCATTAGCATATATCGGTATACACCATCCTGCTTATCGGAAGCAAGCATTAAATATAGGAGAGGAGTTGGGGATCTATCGTGATTATCCTGTTTCAAAAGGATGTACTTCTCCATTTGCGCCCATTTGGATCAACGAAATGGTTAAAAGACAATCCAAATAAAAATCAGTATCTATTTTGTGTTAAAACAAATAATATCGGGAAGACGTTGAAAAAATATTGATAGCCGTTGATTTTACTTGCATCTGTTCATGTAAATACCGAGTTTGCAACTAAATTGACCATGATGCTTACAAATATTCATCCCAAATTACCTATGCGGGATCCAATGGCTACAAAATCTTATTACATTGAACAGCTACAGTTTCATGAATTGAGTGATTATGGTGATTACCTGATCCTTCAAAAAGATACTATCGAGATCCATTTCTTTAGCTTTCCAACATTGAATCCACTAGAAAATTATGGGCAGGTATATATTAGAACCCATGATATTGAAGAATTCTATCAGTCATTGCTCCAAAGAAAAGTAGCCATTCATCCCAATGCTTCTTTGGCTGAAAAACCATGGGGGCAAAAAGAGTTTTCTCTCTTGGATCCCGATCATAACCTACTCACTTTCGGGCAATCAATATAATCTCTGCGTAACCGCTGTTCTCTCATTCTCTGTGGTGAATTTACTAGAATGTTCACCACAGAGAATAAGAGCGCATAGTGTTTTATGCGGAGGCGTGCTTTTTTCGGAAAGGTTGTATTTTGAAATAAGTGACTGTTCTCCAGAGCCATTCTATCGGACCAAAATAGAATTTCTTGAACCACCATTTACATGCAATAGCTTGGAGTATAAAAAATGCGATCGCGATCAACCAGTTGAGCCAAGGGGCTGTTACGCCTACCAAACCGAATCCAAATCCAAAAAATAAGACAAGACCCAGTGCAGTTTGCAATAAGTAACTGGTCAAAGCCATTTTTCCGATAGGTGCTAATGGGTATAATAAGTTTTGCCAAAATTTTCGATTCATTAATAAAGTGATCCCTGTAACATAGAAAACCACGAGGGCGGCATTATTGAGATTATACAATGTGCCAAAAATGAAGCCTACCAATGGACTGCTTTCCCAGCCGAGTTTAAAACCTTCATTCAATCCATAGATGCCAACCCCACCAAGGAGTGTTACCAACACAACCCAACCGGACTTATTTTTTATTTTTTTAAAAATGGGTTTTAGTGCTTCCGAACTCATAGCAAACCATCCCTTTCTGCCACTATACATCCCTAATAAGAAAAATCCAAGTGTAACATAAATACGACCACTGCCAAATTGGAAATCAAATTTTTCTCCAATACTCATGATATTGTTCTTCATCATGCTCCAGATATCACTTTGATATACTGTTTTGAAGAATGCTTGTGAAGGATCAGGTCCCGGAGGTGGACCGGATGGGGGAGGTGGCGGCGGTGTAGTCGATGTCAATTGCTCTATGAGCCCGGGTAACTGCATCAATAAGCCTGGTAAATTGATGGCCAATAAAATACCAATGATCAATACAGCTTTGTTACTCAGTTTACGCATAGGTAAAAGAATAAAACCAAGCGGTGCATAGATCGAAAGGATATCACCTCTCCAAAAAGCATGATGGATCAATCCAATGATTCCCATGATGGTGATACGCCATGCATAGCGCCAAACAAAAGGTCTGCCGCTTTCTTCCATACTATTCATTTGGAGAAAGAAACTCAATCCAAACAAAAAAGAAAAGAATGCAAAGAATTTTCCGGAGATCAATATCTCATTAACGATCCCAAGAATACCACTTGCAGTATCATTATGCTTTTCAAAAATACTTCCGGGTAATGGACCGGCATTGTACCAATAGATCATGTGTGCCAGTAGAATTCCAAGTAGGGCAAATCCACGTAATGCATCAACTGTTATAATACGTTGCTTCAGGGTTTCAGATGACATGAGGTCTGTTTTGACAACAAGAAGCTAATTTTTCTTGGTAAAAAACAGACAAAAAGGGATAAGCTGCGTTTTTGTAAGATAAATGGCGATTAAGACTCACTAACTGATCAAACCCCTGTCATTATCCTACAACTCCCACAGTCACATCCAAATCAGGGTTCTCCAATAAGAAGCTGGCCATCTCTTCATTCATCATGAACCCTTTTTCCAATGAATACATACTCACTTTAAGTTGTTCACGAGGTTCATAAATGTTAAAACGCAAAGAAGATTTTCCGGGATGTTCTCTTACATTCTTATCAATAAAGGATACAAAATCCGGAGTCACAGATGCCGGATGCATATTGATCTCAATGCTTCGGGTCAGATTTTGTTTTACTGTTTCCAGCAAAGACATCACATTGACCTTAAATTCAAAATTATTCGGCTGATTGAATCTCGAACGGAAAAAACCGGTCAATAGAATGTTCTGGCCTTTCTCTAGATAATTCTGGAACTTGATATAGTCTTCACTCCATAAAATAAAATCAGTCTTACCACTAAAGTCTTCAATCACGAATGACCCAAAGTTCTTTCCTGTTTTGGTCACTCTATGTTGCACATCGATGACTAAACCTGCTACACGAATTTGTTTTCCCGGATTGGGTTGCAAATGCAAAGTCTGTTTGATCTCATTGAAGTCATTGATATTGGTGATACCATAATATTTCAATTCAAACTTGAAATGATCCAACGGATGTCCACTCATGAACATTCCTGTTACATCTTTTTCATGGTCCAGCAATTCGGTAAGTGTCCAAGGTTCTACATGGGCAATTTTGGGTATGGGCACCTGCATGGCGGATGACATATCCCCAAATAAAGTATTGGTACTCGCAGCAGTTGCAGATTGATTGGCTTGTCCATAATTGATGATCTTTTCCAATCCTGATATCTTCTCGCCATCAGCTACATGAAAATATTGTGCACGATGATATTCTTTGAAGCAATCAAATGCGCCGGAATAAGCAAGACTCTCCAATGATTTCTTGTTGACACTTTTTTGGATCACCCGTTTGATAAAATCAAAAATGTCTTGATACCAACCATTCTTATCTCTTTCAGCGATAATATTCTCGACTGCTGCTTCACCTACACCTTTCAATCCACCCAAACCAAAACGAATCTCTCCATTCTTATTCACCGCAAAACCTTTCAATGATTCATTGATATCCGGTCCCAATACTTTAATGCCCATTCTTTTACACTCTTCCATGAAGAAGGTGATCTTTTCAATACTTCCCGCATGGTTCAAAACTGCGGACATATACTCTCCGGGATAATGGGCTTTCAAATAAGCAGTCTGATACGCCACAAAAGCATAACAAGTAGAATGCGATTTATTGAATGCGTATTGTGCAAATGCTTCCCAGTCTGTCCATATCTTCTCTAGTTTATCAGCAGGATGTCCCTTCGCAGTAGCACCTTCAATAAACTGGGTCTTCATTTTATCCAGAACAGATTTTTGTTTTTTACCCATGGCTTTACGCAGTACGTCTGCATCACCTTTGGTAAATCCGCCCAGACTCTGACTCAACAACATTACTTGCTCCTGATATACGGTGATACCATACGTTTCAGCCAGGTATTCCTCCATCTCAGGAATATCATACGTAACAGGCTCTCGGCCATGTTTACGATCGATGAATTTGGGAATGTAGGCAATGGGGCCGGGACGATACAAGGCGTTCATCGCAATAAGATCATCAAATTTATCAGGCTTGAGATCACGCAGGTATTTTTGCATACCTACACTTTCAAACTGGAAAGTAGCATTGGTTTCGCCACGTTGGTATAAATGAAAAGTTTTTTCATCATCCAATGGAATATTATCCAGATCAATGGTTACGCCATGATTTTGTTGAATGAGTTCCAATGCGGTCTTCAAAATGGAAAGGGTTTTCAAACCCAAGAAGTCCATCTTGATAACACCTGCATCTTCAATGATACTTCCTTCTATCTGTGTAACCCAAAGATCAGAGTCTTTGGCTGTAGCTACAGGGATCAGTTCAGTAAGATCTTTGGGTGCAATGATGATACCTGCTGCGTGAATACCTGTATTTCGAACAGACCCTTCTAATCTTTCTGCTTCTTTTAATACTTGTGCTCGAATATCATTACCCTGATATATCTCTCTTAATTTTTTTACATTCTCTATATCTTCTTGTTGATAGGCTTCTTTTTCTTCCAGAGATTTTTCACCTTCTTTTATTGTCAGAGGGGCATGTAATACGCGACCCAATTCTGTTCCCGGTTTATCGGGAACCAGCTTTGCCAGCATATTACTTTCTGCCAATGGCAGATCCAATACACGTGCCACATCCTTGATACTCATTTTAGCAGCCATGGTGCCATATGTGATGATCTGCGCAACCTGTTGCTTGCCATATTTATCTACCACATAATCGATCACTTTCTGACGGCCTTCATCATCAAAGTCCGTATCGATATCGGGCATGCTCTTACGATCCGGATTGAGGAAACGCTCAAACAGTAGATTGTATTTGATCGGATCAATATTCGTGATGCCGATACAATAAGCTACCACACTTCCTGCAGCAGAACCACGACCCGGACCTACGAATACGCCGAGTTCTCTTCCGGCTTTGATAAAATCACTCACGATCAAAAAGTATCCGGCAAAACCCATCGTTTTGATTGTAAACAATTCAAAATCGATGCGTTCCTGTATCTCAGGTGTAAGATCTGAGTAGCGGATTTTCGCACCTTCCATGGTGATATGTCGAAGGTATTCCCACTGATTCAAATTGGCATCTGTATGAATTTGAAATTCCTTTGGGATAGGGAAGGCAGGAAGTAGAATATCTTTTTTAAGATTTAATACTTCTACTTTATCAACGATCTGATTGGTGTTGTCTAGTGATTCCGGTATATCACTGAACAGTTTTCCCATTTCCTCTGTGGTCTTAAAATAAAATTGATCATTGGGAAATTTAAATCGTCTGTTTTTGATCTGTGCATCATCATTCACAAAGTCATCAAAGCCCGGTGTGCTTTGTTTTTCTCCTGTATTGATACATAAAAGGATATCATGCGCATTGGCATCATCCTGATCTACATAATGACTATCATTGGTAGCAATAACAGGAACATTGTATTTCTTGGCAAACTTCAGTAAAGTCTGATTGATGAGTTCCTGTTCCTTGATATTATGTCGCTGTATTTCGATATAATAATCTTCTCCAAACAGATCCAGCCACCATTTGAATTCTTGTTCAGCTTTTTCTTCACCATCATGTAAGATAGTCTGCGGAACATAGGCGCCAATACAACAAGTAGTAGCGATCAAGCCTTCATGATATTGTTCGATCAGTTCTTTATCGATACGAGGATACTTACTATACATTCCTTCAATAAATCCAAGTGATGTCAGCTTAACAAGATTCTCGTATCCTTTTTTATTTTTTGCAAGAAGTACCTGATGATAGCGTTCATCTTTTACTTCTTTAGTAAAGTTTTTGATATGCCTGTCTTTCACCACATAAAATTCACAGCCCACAATAGGTTTTACCAATGGCGCAGTGATATCTTTCCCATTGGCATCTTTTCCAATGACTTTGGTATTCTTCCATGCCTGACTTACAAATTCAAATGCGCCAAACATATTACCATGGTCAGTGATGGCCAGGGCGGGCATATTATCTTTAGCTGCTTTCTTATACAAACTATCGATCGCTGCAGCACCATCGAGCAGTGAATATTGTGTATGAACGTGGAGATGAGAGAATGCCATAGAAACAAATCGGATGTCTGATGTCGGAAGTCTGATTTGGGATGGCAGATATCAGATCGCAGATGTCAGATGTGTGATCTCTGATGTCTGATGTCAGATGTCTGATTGTATAGGGTCAGGCTTCCAAATTCCGAACTCCAAATATCCCATTTTGGGAGCTTTTTTGGTACAACCAATTATCCACATCAACTCTTTTTATATACTATCTGCCATTAGCCATTCGCTATTACAGATCTTTTCCACATCGCTTGGCATAAAAACCACAGCAGGGTATATTGCAGGTATGATGAATCGTTTTGTTTTGCTGATAGGAATGATGAGTTTATTGGTACTCACCAGTTGTAAATCATTGAGTAAACTGACTTCAAGAGACAATTCCACGGCTAAAACAGCGCCTGCCAAAACAACGGCGTCACAACAACGAACTTTTCTGGATCAAATAGAGGTAACACCCGGATCTGTAGTTACCACCGGACATAAAGCCAGCACAACCAATGCCAATACGGCTTCTGCCGGCAATACTGGCAAACGAAACAATACCGGAACGACAGATATGAATGCATTCAATATCGAAAGAGCCGGTTATCTTCAATTGAAATATGCGGTTATCATAGATGCCACTGTTGAGAAGTTGACCAATATCCCCCTTCTGGAAACGATCGATAAATGGTGGGGAACGAAATATTGTCTAGGCGGAAGTACTGAAAATTGTATCGATTGTTCTGCATTCACCCAAGTGGTTATGCGAGATGTGTTCAATACAACTTTACCAAGAACTGCGCAAGAGCAATATGACAATGCTGAGAAGATCGAATTGGCAGATTTGCAAGAAGGGGATCTGGTTTTCTTTCACACAACAGGTCGTAACCGAGACATTACCCATGTAGGCGTTTATCTACTCAATAATAAGTTTGTTCATGCAGCTACCAGTGGTGGTGTGATGATCAGTGATCTGAATGAAAAATACTGGCAACCCAGGTTCAGAGGGGCAGGTAGAGTTGTAAAATAATTGCTGATATTTCATGATAGGAATTGATCAGCGTATATCATGATCATCATGAAAATCCGTGTTCCATCTTATAACAGCCAATGAGCGTAAAAATTGGCATCTAAAAGAAATATTATCTAAATAAGGCCTGTACCGTTTCTTTCGTCTTTTGTAAAAGCACTACATCTTTTCCTTCCAGCATTTTATTGAGCAAAGATTCCTCATAGTGTCGGATCGTAAGCAACTGAAGGTTCTTTTCTACTTGTACATCAAATAAAATACCTGCCTGAGCAGCAAATTGATCTGTTTTATCTTGTTTATCATCCATACAGATCTGAACGCCAATTGCACCGGTCTGGATCAGGTTAGGTCTCACGCGGGTTTGTCCGAAAATGCCATATAGTTGGCGCATGGGTTCTTCACCCATGAATGAAAAATCACGACTCTTCAGGTGAATCAGTATCTGTTTTTCTTTGATGACAAAAATGGGAGGGAGTCCCTTGACATTTTTTTTATGAATGATGGTGCCGGGTAAAGATGGATCCAAGAAGCATTTTACATACATGGGAATACCCTTATTCTGTAAGGGTTTGATGGTCTTTGGATGGATGACCTGTGCGCCATAAAAAGCCATTTCAATCACTTCATTGAAATTCAATTCCTGAATCAGCTGGGCTTCGGAAAATTGTTTAGGGTCAGCATTCATGACACCTTCTACATCTTTCCAAATGGTTAAACTTTCTGCATTCAACATATTGGCGAATAGGGCTGCAGTATAATCGCTGCCTTCTCTTCCTAAAGTGGTGCTTTCATTCTCATCTGTCGATCCAATGAACCCTTGGGTAACAATTACCTGCATTCCACTATTGACTGTCAACTGCCAACTATCAACTATTTTCTTTTCCGTAAACTCAATATCCACTCCTGCATCTCGAAAGTTATCGTCGGTGCGAAGGATGTCACGTACATCTAACCATTCATTTGAAATATTTTCTTCATTCAGAAAATGACTGATGATCGAAGTGCTTAATAATTCTCCTACACACACCACTTGATCATAATAATAGTCAAACTCTCTTACAGGCTTATCATGCAAAAGCCATTCTACTTCTGTAAAAAAATCATTCAGCTTTGCCGAGCAACTATTGTATTGCTTGACCAATAAATATTTGGCGGTTGTCAGATGCTGGTTTTTAATGACTTCAAATAACTGAAGTGCTTCTTCTTTTTTCCCGCTATAAAAAGCTTCTACTACTTTTTCGAGTGCATTGGTGGTTTTCCCCATGGCTGAGATGATCACAACAAGGGGTTCATGTTTGTATTGTTGAACGATGGCAGCTAGATTTTTGATACGATCTACACTATTGACACTGGCGCCGCCGAATTTGAATACTTTCATTGAGGTAACGGTTCTATTCAGCAAAACTAAGGGGAAGGAGTGTGTAAACAACCGACAAAATTCCCGGGTGAATAATAAGTGTATAGTATCGGTAGAAGGCCGGAAAAGTTTTCACGATTCTTTTCCCGAACAACATTAATTTGGTATAGTTGTTGTTTTATAAGGACTAAAAAGTATTGTATGCGAATGATTCGTTTGCTTTTAACCAATGTTGGGGCTTTGTTATTGCCTTTGTTATTGTTTTCCTGCAATCGTAATTTATCGGCCATGGAGGGATCTAAGTCTGTCCCTGTTGTGTTCAATGCCTCTTCCATGACACGCGATATTTTATACCATGTGAATGAGTATCGGAAAAAGAAAGGATTGGGAGTACTCAAAATGATCGACGTAGCCGATGAACAGGCAGCATTACACAGTAAAAATATGGCGCTTAAAAAAACTGCTTTCGGACACAATGGTTTTGAAGAACGCATTCAATTGATCTCAAAGTCAACAGGTAATATTTCTGCAGCCGCTGAAAATGTAGCTTACGGGAAATTATCTGCGGAAGAAGTAGTTAAAGGATGGATCAATAGTCCGGGTCACAAGAAAAATATAGAAGGAAACTTTACGCTGACAGGAATAGGGGTGTATGAAGATGCAACAGGTGTCATCTTTTTTACACAGTTATTCATGCGTCAATGATCATGTAAGAATAAATACATAGTAATAGCAGGGTGTGTAACAATTACACATAAAATAGTGGATGTTTTCCAAGCGAATGAAATTAGATACCTTCGCGCAAACGACTGCCCTTAAGCCATGACTGTAAACAGACGAATCCTCACTCTGGATGAATTTACCCTTCAGCAATTAAGACAATTTCCTACCGCCACCGGTGAACTGAGTAGTTTATTGAGAGACATTGGTCTCGCTGCGAAGCGTGTCAATGTAGAAGTGAACAAAGCAGGACTGGTTGATATACTTGGAGATGCCGGCACTATAAATGTCCAAGGTGAAGATGTAAAGAAATTAGATATCTATGCCAACAATCAATTCATGGGGGTATTGCAACATGGTATCAGTTGTGCCGGTATAGGAAGTGAAGAATTGGATGATTTTGTGGTATTTGATGATGAAGTAAGCAATCAAAGTAAATATGTGGTGATGTTTGATCCACTCGATGGTAGTGGCAATATTGATGTGAATGTTTCTATCGGAACCATCTTTAGTGTCTATCGAAGGGTGAGCGAGAGAGGTAAGCCTTGTGTTAAGGAAGATTTTTTACAACCCGGTAACAGACAGGTGGCAGCCGGTTATGTTATTTATGGTTCTAGTACCATGTTTGTGTATGCCACCAGAAGAGGGGTCAATGGTTTTACATTGGATCCATCTATTGGAGAGTTCTGTTTGAGTCATCCGGATATCAAATGTCCACCCACCGGCAAGTTTTATTCCGTGAATCACGGGAATTTCTTTCAATATGATGAAGGTGTCAGGAAATACATTGACGCTTGTCAACGTAAAACAAAAGAAACCGGTGGACCGTACACGCAACGTTATATCGGAAGTATGGTGGCAGATGTACACCGTAACCTCATCAAAGGGGGCATCTTCATGTATCCGGGTACCACAGATAAGCCTAAGGGGAAACTAAGATTATTATATGAATCCAATCCCTTTGCGTTTATTCTTGAAGTCGCCGGGGGAAGAGCTACTGACGGCAAACAACGTATCCTTGATATACAGCCTACTGAATTGCACCAACGAACACCTCTCTTTATAGGAAGTAGAGAGATGATGGATGAATTGGAAAGCTATTTGTAACAGAAGAGCGGAGAAATGTCCAATATTCAACTTTCAAGTTCGATATTGGACATTTCTCTGTTTCTCTTTTTCCTTATTTTGTGCAAAAAATGCTCCGCTTTCTTACGATCTGTTCTTTTATTTTGATCAGTTCTTTTGCTCAGGCTCAACAACGTCTTGAGCCGGGACAGATGCAATACATCATCAACCCCAAGCCCAATAATATTTTGTATCGTGACACCTTGTATAAGGGGAGTAAAGAATTCATGCAATTGTTTTATCGTACACGCGATCAGCAGATCATAGATCTATATCTTAAACATCAGTCCAATAAAGTGGCAGGACAAATTTTAGGTCTCGCCGGTAGTTTTGCAATTATTTTCGGCGTCAGAAACCTGTCTCAGGAAAATAAGAAAGGAACAGGTTGGGCAATGATTGGCGGAGGATTTGCATCACTGATGACAGGAGGGTATTTAACATTGCAAGGACAAAAAAATCTGGCTTTAGCCGTAACTTTATTCAATCAACGTCATAATAAAGCCGTTTTGGGATTGGGTGTTGCTCAGCAACAAGCCGGTTTTGTATATAAATTTTAGCGATGAGTCAACCAATTATTAAGGTTACAGACCTGCATAAAAAGTATGGAGATTTTGAAGCCGTTAAAGGGTTGAGCTTTGAAGTACTACGCGGAGAAATTTTCGGATTACTTGGTCCTAATGGAGCAGGTAAATCAACGACATTGGAGATCATTGAAACCCTTCGTGAAAAAACAAGTGGTAAAGTATGGGTAGATGGGTTTGATCTTGATAAAGATCCGAATGAAATCAAAAAGATCATTGGGGTACAACTTCAAACATCAGGTTATTATCCCGGATTGAATCTGGTAGAATTATTACAATTATTTGCCGGACTTTATAACAGATCCATTGATCCATTTGCATTACTGGATACAGTGAATCTGCGTGACAAAGCAAAAGCTAAATTCAAGGACTTAAGTGGTGGACAAAAACAAAGATTTTCTATTGCCACAACTTTGATCAATGAACCTCATATTATTTTTCTGGATGAGCCGACTACAGGACTAGATCCGCAGGCAAGAAGAAATTTATGGGATCTAATCAGGCAAATCAGAGATAAAGGAACAACGGTTATCATCACGACACACTACATGGATGAAGCAGAAATTTTATGTGATCGTGTGGCCATTGTAGATAAAGGAAAGATCATTGCACTCAATTCTCCCGATAAACTTATTGATGAACTCGTTGCCAAAGGTTTTGAAAAACCCAAAGAAGTAAAACAAGCCAATCTTGAAGATGTATTTATTCATTTGACAGGACATGCTTTACGAGAAGGAGCTTGAAGAATGAACAATAAACAATGAGCAATAAACAATATTGAATAAAGAAGGAAGAAAGAAGAAACAAGAGTCAAGAAACAAGAAACAAGAATATATCATAAACAACCCGATAACCTGATCACCCAATAACCTAGTACCTAGCACCTAATACCCAACACCATGACCACAGATCCACGTTACCCTATCGGAAAATATGAGCCTAAACCCTTTAGTGATCAACAGAAAAAAGAATGGCTGGCTGATATTCAGTTTTTGCCGGAAGAAGTTGAAAGAGCTATTCTGAATTTAGATGCGGCACAGTTACAAACGCCTTATCGCGATGGTGGTTGGACCGTACAGCAATTGGTGCATCATATTGCAGATAGCCATATGAATGCCTATATCCGTTTTAGATTAGGGCTTACAGAAGAGAATCCTGTGATCAAGCCATATGATGAAAATGCATGGGTGAAATTGGCCGATATTGAAACAGTTCCTATCAATGTTTCATTGACCATACTTCATGGTGTTCATCAGCGATTGTTAGCAACTATCAAAGATTTAACACCGGAACAGTGGGAGAGAAAAGTAACACATCCTGAACATGGCAGAGAAATGTCGATGTGGTTCTTATTAGGTCTCTATGCATGGCATGGCAGACATCATACAGCTCATATTACTACATTGCGTGCAAATAAAGGTTGGTAATGAGAGATCTTCGATGGAAAAAACTCGCATCTGAGAAAGTATATAGTGATCGCTGGTTTCAGGCACGTGCAGATAAATGTGAATTTCCTGATGGAAGGATCATTGAACCCTATTATGTTGTTGAGCTTCCGGACTGGTCTATTATTTTCGTAGTTACCAAGGATCAAAAGATCGTATTGGTTCGACAGTATCGTTATCCGGTAGATCAGGTTACCTACGAATTACCCGGGGGTGTAATAGATAAAGGAGAAGACCCTAAAACTGCCGCTATTCGTGAAATGCAGGAAGAAACTGGGTATCATTCAGATGAAGTAGAGTTTGTTTGTCAATTGTCTCCCAACCCGGCGATCAATAATAATACCGCTTATTTTTTTCTGGCTAAAAATGCGATCCCCGGGGAGAAAAAGAATTTTGATGCATTTGAGGACATTGATATTTGCTTGTTCACAAAAGAAGAATTCTTTCAATTACTTCGTGAAAATAAAATGCAACACGGTGTTCAACTAGGTCCGGTGTATGAGGCGTTGTTAAAGTTAAATTGGATGACGATTCTATAATTACAAGATATCGTCTTTTGATGGCTATACCGGTAAATTTACTTCACCTACTAAAAATACACTTCCACAAATCAGTATCAGATCTTTCGAATGGGTCTTATTCAGTGTTTCTTTCAAAGCTGTATTCACATCTGTATAACAAGTTCCTATCAACCCAAATTGAGAAGCTCGTTGTTGTAAACTCATTGCATCCAGGGCTCTTGGTATCTGTGCTTGTGTGAAATGGTAAGTTGCATTTTTAGGTAAGATATTCAATACCGTGTCAATGTCTTTATCCTTTACCATGCCTATGATGATATGCAGGTTTTGATAGTCAACATGTTTTAATTGTTGGTTGATGGCTTTGATTCCATCTTCATTATGTCCAACATCCAATATTACAGCAGGACTTTGATGGATGATCTCCCATCTGCCATGCAGTCCGGTTAGTTTTTTTACTTGTGGTAAAGCCAGTTGCATGATCTCAATGCCGGTATTCCATCCTTTATTTTTCAACTGTTGTGCAGCTTCTTCCACAGTTAGAATATTCTTTAACTGATAGATGCCAGGCAGGTCTGTTCTATATGTATGTTTCTCTTTTGTTACTTGATGTTGAGTTGTTACTTGTAACTGATGATGCTCATAATTCCATTCAGAAACAGCTCTTTCTTTTGAGGCATAGATCAAAGGGGTAGAGACACGTGTTGCAGTACTTTCGAAAACTTGTTCAGTCTCTGGAATAACTTCTCCAATGACACATGGGATACCTGTTTTCATGATACCCGCTTTCTCTCCTGCGATAGCTGAAAGCGTATTACCCAACATATTCATATGATCCATTCCTATGTTGGTAATGATACTGAGTTCCGGATGAATAATGTTGGTACTATCTAATCTTCCTCCCAATCCTACTTCAATCACAGCAATGTCCACTTGTTGTTCCGCAAACCAACTGAATGCCATCGCAACAGTGATCTCAAAGAAAGATGGCTCGATCTCTTCAATCAAGGGTTGGATTTTCTTAGTGAACCGTATGACGAATTCCTCTGAACACATTTCACCATTGATCTTGATGCGTTCTCTGAAATCTTTTAAATGAGGAGAAGTGTACAATCCTGTTTTATAACCACCGGTTTGCAAAATAGCAGCCATCATATGACTAACAGAGCCTTTACCATTGGTTCCGGCGATATGAATGGATTTGAATTGATGATGAGGATTTCCCAATGCCTCGCATAAACGGATGGTATTGGTTAGGTCTTTTTTATAAGCAGCCGCCCCAATACGGCTGAACATCGGAAGTCGGGTAAAGAGATAGTCGATCGTTTCTGAATAGGTCATTGCAAGCCTCAAAACTGTTGTTGACAAATGTATGAAACTATGTGATTGTGATACATGAAGCCGCAGATTCGCAGATTTCAAAATCTGCGAATCTGCGGCTTCATCTTACTTATTAGGGATAATTAACCTTTTAATTTGAAACTAAAAACCAATGTACCTGTTTGCTCATCCGCATCCCCGGCATTCAATTTAAGTGATCTGGCTTTGCGCAAGGCAATGTTTCTGATATTCTGATTGGTTGTAGTAGTACCTCTTGGATTTACAACGGCCATGGTAACATTGCCGAATTTATCAACTGTGATATCAACCGCTACTTTTGCATTTTCGTTAAAGTCGTCTTCAAATGATGGAATACTTCTGAAACTTCTACCGGTCAATCCGCTACGGATACTTACGCCACCTGATCCACCTGAACCGCCATTACCACTAGCAGCATTGCCATTATAACTATCTGAATTCGGATTACCGTTTGGATTACCTTGATCTCCCTTTCCTCCAACGATCCCCTGATTTTTTACACCATTGTAACTATCAGCATTATTACCACTAGTGGTAGTACTTTTTCCTCCTTGAAAAACAGCTTTGGGTTTTGGAGCAGGCGGGGTAGGATTGCTGACTGTATTATTGTTGGGTTTTGTGACCGCGGTTTTATTCTCGTTCAAAGGTTTGGTAACCGGCTTGTTAATGGTTTTATTGACCACAGGCGCATCATCCGCTTCATTTTCATCTCCGGTTATATTTGGCTGATCAGTACTTAACGCAGACTTAGAAGGTGTTGCAGCATCTTGTGTTTCAGAAGGGGCGCCCGGTATTTGAGGAGCAACATCACCCAACCCTGTTTCACTATTACCGAGATTTACTTCAATGCCTTCACCAAAATCAGGTTGAGGAATTTGTGGTAAACTCCATTGCAGCAGAAAGAATATTAAAAACAAAACCCCACAGATCGCCGCCGTGATCAGAGATGCTTTAATATTTTTTTCTCTCTCAAAATCGAGTGTCATGCTTGCATGATTGTTCATATAAAAATACAGCTATGCTTTCAGTCATTGAAGAATGTTGAAAATTACAGCCATAACCATGCAGTAATCCACTTTTGGGGTATAAAGAAAGGTTAATTATGGGGTAGTGGGGGGCTTATGGCTTATAGTTCATAGCGGATGGTTCATAGCGGATGGCAGTTGCAGCTTATTTTTCTGCTATTAGCCATTGGCCATGAACTATTAGCTATTTGCTATTAGCCTCGAAACACATCGTAGCCAAATCTCAGAAGCGTTACTATAACAATGATGAGAAAAAAGATCCTGATGAATTGATTTCCTTTCCTCACTGCAAGTGATGCTCCAATCATACCGCCAACTGCATTACTGATGGCCATAGGTATGGCAACAGTCCAGAGAATACTGCCTTTTAACAGAAATAAAACAATGGAACCTAAGTTGGTAGAAAGGTTTACAATTTTTGCATTGGCACTGGCCTGAAGAAAATCAAAACCAAGAATTGCAATGAATGCCAATACTAGAAAGCTACCGGCTCCCGGACCAATAAATCCGTCATAAAACCCAATCACCAGGCTGATCAGTAAGCTGAGCCAAAGAATATTTTTCGGACTATGCTTTTTGTGTACCTGTTGACCGAAATCTTTTTTAGTGTATGTGTAGATCGCTACAAGGATGAGTACAATGAAGATGACAGGTTTCATGTAACGATTACTTACAACCGTCAATAACTGTGAGCCTGCAAATGCAGCAACAAATGCAGTAAGGCACATTAAAAAAGTCAGTTTCCAATTCAATTGTACTCTCTTGAGGTATTGTCTGGCCGCAAAAAAAGTACCACTGAATGAAGGTATTTTAATGGAACCTATCACTGTTGAAACAGGAAGATCGGGTAAGAGAACCAATGCTGCCGGGGTTTGTATCAATCCACCACCGCCAACGATCGCATCTACAAATCCTGCAGAGAAAGCAGCAACACACAATAGAATTAAAGTAATGGTATCCATGAAGGAGTGAAGATAAGTTGGTGGTTATATTTTTTTAAGTAAAGGCTTCATATTGATCAAACCAAAGACAGGCCCCAATGCTAATATCGGCAATAGCCAGTATTTGGGTAAGTCATCCGGTAGGAATCGATTCCATATCAGATTTAAAGTTTCAATACTCACAATTGTAATAGCAAATCCAATAGACGTTACCAAGGTCAATGCGGTTCCTTTTGTTTCAGGAACAGCAGTCTGAGACACCAATGCAGAGAATTGTGGTGAATCTGCGATCACAAAACATCCCCATATGATCAAGCTTGTCAGAAACATATTCGGAGAGGCATAGAAAAAAAGAGGGGATAGCAGACAACAAATGCCGGATACAATTAAAGAAATCCAGGCCACTTTAGCACTGCCGATTTTATTAGAAATAGATCCACCCATCATACAACTGATAGTGCCAATGCCAATGATCACAAAAGACCAAAAAGAAACAGGAATAGAGCTTGCATGAAGCTGATTGTACCACATGATCATCAATGGAACAAAAGCCCAAAAGGTGTAGAGTTCCCACATGTGTCCGAAATATCCGAACGCTGCAGCTTTAAAAGATCGGTGTTGAAATAGGCTAACGAACCTGACTCTCATAAGCCCTGTAGATTTGGTTCTGTTGGGTCCATTCTTCAACAAAACACCGATCAACAAACCACCTAATGCTGCAATAGCAGAAGTGATCATCATCACTTGTTGCCAATTAGACACTTGAATAGTGCTTTTGATCAGGTGAGGTAATGCTTTACCTGCCACCAATGCACCCACCAAAAATCCCAAGGCTTTGCCCAATCCTTTTGCATACCAATCTGCCGCGATCTTCATTCCAACAGGATATACACCTGCCAGAAAAAAACCGGTGAGTAAGCGACAGGCCAATAACACAGGAATATTATCGTCACTCCATATCACTATCACATTGAAGACCGCTGCCAATAAAGCACACCACATAAAAAGTTTGACAGGAGAAAATCTATCAGCGATACTCAATAAGGCAAATACCAATGTTCCGATTATAAAACCGGATTGTACGGCAGTAGTTATATTACCTACAATGCTTTCAGGTAATTGATATTGTATTTGCAATGCAGGTAATATCGCATTCCCCGCAAACCAAACAGAAGTACCTGCAAACTGAGAAAAAACGATCAGGGGAAGTACATACAGCGGAACAGTAGAAGATACAGGATGCTTCATGCCGTAATTTACTGTTTTATACGGTTGCGGTTTTGCATAGTGTTGGCGATAACGAGTCCGCCAATCACCAGTAATCCACTCATCAGATGAATAGAATTGATCTTTTCACCCAATAACCATACAGCTTCGAGTGTACTGAAGATCGGAATCAGGTTCCCAAAAAGTACGGTAGTGCCTGTGCCTAATTTTTGTAGCGCCGCATTCCAGCAGAGAAAAGAGATCACGGAAGTGCCTAGTCCTAAATAAATGATGGACCCCAATAGAGATCCGTTCCATTGAACAGCACCAGTAGTATTAAATTCTACCAAGTATGCAGGCAATAATAAGATCGTACCAAATAAAAAAATGACAAATAAAAAATTTATAGAAGAAATACCTGCAGGTTTTTTTCTGACAAGAATATTATAAATAGCGAAGGACAAGGCTCCTGCCAATACCCAAAGATCACCGACAGAAAAAGTAAAAGATGCAAGATTCTGCCAACTGCCTTTCGACAACAATAAAACAATTCCTACAACACATAAAAGAATACCTAAGATCCTGAATGTATTCAATCTTTCCTTCAAAAAAATAATCGCCATGATCGTTGCGAAAATGGGAGAGGATGTTGTTCCTATCAATGCCATGTTGATAGCGGATGTATAATGTCCGGCAATATACACGAACGTATTGAACAAAGTAATACCGGTTAGGGATACCCAAAAAAGGTATTTCCAGTTGTTACGGACTACTTCTTTTTCCTCTTTGAATTTTTTGAAAGCGAGTGGAGCAATGAGTAGGGTTGCAAGTGACCATCTGTAAAAGGCAAGACTAACGGGTGGGATTTGCTGACTTACGCCTCTGGAGATCACGAAATTACCTGACCATATCAGTGTGGCTACTACCGCAAGTGCAATACCGGTGTAATAATCTTTTTTTGCAACAATCATTCTCTTGTCTCTGTGTAATTCGATCGATACAATTCAGCACCTGCGAAATGCTGATCATAATTTCCTTTGATGCGTTCCATGGGGGGATTAAAGTATCCAAATTTCACTTTAGGGAACTCTTCTGCGATCAATGACATCAACTGTTTTACACCCAACATGTCGCCTGTTTCATGTACGCCGATTTTACCCATATACCAATCAGGATCAATATTGAAATTACGCCATTGTATCATAGAAAGATCGGTATCGATGATCAATTGACGCAATGCCTCATATTCTTCTACACTATCGGTCATTCCCGGGAATACAAAGTAATTAATGCTGGCCCATCCACCATAACTACGTACTACTTTCAGACTCTCAATGATATCTTCAAAACGATAGTTATTAGGTCTATAGTAGGGTTCATAAATATGTTTACGTGCAGAGTTGGTACTCACACGAATACTATTTAATCCTGCTTCACATAAAGCTTTTACAGCATCGGGTTTAGAGCCGTTGGTGTTGATATTGATATTGCCTCTATCCGTATGTTTTCTGATTTGTATAATCGCTTCACGAATAGTTTCCCACATCAGCAATGGCTCACCTTCACAACCTTGACCAAAGCTTACAATTGGAAATGGAGCATTCATTAAATGTGGAACTGTGAACTCAACGATCTCTTCTGCCATTGGTTTGAATGTGAGACGATCTTGAGTAGATACGATCGTTTCTTCTTCAGGTTGAAAAGAGATACAACCCACACAATTGGCATTACATGCAGGAGAAGTTGGTACAGGACATTCCCATCTGGAAAGAGAAAAATTTCTTGCGGCCGGACAATTATAGGTCATGCAGCAGTTTTCCATCAGGTGTTTTACCAAACGGTTATCGGGATAATTGTTCAGTAATTGTTGGGTGCCTGTTTCTATCTTTTGCGCATCATAACCCGCACATTCTTGTCTGATATCTTTCTCAATTCTTACGGCAGGCACATAGATCTTTTCATTGTGCCATCCAGCAGCTGTGTAACAAAATAGTGGCAGGGTGGGGGCGTCCGGTAAAGTTTCGTAGGCTGCAATGTATAAACCGGTATGAGCAGGTGGAATAAAAGCGGCCACAGCCCAACCCTTTTCACACAAACGCATTTCACCAGTGACTACATCAATGCCAATGCCCCGTCTTCCCGGTAGCTCATATAAATTTCCACCATCTGGCAATTCGATCCATTCATCTAATGGAATGGGGAATGCATCCCAACCTGCTCTTCCCGTAGCATAGAGGCTAGTATCTTCAAAGATATTGCCATTGCCATCAGAGTAAAGTATATAGGGAGATTGTGAAATTGTCATGGTATTTGATTTGTCACGATCTGCTATGAGTAGCAGCTATTCTGTTTCTCATAGAAAATGATGAAGTATAGAGAAGTAAATTAATCTATTTTATGGTATCTGCAGTGATCATTGATCTGCAGAATTCATTGAACTCTTTTTCTAACTGTGGGGTTGTCTGCGAATCAATTTCTTTTTGAAGTAGTTTATTGTTTTTGAAATCAAGTGTCAATAAACCATCTTTCAAAACAACATTACTCAATTCACTCCACTGATAATGTTTGCGCGGAAAAGTATTGAATACTACTTCTGTTTCATCAAATGCGATCTCTCTTGGGAACTTTACTTGTTTTTCCATGACTGCAGCAATAACATACACTGCGAATATCCATACATATGGAGATTTGAGTGTGATGAATAAACCCCATGCAGCAAACAAAAGTCCGATTCTGTAATACCCTACTTTACCATTGCTCTTTCTGGCATAAGTAAAAATAATCCAGCCAAGTATCAATGTCGCGATCGTGAATGGCATAACAGATGCTTCAGAAAAAGGAGTCAAAGCATCTTCTAAAAGAACGACCACTGCCAACAACAACATCATGATACTGATATTGTCTACCAATTTAAAACTGCGTTGTTTCAATACAACGATATAATCAAAGGTTTTTGCAGCCATCTTATTATTTGATCATCAGGTTACAGAGTCTCCATAATAAACGAGCTCCTACATTGCTATCCCAATCTGTTTGTCCCACCCCGATCTCTACCAGATCAAAGCCGATCAGTTGTCTGCCACTCTCTTTTACCTTTTTGAAAAGGTACAATACTTCTTCAGTCTCAAAACCACCCTGAACAGGGGTTCCCGTGTTCGGACAATACTTACGGTCTAATCCGTCGATGTCAAAACTGATGTACACTTTTTCAGGAAGATGATTGATGATCTCGTCAGCGATATGTTTCCAAGTATCGCCTTCGAATTTTCTTTCCTGTATATTCTTATCGAAGTACGTAATAACTCTGAAATTGCTATTGCAGATATAATCCCATTCTTCTTCACAGAAATCACGAATACCTGCTTGTACCAATTTAGTGATCTGAGGAATTTCATTCAATGCGTTGTACATTACAGATGCATGAGAGTAAACGAAATTCTCATATGCTTTTCTCAAATCACAGTGCGCATCTATTTGCAGAATACCGAAATCGCCATGTTTTTCAGCCAATGCTTTCATGAAACCCAATGGTGTACTGTGGTCGCCGCCCAATAGTCCAACCAGTTTGCCTTTATCCAACAATGCTTTTGTTTCATCATACACCCACTGGTTCATCATCACACTGCCTTCGTTGATTTCTTTCAGGCTTTTGCACATGAACTTATTCTTTTCTACTTCATCACCATGAGAAATATAGTCGATGTATAATTCAGCCTCTTTGCGCAGGTAATCACTTTTCAACAATATCTTCTTATTGGTCTCTTTCATGTAATAACCCTGCTTCCATCCACCGGGAACATCTGCATCAAAGAGGTCAACCTGAATACTTGCTTTTAATACATGCTCTGCTGCACGTGCAGTACCTGCACCATAACTCACTGTTACTTCCCAAGGAACAGGTAAGATCACAAGGCGAGCATCTTCTTCAGCAAATGGGAGTCCAAAAATGTTGTTGTTGGGATTACCAACCGTGTTGGGGTCAAACTGTGATAAATCGGTCATGATATTTCTTAGATTGCAAACAGGGCGCAAGTTAGGCGCATTTTTCGGAATTATAGCTGTTTGTGCCCACGGGAACTTATTATTTGACCATTTGATGGTTATTTCGGCTCATATTTCTCCATGAATGTCTTGAACAGGTATTCCCATGCAATAAAGGGGATCAAATACAGGGTATAACCCGGGATCGCTTTTACGGATAACGGGAGCCACCAAGCGTGTAACAGTAAACTGATCAATAAGAGCCATTTCAGCCCCAGCCAACTCTCTAAAAACCAGCGATCAGGCAGTGCAAAGGGAATCAATACCCATACAAATGCAGGGTTAAAAAGTGAACGACCTGTGTAGAGATAAGTATAAATGAAAAATCCCATGAGAAAAGCCAGTATTATGGCTGTGTAACGACCGGGGATAATCAAGAAAATGAGTAAAAAGGTGGATGTAAAGATCCATTTCCAGATATCTAGTTGAAAAACACTAGGATCAATAAATCCGGGGAAATCGATATGATCAAAAGGGAGGGCATCGAATATCCAAAGACATAAAAAGATGAGAAATAACCATCCGGCAATGACTCTGGCCATGAATTTTTTGTATTCCAGTAAAGTGTTTATTTCTGAAGGGTTCTCTTGCTCCATGTCCTAAAATTGTGGAAAGAAATCTGTTTTAACAAGAATGCCTGACAAACATCAGGCGTTGCTTGTTCATTTTGGGCTACTTTTGCAGCGTAAAAAGGACGACATGAAAAAAACACATATCATCATATTGGTTTTGATTGCTGCTGCTATTGTAGTCTTGATCAGTTATACAGGCGATTTGACCACTTATGAAACCATTGCATCTGCGAAACAGAAAGAAGGGAAGTTTGTGAATTTGATCGCTAAGTTGGATAAAACCCAGCCATTGGAGTATGATGCGGTAAAAAATCCGAATTATTTGACTTTCACAGCAGTTGATACATTGGGTAATAGTATTAAAGTGGTGTATCATAACAACAAGCCAACAGACATGGAAAAAAGTGAACGTCTTGTTTTGAAAGGAAAAATTCAAGGCGATCATTTTGAATGCAAGGATATTTTGTTGAAATGTCCATCTAAGTATAAGGATGATCCCAAAGCCATGCAACAACAGCCTGAGATGAACAAAGAAGTGAGCAACTAATTCATCACGGTTCAAGATTTTTATTCCCTGACAGAATTCAATTTATCATGCAATATTTAGGAGAACATTTACTACCCGGACAGGCAGGACATTTTTTTGCAGTTTTATCATTGGTAGCATCGCTGATCGCTACCATTGCTTATTTTAAGGCAAGTCGTATCAGTCTGGATAGTGAAAGAACCGGTTGGATCAGAATGGCACGAGTGGCATTTTTGGTAGAGACGATCAGTGTTCTGGCCATGTTTGGCATTCTGTATTACATTATTTCCAATCACCTTTTTGAATATAAATACGCATACAACCACAGCGACAGAAGTCTGCAGATGGAATACCTATTGAGTTGTTTCTGGGAAGGACAGGAGGGTAGTTTCATGTTGTGGAGTTTTTGGCATTGTGTATTGGGTTGGGTACTGATATGGCGTGCCAAAGCTTGGGAAGCAGGTGTGATGACGGTGATGAGCTTTGCTCAGTTTGCACTTGCCACCATGTTGTTGGGTGTTTACATTTTTGGAGTAAAGATCGGAAGCAGTCCATTTGTGTTGTTGAGAAATGAATTTGATTGGCCGATCCTCGAAAGACCTGATTATTTGAATTTGATCAAGGATGGTACCGGACTGAATACATTGTTACAGAACTATTGGATGGTCATTCACCCGCCGATTCTGTTCTTAGGTTTTGCCTCCACCATCGTTCCATTTGCTTATGCCATTGCAGGATTGATGAGTAAGAAACATGAATGGGTAAAGCCATCTTTACCATGGGCTTCTTTCTCTGCAGCTGTATTGGGAACAGGTATTATGATGGGAGCAGCATGGGCATATGAAAGTTTATCTTTTGGCGGTTATTGGGCATGGGATCCTGTGGAGAATGCATCATTGGTACCATGGTTAACATTGATAGCAGGTTTGCATACCAATCTCATTTATCGTCACAGTGGTTATTCCCTCAGGCCTACTTATTTCTTTTACATTATTACATTCTCACTCATTCTGTATTCAACTTTCTTGACCAGAAGTGGGGTATTAGGTGATACTTCTGTACATGCGTTTACAGATCTGGGTATGAATACACAATTACTCTTGTTTGTTCTTGTATTCTTTGTGCCTGCATTGTTGTTGTACTTCAAAAATTACAAATCCATTCCATCCATTCAAAAAGAGGAGAATACCTATAGTCGTGAGTTCTGGATGTTCATCGGGTCATTGGTGTTGTTCTTATCGGGGATGGTGATCATTGCCAAAACTTCTACGCCGGTATTCAATAAATTATTCGGTACCAATATTGCCCCGCCGGAAGATCCTGAATTCGCACATAATCAGATTCAAATCTTTGTAGCGATCATCATCGGTCTATTGACGGCTTTAACGCAATACTTAAAGTACAAAGACACACCCAAACGTTTCTTTGGTAAACATATTTGGGTGCCCACATTGATCACAGTGTTGATCAGCTTGAGTATTAGTTTCTTTGGCGAAATAGGCTATGACAAAAAAGGTCCCGGATTTCTGTTTGCTATCCATATCGCCATCTTTGCCGCTGTATATTCAGTGGTAGCTAATTTCTCTTATATCTTTTTAGGATTAAAAGGAAAACTGAAAGCTGCAGGTGCATCTGTTGCTCACGTGGGATTTGGATTGGTTTTAGTTGGGATATTGATTTCATCTGCTAAGAAAACGGTGTTAAGCTGGAATACTACAGGAGTAACACCGCTCAGACAAGAAGATGCAAAAGAACGTGGTAATCCGGCAGGTAATCCTGCGGAGAACATCACACTTTTTAAAGGGGTTGCTACCGATATGGGTCGATATATGGTGACCTATGTGAAAGACACTTTAAATGAAAGAGATCGCAAGCGTTATTATGAGATATCATTCAAGTCAAAAGAGGGGGATGATTCTTTCAATCTCTATCCGGATGTGATCAAGAATAACAAAGGGATGGAAGGGTTTGCAGCCAATCCGGCCGCCAAGCATTATTGGCACAAAGATATCTTTGCATACATCACTTCTTTTCAGGAAAACAGTACAGAAGATACGACCAGCTTTACCAATCGAGAGATCAGCGTGGGCGATACTTTGTTTTACAGTAATGGATTACTTGTTTTGAATAAAGTGTCTGTAAATCCTACTGAAAAAGCCGGTTTATATGGTCAGGGAGAAACAGCTTTGTTCTTGGATATCGCTGTACTTTCTAAAGATGGCCGCAGATATACTGCCACACCGGGTATTGCAGTAACTGGTAATGAATTCAGGGCTATTCCTGATACTGTGACTGCACAAAGTCTGATCCTCAAGTTCAATAAAGTAAAAGACGAGAAGAAAGGGTTGCTGGAGATCGGCATTAAAGAAAGTGGCGCCATTACGGATCTGATCACACTTAAAGTGTATGAGTTCCCCATGATCAATGTATTATGGTTGGGTATTGTGATCATGGTGATTGGTTTTGTGATGTCTATCATCCAAAGAAATCGTCAATCTAAGAATAGTTTAAAAGTAGCTTCTTAATAAATTCTATTCCTATGGTTGCTGTCTGCTGTTGATCTTGATCGATTGCCGACAGCAACCGTTTTGTTAAATCTGCTCATTCTCCCGGGTTACTTTTCTTCACAGGCAGCATTAATTAGAAAAACTAGTTCTATTTTTAAGTAATGCGCATCCCTGGCAAACATATCATATTGACTATGCTGGTTATTGTATTGACCGGTTTTGCCTTATCTGCCCAGGAGCGTGGACCTCTCGATACTGTTCGTGTATATGCGTATATCACGCCGGAAGGAGATACCATTCCGGAAAGTATTTTACCACCGGTAGAAGTCATTGGAAAATTAACAGGTAAATGGAAGCGCCATTGGGCTGAATGGACACGACTGCGTAATGCCGTATATGTAACTTATCCCTATGCCATGGCGGCCAGTAAAGTGATGAATGAGATCAATGCCCGATTGGTGAATGTATCCGATAAACAAAAGCGGAGAGCCATTATCAAATCGAGAGAAAAAGAGTTGAAGCGTGAGTTTGCAGATAAACTAACAAAGCTCTCTGTTTATCAAGGTAAAGTATTGATGAAGCTTATCTATCGTCAAACAGGCAATAACTGTTACGAGATCATACAAGAGTATAAAGGCGGGTTCAATGCCGCATTTTGGCAAACCATTGCTGTCGTATTTGGTAGCAATCTGAAACAGAATTATGATCCTTACAGCAAAGACCGAGATATGGAAACGATTGTAAGAGATGTAGAAGTGATGTATGGATATCGAGGCTAAAGATGCTTATTCAATAATGCGACAAAATCTTCTCGCGGAATCATTTTGGCTCCCAGGCTTTCCAGGTACGCTGTGTATACTTGACAATCGATCAGTATCACTCCTTCTTGTTGTAGTTGTCTGACCCAATGGATGAATGCAAATTTGCTGGCATTGCTGACTTTACTGAACATACTTTCACCAAAAAAGAAAGGTCCCATTTTAATACCATATAAACCACCCACCAACTCATCATTGACCCATGTTTCTGCAGAGTGTGCATGTCCGAGTTGATGTAATTCAATAAAAGCATCCTTTAATTCTTCTGTGATCCATGTTCCATCTTGACCTTTTCGGGGAAGTGATTGGCAATGCGTAATGACTTCCCTAAAAGCTGTATTGGTTTTGAAAGTAAATGTTTGCTTTTTGATGATCTGCTGCATGCTCTTGCTCACTTTTAACTCATCAGGTATCAATACAAATCTTGGATCGGGGCTCCACCACAAAGGGATGGCGTCATCATACCAAGGGAAAATACCATTGCGGTAAGCCAATAATAATCTTTCAACGGAAACATCCCCGCCCATGGCCAATAATCCATCTTCCAATGCATCTGAGACAGGAGGGAACCAGAGCGTGGAAGTGAGGGCGTGTAAAGGCATGGGGTAAATATCGAATAATGAATAATGAAATAGTCTCTACAAGTTAAAACCTAAGATTTGGACATTCGACATTCCCCTGTTCGTTATTGAACATTCTCAATGGTCGCTCCAATACCACGGTCAGTAATAGCATCGCACATCGGTTTAAGGATATCATAATCACCTTTTTTGACGGCATATTTTCCCTGGAAATGAATGATTAGGGCACTTTGTTCTGCTTGTTCATGAGAATGTCCGCAAACTTCCATTAATGTTTCGATGACCCATTCGAAAGTATTTACTTCATCATTCCATACGATCAACTGGTAAGGGGTGGTGGTTTCAACCATCACATCTTCATCCTGTGATTCCCATGGACGGGGAGAAGTGTTATTGAAGAATAAAGCCATATCGCAAAAATAGAGATCGTAGCAATATTGAAGAGGTAAAATGGATGAATAAAAAAACATCCGCCAGAGGCGGATGTTTTTTCTGTGGGAGCACACGGGTTCGAACCGCGGACCCTCTGCTTGTAAGGCAGATGCTCTAAACCAACTGAGCTATGCTCCCGTTTTGTTGGGAGTGCAAAAATAGGGTCTGAAACATTACTGCCAAAAAAAGTTTTAAGATTTTTCAAAATTAGTTGAGTTGTAAGGCCGGAAGGCGATAGTGCTGACTATCATACACAAACAACTCCTCGATCTCATAGGTCCAGTATTTATACAAAGGAGACTTTACCAATAATTTGTCTGCTTCCTCCTTACTCCCGGTATTCAATGTGATCCAGCAGGTTTGACTTTCCATGCTTACGGCATAGCTGTCGATGATGCCTTTGTTCAATAAGAAATTCACATAAGTACGATGGGGTGGAACCAGCGACATGAAATCATCATCCATCTGAAACTTAATGATCGCCTGAAACTTTTTCATACTTGCCTGTTTTAATAAATGAACCAGTACAATATCCATGCTGATTTTTCATGGCGTGGCATTCTGACAATCTTCCTATTGTTTTCCTGCTGATATTGCAGTTATTTACTGCCACATTCAAATCGAATCTATATGATCAAAACCATTCTGTTGCTGCTGGTTTCTAATGTCTTCATGACTTTTGCCTGGTATGGACATCTTAAACAACAAGGTATGCCTTTGTGGAAAGCGATCGCCATTAGTTGGGGAATCGCTTTTTTTGAATATTGTTTAATGGTTCCTGCCAATCGTGCCGGATATGCCAACGGTTTCTCGGGCTTTCAATTAAAGATTACTCAGGAAATCATAACGCTGCTTGTGTTCACCGTATTTGCAGTTTTTTATCTGAAAGAGCCTTTTCAAACCAAATACCTGATCAGTTTTTTATTCATTTTGGGAGCTGTGTATTTTGCTTTCAAAAAATAAGGAGTACTGATCCGCACAGTACTCCTTTTCCGTATTCAAAAAAACAACAATGAACGTTTTTGGGTATTCATTTATCCAATCCTGCGTCTTAACATTTTTCTTTGTCCTGGATTCAAACTATCAGCTCTATTCTTTGCTCTTTCCTTGATCTGTGCTTTTTGTTCAGGCGTCAATTCTTCATAACGTTTACGCATATTTTCACGCATGGCTTTTTTCTGTTCAGGTGAAAGACTATCATAACGTGCTCTCATTTCTTGTTTTCTTTCAGGCGAAAGCTCATGTCTGCCATGCTTTCTTCTTTCTTGTAATCTTTCTTTTTGTTCAGGAGTGAGGCTGTCTGCGCGTTGACGAATCTTTTCTTTGATCTCTTCTTTATTCTGTGCAACTGCTGTATTTGTTTGAATGGCAATACAAAACAAAGCTGCCATGCAAATGAGAAAGGTCTTTTTCATGTCTTAAAGTTTTTAATAAGACATGAACTATTGAGAGGGGTTTAACGCTGCTAAAATTATTTCAGGCTTTTAACTTTTTCTATAATGGCTGTACCAAAAATGCAGAGACCGCTATTGAAAACAATCAGTGAGGCTGTGCCATACCAGAACCAATTACCTCCATTGGCTTTTACAGATCCTGCATCAATGGCCATGGATAATCCGGCCCCTACCAATACTAGTCCTATTGGCGCTAAGAGTAACCATTTCTTTTGATGTGCATTCATGGTATTAAGGTAAGATCAATTGAGCAATTCTTCCATTACCTCCGGCAAGAAAAATGGCTTTGCCGTTTCTAGCTTTTTGTACAACATGGAAACTTTCTTTTGAGATCAACTTCCATGTATTCCCACCATCGTTTGACATATCAATACCGGATGTACCACAGGTGACCAATTCCTTTTCATTCAAATAGATCACACAAGAACGATAACCATGAGGAGGGATCGAAGGTTTCGAAAAAATGGGTTTCCCTTTTTTGAATGTTACAAGTACACAATTATCAGTAGCAATTGTATCTTTCGAAAAATCACCTCCAACAATGACGGCAGTTTTTGTTTTGCTCCAATAATCAATAGAGTTGGCACCAGTAGATGTGCCGCCTTGCATCATGGGCAAAGAGTCGTTGAATGAATAGTTATACAAATCTTTGATGCTGGCTTTACTTCCACCGGTCACTAAAAGCGTGGGCGTACCGAAATCTTTTTCAGGGATCAGTTTGATATTCGTACCACTAGATGCAAACATGGCTTCGGTGTCGGCTACTTTTCTAACATCTTGTTGATCACTTGAAGCGGGCATTACTTCCCAGGTATCACCTCCATTAAAAGACATGGCAGCGAAGAGCTTTCCTTGAATAGGGTCACCCACTACAATCATGGCATTGATATGATCAAAGATCTCAGGTTTTGCATTTTTTGAACTCCGATCGTATAATGGATATTTATAGAACAAATCCATCGCATCCAGAAACATGCCCTTGGTAGTATCTTCAAATACCTTTTTCCAATTTTTACCACCATCTGTTGTTTTAAGTATCACCGCGGGCTCAGCAATAGCCATGATAACAGCTGTATCTGCACTAAAAGCTTCGATATCACGGAAATCTCTTTTTTCATGACCCGGAACAGAAATCCATTGCAAGGTTTTACCCCCATCCGTTGATCTTACGACAGACCCATTACTTCCACTCGCCCAAAATACTTGGTCGCTCACTACACTCAGCCCACGAAAGCTCACTCTTTTACCCGATTCCAACACCTGAATTTGCTGTGTCTTACCGGAGTAAGAGAATAATAGGAATAAACTGCCAACAATTATTTTATAAAACCGCATGAGTACTTCATTTTTGCTGTTTGAAGATAGGGGAAATAAGAAACAAGGAACAAGAAAAGGAATCAAGAAATCAACCATTCAAAAAATCAAAGATCAACATGATACCTTACTGGATGAGTCGGACACAACTTTTACTGGGGGATGAGCCGATTGAAAAATTAATGACAAAAAATGTGCTGGTGGTTGGGCTAGGTGGTGTAGGCGGTATTTGTGCGGAAATGATCGCCCGTGCCGGGGTAGGTAAGATGACGATCGTTGATGCCGATACGGTGGATCTGAGTAACTGTAATCGTCAAATTCCTGCTTTACACTCCAATGCAGGAAAGCTTAAAGCAGAAGTGATGGCAGATAGATTGAAAGACATCAATCCTGATCTTGATCTAACTGTTTTAACCGAGTTCATACGTGATGAGCGTACCAATGAAATCTTAGACCAAGGCAAGTTTGATTACGCAGTGGATTGTATTGATACGCTTTCTCCAAAAGTATATTTCATCAAAGCTTGTATCGATCGAGGGATCCCGATAGTGACATCACTAGGAGCCGGAGGCAAAGTAGATCCGTCACAAGTGATGGTTACTGATATTTCCAAAACACATCAATGTAACCTCGCAAAATACGTTCGTAAAAAACTACATGGATTTGGTATCTATAAAGGATTAAAAGTTGTATTCAGTCCCGAAAGAGCTGACCAGAGTCGTATCATCGAAACGGAAAAAGCCTATCCAAAAAAATCCATCATCGGCACCATCAGTTATATGCCGGCTATTTTCGGCTGCGTTGCGGCTAGTGTTGTGATAAGAGACCTTTATGGAGATGGCAAATCGCAGATGTCAGATATATGATGTCAGATCGCAGATGTCTGATTTGGGATGTAGTTATTTCTCTCTATTTATCCTGAAACACAAAATCTAATACCACACATCTGACATCTGCGATCTGACATCAAACATTAATACAGGATCGCTTTTTGCACCATTTCCTTCCATGTTCTTGCATTCGTCTGTTTGGTGATGGTTGTTATGAAAGCAGGGAAGGGGAGATCAAATAGTTGTTCACTATTGGATATGCCGGTTAACTTATCCAAATGATTTTTTCCGGATGGATTGACATTCGTTGGATAAACATCCCAATCAAATTGTTCCGGATGTAAGGTTTTGATCAGTTTGATACAGATCATTCCGGTTAAGACCGGTCGAAAACTGATCCTGTCATGTACTTCCAAACGAATAGCCCTGCAAAGCTGACCTTTGAATTTGCTATGATCGGGTGTAAATGTTATGGCATGTGCACTGAATTCGCCACCTGAAATATCATTCAACATGGCTGCAACTCTTTCAGCATGTAACCACGGCGCCCCAATAGCGGTAAAACTATAAGCTGTGCCTCTTCCCTCTGAAAGATTAGTGGCTTCTAGCAAACATAATCCCGGATACAGTAACATGGATTCAAATGATTGAATGGCCGGTGATGTGGGAACAAATGGAAGTCTCCAATCCGGTTGAAATTGTTCTCTGTCCCATCCTTTACAACGGACCACATCTATATTGGCTCCTATCTTTTTTGCCTCATTGAAATACAATGCCAACTCACCCAATGTTAAACTATGTCTGATAGGCATTTCCCATCTTCCAATAAATGAACTATTCACTTCATCTAAAAATGGTCCTTCAGCTAATTCCAAAATTCCGGATACAGGGTTGGGGCGATCTAATACGATCGATGGTTTTTGAAACTTAGCTGCAGCTTCCATCACATGGGTAAGTGTCCACAGATACGTGTAAAAGCGACTTCCAACATCGGGTACATCAAACAATAAAACATCGATGTCTTTTATATGCGATGCCTCCGGAGCCAATCTTTCACCATATAAACTGATCACAGGTAAACCGGTAAGCATATCTGTTCCATCGTTCATGGCATGTCCATCAGCACCTTGTACATCTAATCCATGTTCCGGTGAAAACAGTGTAGTGATATTGAAGCCATTGTCCAGCAAAGCTTTTCTGGAAGCAAGTCCTTCGCTAGTTCGTGCAGCTTCATTGGTGATCATACCTATGCGTAACTGTTTCCAGGAAGGATGTTGTAGTAAGATTTGATCTATTCCGAATTGTAGCATAGAAGAATTCAAAAGTAAAAAGTCAAAAGTGAATTGTGTATTGTGAATTGTCAATTGTGAATGGTGAAAAAATGACAATTGACAATTCACCATTCACCCCTCTCTCTCAAATCCCATTTCATCTTTCATCTCTTCCACAATATTAAAGATGATAGGGCAGCGTCCGTAGTGCATGAGGGTGGTGAATAATCTTTTGGAAAATCCGGGTAAGTGCATGGCAGGGAATTCCCTACATCCTTCAAAGCGATGTTCATATACATTGCAACGATTGGCTTCCAGAAAAGTACATGGAATCGCATTCATCAACATCATGCCATTGCTTCCTTTTTCGAGATAAGTATCATCAAAAGAAGCTCTGGATACCTGAAGATGCGAAGAAAGACTATCTGCTTCTGCTTCTGATACATTGATCATCAAACTGCGGCAACAATTGCCACAGAGGGTACAATCAATTTTTTGTTCAATATTCTTGTTGATTCTATGAACCACCGCATCCATTTGGTCAGCTGAATTGGCTTTTACCTGAAGGGCAAATCGGTCATTCTCCTCGAGTCGCTCAGCGGCAAGAATAGCGATCTGTTGCAGATCCTGAATGGGTTGTTTTTGAAGGGTGTTGATGTGGTAAAGGTAGTCAGAAGGGGCTAAAAATGCTAAAATCAACATTTTTTAATGTTTTATCCACATCAAAATGGCATTTGTAGAAAAGAAAAATTGTGTCAGGTGTACAGGTGGTTAGATTTGCGGGTTGGAGGGGGGCTAATGTGTGGAACTCAGTGTATTAAAATGAAGAACTATGGCAGAACAGAAGAACATGAATGATTACAATGAAGAATCGATACGGTCCCTAGACTGGCGTGAACATATTCGTCTCAGACCGGGAATGTATATCGGTAAGCTGGGTGATGGCTCGGCAACTGATGATGGGATCTACGTATTGATCAAAGAAGTGATCGATAACTGTATCGATGAACATACCATGGGTTTTGGTAAGCAAGTAGAAATTACCATCGAAGGAAAACAGGTGAGTATTCGCGATTATGGTCGTGGTATCCCTTTGGGTAAAGTGGTGGACGTTGTGAGTAAGATCAATACCGGTGCGAAGTATGATAGCAAAGCCTTCCAAAAAAGTGTGGGTTTGAATGGTGTGGGTACCAAGGCGGTGAATGCATTGAGTCAGTATTTCAAAGTGACTTCCCATCGTGATGGAAAAGAAAAAACCGCTGAATTTGAAAGAGGTGTACTTGTAAAAGATCATAAAGAACAAAAAACGAATGAGCCCAACGGAACATTGGTATCTTTTGTTCCCGATGAAACCGTCTTCCGCAACTTTCATTTCATACATGAGTACCTCGATAGTCAGCTTTGGAACTATTGCTACCTCAATGCCGGTTTATCCATTCATTTCAACGGAAAAAAATATGTCAGTAAGAATGGATTATTGGATCTATTAGAACGCAAAACCAATGCTGATGAACTTCGTTATCCTATCATTCACTTAAAAGGGGATGATATTGAAGTAGCGATCTCTCATAACAATGATTATGGGGAAGATATTTTCTCCTTTGTGAATGGTCAGTACACCACGCAAGGTGGAACTCACCAGCAGGCTTTCAGAGAAGCCTATATCAAAGTCATCCGAGATTTTTATAAGAAAGATTATGATGCTGCGGATATTCGTGGCAGTATCGTAGCCGCCATTTCAGTACGTGTACAAGAGCCTGTATTTGAGAGTCAAACCAAAACCAAATTAGGCTCACAGAATGTATCAGAAGGTGGTCCATCCATGAAGAAATTTGTGGAGGAATTTTTGGCAAAAGAATTGGATAACTATTTACACAGAAATCCAACCGTTGCTGAGGCATTACGCAAAAGAATCGAGCAAAGCGAACGTGAGCGAAAAGAACTGGCAGGGATCAAAAAACTGGCCAATGAAAGAGCCAAGAAAGCCAATTTGCATAATAAGAAGTTGAGAGATTGTCGTGTACATCTGAATGATGATCTTCCCGCAAAGAATAAAGAGGAGTTTATTGCTTTACAAAAGAACTCGACCATTTTTATTACTGAGGGGGATAGTGCCAGTGGAAGTATCACCAAATCCAGAAACGTAGATACACAGGCAGTATTCAGCTTGCGTGGTAAACCGTTGAATGCATTCGGCCTCACTAAAAAAGTGGTCTATGAAAATGAAGAATTCAACCTGTTACAGCATGCTCTGAATATTGAAGATGGTATGGAAGGATTGCGTTACAACAACATTGTCATTGCAACGGATGCCGATGTGGATGGTATGCATATTCGTTTGTTGATGATGACCTTTTTCCTGCAATTCTTTCCGGATCTGGTGAAACGTGGGCATGTGTATATTCTGGAAACACCTCTTTTCCGCGTTAGAAACAAACAGGAAACCATTTATTGTTATGACGAATCCGAAAAGCAGGCAGCCATACAAAAATTAGGAGGCAAACCTGAGATCACACGATTCAAAGGGTTGGGAGAAATTTCTCCGGAAGAGTTCGGAAGATTCATAGGTGCAGAAATGCGCGTGCAACCGGTGATACTGGAACAAGGTGATCATATTCAGCAATTGCTTGAATATTATATGGGTAAGAACACCATGGAAAGACAGGATTTTATTATCAATAACCTTAAAGTAGAATTGGATCTGGAAGTAGTAGCCAATTGATCCAAACATTAAATAGTATACGATGATTCATATTGTTTTCGAAACTGCGAATGTAGCGGTATTGCAACAGGCCATAGAATTAGATGAAACCATTCAAGGTACGATCCTTGAAATCAAAGACGACTACGCAGTTGGTCCGCTGGGTAATATTTATGAAACCGACGGTTATCAGGAAAGAAGAGATTGGTGGAAGCAGTTGCTTGAATATTCTCCGTATACCGAACAGTTAGATCTGGTAGATGATAAATTAACTGTTCATCAATTATTAAAACAGTTGGATGAAGAACCCGAGACAGAAGTATGGATATGGATGGCACAAAATGCACATGATGTTTGTGGGTATTATTGGTTGATGAGTCAGTTGAAAGAATATCAAGGTAGAGTGCATGTGTTATACTTGAATAACTTGCCATTTATCAATGAGAAGGGACAAATATTCTATCCTTCGTATCTCCACGAGATTCAGCCAAAAGAATTTTTAAAAGCAAAGAGATTAGCACGCCCCATTACGCTCAGTGAATTTGAAGTAGATCCCGATGAATGGAAAAAACATTGTCAGGAATCAGCAATGGTACGTTTTCTGGAAGGAGGTAAAAAGATCATTGGTAAAGAAGTAAGCTTTTTCGATAAAGATATTTTAACGAATATCACTGCTGAGCCACAAAAATTGAGTAAAATATTGACCAATACCTTGAGTAAAATGAAGGTGAAAACAGGCGATGTATTTCTGGTATGGCGAATCAGAGAACTGATTGCGGAGAGCAAACTAGAGGCTATTGGCGATTGGAATAAATCATGGAAAGATATCAGCGTCAAGACGCAAGGAGCTAAGGTTCAAGATACCAGTGCTGAGACGGTTGGATAAGATAACTGAAGTATTGCTGCATACTTATTGTTCAAAAAATAAGAGAAATGGTTGATATTATCACGATAGATAAAATTGGAGAAGATGAAAGAGGTGCTACCCTCTACTTCGATACGGATAGAACGGGGCAATTTATTGTTGCCTATCGAAAAACAGGTAGTATCAGCGGCAGACATTACCATAAAGGGAATGCACCAACAAAAAATCCGGAGCAATTGATATTGATGAAGGGAGAAGCAACAATCAATTGGTTTGATGTGAGAACTTCGATAGAGGGATCGGTTAAGGTAAAAGCACCGGCAAGAATACACATACAAGCATGGGCATGGCATGAAGTGATTGCTGATACAGATATTATTATACTAGAGCTGAATGGTCTGGAAGATGCGAAAGATGATACATTCAGAATTGAGAAATAGGGTGTTGATCGAACACCATTAACAAACGAAGAGAAGATGGCCAAGGAAAAACAACCAAACAGGGTTTTTGAGAATCAATCAGGTGTACAAGGACAATACCGGAACTGGTTTCTGGATTATGCTTCATATGTAATATTGGAAAGAGCGATTCCTGCGATTGAAGACGGATTAAAACCCGTACAACGTAGGATACTGCATGCAATGAAAGAAATGGATGATGGTCGCTTTAATAAAGTGGCGAATATCATTGGACAGAGCATGCAATATCACCCGCATGGTGACGCCAGTATTGGTGATGCTTTGGTGAATCTCGGACAAAAAGACCTGCTGATTGAAACACAAGGTAACTGGGGTGATGTAAGAACAGGCGATGAAGCAGCTGCTTCACGATACATTGAAGCACGTCTATCAAAATTCGCATTAGAAGTAGCATTCAACAGTAAGACCACCCATTGGCAGTTGAGTTATGATGGCAGAAAAAATGAGCCTATAACTTTACCGATGAAGTTCCCGTTACTGTTGGCGCAAGGTGCTGATGGTATTGCGGTTGGTTTATCTACCAAGATACTTCCTCATAACTTCTGTGAACTGATCGATGCCTCTATCAAATACTTGAAAGGTAAAAAGTTTGAGATCTATCCGGATTTTCAAACAGGAGGGATGATCGATGTGGCAAACTACAATGAAGGAAAAAGAGGTGGTAAAGTAAGGGTCCGCGCACATATCGAAGAGTTGGATAAGAAAACATTGGTGATTCGTGATGTGCCTTTTGGTGTAACGACGACGCAATTGATGGAGAGTATTACCAAAGCCAATGACCAGGGGAAGATCAAGATCAAAAAGGTAACGGATGTCACTGCGCAAGAAGTAGAAATCCATATTGATCTTGCTGCCGGAATATCTACTGATATTACCATAGATGCATTGTACGCTTTTACAGACTGTGAAGTCAGTATCTCACCAAATGCTTGTGTGGTAGTAGAGCATAAACCTCAGTTTCTAGGGGTACATGAATTATTAAAAGTATCTGCGGATAATACCAAGACTTTATTAGGAAGAGAATTAGAGATCCGATTAGCAGAGTTAGAAGACAAATGGCATTATACTTCATTAGAAAAAATATTCTTTGAAGAAAAGATATACAAAGAGCTGGAGCAAAAACATGCCACTTGGGATCTGGTGATTGAAGCCATCAGCAAAGCATTTGAACCATTCAGGAAAAAATTGAAACGCGCAATTGAGAGAGAAGATATCTTAAAATTGACAGAGAAGCCTGTGCGTAGAATTTATCGTTTGGATATCAACGAACTGAATGAACAGATCAAAGGAATTGAAGCAGAGATCAAACAAGTGAAATTTGATCTGGAGCATTTGACAGAATTTGCTGTGGCTTATTTTGAGAACTTACTCAAGAAGTTTGGTAAGGGAAGAGAAAGAAAAACCGAGATCAAAGAATTTGATACCATTCAGGTGAAGCAGGTGGCGATTGCAAACACCAAGTTATACCTGAACCGCGCAGAGGGATTTATTGGAACATCTTTGAAAAAGGATGAGTTCCTATGTGATTGTTCTGATTATGATGATATCATCGCATTTACCAAATCCGGCACTATGAAAGTGGTAAAAGTGTCTGATAAGATCTTTGTAGGGAAAGATATCATTCACGCTGCCGTGTTTAGAAAGAATGATGAGCGTACCACTTATAATATGATCTATCTGGATGGGGCCAGTGGAACCAGTTATGCCAAGCGTTTTAATGTAACGGGTGTTACAAGAGATAAAGAATATGATTTGACCAAGGGGTCGGATAAGAGTAAAGTGCATTACTTCACTGCAAATCCAAACGGGGAAGCAGAAGTAGTGAAAGTGGTATTAAGTCCGAACTGTACTGCTCGCAATAAAGAGTTTGATTTTTATTTCGAAGAGTTAGAGATTAAGGGCAGAAGCAGTATGGGTAATCAGGTAACGAAGTATCCGATCAAAGCTGTTAAACTGAAAGAGGCAGGTAAGAGTACACTCGCAGGTGTCAAATTATGGTTTGATGATAAGTTTGGCAGATTGAATACTGAGGAAAAAGGTCAATACTTGGGAAGCTTTGAAGATGAAAAATTGCTGGTCATCTATAGTGACGGAAGTTATGAATTGACCGATACTGAAATGACCCAGCGTTTCGATCCTGAGAAGGTCACCCTGATTGAAAAATTTGATCCCAATAAGACCATTACTGCTGTATACTTAGATAATGATAAGGGCCAATTCAATATCAAACGTTTCAAGATAGAAACAAGCACTTTGAAGACACAGTTCCTTTTCATTAAAGAAGGGGAGGGCAATCGACTAGAAGCGGTTACAACGGATGATGAACCGATACTGGTTGTTCAAACCGGAAGAGGGGCGCAAGTACGTAAAGCCAAATTCAAAGTTGCCAAAATGGTAGAAGTGATGGGCTGGAAAGCAGTAGGAGCAAAGCTGACTGACTACAATAAAAGCATTGAAATGGAATGGGAGCAAAGACCCAAAGATGATAATCCGATGCCGGAGTTGTTCTAGTGCTTATAGTTTATGGTTCATAGCAAATAGTAAGACAATGATCTGCCATTTGCTATGAACTATAAGCCATCCCCCATAAGTCATTTCTTTCTCAATCTAATCGTAGCAGTTCTGTTAAGATCGCTGGTGAGGATCAGTTCGTGTCTGGTATCTCCATCATAGATGATCAAAGCCGCAGTATTGGGAGGGATGTTCCCCAAATTGATCGCTACCATGCTTAACTCATACACAGACGTTGTACTATCTAATGTGATCGTTCTTCTGATGGCACGATGTGTCAGCTGTGATGGAGGAATGATCAATCGGTCGTTGATGTAAACAGCCACAGAATCATTATCAACAGAACCATTATCATACAGATCGATTCGAATGCTGTTATTGTTGATCGTTACTTCTCTTACATAAATCTTTTCTCGGTCCGGTAACACAGTTTCCTTAGCTGTATTTTTAATAACTGTATCTAAAGATGCAGTTGAGTTGGCTATTGTAATTGTTGTATCTATATCCTCTTCGGGAGTTCGATCATATGATAGGCTGGCAGTATCAGTTGAATATTTAAACCTGAATTGTATATCAGGTGTGGTATAACGATGCGCATCATCACTTTCAAAAGCACCGGTAAGAATAGATTCTGTTCGATTGACCAAAAGCGTAAAATTGCCTGATAACATACAATCAATACCTGTCTTGGTGTTGGTTGACAGATAATAAATAAAGGGAACCGGATTCAGAATGAGCTTTCTGGTATTATTGTTATAACTGCCATTTACCTTTACTTTGAAAAGACTATCTCTGAAATAATACTGTAATTCACCTGTAACAACTGCTCCCTTTTGTTGGATGATCAGTTCAGACAAGTAAGAACTATGTTCACCCGGAACTGCCACTTTTCCAACACCATACCAATGACCGGTAACACTTTGAGCCATTGATTGTAAAGAGATGATACTGAATAAGAGTACCCCATACATACCTTTCATGCGATGAAAATATTAAAGCCTTGCTGAATCCGTCTTTTAAAGTTGCTAACAGTGGTGGATACCCTATCAGCAGGCCTTTCATTAACCTATCTTATGGCATTCGGACAAACTAACCTATTTTTGCCGATTAAGATTTTTATGGAAACAGTTCAGGTAGGGCAATACAATACCCTCAAAGTATCAAGAAAAGTAGATTTTGGTTTTTACCTCGAAGATGGGGGTGATGGCATTTTATTGCCTACTCGTTTTGCGCCGAAAGGACTTAGAATCGGAGATGAGATTACCGTATTCGTTTATCATGACTCAGATAACAGATTGATAGCAACCACTCAAAAAGCTAATGCTTGTGTAGGAGAGATCGCTAAAATGAAAGCAGTAGCTGTTACTAGACAGGGTGCTTTTTTGGATTGGGGGTTGATGAAGGACCTGTTTGTTCCGGCTTCCAAACAATTGGGAGGGATGAGAGTAGGTGGTGAATATCTGGTTAAACTCTACATCGATCAAATGACAGGAAGGGTTGCCGCAACAGAAAAGATCGAGCAATTGTTAAGCAATGAAGAATTGACCGTTAAGGAATTAGATCAGGTAGATTTATTGGTCTATCGTCAGTCAGAATTGGGTTATGTAGTGATCATCAATAATCTGCATACCGGTATCATTCACAAGAATGAAATTTTCACAGAACTAAAGATCGGTGATAAGCTGAAAGGCTTTATTAAAACAATTCTTGCAGGTAATAAAATCGATGTAGTTCTTGGAAAACCGGGGTTTCAGAAAGTTGAGGATGAAGCAGAAAAAATACTCCGACTGTTACAAGAAAATAATGGATACCTGCCGTATCATGATAAATCAGATCCTGAAGAGATCTATTCCTTCTTTGGCATGAGTAAGAAGACTTTCAAAATGACCACCGGTAATCTATATAAACAAAGAAAAATTGAATTTACCCAAACAGGATTCAAGCTCATCAATGAATAAGTAAAATTGTAGGTCACACTTCATTGACATAAGAAATCAGTTTTTCTTTTGTATCAACCAAGTTGTATCTGTAAATACACTGTTGCCATTTGGCGCTTTCACAGTGGTTGTACCAACATAATAATCGTCAGCGATTTCTTTTATGTCAAAGTACAGGATGGTATTTTCGTAGAGTCTTTTTTCAGTTTCATTTTTTGGACCAGCCCCGGACAAATAGGATGCGGCAAATCTGCAATTACCCAGCCAATCAATTTTCCAGTAGGTAGTGTCCTTGGTACTCATATTCACATCCTGTTGTATCCCGTCAATTCTTGTGATTTGAATATGGTCTCCTTTTTTCGTATAACTATGAAATTGTCCGACTCTTAAGGTATTACAGTCCGGACCGGCCACATAAAATGCGCTAACCACTAATAAGATGGTAATCAAACCACAAAAGATAAAGGCCCTCTGTTGCATAACTTTTTTGCTAATATACTATGGATTGCAGGTTGAAATTGTCCTTATAAGCTAACAATTGTTAGTATGATTGCCCTATATTTGCGCTTCAATTCTTTTATATGTCGAACAGAACCGTATATATCGTATCCGCTGTGAGAACTCCTATGGGATCTTTTGGTGGTAGTTTGAAAGATTTTTCAGCCCCACAGTTGGGTGCTATTGCCATCAAAGCAGCTGTTGAAAGAGCCGGTATTCAGCCTGATCAAGTGCAGGAAGTATTAATGGGTTGTGTGATTCAAGCCAATACCGGACAAGCACCGGCACGTCAGGCAGCTAAATTTGCGGGCTTACCTGATTCTGTGATTTGTACGACCGTCAATAAAGTTTGTGCCAGTGGTATGAAAGCCATTTCACAAGGGGCACAAGCCATTTTATTGGGTGATGCTGATGTAGTGGTAGCAGGTGGTATGGAAAGCATGAGCAATGTGCCTTTTTATTCACCCAATCTGCGTTGGGGCAATAAATATGGCAATGTGCAGATGATCGATGGTTTGGCTAAAGATGGTCTCACTGATGTATATCATAATTACGCCATGGGTAATGCAGCAGAGTTGTGTGCAAAAGAATGCAATATCTCTCGAGAAGAACAAGATGCATTTGCTATTGAAAGTTATAAAAGAAGTCAGGCTGCTTGGAACAACGGAAGTTTTGATGCAGAAGTGGTGCCTGTATCTATCCCTCAAAGAAAAGGAGATCCGATATTATTCGCTAAAGATGAGGATGCATTCAATGTAAAATTTGATAAGATCCCTGAATTAAAACCAGCCTTCATAAAAGATGGTACTGTTACTGCAGCTAATGCTTCTACTATGAATGATGGTGCTGCAGCAGTTGTATTGATGAGTAAAGAAAAGGCAGATGCGCTTGGTATCAAACCACTTGCGATCATTCGCAGTTATGCAGATGCTGAGCAGGCTCCTGAATGGTTCACAACAACACCCGCAATGGCTGTTCCAAAAGCAGTAGCAAAGGCAGGATTGGATATGAATCAGATCGATTATGTAGAATTGAATGAAGCATTCTCTGTGGTTGGTATTGCCAATATCCAGAAAATGAAGTTGGATCCTGCTAAAGTGAATGTACACGGTGGTGCGGTTTCTTTAGGACATCCATTAGGTTGTAGTGGAGCGAGGATCATTGTTACATTATTACATGTATTGAAACAGCATGGCGGAAAAATAGGTGCTGCCGGTATTTGTAATGGTGGCGGTGGTGCCAGTGCTATGGTGATTGAAAATATTCCTGCTTAATACATTGAAACGCTTACAGATTCAAACTGCCACGGCTGATGATGCATCATTGATCGCATCCATCAGCCGTGAAACTTTTTACGACAGCTTTGCTGAGCAGAATACGGTTGCTGATATGCAACTCTTTCTCGATACCCGGTTTACGACCGAAAAGCTAATGGCGGAAGTACTCGATCCTTCGAATATCTTTTTCATTGCTTTTGTAGATGATCAACCTGCCGGATATTGTAAAATGAGACCGGGTGCTCATGTTCAAATGCAGACTACTGAACAAGCCATTGAGATTTCTCGTTTTTATGCACGTAAAAACAGTATTGGAAAAGGAATAGGGAAGGCCATGATGCAGCATGCATTAACGTATGCTCAAGATCAACAGTATAAGAAAATTTGGTTAGGTGTTTGGGAAAAGAACGAAAGGGCTATTGCGTTTTATCAGTCTTTCGGATTTTCAAAATTTGGAGAGCATGATTTTTTGTTGGGGACTGATCTGCAAAGAGATTGGTTGATGATGAAAGATTTGATGCACTAATATTGTACGCTTCAAATACTACAACCTACTAATACCCACACGTTGTTTTGAATATTGTTGCTTTTCTATACAAGCTATCATACAATGTGCTAGATCCCCGGCTGCTATTTGATAATGATTGGGTTTAGGCGCATAATTCGCAGCAGTGATATATTGCCCATTCCCTGCTTTATTCAAAATATCCGGAGAACAAACAAATGTCCAATCAAGTGAAGAGGCAGCAAGTGACTGGTAAGCTTTCAAATGCTCTTGTCCAACAGGTAAATATTCTTCAGGATAACCGGGTTGTTCTATCAATAAACCCTCATCTGGATCATCAGCATTCAAGATACCCATACCTCCCAACGCAACGATCCTCTGCACACCGGTATGTTCCATTTGTTGAATGATGTTTTTCATCCCCAAACTTCTCGTCTGATCGGTACCATCAAAACTGCCACCCAGTGCTGAAATAACTGCATCCGATCCATCGACGGCATTCCTTACATCCGAAGTATCAAAAACATAACCTTTGATAGCTGTTAAAGCATCATTATCCAAATCATGATCGATCAAGTCAGCTACATTCCTTCCAAAAGCGCGAACAGAATGCCCCTTTGCCAAAGCCTGTGACACAATAAAGCGACCCACTTGTCCGGTAGCGCCAAAAACGGTGATGATCATGTGATTTTTTACAGCAATTTACAAAAAGCAGGAATGCTTTCCTATGCTGTTTGTGCAGCTTGCTCTGCAATTTCATCCATGCTGATCCCATGATGACTCTCATCATAAATGCATTCCCCATTTTTAATGAGCAATACTTGTGGAGATTCATGGTAAACCGCAAAATCAGTGGCTATTTGATCTGAAATCGGACGATAGGCCAGTAGATCCAGATAATGAAATTGAACTTGTTCGGGGGCATTACTTCTTTCCAAACGATTCAATACCATGGAACTGATACTGCAGCGTGTGCTATGCTTGAATATAACCTGAGGAGTTTGAAAGGATTGTTGTTTGATCTGCTCTAACTGATCAATACTTGTGATAGGATTCCAGTTCATCTTTTTTTCTTACAAAACAATGCGAAAGGCAATAGGTTCAAAAGTCTTAAGGCTTAAAATAACGAGGATTGGTAGTAGGGCAGCCTCTGCTTTTAGATGAGGTACAGGAACTGATAAACACTGCGCTCAATACGAGTAAGAACAGAATAGCGGTTATCTTTTTCATGTGTTGCGATTTAAGTTAGCGTTTTGACTGTATTTTGCGCTATAACAAAGATACTGATTTGACTGAAATTGTTGCTTTCAGACAGTTAATTTGCATAAAACGGTTGAAATCAAAGAATTATTATGAAGGTTCACTTTATTTCTATAGGCGGAAGCGTCATGCATCAGTTGGCAATTGCGCTTCATAAAAAGGGTTATCAGGTTACAGGAACGGATGATGAAATATTTGAACCTGCCGCCTCTAATCTTCAACAACACGGACTTTTGCCGGCTACTATCGGCTGGGATCCCCATAAAATCACACCTGATCTGGATGCGGTGATTCTGGGGATGCATGCCAAATCCGACAATCCTGAATTGCAGAAGGCGATCGAATTGAAATTAAAGATCTACTCGTTTCCCGAATACATGTACCATGAGAGTCAGCAAAAGAAAAGGGTAGTAGTGGGCGGTAGTCACGGTAAAACGACCACTACCAGCATGATCATGCATGTGCTGAAACAAACCCATCAACAATTTGATTATCTCGTTGGTGCAAAAGTGGAAGGCTTTGCCCAATCTGTTGATATTACCAATGCACCGGTGATCGTATGTGAAGGAGATGAGTATCCTGCCAGTGCTATTGAACGAAAACCCAAGTTTCACTTTTTATTCCCGCATATTGCAATTCTGACAGGTATTGCTTGGGATCATATCAATGTGTTTCCCACTTTTGAATTTTATCTAGAACAGTTCATCATTTTTATCAATAAAATTGAACCGAATGGATTGTTGATCTACAACGAGTCTGATCCGGTTTTAAAAGAATTGGTTTCGAAACACAAAAGAGCAGATATTCGTTATCAACCGTATTCAATACCACAACATACCATTGAAGCTGGAAAAACAACAGTAGTATTAGAAGGTGTATCCGGAAGTCTCAAAGTTTTTGGTAATCACAACCTGCTCAACTTACATGCTGCATTTTATGCCTGTAAAGAATTAGGATTATCTGCGAATGATTTCACACAAGCTATCGGAACATTTACAGGTGCTTCCAAAAGACTAGAGTTGTTATCCGGTAATGAGGATACGGCCGTTTATCGCGATTTCGCACATGCCCCCAGTAAAGTAAAAGCCACGATCGAAGCAGTCAAAGAACAGTTTCCTGATCGAAAACTCATTGGCGTGTTGGAATTGCATACTTACAGCAGTTTGAATGAAGCATTCATGAAAGAATATAATGGTGCACTGGAACCGGCAGATCTGGCAGTGGTTTTTTATTCTAAACATGCATTGCAGATCAAAAGATTACCTGATTTGCCCGAAGCGGCAGTACAACAAGGTTTCAATAAAGCAGGCTTGCTCATTTTTACGGATGCAGCTTTATTAAAAGAATGGTTATTATCTGTCAACTATCATAACAGCAATCTTTTATTAATGAGTAGTGGTAATTATGATGGGCTGGATGTAGTAGCGCTGGCGCAGGAGATCATTCAAAAGACAGATACCGATATTTAGAATTATTATATTTACTTCGTACCATGAAATTGCAACTCACACGTCCGCTTGCTTTTATTGATTTGGAGACAACCGGTGTTAACATCAGTCTGGATCGCATTGTTGAGATCGCTATTGTGAAGATCAATCCTGATGGAACTCAGCAAGTCAAGAGAAAACTTATTAATCCCATGATGCCCATTCCAAAAGGGGCAAGTGATGTGCATGGTATTACAGATGATATGGTGAAAGATGCACCTACTTTCAAACAAGTAGCAAATGAGGTCAAGCAATTCATAGATCATTGTGATATAGGCGGATATAACAGCAATCGCTTTGATATCCCTATGCTCATTGAAGAATTCTTACGTGTAGGAATTGATTTTTCTACCGATGGAAGAAAACTGGTTGATGTGCAGAAGGTATTTCACATGATGGAGCAAAGAACATTGAGTGCAGCGTATAAATTTTATTGTCAAAAAACACTCGAAGGAGCTCATAGTGCAGAAGTAGATGCAACTGCTACATGGGAGGTTTTAGAAGCTCAGGTAGAGCGTTATCCGCAAATCGGAAATACAGTGGAAAGCATCGTCAAATTCACCGGAGAAGATGATATTGTAGATTTCGCCCGTCGATTTATTCGTGAAAATGGGGTTGAAGTGTTCAATTTTGGCAAACACAAAGGTAAACCTGTGACCCAGGTACTGAAAGAAGAACCTCAATACTATGACTGGATGATGAAGGGTGATTTTCCGATGAATACCAAGCAAAAACTCACTGAAATCCTCAACCGGACCTTGTTAAAGAAAGGATAAGTTCACCTATTTCCTCTAGTATTTTCCGCAAATATGCTGTCGGCATAACGATTAATCGTTATGAGTTGTATTTTAGCGGTGCAACCGAACACCCCCCTTGATTGGAAAAATTAGTCATCATACCAACCTATAACGAGAAGGAAAATATTGCGTCGATCATTGATGCTGTATTTGACCTGCAATCCAGTTATCATATATTGGTCATTGATGACGGATCTCCCGACGGTACAGCTTCTATTGTTAAAGATTTGATGCAACAGTATCCGGGACAATTATTCTTAGAAGAACGCAAAGGAAAACTCGGATTGGGTACCGCCTATATTCATGGATTCAAATGGGGCATCAATAGAAGGTATGAATACATTTTCGAAATGGATGCTGACTTCTCTCATAATCCCAAAGATCTAGATCGCTTGTATCATGCCTGCAAACAGGAAGGTGCAGATGTAGCCGTGGGTAGTCGATATGTACCCGGAGGTCGTACGGAGAACTGGCCTTGGGATCGTCAGCTCTATTCAAGAGGCGGTGCTTTGTACACCAAATTGCTCACATGGATGCCCGTGAATGATCCTACTGCAGGTTTTGTTTGTTATAAACGACAAGTACTCGAAGCCATCAATCTGGATGAGATTGAATTCGTCGGTTATGCATTCCAGATAGAAATGAAATTCGTTTCCTGGAAATTGGGTTTCCGCATTAAAGAAGTGCCCATCACATTCATTGATCGAAAGATTGGTGTGAGTAAAATGAGTAAGGGTATTATCAAAGAAGGTGTACTCGGTGTTTTAAAAATTCAATGGCATAGTCTTTTCAAAAGTTACAAGAAACGTGTTTCTAACGCATCTTGATTCTATCAACTTGATCCCATCTTCCAAATTCCCATTTCTTTGAATTAGCTTTAGTATCATGAAAGATGCACTCATCAAGCTACATATCTCTGTTTTTTTAGCGGGATTTACCGGTGTATTGGGAATCTTGATTGATATGAATGAGGGGTTGTTGGTTTGGTACCGCATTATGATCACGGTTGTTACATTGTTTGCGTTACTGAAATGGAAAAATCAGTTGCAACAGGTTTCATCCGCTATGGTTTGGAAGTTATTAGGGATCGGAACTTTGATCGCTTTACACTGGGTGTTTTTTTATGGCAGCATTAAAATGTCCAATGTTTCTATCGGGTTGGTTTGTTTTGCGTCCACCGGATTATTCACCGCATTATTAGAGCCGATATTCAATGACCGACCATTCAGTTGGCCGGATGTGGGGTTGGGACTGCTTAGTTTATTAGGTATCATTCTCATTTTTCAATTTGATACAAGATACCGGGATGGAATTATTGCGGGGATTGTTTCAGCGATATTGGCTGCGCTGTTCTCGGTGTTAAATAAGCGACAAGTACAAAAAGTAGAGCCTAGAACTATGATGATCTATGAGTTGAGTGGAGGATTACTCATACTTACCTTATTCATGCCGTTATACCTGCATTATTACCCTGTTGAAACGATCTTCCCGTCTATATCAGATTGGTTCTGGTTATTGATTTTGAGCTGGCTGTGTACCGTATTGGCAATGGATCTCATGTTACAAGCACTCAAAAAGGTTTCTGCATTTACACAAAACCTAAGTCTCAATCTGGAACCTGTTTATGGGATCTTATTGGCCTTTGTTTTATTTCAGGAAAATGAAAAATTGAATGGAAGTTTTTATGCGGGTGTAGCTTTGATCACCGTCTCCGTTTTACTACAAATGATCAGGGTAGTAAGAAAGCATCAGCAAAAGACTAGCAGTATTTGATTTATTCATGTCTGGTATTCGATACGATCTTCTGGATCACCGTATCTAATCTCGATGCGCTAATATTCAGTAATTCCAATACTTGTAGGATATCCGGATCATTTGTTTTTTCTGTATACAGCATCAAAACATTGATCAATCCAAGAATATTACTCAAAGGAGCTCTGGCTTCATGTGATTGCAGATAAGCGATCTCACGCATGCGATCGTATTGCTGCAATAATTTCATTTCCGCTTTTTTCCGGGCATCAATATTGGTGATATTCATAGCAACACCGAGCATATCACCGGCTTCGCTGTAAACAGGATAATATAAAAACTCAAACCAGATCACGTCTCCGGTCAAAAGTGAAACAGGTCGCTCAGTAGTTAATTTCTCACCGGAAAGCGCTCTTTCAAAATGTTCTTTGAAGTATTGATCCAATTCTATTGGAACATACTTGCTGAAGTGAGCGCCAATATGGAGTTGTGCATTGAAATATTCTTTGGAAAGTATATCGGCGGTGCGATTAAAATTCAATACTTCCAGATCCGGGCTGATTAGAATATTGATATCAGTTGTACTATCCAATATCGCTTTTAATTTGATCTCATTGGCCAGTAATTCCAGCTGTTGTTTTTTCTGTAAAGTGATATCAATGAAGTAACAAATGATACCTTCTTTGGATGGAGTAGCTGAAACAGCAAAATGATAATCCGGTGGCCAGGGCTGTTCAAATGTGATCGTCTCTTCAAGATCAAAAGCTTTGCGCATCGCTGCGGCATAGGGTTGATCATCTGTGTCCGGAAAAAAGTCCCAAAAACTTCTACCGATCATTTCCTGTCTGGATAATCCGGTAACTGATTCAAAAAAACGATTCACTTTAAGGAAGGTCCAGTTACGATCTAGTGCAAAAAAACCATCACTGACACCATCCAAATATTCATTGAATTGATAGGCATACCGTGTTGCAGAAAAATCATCTAATGGATCACCACTTAGTAATACACCCATTGCCTGTATAACAGGTTCGCCCTGCTGATCTTCTGTACAGCTGATCTCCCATTGAATGGTATGCTGGTGCTCATCTATCAGGTAACGAGCGGTAACAGATAACTTGGCTTCTTTCTTTTCCCATGCATGCTGAAACTGTTGTCTGAAGAACTCAACGTCCGCATAATGAATTTGCTCGTCATATTTTCTTCCCGCAATCAATGATCTTTCCCATCCGGTAACAGATGACATCTTTTCATTAATGTAGCGGTAATGTCCCTTTTGGTCAATAATCATGTACATGAACACATGCGAGTGTTCAAACATTACGATCATTTGTTCAATAGAAGACACCTTATTCATGCTAACTCTGAGATCTGCTTTTTATAAGCAAGGTAATATCAGTTTTTTCATCAATATAACACTTTGGTCCGGATTAAAATGCTATTAATTGTTCACCCGTTGAATTTTTTCGTGGGTTATATCTGATACCCTTATTCTGTTTAAACCTTTTTGCTAAAGTAGGGCAAACATTTGGATAGAAGCCTCATTCATCCACTGGTCATTTAATTAAATCGACACATGAGTAGGAGAGATTTGTTTGTTTAACTTAGAAGCCACTAAAATTATCGCTATGAGAAAATTAATACTCGCATTTCTATTATTGCCGGGTATATCAACCTTTGCTCAGAAAAAGCCTTTGGATCATTCTGTGTATGATAATTGGCAGTCTATCGGTGAAAGGGTGATCAGTAATGACGGGAAATTTGTGGCTTATGCCATCAACCCACAGGAAGGAGATGGAATGGTATATGTGCAAAGTGCATCGGGTGATTATACCATGAATATTCCGCGTGGCTATAGTGTTTCCATTACGGAAGACAGCCGCTTTCTGGTGTGTAGAATCCGGCCTTTTTATAAAGACACCCGCGAAGCAAGGATCAAGAAACGTCGTCCGGATGAAATGCCAAAAGATAGTTTGGCTTTTGTAGAATTGGGAACAACACGTATGACCAAAGTAGCGAGGATCAAAAGTTACAAAGTGCCCGATGATTCAGGGCTTTGGCTGGCTTATTTGTTAGACAAACCATTGGCGGAAACAACCAGACCTCAGCAACCGGATTCTTTGACGAGACTCAATAACATGATCAGAATGGCGGATAGTCTCGTGCGTGTTGCAGACAGTATCAGAAATAAAGCCAATGAAGCCAAAACAACGGGCATGTCTGTTCTACAAAATAGAAATGGAAGAACAGCTACACGACCAGCGACTGATCCTGTTGAAGAAGGAACCGTATTAGTATTACGCAATCTTCAAACAGGAGAGGAGCGCAGATTTGAACTGGTGAAAGATTATTTCTTCAACCGTAAAGGGAATGTATTGTTGATCGAAACAACTCGCAAAAACAGTGACGAGAAATCATTGGCAAGTGTTGTTAAAGTCGACCTGAATAATAATAGTGCACGCACCATCTTCGCCAAATTCAATGAAGCTAAAAGTTTCAGAATGGATGAAGAGGGAAAGCAAGTGGCTTTTGTAGCTGAAAGAGATAGCAGTAGTAAAGCATTACAGAAGTTTTTCAAACTCTATTACCATAAAGATGGAATGGATAGTGCACGTTTATTGGCGGATAATAAAACCAAAGGACTACCGGCCAATTGGACGATCAGTGATAATGCAGGAAGTATTGTATTCAGTAAATCAGGTAACCGTCTGATGCTGGGGACACTTCCCATATGGCCTGTACGTGATACTACCGTTCCTGAAATGGATAGAGTGAGTGTAGATATCTGGCATTATAACGATGATTATATTCAACCCGTTCAGTTACGTAATCTCAATACAGAATTAAGAAGAAGTTATCTCGCCTATTATGATCTCGAGAAAAATGAGATCGTGCAATTGGCAAATGAAAAATTACGCAATGTCGTTCCTACACAGGAAGGAGATGGGGCAGTATTTTATGGCGTTTCAGATTTTGGAAAACGTGTGGCCACACAATGGCAAGGATTCAGTTTTAATGATGTATTCCGCATCAATCCGTTGACCGGACAAACACAAGTAATCACTAAAGATCTGAAGGGGGGCAATTTACAACCTTCTTACACGGGTAAGTATTTGGCCTTCTTTGATGAGCGTAAGCAAAAATATTTTGTCTACAACAGTGTTACCGGACAAGTATATCAAATCGCTAAGGATATTAAAACAGCTTTAGGGGATGAAGAAAATGATGTGCCTGATGATCCAAATGCTTATGGAGTGGTAAAATGGATGGAAGGAGATAAATCTGTATTGATATATGATCGTTATGATATCTGGCAAGTTGATCCGGAAGGAGTGGCTGCTTCAGTTTGTCTCACGACAGGTAGAAAAGATAAGACCATCATCCGATATGTAAATACAAATCCTGATGAGCGTTTTATCACACCTTCACAAAAGCTGCTCTTGCGTTTGTTTGATGAAAAAGATAAAAGTGCCGGACTCGCAACATTGGATCTCGCATCAAAAAGTTTCAATGTTATTTTCAAAGAGAAAGTGGGATTAGGCATGGCCATTCAAAAAGCCAAAAATGCAGATGTATTAAGTTACACAAAGGAAACTTTCCAGCAGTCTCCCAATGTATTTGTTCATACAATGGGCGCACAAGCAAAACAGTTATCTAATAGTAATCCTCAGCAAGCTGAATACAATTGGGGAACTGCAGAGTTATTCAAATGGAAAGCGTATACCGGACGAGAAGCAGAAGGTATTGTGTACAAGCCGGAAGATTTCGATCCGAAGAAGAAATATCCTATGATTGTTTATTTCTATGAAAGAAGTAGTCAGGGTCTGTATGGATATGTTCCGCCGGCACCTACACCTTCCAGATTAAATATTTCGTTCTTTGTGAGTCGTGGTTATGTGGTGTTTGTACCGGATATCTGGTATAAAAAAGGGTACCCCGGACAAGGTGCCTATGATTATATCCTGAGTGGAACCAGAGCGGTGGTGAAGCAAGGGTATGTTGATAGTACCAAATTGGGATTACAAGGACAAAGCTGGGGTGGATATCAAATCGCACATTTGATCACCAGAACCAATTTATATGCGGCAGCATGGGCAGGTGCTCCTGTTGTGAACATGACAAGTGCTTACGGTGGTATCAGATGGGGTACAGGTTTGAACAGACAGTTCCAATATGAACAATCTCAAAGTCGTATCGGTGCAACATTGTGGGAGAAGCCAAATTTATACATAGAGAATTCTCCATTATTCCAATTGCCAAAGGTAAAAACACCGTTGGTGATCATGGCCAATGATGCTGATGATGCAGTGCCTTGGTATCAGGGAATTGAATATTATACCGCTATGCGCAGACTGGGTAAAAAAGTATGGATGCTGAATTATAATAATGAAGCACACAATCTGGTAGAGCGCAAAAACAGAAAGGATATTCAAATCCGTGAACAGCAGTTCTTTGATCATTTCCTCAAAGGTGAAAAAGCCTCTAAGTGGATCGCTGAAGGAGTGCCTGCAACCATGAAAGGAAAAGATATGGGGCTGGGGTATTAGAGGATGTCAGATGGCAGATGTCAGATCTCAGATCTCTGATGTGTATGATGTCGGATTTCTGATTTGAAATAAAGAAAGCGGCGAGCACAATAAACAGTGTTCGCCGCTTCGGTTTTCTTATCTGCCATCTGCCATCTGCCATCTGCCATCTGCCATCTGCCACCCTAAATCATCTGCGTAGAAATATACCTGACCAAACTTCTCTTAGCAATAGGTAAAAGTGTTTCTTCCAAAGGCAGTGTGAGTTCTGTTTCTACGGAGTAAACGGCAGGGTTGGGAAGATCGGATCTGTTTCTGATCAATTCGGCTTTGATGTTTTGATAAGAATTCACAATACTTCGCTGCCATACATCTACAAATTCGGTTTTGATACTTCTGTATTTCTCATCATGTTTCTCAAAAATGCTGAGGCGATACTGGTATACCCATGTGTTTCTGCATGCCCCTTCGCATAAAAGAAAATATCCTTCATTATGATCCAAGGGAATTAGGCCGATCGGTTCTATGGTCAATTTGTTTTCTACAAATTCATAGATCTCGGTTCCACTTGTGATGGTTTTTTTCATATTGGAAGAAGCGTAGTTGATGATCTCTTCCAATTCCTGCATCAGTTCATCATCTTCTACCATCGATTCATATAAAAGCTGCAATTTTTCAATCTGCAAACCGGTCAATCTTTTAGGGAACTGTTCCTGCAGGTATTGTTTATTTTCTTTGAAGGCAATGAGATTGTTGTAATGGAAGATGATATCTGCCAACTGCGGATACAATTTGTTCTGACAGAAATAGCGATTGATTTCCTGTAAATAGGCGAGAAGGGTATATTTCTTTAATTCAAAATCAATATAACCATCCGCAAACCAGGTTTGTGATAAGGTCTTCATACTGATCCGTTTTATTTTCTGAATTTACTGATTCAAAAACGGATTTGTAGGACTTGTTTATTAACAGGATGTGAAAATAGCTGATGGCATATGGCAAATAGTTAATAGCATATGATAAAACATTTACTATTCGCCATATGCTATTAACTATTTGCTATAAGCTACAAGTACTGGAACCACTGACGTTCAGGATCCCATTTCTCGAATTCTTTGGCTACTTCTGTGAGGAAGCTGGCGCCGATGCTGCCGTCTACAATGCGATGATCATAACTTAAAGAGAGGTACATCATGTGTCTGATACCAATGGTATCGCCTTCTTTTGTTTCAATCACCATCGGACGCTTTTTGATAGCGCCTACGGCTAATATGGCAACCTGAGGTTGAGAGATGATCGGTGTTCCCATCAGACTTCCGAAAGTACCCACATTGGTCAATGTGAAAGTGCCGCCGGTGGTGTCATCCGGTTTTAATCTGTTATTTCGGGCCGCATCAGCAAGACCATTAACGGCTTTGCTCAATCCAACGATATTCAATTGGTTCGCGCCTTTGATCACGGGAACGATCAAGTTGCCCGATGGTAAAGCGGTGGCCATACCAATATTGATATCTTTTCTAACAATGATTTTATCGCCATCCACTGAGCAATTGATCAATGGATATTTTTCAATCACACGTGCAATACACTCAATGAACATCGGAGTGAATGTCAACTTAGTGCCTTCTCTCTTCTCAAATTCATTCTTCACTTTTTCACGCCACTGCACCATATGGGTAACATCTGCTTCCGCGAAACTGGTCACGTGCGGACTGGTATGCTTACTGTCTACCATGTGTTTGGCAATCAGTTTACGCATTCTGTCCATTTCAATGATCTCAGTATTGCCATTGACAACAACAGCAGCAGGATCACTGAATTTACCGGAAGGATTGCTGATAGTGATTGTGCGGGCTTCAGCAGCAGGTGAAGAAACCGTCGCCGGTTTAGATACCGCTTCAAATCTCGGAGCCGGTTGTACCTGAGCCGGTGGTGTATTGGTTACAGGAGGTGCCTGAACAATACCGGATTTTTTATCAGCTACATATTTGAGGATATCCTTTTTACTAACTCTACCATCGATACCTGTACCCGGAATTCTTTCCAACTCACTTAGACTAATACCTTCACTATTCGCGATATTAAGAACCAATGGAGAATAAAAACGATTTGCCGCAGGTTTGTCAAGCAGTTCTGTTGTAGCTGCAGGAACAAAAGGAACAGTCTCGGGTACAGCGGGTTCTGCAGTAACTACTACAGGTGCTGGTTCAGGGGCAGCTACGACTTCAACTTTTGGAACAATGACTTCTTCTTGTGCTACGGGAGCAGGAGCCGGAGCTGCAACTGTTGCAGATCCGTTAGCAGATGTATTAATTCTTGCGATCACAGTACCAATCGGTACAACATCATTTACATTGAATAATATCTCGGTGATGACACCTTCTGCAGTGGAAGGCACTTCACTATCAACCTTATCTGTGGCGATATCCAATACCGTTTCATCTTGTTTCACATGATCGCCCACCTTTTTATTCCATTTCAGAATGGTAGCTTCCATGATACTCTCGCCCAATTTGGGCATCACCAGTTCAGCAATTGCCATACAGTTCGTAGTGTTTAAAATAATGATCGAAAAAATCAGAAAACCCTTAGCAACTTCTCATGATATCCCCCCGCAAAACTTACGCCTGTTTGTTTTCAGGGGGCAATATTAGTGAGAAAATAGACAATTTAGGGCTGAAAATCGAAAAATCTACTCGTAGTTTATACACAGAATTTTAAGAGTCAATATTAGCAGGCTTTTCAGCGAAAATTAAAGCTTTCCAAGGATCAATTGTCGCATCACATTCAATGCATTGGTAGCCGTTAATTCAATATTTCTTGACCGGTCAAACCGGAACTGGAAAACCTGTGTAACTGTTTTCTCCGCGGAAGCAGCAGCGACCCATACCATGCCTACAGGTTTTTGTTCACTACCTCCTTTGGGTCCCATGATCCCACTCACTGCCAAAGCATAATCCGTTTTCATGATTTTACGTGCAGTTTCTGCCATGATCTTTACCGTCTCTTCGCTTACTGCACCTTTGGTTGTTAAGATATCATTCGGCACCATCAGCAGATCTTCTTTCACTTCATTCGCATAACTAATGATACTGCCTTGATAATATGCAGAGGAACCATTGTGTTTTGTAATGAGATGAGCAATGTATCCACCTGTACAACTTTCAGCAGTTGTAATGGTTTGATTTCGCTCTTTTAATAATTTTCCAACCACCAATTCCATAGGAATATCGTCATCGGTAACTAAATATTTTTCAGTTCGTTGTAAGAGTTGATGAAAATAAACGGCGATCTCTTTTTCTAATTGAGCCGGATCTGAACCGGTACCACTCAATCTTAATCTCACCATCCCATAATTTGGTAAATAAGCCAGTTTGATATGTTGGGGAAGTGATGCTTCAATGTCTTGAATCATCTCAGCCAGAAAGGATTCTCCAATACCTGCGGTTAGTAGTGTTCTATGTCTGATGAATCCGGTACTGAATCTTTTTTGGATCAAAGGAATCACATGTGCGGTCATGATCCATTTCATTTCATGTGGCACTCCCGGCATGGAAACAAAAATGACTCCCTCTTTTTCAAACAACATACCCGGAGCTGTGCCTCTTTCATTTTTCAGGACGGTACAAACATCAGGTACTTCTGCTTGTTTCCTGTTGCGCTCGATCATGGGTCTTTTGAGTATCCGTTCAAAAATATCAGTCACATGTGCCAGTGTGGCCTCATCCATGATCATTTTCCCGCCAAAGTATTCGCATAAGAGAGGTTTGGTGATATCGTCTGCAGTGGGTCCCAATCCACCGGTGATGAGTACGATAGATGCTTTTTTGCGTTCTGTATCTAATGCATTCCAGATATCTTCCCACACATCACCTACCGCCACTCTGTTTTTTATCTGAACACCCGCCTTATTAAGCTCCTGTGCAATCCATGCGCTATTCGTGTCAATGACTTGTCCGATCAACAATTCATCACCGATCGTTATGATAGAAGCAAAAACTTTTTCCATACTTTACAGACACTTAATTTTAATGCAAGGTAAAACGCATTTATGAGAAGACTTGTTTACGGGCTTATTTGTTTCTTTTCTTTTATCCTATCTGTTCCGGCTCAATCTGTTAAAGATCGATTGAATAAGGCCTTTCAGCAATTGCTGAATGATTCGCAAATGCGTTATGGAACAATCGGTATTTCAGTCGTGAACAGTGAATCCGGACAAACGATTTTTGAATACAATGGAAATGTTGGACTCGCTCCCGCCAGTTGCCAGAAGTTGGTGACCAGTGCTACCGCTTTTGAGTTATTGGGAGCTAATTATCGTTATAAGACAGAATTGGGGCATGATGGTGAGGTTCGTGATGGAAAACTCAAAGGGAATCTGCACATCACAGGTTATGGAGACCCTACTTTGGGTAGTTGGCGGTATATAGGTACTGCTGATACTGCCATCATCAAAGAATGGAAGAAAAGGATCCAAGATATGGGGATCAAAAGTATTGATGGAAAGATCATCGTACATAGTGATTCTTGGGAAACCGGCTCTGTACCCGGCGGATGGCCATGGGATGATATGGGGAATTATTATGGTGCAGGGTCCTATGGACTGAACTGGCGAGAAAACCAATATGATCTCGTACTAAAATCAGGACCCAATACCGGTGATAAAGTCATGATCGCTAAAATGATTCCCGTACTTCACAATATGATCTTTACGAATGAGCTTATGGCGGGTAAAAAGGGTAGTGGAGATAATGCTTATATCTATGCGGCACCTTATAGTGAAAGAGCTTTTATCCGTGGCACCATTCCACCCGCACAATCTGCTTTTACCATTTCAGGCTCAATGACGCAGCCTGCCATGCAATTGGGGTATACCATGGCAGAAGCTTTGGTAAATGCAGCGGGGAAGCAACCGGGTGTTATTGAACAACCAACTTCTAATAAGATCAAGTCTATTCATCTGCAATATTCACCCGTATTGGATAGTATCAACTATTGGTTCATGCGTAAAAGTGTAAATCTGTATGGAGAAACACTGGTGAAAACATTTGCTTTTGAACAATCACAAAAAGGAAAAACAGAAGACGGACTAGAGATCATGAAAGATTTCTGGAAGACAAAAGGTATAGACCCGGCCTCCTTGCGAATGATCGATGGGAGTGGACTATCACCACAAAATAGAGTTACAACACAAGCGTTGGTGAAAGTATTGCAATATGCCCGTTCAAGACCATGGTACACGCAGTATTTGGCTGCTTTCCCGGAATACAATAAAATGAAGTTAAAAAGTGGAACCATCGGAGGATCAAAAGGTTTTGCAGGATATCACACTTCCAAAGAAGGGGTGAGTTATACTGTTGCCGTCATCGTCAATAACTATGACGGATCTGCTAATGAGATCGTCAGGAAAATGTTTTTGGTTTTGGATGAACTGAAATAAACATCTTTAACTGGTACCTTGTTGTAAGGCCCTATTCGTAAAAGAAAATAAGCGATATGAAAGAACAAAATTTTAAACACCACACACGTTATGTACCCTTATGGCATTATGTTACTGCTCCTGCCATACTTTGTTTGCTGATCGGTTCATTCTATAACCTCAAAGATGCTACGGACAGTAATCTGTATTCAGCTTCTTTGATTTGTTTGATCGCTGTAATACTGGTCTTTGTTTTCTGGTATGTAAGAGCTTTTGCACTAAAAGCGCAGGATAGAGCGATACGAGCTGAAGAGCAGTTTCGTCATTTCATATTGACAGGTAAACCATTACCCAAAGAACTAAGATTACGGCAGATCATCGCACTGCGTTTTGCTTCCGATGAGGAGTTTCCTGCACTGGCTGAGAAAGCAGCACGTGAGAAAATGGGGAATAAAGACATCAAAGCCGCCATTAAACACTGGCGAGCTGATTATAGCAGGGTTTAGCCTTCAAAATACGGTACTAATTTTTCTCTAAGGGTTTCCGGCATGGAAGCCCTTTTGCCTGTATGGCTATTGATGAAAAATAAAGTGACCTTACCTGTGGTGAGCAATTTGCCTTTCTCATTATACACTTCATTGAAAAAGCAAATGCTATGATCTGTTGGTAACTCTTTTAATATGGTTTTGATGGTGATCAGGTCATCGTAATGTGCAGGTCTTAGATAACGTACTTCCATTTCCACAACAGGCATCCGGATACCCATTTCTTCCATGCTTTTATAAGTGAAACCTAATTCACGAATACATTCCGTTCTTCCCACTTCAAAGTATTGTGCGTAATTACCATAGTACACGATATCCATCTGATCTGTTTCTGCATAACGTACTCTTAAGTTGGTCACATGTGTGTACATAGTTATCCTGATTTGTTGACAAACTTACACCCTCCATCTGTTTTTCCACAAATGCTTGTTAACTCTTTCCTTACAAAACGCTAATACTACCTTTAAACAGGTGTTTTCGCTTTTCATTAAGAAAGAAACAAAAATCTTTGTTACCAAGCAGACCGAATATTATGAACAGATTCTTTTCTATATGCTTGCTCAGTGCCGGTCTTATCACCGGTATTCATGCCAATGCACAGCTTAGTCAACAATTACAGGACCCTGACGCTGAATTTAAACAGGCCAAGGAAATGTTTCAGAATGATCAGTATGGATTGGCATATCCTGTGTTTAAGAAAATATACAGTCATGGTGCACCATCAACCAACTTATCCTTTTCTGTTCAGTTAGAAGCGAGGTATTATTATATTCTATGCGGACTAAAACTCAATGATTCCACAGCCGCACCTATGGCTGTAGATTTTATGGATATGGAGAACGATGTGCCACATGTTCAAATGATGCGGTTTCATTTGGGAGAGTATTATTACCGCAGAAAAATGTTGGCAGAAGCAGTGGCTTGTTATGAAAAAACGAATATCGCCAATCTCAGTAACCGTGAGATCGCTGATATGAAATTTCATCAGGCCTATGGTTATTTTACCATGGTTCAATTTGATAAGGCCAGACCACTGTTCAATGCAATTCGTCAGATACCACAAGACCCTAACTATATCGATGCGAACTATTATTATGCTTTCATCGCTTTCAATGACAAAAAGTATGATGATGCTATTGCCAGCTTTCAAATTGCAGAACAATCACCCGATTATCAAAATGTAATTCCTTTTTACCTGACCGAAATTTATTACTTCAAAGGCGATAGAAACAAGGCATTGGAGTACGGCGAAGCAGCTTTAAATAAAGGTGGACAATACTACGACCTGCAACTAAGACAATTGGTGGGTCATTTGTACTTTGAAAAAAGACAGTATGCAAAGGCGCTTCCATACATTGAAAAATATGTAGCAGGCACTCCCAAAGTGAGAAGAGAAGACATGTATGAATTGGCCTATTGTTATTATGAAGCCAAAAACTGGAATAAAGCGATCGAAGGATTAAAACAGTTGGGAGGAGGAGAAGATTCTTTAGCACAAAACAGTATGTATCTGTTGGCTGATGCGTATTTAAAAACCAATGACAAACAAAATGCACGAAATGCATTTCAATTCTGTGCCGATAATAATAGCAATGCATTACAAAAAGAAGTCTCTCTTTTCAATTATGCTAAACTCTCTTATGACCTCGGATATATGGATGCGGCATTAAAAGGTTTTCAAGCCTTCACAGCTGCATATCCATCTTCCAATATGTTGCAGGAAGCTAGAGAGTTATTGGTGAGTACATTGGCAAATACCAGTAATTATAAAGATGGGTTGGCGCTGTATGAAAGTTTGTCTGTACGAAGTGAAAATGCGATGAAGATCTATCCGAAATTATTATACGGAAGATCTGTAGAGTTGATCAATGACCAACAGATCAATCAGGCGGAGCCTTTATTGAATAGATTGTTGGAAATACCTTATAACAACAACCTGGTAGCACTTGCACGTTTCTGGAAAGGAGAGATCGCTTACCGCAATGGAAATAATGAAGCCGCAATTGCACAATTTTCGGAATACATCAGAAACCCTTTGACCAATGGAGAAGTCAATGTGGTGAATGCGCGTTACAGTTTAGGTTATGCATTGTTGAAAACAGAAAACTATCCGGCTGCGAAAGAGCAATTTGAAACGATCTCAAAGAGTATCACCATTAATTCTTCCAATATTGAAAAAGATGCCTATCTGCGTGCGGCTGATTGTTATTTCATGAACAAAGAGTTTAAGAAAGCATTGAGCATATACGATTTGGTATTGAGTATGCAATTGAGCATGGCTGATTATGCCTTATTTCAAAAAGCAGTGATCGCAGGTGCCATGAATCAAAATACAGAAAAGCTGAAACTGCTGCAAAGTCTCGAAACACGTTTCCCTTCGTCTGTATACATCGCAGATGCGGCATTGGAACAAGCTAATACATATTTGGCAGATGAAAATTATGAAGCAGCTTTAACGCCCCTAAACAAGATATTAAAATCTGAAAAAGCCGCTAGTCTTCACCCGGAAGCCTATCTTAAGTCGGGGATTGCATATTTCAATTTAGATAAGAATGAAGCATCCTTGAATCAGTTTAAAACCCTGGTGTCTAATTATCCGAATTCAACTGAAACGGATGCAGCAGTGGAATACATTCGGAATCTATTTATCGAACAACAGCAGCCGGGAGAGTTTGTTTCTTTTATGCGTTCAAATGGCAGACCTGTTACTTATAATGAAGAAGACTCACTCACGTTTAAATCTGCCATGTTACGCTACGATGTAAAAGACATGTCGGGTGCGAAAAATGGCTTTAAAGATTATATCTCAAAATTCCCGGATGGTCGTTACGCTATTGAAGCCAATTATTTCACGGCAGAAATTTTTGTAACAGAAAAATCACTAAAAGATGCTTTACCATTTTATACAGCAGTAGCGGAGAAAGGGGTCAGCACTTTTGCTGAAAGAAGCGTGTTGCAGGCAGCTCGTATTCATTACTTTGAGTTGAAGGATTATTCGAATGCGGAAAAATATTTCACTCAATTAAAATCAATAGCTACTCAACAGGAGAATAAGCTAGAAGCCATGCGCGGACTGCTTCGCTGCCAATTTAAAGCACAGAAATGGGCCGAAGCTGCACCCAATGCAGAAGAATTGTTGAAAGAAAGCGGTATTGCTACGGATGATCGTATGATGGCCAGTTTGGTCGTAGCTAAAAATCATCAGCTCAATAAACAGTCTGATCTGGCGATTGCTGCTTATAGACAAGTGATGCAAACAGGGAAGTCAGAGTATGGAGCAGAATCTCAATACAGAATTGCAGAAATTTTATTCCAACAAGATAAACTGGCAGAGGCAGAAACAGCTGCTTTTGATGTGATCAAGAAATCCGGCTCTTATGAGTTCTGGGTAACACGCAGTTATTTATTGTTGGGAGATATTTACTTCAAACAGAAAGACCTGTTCAATGCAGAAGCAACTTTTAAAAGCATTGTAGACAATGCCACGATCATTGAGTTAAAAGAAGAAGCGGAGCAAAAGCTGAAACTGGTACTTGAAGAGAAAAATAAAACCAATAAAGTAGAACAAGAATAAAACGGTATACATGACGCGTACAATATATATATCCTGCTTAACTTTCATGGCCTTACTCATAGTGAGTAATGTGGATGCACAACGCAGACGTACCACTAGAAAAAAAGTAACGGTCACCGGTAATCAAAATAAGTCTACGACATCTAATCAACCCGGTTTGGATGTAAAGGCTTTAGGCGATACTTCATCACCTCGCGTGGTGACCATCACATCTGCTTTTAAACCATCTTTAAAAAATGCTGCTAAGATCAATTTTACCGCAGCGTCTACATACGTTGATTCCTCACGTACAGCAGTGACATATGCTGTGCCGGCCCAGAATTTATTTTTCTCTTATCAGCCCGTACCCATCAAGCCATTGGCCTTGCCTGTAGATACCGGGTTTCATTGGCAAAATGATCATTCCATTCGTGCCGGACTCGGTAATTTCAATAGTTTTCTATTGGCCGGTACTTTTTCTTTTGGAGATGGGATCAAGAGTAATACCATCGTGAGTACTGATTATCTCTCTAACAAAGGAGATCTCTTTGCACAACAGTATGCCAAATTCGGGTTGAGTGTGTTGTCCGTATTTAATACCAACAATAACAATGAGTGGACTACCAAAGCAACGTATAAAAACACGACTCGTTATTTTTATGGTTTTGATACAACAGGTCTTAGTTTTAAAAAGGATGACCTGTTACAGCGATTCAATGAGGCAGGAATAGAGATTGGGCTAAGAAATAAAAAAGCCAATGCTTTTAATATTACCTATGCTCCTAAACTGAGTTTAAAATATTTTGCAGACAACCGTCAGGGAAAAGAATACAATGCAATTTTAGAAGCTCCTTTGCGTAAGACTTTTGCCAAGAAATTTGCGATCGATCTGGGGATCGTTGCAGATATCGCGAGCACTTCTGTTACTTTTCCAAGCGCCGCAAAGATTACGAACAATTTATTCTACGTTAGCCCATCAGTACAGTTTCAATCTGCATCATTCAAGCTCAATGCAGGTGTTCGTCCATCATGGGATAATGGTAAGTATGAGACATTGCCCAACATCACTGCAGAAGCAAAAGTAGGAGAGACAGGGCTACTTGTAGAAGCAGGGTGGGTAGGATATTTTCAGAAAAATGGGTATCGTAGTCTGACAGATATCAATCCATGGATCTTACAGCCTACTCGTCTTGTAAACACGCGAATAGGTGAACAATATGCAGGTATTCGCGGAGCAGCAGGTAACCACCTGACATATAGGGCCAGACTTTCATTTATGCGAATGAATAATGCGCCTTTATTTCCAAACTCAAGGGTTTCTATCGAAGGAAGATTTTTTGATGTTTTCGTAGAACCTGAAATGGATGTTTTACAGTTACATGGAGAGATTGGTTATACATTACAAGAAAAATTATCAGTATTGGGTGGTGTTACCTACCGTCAATTTACTTCCTTGGAAACAGCCGAAAAAGCATGGGGATTATTACCGTTAGAAATCACAGGCGCATTGCGCTGGAAAATGTTCAAAGACTTACAGTTAAAAGCAGATGTCTTCTTATGGGATGGTAGTCATTATCGAGATGTAAATCGAGCTACCTTCAAATTAGATCCCGCTGCAGACCTCAATATTGGCGCTGAGTTTTCTGTGATGCCTAAATTGAATCTATGGGTACAATTGAACAATGTCCTGAATAATCGATACCGCCGCTGGCATCAATATGAAGTTCTGGGCTTGAATGTTTTAGGCGGAGTTGTATATTCGTTCCGGTAAATGGGAATCATGATACAACAATTACTGATCAAATACCTCATTCAAAATGGAAGACTGGGTATACCTGAAATAGGTATGTTCCATGTCAAACGCATGCCTGCTCAGATCATTGCCCATGGCACTGAGATCAAGGGGCCTGAATCGGTGATTGTGTATGCTCCGGAGGCGGTTACCGCAGATAAACACCTTTTTGAGTTTCTCTCTATCGAAACAGCATCCGATGAAGTTGCTGCCATCGGACAATTCAACGCATGGGCACATGAATTGAAACAGAAAATAACGGATCATCAATCTGTTGAGTTACCATTTATCGGGACACTTTCTTTGGATCAAGATGGAAGTATTATTCACACGAATGCTGTAAATGAAGTTGGGTTTACAACTGTATCATTACCTGAGGGCATTTCACTCCATCAATTTGCAACAACAGAAGAAGAGCATATGGAGTCTTCAGATGCTTCATGGTGGATCTATGCTATCATTTTATTTTTATTAGGTGCGGCTGCTATAGCCTATTATTATTTATAAAGTTTTGTCCGCATGAGCGCAGGCCTCGTTTATTATCAGGATTGTCCTTTTTGTCATAGTCAGGATATTCACCCATTGCTCGTAGCAAAAGACCATACGGTCAGCAAAGAGAATTTTGAAGTATGGCATTGCGGACATTGCACCAATCGATTCACACAATCTGTTCCTGATCTTCATCATATCGGACCTTATTATCGGGCAGAAGCTTATGTATCACATACGGATACCAATAAAGGGCTGATCAATCAATTGTATCATTGGGTGCGTTCTTATACACTTGGTAATAAAAGAAAACTGATCAAACGCATCAGTCAAATGCAGCAGGGAAGCTTATTGGATATTGGTGCAGGTACCGGTGCCTTTGCACATACCATGGCGGAAGCAGGATGGCAAGTAACAGCTTTAGAACCCGATCCTGTTGCACACGAAAATGCCGCTAATAAATATGGATTACAACTTCGATCTGCAGAAGAGATCTATACATTGCCGGAAGCTTCTTTTGATGTGATCACTCTATGGCATGTACTGGAACATGTACACGATTTACATGGATATTTTGATCGCTTCAAAGCTTTATTGAAACCCGGCGGGAAATTAGTGATAGCTGTTCCGAATTATACCGGTAAAGATGCAACTATCTACGGCCAACATTGGGCTGCATGGGATGTGCCCAGACATTTATACCATTTTTCACCTGCAGGATTGCAACACTTGGCTCATCTGAAAGGCTTTACCATCACAGAGATGCGGCCGATGTGGTTTGATGCTTTTTATGTGTCCATGCTGAGTGAGCAATACAAAACAGGTAGTACTAATTTGGTATCAGCTTTTTGGAATGGATTGCGTTCCAATATCAAAGCCTTGGGCGACGAACGAAAATGTAGTTCTGTGATTTATATCCTGAGCCGAAACTAATACCTGTATTTCATTAGTTCAACTTGATCTCGTACAACGCCGGCCATCTTTTTCCGGTAATATAAAAGCTGTTGTTAGCTGGGTTGAAAGCGATGCCATTCAATACATCTGTATTCTCAGTTGTTGGTTGTCCTGTTTTCTGCAAAATAGAAGCCAGGTCAATTCTGCCTTCTACCAATCCCGTTTCAGGATTGATCTTGGCGATATAGTTTTTCAAATAAACATTGGCATAGATACTGCCATTCACAAGTTCTAATTCATTGAGGTCGGCTAAATAACCATTGTTATCATATACGCCTAAGGTTCTTTCAATCGCAAAAGTTTCCGGGTTAACGAAATAGATATTGCTATCGCCGGTACTGATCAACAACTGTTTACCATTATGTGTAATGCCCCAACCTTGCATGTTCCAATCAAACTCTTTGATCTTTTTGAATGTAGCCAGATCATACACAAATACTTTATGATCTTCCCAAGTCAATTGATAAATTTTATTATTGAGTATGGTAATCCCTTCTCCAAAATACTCACTCGGGATATCTATCTTTTGTGTTGCTTTTCCTGTTTCGATATCTATTTTCATTAAGCGACTTTCTCCCTCAAGTCCTGTTCCTTCATACAAGGTATTGTTGAACCAGATCAGCCCCTGTGTGTAAGAAGTGACATCATGCGGATAGATCTTCACAATATTATATCCAATATTCGCTGGAGTAGGAATAGCGGCTGTAGCGTTATCAGAAGATGATTCTTCTTTGGTGTCATTACAAGCCAGCATCATCACAGGCAACAAGAACAGGGCAATTTTTTTCATATTGATAGGTTCACTTCAAAAATAAACCAACAAACCATAGCAAGCCGTTAAAAATCCTGCAAAATCGCATCAGCAGCTTTCTCTGCGATCATAGGAGTGAGTGCTACTCCCATGCCGTTACAGGCAAGCGCAACATAAACGCCCTTGTCAGTATAATCACAATAAGGTCGTTTATCTTTCGTGAATCCCATGATGCCACTCCAAGAATCTGCGATCTCAAATGATATGGAAGGGTGTAGATGTGTTCTCAGAAAATCAATCAATGCATTTTTGATGATAGCAGAACCATCCATATCCAAAGTTTGTTCGCCATCAAAGTCTTTGTTTCTGGCACCACCCAATAATATCCTGTCTCCCAAATGACGCCAATAATAAAATCCTTCATCAAAATGAAAAGTACCTTTCATGGGGAGATGGGGGATAGGCGTTGTCAGAATGATTTGTCCTCTTCCGGGCTCAACCATCGGCTCGTTTAATAGACCATCCGTAAATGCATTGGTACAGAAGACAAGTTTTTTGGATTGTATCGAAATACCGTTTGTACTAGTGATCATGGCCTGGTCTTTATCAGCCTCCCAGCTGTGTACACAAAAACCGTCCAATATATGTACGCCTGCTGTGCGAACCGATTGCGTTAATGCCTGTACCAGTTTACCACTGTGTAACGCTGCTTCCGAACTATTCTCTACCAACAGATCAAACCCAATCAAACCCAATCCCGACATTTTCTGACCTGCATATTTGAAAATGGATCTTTGTCCGGTGATATCTTTCAATAATTTATTCAACTGACTCACCCGATCATCAAAAGCATACCAATACCCGGAGTCTTTGTTGATACATTCATATCCGCCACAATGTTCGTAACCAATGCTGCTTTCTTTAAAATGCGATTTGATCTTTTCGATTCCCTTGTAACGCATTTCAACGATGCGTAACATCTCTTCAGTACCCATGGTTTCCATATCACTCATCAATTCTGTTGGACTGCCAAAGCAAGCGAAACCGGCATTACGGGTGGATGCGCCTAATGGAGTAGTATTTCTTTCTACAATAGTGATATTGAGATGCGGACTTCTTTTCTTAAGCTCGTAGGCCGTCCAAAGACCCATCAAGCCTGCACCAACAATAACGATATCCTGCGGGGCATAAAACGATTCTTTCTCCCAGATAGACAAGCTGATCATGTTACTAAGTTAGTGGTCTATGATGAAAAAAGGCACGGACAATGATGCCGTGCCTTTTTTTGATGCGTGATCATTTTATACGTTGAATCGGAAATGCATTACATCTCCGTCTTTCACGATGTATTCTTTTCCTTCAATTCTTAATCGACCATTATCACGGCAAGCCGCTTCGCTACCATACTTAATAAAATCATCATAAGCAATCACTTCTGCTTTGATGAATCCTTTTTCAAAATCAGTGTGAATCACACTGGCGGCTTGTGGTGCTTTCCATCCTTTATGAATGGTCCAGGCTCTTACTTCTTGAACCCCTGCAGTAAAATAAGTATCGAGGTTCAATAATTTATAAGCGCTGCGGATCAATCTATTCAAAGCGGGTTCGGTCATTTTATATTCTTCCATGAACATCTGCTTGTCTTCTTCAGATTCCATTTCAGCGATCTGAGCTTCAATATTGTTGCACATTACGATCACTTCAGCTCCTTCATGCTTTACTGCTTCTTTCAGTTGTTCTGAAAATTTATTGCCTGTATGCATACTCGCTTCATCTACATTCGCTACATACAGTACAGGTTTATCTGTCAATAAGAATAAATCGGCAACAGCTACTTTTTCTTCTTTGGATAATCCCAGTGAATAAATACTCTTTCCTGTTTCCAGATGAGCTTTACAACGGGAGAGGATCTCGAACTCAGCTTTTGCTTTTACATCCGTTCCAACACGTGCCATTTTCTCAACACGTTGCATTTTCTTCTCAACACTTTCCAGATCTTTTAACTGTAATTCAGTATCAATGATCTCTTTATCGCTCACCGGATTGATCGCACCCTCTTCACGTAATACATTTTCATCTTCAAAACAACGGATCACATGAATGATGGCATCCACTTCACGGATATTGCCTAGGAATTTATTTCCCAAACCTTCTCCTTTACTGGCCCCTTTTACCAATCCTGCGATATCCACGATCTCCATTTGTGTAGGAACGATCCTATTGGGCACCACCAATTCAGCCAATTTTGCCAAACGCTCATCGGGTACATCTACCAGTCCAACATTGGGCTCAATGGTACAGAAGCGATAATTGCTTGCCTGCGCCTTAGCACTATTACTCACTGCATTAAAAAGGGTTGATTTTCCCACATTGGGCAATCCCACGATACCTGCTTGTAAAGCCATACATCTTTTTTTTCGAGCCGCAAATATAGGCTTTTGTGGGATAGTGTGTGGGAGTAGCTGATGGCTAATGGGTCATGGCTAATAGTAGGAAAAGTTTGGTCATTTTACCGATGGGAAGACTTTACCATAACGCTCAAATGGATTTTATTCTATTAGTCATAAACTATACGCTATAAACTACATGCTATGAACTATCAGCTAACCTCTTTTCTCCCTATATTCACTCCATAATTTATTCCCATGGCACTCAACATTGTATGGATCGCGTTTTTTGTCATTGCATTCGTTATTGCGTTGTATAAGTTCATTTTTTTGAATGATACTGAGGTCTTTAAGACACTTGTGGATGGAATGTTTGATAGCGCCAAAAGTTCTGTGGTAGATGTGGCATTCCCATTGACAGGCGCCATGGTGTTCTTTTTGGGTTTGATGAGTATTGCCGAAAAAGCAGGTGCTATCAATTGGTTGGCACGAATACTCAATCCATTTATGAAAAGACTGTTCCCGGGTGTGCCGGATAAACATCCTGCGATGGGGCAAATGGTGATGAATTTCAGCGCCAATATGCTTGGATTAGACAATGCTGCTACACCTTTTGGATTAAAAGCAATGGAAAGTCTGCAGTCCATCAATCCTGAAAAAGAAAAAGCATCGAATGCGCAGATCATGTTCCTAGTGTTGCATACGAGTGGACTCACACTCATTCCTTTAACGATCATTTCTTATCGATTGGCATCAGGATCAAAAGAGTCTGCCAGTGTATTTATTCCATTGGTATTAGCAACCATATGCACCACATTGGCATCTATTTTCATCGTTGGATTTTGGCAGAAACTAAAATGGGATAAAGTTTTGTTTGGATGGATCGGGGCTTTGTTGGGATTGGTTGCATTGATGTTGTATTGGGTGCAAGCTATGGGGCCTACTGAAAAAGAGATATTTAGTCGTATTACCGGGAACTTAATATTGTTGGTGATCGTAGTCGCGATCATTTTGGGGGGTGTCTGGAAAAAGGTGAACGTATTTGATGCCTTTATTGATGGCGCAAAAGGAGGCTTTGATGTGATCTTGAAAATATTACCTTATCTGGTAGGGATGTTGGTAGCGATTCGAGTTTTTAGAGATAGTGGTGCATTGGGCTATATCGTAGAAGGACTTTCATGGGTACTGATGCAAACAGGTATGAATACCGAATTTACACCGGCATTACCCGTAGCCATCATGAAACCATTCAGTGGTAGTGGTGCTCGCGGATTGATGTTGGATGTGATGCAGGTATACGGACCGGATTCTTTTGCGGGTAAGCTTGCTTCTACATTTCAAGGCTCAGCCGATACCACTTTTTATATCATTGCGCTTTACTTCGGTAGTGTAGGTATCAAAAAAGTACGCTATGCCATCTGGGCAGGCATGCTGGCAGATCTCTTAGGGGTGATCATGGCGATTGTGATCGGATACATCTTTTTTAAATGATGAACAGCAGAATATCCAATGTCCAATGTCGATCTCCAAAACTTGATTTGTCAATTGGACATTGAATATTGATTATTTCTCTGTTCCTTATTTCTTATTCAAAATGCGTTGCAGTTCATTCACCCCTTCTGATGCAGTTGTTTGTATAGGCGTGATAAAAGCAGTATCTACCGCCGGTATTTGTTTGTCGATGATATATTTTGGGATGGATCGATGTACATAGTCTAACAATCCTGCTGCCGGATATACAACAAGAGAAGTACCTATGACCACAAAAATATCTGCAGTTCTGGTGATATCAATGGCTTCCGCAATTTTAGGTACCGGCTCTTCAAACCATACAATGAATGGACGTAATTGATGACCATCTTCAGCAGTATCACCCAATTGAATATCGTTGAGAATAGGATAGATCAATGATTCATCATGTTCACTTCTCATTTTAAAGATCTCACCATGAAGATGGAGTACTTTGCTGCTGCCGCCTCTTTCATGGAGGTCATCAATGTTTTGGGTGATGATATGAACATCAAAATCATTCTCTAATGCAGCCAAACCTTTGTGTGCATCGTTGGGCAAGGCATTGGCAATATCTCTTCTGCGCTGGTTGTAAAATTCAAGTACCAATGCAGGATTCTTTTTCCATCCACGCGGGGAAGCTACTTCGTATACATCATGTCCTTCCCACAAGCCATCACTATCACGAAAGGTTTTAATACCACTTTCGGCGCTGATACCGGCACCGGTAAGTACCACCAACTTTTTTTTCGATGACATGCAGTCAATTATTTTGTTCCGGAAAGTTCCATGATGATCTTCCATTCTTCATCTGTCACAGGTTGTACAGACAATCTCCCCAAGCGAACCAGCGCCATATTCGCTAAGCGTTTATCGCTTTTGATTTGTGCCAATCCAACCGGCTTTTTTAATTTTTTGGAAGGAGCGAAGTCAACGGCCGACCAGGTTGCATCATCAATCGTAGGATCGGGGTATGCTTCTTTGATCACTTTGGCGATACCAACGATTTCAAGTCCTTCATTGCTATGGTACCAGAAAGCGAGGTCTCCTTTCTTCATCGCACGTAAATTATTACGAGCAGCATAGTTTCTGACGCCATCCCAAAAAGTACTTCCGTCTTTTTCAAATTGTTCCCAACTGTATTTGAAGGGTTCTGATTTAATAAGCCAGTATGCCATACTTTGGTGAAAATTTTATGATCAATCAAATGATGCTAATACATCTGCGAGGTGTAATACTTGCAATCCGGATCCTTTGTGTTTGATACATCCATCAATGTGCATCAAACAACTCATATCAGTACTAATGATATAGTCTGCTTCAGTAGCTGAAGCATGGGTTATTTTCTGATCACCCATGGCAATGCTGATGGGCTCAAACTTGACGGCGAAGCTGCCCCCAAAACCACAACAGGTTTCATTGTCAGCCATTTCAACCAATTCCAATCCCTTTACATGACGCAATAATTTTCGAGGCTCTTCTTTGAGCTTACATTCACGAAGGGCAGCACAACTATCGTGATAAGTTACTTTGCCATTGAATGTGGCTCCCAGGTCTTCTACTTTTAAAACGTTCACTAAAAAATCAGACAGCTCAAAAATTCTTTCTGTGAGTTTTTTTACCGTTTGTTGCTGAGCAGACGACTCGTATAATTTTTGGTAATAATTTCTCACAAATCCAACACAACTGGCGCTTGGCGCAACTATGTAATCTGACCCACTAAAGTCTTGAATGAATTTATTGCAAACATCTTTTGCCTCTCCCCAAAAACCGGCATTGAATGCAGGCTGACCACAACAGGTTTGATTGGCGTTATAAGTAACAGTACAACCCGCTTTCTCCAACACTTTTACCATATTAAAAGCTACGTTTGGATACAACTGATCTACAAAGCAGGGTACAAATAACTGAACTTGCATCTTTTACTTTTGGTTCTTCAATTTACGATTCAATGCGATCATTTTAATCGCAGTGATAGCGGCTTCTTCGCCTTTATGACCATGTTTGCCTCCAATCCTTTCTATGGCTTGTAATTCATTATCAACGGTCAATACACCAAATACAACAGGTACATCCAGTGTAAGGTTCAATTGAACAACGCCATCGGTCACTGCTTTACAGACATAATCAAAATGTGGGGTATCACCACGAATAACAGTGCCAAGTGTGATATAGGCATCGGGTGGTGTTTCACTATATGCGTAATGATTCTTTACGGCAAATGGAATTTCAAAAGCGCCGGGTACCACCAATGTTTTGAAACCAACACCTTGCGCTTTCAATATTTTTTTTACACCTGCTTCCAGTTTATTGATGATATGCGCATTCCACTCCGTTTTCACGATAATAACAAAGGCATCCTTTGTAAGAGGGATGCCTTTGTTTAATGAAGTATTTCCTTTTGTTGCCATTAGTTAGCTCCCAGGTCGTTTTTTTCAATACTTAAACGATAGATGTATCTGTCTGCCTGAAAACCTTTATCGGTCTTAGGATATTTTGTTTGGATATCTTTAAAGAGTTCCAAAGCTTCCGCAGTTTTACCTTTTGTTTCCAGTAAAAGCGCTGCACGGAAAAGATATTCAGCAGAGTTGCTATCGTCTTTTTCAAAAATAGTACCTGCTTTTTTATAATAGCTGACAGCATCATCTGTTTTACCCAGTTCTGCATAAGCATCACCTAAAGCGCCGAAAGCCAACAACTGGATTTGTTTTGCATCCGTTGAGAAATCTTTCAAGTACTTAACAGCGTTATTAAAATCGCCCAATTTCAAATAGCTGATACCTGCATAATAATGAGCAAGGTTAGCAGCTTTGGTACCACTGAAATTTTTGATAACATATAACGCACCACGACTTTGTCCATCGCCATTTAAAGCCAGATTAGAAGAATCGATTCTGAAATATTCTTCCGCTTTGAAAAGAGCTTCTGCAGCTTTTTCTTCTTTAGGTTTTACAATGAATTCACCGTATGCATACCAGCCACCGAAGCCAATTACAACGGCAGCGATACCACCGATGATGATCTTCTGGTACTGTTGCCAAAATCCTTGTGCTTTCGCGAGGGCCTGATTGTCTTGCATCACTTCTTGCTTATCACTCATGTTTGTTAGTTGTTCGTTTTTGAATGGGATATATTTCTAAAAAAAAATTAGTCAACAATGAAAGGGTAGTTCTGATCGATATATACATCTTTCAATACCTCGCTATCATCCGGCCAAGGGCTTTCTTCTGCGAAGCGAACGCTTTCTTCAACAACAGCGTCGATGCGTTTATCGATATCGTTCAGGAACTCTTCAGTAGCAAATCCATTTTCAAGAATGGTATTACGCACTTTGGTGATAGGATCTTGTTCTTTGTACTCATCCACTTCTTCTTTGGAACGATATTTCTGCGGATCAGAGATGGAATGTCCTTTGTAACGATAGGTCTTCATTTCCAGCAGGGTAGGACCTTCACCTGCGCGAGCTCTTTTCACTGCTCTGGCAATACCTTCATGAACAGCTTCAGCGGTCATGCCATCTACTTTATCAGCAGGCATATCGTACGCATCAGCCAATTTATAGATATCGGTTACGTTACTGGTACGTTCGATAGAAGTACCCATTGCGTAGTTATTGTTCTCACAAATAAAGATCACCGGTAATTTCCAAGTCATGGCAAGGTTAAAAGTCTCATGCAACATACCTTGTCTGGCAGCTCCATCTCCAAAATAGCAAAGCACTACATTTTGTGTGCCTTTATATTTTTCTGCGAATGCCAGTCCGGCACCTGTTCCGATCTGAGCACCTACGATACCATGTCCACCAAAAAATTTATGTTCCAGGCTAAAGAAGTGCATACTTCCACCTTTTCCTTTCGCACATCCGGTTGCTTTACCATACAGTTCAGCCATACATGCGTTAGCGCTGACACCTTTGGCCAAAGCCAGACCATGATCACGGTAGGCAGTAATGAATGGATCATCCGGTTGTGTAGCGGTCATACATCCTGCAGCGATGGCTTCCTGTCCAACATAGGCATGGAAGAAACCGCGGATCTTACCCGCCATTTTATACATTTCCTCGGCTTTCAATTCAAACTGGCGAATCAGCTGCATCAGCTCATACCAGTAGAGATAGGTTTCTTTTGAGAATTTAGTCGGCACTTGGTCAAATTTTGAGGAGCAAATATAGGGGTTAAAAGCCAAAAATGTCAGTGGCGTGGGTAACAAGCCGGAGCTGTTGAAAACAATGGAATCCATTGACAATCAGCTCCGCTTTTGCAAAATAAACCCGGTTACCTCTTTTGGGTAACCGGGTCCATCACTTTTAGGGCATTTTAGTACACCGGAACAGCCTGTGGTTCCTTGTTCATTTCAAAAGAAGGCAATGGTATCTGTTCGATCAATTGCTCTTCTAGCAGATCGGCATAGGTTCTGAAGTAAAGAATGACATCGGCTCTTTGATTTCGCTTCAGCCAACGGAATCCACCCGGTAATGCATTCAGAACAGTCCTGTCTTCCAAGTATTCAAGATTGTGAATGTCGGTTGGAGTCAGTCCGGTATCCTGTAATTTTTTTAGTAGTAAACTGATAGGTGCATCTGTAACACCACAATATTCTTCCGCCAGTTCTGTCCATTCACCAATGCCGGTATGCGCATAAGTAAGGATTTCTTCCTTAGACAGATCCGTGATCACTTGTAATAAATTACCACAATTACAGGAGCCATGATTGCCCCATGCATATTGCGCTCCTTCTTCTAAACGCTTAGCAGTTTCACGCAGCGCTCCGATCAATGCTAAAGTTGGATAGGCCATGTGTTGTCTTTTTTGGATATAACATATTTGAGAGGGGAAAGGTTGAGAGGGGAGTTGGGTGCTGGGTGCTGGGTGCAAGGTACAAGGTACAATGAGTTTTGAATAATGTTCCTGACATAGATATAACTCAACTCAATATAATTCCTAAAACTACTACCTAGCACCCTGTACCCAGCACCCCTCGTTTAACCCATCACCCTAAAAAAACAAAAAACTTCAACACTCCTGTTAAAAAATAAAAAAAGAAAAATTTAATTGAACTGTTTCATGTGTATACCTGTAATCTCCTACACAAACTATAAAAAACTAAAAACATGAAAATGAAATTTTTCTCTTTTGCCATCGCTTTATTGATGGGTGCATTTGCAACTGTATCTGCACAAAAAACAGTTGTAGATATTGCTGTTGGTTCTAAAGCACACTCTACACTGGTTGCTGCTGTGAAAGCTGCAGGATTGGTAGAAACTTTACAAGGTGCAGGTCCATTCACAGTATTCGCTCCGGTAAATGATGCATTCGGTAAATTACCTGCAGGTACTGTAGAAACATTACTGAAGCCTGAGAACAAAGCTCAGTTGGCTAAAATCCTGACTTACCATGTTGTTGCAGGTAATTTAGATGCTGCTGCAGTAGTAAAAGCTATTCAGGATGGTAAAGGTAAAGTAGTAGTAAAAACAGTGAGTGGTGGTTCTTTGACTGCTTCTCTGAAAGATGGTAAAGTTATTCTTACTGATGAAAACGGTGGTGTATCAACTGTAACTGCAACAGATCTGAAAGCAGGTAACGGTGTGATCCACGTGATTGATACGGTTGTATTACCTAAGTAATAATTTAAGAGACAAGAAAGAAGAGACAGGGCTCAAGGAAGCATTAAGGAATCAAGTAGTAAGGATTTAAAAAGAAAGGGAGATGCGAACAATAATTGTCGCATCTCCCTTTTAATTTATTATTCAAAAGCCAAAAGCCAAAAGCCAAAAGCCAAAATCTGACATCTGACATCTGACATCCGAAATTCCCCTACGCTTCATTCATAAACGGATACTTATAATCCACCGGCGGGTTATAGGTTTCCTTGATGGTTCTGGCACTTAACCAACGATAGAGGTTTAACATACTTCCTGCTTTATCATTGGTGCCTGATGCACGAGCACCGCCAAATGGTTGTTGTCCTACCACAGCTCCGGTTGGTTTATCATTGATGTAGAAGTTACCTGCTGCATTGCGTAATTTATTGGTCGCTAATTCAACAGCTGCTCTGTCTTGTGATAAGACAGCACCTGTTAACGCATAAGCAGAAGTATTATTCACCAGATCCAATGTTTTTTCAAACTCATTGGCTTTGTAAGTGTAGATGGTCAATACCGGTCCAAAGATCTCTTCACACATGGTTCTGTATTTCGGATCAGAAGTTTCAATAATGGTTGGCTCAATAAAGTATCCCTCTTTCTTACTGTAGTTACCACCTGCAATGATCTTTGCTTTTTTATCTTTCTTGGCACCATCAATATATTTTGTGATACTGTTGAATGCTTTTTCATCGATCACTGCATTGATGAAATTGGTAAAGTCTTCAACTGTTCCCATTTTCATGGTCTTCAAAGTAGCTACCAGTTTCTGTTTTACTTCTGCTGCAATATTATCCGGCAGATAAGCACGTGAAGCAGCAGAACATTTTTGTCCTTGGTATTCAAATGCGCCACGAGCCAATGCAGTCACTACCGCATCAACATTCGCACTAGCATGTGCAATGACAAAATCCTTACCACCTGTTTCACCAACAATGCGTGGATAAGAACGATACTTGCTGATATTCTCCCCAATCACTTTCCACATATTATTGAATACACCTGTTGAACCGGTAAAGTGTACACCTGCAAATTCACGATGATTGAAACATACTTTTCCGATGGTTGGACCATCCACATAGATCAAGTTGATCACACCATCAGGCAATCCGGCTTCTTTCAGGATACGCATGAACAGTTGTGCAGAATAGATCTGTGTATTCGCAGGCTTCCATACAACTACGTTGCCGCACATAGCAGCCGATGTAGGAAGGTTACCACCAATCGCTGTAAAATTGAAAGGAGTTACTGCCAGTACAAATCCTTCCAATGCACGCCATTCCATACGGTTATGCATACCGGGTGCAGATACCGGTTGTTGTTTATAGATCTCACTCAGGAAGTGTACATTGAAGCGTAAGAAATCGATTAACTCACAAGTACTATCGATCTCAGACTGATAAGCATTTTTGCTTTGTCCCAGCATGGTACTGGCATTCATCACATAGCGGTATTTGGTCGCCAGTAAGTCAGCCGCTTTTAAGAAGATATGTGCTCTATTCTCCCAACTCATAGAAGTCCAGGCATCTTTAGCTTTCAGAGCAGCATCAATTGCTTGGTTCACATGTTTTTCTTCACCTGCATGAAAATGACCTAATGTATGTGCGATTTCATGTGGCGGATGGATGGCCACTTTTTTACCTGTCTTTACCGCTTTACCACCGATATACATCGGGATATCTAATGTTTTCTTTTTAAGGTCTGCGATGGCTTTTTTCAAAGCTGCTTTTTCCGGTGTGCCGGGAGCATAACTATTAACAGGCTCATTGGCCGGACTTGGATAGGAGAAAGTACCAAAACTCATATTGATAGATTTTGAGGCTGCAAGGTAGGGAAAAGTCAAAAGTGAAATGTCAAAAGTCAAAAGTGAAAAGGAGCAATGCCGCTTAACACTTTTTGAGATTGTTATTGTAAACAGGTGGTAGATTAGACTTAAATATCATCCTTATGAAACGATTATTATGCTTGCTTTTTGCAGTATCTGTTTCGGTCATTTCATTTGCGAAATCTAATCCGGTTCCTGTTTTGGTAGATGCACAGTGGTTAAAAGCACATCAATCCGATAAAAACCTGGTCATTTTACAAACTAATTTCATCAGACTCGATTTTGAGAAAGAACATATTCCGGGAGCTCGCTTTTTATGGCCTGACTGGTTAGCGGCTCATTCCCCGGAAGGAAACTTCAATGCTCCCACAATAGAAGTGGCCAATCGTGTTTTACAATCCTTAGGTATCAATAAAGAATCGCATGTTGTATTGGTCTTTACCAGATCTGATATTACTGTCACCGCCAGAATGTTCCTCACCCTGGAACATTTGGGATTGTATGGACAAGTGAGTTTATTGAACGGTGGACTGGAAGCATGGAAACATGATGGTTTTGATGTGATCGCAGGTGCTTCTCCTGTTGTCAATAAAGGGAATTTTACGGCTGCATATCAACAGTTATTGGTAGATAAAAACTATGTTCAAAATGCATTGCTGAAAAATGATAAGTTGGTAGTAGATGCCAGGCTGAAAAGATTTTATGATGGAGACCCAACCGGAAATCCTCGTGACGGACATATCACCGGTGCGCTCAATCTGCCTTTTCCTGATTTGATCGATAGTTTCACCTGTATCAAACCGATTGCTGAGTTACAAGTGTATTTTGATAAGGTGAATAAGGATAAGCATAAAGAAATGATCGGGTATTGTTTCATCGGACAAACCGCCAGCGTGGTGTATTTGGCCGGACGTTTACTGGGCTATCCTATGCGTATCTATGACGGATCTTTACAAGAATGGAGTAGGTTGCCGGAATTGCCGATGGAGAAGAGTAAGCAGTAGAACTTGCTATTTTATTGCCACTGAGGACACAGAATGCCACTGAAAAATTTCTGTGCTCTTCTTTGTCTTCAGTGGCCATTTTTTATTTAGCTAAATCTGATGCCAGTTGCAGGTATTTTTCTGCTTCTTTTGATATGGCAGGATCTGGTTTAGATAGATAGGCACCCATTCGCATGACTGCAAATTCAGGGTAAGTTTCTTTCATCGCTTCACCACAAAAGTTCACCATCGAGTACTTAAATAGTTTCATTTTATTTGGCATATCCATGTAGTTGGATAAATAATAGGGTATATCAATAAAGTCTTTATTGAATTCTAACGAAATGGTATCACTGGAGTTGGAATGTTGATGATGCGTGAATACATAGGTTTTCTTAATGAATTCCGGTGTCACAGACAGCTGAACCAATTTAGCGCTATCACGTAATAACTCGGCTAAGGGTTTTTGAATACCACTGGAAAAACGTTTTAAGACAGTATCAACGATGGTCATGTTATCGTTGAGTTTCCATTCAGAGAAACGCTCATTTTCCATCCAAAAACCACTCTTTTCACCTTGCTTGAAAAGAAAGTATCGATATTGAATGGTACTATGCGTAATCTGTTCCCCGTCTTTAAAAAAACTATTTGAGTTGATGTATCCATGTCTCATCAGGACAGTATCATTTCGATAAAAGAAGCCAATGGTATCTGAAGTCTGGTCAATATCATTCGTAATGAGTGGAAATGGGAAAGTGGTAATCAAATTCACAGCTTTCAATTGTTCATTGCTTTTTCCTTGTGCATGGGTTGCTGAACAGAAAATCAGTATGCAAGTAAACAGTGTAATAAGAGGCTTGATCATATATCCAAATTATGATATAAAAACAAAAGAGCCAACTGTGAATTTTCGCAGTTGGCTCTTCTTTTTTGATCAGGTTTGTTTATTGTACTTCCGGTAACAAGATCAACTTCACCAGATTATTCTCGTTGAATAATTTATTCGCTAATTCTTTTGTTTTATCAACCGTGATCAGTTTGATCCTGTCGGCTGTTTGTAAGATCTGTGTCGGGTCTGTGCCACGGAAGAAATTCTGTTCCAGTCTAAAGCGCCAGAAATTATTCTCCTTGATATCATTTTCCAAACTTCTGGTTTGTTCTGCTACTACTTTTTCAATATTCACAGCAGGAACACCATTGGCTTTGGTGTTTTTGATTTCTTCCATTACCAATGCTACCAGTTTGTCTACATTCTCAGGCGCGCACCCAAACTGAATTGTGATGCCATAGCTGTTGATAGGTTCACGATTGAAGCCGCCGCCTACACCTACACCATACACACCACCGGCATCTTCACGCAAAACTTCTCTCAATTTAATGGCTAGCGCTTTGGTAAGTTGTCCTACCTGCACTTCATCCAGATCACTGATCTCATTCACTTCTCCCGTAAATGCCAAACGCACACTGGCTTTGGGTTCTTTTCCCTTTCTGATCACTTTTGTAACAACACCTTTTGGATAACGGATACCCACATCTTTCCATTGCTCTTTTTTATTGGTAGATGGGAGAGAAGCAATGTATTTCTCTACTAATGGTTTGATGTTCTCCAGATCAAAATTTCCTACAAATGTGAAAGTGAATTGTCCGGCATTGCTGAATCGTTCTTTATAAATTTCAAATGCTCGATCCAGTTCCAATTGTTGCATGGTTTCCACCGAAAATGGTTTTCTTCTCGGATGGTAGTTGCCCATGATATAGTTCACAGAATCTGCAAAAACTGAAGCAGGATCTTTGTCTTTATTAGCCAACTGCACTTTCATTTGTTGTTTGATCACTTCAAACATATTGGCGTCTTTTCTTGGTGCTACAAAATAGCCATGTAACCATTGGAAAGCAGTTTCGAGATCTTTGGTGGTACTGTTACCATTCAATCCCTGCATATAGTTGGCAACTGACGGTGCTACAAAGCAATTTTTGCCTGCCAGTTCTTTTTGTAAAGCCTGAATGTCAAAATCTCCAATACCGCCGATAGAGGCAATAACAGAAGCATTCGCGGCATTCACATAATCTTTGTCGTTATACAGAGAAGAACCACCCCAACTGATGGCAGAAAATTGTACATCATCATTTTTAAATTGGGTAGGTTTTAATATCACTTTTGCGCCATTGGATAATGTCCATTCCGTGGTTTCAATAGACGGATATTTTTTCTCGTTCACCACTTTTCCTGCAGTAGGCTCAACAGGTAATAAAGCACCTTTCGTTACTTTATCAACGTAGGCATCTAATTTACCGATGGGTTTATTGAGTAAAGCTGTAACCTGATCAGCAGTCATCAGATCTGCTTTTTCTTTTTCAGGAGCTGTGATCACAACAGATCTGTTCTCTGTAGTGATCCAATCTTTGATCAATGTATTTACTTCTGACAACTGAATGGTTGGCAAATACTTTTGATGCATTTCAAATTCTTTTTCAATTCCCGGGATCGATTCATCTTTCAGATAGTTTCTAACGTACTCTTGCAAGAGTTCCACTGATTTGGTCTTATCTCTTTCATTGTACATATTCTCCATGCGAGATAAAGTACTTTTCACTGCTCGATCCAATTCAGTTTGCGCAAAACCATATTGCTTCACTCTTTCATTCTCTGTCAATAATGTTTTGATAGACGCTTCAATATCTTTGGCTGTTTTTGCAACAGCGATCAAACTAAAAGCATCTTTATCACCAATAAAAGAACCATAGCTGCTGCTGCCAAACAAGAAGGGTGCTTCAGGTTTTTGTGCGATCTCTTCAAGGCGACTGCTGATCATTTGATTGAATAGATTTCTCACCAGACTAGCCCTATATTCTTTCTCAGTTTTAGAAGCTTTGATCTCAGGACGTAAATAATACACCTGTACAACATTGTACGGCTGTTCCGCATCTGTCAGGATAGAAGTTCTGGTTTCAGGAAAAGCAGGTACACCAAATTTGGTTCTGGGTTTAGGTGTTTTAGCAGCAGGGATTTTACCGAAATGATCTTTGATCATTTTTTCAGTTGCTGCAATGTCGATATCACCTACAACAATCACGGCTTGCAGATCCGGACGATACCAGTCTTTATAGAATTTCGTCAGTTCACTGTAAGGAGATTTCTCAATGCTCTCTTTGGTACCGATGGGTAATCTTTTTGCATATTGAGAACCTTTCAGAATCACCGGAAAGAATTTATCACGTAGTCTGGCATCTGCACCTCTACCCAATCTCCACTCTTCAACGATCACACCACGCTCTTTATCAATTTCAACGGGTTCAAAACTTACTTGATGTGCCCAGTCTTCCAATATCTGCATGGCTTTTTTAAAGATCTGGATACTGTCTGTAGGTACTTGTAATTCATACACCGTTTCGTCAAAACTGGTGTAAGCATTCAGATCGGCACCGAAATTCACGCCACTTTTTTCCAGAAAATCTACCAGTTCTTGTTTCTTGAAATTCTTAGTGCCATTGAAAGCCATATGCTCTACAAAGTGAGCGAGACCCAGTTGTTGATCAGATTCCAGGATAGAACCTGCATTCACCACCAATCTTAACTCCGCACGATTTTTGGGTTCTACATTTTTACGGAGATAATAGGTGAGACCATTACTCAGTTTGCCAATTTTAACCTTTGGATCGATACCCAGTTTGGCATCTAATCCGGTTTGGGCTTGTACCATCAGGGTTACAAGCAATAAAAGCAGTGTTTGTCTGATACGCAACATCACAAGGATTTAAAAGTGATCAATGAAACTCAGGAGCAATATCCTGAATTAATAGTGCATTATACAATCGTGTTGAACGATCGGGAGGGATGACTAAGATAGGAATTTATTGCCACTGAGGGTACAGAGGTCCACTGAAATTTTCTGTGTCCTCAGTGGTAACTATTTACAACTGAAAACCCAAATTACGGATCAATGCTTCCGGCAGCGCAGGTAGTTTTTTTCTTTCGATAAGATAGGTAGACAAGCCTGAAAGATCCCGATAAACATAATGTTTATTTAATGCGCCTTCGAGGTACCCGGCACCTGATGTATTTCCGGTGCCCACACGCATACCGATCATCCGGCGAACCATGATGAGGTGTTTGTGACGCCAATTACTCATGAGGTGATCTATTTCGATCAAAGCATCCAATACTTGATAAGAAGTTTGAAACAAAGGAAAATCACGATAAAGCATGATGAACAATGCAGAACGTAAAGCAGTGGGCGAGAAGCTCGTTTTTAATGCACCTAACTGTTCTTCTGAAAAACCTGCAGCATTATCTTCAAAGAAAACCCAATCAAATTCATGGATCTTATTTTTTTCACGCTCTGTTAATCCGGCAGCATACACTGAACGATAATCATTCCAGAAAGGGTGGTGTTTACCATTTGAAGTTTTAGAAACATACTCCTTCCAGAAATCATCTTTAAAAAATGGAATACGCTCTAACCAATTATTGACCAGTGTCAGCAAATGTGGCTTCTCTTCCGTGTCTGTGATATGCTGGTAATCGGTTTGTGTAAAACCACCTTCATTGGTACGTTTATAATAATCTTTATGATGACGATTATCCAATTCCAATCCCAATCTCGCTTCGATGAGTCTGAATTGTTTGCTTTGAAAACCGGAAGAGGGGGTCAATAAGTTTCGGAACTCCAGAAAATCAAGTGGTGTCATCGTGTCTAAGACTTCTACCTGTTTATTGAGTAACTGGAGAATATGAATGATACGGTGCAGTCTGTGACGTACCAGATTCATATCTTCAGAATTATCATTGATCTTTTCTTTATTAAAAACCCCTGTTATATAATCCAGTTCAAATAATATTTGTTTGAACCAAAGCTCATATGCCTGATGAATAATAATGAACAGCATTTCATCATGCGCAGGCTCATTTCCGGGCTGAAAACTTACGGGGTGTTGGGCATCCAATACCTTATCCAATCCCAAATAAGTTCCGTAATACATCGGTTGTTTTTCCATTCTGAAGGGTTTGGCTGCAAGATATGAAACATGAAATAAGGAATGAGAAATAAGGAATGAGAAATAAGGAATAAGGAATGAGGAAGTGATTGGATGTGCTTATTTATTTTAGGTAATACGGGTATGTTAGAAGACATAAGCGCCCAAACCCTAAATGATCCTATGTCAGCCTTTCTGATTTCTCATTTCTTATTTCTTATTTTTGCGCATGACCCGCCAAGAACTAGTAGCACAAATACGTTCCAAGAAATCTTATCTCTGTGTTGGACTGGATACTGATCCGCTGAAAATCCCCAAACATTTACAGCAACAGCCGGATGGTGTGTTGTTATTCAATAAGGCGATCATTGATGCTACCAAAGATCATTGTGTTTCTTATAAGATCAATACGGCATTTTATGAGTCGCAGGGCATCAAAGGCTGGGAGATCATGCAGGAAACATTGGCGTATATTCCATCCACTCATTTTACGATTGCAGACGCTAAACGTGGGGATATCGGCAATACTTCCTCTCAATATGCAAAAACCTTTTTTGAGATACTACCTTTTGATGCGGTTACGGTAGCACCTTATATGGGAGAAGATAGTGTTCGTCCGTTTTTGGAATACAAAGACAAGTGGACGATCGTTCTCGGACTCACATCCAATGCCGGTAGTTTTGATTTTCAGCGTTTGTCATTGGCAGAACAACAAGGCAAACAATTGTATGAGCAAGTGTTGGAAACAACTTGTAAATGGGGTACACCGGACAATCTTATGTTTGTAGTGGGTGCTACCAGAGCCAGTGATCTGGCGGATATCCGTAAAATGATCCCTGATCATTTTCTACTCGTGCCGGGTGTAGGTGCACAAGGAGGTAGTTTGGAAGAAGTATCCAAGTATGGATTGAATACAGATGCCGGATTATTGGTGAATGCCAGCAGAGCCATCATTTTTGCTGATGGTGGAGAAGATTTTGCTGAGGCTGCGACTAAAGTGGCTGCCGGTTATCAGCAGGAGATGGCCGGTTATTTGCAATAATTGAGAACCGTTACAGCAAAAATTATTGTGTAGATATTTAATTCAGCCCTTCGTCGCAATTTCCGACTGAAAGTCGGAAATTGCGACGAAGGGTAAAACCCACAATATAGTTGGAGCTCGAACATCAGGGCTATTGACTTTTAATAGTGAAACACTTGAATTAATATTTTGATAAACCTTCAGTCCTTTGCTCATGAATTGATTTTGTAACTTTCCAATTCAATTCTTTTCATGAATAGAAGAAGTTTCCTCCAACAATCAGCGTTATCAGCAGCAGCAGTTTCCACTTTGCCTTTGACCAGGTTAGCTTCTACCAATGCCAAAGCTGCCATTCGTTTTGCTTTTATGACGGATGTTCATATCAAAACGGGTACTGTGCCTGAGCAGGGAATGCAACGTGCATTTAAACATGTGAATGCATTAAAACCGAAGGTAGATTTTATCCTCAATGGCGGAGATGCTATCATGGATGCCATGAAAGCTACTAAGGTGAAAGTGGAAGAGCAGTGGGCTTTGTGGAATAAAATATTAGCGGAAGAAAATAAGTTACCCATGTATCATTGCATCGGTAATCACGATGCCTGGGGCTGGCAAATGACAGAGCCTGAGATCAAGACAGATCCTTTGTACAATAAAGCTTGGGCCGTTCAACAACACAAAATGCCCGGACGTTATTACAGCTTTATCAAAGACAACTGGAAATTCATCATCCTCGATAGCGCTCATGAAAACAATGGCGGATATATTGCCAAAGTGGATGAAGAACAAATGAAATGGTTAAAGAATGAACTCGCAACAACAGACCCCAACACCTATATCTGTATTGCCTCGCATATTCCTATTGTATCATTTGTATCCGGATTCTTTTTTGACAAGACGGAAGATAATGGTGATCGAAAAATTTCAAGAGCATTATTACATACCGACTCTTTCGCATTAACAGAGCTATTCCGTAATCATAAAAATATTCGCTGCTGTTTAAGCGGACATATTCACTTACAAGATGTTGTTGAATACCGCGGCATTCATTACTACTGTAACGGCGCCATCAGCGGTAACTGGTGGGGTGGTGCCTTCAAAGGATTTGCACCCGCCTATGCCATCTTCGAATTTTTCAAAGACGGATCGGTGAAACGAGAAATGATCGAGTACGATCTTTGATCTGCGATTTTTTGATCTTTGATTTTTTGATTGAAGAAGGGTAAGTCAAAAGTGAAAAGTGAAAAAATCAAGAAATCAAAGATCAAAAAATCAAAGATTTCTCTCTATCATGCTTGCTACTTTTTCTGCCCATACTGCGTGGGATTTGGCGGAGTAGTGGAGTTTGTCTGATGCCAGCAGACTCTCATCATTCTTCGCTAATCTGGTTTGTGTGGTGATGTCGATGAAATGTCCGCCTAGCTTTTTTACGGTGTCTTCGCATACTTTGTTGAATGCGTCGATCTCTTTTGCGATGGTGGCAGCATCTCTCTCTGCTGCAAAAGGGGTAACACCCCAATCAGGAATGGAGAGTACGATGACTTTTTCAGGTTTATTGCCGGCGAAATAAATTGCTTTTTTGAGCAGGTATTCAAAATCGGTGGTGAAATCACTTACAGATAAACCTCTGTATTGATTGTTGACGCCGATCAACAGACTTACAAAATCATAATGCTCATTGAGCTGCGTATGAAGGATATGATCGGCCAGTTCAAAGCTTGTCCAGCCGGTCTTTGCCACTACTTCAGGTGCATGAAAATGCAACCCCTTCTTTCGAAGTCGTTGTACGACCTGATAGGGAAATCCTTCATGTAAAGGAACCGATTCACCAATGGTATAAGAATCTCCTAAAGCGAGGTAGCTGAAATAATGTTTTGTCATGGTTTAAAGATACAACCTGCTATTGTAAACTCAAATGGAACAAGGATGATCATGATCATCATGATCATCTGCGTTCCATTTAGAACGTGATTGAATTATAGTCAATGAACAATGGAGTCTAATTGTTACACAGCATGAGTATCAAAAATTAAAAGTTAGTCTTCAAAATCTCATAAAAACGATACACATCTTCAAAGCTGCAATACATAGGAGCGGGGGCAACGCGAATGACGCCGGGCTCTCTGTAGTCTACAATGATGCCGCTGCTGATCATCTTATCATGTATTTCCTTTCCTCTTTCTTTGAAATACAAACATAACTGTGCGCCTCTCTGTTCAGGATCGGATGGTGTGATGATCTCAAAATTTAACTGGGGTAAATGTTGTAATAAATATTCCAGATAAGCAGTCAAATGCAAACTTTTCTTTCTCAAGTTTTCGATGCCTGCTTTTTCAAATAATTCTAAAGAAGCTTTTAATGCAGCAGTGTTGAATACCTGAGAAGTACTGATATTCCATCCACTGGCATCGGTCTTGGGAATAAAACCTTTTTCCATTTTGAAGCGAGTCTTCTCATCATTACCCCACCAGCCTGCAAGTCGAGGAGTCTCTGCATTACCGGCATGCTTTTCATGGACAAACACACCGCCAATAGCACCCGGACCGGCATTCAAATATTTATAAGAGCACCAAACGGCAAAATCAACATCCCAGTCGTGTAAGTGCATGGGAACATTACCGGCAACATGCGCCAAATCAAATCCGGCAATGGCACCAACAGTATGTGTAGCTTTTGTGATGGCTGCCAGGTCAAAGAGTTGTCCCGTATAATAGTTGATGCCACCAAACAAAACCATTGCCAAAGCATCGCCGGTAGATTGAATGGTATTCAGAATATCTTCTGTACGCAATGTTTTCTCACCGTCTCTTGGAGCGATCTCGATGATGGCATCATTCGGATCCAATCCAAAATGTTTCACCAGTGTCTCCACTGCATATTGATCGGAGGGGAAAGCCCCGGCTTCCATGATCACTTGATAACGAGTAGAAGTTGGTCTATAAAAACTCAGCATCAACAAATGAAGATTCACGGTAAGCGCATTCATCACTGTTACCTCGCTGTCTTTCGCACCCATCATTTTCGCAAGGGTGGGGATACAATATTGATGATAATACAACCACGGATTCGTACCATTGAAATATCCACCCACCGCCAACTCACGCCAGGTGGTCAATTCTGTTTCAATAGCAGATTGAACCAAGCGAGGTTGTAATCCGAGTGAGTTACCGCAGAAGTAGATGACATCTTGATCATTTTTCTTGGGGAAATGAAATTCTTTTTTAAATCCTGCTAAGATATCAGCAGCATCAGCCTGTTGTGCATAAGATCGATCTGTCGTAAAAGCAAACATCGTTGTGAATTTGGGTGTAAACATAGTGTGAAATGGGGAAATGGGTGCTGGGTACTGGGTGCTAGGTATTAGGTGGTCGGGATTATTCAAATATGTAACCCGCCACGCCAAAACTCTCTACCCAGAACCTACAACCCAGTACCCATCACCTAGCACCTAGTACCTAGTACCTAGTACCCATCACCTGCCGTACCGCACCCTTCACCGAATTTTCATCCATCCAATTGGGTCGTTTAGATCGTTTGCCCTAATTTTCAGCTCCTCAAAAACGTAATAACTGTATGAGAAAATTCCTGCTGTTGTCAGTATGGCTGCTGTTAGCATTTGCCGTTACTGCACAACAAACCCCTGTTACCAAGGCCAATTATTCATTAGCGGCCCGTTTTTCTCCCAAGAAATTGAGTAAGATGATCTTCAGCACAGCTGTTGATCCACACTGGCTCAAAAATTCTGATAAGTTCTGGTACATGTATGAGACCACAGAAGGTAAGAAGTGGTACATCGTGGATCCGGTAAAAGGAGAGAAAAAAGAGTTGTTCAACAATGCTGATCTGGCTGCCAAGATCACTCGTATCGTGAAAGATCCTTTTGATGCGCAAAACCTCGGACTAGACAGTATGCGTTTTGTACGCGATGAAAACTGGATCCAGTTTGAAGTAAAGAGCACACAGGATGAAGTAAAAAAAGATACAGCTACTACCGGTCGTCGTGGTGCAGCGGGAGCTGCTGCTACACCTGCTAAGAAGGTATTCTATTTTGAATACAACCTGCAGACAGGTGAGTTGATCGAACTGCCTGATTTCAAAAAGCCTAAGCGTCGTCCAAACTGGGCTTCTATTTCTCCGGATGGTAATGTAGTCGTATTTGGTAAGAACTATAATATCTACTGGATGGACAAAGCCAACTATGAAAAGGCTTTGAAAAATGAAAACGATTCTACCATTGTTGAGTATGCGCTTACCAAAGATGGTATTGATGGATATGGTTACTACAATGATGGTAATTTATCCGGCAGCGGTATGACCGATGATGAGAAAGAAAAAGAAGCGAAAAGAAGAAGACCCGTATTTGCTTTGTGGTCTCCTGATTCAAAATATTTTGCGCTGCGTCGTGTAGACAACCGCAAAGTGAAAAACCTTTGGGTGATCAATAGTGTGGCGAATCCTCGTCCAACATTGGAAACCTATAAATATTGGATGCCGGGTGAAAAAGAATCACCCACCGACCATCTGTATTTATTTGACGTAGCAAATAAGAGCAGCAAAGAATTAAATGTTTCTCAGTTCAAAGACCAGGCAGTTGCTGTATGGTCTGATCCCGGAAAAGTAAATACCCGTGATGACGACTGGAGACCTTCTGTTTGGTTAGGTACCAAAGATAAATTCTACTTCACCCGCACCAGCCGTGATCAAAAGCGTATTGATGTGTGTGTGGCAGATGTGGCTACCGGTACTGTGAAACCTGTGGTGGAAGAGCGTTTCAATACCTATATCGAGATCAACCGTATCGGTTTGATCAATGGTGGTAAAGAATTTATTCACTGGAGTGAGCGTGATGGATGGGGACATTTTTATCTGTATGATGAAAATGGTAAGCTGAAAAATCAGATCACATCAGGTGCTTACCATTGTGAAGACATTTTAGGTATCGATGAAACCAAACGTGTTTTGTATTTCGCTGCCAATGGTAAAGAAGCAGGTGAAGATCCTTACTACTTACATGCTTATCGCGTGAATTTTGATGGTACAGGATTGAAACTGTTGAATCCCGGCGATTTTGATCATGCCATGCGTATGAACGATGGTAATAGTTTCTTCATCGATAACTATTCTCGTGTGAATACCGTTCCTAAATCTGTATTGTACAATGCAGACGGTAAGAAGATCATGGATCTGGAAACGGCTGATTTCAGCTCATTGTTTGCATCAGGATATAAATTCCCTGAGATATTCAAAGCAAAAGCAGATGATGGCATCACCGATATCTATGGTGTGATGTACAAGCCATTTGATTTTGACAGCACCAAGAAATATCCATTGATCGAGTATGTATATCCGGGTCCACAAACAGAAGCGGTGAACAAAGCTTTTGGTCGTGGTTTTGATAGAACCGATCGTTTGGCACAAATGGGATTTGTGGTGATCACTTTGGGTAACCGTGGTGGACACCCTGCTCGCAGCAAGTGGTATCACAACTATGGTTATGGTAACCTGCGCGATTATGGTTTGGCTGATAAGAAAGCAGTAGCAGAACAACTCGCTGATCGTTACAAATACATCGATATCGATAGAGTAGGTATTCATGGTCACTCAGGTGGTGGCTTTATGAGTACGGCCGCCATGTTGGTATATCCTGATTTCTTCAAGGTAGCGGTATCATCTGCCGGTAACCATGATAACTCAGTGTATAACCGTTGGTGGAGTGAACAACACCATGGTGTGAAAGAAGTGATCAGCGATAAAGGCGATACTTCTTTCTTGTACAGCATTGAAAAGAATCCTGATCTGGCCAAGAACCTGAAAGGAAAACTGATGTTGTCACATGGTGATATCGATAATAACGTACACCCTGCCAACACCATTCGTATGGCAAATGCATTGATCCGTGCCAATAAACGTTTTGATCTGGTGATCTTACCCGGACAACGTCATGGTTATGGTGATATGACAGAATATTTCTTCTGGAGACAAGCCGATTACTTCGCAGAACATCTGTTAGGCGATAAGACCGGACGTTCTGAAACAGATATTGAAGAGATGAATAAGGAAGTGGAGCAGAATGGAAGAGCAGGAGGAAGGAGGAATTAGGAATTAGGAATATCCAATAATCAATAACGAATGATGAAGTAATTTGGATGATTGTGGTCCCTTCGTCGCAGATCATAACCTGTGGTTATGAATGCTCCTCAGGGTGACAATCGTACAGATAGAAATTAAAGAGAGAGGATTGGCGAAGCCAATCCTCTCTCTTTTTTTATTACTTAAACGTTTGTCACCCTGAGGAGCCTCGCAATCGCAGATTGCGTCGGCGACGAAGGGAGGGGAGGAGATGAACGATTTTTATCGATAAAAGCCATGGGCTGATTACGCATGGTATTTCAAACATCGATTCTTAGGGTAGTTTTCTCGAAGAGAAATCTAAGATCTTTTCTTTTTGGAGGGTTGGTATGGTTTGAAAACTGCAGGGGCTGTATGGGGCTTAAAATGCATTTTCTGATTTAAGCGGGATCAAAGATGGATTGCCCGCGGATCTTCAACATGTGTTTTTATCAGCGCCAATCCTAATAATCATAAAAAATCTGCGGCCCATCCTACACTCGATATAAAACCGGATCAGTACCCCCTTCGTTAACTCAGGGTTTGCTTCGAGGTTCCTCCGTACATCCTTCGTATTTCCCTCGCACATCCTTCGAGGTTTCTTCGAGAATCCTCGAAGCCGCTTCGGGAATCCTTCGAGAACTCTCGAAGCAGCCTCGAAGAAACCTCGAAGCAAACCCGAAGGATGTACGAAGATGGTACGAGGGATCTCCGAAGCCCATTCGAAACTTTCTCGAAGAAAACATACAGACATATCAAAAAAGTATTACATTAGAGTTCCCCCATCTTTTTTCCCTCCCCATAGAGAAAATCGTATTGTTTACTATCAATACTTGTTATGAAACTATTCAAACAACAGGAAGCGCAGTCTATTGTACTGCATGGTAAAGCCCTGACATGCCCACATTGCGGACATGACCGTTTTTGGACCAAGAAAGTATTACTCAACAGCTCAATCTCTGCCTTCTTTGGCTTTGATTGGGCAGACCGATCTGCAAACTGCTGCGCCTGTGAACAGTGTGGGAGATTGGAGTGGTTTGTGAGGAGGTGAGGGTGTATTTGCGAAATAACTTAAGAGTTGTATATATTCTTTTAGCTTATTGATATCGAGAGCTTTACGTCAAATTGCGAATTGATAATTGTAATTAAGTTTCACATTTTTATCTGTTACCAGCCATTATAAAATGACATCGAAATGAAAGAAGACATTGAACAATTAAGGAAATTAATCAGGGAACTTAACCTCGAATGGTTAGACGAAGAAATAGAAGAAATTCTGACTACAGGAAAACTTCAACAGAAAGAAATATTTGAAGGACAGGGAAGAACAAATCGTGGGATAGAACAAGTGTCATTTTCTGAAAAAGAACAACTTGAAACAATTGTAAGTGCATTAAAAAATTATTTTGTGACTCTTCCTTTGGTTCAGACTGATATAGAAAACACACTTTTTGAAACCCTCAAAATTGAAAAAGTTAAGTTCTACAACGACAATGAGTTTGAGTTCAAGAATGTGAGTAAAGACACTCAAAAATTAAGTGGACTATTAAATGAAGTTATAAAATGAGAACTCAATTACTAAACGACATTAGGACAGAGTTAACAAGTCTAACAGCAATTTCTAATGTTTATGCGACGAGGACGGCAGTTGATAAAATATATGAAGTTTACATACTTTCTTGCGTAATAAAATCACTGAAAATACTTGGTTGCACCCTGGATGCAAGAGACAGTAATGACGGACCATCAACAAATTTTGACTTTCGACTAAGTCCTGGATACATTTATTCGCCAACAGCAAATAGTTCTTTCATTTATTTTACATACAACAATAACGAATACGAATTACATAATGGCGTAAGAGTTTTAGGCAGAGCTGATGTCTTACACGAACTTGATGTTGCCATCGTAACACGTGATGAAGCTGTTCGTTGCAGACAAAATAATTTTCAACCAAGACAGTCCAAAATTAAATTCTTAGCTGAATGTAAATTTTACGGGGCTGGACTCCCTTTACATTTAGGTAGAGAATTTTTAGGACTTTGTTCAGAATTTAGCGTTAGGGTAAAATCCTTAACCTCAAATGTTGGAAGCGACAACATCCATAAACTTTTAATAAGTCATAGACAGACAGAAAATTTTAATATTGAGCCTTCCAATCCCGACAACGTAGATATGTTTATAAAATGGATTTCAAATGAATTGCGACAAGTGCTATGAAAAATAACGGCTGGTAACACGAGTTTTGCGTTAGGCAGGGAGACTTGTAAACTTGGAGCTTTGTGCTTCTATTCAAGTGTAGTGCAGGTTGACAGTTTTGTGCTCCGAAATCCGCCCGAATGCAAAACTAGAAAACTTTAAAAGCAACCGTAAATACAAACGATAATGACAGAACAAGAGTATATAAAAACAAGAATCGATGACCAAATTACTTGGTATAGTGAAAAGGCGACAAGCAATAAATTGTATAATCATTGGACTAAGGGTTTGATAATTGTATTCTCTGCAACAATTCCATTAATAGCTGGACTTGAATTTAGCTCGACATTTAAGAATGTTACACTTGGAATTCTTGGGTCATTAATCGCAATTTTATCAGGTTTATCAGGTCTTTTAAAGTTTCAAGAAAAATGGACAGAGTATCGGACAACCTCGGAGACACTAAAACACGAAAAAATTCTCTTCCAAACAAAAACAGGACCTTACAGCGAAGAAGCCGAACCATTTAAAATTTTGGTTACGCGGACAGAGAATTTAGTGAGTAAAGAGCATTCGGCTTGGAGCCAATATATAAACAAACAAAATTAAATAGCTATGCCAGATTTAAAAACGTACGATTTATTTCTTAGCCACGCTTGGCGGTATAATGACGACTATTATAGACTTGAAAAAATGCTGAAAGAAGCATTATTGTTTAAATGGAGAAATTATAGTGTTCCCAAACACGACCCGTTAATTGACCCAAATACTTATGCAGGAAAAGCAAAACTTACAGAGCTTTTAGACAGACAAGTAAAGCCTGTTAATTGTGTTTTGATTTTAGGAGGCATGTATGCAGCCCATAGCGAATGGATTTTAAGAGAAATAAAATTAGCCCAAGGTTATAACAAGCCTATTATTGGGGTTTATCCTTGGGGACAGCAAAATATGCCGCTTGCAGTCCAAAACGCAGCGACCGAACTTGTTGGTTGGAATACAAGTACAATTGTTTCTGCAATAAGACGTAATTCATTATGAAAGGATAAGCACTAGAAAAGATGAAACAATCAAGGTGTGACTCATCGATTTATAAAGGAACGCAGCAGGCTATTGAATGGCAATATTCTTTATTGGTTCGAGAATGCAGAGAAGGACTTTTTAGACACTTTAAAAGATGCGAATCAACTTTTGGAAAGTTCCGAAATTTTCCAAAAGTTTTTGTAGGTGGTGTTAGTGAGTTGTTTAGTCTTCTTTCTTTGTAGAGTCTCCGGGGTACAAGGGACTCTGCGAAAAACTGAAACTTATTTTTATGAAGCATATCTTAAACGTCCTTAGATTTATTCTTTTTTTTCCTATTTGCTTGGGTGCATTATGGGCAGTTTATTGGTTGTTAGGGGTAACGGTAGAATGGATAGCTGATTTGTCATGGTTTTGGTTAATATTAATCTTTCTTTTAGGAGGAGGCGTGCTTATAGGATTGTGGGCATATGCTTCTGTATTTATTGCAAAAATGGCTATGAAAATAACCCCATACAAAAAGGTATCTGCTGTAATAATGACAATATTGATTGTTATTATCTCTCTTTTCCAAATATTTATAATTTGGAAAATCGGAGACTATACTCAAACTAAAATGTTTATAGTGTTATTAGTAACTACTGGTGCAATAGGATATATTGGATTTGGTTTTATAGGCGGATTATTTTTAGGAGACGAAAACGAGTAAAATGAATAAGATAATTTTATTAATTATTTCACTATTTGTATCTGCTTTTACGTATACCCAAAATTGCACTCAAATACCTGTTTCTTTTCGATCTTACGAAATGGCCGTAAGTGTAATAAGAAATTCAACATTCAAAATTTCAGATAGAATAAATACATCAAACAGTTCTTGGATGAGGGGAGCGGAATATTATAGCTGTGATGGTAAAACAGGCTATTTTATTTACTCAACGGCAAGAAGTAAAACATACATTCATAAAGGTGTTCCGTTAACATTATGGGATAGGTTTAAAAATTCAAGTTCTTTTGGTAGCTTTTATAATTCATACATAAAGGGCAAATATCTATTTTAACTACAATGTATTTCAATATCTTCTCCGCAATATCTCCCGAGGTAACGATGGGAACTTGTCTGTTACACAGCCAGAATGATTATGTTTCGTTATACATTTAGACATGCTATATAAAAGTGCTAGAGAATAAACAAGTGTTTGGTTGTTTCAGTTCGGGACCCCTATCTTTTGCATAAGTATTGCAGGTGTGAGACCCCTCCTTCGTCGGGGTGCCCTTCGCGGTGCTCATCCTTCGCTGCGCTCAGGATGACGGGTTTAATCCAATCTGATATCTGACATCTGCCATCAATCCATCTCTCTTCTAACTCCCTCAAACGTCATCTTCACACGGCGAATGCTTCCGTCTTCATTGAAGTACAATCGATCGATACAAGTTACCCGATGATCTCTATCCAGATTGGGGATGGGTCTGCGATGATAGACGATGTACCATTCATCGGTACCGGGAATATTGAGTACGGAATGATGTCCGGCGCCGGTGGCAATAGTGCTATCGGCTTCCAGTATGGTAGCTTCTCTTTCAAACGGACCAAAGATGGAATTCGATCTTGCATATGCTACTTTATATGTGCCATTCGTCCAGCCGCCTTCTGACCACATGAGATAGTATGTTCCTTTTCGAATAAAGGCTGTGGGACCTTCTACATATCCTTTGGGTGTGATCTCTTGCACTAATGATCCATTCGAGAAGGGGACCAATGCGGTGAAGTCTGCATTGAGTTTGGCGATGTTACAACGACCCCAGCCGCCATAGAGAATATAATATTGTCCGTCAGTGTCTTTGAAAACATATTGATCGATCGGCTGTGCATCATTGTAAAATTGATTGATCAGCGGTTTACCCAAATGATCTTTGTATGGGCCTTCGGGTTTGTCAGCTACTGCAATACCAATGCCTCCATTGTGATCATCTTTTGTTCCGTTTCTTTTTTTGCTTTGGATATCATTCGCAGAGAAGAATAAATAATAGCGATTGTCTTTCTCCACGATCGACGGAGCCCACATTGCCATATAAGCCCACTTGATGATAGATGTGTCGATGACACGAGGATGCTTTGTCCAGTTCACGAGATCTTTAGAAGAGAATGCATCCAGGAAAACCTGGTCTTTGTATTTGGCAGAGAAAGTAGGGAATATCCAATATTGTTTATTGAGAATCACGCCTTCAGGATCTGCATACCAACCTTCGATGACAGGGTTACCGGGTGCTTTCTGTTGTGCAGTGAGATTGGTTTGCAGGAATAAAAAGAATAAGGAGTAGTAGAGGATTTTTTTCATAGTGTGTAGATGGATAACAAATATAGAGACGAAGGGTGACAGTTGGGGGCGGTTAAGCCGGTTGGCATTTGGCTTGGACAAGCGCCATCGCATTTTAGTCACATACATATTGTCACCCTGAGGAGCATTCCGACGCAAGTCGGAAACTGCGACGAAGGGGGGCGAGCTACTTTCTTTCTTCGCGGAATCTCCGAGGTACAAGGGATTTTGCGGATAACTTTAATTCGTTAATAGAACACGGATTTTCATAATTGTCAGGATTGATCATGATAGATCATAATAATCATGAAGATCTGCGTTCCATCCTTCGCTTTGATCAAAAGTAATTTTAGTATCTTAAACTCAAAATATAGATATGCATCCGGATATCCTTTCTTACAACCAACAACAGTTACCTGATGAACAATCTATCTGTGAATTGTTAGCGAAGGAAATTGATGGGGTATTGAAGAAAGCGGAGAGTAAGATCTGGCATGCACATCCTGTTTGGTTTCTGGATGGGAATCCGATTGTTGGGTATAGTAAGTTGAAAGATGGTATTCGTTTGTTGTTCTGGAGTGGACAATCATTCGATGAAGATGGATTGCAAAAAGAAGGAAAATTCAAAGCTGCAGAAAAAAGATACGGTTCTGTTGATGAAGTCAATACAAAAGACCTCAAGCGCTGGTTAAAGAAAGCGATCGATATTCAGTGGGATTATAAAAACATTGTAAAAAGGAAAGGTGTATTGGAAAGATTGCATTGACCCTTCGTCGCTATTTCTGATCTGCGATCAGAAAGCTCCTCAGGGTGACGTTTTGATAACGTAAAGGGATAAGAGAGTAGGATGGAACGCAGATTTTTATGATAGGTTATGATCATAAAAAATCATAAAAATCTGCGTTCTATCATTCGTTCATAGAGCAGATACACAGAAAGCTCACTTTTGCCATCAAACATCCTCCCCAACATATTCCTTCTCACTTTTTGCTATCACCAAAGTAGCCACTCCATTACCGATGATATTGGTGATGGCCCTGGCTTCACTCATGAATTTGTCTACGCCGAGTAGGAATGCGAGTCCTTCGAGTGGAATGGTTTTGATGGCTGCGAGGGTAGAAGCTAATACAATAAAGCCGCTGCCTGTAACGCCCGCAGCACCTTTGGATGTGAGCATGAGTACCAGTAAGATGGTCAACAACTCGCCCGGACTTAAATGAATATTATATAGTTGCGCCAGAAAAATAGCAGCCATGGATAAGTAAATAGAAGTACCATCCAGATTAAAGGAATAGCCGGTAGGAATAACGAGTCCAACAACGGATTTACTGCATCCCATTTTCTCCAGCTTGCGCATGATCGAAGGGAGTGCGGCTTCTGAAGAAGAAGTACCTAATACAATGAGCAATTCTTCTTTGATAGATTTCAAAAACGCTCCGATCCTAAAGCCATAGTAACGCATGATGCTTCCCAACACGAAGAAGATAAAAACAAACATGGTCAGATACACACATGCCATCAATTTCCCCAATGGCACCAATGTTTGTAAACCAAATTTTCCAACGGTAAATGCCATGCCACCAAAAGCACCCAATGGTGCGAGATACATGACATATTTCAGTGCCAAGAAAACATAATGGGCAGCGCGTCCCAGCCAGTGAATGATCTTAAGTCGGTGTTTGGAATAATTGAGGATGATGCCTATGATAATGGCGACTGCCAGTACTTGTAATGTGAGATTGGATTTGAAAAATGCAGTCCAGCTGAAACTACTGCCTGCCTGGTTGGTGTACTTGCTGGCATCCTGTAATTGCAATCCTGTTCTATCGATATTACCCGGCTGAACAATCAGTGCTACAACGATACCAATACCCAATGCCAAAGTGGTCACTATTTCAAAATAGATCAATGATTTGATTCCGATGCGTCCTACTTTCTTCAGGTTGCCAATACTACTAATACCGAGTACGATGGTTAAAAAGATGATGGGAGCGATGAAGAGTTTGATGATGTCAACAAATGTCTTTCCGATCCATTCTGTTTTCACTGCTGTGGCCGGAAAGTAGTGTCCAAGGAGTATTCCGACAATGATGGCGATCAACACATAAAATGTGAGATTGGTAAATAAACTACGTTGCCAGCTTTTATTATTCGCTGTTGATTGTTCGTTCAATGTGATTTTGTTAGTGAGCGTGAAGGTAAGGAAAGGGGTTGGGTGTTGGGTACTAGGTGCTAGGTGCTAGGTTCTGGGGTTTATCGGTGTTTGAAGAAAGTAAGTTGCTACATAGTAATTCCCAATCCTTAATACCTAGTACCCAGTACCCAGCACCTACCTAAGACTTCGGTTTACCCGGTACAAAACTTCCGGTTGGGGCGGTATACCAGGGTCTGATATCAGCAATCAATCTACCGGCTGCAATCGCAGGATCTGTTTTTAATAAAGTTTCTACTTCTTCTTTGGTAGCACAATCAAAAATGAAAATGCCTTGCCAATCTTTTCCATCACCAAACGGACCGGCTACTTTTAGTTTGCCATCATAGTACATTTTATCCATGTTGTCTAAATGTCCTTTCTGGATCTTAGCTGCTGTAGCAGAATCCTGATTGCGTATAGGACCTTTCAGTAACATCACAAACCAGTATTTTCTGATTTGCTCTTCAGGCTTGGGATTGTTTTGAGCTGTCGCAATAGTGTATGTGGCAGCAAAAAGAATCAATAAAACGACTTTTTTCATAAACAGATTTTTCAATTGTAAGATAAGAAATCTGTTGATGTAATTTTTTTTATCACGAAGCTTCAAGGGGTACGGTGTAGAATCTCACTGAGTAGATCCTCTCTGTACCACTCTGCGGTAAATAGATTTTTACCGCAGAGTGATATAGCGTCCGGTGCCACGTTATGCAAAGAGGAGTTAGTCTTTCTTTTTTCTGAGTTTATAATTACCGGATGCTTCATCTTTACTTGCTTCATAACCGGTTTTTAGTTCCAGTTTCCAGCCATCACCTGTTATGAGTTCAGGCGTAGTAGAGAGTGGGGTGCTGATGAATATCTTATTCCAGTTGGGACTCATTAATGCTCCGTTTTCTACAGTCAGTATCCCCCATGCATCGCTTACTCTAATATTAGGGTATACCGTTCCTTTATTCCCCAGCGGAAAAATATTCCTGGGATCAAATGATACACTCATTTTCTCAAAAGCAATTTCAAAGTGAGGGTCCTGTACAAACTTTTTCAGGTAGGCTTCCGTCTGTTGCTTAATTTTTTCTGCTCTAATTTTTTCCGATTCAAAAATAGCTGCGCCATTATATGCTAAAGCCTGTTTCTCTATATCCGACTCAGATAAGTTGGTAACACCGACATTGAAGTATTGCATAAAATATTGGGTAAGATCAGTGTTGACATTTATTTCTTTATTCCAATATTTTTTTTGTCTGGCCAGTAGATAACCGTAAAGAGGAATGGTTTGGTAAGCAAAGGATCTTACAAACGAAGGATTAGCAAGGAACTGATCTATGCTTGTTTCAAAATGCTTTTTCATTTGCTCGTGCTCCCTTTGGCTTACCGAGATACCGGTATATTCGGCCAGTCCTTCGTTTAATTCCAACATATTCTCTGTAGTGTCTGCACCGGGGAATAATAAGTGCCGATATTTTCTGAAGGATAAAGCTTTAGCAATATGCTTTTTTTGTTCCTTGCGATGATGGGTATTGATGGCTTTCCGCAAGGCCTCGAGTTCAAGTCGTAAGTAAATTCTTCCTTTGGATTCATTCAAATGATTGTTATCAATATTAAACAGCTTGAATCCAAGTGAAGGCTGGTGCAGGTGAAATAGTTCATGCACCAGCAGGTCCTTTTTTTTCTGTTCATCAGTGGGTAGCGGTAACATGATCATAGCCCATCTAACTTTATTCCAGTCGAAGGCTGTATTGGCTATGTTGATATTCTTTGGAAGAACTCCCGTAAATATATTTCCATCTTTTTGCAACTGCCCGGCACTGTCTGCCATGTTGCTGTACATCTGTCTTGTTTTCGGATCAACCAGCAGCATAGGGCCATACATGTCTTTTCCCCAAAGTTGTTGGTGTTTGGCCGTTGCATTTTTGATGCTTTCGAAGGTAGAAGCGATCTGCTGTTTTAATTCCTCATTTTGTGCGTGTACGATTACGGAAGTACTGAGGAAGATCAGGATTAGTAGTTTCTTTTTCATGTTGTTGTCAAGGGGTTATTGTTCAGTGGTGAGTAGTGAATAGTGAGTAATGAGTAATGAGGAGCTTTTCTATACTCACTACTCACTATTCACTATTCACTACTCACTCATCTCGCATTACATCAATCTCACCGAGCCGAAGCTGCTTTTGATGTTGATATTCATTCCCGCACCATTTCCAATTTTCCCAACATAATGTCTGTTAGGACGGAAGCTGATTCTTTGTCCGGGTGATGCCGGCTTTTCTTCTTCCAATACAATATCGCCTTTACCTGTAGCGGTAGCATTATTGGTGGCAATATCATAGCTTATGCCATTGCCTTTCGGTAAGAGTAGATAAAGACTGGTATGACTATTTTTCAGATCAATGTTTTTGACGTTGCTATTCAGGGGCAGATCGATGCTGTTACAAAAATTGATCGTGCCTTTTAGATCTCCGGTTACTTCTTCAATATCAATACGGGTGTGACTAAAGTTTACTTCTGCATTTCCCAGCTTTGCGATCTTGGCCTTACCGAAATTTACTTTTAATGATTTGAGGTTAGAAAGATGTCCGGCAGTAAGGGTGCCATGACTACTTGTAATATTGGCTTCACCACTGTAATCACCAAGTTCCATCGGACCAAAACTGTTGGTTGCATTGAGTTTGGCTTTGGCAGGAACATACACGGTGTAATCGATGTTCATTTTGCTGCTTTGATTACTGCTCCATCCTTTTTTCTCATCACCGATCTGGGTTCTAAAGCTGATCTCATCGGCTGTCTTTTCGTCTTTCACTTGAATGGCATCCAGTAAACTAGTGGCAAAAGCATCTTCCTGTGTAGAGACAATTATTTTCACATCCACTTTGATTTCATTCTTATCCCAGGTTTTGATCTCCATTTTCCCGAATTGATTTTTGAGAGAAAGGGTTTCATTGGACACGGGATAAGATTTGCTGTAATCTTTTTGTTTGGTCACCGCCCATTTATAGTTATCCTGAGCTTGTGAGTAGTTGCTGTTCATTAGGACTATGCAAATGATTATACACAGTGCCTGGCGTAATGCTAATTTCATACTGCGGGTTATTTTTTTCAAGATTAAGAGACCGGTGAGCGCAAAAGGTTGGAATCAGGCGCTTTCTGTGGATGTTAAAAACTTGAAAACAAATAAAAATGACACAAAACGGGACTTAGAACCCGCATCCCTGTAAATTTGCCGGATTAACAGGCGACCGAACCTAAAGAACGAAAAAAATTACATCACATGGCTGCCAGAACCGATCTATTTCAATCGCCCGATTATTTTCAGTTGGATGAGTTATTGTCTGAAGAACATAAACTCATTCGTGAGTCGGTGCGAAACTATGTCAAGAAAGAAATTTCTCCGATCATCGAAGACTATGCACAACGTGCTGAATTCCCTGAACATATCGTGAAGCAACTGGGAGATCTGGGTTGCTTTGGTCCAACAGTGCCTGCAGAATATGGTGGGGGTGGATTGGATTATATCAGCTACGGTTTAATGATGCAAGAGTTGGAGCGTGGTGATAGTGGTGTACGCAGTACTGCCAGTGTTCAGGGTAGTCTGGTGATGTTCCCGATCTATGCCTATGGTAATGAAGCACAGCGACATAAATATTTACCCAAACTAGCAAGTGGAGAGTGGTTGGGTTGTTTTGGTTTAACTGAGCCTGATCATGGGAGTAATCCGGCGGGTATGTTGACCAATATCAAAGATGCCGGTGATCATGTGATTTTGAATGGTGCCAAAATGTGGATCAGTAATGCACCTTTTGCACAAGTGGCTGTTGTATGGGCAAAAAATGAAGAAGGTGATATTCAAGGGGTGATCGTTGAGAGGGGCATGGAAGGATTCAGCACACCTACCACCCATGGTAAATGGAGCTTACGTGCATCGGCTACCGGTGAGTTGGTGTTTGATAACGTGAAAGTGCCGAAAGAAAATATCTTACCCAATGTAAAAGGACTAAAGGGTCCATTGGGCTGTTTAACCAAAGCCCGTTATGGTATTGCATGGGGTGCATTGGGTGCAGCCATGGATTGTTATGATACAGCATTGCGTTACAGCAAAGAGCGTGTACAGTTCGATAGACCGATTGGAGGTTTTCAATTGCAACAAAAGAAACTTGCGGAGATGATCACTGAGATCACCAAAGCACAGTTGATGGTATGGCGTTTGGGTGTATTGATGAATGAAGGAAAAGCCACTCCGCAACAAGTGAGTATGGCAAAAAGAAACAGTTGTGAGATTGCTACCAACATTGCAAGAGATGCACGTCAGATGCTCGGTGGTATGGGCATCACCGGTGAATACAGCATCATGCGTCACATGATGAACTTAGAAAGTGTTATCACCTACGAAGGCACCCACGATATCCATTTACTGATTACCGGTATGGATGTTACAGGGATGAATGCGTTTAAATAGTAAGGTGCTGGGTGCTAGGTGCTAGGTGCTAGGTGCAGGGTACTAGATAGTAGAAGTAATTTTTTTGTCGCTTATTTAACTAGTTGCAAATTCTTAGTAAAATTTATATACCCAGCACCCAGTACCCAGTACCAAGAACCTAGCACCCATTACCCAACACCCAACACAATGAAAATATTCCTCATAGGCATGATGGGCTCCGGGAAATCTTACTGGAGTAAGCTACTGGCTAAGAAGTTGAAGACCGGTGGTTATGATCTCGATTTTTTGATTGAATCGCATGAAGAGAAAACGATCAGTGAGATTTTTGAAGAGGAAGGAGAAGAATATTTTAGAAAATCAGAAGCCAAGATCCTTCGTTGGTTTGGAGAGAAAAAATCTTTTGTATTGGCAACCGGTGGAGGAACACCTTGTTTTTCAGAGAATATGGAATGGATGAACAAACAAGGAATCACCATCTGGCTCGATGAACCCGTAGAAGTATTGGCGGAAAGATTACAACCTGAAAAAGCGCATCGTCCACTGATCCGCGATCTTTCAGATGCAGCGCTGATAGAATTTTTGTACAACAAATCAAAAGAAAGAGCCCCTTTTTATTTGCAGGCAAAACATCATTTGTCGGGTAGTGCTATTACAGAAGCTAATTTCAAAAAAATCATTCAACAATATGCATAAAGGATATTTGGTCATCGCTTCTTTTTTAGGAGCACTTTCAGTGGTGCTGGGTGCTTTTGGTGCTCATGGACTGAAGAAGATCGTTTCTTCAGAAGCGCTTGTTACGTATGAAACAGCAGTACGTTATCAGTTTTATCATGTGTTTGCACTGGCCTTGACCGGACTTGTATTTGCATCCGGACAACCCTCTCTGATGAAAGCAGCCGGCATCTTATTCATGGCCGGTATGTTCTTGTTTAGTGGATCTTTGTACTTGCTTACCTATAAGTCTGCAGCCCAGTTACAAGGACTTTCCTGGGTAGGTCCGATAACACCCTTAGGCGGTACACTGTTGGTAGCCGGCTGGATTTGTCTGGCATTGGGTATCAGCAAAGGCGCTTAATGAAAAGTGGAAAACTCTACACTCGATCATCAGTTTTGCACATAGGTGGGTAGTCAGATGGAGCGGGCATTGCCTTAGCTTATATTTGTTTTCATGGCAAACCGCTTGAAGAAAAAAACACCACCACCTCCCAATCCGGAAGAACTAACGCCCGATAAAGAGCCGGAAGTAACGGTCACAGAAGTGGTGAAAGATGAACGTACCACCAAAATATTGGGTGCGTCTAGTTTATTATTGACCATCTTCCTGTTTGTTGCCTTCACTTCTTATTTATTCACCTGGCAAGAAGACCAGGATAAAGTACACCAGTTCGGTATCCGCATTTTTGCTACGGATGATGTGAAAGTGAATAATCTCTTGGGTGTATTGGGTGCTTATGTGGCACATAGTCTTTTCTACAAAGGTTTTGGATTGGCTTCTTATCTCTTCTGTACTTTCTTTTTTGTACTCGGAGTGAATCTGTTGTTTGGAAAGAAGTTATTCAGTCTCGTCCGCAATATTCGATATGTGATCGTAGGGTTGGTGGTGCTCAGTATGGCATTTGCTTTTGTATCACGTGCCAGTGCTTTCTCTTGGGGTGGAGGTGTAGGTGAATTGTTGAATGCTTGGTTTGTAAAATGGATCGGTAATGTAGGAACGGGAGCGTTATTGGCGTTATCAGTATTCAGTTATGTGATCTGGCGTTTCAATCCCTCGTTTAAATGGCCTGAGTGGAATTTCTCTTCACCTGCAGTCAATAAAGCACATGATGATGATTTTAAATTATCGATTGATGATGAAGTGGCTGTGAAGCAAGAATGGGATGAGAATGGTGCTGCGGCAGCTGATACAGAAGTCGAAGAAGATGGATTGCCTGTGAGTCAGAATAAACTAAAATCTGATGGTAGTGGAGTTGTGGTCATCATGCCTAAAGACGAAGAAGAAGAGGCTGATCCCATGAATGAATTTGATGTAGTAGAAAAAGAAGACGAAGAAGAGGAGTTGGAAGAAGAAATAGAGGAAGAGGAAGAAGAAGCTGTGATGGAAATGGAAGAAGAAGTTATTTCAAAACCCGAACCGCTGATCAATGTGATACCGCCTAAAAAAGCGCAAGTTGATACGGAAGGTCTTGAATTGGAGATCAAAGAAACACCGGAGGAAGAAGAAGAGTTGGAAGTGGCTCCGGTAGCTACACCCGGCAAGCTGAATACTAAATACGATGCCACATTAGATCTGAAAGATTATAAATACCCGGGCTTGGATTTGTTGGAAACCCATGGTAGTGAAAAGATCGTTCATGACCCAACGGAATTGGAGACCAATAAAAACCAGATCATTGCTACTCTCAAGAACTATGATATCGCCATTCAGCGTATTGCGGCAACGGTGGGTCCGACAGTAACTTTATATGAGATCGTTCCGGCTCCTGGTGTGCGTATCAGTAGAATCAAAAATCTGGAAGATGATATCGCATTGAGTCTTGCAGCCCTTGGTATCCGTATCATTGCGCCGATACCGGGTAAAGGCACGATTGGTATTGAAGTACCGAATGTGCGTAAGACCGTGGTGAGTATGAAAACGCTGTTGGCCAGTGATAAGTTTCAGAACAGTGCATTCTCATTACCGATCGCGATCGGTAAGAAGATCGATAATGAAAACTTTATCGTGGATCTCGCCAGTATGCCTCACTTATTGATGGCGGGTGCTACCGGACAAGGTAAGTCGGTGGGATTGAATGCAATACTGGTTTCTTTATTGTATAAAAAACATCCATCACAACTCAAGTTTGTGTTGGTAGATCCAAAGAAAGTAGAATTGAGTTTGTATCGTGTGATCGAAAAGCATTTCCTCGCAAAACTTCCGGGAGAAGAAGAATCGATCATTACCGATACCAAGAAAGTCGTTCATACATTGAATGCATTGTGTATTGAAATGGACAACCGTTATGATCTATTGAAAGAAGCGGGTTGTAGAAATATTCGTGAATACAATGAAAAGTTCACGGCCAGAAAACTGAATCCTGAAAAAGGACATCAATACCTTCCTTTCATCGTATTGGTAGTGGATGAGTTTGCTGACTTGATCATGACAGCAGGTAAGGAAGTAGAAATGCCGATTGCCCGATTGGCACAATTGGCGCGTGCTATCGGTATTCATTTGATCATTGCTACGCAACGTCCATCCGTAAATATTATCACCGGTACCATCAAAGCAAATTTCCCGGCGCGTATCGCATTCAAAGTTTCGAGTAAGATCGATAGTAGAACTATTTTAGATGCAGGTGGTGCAGAACAATTGATCGGTAAGGGTGATATGCTGGTGAGCTACAATGGTGAGATCACACGTTTGCAGTGTGCTTTTGTTGATACACCTGAAGTTGAAAATGTATGTGAGTTCATCGGTGATCAAAGAGGCTATCCGCAAGCCTTCCTGTTGCCTGAATATGTGGATGAAAAAGAAATGGAAGGAAGAGATTTTGATGCCAGTGAGCGTGATCCATTGTTTGAAGACGCAGCCAGATTGATCGTACAGAGTCAGATGGGTTCCACTTCTTTAATACAACGTAGAATGAAACTGGGGTATAACCGTGCAGGTAGACTGATGGATCAACTGGAAGCAGCCGGTGTAGTAGGTCCGAACCAAGGTAGTAAGGCCCGTGAAGTATTATTTAAAACAGATATGGAACTGCAGGAATTCCTCGATTCTATGTCATGATTCTGCCATTTCACCGATTTATAACAGCATCTTAACCCTTGGGTATAAACTAATTGGCACGCTTTCTGTCATACAAGGCAGTAAAACTTATATTTGCGCCTTTAATTGAAAATGATGAAGAAATTATACCCGATTGCACTTGTTTTTCTTGTGATGTTGATGCAAGTAAATGCCCAGAATGATCCCAACGCTAAAAAGATATTGGATGCTGTTAGCAATACTGTAAAAGCTTATAAAACCATTTCTGCAGGATTCACGATCACTTCTCTGACCAGCAAAGGAAAAAGTAATGGAACTAAAAAAGGAACCATTGTTACCAAAGGACAAAAATATGTGTTGAAAGAAGGAAAGAATGAGATCCTTTGTGATGGTGCGAAGACCTATAACTATGATGGTGCTAAAACCATCACTGTTTCTAATGTAGAAGAAACCGGACAAACATTAAGCCCGCAAAAAATATTATCCGGTGCTTACGATAAAGACTTTTCTTTCAAGTTGATTGGTACCAAAGGTAATTTTCATGAGATCGAACTGAAACCCTTGGATAACCGTAAGAATTTTTCTAAAGTGAACATCTTTGTTGATAAGACCAAGAATATGATTGCACGTGCAGTGATCTTGGATAAGGGCAATAATACGGTGCAGGTAAGTTTTACCAATATTGTTCCGAATAAAGCTGTGGCAGATAATGTATTTGTCTTCAGTGCTGCGAAGTATCCTAAGGATGTTGAAATATTAGATTAACCCTTCAGTGGTGATTGTGATAAGCCACAGATTCACAGATTGTTTTAAACTAATCTGTGAATCTGTGGCTTATTTTTTAACTATTTCGATCAAATATTCCACACAAGAGTTTTGTATTTTCAAAACATGAAGCAACTCATTTTATTATTGGCTATACTTTTTGCTGTACAGTCGAAAGCCCAGTTCACCGTTCGTCTGATTGTGAATTCAGTCGCTACCAAAGAGAATGATGATATCTATGTAGCCGGCAATTTCAACAATTGGAATCCCAAAGATGAAAACTATAAACTCAAACCATTCGGCGGTACGAGAAAGAGTATTGTGTTGCGTAATATGGCACAAGGGGTCTATGCGTTTAAGTTTACGCGTGGTGGATTTGATAAAGTAGAAACCACATCCGATGGAAGAGATATTGCAGATCGTGTACTTGAAGTCAATGAAGATATAACCCAAGAGTTGGTGATTCCGGGATGGAAAGACAGCTATCCTGATGTTCCGAAAAGATACACTGCCAGTCCGCAAGTGCGAATCATCGATACGGCTTTTAAAATCCCTCAATTGAATCGAAGCAGAAGAATATGGATCTATTTGCCCAAAGGATATGCCAACTCAACCAAAACCTATCCTGTACTGTACATGCAGGACGGACAAAATCTATTCAATGACCAAACGGCTTTTATGGGAGAGTGGGGCGTAGATGAATGTTTGGATACTTTACAACAACAACTGAAAAAAGAAATGATCATTGTGGGGATTGATAATGGTGGTGAAAAAAGAATGACAGAATACAATCCCTTTGATCATCCGCAATATGGTAAAGGGGAAGGTAAAGCCTTTGCAGATTTTCTGGCTCAAACATTAAAACCTTATATCGATTCCAAATACCGAACACTCAAATCTGCCCCCAATAATTATGTGGCAGGTAGTAGTATGGGTGGATTGATCAGTCTGTATGCCGTATTACAATATCCGGATGTATTTGGTGGTGCGGGTGTTTTTTCTCCTTCTTTATGGATAACAAAAGACATTTATTCACTTGCTGAAAATTTCAATACACCGGGTATGCCTGCCTTTTATTTCTATACGGGTAGCAAGGAGGGAAGTACGTCGGTGACCGATCTTCAAAAGATGAGTGAGATCCTTCAGAAAAAACAACGTTATATCATCAGAACTGTCATCAATCCTGTAGGACAACACAATGAAACCTACTGGAGACAAGAGTTTCGTGATTTTTATAAATGGATAGTTACGAATGGAAGCAATTAATGGGCCGCAGATTTTTATGATTGGTTATGATCATAATCAATCATAAAAATTTGCGTTTCATACTTTGATTAAATGAAAAGTTTAGATCAAATAAGTCGTTCCTTCGATCGCTAATTGCGTGTTGGGAAAAACAGACTGTGCTTCGGTCAGAAAATCATCCAAGACTTCGTATTTACTACTAAAATGTCCGATCAATAATTTTTGCGCCCCTGCTTGTTGTGCAATGGCTGCAGCTTGAATGGTGGTGGAATGATAACGTGCAGCCGCTCTTTCTTCCAGGTCTTTCAGATAAGTTGCTTCATGGTATAAAACTGTGACGCCTTTTGTTTTTTCAGCGATGGATGGATCATAGATGGTATCTGCACAAAACGCATAACTTCTTCCGGGTGTATTGGGAAAAGTAACCCATTCATTTTTGATGATCTTCCCATCTCTTGTTTCATAATCATCACCATTCTTCAAACGCTCATAATACACGGATGGTATCTCGTACGACAAAGCAGCTTCCTTGTTGATCTTTCTTGGTTTCTTTTTTTCCCGGATCACAAACCCGAAACAGGGTATGCGGTGTTGGGTTTTAAAACATTCCACAGAAAATTTGGGATGATCGAGGATCAATCCCTCTTTTTCAAGACCATAAAAATGCAAGGGATAGGGAAGGGTGGTAGCCGCCACATCCAGTTGTAGTTGAATGATCTCTTTGAGTTGGGGTGGACCGTATAGATGAAGATCTTGCTCACGTCCGAGTAATCCCATACTGGTAAGTAGACCGATCAATCCGAAATAATGATCTCCATGCAGGTGAGAGATGAAGATATGGTTGATTCGTCCGCGTCGGACTTTGTACTTGGCCAGCTGCATTTGGGTACCTTCGCCGCAATCGATCAGGAATAGCTGTTCGTTCAGGGTAATAGCCTGCGAAGTGGGGTGCCTGTCGTAAGCCGGCAGGGCAGAATTATTGCCAAGAATCGTGACTCCAAACATGCCAATGGATTTGCTGGTACAACAAAATAAATGGTATTCTGTTGTAAATCAATAAATTAGTTACAATTCCCCTTTGATCGGGGTGTTGGCAAACAACTTTTTTCAGCGGTTGGACAGTTACGGGAGGATACTGTATGCGCCGGAAGACAAATTGGGTTAAAAATCCGGATTAAAATTATCAAAATTCCATGATATTACCTACCTTTGCAGCCGATAAAAATAAAGAGGAAAACATTCCGGAGTCTATTAAACATTTTCAGATGTCTCATTTAACAACAGAAAAAAAAGCCAGCATTTTTGCTGAATTCGGTGGTAAAGCCACTAACACGGGTTCTATTGAAGGTCAGGTTGCTATGCTGACTGAGCGTATTGCCCACATTTCTAAGCACTTGCAAGCCAACAAAAAAGATTATTCCACTCACCGTGGTTTGATGCAGATGGTAGGTCAGCGTAAGCGTTTGTTGACTTACATGCAGAAGACAAACCTGCAGGGCTATCGTGCACTTATCGAGAAACTGGGTCTGAGAAAATAATTTTTCAGTCTATGATACATGCTATTCCCAACTGATATTTTTTAGCGGTTGGGAATAGTTATTTGTGTCTATACCTGTTTTTCGATCAATTCCCTTTTAACCAAGATCCTTTCAGCACGATTTCCCGCCTTGTGTCTGATCGAGATCCTAACAAATTCAGTTTATGTTATCACAACCATTAAGTGTAAGTTTCGATATCGGTGGAAATCGTATCGTTACCATAGAAACCGGTAAGTTAGCCCGTCAGGCTGATGGTGCCGTAACAGTTCGTCAAGGTAACTGCGTGTTATTGGCGACTGTTGTTGCTAATAAAGAACCTAAGGAAGGACAAGATTTCTTCCCATTAAGCGTAGATTATCAGGAAAAGTTTGCTGCTGCGGGACGTATCCCCGGTTCATTCTTTAAGCGTGAAGCACGTTTGAATGATTATGAGATCCTGACCAGTCGATTGATCGACCGTGCGCTTCGTCCATTATTCCCTGAAGATTATCTGTGCGATGTACAGGTATTGGTAAGCCTGATCTCTAGTGATGATGAGGTGATGCCTGATTCATTGGCTTGTTTGGCTGCATCTGCAGCACTGGCTGTTTCAGATATCCCTGTGAAAGAGATCATCAGTGAGGTTCGTGTTGGACGAATCAATGGTGAGTATATCATCAACCCAACCCGTTCTGAATTAGAGAAATCTGAATTGGAATTCATCGTAGCTGCTACCGAGAAAAACCTGATGATGGTGGAAGGTGAAGCGAAAGAGTGTTCTGAAGCAGATCTGATCAAAGTATTGGAAATGGCACATGATGCCATTCGTATTCATATCAAAGCGCAGGCTGAATTGCGTGCGAAGAAAGGTATTACTACTGTTCGCGACTATAAAAAGCCTGAGCAGAATGAAGAGATCCGTGAGAAAGTATATGCATTTGCTAAACAGCGTGTATATGAGATCTCTCGTAAAGGATCTGCCAAGCATGAGCGTAGCGATGCCTATAGTGCATTGAAAGAAGAGTTGATCGCTAGCTTAGGTGAAGAAGCAACTGATCTAGAGAAAAAATTAGCGAAGAAATACTACGAAGACCTGAAATGGGAAGTCGTGCGCAGCATGATCATTGATGACCGTTTCCGTTTGGATGGTCGTAAATTGGATGAAGTTCGTCCATTAGCGATGGAAATCGATCCATTGCCAACCCCACACGGTTCTGCTTTATTTACTCGTGGTGAAACTCAATCACTTACAACGGTTACTTTCGGTACTGCTTTAGATGAATTATTGGTAGAAAGTGCTGCAAAATCAGTAGATTCTAAATTCTTCTTACACTATAATTTCCCTCCATTCAGTACAGGTGAAGTGAAAATGATGCGCGGTCAGAGCCGTCGTGAAGTAGGTCATGGTAACCTGGCTCAGCGTTCACTGAAGCAGATGATGCCGGATAGCAGTACCTATGCGTACACTGTACGTGTGGTGAGTGATATTTTAGAAAGTAATGGTTCCTCTTCTATGGCCACCGTTTGTGCCGGTTCTCTGGCATTGATGGATGCAGGTGTTCCTGTTCCAAAACACGTGAGTGGTGTAGCGATGGGATTGATCACACGTGAAGATGGTAAGTATGCGATCTTAACGGATATCCTAGGTGATGAAGATCATCTGGGTGATATGGATTTCAAAGTAACCGGTACCCGCGATGGTATTTGTGGTGTACAGATGGATATTAAAGTAGACGGACTGAGCATGGAAGTAATGCGTGAAGCATTGGAGCAGGCTAGAAAAGGACGTTTGCATATTCTGGATGCCATGTATGAGTGTATCCCTGCACATCGTCCGGATGTGAAACCACATGCGCCACGTATGGTGAAACTGGTGATCGACAAAGAGTTCATCGGTGCGGTGATCGGACCGGGTGGTAAAGTGATCCAGGAGATTCAGCGTGAAACAGGTACCACGATCAATATTGAAGAAGTAGGTAATACCGGTGAGGTAAGTATCTTCTCTGCTAATAAAGAATCTGTTGATAAAGCTGTAGCATGGGTACGTGGTATCACTGCAGTGCCTCAGGTAGGAGATGTGTATGAAGGTCCGGTGAAAGGTATCAAGGAATTTGGTGCATTCGTAGAATTCATGCCGGGTAAGCAAGGCTTGTTACACATCAGTGAGATCAGCTGGAAGCGTTTGGAAAGCATGGAAGGCTTGTTCAATGAAGGTGATATGGTGAAAGTGAAGTTGGTAGGTCTGGATCCTAAGACCGGCAAATTCAAATTGAGCCGTAAGGTATTGATGCCAAGACCCGAAGGACAGAAGCCAAGAGAAGATCAGTCTTCTGAATCCAAAGGAGAATAATTCAAAAGCATAACTTGATATAGAGGCATTCCCTAAAAGAATGCCTCTTTTCTTTACTTAAAATAGGATGATATGAGTGAGGCAAGATCTATTGAGATCACTATCCAAGTGGCAGATACTTCCATACAGGAAGCACTGGTGGCAGAACTATCAGTTATAGGGTTTGATGGTTTTGAAGAATTGGATGAAGTGTTGAAAGCCTATATTCCGGAGGAGCAAATAGACTGGAATGCTGTTGATTTAATATTGAATCAATATTCCTTAACATATTCAAAATCAATCATCGAGAAACAAAATTGGAATGCACTCTGGGAGTCTAATTTTGATCCGATACAGGTGGGAGATTTTGTAGGTGTGCGCGCAGGGTTTCATCCGCAGATCCCGGGTGTGAAGCATGAGATCATTATTACTCCGAAAATGAGCTTTGGAACCGGACATCACGGAACTACCTACTCAGTGATGCAATTGATGGAATCCATTGATTTCCAGGGGAAGTCTGTATTTGACTTTGGTACCGGTACGGGTATTCTGGCTATTTTGGCTGAAAAATTAGGCGCTTCTGAGATCCTAGCGGTTGATAATGACCCTTGGTGTATTGAAAATGCTTCGGAAAATAGTTCAGTCAATCATTGTAATAATATTGATATTCAATTATTTGATACGGCGTACACTAATCAACAATACGATATCGTAATCGCAAATATTAACAAGAATATCATTCTTGATAACCTGGCTTTATTGGGTAAAGCAGTGAAGCCTGGAGGTGATGTACTACTCAGTGGTTTACTGGTGATGGACGAATCGGACATACTAACAGCTTGTAAAACATTAGGTTGGGTACATCAGCGTACCCTCACCAAAGAAGGGTGGATAGCTTTGCACCTGAAGAATTGATTTTCCCCATTGGTGTCTGTTAAGAAATCATTATCTTCATTTTAGCTATATTTGTAGCTCCAAACTTCAACCACCCCCCGATGAACGAATTATTGCTCATTGTACTGGCATATTTAATTGGATCGGTTCCCACCGCTATCTGGGTCAGCAAAAGCTTTTTTGGTATTGATATCAGAGACTATGGCAGCGGTAACGCCGGCGCCACCAACACCTTCCGTGTACTGGGCTCCAAGTGGGGCAGTTTTGTAATGATGGTAGATGTGATCAAAGGCGTAATTGCCACTTCTCTTTATATCCTTCTCCCTTACTATTTAACCAATGAATGGGATAGAACCAATCTGATGATTGGGCTGGGTCTGGCAGCGGTATTGGGACATATTTTCCCTATCTGGGCTAATTTCCGTGGCGGTAAAGGTGTGGCCACTTTATTGGGTATGGCAGTAGCCATTCAACCGGTGGTTGCTTTGTGTTGTATTGGTGTATTCCTGATCGTTCTATACCTCACTCGATTTGTATCATTGAGCTCTATTCTGGCAGGTATTTCATTCATGGTCTTTATTCTTTTCATTTTCAATGAAGAAGAAACTTTATACAGAATCTTTGCTGTACTGGTAGCGTTGATGGTTGTATTGACGCACCAAAAAAATATTTCCCGCATCCTCAAAGGAACCGAAAGTAAAGTTCCCATCCTCCGCCACCGCGATAAACGCAGGCTGAGAAGAGATCGATTTAAGCAGAACTGATTCGGCGTGAATTGTCAATTGTGAATGGTGAATATTTTATTACTCATTGACAATTCATTATTCACAATTGACCATTCACAATTCACCTGTCCTCCCTCTTCCTCCCTTATCTTTGCTATGTTTCTATCATCGTATAAACATAGATCTCATGAAAAATCTGACCATTTTATTGGCTATTGTTATAGCTGTAACATCTTGTCATCGTAATGCTATCACTGGTCGTAAACAATTGAGCTTGATTCCTGAAGCAGAAGTGCAGGCGATGGCTTTTACACAGTACAAAGAGTTTATGACAGCTAATCCTGCAGTTCCGGTGAATGCAAGTAAGGATGCAGTAATGGTGAAAACGGTGGGCGATCGTATCATTGATGCCATCAAGAAATATTACACTGAAAAAGGACTTAGTAAAGAGATCGAGGGTTTCCAATGGGAGGTGAATCTGGTTAACAATAAAGAACCCAACGCATGGTGTATGCCGGGTGGAAAGATCGTAGTATATACCGGTATCTTACCCTATACGGCTACGGAAGCAGGATTGGCAGTGGTGATGGGACACGAAGTTGCCCATGCATTGGCCAGACACGGTAACGAACGTATGAGTCAGGGTATGTTTCAACAATTAGGCGGAGTGGCATTGTCTGCAGCGCTGGCTTCAAAACCTGCTGAGACACAGAATTTGTTCATGATGTCTTATGGTATTGGATCAAATGTAGGAGTGATGTTGCCTTTCAGTCGCAAAAATGAATTGGAAGCAGATCGATTAGGTCTGATGTTCTCTGCTTTGGCGGGTTATGATCCACGCGAAGCCATTGCTTTTTGGAAAAGAATGTCTGAAGCTTCCGGTGGTAATAAGCCCCCTGAATTCCTAAGTACTCACCCGGCCGATGAAACCCGTATCGCCGAACTGCAAAAGATCATGGATCAGACGGTGACGCAGTATTATAAGAAGTAGTGAATGGTGAATTGTGAATTGTGAATGGTCAATTGTGAATGGTCAATTGTGAATGGTCAATGATGTGTTTAACCAGATCGACTATTGACAATTCACTATTCACCATTCACTTGACAACAGGTCCTCACATTGTATTTTTTAAGTATATCACAGCAAAATCAGCCCTTTTTCTGTTAAAAAGCGGTCCTAAACACAAAATACCCGTTAATTGTTTGCGGAAAGCAGTAACATTTTTTTAACTTTGCACTTCTTTTGTTCATCCTTGTAAATTTCTCTTTAGGCATGTCAAATCAGACGATGTTAGAAAAATTACAGCTGAAGGATGAGAAGAACCTCTTAATCCAGGGTCTTCCTTCAGCGATTGAAAAACAGTTTGCCAAATTAACCTACGCCAAAAATGTGACCCCTCTGCTCAGAAGTAGAAAGGTAGATTTTGCTTTGGTTTTTGCCATCAGCCAACAACAGCTGAATACTGTTTTGTGTGAAGTGATTCCGGCCCTGCATGAAGACAGCAAATTATGGGTGGCCTATCCTAAAACAACCAGTAAGATCGTTAGCGATCTGAATCGCGATTGCAGCTGGGATTGTTTGACCAAAAAAGAATATGAATCCGTTCGTCAGGTGGCATTAGACCATGTATGGAGCGCGATTCGTTTTAAGAAAACCGATAAGATCCCTAACCGTTCCAGAGCTTTCTCTGAAGTTAAGAGTCAGGAAATAGGAGTGGATTTTGAAAAGCGTTTGGTGGTTGCTCCGGTAGAGCTGGAAAGACTGTTCACCAAACACGAAGAAGCCAAAGAATTTTTCAGCTCTTTATCTTTCACTAACCAGAAAGAGTATGTAACCTGGATCCAGGGGGCTAAAAAAGAAGAAACTCGTCAAAGAAGATTAGAAACCGCGCTGGAGAAATTACTGGCGGGGAAGAAGAATCCTTCGGAGAAATAATGAATATCCAACAGAGGAATCAAGAATGTCGAATATAGCAATATGTTCGACATTTTTTTATCAATCATAACCCATCATAAAAATCTGCGGTCTATTGGACTTGATCTAATGCCTGCTCCATCTTCCTTTTTTGATCTTCTGAAAGTGAGGATTCATTATGCAAGTGTTTGGCGTGTTTGGTAATGAATTTGGATTGCTGTTCAAATAACCTGCATAAACTACAGATCGCCATATGTGAACGCAACTGAATACTTTCGATCCAGTTCAACTTCCCTTCTTCCTTTTTAGAAACGAGGTAAGTAGCTTTTTTGCAACTGATGGTAAATAATCCCATGGCGATCAGGTTTATTTCAGGTTGATCCAATTTTTTTCCAGACAAGCCCTCAATCCTAGCTTGGCTCTGTGTATCAATACCCAATAGTTAGACGGTGTAATGTTTAGTTCCTTACAGATATCCGCTGCATCCAGGTCTTCCATATACTTCATCACAAATACGGCTTGTTGCAGGTGTTGTAATTTTTTCTTACATCCTTCCAATACGGTAAGAAACTCTTTTTGTTGTAGGGAATCCAGTCCATCAACGCCCCAGTTCAGCGGCTGGTCTTTTTCTGTCCAATGTTCCGCTTGATTAAAGAAATCATCTGTGGCATCCTGTTCCGAAGCTGAATGAATGATCTCTTTGCTTTTTTTCCGGTAGTGGTCAATGATCTTGTTTTTTAGGATTGTAAATAACCAACTTTTCTCAGAAGCTTCTCCTTTGAATCCATCTCTCGCTTTCCATGCACTCAGAAATGTTTCCTGTACCAAATCCTCCGCCAACTGTGCATCATTCACTCTTGGCTTTGCATAAGCATACAGTGCATCTGCGTAGTTGGATATCCAATCAGAGGGGGAGAGGCTCATTTTTGATCTGTGATTTTTTGATCTTTGATTTTTTGATTTGTTTTTTTTCGAATCCCCTTCACCTTTCACTTTTCACTTTTGACTTTTCACCTCTCAAATTAAATCAAGAAATCACAGATCAAAAAATCAAAGATTTCCCAACGCTTTTACAAGTGTATCAAGTTCTGCTGTAGTGGTGTATACATTCGGCGTGATTCTGCAGCCTTGAACATGGGCAGTTGGATTATCAATCGCCACGGTATAGATCTTGTATTGATTCAACAGTGTAGCTGCGAGATCTGCTGGCTTTATTCCTTTGATACCCACATTGGCAATTGCACAACAGCGGTTGGGATCTTCAGGGGTATTCATGATCACTTTGGGAAACTTGCGTACTTGAGTGGTCCAATATTGTTGCAGGTATTTCAATCTGGCTTCTTTTCTGTCTCTACCAATCATTTGATAATGCTGAATGGCAAACGGAATCGTAATATCTGTTGCAACAGGATGTGTGCCGGTATGATTCAATCGGGCAATACTTTTCTCTTCACCTTCTGATGGTCCGAGTAATGGCCAGTTCTGATGTATCAGGTCTTTCTTGACATATAGAATACCTGCACCCAATGGAACACTTAACCATTTGTGTAAACTGGCACCATAATAATCGCAATGCAGATCGGGTATTTTAAAATTCAGTTGAGCAAATGCATGAGCGCCATCTACCAATACCTGTACGCCTTTACTGTGTGCCATATCACAGATCTTTCGAACCGGCATTACATGTCCGGTGATATTGATGACATGACATACCATCAACAATTTTGTCTTGGGTGTAATAGCATTCGCATAGAGTTGAACGATCTCTTCATCTGATTGCGGGTTATTCGGAACAGAAATGATCTTATTGACTACGCCATGTCTTTTGGCTACTAGTTTGAACATATCCAGCATAGCACCATAATCCTGATGTGCCATCACGGCTTCATCTCCGGGTTGCCAAGGGAAACCACCAATGATGGTATCTAAAGATTCAGTGGTATTTCTGGTGATGATCAATTCTTCTGCACTACATCCGGCTAATGTTGCCAATTGCTCCACACTTTTCTTTTTATTCTCTCCTTGCACCGTACGCATATAAAATGCACCTTGTTTGTTGACCTCTCTGATATTGTTGATATATGCTTCCAGAATATTCTGCGGCAGAAAATTATAATAACCGTTTTCCAGATTAATATAATCGGGTTTCAATACGTATCCGGAACGGATCACTGACCAGAAATCTTCTTCTGTTGCAAGGTTTTCTGCTGACATGGATTCGTATTTATTGATCCATTGTTCCATCGCAAGTCCGCTAAAGGGTAGGGAGATGCCTGCGAGTGAAAGAGATTTCAGGAAATCGCGTTTATGCATAGGGTGTTGTTTGTACCAAGGTATTGAATATTGGGGTATATTTTCAATGATTGATGTGTAATATCTTTAAAATAGCATCTATAAAGAAAGGGATAGCATGAAGCGGTTGTTGACTATTTTTTTTGTTGGTATAGGTCTTTCGACCGACGCACAGGATACGCTATTTATCGATAGAACAGTAGCAGATACCCCTTACGCGTTTTATCATGCTATCTTCATTGATACTGCTAAAAATTCTGTATTCAGAAATCGTATTACCCAATATCAATTCAATCGTTACGATTCTGCAACTTATTTTGATGGACTACAATGTTTAGGAAGACCCAACCATAAGCAAAAAATAGATCGCGTCAAATCGCTGCCTCGCAATTGGGTACCGCTTTTTCAATACAAGGGCAAGTACTATACCTATCATGCTTCAGACTGGTGTTGTATTTTTCGATTTCGCATCACCGATACCACCACCATGAACCATACTGTTGAGGGACCGCTACCATCTTGGATCAAATCGATCAAAGATCATGGGAAAGGGAAATTTACTATTGAAAGAAATGGTGGGTATATGGGAGATACCGTTACTATTCAGATCATTGATCAGAAAAAAGGAGTGGCGATCATCCATTTTTCTTCCTCCAAGTATACCAGTGGTTATGAAGTGCTTATGGTAGATGCCAATAGAGCTCATTTATTTCCAACGATCGTGAATTATTGTGTTACCGATCGGGTGGAGGAGTTGGAATTTGACACAATTGATTTTATGGGGCTAAAAAAATCAAGGATGATCAGTAAGTGTATCAATCATCCTATTCCAATTTTATCGGAATAGGATGATTGTGTACTTTCAAATCTTGGAACAAAATTATTTCTTCTGTACCCTAAAGTTCAGCGTGCCATTATAGGAAGAAAGTTCAAGTCGGATCTTCCAGATACCTGATACTCCGATTGTTGCTGTTTCATCACCTGTCACTTTCAGATCAGATGTTAGTACGGTTGTTCCATTTTTATCTATCAGCAAAACCTTTGCAGTTCCTGAACTCAGTACTCCGGATTTATTAAGTGTAGCTGAACTACCGGAATTGGTCCAGTTGTAATCAATGGTAGTTGTTACATCTTTTACATTGGTAGCTTGTAGCTGAAAATTATCAGGAGCATTGGTGATCTCAGGCTGAAAAGCAGCCAAGCTGTTATTGTCTTTGGTGCAGCTTACCAAAAGGCTTAGACATACCATGCCTAAGCATACGAATGGATTGATTTTGTTTCTCATGAGGGATTTTTTAGATGATTGGATTTTATAAATAAGCTTCTGAATGAAACTGAAATCAAAAATGATACTAATTGATACCCTAAAAAGTTAAAATGTCGGATTTATAGATCAGTATAGTGAATAGGTTGGTTTTTTAACATAACTGCTTTTGTTTTAGTATGCAGTTACATTCAAGTTTCGTATTCAATCTTATCTATTTGATTTTCACTGTAATGTTACGGTACATCCTGTTCCTCATTTGTAGTAAAGGTTCTTTTGTAATGTCATTTTAAGGTTACATATATTTTATCAGGAACAGGCTTGATGTGTAACCATAAAAAAAGCAGCAAATGATTTGCTGCTTTTGTGCCCAGAACAGGAATCGAACCTGCACTACCTTGCGATAACCAGATTTTGAGCGAATAACTAGACCTTTCGTCTGTTTCTCTTAATATCGCTTATTTACTGTTAGCGCTTGATTTACAATGAATTCTCCTTGAAGTGATTACTTTTGTTTTTGGTTGATTTTGCTGGTTTTCTGCCTCAATTACCTGCAAATCACCTGCAAATTTTTGATGTGTGTTTGAACGGACGAAAATGAAAAACAAAAATTATGGCAGCTTCATCCATCATTACCCTAGATCGGCGTAGGGTAAAAAAGAACGGAACCTATCCCGTTAAACTTCGCATCAGTTACAAAGGTAAGACCCGCGATTTTCAAACCATTTACGATCTAACAGAAGAGAGTTTTCGCAAGTTAGGCGCATCCAATCCCGGCAAGACGCTTCGTGAGATAAACCAACAATTGGATCTGTTACGTGCTAAAGCAGATACATTATGTAAAGAGATGAGTGGATTTACCTTTGAGAAATTCGAATTCGAGTTATACGGCGGACAGCACTGCTTGAAAGCAAAAAAGAAAAAGGATAAACCCTTTACGCTTCTTGACAGTGAGTTTAATCTTGAGCCTTTTAAAAAGCGCTTTAGTATTCTTACCGAATTGCATCCAGGCAAAGATCATATTTCCTATGTCTTTTCTGAGCACATCCAAACACTGTTGCGACAAGAACGTATTGGTAGTGCGCTCAATTATCAAGATGCTTATAACAACCTAAAAATATTTGGCGGCAATGTAAAGTTTGAGGAAATCACGGTAACATGGCTAGTCCGCTATGAAAAATGGAGTTTAAACAGAGGTGTTTCTAAAACCACTGTCGGGATTAAACTGCGCTCTCTTCGGGCTATATTCAATGAAGCTATTTTCAGGAAGATTATACGTAAGGAAGACTGCTATCCATTTGGCAGACGACTATACATGCTACCCAGTTCTCGCAACAATAAACGCTCGTTAACACTGGCGGATGTTCAAAAGATATTCAACTATAAAACTGATGATGTGCGTGTTGAAAAAGCTAGGGATTTCTGGATATTCTGCTATCTCGCTAACGGAATGAATACAAAAGATATGCTTTACCTAAAATACAAAGACATTGAAGGAGAATATCTAAGTTATGAACGCGCTAAGACTGAAAGATCATCTCGCGGCAATCCGGTACTTATTACCGCATATATTTCTCCTCAAATGCAGGCCGTTATAGACAAATGGGGCAATCCGGATAAACAGCCGAACAATTATATATTCCCAATTATGCGCGATAACATCAATATGCTGGAGCGCTTTGATATTGCCAACCATTTTAGGACATTTATCAATAAAGGCATGGAAAAGGTTTCGAAAGAACTTAAACTAAACAGAATCGTGACTAACATCGTTTCACGTCATACATTTTCAACAGTCATGAAACGCTCTGGAGCTAGTACAGAATTTATTAAAGAGGCACTCGGTCATACCAATGTTACCACTACAGAAAACTATTTGGGAAGTTTTGAAAATGAAGTAAAAAAAGAATACGCAGGGAGGCTGACAAATTTTTCACAGCCTAACGATACTAATCCCGATGAACCTCAAACAGCAAAAGTTTACCATTTAAAATCCAAAATTCAAGCGTCATGAATTTAACCATCATACAACAAAAGATATTTGAAATAAGGGGTCAAAAAGTAATACTGGACCGAGATTTGGCAGCATTATACGGCGTTGAAACTAGGACACTGAATCAGGCTGTAAGACGAAATATATCCATCTTTCCAGAGGATTTCATGTTTAATCTTACCCAGGCGGAACTCGAAAACTTGAGATCACAAACTGTGATCTCAAGTTCAGGACATGGTGGGACAAGATATAAGCCTATGGCTTTTACTGAGCATGGAGTAACTATGTTAGCTACAGTTCTTAAAAGCCCTCAAGCACGGAAAATGAGTGTAGCTATTGTTCGAGCGTTCATTGCACTGAAGCGTTTTGTAATCGAGAACGGCGATATAATTGATCAACTAAAAGAATTAAAACAAAGGATCGGCGAACATGACATTCAGTTAAGCCAGATTTATGACACTATTGAGAACCTCTTGGATAGTAAGTCAGAAGAAAAGAAATGGGAAGACCGTGAAAGAATCGGTTTTAAAAAATAACTAAATTTGGCGGCACTATTCCATCATCCCTGTTTTTAATGATGGAATGGAACTCATCACAAATTGTGATGACATTTCTCATTTCCTATACAACCCCAGCGTCTGCTTCCATCTAACTTCTTTCGACCTGTTTTTTAATGGAATAGTAAAGGGATTTTGGCGTGTCCAAGCCTTCCGTCCACTCCAAGTTTATCCCATATAAGTTATCCCATAATCGGTAAGCTAATGTTGCAATCGTCCACATGGAATCCATAGGGTCTGGATTTACAAAATTGAATACCGCGTCGATTCTATCATCCACATCAGGATAAGCCTTTTCTTCAGTTGTGCTTTTGAAAAAAAGTAAGCTACATAAACCCACCAATACGCCCATATTTTCTCCGGTCGAATTAATAGTCGTTTTGTGATTTATAACTAAGTTCAAAGCGCGTAAATCAGCCTCCTTTTCAATGATTATCCCTAACTCATTATTGTCCATACCGGGGATATCGGTTTTCGAATGTTCCAACTCTAAATGCGCAAATTCATGTGCAAGAATAAAGCACATAGCTGCCAGATAAACACCATTTATCTTGGGTATTAAATCCTCATATCGTTCATCGTAATATTCGGGATTAGGAAAAAGTTCTTTATTCCATTCTGTGTAATTGTCGATCAGTGAAACTCCATACGCCCATAGAGCATAAGCCTCTTGTATCTTCATCATATCTGGTTCTTCCTCCTGATCACCCAGAATTTCCCTGCGAGATCGCTTAACGATAGCATCCTCATAAAGTACTACAAGACTAAACGACATGCACCATACATAAGAGAGAAAGGACTCTTGGATAAAAATCTTATTGAACAATACATAAGGGCTTTTCAATTTTTCCTCTTCAATCATATATGCTATACCTGGATCAAGATCAGTTCGTTCAATAACTTCTTGAACCAGGTCTAGAAATTCTTGGTTCATATTTTCAAAAGCATAGATCAGATTATGCTGTAGAACCCGAATTGGCATATTTCCCTCATGCGTTGGTACATATTTGTTTATCATAGATTGTAGCCGATTTTATCTGATTTACAATTGTAGTATTATTTTTTAACCTAAAAACTACTTATGATTCATCAACTTCTTCTTCCTGTATTTTTATTCTGTAAACTTGCTGCTCTATGAGTATTTGTATGTCTTGCTTGATCTGGTAGTAATTATCCGTCACCTGCATTACATCCAATTCCCTGACAGGTGGAATTTCTTTAAATCCTTTCATTTCTTCGTTAATTGCCCTAGTGTCATTTACCAGTTCTGCATGAAACATTTTCAGCTTGATCTTTTCGTGTGGATCGTCTGAAACCATACCAACAAATTCGCCAGAAGACAGGGCTGAAATTTTGGAAGCGGGGATGGCAAAATCAAGTTGTCTGGATTTACTTATTGACGTATCAGTTCTATTGATGGAAAGGCTCTGTCTGTCCTGCACAATTTTGCCGAAACGCTCAGAAAGTAATTTCGCGCTGTCACCCATGACTTGACCGCTTATAACATTGCCGCAAATATTCACAATTACATCAGCTTGCTCTTTACCATAATCTTTTCGTAATTGGCTGAAGTCCTGCATCCCCAAAACTGGCGCAACTTTGTTACTTCGGGCGGTGGCAATTAGTGAATCCATGTTGGTAAAATAGATGGTCGGAAACTCGTCAAATACCAGCGCACATTTTTGCTTTCCTTTCCTGTTTACCAATTTTACCAACCGCGAGATGTATAACGACAACACAGCTCCATAGATCGCCTGCTTTTCGGGGTTATTTCCAATACAAACAATTTTAGGATGCTCCGGGTCGTTGATATCAAGGGTAAAATCATTGCCAGATAATACCCAATACAATTGCGGGGAAGCTAACCGTGCCATACAGATCTTAGCTGATGCAACCTGACCTTCTAACTGTTCCATTGCATCGTTTTCATAGGCAGTTATAAACGGATTAATCAATACTTGTATCTCGGGTTCAGTATTCAGCACCGCAAATAATTCTTCATAACCTACTTGCATCATTTCAATTACATGCGGTAAAGTGCAAAAACAGCCATTACCATATTTGCGCAAGTACCAAATCACTGCTGTTACGAAATTGATAGGGGATTCCACAAAGAAATCACCCTGTCTTTTGATCCATTCGCGATTCAGTCCTAATAAGATCGTTCTGGCAGATTCTGTTGCATCTGTGATGTCCAGCATATTCTTAGGATCCAATGGATTACAACGATGTGTGCCGGATAGATTATCAAAATTGAGTGAGTAAAAGGAGGGTGGCTTATCATATTTATGCATGTTGGCAAGCATCCAATTATAAGCCGGCTTAGACAAATCATCATATTTGAAGTCATAAATAAGCATAGCATACCCTTTTTCGATCATTTGCTTAATCAATGGTAGGATAACAAACCATGATTTACCAGCCCCAGGTGTGCCGCACACTATTGATCCCCGAAATGGATTAATGATATTGATATAGCTATTCCGTTGTTTACCTTTAAGCTGGTAGCGTGCCGGGTAATTAACAGAGTACTCGTTTTTTATCAGCCTTTCTTCCTGTGGAAATGTTTCATTGAGTTCATTGAATATGTCTTTTGAAAGGGTTACATGAATCAGTCTACTTAGTTGACTACCGCCTGAAAGAATGCACAGAAAACCTATAACTGTCACAACTATATAAGAAAGGGTCAGAAATTTTATGTCCGTTGACCAATTTAATATCAATACACTTGCAAAGAATAAGGATATTCCTGTAACCATCAACAATACAATACGTTTGGGTTGTATTTCATCACTTTTCGTTCCTTTTATACCCAAAAATGATATGAACAGTAATCCTAAAGCCAAAAGTTTTGAATAATGAAAGTTTCTGAACAAACCTGTGATGATTGTATGACTTAGCATTCTATCTGTAAGATCACTTCGCAGTCCCCAAGAAGAAAATCCAGCATAGCAATAAAAATAGCAATGCAACAATAATATTGAGAGGCTTGCCAATCTTGTTAAGTCTATTATCTTTCTTAACCCCATTTCATTTTCACCAGTTGCTGACATGTTGGTTGGATTTATTTAAGGTTTATAATCCAATTGATTTTCTTTTTCTTCTGCGTTTCTTTTTCAAATATGCTCCTGGCGTATAATTCAATTCATTAGTCGGTGAAATGATTATGTCCAGAACATCAATTGTTTTGTCTTGTTCTCTAGAAGGTTCTTTATCTATCTTTTGGTGTTGGGTAACCGATAGTTGGTTATAAGCCAACAGTTTTTCTTGCAAGTGTGCGGCACTATATGATTTGCCTAGATCACTTCCATTGAAGACACATTTATTGTTCCTATCAACGAATGTGATACCATAGATTCTACCATGATCGTTTTGACGTAAAACGGTAAGTATATTTTTCTGTTCAAGTATTTGAATGAGTAAAGACATATTTCGTGGAGATTGGGCAATTACATGATCAATACTATTTTTTAAGGGGATTTTATAGAACTCTTTTAATGGTTTGTTTTTTTCAAAGAGGGTTTCTAATTTTTCGAGCGTTGGTTTGCCATTGATTAAACTTGCTTTGATCGGAACACCAACTTTTTGTCCATCAACATTCAATATCCGGTAAATAAGACCATTGTGTTTGTATATCCGACCATCTTGATTTCCTCTATCAGCGACTACATTATATGATCTCAGTACTGCGTTAAATTCAGGTAATGAGCAATAGCAGTAGGAATTCAAAACAGCATTTATGACTCTAGTAATACTTTTCTTTGTTTCTGTTTTACCATACCCGATTTTTTCTGCATAAACTGGTGTTATCTGTTGCTGTAATGCTCGCTTCTGATTTTCTGCTTTTATCAATCCATAGTTTTGCTCAATTTCCTTTCTCGCTCTTTCGGATTGATTACGCCCAATATTGTAAGTGTCAATTCGCTTGCCATCAGATTGTATAGTGGTGGTTAAAATATGGATATGTGGATGACCTGCATCGTTGTGTTGGTACAATAGCCAAGGCTGAGCTCCAAAACCGATTTTATTCATGTAGTCTGTTGCTATGCCAATAAGCTGTTCCTTAGGGATGTATTCAGATGGATCAAAATTCAGTGATATGTGTAGGGTTTTGGTGGTTGCCCTGCTGTTTAAAATATTTAGCCTTTCAAAGCCTTCTAGTTTTTGGTGAAACTTCAATTCTTTAGCATCACGTAAGTAGCCAGAAGCATAAAGACATTCTGCTTTACCTTCTTTCACTTTATTCTCATTGTAATTAAGGGCAGCGACGATCCTTGAAGGGGATGTTATTTTTGCAACCATTGTTCGTAGAGTTGATTCATGCGTAAACGAATTGTTTCTATGCTTTGTACAACCTGCTTATGTAAGTCCTGCTGTTCATGAATCCAACTGCGGAATTCCGGGATGCGGTCAAGGGTATGGAGTTTATGTACAGCTTGATTGAAATTATTACCTACTCCATTCAATTGTTTGGTGAGCTCTAGCATGTCCTTTAGGAAGTCATCCGCAGATTGATTTCGGTAATTGACGATTACTGGTTTTTGAAGTGCCACTTTGCGTACATAATTACTGACTGTTTTTTCGGTAGTTAATTGCTGTAGTTTTTTAAGTTGGTTCTTTTCAGCGCTATTCATCCTGACTTTCAGGATGAGGAGGCGCGGTTCTTTTTCTTGGTCTTTCATCACGGTTCATTTTCACTTTTCAAGACTGATTTATCCCCCGCACGAGTTCCGAGGGAAGGGGCAAGATGCCCAAACGTGGGCACGTTTGAACATCTTGCCGTGTGCGGGAACAGGCATGCTTCATATATTATATAAAGTTAGCAATAGGGGAAGTTGTATAAAAGACTCGGGCAAAAAATGCCCAACGTATAGATGAAAGATGAAAAAAGGAGGGACTATAAAAGCCCTTCATTTGCAAAGGAGTAGTATCCTTCGTTGGTTAAAATGATATGATCCAGTAGTAGTATATCCAGTAAGAGAGCACCTTCTTTTATTCGTTGTGTTAGTATTTTATCAGCTTCGCTTGGACATAGGTTTCCAGATGGATGATTGTGGGATATAATGAGGGTACAAGCATTTATTTTTAAAGCCGCCATAAAGATTAATTTTGCGTCTGCAACTGTTCCGCTAACCCCTCCTGATGATACTTCATAAATGCCCAAAACTCGGTGATTTCTATTCAAGAAAACTACCTTGAATTGTTCCAACAGTTCAATTTTATTTTCATCCCAATTTTGTTTCAAAAATTCAGCGACATCAAATACGCTTTTTAGCTGTGGTCTATCCGATGATTTCACCTTGGATTTATACACCAACTCTACTTCGCTTACCATGTTCCAATTCTGCCTTGTTAATTCCTTTTCCATAAATCATTTTTATTTTAAAAATTTATTATGGAACTCCATCCGGATTTTGGCAATCAAGGCCGGGAAGCAACGGAATAAATCCACTTTATGAAAGCTTCAAAAGACGTCTTTTTATGCCGGAATTTCTTGGCCGCTACAGCCGCCAAAAGCCGAACTTTGAGAAGGAATAAATAAAGCAATAACAACAACTATTGCTTTTAACTAAATGCTAATCCAAATCAGTAGAGTGGTATCGCATATAAGGTGGCTCAGAGGGTTGGTTGAGGTATTCGTTAATTTCAATATCATGTGACAATATCTCTGAAAGCATTTCATTGACTACAATGTCCATAGTAAACCATACTCTTTTTTCTTCCTGACCAGCTACATAATGGTCGTTCCAGTCATAGTCATAGATACTCGGAGAATGGCTATCATCCATCGAATAATAGTCGCTTTTAAATAAGAAAATATCAAAGAGGCAGGTAACAGCAATATCTATTTTAATACCTATGGAATCCCGCGCAATTCTTTCAACTTCTCTTAACCTGAACTCCCAATCTTCATAAAAAGAATCTATTGCGGGGCTTTCGTATATATCTGGGAATCCAATTTCTTCCGGGCTAAAGCTCTGGTATGGCAGGTAATCCATCATCAGTTTTGTAATCGTTGAGCCCAAGTCAGTTTCAACGAATTTTGGATCGTTTATGAGCTTTTCAACATCATCAAATACAGCCTTATCCGGAGTCAGTAAATAAACCTGAACATCATCCAAGTCCTTTACAACTTTAACAGTTAATGGATCAATTCCGTAGTCTTCCAGTTCTTCGATTAAATCTGGATGCAAATCAAATTTATCAGAGGTGCAAAAATCTTTCCAGTTAGCCGTTATCAAAACAATCTTATGATTTGCGATAGAAGGATGTCCTGCATATTTTTCTGCCAGTTCCCTGACCGCAATCCAGATAAGAGCATCCCTGTAGCCTCTCCCGGTGTCCGAAAATGGTTTCTTTTTTTGAACAGCCTTGTCAAGTAATTCATCATGTCCCTGTTTAGTAAGATCAATTTCTTTGATTCCTAAGGTTACCATTTGCTGATCGAAATATTCATTAAAGTCATGAATCATTTTTTTGAGTATAGAGTCGTCAAGCGGATTCGACAGGTCATTGTCCGTATTCCTTTTTATGTCCTTAATAGTTGCGGTAAGTTTTTTTTGAGAGGCTTCAAGTTCTTCACGAAATTTATTTTTAGTTTCTTTGATTACAACAACTGGCAGGTAAATAGTATCCTGATTTTCTTTAGCTTTCTCCGTCAGTCGATACAGTTTTGGGCCTTTTAAATGCTTATCATCAAACAGGATGTTTGTGTCAATTACTATTTCCATAACAACTCAAATTTACTCAATTTGTTTGTAGACAATTTAGTTCATTCAGCTCATTATTTTCTTGAGGTGCATAACAAGCTGCCGCCCCCTTTTAATCAGTCTATTGCTCTATTGGGCGGCAGCTTCGCAGCATTAAAAAAGGGGGATTAAACCCCTTTTATTTTCAGTTTTATGATAACTTAATTGTACACATCTGCAAACTGTCCTCTTTCAAAGCTGGTGCATAGGTCGAATGCCTTTTGTGTGCGCTGTTGCGCAATGCCACCATATAAAAGAGATTTTAGTTTGGCTTCGTCATTTTTGTAATTACGGACATTTTGAAAATACCCTGTAACCGCATTGTATGCCCCAAACAGTGTTCCCTTGGTTGTATCCATGGTTTGTGTTTCATTACTCATGGCATAGGTAAAGGCGTTATTACAAATATTCTTAAAAGCAGTACTTAAGTCATCGTCTTTTCCCGCTTGCAGGTTGTTGTACACTTCTTTGTTCGGACACATCGCTTGCTGAATCAGTTTTTTTACTTCGGGGTCGCTGATTTGGACTTTTGACCAACGGTTAAAAATGATTTCCAATTGTGCGCTTAGGGTGTTGCTAATCCCCATTAATTTATGTGCCTGTTCCAGCCTTTCTTTTGCACCTGTGGTGTGACGAATCTTAATACAGTTACTATGGTTTCTGAGGGCTGCGTTTAATGTGTTTTGACATACCACACGAACAGGTGTGAAAGCTGCAGTAATACTTCCGTATCCATCGTGGGAGGTAGTTAAGAATAAATACTGCTCAATCAAATCCTCTTTACCTACTTTAATGTAGTTCGGTAGTTTGGCGGTAATAAAAATGCGTTCCCCATTGCCCAAAGCACCTGCGGTTTCATATTGGATGCCGTCACCACCTACGATGGCATCAAAAAAACCGAAGGCCTCAATATTCTGTACAATCTGGTAATCTTTACCGACTATTCCTAGAATATCTCCTGTGTCTTTACGGATGGTTGCGAAATGTGTTTTTACCCTTTTGGAAAAGTCCATTGCCTGACCATCTGCATTCAAGGAAGTGGTGTACAAATCTTCCTTGATTACTTCATAATCCAATCCTGCGAATCTCAATGCTTCTGCACTGGTTGGGTACTGATCAATAATCTGCCCTAAACCATGCCATGCTTTTTCTTTTACTGAAAAAAAACTGTGCTGTCCTGTTTGTGTGTTATAAAAAAGATTATGTGCCATAAATTTTGATTTTTAAAGGTTTATAATGCACCGAGTGGGAGACACCCGGTGCTAAGTGTTCTAGAATGGTAAATCGTCTAGCGGTTCAGTGAGTTGTCCGGATACGACTGTCACGGGTTCCTGTTCCCTGTTGTTTACATTTCCATTGCTTTTGCTACCCCCATGTAGTTTGATGTTGTTAACATGAAAGCGCAAACTTGCTTTGGCTTCTCCCTGCATATTGATATATGCATTCACGCCCACACGCCCATAGAGTTCTACTAAAGTACCTTTGGTCAGGAACTTTGCTATGGCGGGGTTTGCCCAATACGCACAGTCCACATACGTGGTTACCTTGGTTGTTTCACTCGCTCCTTTGGGTTTGTAGCTGTCATTAATGGCTACGGAGAAATTGACTACCTGTCTTTCGTCTTTGAGTGTTTTTACTTCTGCGTCTTTTGTTAATCTTGCGATGATTTCCATAACTGTTGTTTTTAAGTATGAATAAAAAATGATTACTGGTTAAAGAGAAGCAAAGAGGGTTAAATCCCTTGCTTCAATTTTATTGGGTGCATTGCGGTTGCTGTGGCGTTTTACGAGATAATAAACGGTTATATCCTCATTGCCAATGATCGCCCACGCTGCTTGCAATGCCTTTGACCTAGTGATGTGTTTTTTACGTTGTACCTCCCATGATAATTGCATGAGATAAGAAAGCCGTGTGGTGTGTTTCATAAAATGAGTTGTTTGCGATTAAAAAATATCACTCGGCATACTACCTCGTTCGTTCTTATCGTAGCAACCCGGCCTTGAAACAGGATTTGCAGAAAGCAAGGTTTTTGGAATCAAAAATTTCCAACCGTGGAATAAATAGCGAAGCGGTTATGCCGCGAAAGTGGAAAAGCGGAGCGGTTTTTTATTTCATAACCCTCGGCCAACCGAAATGAAATGCAGGTGCAGACCTTGCTTTCGGCAAAGCCTGCCAAGATCTTCGCGTAGGAAAAGGATGAAGGGTTAAACCATCATATATGCCAAGAGGATATAATAAGTTTAAGAGTATATTTAAAGAGCCAATTAAGTCCACCAAAACAGCTTTTTATGACTGTAAGTGATATCATTACGCTGCTAACCCTTATCATTGCATTACTGGCGATTATCAGCGAAAAAAAGCGGAATCATCTCAAACTGAAGTTCGGTCGTCTTGATTATGCAATTTTTGCGGTTAGCTTTATATTGATAAACTATTTCGTATTCTATCCGCTTTTTTATGGAAGGGGCTACTACTTTGAGTTTCTTTACTTTGACAATTTTGGTTTAGCTAATCCCGGTAGATGGGCATATATCATTACGATTGCTTCGCTGTCATATCTCTTGTATAAAATATGGTACTCGTTTTATTCGTTTGCCAACCTATCCAAAGTAAGAGATTTCTACCAGCGGCAGATAGAGGATAATGATGTTCCGCTTTTACTGGATGAGTTAGAAACATATCACAAAAAGGACATTATCCGGCTGATTAAAGAGAGCCCGGAATATAACGAAGATGATGATAGGGCAGCACAGTTTGAGTGGTATCACAAAAAGGATTTTAAAGAGAAAGTACGGATATGGATAGAAATTACCTTAGCAAGGCTAATACCGCAGTCATGGTATAATAGATCCCTTTATGCCGATGATGTATTGCATAATATCATCAATACGCCCGGATTTATTTGTCATGCGGCAAATCTCAGACCTTTCTTCTTCGCAGAAATTATTACACAATTCAAGAAAAATAGGAGAGGTTCATTTCCTGAAAATCTTTTCAATGATGTTTTAACAGAGTTGTTGCGCCAGAAGAATTACTGGCTAAAAAAGGAATTGAAACAGGCTGAAAATTTCGATAGCGGGCAGCCTGAATGGTTCCACGAGGATAACAGGTTGATTTCTGCGCTTATAAAGGATGTATCAGTTACGGAGGTAAATGAGGTATGGAGATCATTTGGGGATACCGCTATCCATGAATTGGAAGAAGCCAGATTAAAAGGAGCGGAAAACAATATTTACAGAGAATACATACACGAAGAACAGTTGTGGGATTTCAGGGTAAAGTACGCCATTTCATTTTTTCAATCATTGATACCGGATGCCATCAAGCAACAGAATACAGGTACACATTTCTTTTTGTATTACAGCATATTTCATCAAGCGAATTAGTATTTCTTGCGGTTTT